>OJGT01000015.1_pt1 | contig 203453 bp, 211 predicted proteins | sample 1595031 | NCBI WGS metagenome assembly OJGT01 (sample SAMN05416857, study PRJEB24817) | seawater metagenome | isolation source: Sea water | place: Canada:Atlantic | collected 2013-11 | reverse complement strand
CCACCATGAGTTGAGAAAAAAGCCATAGGATCAAGCTGGCTGACCCCTTGATTCCTTCATTATAGAAAGTATCCGCTATCCAATGACTAGCCAAACTAAACCGCGCGTAGAAATTGAATACTGTACTCAGTGTCGTTGGTTATTACGAGCAGCATGGTTAGCGCAAGAGCTCCTAACGACATTTGAAGAAGAGCTAGGTGGGGTCACCTTAGTGCCTGCAGCGGGCGGCAGGTTTGAGATTAATGTCCACGGTAGCTCAGTGACCAAGTTAATCTGGTCACGTAAAAAAGAAGGGCGTTTTCCAGAAGCAAAAGAAGTTAAGCAGCGCTTACGAGATCAGCTTTGCCCAGATAAATCGTTGGGTCATTCCGACGTTAATAAATAACGATTACACGCCTTATTGAAGTAACGTAGTCTTTTGCTTTATCACCTCAATCGCCTTTTTCAATTGCATAATTCTGGCGGTATATTTTCTAACGCGCCCAGCAGATGATTGTTGAATGTCATTTAACCGCTTCTCTGACTCATCTAAACGGTTTAAATCAATCATTGAATGCGCTTGGGTTAAACCAAAAGTAAAATAAACTTCAATTTTACCAAAGCATTAACGCCAACAATTGCTGGTAGTTGGAGTTGTTACGCCGGTTTGAGATAGTGTCATAGTGCCACAAATATCACTCGCTTGATTTCCAACTGGAACGGCGGTGAGGGTGTAGCTTGAAACTGTAAGGTTTGGTATAGGGCTAGTATAAGTATAATGATCGGATGCAATACCTGAAGGAATAGCGGCACCTACATAAGTATTTTTTTCTGTAAAATAACGTTCAAGATAATTGCTTATTTTCATAAGGTCTGCTTGGGCATCTGCACGATTTGCTGACTTAACGTACTCAAAATAAGAGGGGTAGGCGATTGAGGCAAGGATTCCAATAATAACGACTACAATAATTAACTCTATAAGAGTAACGCCTTTATTGAATTGAATCTCTGTCTTTTCTTTTATATTAGTCATCGTAACGTCTGGCCTTAACTTCATTAAATTCGGCTTCAGAAACTAATTGTAAGTCTAAAAGGAAAAATTTAGACTCACCTTGAGGTTGAATATAATATTTAACAAAGGAACCTTGTTGCGCTGAGTGTTCAATATTTACCGTGCTTTTTTTAAGATTGCCTGAGTATTTGCTTTTACTGCCATACGCAATACTTACATCATTGATGATTATTTGCTGCTCTATTGGATAGATGGCATCAACCTTGCCGTAATAAGCGGTATACGTTGTGCTATTGGCTGTAGGGAGTTTTATGGCCTGCGCAGGCAGGCATAAAAATAATATAAATAACGTAAAAAAGACACTTACAATTTTTTTGTGCATTAGAAATACCTTAATGGTTGTTAATTTTTTATTAATTGTATCCATGATTGACGACTACCTGTTGCGGGAGGTGCTGAGCCAGGTAGAATATTCTTCTGTACAGATGGCCCTGATCCTGAGTTTGCTGTACCAGAGGTGTAACCATAGTTAATATCAGTAGTGGTTTTTAATACGGATGTCTTTGATGCAATTCCTTGCCCGAACTTGATGCCGGCAGCATAGCCGTCATCAATGGCCAAGACACCATCACCATTAAAATCGAAAGAGGTAATGCTTGGAGTTCCTCCCGTCTGCTTATCAACGGACATGAGCCAGCTAGAGCCCCCAGCTGAGCAGGCTGTATTTGATGGTGTTAATGTATTAAAGAAGATTAAACCTTCGAGTTCAAAAGCATCAACGGTAACTCTTTCTCCTGTTTCAGGAAGATCAATAAACCAACCAGAGCTCATTGTGGTGGCGTTATTATAAGTTACGCTGTTTTGAGATAATAAGCGGGTATTGGAGGTTGGAGGGGTTAAAAATGTTTGTTCAACGAGTGAGCTGGATATTACGGTTTGACCATAATCCCAGATACCAAAGAATGTTTGTTGGTGAGTATTTGCTGGGTCGCCTGAAGCGATATATTGTCCAGTTCCGAAATACACCATTAAGTTTGGTGTATTGGTACCGCTGTCAGCTATCCATGCAGACTCAGGCTTAGATATAAGTGGTTTCATGGTGATTGGTTTGGTATTTCCCGCAGAAAATAGTGGAGTAGCCCCGTGAGCAAGAACCCAGTTTGTAGGGTCAGTGTCTGATACGTTAAATGACCACATATTACCTAGTAGGTCGCCTGCGTATATCCTATCGGTTGTACCATTATTATCTAGGTCAACAAGAGCAGGTGTTGATAGACCATTTTTATTTACAGGGGTGCCGGTGGCAGTGTCAATTTTTATATAGTCTCCAGTGCTCCATGAGCCGTCAGTGCCCTTTTCAATAAAAATAATGATTAATTGAGCTGTATCAGTGCCTGTCGAGTTGTAGCCATTACCTGTTACAACAGCCCATTGATTGTTATTCATTTTTACAATTTCAGGGGTGCTGTAAGTATGCCCAAGAGCAGGTTCGTCTTGATCTGTAAATTCCCACAAAAAGGTACTTTGCGCGGCAGGCTCTGTGTTTGCAAATAGGTTCGGGTCAGATACATCCAAAGCGAATAAACCTCGGCCACCGCCGCCAAGAGAGCCTACTAAAGCTGTCCGCCACGAAGCAGTAGCGCCATTCTTTGATATAAATACGTCGGCAGAAACTACCTCACCATCGACATAATATCTATGAGAATAATCGGACTCGGTTAAATAATGTAAGCCTTGGTTATCAAGAGTTGATGCAATACTACTAGGCACATAAGCCATTAATTCTTGACCGGAAGTGGCAGAGAAACCATGTAGCATGCCGTCGTTTGAGCCAACATAAACCATCTCTTGCCTAGATGCACTTACAGCACTGGATGAGGCAACAAACAAAGGGGCTGAGTTAACTATGTCTCCTAATCGACTACTTCGGTCACGAAAAAGACCTATAGCGTTATTGGTTGTGTCTCCTCTGATAAAATCGAGTCTGTTCTGGCTACCAGAAAAAGGGGTAGTGTCTATGCTTAAATCAGGGTTAACCTTAAAATCATCTAATATCGTTGACGTGGGTTGAGGAAAAGAGGTGTTCCATTTGAACAATACACCGCTGGATGCACCGGCATTTAACCCTGAGGTATAAATAACACGGTTGCTGGTCATATCAGTGTTTAGGCGAGCATTTAATAATGAAGACGCGCTCCATGTTTTTGTAACAGCTAAGTCGCCTGTGTTTGGGTCTAAAGCGTAAGCATCAAGATTGCCTGACCAGCCTGCAGGGTTAAAGCCAGCAAAGAATAATAAGGTGTTTGTAGATAGCGTACTCATATTGAACGCAACGGCAGACGTGCTGCCTTCTCGAGACTCAATGTTAGAAATAACATCTTGTAGTGAGCTGATTAGCTCTTCTGGTTTGCTAGCAGAAAGAAACTTTCCTCGTCCATTATAAGCAGCGTGACGAAGGTCATCGACTGTTGTAGCCGAATTGCTAGAAGGTACAGGCCAAGTAAAAGATTGAGCTCGGTCTGTTGGGTCACTGTTTATTGTGCCATTTGGGCCAAAAGCAACGCCGAAAGTAACAAGGTGCTGCTGGCTATTTTCATCTAAGTTTTGTGTGTTATCGCCCTTTTGAGTAGGTACTTTATTGGCTAAAGATGGTGCAAGATCCTGTTTGTACCATTTCATAGCCACATCGGCTAGAGTGTTTCTTGTAGCGTCTCTATGGGCAGGCCAAACGTAATTATTATCGATATTCCTGTCTTTATGTCCAATGCCTGATGGGGTGCTCCCATTCCACTGACCATCAGTCATCAGCATGGCAAAATTTTGTTGGCATTCGCCTCCTTGTGAGGCGGGCAAGATGGGACTAGAGGCAGAGCCAATGTTTAAACTGCTAGGGGTGGGAAAGTTTGACTTTTGGCTAAAATAGCGGCCAACCGAGTCTAAGCTAGTTCGAAGTGGTGTGCCCCCGCTAGAGTTGACATTAACAACATCGTTGAGAAGGGCTGTTTTATTAGCAGGTACAGTCATGTCGGTAATAGCAACCCCAACATTATTGTTGTGATGGAGGGTTGCCATGCCGATACGCGCACTGCTGGTTGAGATAACTTGCGTAACAGCGGCTTTTGCTGAGTGCTCCCTAATGCGGTAATAAGAAAACCAATTGGCGAAATTTATTTGTTGTTGACTGCTCAATGAGTCTGCCCGTTGTACGCGCGAGTCTAGGTAACCCGATGTGGCATTGCCGCCGGGACATTCGCCAGCGTCATATGTTCCGTTGTTGTTTGAATCAGTCCAAGTAACAACGGGTGCGGCAGAGAGATTGATGGTTCTTGTTGTGCTGCCATAAATATCATAATTATTTTCAGTATTGGTTATCGAGCCAGAAGATAATGGGTTGGTTCTTACTGCGGTGATATCCGTCATATCGGGGAAAGAAGCGCTAGTGTTTGGGTTATTAGCAGCCCATGGTTTGTACTCTACATTAGGGTTATAGGCCAGTAAGTTGGCGCCAGGGCACCACTGTCGCCACTCTTTGTTATTATCAGGGACTGTGTCGTATTCGTTAAGCTCGATAAGAGAGGAGCTTTGTACCCCATCGGATGGCATAGACCAGTGCATACTCCCTGAGTCATCTAATAGAAAGAATATATTAGGCTGAGTAGGTGTTGCGAGAAATAAAGGTGCTTGGCTTAAACTACCAGGTGCGGCTATTACCGCTGCTGAAAAAAGAGCACTGACAGTAGTTAATAATATTTGGCGAATCATATGTGACCTCGTCTGTTAATTGTTGCGAACAAAATACTCTTGCAAAATTGTTTGGGCTCCGGCGCTACGGCCAACGGCGCGCGCGGTAATTTTAAAAAAAGTATTACCGCCGGATTGAGATAGTTTTTTGATAACAAATCGTGGGTTAGCCGCTAGGTTGAAAGAAGGGTTAGGGTTTTGTGCAGGTTGAGAGTCGGTGTTATCCCATGTGTATGTGAAAAAGTCAGCGGGTTCCGTGTCAGCTATCCTGAGAAGGCCATTTGACCCAGTGTATGTCGTGTCAAGAGGGTTGTTTAAAATAAAATTTTCTCCCTGGCGTAGAGCTGACTCGGCAGCTTGGAACGAAATATTTATATCACGGGTGTTTCCCGCCATTTTTTCTTCCAAGTTGTTGACTCGCATGTTGGTGACACCGAGAATGGTCATCAATAAAAGTACGATTAAGCTTATAGCCAATGCTACGCCAGTTTGTTTTTTCTTAAGAGAAGGCTGATTCATCATGGTGTTCTCTGTTAAAGGAGTCGATTGCGAATGGCGATGGTTGTTGTGTATACACGCCTTATTTTTCGATCTGTGGGGGTGGTAGTAACACCAAGAATGCTATACGGGAGTGGCTCCGTGGCAAGGTTATCTTCTTGGGTAATGGCAAGTAAGCTGATTCTAACGCTCTTTACCTGATTCATTTGGGCTGATGTTAGCGTGTTACTGGCCGCATAATAATTTGGCGAGTTGTCGCCATTGGTATCGACACCATAAAGTATTTGCATGTCGTTAATGCCTTCCACCAGCTCTTCAGTTGCCGCACCATTAGAACTTCTAAAAAGGGCTGCTTCCCCATTTGCCCCGGCTGCAATGGTATAGGCTATAGATTTTAATTTATAGACCTGAGCATTGGTGTCGTAGATTTTTTGTAGAGGCTGATCTAAATTACCAGGACCTGCTGATACGGCACCTGTGTTGTGGGTAAGTTCATCTTTGTTTCCAGCTCCTCCAGTCGTTGGGTCGTTCGTCACTTGGAAAATATCACCGGCAGTGCAATCACTAACAATGACAATATCATTTTCTCTCAACGGGCTATTAGGTGTTACTTTTAAATTTGCAGATGTAGTTGCAGGTGTCGCAACGACATATACTCCGGATGAAGCCGCGCCAGCAACTGTAATTGTGTCAGAATTGTTTAAACCACTGTTGTTGGTGCCAACTATTGCGTTACCAAAGTTGTCATAAACAGACCCTAGATTAAGGTTATTTTCAATAAAAGTTGTATTGTTCATACAGCCCCAGTAATCGGCAGCTCTTATATCTTTGCTGATAAAGTCCATGGCAAAGCGGCCATTCTCTTGTAAGCGGGAGATGTTTTCTTGTACGCGATACGATTGATTGCTATTGACGAAGAGCTGTAGCATGCCGCCAGTAATAAAGATGCCTAAGATAAGGCTTATCATTAGTTCAACTAATGAGAAGCCGGATTGCTTATTTAGAGTCGTTGCTTTCACAATTAAAAACTCACTTGAAAATCAGGGTCGTTACCGTCAACTAGACTATCTCGGTTGTCGTCCCAGTTAATCGTTATTGTGTATGTGCCAGAAATTTGAGAAACATCTGCTTCAGCCAAAGGTAAGGTGCTTGTTAGCATTAAGTTCCATTCGTATAAATCACTTTCTGCCATTTCGGCGGGAGTACAGCTAGATGCAGCAGTACAAGTAGTTGCAACAGCGGTTGAAGTGTCAGCAGTTATGTAATTGCCAGATGCTGTGCTGTTGGATCGTATTCTATCTGCTAAGTCATAGGCAAGCTGGGTTGCTTGGCTACGGGAATATGCACTGTGATTTTGATTTATGCTAGTGGCTTGTAAGCCAGCAAGACCTAGCAAGCCGATGGCTAGAATTAAAATAGAGACGAGTATTTCAATTAAACCAAAACCAGTATTTGTTTGCTGTATTGTTTTATTTGTTATTTTCATGGGCAGGTTATATTGTTTCCAGAGCCATCTTCAACGATAGTATCGGCATCGGCACCATCTATAGATTTCCTTGCTCTACCCGTATTAGATACAACTTCGGCTTTTGCATTTGAATTGCCTCTGCTATCACATAACACGAACGTTCCATTGAAACCCGTTGCATATCCTTGGCTTGAGTAGCTAACTCTGTTTCGGGAGTATTTTAGTGTGTTTCCTCCATCTAACTTACCGTGGACACGTAAGATCTCTTCGCTGACATCTGCTATGCCGTCATTGTCGGTGTCTACAAAAACAATCCAGCCATTGTTGCTAGCGGGCCAGTTGCCGACACAAGAATTACCTGTGGAACTTTGGCAAATGGTAATATTAACACTGCGCTTTATGGCTTCATTTCTTGCTAGGTTTAATGAGGTTACCAGAAGGTTAACCTGAGTGGTTAACTGGTTGTTTTTAATCATTTGATTAAAGCTGGGTATGCCCATAGCAAGCAAGATGCCGGCAATGACAATTGTTATCATCAGCTCTATTAGGGTGAAGCCCTTACATGTATTTTGACTTATTTTTTTCATTTTCATCTTATGGAAGAGGCTAAAGCAAATATTTAGGTTGTCTACAAACACACGATCAACGGCGCTTTTCTTTTGATAAGCGGTAGTTTTTAATCGTTATCTATCAATGCGAACTCATCATCAAGTCCAGCTGGCGTTTCGCTTCCAAGCTTAATCATTAGTCGTACTTCATTTTTAGAATCGGCATATAGCAAGGCGTTCTCATAGCTAATCTCACCTTCTTTATATAGGACATATAAAGCTTGGTCGAACGTTTGCATGCCCTGTTCGGATGACTTTTTCATTAAGTCTTTTAATTTATGGATATCACCATTCCTAATATAATCTGATGCGAGGGGGGTGTTCATGAGTATTTCAATTACGGCTTTACGGCCTTTGCCATCGATTGTGGGTATCAATTGTTGAGCTATTACAGCTTTGAGATTGAGTGATAAATCCATGAATAATTGGTTATGTGCTTCTTCGGGGAAAAAATGAATAATGCGATCAAGTGCTTGGTTCGCATTGTTTGCATGCAAGGTTGATAAGCATAAATGTCCCGTTTCGGCAAACGCGATAGCATGATCCATTGTTTCTCGTGTTCGAATTTCACCAATTAGAATCACATCAGGCGCTTGTCTTAGGGTGTTTTTTAAAGCTACTTCATAGGATTCAGTATCAATGCCTACTTCCCGTTGCGTAACGACACAGCCAGCATGAGAGTGTAAATATTCAATAGGGTCTTCTATAGTAATAATATGGCCGGTGCTATTGTTGTTACGGTGGCCGACCATGGCCGCTAATGATGTGGACTTGCCGGTTCCTGTTGCACCAACAAAAATAATGAGACCGCGTTTCGTCATCGCTAGCTCATTTAATATAGGGGGTATGCCCAGTTCTTCTGCTGTTGGTATTTTACTTTCAATTCGTCGTAATACCATGCCCGCACTGCTTCTTTGGGTGAACGCGCTCACACGAAAGCGACCAATGTCATGTCTTTGAATCGCAAATTGACATTCGTTAGTGGTCTTAAACTCTTCTTTTTGTTCGGGGGTCATTATGCTTAGGACTATTTCAAGAGTTTGAGAATTGCTTAATCGACTTTTAGAAATGGCTTGTAATTCGCCATTTATTTTCAAAGAGGGCGCCCAGCCAGTTGTAATAAACAAGTCAGATGCTTTTTTATGAACAACGAGTTGTAATAGGGCATCAAAATCCATGATTAATCTCCTTACTGTAGGGGGGGGATTTAATTGAACGTGCTTTTATCAGCGGCTTTCATGCGGGCGTCTTGTCTCGAGACAATCCCAGCTTGAACGAGTTCAGTTAAGTGTTGATCAAGTGTTTGCATACCATCTTTACGACTGGTTTGTATGGTGGAGTACATTTGTGCAATTTTATCCTCTCTAATGAGATTACGTATGGCAGGGGTGCCGGTCATTATTTCCCAGGCGGCAATTCGTCCACCACCAATTTTTTTCATTAAGGTTTGTGCAATAACAGCACGAAGTGACTCGGATAACATGGAGCGAACCATGCCTTTTTCACCCTCGGGGAATACATCAATAATACGGTCAATGGTTTTAGCGGCGGAGCTGGTGTGTAGTGTACCGAAAACTAAGTGCCCCGTTTCTGCGGCGGTTAACGCAAGTCGAATGGTCTCAAGGTCTCGCATTTCACCTACAAGAATAATGTCAGGGTCTTCACGTAGCGCAACTCTTAGGGCTTCACTGAACCCATGGGTATGTTTGTGTACTTCACGTTGATTAATAAGGCACTTTTTGCTTTTATGAACGAATTCAATTGGATCTTCGATAGTGAGAATATGTTCGTATACATTGTCATTTTTATAATCCATCAACGCTGCTAGCGTGGTGGATTTACCTGACCCAGTTGGGCCGGTTACTAGCACAAGACCGCGTGGAACATTGATGATCTCCTTAAAAGATTGCGGGCAATTTAAGTCTTCTAGGGTAAGAATATCAACGGGAATAGTTCTAAATACAGCAGCTGCTCCACGATCCTGGTTAAATGCATTAACACGAAAACGGGCCGTACCAGGCAATTCAAATGAAAAATCAACTTCTAGGAACTCTTCATAATCACGTCGCTGTTTATCGTTCATGATATCGTAAATCATCGAGTGAACTTCTTTATGCTCTAGTTCAGGCATATTGATTCGACGAATATCACCATTAACACGAATCATTGGTGGTAAGCCGGCTGAAAGATGTAAGTCCGATGCGTTATTTTTTGTGCTAAAGGTTAGTAAATCTGAAATATCCATGTGTTAAACCCGTTTGCCCCAAAGAGCTCTGTTATTTGTATAATAAAATAACTAGAAAATATCACTATCATTAGCGTATGTAAATTCTAGTACGTACCCCAAGTATAGGCACGAATTTTAAATAATGCTTCCTTTATTACAACGATACTTTGCACAACAAGCGTTGATCGAAGATCTAGAGCAAACACGCTCTTCACCTGTTAAGTTATTAGCAGTTAGTAAAACACGTCCAGCAAGCGATGTGGCGGTGCTGTACTGTGCAGGGCAGCGTGATTTTGGTGAAAACTATTTACAGGATGCGCTGAAAAAACAACACGTACTGGCGCATTTAGATATTTCATGGCACTTTATTGGGCCTATTCAGTCAAATAAAACTCGCGACATTGCGTGCTATTTTAGCTGGGTACACAGTGTAGACCGGTTAAAAATAGCGACTCGTTTAAATCAGCAGCGACCGGCTTATCTGCCACCGCTTAATATTTGTTTGCAAGTGAATGTTGATGAAGAAGAAACCAAGTCGGGTTTTTATTTAGATGAGTTGTTAGACGTTATTGAACCAATATTATCATTGGAAAACATTCGGTTACGAGGGCTTATGGCTATTCCCAAAGTAGATAAACCGATAGCTGAGCAGCACGCATCGTTTAGGAAAATGGCACAGGCAAAAAAAGAAATTGAGCAAACATTTGATATTAGCTTGGATACGCTTTCGATGGGAATGAGCGGCGATTTACAGGTGGCCGTTGCAGAAGGAGCAACAATGGTGAGAGTAGGCACCGCTATTTTTGGCGAAAGACTAAAAAATACGGTTTAATGGCGTTTATAAAATTTAAGATTAAGTGAGAGTATGAATACAAAACAGATTGGATTTATTGGCGGTGGCAATATGGCCAGCAGCTTAATTGGTGGGCTTGTTAGTAATGGTTACCCAGCCGATAAGCTAACCGTTGTTGACCTAGATAGTGAAAAACTGAGCTATTTAAACCAAACATTTGGGGTTAATACCTTACAAGACAGCAAAGAGCTAGCCACTAAAGCAGATGTTTTGGTATTAGCAATAAAACCCCAACATATGCAATCGGTTGCACAAGATTTAGGGCAGGCGATACAGGATAAATCCCCTGTTGTGGTATCTATTGCAGCCGGTATCCGAGTTGAGGCCCTTGATCGTTGGTTAGGCGGCCATTTACCGATTGTTCGTTGTATGCCTAATACGCCAGCGCTGCTTAAAACAGCGGCGACAGGGCTTTATGCAAATGCTCAGGTGACGGAAAACCAAAAAGACTTGGTGGAATCCCTGTTACGTGCAGTTGGAGTGACTGTGTGGGTGGAAGAGGAGCATGAGCTGGATGCGGTGACAGCCTTGTCAGGTAGTGGGCCAGCCTACTTTTTTATGATCATGGAAGCGTTGGAGGCGGCAGGAATAAAGGCGGGTTTGAACCAAAAAACAGCGCAATTATTAACACAAGAAACAGCTCTAGGTGCGGCAAAAATGGCGCTAGAGTCGAGTGAGCCAGCAAGTGTATTGCGTCAACGCGTGACCTCACCCGGAGGCACAACGGAGCGTGCTATAGGTATTTTGGAAGAGCAGGGGCTAAGGGATATTTTGCAGGCTGCGCTGTTGGGAGCAAAAGAACGCTCAATCGAGTTATCTGACGAATTGGGAAATAACTGATGCCAGAAGGATATTTGTCAAACCCATTGATGCTGATTATAAATTCGTTGGTAGGTGCGTATATTTTTGTGTTAGTACTGAGGGTGCTACTGCAATACACGAATGCGGACTCAAGAAACCCGGTGTCGAGCTTTATTATTAAAGCAACACAGGTACCGCTGAAAGTACTAAAGCCGATTTTCCCTACCGTTAAAGGGCTTAACCTATCGGCTATTGTGTTGATGTTGGTTTTGCAGATGCTAATAGGTTTTTTAGCCATGAGAGGGCAACCGAATGTTTGGGTGGTTTTTATTTGGAGTTTGACAGAACTTATTAGCACCATTATTAATGTTTTTATTTATAGTATTTTCGCAACCGTTATTTTAAGTTGGATAAACCCGGGTGCCCATAATCCGGTGGTCAGCTTGTTATATAGAATAACAGCGCCCGTATTGACACCTTTCCAGCGCTTGATTCCACCAATGGGCGGTATCGACTTTAGCCCGATAGTGGCCTTATTAGCCTTGCAAGTGTTAAAAATGTTACTGCTACCCCCTCTTTTTGCTTTGATGTAGTAACGGGAGACTTCAGGCTGTTTCGCTAGGATGCTTGAGTCTATTGTTTATGATTAATTTTATCATGAGCTGAATGTTACCTTTAGGCGCAGGTAGTGGTCACTATCTAAAGCAAACGCATTAGTGTGAGTCAGCACCGTATTTGCGATCAGAACTTTTTAAATAATCATCTATACTTTTGAAAACGCTTTATGAAATAAGCGTGTTAAATAATGGGTGGCTAATACATGAATCTTGATGCACAACTTCGTAGTTACGACCTCTGGAAGCAGTCAATGACTGAATCTATACAGGCTTATCAGCATTGGCTAGATAAGGCGAGCCTTACGGATACAGAAACAGAGTTGATGTTGATTAAAAATTTACGTTTGATAGAAAAAGACACGATTACTATCGCTTTTGCGGCTGAATTCTCGCGAGGTAAAACAGAGTTAATTAATGCATTATTTTTCTCGTCTGCGGGGATACGTTTATTACCATCAAGCCCAGGCCGGACAACGATGTGCCCGACGGAGCTGTTTTATGACCGCAAAGCGGCGCCTTATCTTAGGTTGTTAGATATTGAAACGCGTGCCAACGACACCTCGATAGAAGATTACAAAAGAGACCCAAAACACTGGGTGCATATTGAGCTTGACGACGATTCACCTGAAAAAATGCAAGATAGTTTTTTGCAGTTATTAAAAACAAAAACGGTGTCAGCAGCACATGCAAAAGAGCTAGGACTGGCGACTGAAGAGGTTGAAGGTGAGGTGACGATTCCTGCTTGGCGTCATGCGTTGGTGAGTTTTCCGCATCCGATATTAGAAAAAGGGTTAACCGTGCTCGATACCCCCGGTCTCAATGCATTAGGCAGCGAGCCAGAGCTAACCTTAAGTATGTTACCGAATGCTCAAGCAATGATTTTTGTTTTAGCTGCGGACACAGGTGTGACACAAAGTGATATGGCGATGTGGAAACAATATGTTCAAGGGTATAGTAATAAGCATCCACATAGTTTGGCGGTGGTGCTGAATAAAATTGATACGTTAAGCGATGAATTAATGAGCGATGATGAATGGACTCAGTCGATTCATAAGCAAACATTGGAAACGGCAGGTTTATTAAATCTAGATGAGCAAGTTGTTTTTCCCCTATCAGCCAAACAAGGGCTGATAGGCAATATTAAAAAAAACCAACAGATGATTTCAGCAAGCGGCATACAAGGCTTGGAAAGCTTTCTGTCAGATAGAATACTCAGCTCACAAAAAGAGATTCTTCAGCATAAGGTCATTAGTGATGTTGTCGACAGCATGAAGTTAGCTAACAGTGTACTCACCAGCCGATTACAGCATGTTGTGAACCATACCAATGAGCTGAACGGGTTTTATAGTAAGAGTGAAGAAGCAACGGCGGAATTATTATTAGAAACGCGAAAAGAGCAAACGGCTTATAAGCAAAACTTAGCGCATTTGCAAACCAGTCAGCATATTTTTTATACGCAAATAGCGGACTTATTAGAAGTGGTTAACCCAAAACGTGTGTCGTATCTTATTGATGAAGGACGCGAGCAAATGAGTAAAAGCTGGACCAGTGTTGGTATTCGTCAAGGTATGAAAAGTAGTTTTGAAGGGTTAAATTCGCTGTTGAACGAAACACTGAGTACCACACAAGCGAGTATTAAATTACTGGATGCTATCTATAAGCGCTTTAAAGATGAGCATAACCTCGATGTGGAGCAAGCAGCGCGATTTGATATTAAGGTCTATCAACAGCGATTGGATAAACTGCTTCGAGATGGCTTAGAGTTTAGTAGTAGTTCGGAGGCTGCGTTAACCGAACAAAATACACTTACAAAACGTTTCGTTAATACCGTTGGAGCGCAGGCGATATCAATCTTTGAACAAGCGCAAGCTGATATTAATCGCTGGAAATCGATGGCGCTGGCTAATTTAATTAGGGAAGTAAGTGAGCAAAAAAAACTGATGGAAAGTAAGTTGGACAGCTTGCGAAGTGTATCGGCAGGAAAAAATGAGCTAGACGACAAGATTGCTAACAACAGAGCATTAGAAACGGAGATAAAGGAACGACAAGCGCAGCTTTTGCATATGATGGATCAAATTAATATATCGGCAGAGAGCTTGGAGGTAGAAAAAAGTGTACGTCAGGAGGCTATTTAAGGGTCTTTGTGATAAAAATCATATCCCACACGCCATGGCCTAAACGTAAGCCTCGGTTTTCAAATTTCGTTAATGGCCGAGAGTCCGGACGTTCAGCATAATTTGGCTCAGTTGAATTAATAAATCCTGGATGAGCGTTTAACGTTTCCATCATGTGTTCGGCATAGTTTTCCCAGTCTGTTGCAGCATGAAATCGCCCGCCTGTTTTCAGTTTAGAGTGAATCAGGGTTAAAAAACTTGTTTGAACAATGCGGCGTTTATGATGCCTTTTTTTGTGCCAAGGGTCGGGGAAAAAAAGCTGCACGCAGTCGAGACTATGGTCAGGAATAGCGTGCTGAAGTACCTCAATAGCATCGGTATCAAAAAGACGAATATTAGTCAGCTTCTTCTCTAAAACGATGCGCAATAAATGCCCAACACCAGGCCTATGCACTTCAATACCGATAAAGTTTCTGTCTGGGTTATTCTCAGCCATGGTGGCTAAGCTTTCACCATTACCAAAGCCTATCTCTAGTGTTACAGGGTGGTTATTAGCAAACAGTGAATTTGGCTCAATAAGAAGGGCCGGGTCCAAGCCATATAATGGCCAGCCTGTTTTAATGGCGCTGTCTTGTCCGGGCGTCAAACGGCCTTCACGTTTTACAAAACTGCGAATGCGGCGTAAGAAGTTGGGGTTGGTTTCGTTGCTCATGAATAAAGCTCGGTTAAATTAAACCATCCAACGGTGAGGAGGCCGACGCATATCGGCGGCGAGGCATACGACCAGCCAAGAAGGCTTCACGTCCGGCCTGCACGGCTTTTTTCATAGACGATGCCATTAATACAGGGTTATTTGCGTGGGCAATAGCTGTGTTCATTAGAATGCCATCGCAGCCCAATTCCATACCAATGGCAGCATCAGACGCGGTACCGACGCCAGCATCAACAATAATGGGTACCTTAGCATTTTCGATGATGGTGAGAATATTGTATGGGTTACGAATACCCAAGCCTGAACCGATTGGAGCGGCAAGTGGCATAACGGCTACACAGCCCATCTCCTCTAGCCGTTTAGCAATAATAGGGTCGTCGTTGGTATAAACCATTACGTCGAAACCTTCCTTAACGAGAATGTCAGCAGACTCTAAGGTGGCAGTAATATCAGGAAATAGGGTTTTTTCGTCGCCTAATACTTCTAATTTGACCAGTTTATGCCCACCTAATAGTTCACGTGCAAGGCGGCATGTTCTAAGAGCATCTTTAGCGGTATAACAACCGGCTGTATTGGGTAAAATAGTGTATTTATCAGGGGAAATAACATCGAGTAAATTAGGCTCGCCAGGGTTTTGACCAATATTCGTCCGGCGAATGGCTACCGTGACGATCTCAGCGCCGCTCATTTCGATAGCTGCCTGGGTTTCTGCCATATCTTTATATTTGCCTGTGCCCACTAGTAATCTAGAGGAAAAAGGTTGGCCGGCAATAACAAGGTCATCGGGTTGACCGCCACCAATGGCTTGTACGACTTCCACAGTATCTCCTTCTTTAAGTTGAATGGTATTAAACTGGTCGGCGGGCTTTATTTCTTCATTCAGTTCAATAGCAATACGCTTGCCGAACAGGCCCATTTGTTGGATCAGTTGCTCTAAGGTTGTTTTATCGTCACAGCTAAAACTTTCGCCGTTAAGTTGAATATTCATCAGCAGTTATCAATGATTAATCGTTTGCACTATCTAGTTTGCTTTTGCGTCTTGAACGCACAGCGGCCGCTAATTCTTCTAGCAACTGCACGCTGCTATCCCAGTCAATACAAGCATCGGTAATGCTTTGGCCATAAACTAGTTCTTGGCCGTCAACTTGATCCTGGCGGCCAGCAACTAAGTGGCTTTCAATCATAACGCCGCTAATACGCATGTCACCACCGGCTATTTGTTTCGCCACATCCTTACCTACAAGCATTTGGCGTTCGTGTTGTTTACTGCTATTGGCATGGCTAAAGTCAATCATCATGTGTAGGTTAACGCCGGCTTTCCCAAGCTCTTTAGCGGCAGCATCAACACTGTCGGCATCATAATTCGGCGTTTTGCCACCGCGTAAAATTAAGTGACAGTCGTCGTTGCCAGCAGTTTGAAAAATGGCCGACTGGCCTTTTTTGGTAACCGATAAAAAGTGATGTGGGCGAATGGCTGCTCCAATTGCATCAATCGCTACTTTAACAGTGCCATCAGTGCCATTTTTAAAGCCGACTGGGCAGGATAGGCCGGATGATAACTCGCGATGCGTCTGGCTTTCAGTGGTTCTCGCACCGATAGCGCCCCAAGCGATCAGGTCGGATACGTATTGTGGCGTGATTAGGTCTAAATACTCCGTGGCAGCAGAGACACCTTGAGAATTAAGGTTTAGTAATAATTCGCGTGCGGTATACACACCTTTGTTGATGTCAAAGCTATTATCAAGGTTGGGGTCGTTAATTAGTCCTTTCCAGCCAACCGTGGTGCGTGGTTTTTCAAAATATACTCGCATCACGATGATCAGATCGTCAGATAAATTATCAATGTAAGGCTTTAAACGGGCGGCATATTCGAGTGCTGCTTTCGTATCATGAATTGAGCATGGGCCAATAACAACCAGTAAACGATCATCTTCGCCATGCAATACTTTATGAATAGCGTTCCGGGTTGAGGCGGTAGTTTCAGCAGCCGTATCTGTAATCGGCAAGTCTTTGTGTAATTGTTCAGGAGAAATAATTTCCTGCATACCAAGAATTCTTGTGTCGTCTGTTTGAATTGAGTTCATGATCAGTCCGTTCTATGCTGACGCTAGTAATAGCCTAAATCAGCAAATTAATAAAAGACTGGAAATAATACATCTAATCGGTTGAATTTGCCTGCCCCTTGACCAAAAATAGATCAAATACTTTCAAATTTACAGGGAAACTTAACGATGGAAGAGGGATATGAAGAATATGATGAGGTTTTTGAAAAAATTCTTGCGAATAAGTCTTTATTGCCCGTAATACCAGATGCTGGCCTGAAAATTTTATCAGCGTTAAATCACCCTAAGGGTAACGCTAAGATGTTTGCGAAGGTTATCGAAAGTGATATGGGCTTGTCTGGGTTTATTCTTAAAACTTCTCGCAGCTTAAGGTATTTAACTCGCGTCCCGCCGAAACGTGTTGAGCAAGCAGTGGCCCGAATGGGGCTGCGTGAAACCTATCATCTATCACTTAGTTTCTTGTCAAAATCTATTTTTCATTCGTCAAATAAGCAAATTGAAGGGTATATCAAAAAGGCTTATCGGTTTTCTACAAAGGTGGCTGTGATATCGTATTTTTTAGCCGGTAAAACACAAAACTTAGCGCCGGGCGATGCAATGTTGGCGGGCCTGTTTCAAGATATTGGTGTGCCCTCTATTTTAGCGACACTGGAAGCGTACCCAGACCTCTTGCAAAACGATCTGAACAGAACAAGATGTATTGATGTATTGGCACCTAGGGTCGGCGCGCTGATCATTAAGAAATGGGGCTTAGACGAAATGCTGGACGTTGTAGAAAGCCGGAAAAATTGGCAGTTAGATAATGAACAGGTTGGTTTGGCAGAGTTGGTGTTGATTGCACGTGTGCATGCAACAATTGGAACGCCCGAGTTTATGATGTGCCCGCCGTTACTTAAAATCCCTGCTTTTCAAAAATTGAAATTAGGGGAGCTTGGCCCCGATAACACATTGCAAATACTCATTGATTCAAAAAATGAATTGGCTGAAATAGAGCGTTTGTTAGCCGCTTAACTTAAACCGGTCATTCATGCAGCCTTAAGTAAAAGGCTGATATCATCTAAGGATATAAAACGAATACTCAAGGGGGAGTAAAAGTTATGAGAACATTATTTAAAATTTTGGGTGGTTTAGTATTTTTATTGGTTGTGACTATTATAGTTGCGCCAATGCTGATTGACCCAAATGCTTACCGAGAAGAGATTCAGGCGGTTGTTAAAGATAAGACCGGCCGTGATTTGTCCATCAATGGTGACCTTAATTTATCTATTTTTCCTTGGGTGGGCGTGGGTATTAACGAGGTGAGTTTAAGCAATGCAACAGGTTTTAACGCCGAATACTTTGCAGAGATTCAAGAGGCAAACGTTAAAGTTAAGCTGCTACCGTTGTTAAGTAAGCAGGTAGAAGTGAGCACAGTTGTTCTAAAAGGCATGCGGTTAAACCTAGCAAAGGATAAACGCGGCAAAACTAACTGGGAAGATATGATCCAGTCATCGGCTGAGGGCGATAAAAAACCAAGCGATACGAATGCTGATCAAGCATCAGGGGCTGCCTTAGGTGCGATAGCAATTGGTGGTGTGCAAATTGTTGATGCAAACATATCATGGGATGATGCCAGCAAGGGTGAAAGCTACAACCTGACTGATTTAGGCTTGAGTACAGATGCGTTATCTATAGGGTCGCCAATGGGTGTTGAGTTAGCCTTTACCGTAGAAAGTAGTAAACCAAAAGCGACAATACGTTTGAAGCTTGATGGTGATGTGGTGATTAACGAAGGGTTAAATGAATTTGATTTTCAAGACTTAGCGTTAGCAATTGATGCGGCCGGAGAACCTGTTCCAAATGGTGCAATGAAAGTTGATATAGCCACTCACTTGGTGGCTGACTTAGCAAAATCGGGGAGCTTAACGCTAGATCCTATGACGATTAAATTCGATGATTCAACGTTATCGGGTAAGGCATCTGTTAATAATTTTGATAAGCCAGCGGTCACTTTTGATTTAGCGGTAGATACAATAAATATTGATCGTTATCTGCCAAAAAAAGCCACAGAGGGGAGCCAAAGCAGCGCGGGTAATAGCGCCTCTGTTCCTCCGCCAGCAGCAGTTGCGTTAATTCCTGTTCAAACAGTCCGTGATTTAAATATCAATGGTTTGTTTGCAGTGCAATCGCTCATTGTTAATGGTTTAACGGCACAGGAGGCGAGTGTAAAAGTTGTCGCTAAAAATGGTGTTTTAAATTCACAGCAGAGTGTCAAAAAGTTTTATAACGGTAGTTATGAGGGTAAAACAACAGTTGATGCGCGCCAAAATACACCACGTATTAGCGTTAAAGAACAGGTAACGGGGGTTGATATTGAACCGTTGATGGTAGACCTGATGGGAGAGTCTAAGGTGTCTGGCGTGGCCAATATTAAAGCAGCGTTAACCACGCGCGGGAATACGGTTGCTGCGTTTAAGTCGGCATTAAATGGTACTGCGCAGTTTAGTTTCGAAGACGGCACGGTAAAAGGCATTGATGTTGCTGCATTAATTAAACAAGGTGAGGCTGTGCTGAAAGGTGATGTATCTGCGCTGGCAGCTCAAGGCACGGGTGAAACAGCCTTTGCAAATATGTCTGGTACTGCGCAAATAACTAATGGCTTGGTTAACAACCAAGACCTCTTGATGGCCTCACCCTTGATTAATATCAAAGGGGCAGGGACAGCAAATTTAGTCAGTGAGGTGTTGGATTATCGACTAACATTACAGCGGACAAAGGCACTTAGTGAGGCCGAGCAAGCCGATGCTGAAGACCTTAAAAACATGTTAATTCCCGTGAATGTGTCTGGAACATTTGCAAAACCAAGTATTAAGGTTGACACCAAAGCGATCGTACTCGAGACGCAAAAAGAAAAAATTGAAGAAAAGAAAACAGAGCTAAAAGAAAAGCTCGATGAGAAAATTGGCGAGAAATTAAAAGGCCCAGCGGGTGACTTATTAAAAAGCCTATTTTAATAAAGCAACCTCAGCAGCTGTCCGTGGGGCCTGAATATTTTCAGGCCCTTGTTTTTAGTTGGTTTGAGTTGCACGGCAGAAAGAGTTTGCCTTGGCAATTACCGCCAGAGCCCTACCGTGTTTGGTTGTCTGAGATCATGTTGCAACAAACTCAGGTAACAACGGTTATACCGTATTTTGAGCGATTTATTCAGCACTTCCCAAGCGTTGAAGCGTTAGCAAAAGCGCCATTAGATGATGTGCTGCATTATTGGTCAGGTCTTGGGTATTATGCACGGGCAAGAAACCTTCACAAAACAGCAGGCATCATTGCTAATCAGTATGGGGGGCGTTTTCCTCAAACGCTCGCTGAGCTTGTTGAGTTGCCGGGTATCGGGCGCTCTACGGCTGGGGCGATAGCAAGCTTATCAATGGGGCAGTCAGAAGCGATACTTGATGGCAATGTGAAACGCGTGCTCTGTCGTTTTTTTGCGATACAGGGCTGGTCTGGGAATAGTGCCATTTTAAAGCGTCTATGGGCTATTTCAGAGCAGTTAACACCTAAGCATAAGGCTGGTAACTATAATCAGGCCATGATGGATTTGGGCGCAACGGTTTGTAAGCGTTCAAACCCCGACTGCCCGCAGTGCCCATTAAAGGACGACTGTTTGGCACTAAAGAAAAACTTAGTTTCAGAATTACCGACACCAAAAAAACGAATGAGTTTGCCGGTTAAAAAGCGGTACTGGTTAGTCTTTAAAAATGCTCAGACGGTTTTACTCAATCAACGACCGCCAACAGGATTATGGGGTGGACTATGGGCTTTTCCAGAATTTGAAACGTATGACCAACTGGTTGAGTGGTGTGAAAAAAATGACACTGACATAACTGGGGCGAAAACAATAGCGGAAAAACGTCATACATTTTCTCATTATCATTTGGATTACACGCCTATTGTTTGCTCGACGCCAGCGGTTAGCTCGAAAGTTGCAGAAGATAATAGATCTAGCTGGTATGAAATAAACAGCCGTGTGAAAATAGGTCTCCCAAAGCCGGTGAGTGAATTAATTTCCCAGCTAACGAATGAATCATAAGAAGGTTAATACTATGTACTGCCAAAAATTAAAACGCGAAGCCGATGCGCTAGAAAAGCCGCCTTTTCCGGGTGAGCTTGGTGAAAAAATCGTACAAAATATCTCAAAAGAAGCCTGGCAGATGTGGCTAGCGCAACAAACGATGCTTATTAACGAAAATAGACTAACGCCTTTTGAGCCTGAAGCGCGTGCTTTATTAAAGGCAGAAATGGAGAAATTTTTATTTAGTGATGACGCTCAAGCACCAGAAGGGTACGTTCCGGTCGATAAATAAGGTCATTTCTAACATCTTTCTTGACTAAAGTTGCCTGCCGCTGTTTAATACGCGACCACATCTTAGATGCCCAGATAGCTCAGTCGGTAGAGCAGTGGACTGAAAATCCTCGTGTCGATGGTTCGAATCCGTCTCTGGGCACCATTTGTTATAAAGCCCCAGCTACTATGTAGCTGGGGCTTTTTTATGCGTGAAATAAAATTTAGTCTACTAAGGCGTCGCACTTTATGAAAAATAGTGTCTATGAGCTGGAAAGCTTGTTTGGGCAGGTATTTTCAATACCATTGTATGAGGTTCATTAAAGGGTTAAAAGTTTGTTATCATCGGTTGTACATTTAATGCCAAGTGGATATTGTTATGAGAATAAAACAGCTTATTTTACTTATTTCATTATTATGTTTGTCGCTAGCCGCGCAAGCAGGTTATCAACTGGATAATACCGCCTCATCACTTTATTTCGTTTCCATTAAGAAAAATACTATTGGCGAAGTGCATAGCTTTGACTCTTTGAGTGGTTCTGTTGATAACAATGGCGCTGCAAGCGTTACGATTAATTTGACCAGTGTTAAAACGAATATCGAGATTCGTGATGAGCGTATGAAGTCGTTATTATTTGAAACGGCAGCTTTTCCGACAGCTGAAGTGTCTACGAATATAGAGGTGGACGCGATAACATCCCTAAATATCGGTGAAAGGCTTGTCATGCCAGTGGCGTTGACACTTAATCTGCATGGGCAGTCAGTGGCGGTGCAAACACAGCTACAAGTGATCGCTGTGAATGGCGGAATATCGGTGAGTACAATTAAGCCAATCATGTTGAATGCTATGGATTTTGGCCTAACGGAAGGGGTTAAGGCGTTAATGGAGATTGCAAGCCTTCCCTCTATTGCAACAGCCGTTCCCGTCTCGTTTAACCTTGTATTTAAAGCGGACTAAAGTTAGCGCGTAACGTTGAGAGAGTGATGTTGCACGACTGCTGGGCCTGAAAAAGGTGGCTAGTTGAGTAAACTTTTTTAAAACCACAGGGCTCACGTAAACGTGTTAGAGGCCCTTTAGGTATAATGCCACTTTGCCTAGCGATAGTTTTTATTTACATGCCTTCATCCATTCGCGAGATTCGCGCATTAATCCCTAATTGTTTAACCAAAGACCGGCATGCCTTTCGTACGCAGTTAAAAAGAGCGAGTTTAAAACGCTCGCTAGAACAGCAAGCGCTGCTAGACACGCTGGCTGAAAAAGTAGCAGTGTCTATTAGTCAGGTAGAGCTGCGTGAGGGAAGTTGCCCAACAGTGAACTTTCCTGATTTACCGATTAGTGAGAGACGGGAGGAAATTTCCAAGCTGATTGATAAGCACCAAGTTATTATTCTTTGTGGTGAAACGGGGTCAGGAAAAACCACCCAATTACCTAAAATTTGCTTGGAACTGGGTCGTGGGTTTAAGGGACAAATTGGCCATACACAACCGCGACGATTAGCCGCGATCAGCGTGGCGCAACGCATAGCTGATGAGCTGAAGTCAGAGCTAGGGCAAGCGGTTGGTTACAAAATTCGTTTTCAGGGTAAGGAGAATCAACAAACCCTTGTTAAGTTAATGACAGACGGTATTTTGTTGGCAGAAATTAAGTCGGATCCATTTTTAAGCCAGTACGATACCTTGATATTAGATGAGGCGCACGAACGTAGCTTAAATATTGATTTTCTCTTAGGTTATATGAAATGGCTGCTACCAAAGCGACCAGATTTAAAATTAATTGTTACCTCGGCAACGATTGACCCCGAGCGTTTCTCTAGGCACTTTGATGGCGCACCTATTATCAATGTTTCCGGTAGAACCTATCCGGTTGAAATGCGTTATCGGCCAGTCGGTGTCGATTCGCAGCAAGGCGACGAGGATATCGTTCAGGGGATTGTTAATGCGGCTGATGAATTACATCGCGAGAGAGCGGGTGATATGTTGGTGTTTTTAAGTGGTGAGCGAGAAATTAGAGAGGCGGCAGAAGCGCTTAGGAAACATCACCCAGCAGGCTACGATATTTTGCCCTTGTATTCACGGCTCAGTAGCAAAGAACAGGCGGCTATTTTTAAGCCGCATAAAAAACCACGTATTGTGCTGGCGACAAACGTCGCCGAAACTTCATTAACAGTACCGGGTATCCGTTGCGTGATAGATACCGGCTTGGCACGGATCAGTCGCTTTAGTCAGCGGAGCAAAATACAGCAGCTACCAATAGAAGCTATTTCACAAGCAAGTGCGAATCAACGAAGTGGTCGCTGTGGGCGAGAAGCGGCGGGAATTTGTATTCGCTTGTTTAGCGAAGATGATTTTAACCAACGGCCTGAATTCACTGAACCTGAAATTTTACGTACCAATCTGGCATCGGTTATTTTGCAAATGAAATCGTTGAGGCTGGCAGATATTAATCAGTTCCCATTTTTAGAGCCGCCTGCCGACAAAATGATTCGTAGTGGCGTGCGTAGTTTGCATGAACTAGGTGCGCTAGATAAAAATGAAAAATTAACTCAAATTGGCCGGCGGTTAACGCATTTCCCGCTCGATCCTCAATTTGGCAGGATGTTATTAGCCGCTGAGCAATTTCAATGCTTAGACGAGGTCTTAACCATAGTGTCGGCCTTGTCGATCCAAGACCCAAGAGAACGGCCTGGTGATAAGGCGAAATATGCCGATGAAAAACATAAAGCGTATCAAAATGAGAGCTCGGACTTTCTATCCTTTTTAGTGTTATGGCGTGAAATACAACGCCAGAAAAAGACACTATCGAATAATCAGTTCCGTAAATATTGTCGAGAAAACTTTCTTGCGTATATGCGAATAAAGGATTGGGAAGATATTCGTCGTCAGCTATTAGATTTAGTGAAAAAAAACTTGGCGTTGAAGATAAACAACACGCAGGCCGACGATGATGCGATTCATCAGTCTTTATTGGCAGGCTTGGTGACTCGGATTGGTTTTAAACACGAACAAGCTGAATATTTAGGTGCACGGAATTTAAAATTTTACATTCATCCCGCCTCTACGTTATTCAAGAAGCCGCCAAAATGGTTGATGGCCGCAGAGCAAGTAGAAACAACGCGTGTTTATGGTCGAACGGTTGCGTCAATAAAACCCGAGTGGATTGAAAAAGCCGCTGGGCATTTGATTAAGCACCATTATTATGAACCGCATTGGTCAAAAAAATCGGCGCAAGGGATGGTGCATGAACAACTTTTATTGTTTGGTTTAACGATTAGCAAAGGGCGGAAAGTACCGTTGGCTCGAACAGAACCAGAGCAAGCCCGTGACATGTTTATACGCCATGGGCTGGTTGATAGAGATATGGTTTGTCATGCGGCGTTCTTTAGAAAAAATGAAAAACTGTTGCAGGAGATTGAGTATGAACAGCAAAAAGGCCGCCGTGTAGACCTGCTTGTAGATGAGCAAGCCTTGTTTGAGTTTTATGATCAAAAATTGCCAGCGCAAATCAACAGTTTGGCCGCTTTAAATAAGTGGATAAAAAAGGATGAAAATCAGGCGATTCTTGAATTAACGCCAGAGGATGTTTCTTCGCAAGATGAAACAGCGGTTGATGCAAATAAGTTTCCCGATATGCGTCTGATAAATGGTGTGCCGATAAAATTAAGTTACCGTTTTGAACCAGGCCATAATGAAGATGGAGTAACGGCGCAGATCCCATTGGCGCAGCTGAACCAGCTCACAGATGATGGGTTTGAGTGGTTGGTGCCGGGCTTGTACGCGGAAAAACTACAAGCATTGATAAAGGGGTTGCCAAAAAACTTACGTAAACAGTTTGTGCCTATTTCAAATTCTGTTGAAGCCTGCTTAGAGGAAATGGATTATGCGAATGGGCGTTTGTTAGACAAATTGGCTGCTTTTTTAAATAAACAATTTGGCTCAACCTTAAAAGCAGCAGATTTTGAATTAGATAAATTATCACCCCACCTGCGAATGAATTTTCATATTTTGGGTAAAAAATCTAAAATTATTGCTGTATCTAAAGATTTTAATGCCTTAAAGCGGCAGTATGCTGAGAAGGCAGGTATGCAATTTCAAACGGCGTTAACCAGTGCGTTATCGTCATCGGGTTCAAAAAATTGGCAATTTGATGATATCCCCGAGCATCAAACGATTCAACATGATGGGCAAGAGTTGAAGGGCTTTCCCGCCTTAGTTGATGAGCAAGGGAGTGTGGGGCTCACGCTAATGGATTCAGCTGAACAGGCGCAAAAAACTCACCGAAATGGCTTGATACGGTTATTTCGTTTGAAGTTTTCAAAAGAGCTAAAAAAACTAAGCCGGCAGTCAGCCATCACCACCGCACAGGCGTTTAGTTATCAACAATTGCCATTGCATCCCCATTGCAAACGGAGCCATGGGGAGGATGTTTTCGATGATTTGGCCTATCAATTGATTGCTAGTTTTTTTGCTGACCAAGATATTCGTACTGAAGCTGAGTTTGATGCAGCGGCGCAGAAAAATGATATTTCATTGTATGCAAAAGGCTATGAACTTTCGGAGGTTATTTCGCAGCTTTTGTCTCAATATCAAAAGCTAGTAAAAGAGCTTGAACAGTGGCGTAATGAAAAAGTTATGTATGAGGACATTTCTAAGCAATTGTCTTGTTTATGTTTCAACGGGTTTGTTAGGCACGTTTCGGCAGACCAGTTAAGGTTTTACACACGTTATTTAAAAGCAATTCAGCTTAGGTTGGAAAAAGCAGGCGGGCAATTACATAAAGACCAAGAAAAAACAAAACAGGCGCAGTATTTTGAAAAGAAGTTTTGGCTGTGGGTGTCTTCAACAGACGCAAACCCGGAAAATGAAGCTTTCCGCTGGATGTTAGAAGAATTCAGAATATCGCTGTTTGCCCAGCAAATTAAAACTAGGGAACCTATCTCAGAAAAGCGGTTGGAAAAGGCGTGGGCCGCGATGTTGGGCTAAAGCTAGAGCGCTAAGGGTGATAAGAACGTTAATGATAAATCGTTTTTATGATAGAAAGCTGAACTCAGGCCGCCACGCCACACCCTGTTTTAACCAGCGTAATGAAAGCAGCTTTCTAGCGAGCCCCTTTACGTTGCTGAACGAGAATCCAAGGTAATACAATAACAGACCAAAGGTTGCTATCACCTTTTGACCATAATAAAGCCTCTTTATTTGAAACGGCTGATAAACGGTTCTCAGCGATCCATTGTTCAATAACTGGTTTATTGTCATTAGCTATTTCCACAGCGGCATCCACAAGATCAAGCTCACTGGAAACACGTAATAAATTACCGCGAGCAAAAAAACGCTCTAAGTCTTTCCACTCAATGCTGGCTGTTTCGGCATGTAAGGTATGCCATTGGTCGGTTTTGTTTTTCATGGCGTGTATTTTACACAAGATTTATCTTCTCAGCAGGGTCTAGGGGGTTAATATGTTTTTGATAATATGCTTATAATATTTAATAATATAAATTTATTCATAACATAAGAGAAGTGACACTATGGAGAACTTTACCCCCTATTTATCGTTAGCAGGCGGTGTGTTAATTGGTATCAGTGCGAGTATTTTAATGTACTTAAATGGTCGTATTGCAGGCATCAGTGGCATTGTCGCCGGTGTCTTTAATGCGCCTTCGTTTGAAGAAAAGGCATGGCGCTTTGCCTTTGTTGTGGGCCTTGTTTTAGGAGGTGCGGTTTATATGCACTTTTTCCCAATCACAATAGCGGCTAGGGAATCGATGTCTACAATATTATTAATTGCCGGCGGATTGGTGGTTGGAATAGGCACAGCAATGGGTAGTGGTTGTACTAGTGGGCATGGAATTTGTGGTATTTCACGTTTTTCTCTGCGCTCATTAGTAGCAACAGCGACGTTTTTGTTAAGTGGCATTGTAACAGTGTATGTATTCAAACAAATTACGGGGGGTTAATAATGCTTAAAATACTCAGTGCGTTAGTTGCCGGTGTTATTTTTGGCGTCGGTTTGGCGTTATCGCAAATGGTAAACCCCAATAAAGTGATCAATTTTTTAGATATCACCGGTCAATGGGACCCCAGTTTAATGTTTGTTTTAGGGGGCGCTGTTTTAACAACAACGCTTGCTTACCGTTTTATTTTTTCAAGAGGTAAGCCTCTTTTGGCTGACGACTTTCAATTACCAACCTTATTACAAATAGATCGTCCGTTAATTATAGGCGCGGCGTTATTTGGTATTGGTTGGGGCGTTATTGGTTATTGCCCAGGTCCTGCGGTTGCAAGTTTAGGGTTTGGTTTTCAAGAACCGTTGCTGGTCGTGGTATCCATGTTGGTGGGTATGTTGCTCTATAAGGCAGCTGTTAAATAATTAAAAAATTGCGCTGATAAACATTTTTAAGCCAACAAAAAGCATGATGACGGCAAACGTTTTCTTCATTGCACCGGTAGGGATTGTGTGTGCTAGATGCACACCAATCGGTGCGGCGAATAAGCTGGCTACACTAATGCCCAGAAAGGCAGGTATATTAATATAGCCAATATTGCCTTCCATGGGGATAGTGTTTTTTAGGCCGAGAATAATAAAACTAATGGCACCAAAAATGGCAATAGGTAGGCCAAAGGTGCTTCCAAACGCAATAGCTTTTTTCATCGGTACGTTGTGCAATAACATGTACGGAACAGTAAAAGTACCGCCACCAATACCAATCAGCGTGGAAAGTATGCCTAAAACACTACCGGCGAGACTTAAGGGTAGTGGCGAAGGCAGTTTGCGCTCAGGATTCGGTGTTAACTTTAGTGCCATACGAAGGCCATTCAGTAATAAAAACCCACCAAACACCATAGAGAGCAGCTCAGTCGTCAGGTAATGCACTAAGTGGGCGCCAAAATAAGCGCCAATAGCAATACCTGGGGTGAAATATTTAACAACTTTCCAGTCAATGGCGCCACGCTTGTTTTGCGCATAAATGGCGGAAAGGGAGGTGATAATAATAGTGGCTAAAGAAGTAGCAATCGCAGTTTGCATGCTGGTTTCTACTGGCATACCATGGAGGGGCAATAGCCAAGCTAAAAATGGCACAATAGCAATACCGCCGCCGATACCTAAGAGGCCTGAAATCAGTCCTGTGAAGGATCCAAACAGCAAACAGTACATGAAAATCTCTAACACAATAAAACCTTGGGTTGAAAAAAAGCTTAAAATCATAACATATATTAGACTATGGTAATGGAGATATATCTGGTAGGCGGTGCCGTCAGGGATAAGCTGCTTAACTATCCGTCAAAGGATAGGGATTATGTTGTTGTTGGCTCATCGGTAGATGAAATGCTACAACAAGGCTTTGAGCAAGTAGGTAAGGATTTTCCTGTTTTTCTTCACCCAGATACAAAAGCGGAATATGCCTTAGCAAGAACAGAACGCAAAATTGGCGGTGGTTACAAAGGGTTTGAAGTGCATGCGTCACCGGAAGTGACATTAGAGGAAGATTTGCAACGGCGTGATTTGACGATCAATGCGATGGCACAACGTGCCGACGAATTGATTGACCCATATGGTGGCAAAGTTGATTTAGAAGCTCGAATATTGCGTCACGTGTCTCCACACTTTACAGAAGACCCGTTACGCATCTTGCGGGTGGCACGATTTGCTGCACGTTATGCGCATCTGGGTTTTAGCGTGGCGCCAGAGACAATGAAACTGATGCAAGAAATGGTTAGTAGTGGTGAGCTTGCCTTGTTAACAGCGGAGCGTGTTTGGCAAGAAATTAGTCGCTCATTGGGTGAGCAATCACCAGATATATTTTTTGAAGTATTAAGGCAATGTGACGCCTTAGCGGTTATTTTGCCGGAGTTGGACGTATTATTCGGTGTCCCTCAGCCAGCAAAGCACCATCCTGAAATTGACACCGGTATTCATACAATGATGGTGCTACGTCAAGCCGCTAAGTTATCGGACAGTGCTGTCGTGCGTTTTGCGGCATTGGTGCATGACCTTGGGAAAGGGCTGACGAAAGCGGATAACTGGCCGTCTCATCATGGTCATGAGGAGATGGGGTTAACGGCTTTAAAGAAGATGGCAACACGTTTGCGAATTCCCAATGAATTTGTTGATCTGGCAGAAAAAGTGATGAAATATCATACGCATTGTCATCGGGCATTTGAGTTAAAAGCGGAGACCTTATTGAAAGTGTTGGAGGCATTAGGGGCTTTTCGCCAACCGCAAAAATTAACCTCATTTTTATTGGCTTGTGAGGCAGACGCCAGAGGTCGAAAGGGTTTTGAAAACAAGGACTATCCACAGGCTGATTGGATTAAACAGGCTTACTTTGCAGCGAATGAAGTTGACCCTAAAGAGTTTGTTAAACGGGGTTTAGTGGGTAAGAAAATTGGTGATGCCATTCATAAACGGCGGCTTGAAGTCATTCAACAATTAAAGCATGCAAGAGCAGACTAAAGTCGTTGGGCATAAAGTCTGCCAATGATGTTGTTGTGTGTATTTTATAATACTGAGTATGCATATTTAGAGGCTTAAACGGGCAAAAAGACAAACCGGGCAGCCGACTGAAAAACATTTTTTATAGTGCGATGGTTTTTAGTCGCAATAACCAGCGCGAGCAGATCCTGTTGACCAATGAGCTTGCCAAATAACCGATCATAACTTCGGTTTGTTGCGGAGAGGCCTTTACCAGAACTGAGTAAAAAAAGTTCTCCATTTTGTTTTCTTTTGGTTTGCAGTAACCACGAAGCGACTTCAATATTGCGTGCGCCGTTATACACTTTTTGAGCATCTAAGCTATCGAATAAATAAAACTGGCTTTTACCGTTATATGACAAAGTAAGCATGCTAGCTAAGCCCGATACATAAGCAAGTACACGGTCACCTTGATATTGTTCGTTAAAAGCGAGTCGAATACTGTCCACGCTACTTTTGCCATTTACGGTTGGAAAGGGTTGTTTAAAAATACGTGCTACAGCGGCTTCTCTTGATTTTAAATTGGTTTTCTTCCATTCTCGTGGGTTACGTTTGTAGAGTTTTGTTGCTAGTAGCCTCAGGTGTTTGATAGTTTGTTTTACGTGGGTGTCAGCGACCATGTCGATATCAGTCTTGGCCATGGCGTTAAGATTGAAGTATTCGTAATGGTAGCCTTTTTGGTCAGGGACTTGAGCGCAAGCACTTAATAGAAGGGCCAAAAATAGCAACAAAAAGAATCGGTTTTGCATATGTTATTCAGTAGTATGTTCTTATTGAAAGTCTAGTTTAATTCGAGGGTGGTGTGTCCAAATTGCAGAAAATAGTGTTAATTACTGGTGCGGCAAGGCGAATTGGCGCGCAAATGACGAAAACGTTTCATGCGGCAGGGTACGGTGTTGTGGTTCACTATCGTCATTCACGCAGCGAAGCGGATGAGCTTGTTCAGCTATTAAATAATAAAAGAGAGCACTCTGCGTGGGCTATAAAAGCGGATTTACAGTCGGTGCAGAAAATTGAGCAGATGGTCGATCAGGTGATTACTAGACATGGGCGTTTGGACGTGTTGATTAATAATGCGTCTACATTTTACCCAACGCCAGTTGGCGATGCTAATGAGAGTGAGTGGAATGATTTGATGGGGAGTAATTTAAAAGCCCCATTTTTTGTCAGTAAAGTGGCGTTCAAGGCATTAAAAAAAACCAAAGGTTGTATTGTTAATATTGTTGATATTTATGCTAAACGTTCATTGGTAGATTACCCGATTTATAGCACCGCAAAAGCGGGGTTATATGCGTTAACAGAATCGTTAGCTAAGGAGTTGGCGCCAGATGTGCGTGTGAATGGCGTATCGCCAGGGGCAATTTTATGGCCAGAAAGTCAGGCAACTGAATTGACCGACAGCATTGTTGAAAAAATTCCTTTGCAGCGACAAGGTGCACCCAGCGATATTGCCGAAACAGTGTTATTTTTAGCCCAAAATGCGGCTTATATTACCGGTCAGGTGATTGCGGTTGATGGCGGTAAAAGCCTTGTCTAATCCCAACTAAAATCAATGCGTTTTTGTACGATGTTAGATTTGTCGAAATGTTGCCAGAGCTGCTGGTAAGAGGTCTGTAAAACAGGGTGTTGTAGGTTGCCAGCAATTTCAGCCAGTGGCTCTAAGACGAATGCATACTGAGTTATTTCGCCACGCGGAATATCGAGAAGAGGGTCTTTGCTGATGAAGTTGCCATACAGGATTAAATCTAAATCCAGTGTTCGCGGGTTAAATTTTTTCTGATCAAGGGTGCGGCCATTGTCTTTTTCAATCGTATCAAGAATGGTATCTACTTGTATTGCGGACAGATCTGTTTCAAAAGCAGCAATTAAATTTAGAAAGGGTTGACCATCAAAACCAACCGCGTCGGACTCATAAACGCTGGATAAGGTGAGGTTACCGAATTGTTTTTTTAAGGCATTTATACCGGCACGGATATGTTTTTCGCGCTCAATGTTGCTGCCAATGCTTAGGTAAACAGTGGTCATTGGGGTTTTGATCCACGCTCAATAATAATGCCAACGTCATCGGCATGGCGTAATGCTCCTTTCTTATTCAAGGTTAGCTTTAGCCAAGGGACATTGAAATCATGAATAATCAGTTCGGCAACTTTTTCGGCTAATGTTTCAACTAACTGAAACTCACTTTTTTCGACAAAATCAATCACTGCTTTCGATAGAGATTTATAGTCTAAAGTGTCGTCAATATGATCACTAGCAGCAGCTTTTTTTATGTCCGCGGCCATTTCGATATCAAAAAAAACGGGCTGTTTTACTTTGCGTTCCCAGTCAAAAATGCCAATGATGGCTTCAATTCGTAAGTTTCGTAGAAAAATAATATCCATAAGGTCTTTGTTTACTTTGTTTGAGGCGTATTAAGTGCAGATAATGGCCAGCGAGGTCGAGCTTTAATGCTGAGCTCGTCGAATTCCCCAGCTAATAAACGTTGATAACCAGCGTAAGCGATCATGGCGCCATTGTCAGTACAAAATTCATGGCGGGGATAAAATACCTTGGCGCTGATTTCTTTGGCCATTTGGTCCAGTGTTTTACGTAAACGTTGGTTGGCGCTGACGCCACCAGCAACCACTAGGGTAGAGAGCCCGGTTTGAGTTAAAGCGCGTTTGCATTTAATCGCCAATGTGTCAGCCACGGCATCTTCGAAGGCTCTGGCGATATCAGCACAGGTTTGCTCGTCTAAAGCATGTTGCTGGCTGGTTGTTAAGGCAAAAGTTTTGAGCCCGCTAAAGCTAAAATCAAGCCCTGGCCGGTTGGTCATAGGGCGTGGAAAATTAAACCTTTCCGGATTGCCATTTTTGGCGCAAGCGGCCAAGGCAGGTCCCCCTGGGTAGCCTAAATTGAGTAATTTTGCTGTTTTATCAAAGGCTTCGCCGGCAGCATCATCTAAGGATTCGCCGAGTAGTTGATAGTCACCTATTTGATTGACCTTAATTAATTGTGTGTGCCCACCTGAGACCAATAAGGCAACAAAAGGAAAGCTAGGTGGTGTTGTTTCAAGCATGGGGGCTAATAAATGACCTTCCATATGGTGAACGCCGATAGAGGGGATGTCCCACGCATAAGCCAAGCTTCGAGCAACGCTAGCTCCAGCAAACAGAGCGCCAACAAGTCCCGGCCCAGATGTGTAGGCAACGCCGGACAACTCACGACTAGTTACGCTGGCATTAGCAAAGCATTGTTTAATAAGTGGAATTAGTTTACGGACGTGGTCTCGTGAAGCCAGTTCAGGCACAACGCCTCCGTACTCCGCATGCATGTCAATTTGGCTATACAGCGCATCAGCGAGTAAGCCGCGTTCGCCATACAAGGCAACGCCTGTTTCGTCACAGGATGTTTCAATACCAAGAACAAGTGGTGGCTGGGTAGTCATTGATGGCGATGGTTTAGCAAGGTTTTAAAGCAGGCTATTATACGCAAACAAGGCGCTTTCTGCCTAAACGATATGAAGCTCACGTTAATCATTAACAATAGATTTTCGTTAAAGGTGTTGTTATTAGGAGAGTATGGGTGTTGGCATATGGCTTTGCTGCGTGTATAATCCGCCATCCTTTTACACCATTTAACTTTTAAGAAGAGAGAAATACATGCCTTCAGTTCGCGTTAAAGATAACGAACCATTTGACTTTGCTCTACGTCGTTTTAAGCGTACATGTGAAAGAGCCGGCGTTTTGGCTGAATCACGTAAACGTGAGTTTTATGAAAAGCCAACTGCTGAGCGCAAGCGTAAAGCAGCTGCAGCGGTTAAACGTCATTTGAAAGGGTTGTCTCGCACACGTCGCGCATTGAACAACCTTCGTCGTGGCCGTAGCTAATATTTGCTACTCGCGTCGTTAACATAATGAGCGAACAAGCTACGCCTTTATTGCACCGTATCCGTGAGGATATGAAGTTAGCAATGAAGGCTAAAGAAAAAGAAAAGCTGAGTGTTATTCGTTTAATACTCGCTGCTATTAAGCAAAAAGAAGTCGATGAGCGTATCGAATTAGATGATACGCAAGTCCTTCAATTGCTCGATAAGATGGTCAAACAGCGTCGTGATTCAATAGAGGCGTTTGACAAAGCAGGTCGTGACGACCTATCACTGATAGAGCAAAAAGAAACAAGTATTATCCAGCAGTACTTGCCCCAACAATTAACTGAATCAGAGGTCGATCAACTGATCGATCAGGCGATTACCGAATCTGGTGCGCAAGGCATGAAAGATATGGGTAAAGTGATGGGTATTCTTCGTCCTAAATTACAAGGTCGTGCAGACGTTGGTGCGGCAAGCGGTAAAATAAAAGCCAAGCTTTCTTAATTTGTTTTTATTTAGTGGTCCGCATGATCACTGTATGACAAATTGGTAGGCATGGAGAAGCGCATCAATTTCACTGGGCACTTCCGGCTCGTATAGAAAAGTATTAACGCTTGTTAATGTTGTCTATGCTTCAAGCAAGAATCATAGGGTAAATAAAATACCATAATCATGGCAGGTCGAATCCCCCAGCATTTTATTGATGACTTATTGGCAAGAACCGATATTGTCGAGGTGATTGATAGCTTGCTACCGTTGAAAAAAAAAGGTGCAAACTACTCTGCTTGCTGCCCTTTTCATAACGAGAAAACCCCTAGCTTTACTGTCAGTCAAGACAAGCAGTTTTATCATTGTTTTGGTTGTGGCCAGAGTGGTTCGGTGATTGGCTTTTTAATGGATTACAGCCACTTTAGTTTTGTAGAAGCAATTGAAGAATTAGCAAGCCGCGCTGGCGTGGAGGTTTTACGCGAGCAAGGGTTTGAAACGGAGAAACCGAAACGGGATTTATCGCCACTGCTGCGTATGAATGAGAAGGTGAGTGACTTTTACCAGCAGCAACTGCGACAGCATGGGGCTAGTCATATTGCGGCGGAGTACTTGAAAAATAGAGGGCTGACAGGCGAAGTGGCTAAAACCTTCCAATTAGGTTTTGCACCACCAGGTTGGAGCAATTTGCTGTCGTCGTTGGGCCAAGATAACGATTCGCTCCATCAGTTAGGTGAATTAGGGCTTGTGGTGACGAATGAAAATAATAAAACGTATGACCGCTTTAGAGAGCGAATTATTTTCCCTATCCGTAATAAACGTGGGCAAACTATCGGGTTTGGTGGTCGAGTTCTAGATGGCGGCGAGCCAAAGTATTTAAACTCTCCAGAAACGCCGCTCTACCATAAAGGCCGTGAAGTATATGGTTTATATGAAGCGCTAAAATCGTCTACTAAAATACAGCAAATTATTGTGGTTGAAGGCTACTTAGACGTTATTTCGCTTTATCAGCAGGGCGTTACAAATGCTGTTGCTGCCTTGGGTACCGCAATCACTCGCGAGCACGTTGATTTATTATTTCGCTCTGTGTCCACCTTGGTGATATGTATGGATGGTGACACAGCGGGACAAAAAGCAGCATGGCGTGCTGTGACGAATGCTTTGCCAGCTTTGCGCACTGGACGGCAAATAAAAGTATTACTGTTAGCTGAGGGTGAAGATCCTGATAGTTTAATTCGTGAAAAAGGGGCCTCACACTTTGAGCAGTTGGTAGAGCAGGCGACGCCGTTGTCCAGTTATTTTTTTGATTACTTAGGTAAACAGCACCCGTTGACGACAATTGAAGGGCGGGCTGGTTTTATGGAGCAAGCGAAACCATTGCTAGATACATTACCTGCGGGTGCTTTTGCAGAATTAATGAAGAAACAATTAGCACAGCTAACTAAAATGGAAAAGCAAGGTGCGGCTGCTTCCTTCAAGCCTCGGTTTGGTGCGCGACAAGTTGTTAAAAAAACTGGGGCCGCCCCCCTTTCGGCTATGAGGCATTTAATAATGCTGATTCTTCATGAGCCTGCGTTGGTGCAAAAAATTAATACACAAGACGCTTGGTTACAATTAAATGTGCCAGGAATGCCGGTATTAAATGAAATTATTTCGGTGTTAAATGGTCATATAGAGGTATCGCCAGCAATGCTGCTAGAACGGTTTCGTGGGCACGAACATGAAAAAATTATTAGAGCATTGTTTGCCGAAGAGCGATTAATCGAAGGGGAGTCGACTGAGCAGGAGTTTTTAGGCGCGATTGAGCGCTTGAAAGAGCAGGCAAAAAAGGGTCGTTATGAAATATTATTGGCAAAAGCAGAAGATTTAAGTGAAGAAGAAAGAGATGAGCTTAGAGAATTAATGAAATAAAAGAACATTCGTAGATAAATTAAGAATATCTGCTAAAATACTCGGTTCAGTTGGCGAAAATTTGTACTTAGTTCACGGGAACATAATGGATAAAGAACAACAGAAAGAACAAACCTCTAAAATCAAAGCATTGATTAGTAAAGGGCATGAGCAAGGTTACTTGACGTATGCGGAGGTGAACGATCACCTACCACAAGACGTGGAGCCAGAGCGTATTGAAGAAATCATTACAATGATTTCAGATATGGGCATTAGTGTCAGCGAAGAGGCGCCAGAGTCAGATACTGTATCCGATGGCACCGTTGCTCAAACGGTTGATGAATCTGCTGCGGCTGAAGTAGCGGCTGTTGCTTTAGCAACCGTTGATAAAGAGTTAGGCCGAACGACAGACCCTGTCCGTATGTACATGCGTGAAATGGGCACGGTTGGCTTATTAACTCGCCAAGGTGAGCTTGATATAGCTAAGCGTATTGAAGAAGGGCAAAACGAAATGTTGGCGGCGATTGTTCGTTACCCAGCTGTTGTGGATCGCTTTTTTGATGTGTTCGAAAAAATTAAGAGTGATGAGCTTCGCCTAGCAGACTATATTCCAGATTTTGTTGATTTAGAAGACGACTATGATTACACGCAGCCTGCGGCAGCGAAAGATGAAAGTGCGCCTGAAATTCCAGCATTAACCATCGAAGATGTCGAAGTTCGTATTAACGAAATTGCGGCTAAGTACAAAGAATGTACTAAGGTGATTAAAAAAGAAGGTTATGCCTCAGAAAAAACTCAAAAAGAGTTTGATGAGTTGGCCTTATTGTTTATGGCGCTTAAATTTACACCGCGTTTCTTTACATTGCTTTCAAATGAAATGAAACAATGTGTTGAGTTGGTTAGAGCTCAAGAAAAAACCATTATTGACATCTGCGTTAAACAAGCAAAAATGCCGCGTAAGTTATTTATCGCAGGCTTTGTTAAAAATGAAAGTGACATAACATGGTTAGAAGAGCACTTAAAAACAGACGAGCCATTTGTTGCTGTTATTAAAGAAAATTTCCATGAAATTAAAAAAGCACAAGTTAGGCTGGCTAATGTAGAAAGCGAAAGCTCTTTAGTCACGACAGAAATCAAAGACATTAACCGTCGCTTATCGATTGGCGAAGCCAAAATGCGCCGTGCTAAAAAAGAAATGGTTGAAGCCAATTTACGATTGGTGATCTCCATTGCTAAAAAATACACAAACCGAGGACTGCAATTCTTAGACCTTATTCAAGAAGGCAATATCGGCTTAATGAAAGCGGTTGATAAGTTTGAATATCGTCGTGGTTATAAGTTCTCTACCTATGCAACATGGTGGATTCGTCAGGCCATTACGCGTTCCATAGCCGACCAAGCAAGAACGATTCGTATACCAGTGCATATGATAGAAACGATTAATAAATTGAATCGTATTTCACGTCAAATTTTGCAAGAAAAAGGTCGAGAAGCATTACCAGAAGAGTTGGCGATAGAAATGGAAATGCCAGAAGACAAAGTCCGCAAAGTACTTAAAATTGCAAAAGAGCCTATCTCTATGGGTACACCGATCGGTGATGATGAGGATTCAAGCTTAGGTGACTTTATTGAAGATGCTAACGCAGTGTCTCCAGTAGACTCAGCAACGATTGAAAGCTTGAGAGAGTCAACACAAGACGTACTTGCAGGCTTAACTGCTCGCGAAGCAAAAGTGATTAGAATGCGATTTGGTATTAATATGAATACTGATCACACACTGGAAGAAGTGGGCAAGCAATTTGATGTGACTCGTGAGAGAATACGCCAAATTGAAGCAAAAGCATTACGTAAATTACGTCACCCTTCACGAACAGAGCATTTACGTAGCTTTATAGATACGTCAGAATAGAACAATGGGCCTATAGCTCAGTTGGTTAGAGCAGTGGACTCATAATCCATTTGTCCAAGGTTCAAGTCCTTGTAGGCCCACCATATAAAAAGACCTAACGCTTTATAACGTTAGGTCTTTTTTTATGAATTAATATTTTTGGGGTAATGTGGGGTAAGGTTGAAAAATTAATATTTTACTTTTGCAAGTACTGGAGTTGACTTAGCTGGCTCCGATGGGTCTTGTTTAGCTGCCTATGTCAACATCTTGAATTTCAACAAGCCATGCGGAGGAACGAATTAAGGCTCGCTTCTGGCTCCGTGTAAATTTGTTTGGTTTATCAGTTCCCCATACCTCGCCATGATAAGGGTTTTCATGTATCGGGTCATAACCAACCCTTAGCCCAGCGTTTCGAGCTGAACCGACATCAAAAAATATTGAGCCAGTATAGGTAGGGTTGGACACAAAATCTTGAACATTCAAGTCGTCACGCTCTATAAGCTTTTGAATATCAATGGACATTCCATCGTTTGGCCCAGATGAGGGAGAGAAAAGTTTTGATGATGTGCGCCATTTGCCCGTATTTTCATCAAAAACCACGTGTTGATCAGGGTTAACCCGACGAATGAGAATATCTTCACATGTAAGGTCGTCTTCATCGTAAGGTTGTACCGCCATGCTGTAGGCTATGCTTGTGCTACATGCGGTGCTTTGTTGGAAAGGTCAGTTATCCAGCCTACAATGGCTGAAAAATCGTTTTCAATTTCTAAAACTTCTTCAGCGTCAGTTTCGCAGTTGACGCGTGTGGCAACAATATTTTGAGCATCAAGCACATCCAGCTCAACGTCAAACATATTTCTATGCCACTCTACTTGTAGGCTACCGTCGCTTCCAGGTACTAAACTAGGTAGAGGAACATTAGGCTGGTAGAGTGTTTCTAACATGTTGGCTACGAAATGGGCGCACTGGAATGAAACTGGTTTCCCATGATAGCCGTCCCAACCACGAGGAAGTGATGTCAATTCATTAAGACGTGCTTCAATAATTCTCGCCCAGTTTGAATTGTTTTGGGGAACGACGACACGGTAAGGTGTGAAAACAGAAACTATGGGCTTATTCGGCCGCGTATACCCAGCTTCATGCGATTCTTGGAAGGCTGTTGTGTTCTCTTTCAGTGCTGGGTTCATTGTTTTCTATTCCATTTTTTGTGTGCCTTATCTGTGGTCAGGCTAGTAAACTGAGTGACTATTTTTTCTCGTCCAGAAAAGGCAAATGTCATTGCTTCAGCAACTCCTGTGCCTGCTGGTTTGCCTCGAAATGTGAGTGTTAACTTTAAGGCTTTCATTTTTCCATCCCCGCTGGTAACAGATTGAAGGCTGTAGTTCATGCGAGCATAAGGTTTTCCACTACCTGTTTTAATTATTTCAGAGAAGTTGCAGTTAATTCCTTCTAAATCAACCTGCTCAAGACTAGTAAAGCGTAACCACTCCCCTATACACGATAAATTCTCCACGGGAATGGTATTTATGTAGGTTACTTCGGCTTGGTTGATTTCCAGCGGGCTTTGTAAAGACTTATCAAAAAAATCATGAAGCGCTTTAAGGCATTTCTCAAAAGACTCTGCAATAGTTTCAAATCTAGGGTACGGATTTATTTCTGTTGCATTGCGCCAGTTGATTAAAAAACGGTCCGGTTGAAACTGGACTAAATGGCTTTTATCAGGAGAAATAAACCAAAAACGGCTATGTAATATTGGTGGACCGAGTTTGAAATTTATACCAGATTGAGGGTTGGAGCCTCCAAAAGTCTCAAATGATGGATCTAGCGCTGGTTGCTCTTGAGGGTCAGGGTAACCGTGGCTTTTAAATAGCTCCCAAATATCTTTTGCATGTATGGATGAGTAATTTCCAGAGGGCTCAAATTGTACCCCAATCACAACTTCATCTAACGGAGGTAATGTAAAGTCGGGAAGATTTTTAGGTCTTTTAATCAAGTGTATGCTTCCCTTTCGATTAGTAGGTGGAGTCAGGTTAAATAAATTTATGGGGCGGCTATTATTTCTAATGCTCACCCGGGCTGTTGATACTCTAACGCTTAGCTGTATTAAAACAGTTCTAATTGGATAGATAAAGAGAAATTATAGGGATAGTTTTTATTATTATGGATTGAAAAAATTAAATTACAGCTTAGGTTGTAGATACTAAATACATTTTCAAGATGAGGTTTTAATAGCAGTCTGCTACGCAATGAACCCTCTATTAACAGGTGGGCTAATCTCTTTATATAGCCGACCATAAGCAGTTCCGATGAAGCCCATACAAACTCGATAATCCTTGATGAGTGCCGAATCTTGTTACCATCTGCCTAGTCCGTGATATTCAACTGCCTAAGTGAAACCTATGTTCACGTTTAAGCCGTTAGAATAATCGTTTGTTAAAGCTTGTTATGGATTTATTGTCCTGTTTCTAATGCGGCATATGTAGCTCAATCCTCAACACAAAAACTCGACGCCATTTCATCAGACCTATTTCAAACAGCTCTATGATTCTTTGTAATGGTCCAATTTACAAAGGTAAGCGGCGCTCGTCACCATTGTTGATACGATATTTTTTACCATCGTGGGTGAAGCTACTAGCGGTGGTTATTTGCTTCCGGTTGTTTGTTCGTAAGGTTTTAGGCCCCCCTCTTTTCTGGCAACTCTGCTTGATACGTTTATTATTCCATTTACATTACTATCTTTTGGTTCGGTATTAATACTAGACGGAGGAATATTAGATATTATTAACAACCGCGCTTTTTTTCCATTTAATGGGTTCTAGAAAACTAGCGGGTTTAGGTATGGCAAAACCTCCATCCTATATTTGCGATTTTTATATATCAAAACAGCATCAACTAAATATTGTGCCGCTTTAGCTATGCCTCACCCACCTGTAGCGCATATTCTGCGACACTGTGAGGGGTACTATTTATATCATGCACAATACGCCATAAGGTGACGATTAAATGCCCTCTGCGCGTAATTCAAAAACTCTTGGAGCAGAACCTATAACCCATTTGTCCAAGGTTCAAGTCCTTGTAGGCCCACCATATAAAAAGACCTAACGTTGTAAAGCGTTAGGTCTTTTTTTTGTCTGTTAAAAAATTATTTTAAAGTCAGCTACTGATGACGACTCATGAATAACAATGTTTTATATGACCTTTGAGAAGTTCTTGCTTGCTTTTTGTTGGGTATAAAAATCAAAGGCCATGCATATATTTCTAATCAGTAAGTGCCCAGCCGGTAGAACCTCTATTTTTTTAGCATCAAATTGTAGCAGGCCATCTTGAGAAAATTGCTCTAAGTGGGGGTAAACATCTGCAAAGTAGTTGGCAAAGTTAATGTTAAGCTCTTTTTCAACGGCATTAATATCTAGGCCAAAGTGACAAATAAGCTGAGTGATGACGGTGCGGCGTATTTTATCGTCGGTATTGAGGGTGATGCCTCGAAAGACAGGTAATTCATTCTGTGCAAGGCTATTTGCGTAATCTTCTAATGTGCGCTGGTTTTGCGAGTATGAGTCGGCAATGCGGCCAATGGATGTCACGCCTAAACCGATTAGGTCACATTCAGAACGTGTGGAGTAACCTTGAAAGTTTCGATAAAGCTTGCCGTTACGTTGGGCAACAGCCAGTTCATCTTCTGGTTTAGCAAAATGATCCATGCCAATGTAGACATAACCCGCACGGGTTAGTTGATCGATTGAGCGATGCAGTATTTCAAGCTTAACCTCTGGTTGGGGCAAGTCATCGTTGTTCATTTGACGTTGCACTTTAAATCGCTCTGGCATATGTGCATAGTTAAATATAGATAGCCGGTCTGGATTGGCGCTATTGATGACTTTATCGAGTGTTTCTGAAAAGCTACGAGGCGTTTGATGGGGTAAACCATAAATCAGGTCGAGGCTAATAGAACGAAAATTATTTGCACGGGCGGCATCAACAACCGCCAATGTTTCGATTTCACTTTGAATGCGATTAACGGCCTTTTGAACAACGGGGTTGAAATCTTGAACCCCTAAACTGATTCGATTGAAGCCAATCTCTCGTAATAAAGCGATGGTTTTTTCATCGGCTTCACGAGGGTCTATTTCAATGGAAAACTCGCCGTTATCATCATCTGCTAATGTGAAATGTTGGCGTGTAACAGCCATCAGTTCGCGCATTTGTTGATGATTAATAAAAGTGGGCGTGCCACCGCCCCAATGTAGTTGTTCGACGGTGCGTTTAGAATCAAATAAGGCTGCTTGTAGGGCGATTTCTTTGTGTAAATTATTCAAGTAGGGAACAGTATGCTGACGATTTTTGGTAATGATTTTATTGCAGGCACAATAAAAGCAGACCGTGTCACAAAAAGGCAGGTGAAAATATAGAGATAGCGGCCCACCTCGTTGATTGGATAGGTCAACTTGCTGTTGATAACTTTCAGCTGTGAAATTTTCATTAAATTCAACAGCTGTTGGATACGAGGTGTAGCGTGGCCCAGCTTTGTTATAACGCTGAATAAGGTCGAGGTCGAAAGTTACGGTTTGTTCCAAGGCTATAGTGATGTGCAAATGTTCAAGGCACTATAGCACTTCAATATGGGTTGATATGAGGAAATGAAGTTAGATCTGATGCGGATCAAGTTAACGTGATATCAATTAAAGTAGGTGCGATTTGCTGATATTTACGCACCCAAGTTTGTGATAAAACAAGGCAATGGGGTTGCTCGATGATGGCGCATGATATAAGCATTCAAGCCTGACTGAGCTCGCCAATCGTTTAGAAAGTTGGTACGTAACGCGGTGTATTTTTAGATGATATGATGAAGTGCATAGGACTTTATTTTTATCGGCGTGCTCAGAAAAATTTGAAGTTAAAGGAGACAAGTTGAATATTACATTCCACGGTGCTGCAAAGGGAGTAACCGGCTCCTGTCATCTTATTGAATGTGCCGGTCAGCGCATTCTCATTGATTGTGGGCTATATCAAGGCAGTCGAGAAATTATTGAAGAAAATGCTGAACCGTTTGGCTTTGACCCTGCTTCGATAGATTTTTTATTACTGACGCATGCTCATTTAGACCATTGCGGGCGAATCCCTCTGTTGGTGAAACGCGGTTTTAAAGGGGTTGTTATCACCACGGCAGCCTCATTGGAGTTGGCTCGGTTGGTTATGCTGGATTCTGCTGGCCTACAAGAAGAAGAGGCACGCTACCAACAACGTAAAGCAAAACGACAGCAAAATAGTGATAAGGACATTGAGCCGCTATATAGTATTTTGGATGCGCTCAATAGTTTAGAGTTTTTTGGCAGACAAGCCATTTACGGGCAATCTGAACAGCTAGCAGCGGGGATACAAGCAACCTTTTTTGAGGCAGGGCATATTCTGGGGTCAGCGTCTATTCTTCTGCAGCTTGAAGAGAAGGGTGCGGTTCGACGAGTGCTCTTTTCAGGTGATCTTGGTTACGGTGGACGGGCTATTTTGAACGCACCAGACAGGCCGCCAAAAGTAGACACGGTTATTATGGAAACAACCTATGGTGATAGGGTGCATAAGCAATTACAACCCTCTATTGAAGAGCTTTATGGGGTGATTAATGAAACGATAGGCCGTGGCGGAAATGTCATCATTCCGACGTTTGCGATGGAAAGAGCGCAAGAAGTGCTCTATTTTTTACGAGAAGGTATTCTTAGTAAAAAGATAAAACATTTTATTAATGTGTTTCTTGATTCACCCATGGCAATTTCTGCAACGCAAATTTTTGCGCGGCATCCTGAATGCTATAACACAGAAGCTCTAAACCTGTTTAATGAAGGCAAAGACCCTTTTGGGTTTCCAGGGCTACATTTTACGCGTGAAACGACCGAGTCAATGGCAATCAATCAGGTGAGTGGTGGTGCTGTTATCATGGCAGGATCGGGTATGTGTACGGGCGGACGTGTGCGGCATCATTTGAAACATAATTTATGGAATCGGCGCAGTAGTATTGTATTTGTTGGCTTCGCAGCTCAGGGAACGTTAGCAAGACGTATTATTGATGGTGCAAAAACAGTAAAAATATTTGGTGAAGAAATGCCTGTTCAAGCCAGTATTCATACGATTGGTGGTTTTTCTGCGCATGCTGACCAAACTGAATTAATCGCATGGCATGCAAAAACAGGGAACCCTAAAACGACGTACCTTGTTCATGGTGAAGAGAAAAGCATGAAAAGCTTTGCTGCAAAAATTCAAGCAACAGATGTGAGAATACCAACGCTGCATGAATCGTTTGAACTATAAAGACGAGCATTAGCGTTTAGGCTAGTGTATGTATGCGATAGCGATGCACTAATAAAACAAGTGGTTAATGTCGTTATATCTGCAATACTGCATGCCTGAGCAGTATTTCTAGGGATGTTAATAGCACATATAGCGGTCTATACTAATAAAAAAAATGTAAGTATGGAGGGGTGAGGGATGAGCGATAACACAGCAAGTAATGCGCAGGCAGTGACCAAGGTTAATGTCTATTTTAATTTTAGAAGTCCATATTGTTATTTAGCGTCTAAAAGTATGTTTTCTGTCGTTGATCAATACCGCGTAAAGTTTTTATGGAAACCTTTTGGCGGATGGGCCGGTCGATCATCGCCTGAGCGAGTAAAGAAGAAAATACATTTAGTACGCCAAGACGTAGCACGTAGTTGCAAGAAAATGGGTATTCCATTTTCTCCACCACCGATTGAAACGGACCCAACATTGGCAGGCGCAGTCTCGTTTGCAGCGGAAAAAGAAGGCCTGTTGAAGCCTTATATCATTGAAGTGATGAGGCAAGAGTGGGCAGAAGGCCGTAATATCGGTGAAATAGATACTTTGTTTGAAGTAGCAGAAGTAATAGGCTTATCACATGAATGTGTTGAAGCAGCCAGTAGTGATGAGTCTTATCTCGTTAAAATGGATGAGAATTGGCAAGAAGCACAATCAAAAGGGGTTATTGGTGTGCCATCGTTTACGGTTGACGATCAAATCTTTTGGGGAAATGATCGGATTGATTCGTTGAAAGATCATTTGCATGACCTGAGATTGAGAAACATCTAATGGTAACAACAGAATCGTCAATAACACTTTATCAACGGCCAGATTGCCCCTTTTGTTGGAAGGTACGGTTAGTTGCTTTTGAAACCAAGCTGACCATTAGAGAAATTGTTGTTCAATTGGATAAAAAACACCCTGATGTCGTGTCTTTAAACCCAAATGCGACAGTGCCCGTTTTGGTAGACGGTGATTTGGTGATAACTGAGTCAGCACAGATTATTGAATACCTGCTTGACCAGTGTCCAGAAATACAGCTGATGCCTAGCTCGCCTAAAGCACGTGCGAAGGCCAGACAGCTACATCACTACAGTGATAGCAAATTAGGAAAAGTTCTATTTCCCTATATCAAGCAAAAACGAGATAGCCCAACACACGAAGCCAGTGCCGAGGTTAAGGAATCGACTCGGTTAGCCTGGTTTGATGAGCAGCTCATCTTATCGGAGCAATTGGGTCAGAGTGAGTTTTTTGCTGGGCATTTCTCAGTGGCAGAATGCGCCTTAATACCGCGCTTTTGTTTGGCCATCACACATGGCTTAGCAATCGATGAGTCATTCCAAAACTTGCATGATTGGTATGCACGTTGTGCCGCCCGGTCCTCTTTTCTTAAAGCACTGCCTGAGCAATTTCCGGGGCTTGCTTAGTGCTCTGGTGCGACTTACGTTTCGTCGCTGTTAACATAAGTTTAATGGTTATCTACGAGGGGTTGTATGACAATCCTTAAGGTTATAACGGGTTTAATTTTATTGCTGTTGCTGATATCGGCATGGTTTTATTTCAGTGCTGAAGAGCCAGTGCCGGTACGCTTAGTGTCCGTTAGTAAAGGGCCAGTAGATTTAACGGTTTCTAATACTCGGGCAGGTACCATTAAAGCTTGTAACCGATCACATTTATCATTACCCACCGGTGGGCAAATTGCAGAGTTGTTTGTTAACGAGGGTGACCACGTTAAGAAAGATCAAGTGCTTATTCGACTATGGAATAAAGATCATCAAGCTCGTTTTGAAGAGGCGATTGCCAGAGTGGAGGCGGCCAAACTCACGGTAATTGAAAGCTGCCGTATGGCGAGCCTTAATAAACGTGAACATAAGCGATTAACAGGGTTAGCGGCTAAAAAATTGGTGTCTGTGGAACGTTTGGATGCTGCCGAGACGAAAGAGACTATCTCAGCGGCAAGTTGTAAGAAGGCTCAAGCTAGTAAGGACAGTGCTATTGCCGGTATGAAATTACAACAGGCGATGATAGAGAAAACCGAATTAATAGCGCCCTTTTCGGGTGTGATTGCTGAAATTAACGGTGAAGTGGGCGAGTACATTACGCCATCTCCATCAGGTGTGGCAACGCCGCCGGCCATTGATTTAATTGGCGAAGGTTGTTTGTATGTCCAAGCCCCTGTCGATGAAGTGGATGCCTCCTCAATTCAACCGGGTATGCTTGTGCACGTGACATTAGATGCGTTTCGTGGGGAACGGTTTGAGGGAAAGGTTTCGCGAATTGCACCGTATGTAAAAGAGCTTGAAAAACAAGCGCGTACGGTAGATATAGATGTTAATTTAGTAGATAAAGAACATTATCAAAAAATGCTTATCGGCTATAGCGCCGATGTAGATGTGGTTATTGAGCAGCAGAAAAACACCCTTAGGTTACCGACAGAAACGATTATTGATGGCAATAAAGTATTGGTATATCAGGCATCTAATAAACAGTTGGTCTTAACGGAGTTTACCCCGGGCTTGAGTAACTGGCGTTATACAGAAATTAAGGCGGGCTTAACGGATACTGAGCAAGTGCTGATATCGCTTGATGTAGAAGGCGCTGTGGATGGAGCCTTAGTGACCATAGACGATGATTGAATTAGATCATTTAGAAAAAAAGTTTCAAATCGGTGATCAAGTTGTTCATGCTCTGGACGATGTTTCTTTAAAGATTGAACAAGGCGAGTATATAGCTGTGATGGGGCCGTCAGGCTCAGGTAAATCAACCTTAATGAATATTTTGGGCCTGCTTGATAGGGCTAATTCGGGTGATTATATGCTCGATGGTATTAATGTATCGACCTTAGAGGAAGCCGAGCGGACAACGTTAAGAAGTCAAAAAATTGGTTTTGTTTTTCAGTCTTATCATTTAGTACCCCGACTATCGGCACGAGAAAATATTGAGTTGCCGATGATGTTATCGGGCATCCCAGCGCAGCAACGTAAGCAGGCAGTGGATGATATTCTTGATAAATTGCACCTAATGGATCGAGCGCATCATAGCCCGAATCAATTATCAGGTGGGCAACGACAACGTGTCGCGATAGGCCGAGCAATAGTGATGAAGCCGAGCATTTTATTAGCAGATGAACCGACGGGTAATTTGGACTCAACATCTGGAGAGGGTGTGACGCAGTTGCTCGAATCACTAAACGCAGAAGGTATTACTTTAATGGTAGTAACTCATGACGCCACACTGGGTGCACGAGCGAAAAGGCAGTTGAATATGTTAGATGGGCGTATAGTTTAACGATGTTTTGGTCAGACATTGTGGGGTTTATAACGCATGTCTTAAGTCGACACCGGTTTCGTACGATAACGTTATGGCTTGCCATTGCCATTGGTGTTGTTGCAGTTAACTTGTTAACAGCATTGGGCGAAGGGGCCAAATCATTTGTCCTTAAAGAGTTTAATGTACTCGGCCGTAATACGTTAATTGTTTTACCTGGGAAAAAAGAAACCACCGGTGGTATGCCGCCTCTGACAGGTGAATCACCAAGACCGTTGACATTAAAAGATGCCATATCAGTCTCTCGGCTATCAGGTGTAAAAGCAGTGGCGCCCATAGTGGTCGGTAATATTGAAGCCTCGTATGACGGTAAAATTCGTGAAGTATTAACGATTGGCACGAGCCGAGATTTTTTCCTTATTCGCCAACTAAAGGTATCTCAAGGTCAAATACTACCGACTTTAGACCTCGATAAAGGCGAAGCAGTGTGCGTTATCGGCAATAAATTACGACAAGAGCTATTTCAAAATAAGCCTGCGCTTGGCGAACGGATACGGCTGGCAGACAGTCGATTTCGAGTAATAGGGGTATTAAACCAAGGCGGTACTAGTTTTGGTTTTGATATGGATGATGTGATTATTATTCCGGTCGCAAATGCACAGTCTGTGTTTAATGTAGAAGGGCTGTTTCGTTTATTTGCAGAGGTGCGGGTTTATCAACAGCTCGATAATATAAAGCAAGCCATTATAGAGCTGTTAAAAGAGCGACATGAAGGTGAAGAAGACGTTACGGTGATTTCTCAAGATGCTATGTTGACCTCGGTTCAAGAAATATTGGATATATTAACAATAGCGGTGGCAGGCATTGCCTCTATCAGCATGTTAGTCGCCGGTATTTTGATTATGAATATGATGATGATAACGGTTTCTCAGCGGGTTAAGGAAATTGGCTTACTCAAAGCATTGGGGGCAACCTCATCAACAGTACGGGTGTTGTTTTTATCTGAGGCTGGGCTGATAGCAGCAGTGGCCTCTATGTCGGGTTTAGCGTTGAGTCAGCTGATTGTTTTACTGGCGAATATATATTTTATAGAGGTCCAATTTCACTCACCTTGGTGGGCGCAAGTGGGTTCTATATTATTGGCGATATTACTGGCGCTTATATTTGCATGGTTGCCAGCTCAGCGAGCATCAATGCTTTCGCCCGTTGAAGCGCTGCAAGGTAAGCAGCAAAAGGAAGTGTCTTGAATTGGGTCGATAGTGGACGCTGGGTCTTTAGCTCGGTATTGAGCTATCGGTCGAGAAGTTTATTAACGGCTTTAGGAATGGCCGTTGGCATTGTCTCGGTGACCTTGTTAACGGCTATCGGCGAAGGAGTTCAACAGTATGTGTTAGACAGTTTTTCACAGTTTGGCGCTCGAATTATTGCCATTAACCCTAGTTTTAAAGAAACGCATGGCGCTGGTGGCCTGCTGTCTTCAGTGCGACCGTTAACATTGCGAGATGCACAAGCGCTAAAGCAGTTAACGGGTGTTGAAAAGGTGGTGCCTGTGGTTCAAGGCTCGGGCGTTGTAGAGTTTAATAATCTGCAGCGCAGTGGGGTTATTTTGGGTGTCGGGCCGGATATGAGTGAGGCTTGGAACTTTAAAGTGGCTCAAGGGAATTTTTTCTCCGGTAATTTGGAAGATGCGCGCTCGACAGCGGTATTGGGTTACACCATGAAAAAAGAATTGTTTGGTGGCTCAAACCCACTCGGCCAGCATATTCGTGTGGGTGGTCAGCGGTTTCGGGTCATTGGCACTATTGAAAAAAAAGGCCAGATGCTTGGGGTCGATATGGACGATACGATCTATATTCCAGCGCAAAATGGTTTGCAGATGTTTAACAGAGAGTCGTTGATGGAAATTGATGTAGTGTTTTCAGCAAATGTAACATTAAAGCGCATTGAAACGCGTATTAAGGATCTTATGATTAAGCGTCACGGGAGAGAAGATGTCACGCTAACCACACAAAATGATATGTTGGAGTCAATGGGCAAAATACTCTCTATTTTAAAATTATCGGTGGGTGGGCTAGGCGCTATTTCATTGCTCGTTGGTGCAGTTGGTATTTTGGCGATTATGACAACAACGGTAAGAGAAAGAACAGCCGAAGTGGGGTTGCTCCGAGCGCTTGGTGCGGATAAAAAAACGATATTAATATTATTCTTGGGTGAGGCTGCCGTGTTAGCGTTAATGGGCGGCCTGTTAGGCTTAGTATTGCTGTTTATGCTAACCGGCTTGTTACAGCTTTTTTTACCGGGCTTACCGATAACGTTTAATCTACTTTTTTTAGGGCTGGCATTAGTGATGTCAGCAGTAATTGGCCTAATAGCCGGTGTTGTCCCAGCTGGGCAAGCGGCAAACTTAAACCCGATTAACGCACTTCATGAAGAGTAATTAATGCGCAGGCTGATGTGTCTTTAAGCGCTGAGTGAAGAGAATAATACTGATCGTTAATAGTATGTAAAAAGGATACAGGTTTTGCCAATGGTGATGATTGCCGATTAAAAACCCGGCCAGTGGAGGGCCAAATAATATCCCTGGGCCTTGGCCAGTAATAACAATGCCTATAACACGGCCTGTATCAATCGGCTTATCGGCTAAACGAGGGCTTTGGGCAAAAATAGCAGTGGGTATCATGCCTAAGAAAAACCCCAGTAAAGCCAATAGTATTAAACCCAATTGGTCTGGATAGCTTGTGTGTAGCAGTAGAGTGATTACGATAGTGAGCGCGACGGCGGGGAACGTCAGCATTTTAAACCAAGGGATGCCCCGATGAATGAGAAAGCCGCTGACTAAATTTCCAGGGATAATAAAAGCGGGCAAAATAGTCGTAATAAAAAGTGCGTTGCTCAAGCTAACTTGATAGGTTTCAATGAGGTATGTGGGAAGATAGGTGAGCATGCTAAAGAAGGTGCCAGTGAAACAGGTAAAAATGAGCCCCATAATAATAGCCTTATAGACAACGGACCGAGAGAGTTTCTTATGAACGGTGTCAGAGGCGGTACGTGTTGGGTCAACAAGTTTTATTGATAGTATAAGTAAGGGTAGGGCAAGAAAAAACGCCGTGCCCCACAGCCAACGCCAGTTAAAAAACTCTAAAATCACAGGGGCTAATAAAAAGGTTAGCACACTTCCCGCGGGCATCCAAAGTGCCCAAACACCCATTGTTAAGCCCATATCGGAAGGTTTCGATAAATGTGAAATTAAAGTTGGTGCAGCAACAGACACAAAGATAACTGCGATGCCTTCAATGATACGGCTTAATATTAATTCGTTAGCAGAATTGATAATGATGCTAAAGCCGGCGGTAATAATAATCAGGCTTAATGCGATTTGTAACACTTTTTTGGGGCCGTACCGATGCGATAAGGCGCCAACAAATATGCCCAGTAGGACACTGGCTAAGGCAGCCGAAGACATAATCCAACCAATTTGGATAACACTCAACGGTAACTCTTTTTTTATCTCTAATAAAGCAGGGCTAGCTTTGGTAACAGTAATGGCCGACGCTATACCGGTTAGGAAGCTTAAGCAAACACCACCCCATTGGGTTTTTGTAACTGTGTTCATATTAATTGTGTTAAGTAATCTGAAAGGCTAGGGGCTATTAAAAGGTAAGCCGCTGTGCCTAAGGTTAATGCGGTACAAAAAAGTGCAGAATCTAGTTTAAATCGATCAGCTAAAGCAATACCAACGATAACGGGGGGGGCAGCGGCTGTAATGCTGGTGATAATTAACACCTCACCGCTTAAGCCAACAGGAACCCCACTACTAAACGCGATGGCTGGGCTAACAATCAGCTTAATGAACATAGCTGGTATTGTCAAAAGAACATATTTAAAGCTGCTTATTTTAAAGTTTACGCCCACCATTAAAAGTAACATAGGCACAGTTGCCAGCCCCATCATTTTAAATGCCTGAATAATGCTTTCGTGCGGGATCCATTGAAAATACCGAAGGGTTAACGCTATAACGATTGCCCAAACGGGCGGCATCAGCAGTAATTCACGACCTAAATGACCACCGGCAATGCGCGTTCCAAAGTGCGCTGCAACCAGCACGGCAATTATCCAAACAAAAGGGACGGTGGCGAGCAGGTCATAAATTAATGGAATGCTGGCCATTTCAGCACCAAATAAGGCCTCAACGGCAGGCAAGGAAATCCCCATGCCATTGCCAAAACTAGCCGCTAAAACTAAAGCACCGGCTTGAGGGCGGGAAATATACCCTGCACGAAGCAGTCCAGAAAATAGGATTAGGCTTAGACCCAAGCACAGGCTGATGGTGATAATGCCGGTCATGGGTACCTGATAAAGCTCTTCTTTTAGTGGCGTTGTAAGAATGATATATAAAATCAGGGTAGGTGCTAACAGGTTAACCACCAAGGCACTTAGGGTGCTTCTTAGTTGTTGTGTTGTAACACCGCCGGGTTCAAATTTATGCCAAGCCACGCCGGTGGCGAGGATTAAAACCATGGGTATTAAGCTACTCATTGAGGTTATGCTTTTCCTGCAATTTGAATGGAAGTGGCCGGTGCTTTTTCACCAACGTGCATGGCCATAACTTGATCACGAATAGACATTTCCGAATAGGTCATTCGGTCTCGTTGACGCAAGACCTCAAACCAGGACTCAGACATATACACTTCAGAAAAAAGCTGGTGGTCATTCGCATCATGAAATATTTGCCAGAAATACGCGCCATTCCTTTTGCGAATAACCCGTAATTTTTTCATTAGAGAGAGAAACTCATCTGTTTTGTCCTGAGGAATACAGTATTGAATAGATACCAAAACGGGGCCTCTATCACCGGGAACTGAGCCTTCATCAATAGCGATGGGCCATTGAGTTGTGGGAGAGGGGTCTAAGCTATCATTTGCGATGGCAAAACGGCGGCTTAACAATAAAGTGAGCAGTAGCCCAGTGGAGGCGATGAATATTGAAATGCTAGAGCCATAATGGTCAGATAAGCTCCCCCATACCAAGCTGCCAAACCCCATGCTGCCGCCAAAGGTAAGCATGACAAGAGAAATGGTGCGTGCACGTACCCAGTTAGGTACGATCATTTGAGCAGATAAAATAAAAGATGAAAAACTAGAAATCCACGCGCAACCCAAAGCAACTAAGGTTAAGCCTAAGGTATACAAATTAGGTTTATAAGCGAGCAGTACCAAGGGTAAAGATAAAATGACGGTGGATAATGAAATAATTTGGTTACGTGTGAGTAAACGATGAAACCGCGGTAATAAGAACGCACCCAAAATTGTTCCCAAGCCCACGACAGCCATTGAAATACCGAAACTTTGAGCGCCCATGTTCATTTCACGAATAACAATAATGGGTAATAAAGCCCAAGAAACACTGGCGAAAAAGAAAAACATCGAACTACGGAATAATACGATACGTAATGAACGGACATTTCGTGTGTAGCGTAAACCAGCTTTAAAAGCACCCATAAATCGTTCAACGGGCAAGGCAGACTGATTATCTGGTTTTTTGGGTTTCCAAATAGCTAAGGCCACAATTAAGCCGGTAAACGAAACTGCGTTAAAGATAAAAACCCCAGTTGGGCCAGATTGAAAAATAATAAAGCCACCAATGGCCGGACCAATGGCGCGGGTAACATTGGTACTTAAGGTGTTTAAAGTAATCGCGTTTGGCAACTGTGCTCTGGGCGCAAAATCGGGCACGCTGGCTGCCCAAGCGGGCCTCATCATCGCATTGCCAGCACCTAAGGCAAAAGTAAATAGCAACAAACTTAAGGGCGTAACGGCATCAAAATAAGTACTGATCGCAAGGCCGCTTGCTGTTAGAAACAGCGCGATATGTAGGCCCAGCAACATTCGACGGTGGTCAATTAAGTCAGCCAACGTGCCGGATGGGTAGGCTAAAAATAAAAATGGTAGGGTGATGGCCGTTTGGATTAAAGCGATATAAAGGTCGGATGTTGGCATGGAAGCCATCAGCCAGGTGGTGCCAATTTCTGTCATCCAGGTGCCAACATTTGAGATGGTCATAGCGATCCACATCATCCTGAAAACAGGCGATTTAAAAGGAGTCGTTAACGAAGATGAGTTCAATGATTAGTTTGAGGCAAGTTTTATTAATAGGCGATTATAACAGGTGTTACTTATCATCTTGTTATTCGGTTATTACCGTTTAACGTTGAAATAAATAAGACGTTCTTTTGCATAAGGCAACTAACATTAACATTAAAGGCACTTCAATTAAAACACCCACAACAGTGGCTAAGGCTGCTCCAGATGAAAGACCAAACAGTATAACTGCGGTAGCAATCGCCACTTCAAAGTGGTTAGAGGCACCAATCAGTGATACCGGTGCCGCATCTTGATAAGAGAGTTTAAACAATCGAGACAAGACAAAATAACCTAATGTAAATATGAATACCGTCTGTACTAATAAGGGGATGGCTATCCATAAAATAGTTAAAGGGTTTGAAACAATAACCTTGCCTTTGAATGAAAACAGCAAAACAAGGGTCATTAACAACGCTAAGATGCTCACCGGTGTCAGCCAATGTAAAAACTTTTCATTAAACCAATCCATGCCCTTATGTTTGATGATTAATTGCCTTGAAAAATAACCACTGATCAATGGCAAGGCGACATAGATAGAAACAGAAAAAAGCATCGTTTCCCAAGGGACTGGCATTGCGTTTACATTCAGTAGTACCGTGCCTAATGGCCCATAAAGGAAAAGCATCATGAGTGAATTGATAGCGACCATCACTAATGTTAAGCCGCCGTTTCCTTTGGCTAAGTGGCTCCACATTAAAACCATGGCAGTACATGGTGCAATTCCCAGTAAAATCGTCCCAGCGATATAACTTCGCCATAACTCCACCTCCTCACCATTTACGAGGACTTCTGTACCCGGTAAAAAATCTCTAAATAAGTAGCCTAAAAAGAAATAGGAAATGGCAAACATCGTGAACGGTTTAATAGCCCAGTTTATAAATAGGGTTAATAAAACGGGTTTTGGTGTTTTTGCAGACTTAAGCACCTGAGCAAAATCTATTTTAACCATGATGGGGTACATCATAAAAAACAAGCACACAGCAATGGGGATGGAGACTTGGTAAATAGAAAAGTCATTAAGTACAGTTGCAACGCCTGGCGCAGCTTTACCTAAGAATATGCCACCGCCAATGCAAAGAGCGACCCAGAGACTTAAATAACGTTCAAAAATGGATAGTTTTTTCTCTGTTACATCAGTCACAGTTATCTCCTGATTCATATCGTGAGTCTAATGGCGAGCTAAATGGTGAGGAGTTCGCACGCCGAGCCTAGCTAACAACCCTTATGGTCATTTATAACTTAACGCCATAATGGTTTAGAGCCACCATCATAAGCCAATAACTGCCAATTGTAAGCGCAATAGAAAGGCTAAGGCTGGTGTAAAAATGTAAGCCATACCTTAACAAAAAGGGGAGGGTTATAAATAAAACAAAAGATGGCAAAATAAGCTAAAAAACACTGCTTGATAATGCGCTGACCTTATCCACATCTTTTGTGTCAATGTATAGCCAAATCATTGCTAGTACCGAAATGAGAGGCATAGATGCCAGTAAAGCGCCCATTAAAGAGCTTCGCTTTGCTAGCTCTGAGACAGCTACAATAAGAACTGTTGTGATAACAATTTTTGTTATGTAGTAGATCACTTAAGGTACCTTTATTTTGCCTTTATAACACTTGATTGAATCGATGGTTAAGCATTGTATCAGCTCAATTTACTTGTAATAACATATAACTAACGGCGATATAACGCAGGAGTTTACCTGCCGTAACCAATATAAGAAACCAGAGTAAGTGAACCCTTAAAACACCGGCAATAACGGTTAACGGGTCGCCAATGATTGGAACCCAGGCAAAACATAAGGAAAACAAACCGTATTTAGTAAAACGCTGTTCTGCTCGAATAAAATCAGCTTCCGACATTCGTAACCATTTTTTTATTACAAGCAAGCTAGCCCAGTAGCCTAGGGCATAGTTTGTCAGTGATCCGAGCACATTGCCTATTGTCGCAGTGATAACTAGCGTAGTGGGTGATAAACCGCTTAGTAATAAAGCATTTAAAACAATTTCTGAGCTTAACGGTAAAACTGTGGCGGCTAAAAATGCAGCAATGAAAAGGCCAAGATGTCCGAGTTCTGAAAAATAGTCCATGAGGCTTAACGGTCGAGTTAAGTGACCGCTTTAGTCATGGTAAAGGTTTCTTTGTTAGACATGTTTAACTACCAACATTTCGCTAGCGCCTTTTTGAAACTCATACGGCACGGCACTAAGAGAAACCTCAAAACCAGATTCTTTTAAAGCAGTCATTACTGGTTTTAAATGTGGTGAAACTTGATTATCGCCTAATGAAAGTAATGGATAAACCCGAACCTCGGTGGCTATACGACAAAGCTCTTTCATCGATAGAAGGTGCTGCGCTCGATCGACATGCCCACTGTATAAAAATAAATAATGCGAACATAAGGCCAGCTCAAACGCATGATCTTTAAAAGGCAACATGGGTAGTGCAGAATTTACATAACGGCCGGATTTTTTACCGTGCTCATAGTCGTTTAAGAATATTTGCATGGCACCCATTCTAGTCTTACCCATGGCCTCAACGTTTGCGATGTCTTTCCACACATAATCAATTGTATTGTTGGCAACCTGCTCCATAACCTGCGGGTAAACCGTATCAATTCTTGAGCGTATTTGCTCGGCAGTAAATTGATAGATAGGGTCTATAGACACAACCTGATCATTGGTGCGTGATAATTCGGCATTAAAGCTGGCTGGGCCATCTCCACAGCCAACAATGCTTTTTTTAAGATCAGATTTTGATAACGAAAACATGCCCCTGTATTCGCTTAACGACCTTCCCCATGGGATGACTTCAGAGAGCTGCATTATGATTCCTTTTTTGTATCGAATTTATTTTCGCAGGGTTTGCGTGTAGCAAGAAATAGACAGGTGGTTATTAATATTAATGGTGTTGTTTAGAATATAAACGATAAACCAAAGAAATTAACAGGCAGATACTCGCTGGAAACAATAATGCCATGAAATGGTATTTTAAGAATAGTAATGAGCCTAAGGTACCACCCAATATAAAGCCAATAATGATCGTTAAAAAAAGTTTTGCTTTACGTTTATCCAGTTCGTTACCTTTAACAAGCTCTCCAAGCATGATGCCTAAATCGGTGAAAATTCCTGTTAGGTGGGTGGTTCTAATGATCGCTCCACTATAGGTTGTTGCCAATGCATTTTGTAAACCGCAAGCCATCGAAGCAAAAAAATGGCCATAAAATGAGCCTTTAGTTAGCAGCAATAGGGTTACTAGTAACAAGGCAGACTCTAAAAATAATGCAGTATCGTAATGCTTTCCAAGCTTTAGCGTTGAACCATGTAATAAAAACCCAGCTATCGACGAGCCAAATAGAAATGACAATAAAATACCCAGTAAATGAAGGGTATGTTGAAAGGGCAATGTTAAAAAGCCGGTACCTAATAAGGTAGCGGTGCCTGACAAGTGCGAGACTGATTGATGCTCAAAACTAAGTAATCCGACTGCATTAACAAAGCCTGCTACTAGTGCCAGAATGAAGGCACCAACTTCAACCCATTTTGGTAACGTTGAAATCAATCCTCAAAGTCCTGTGTAGTTAGTGGCTCAAACAATGGCATAAGGCGAGCGAAACTGTCATGACATTGTCTGTACCCAATTTGCGACTCCGATGGCCTCCATAATAAACTCAACCGATAAAGCGGCTAATATCATGCCCATGATTCGTGTTAAAAGAGAGGCGCCGCCGTGGCCAATTATTCTGATGATCCTGCCTGAAAAAAGAAGTAGAAGCAGCGTAATTACCAAAACAACAAGCACCGTTGCTGTAGTCATCATCTGTTCTTGAACGGTGTATATATTATTGTCCGTTATTAGGATAACCGCCAGAATTGCCCCAGGTGAGGCGGTGGCAGGAATCGCCAGCGGAAACACAGATATGTCGTGCATAGGTTCACCTGTTTTTTCGAGCGTGTTATTTGAAAAAACCATCTGTAAACCAAATAAAAATAGAATGACCCCGCCAGAAACCTGAAATGAAATAAGGCTAATTCCCATTGCGCTAAGTAAGACTTGGCCGACCAAAATGGCGCCGACTAAAATTAGCACGGTATAGACAATGGTTTTGTAGGCCGTTTTTATCCGCTCCTTGCTAGAAAGTTTTGCGGTTAGCGCAGCAAAAAGCGCCATTGTGCCTATAGGGTCGATTGTCGCCCAAATAATTAAAAAGTCGTGCAGTAATTTATCTATCATTTGTACTCGGTTTAATTGTCATCATATTTTAAATAGCCCTCGTATCTTTTTGTTTGAGTTGATGTGCTTGAAAGCAATGAATTTAACATGGAAGCACTAGGCGTACTAAATGCAATTTTAGTGGAAATCAAACGGCATAGTGGTGCGGTTAAGTTAAAGCATACAATGGTTAAGCATGGTTTGTGTGTAAATAGTTAAGCACACAGCCCATTAAGCGGTTGATTGAAAGAAACCGTTCTTCAGGTGCGGATAAAATTGTATCCTCCGTTTGAATGTATTTAGCTTCTACAAGCTCATCACCACAGTTATCGACAAGAGCTTGTGCAGATTGAAGCGTAGTTTCTAGGTGAAATTGCAAACCGATGGTCTTAGTGCCAATTTGAAAAGCTTGGTTTTCGCAAGCTTCACTTTTTGCAATGTGAATGGCACCTTTAGGTAGCGTAAAGGTTTCGCCATGCCAGTGAAATGCATTAATGTCATCGGGAAATTGGAAAACGGTGCTTAGCTTTGGTTGTATGGCCTTTACTGGAAACCACCCAATTTCTTTTTCTGGCTGTGGATAAACTTTGGCGCCCATGGCGCTGGCAATAAGTTGTGCGCCTAAACAGATACCAAGAACAGGAAGGTCTGATTTAACGGCTTTTTGTATAAATTGTTGTTCTGCTTCTAACCAAGGGTATTGTTGATGGTCGTTTACACTCATTGGCCCGCCCATCACAATAAGAAAGTCAATATCTGTTAAGTCGGGTAATGCCTCAGAATTATAAAGCTGTGTGCTGGATATGTTGTAACCTGCTTGTTGAAGCCAAGGCGCAATACTGCCCAAACCCTCAAATGGGACGTGCTGTAAGTAATGTGCTCGCATGGTGTTCCTTACCTTTTTATGCCAAGGTCTTTAAATAAGGGTGAAAAAAACACGGCGAAGGGGCGTTGAGCTTATCCATCTGCATGAACGGCTGATGTTTCATTATTTTTGCGAGTTAAGTGTAAGGAAACACCCAGCGAAGCGAGTAATAAAGCGGTGCTTGTAATAATCGCTACGGGGTAATATAAATTACCAGCCAGTTCTAACTGGCTATATTTAATCACCATAATTAACGCCTCTAAAGACAGCGCAATACAAACCGTTCCAATAAATCTTGGAATGGTTCTACGTAAACTTTCAACAGCATCTTCATGTTCTTCTTCGCCGGAATACTCTTTATTAATGACCAAGGCGAGTTCAAAAACAGCTAAAGCGATAATCCCTGTATTAACTCCGCTCAAAAATATTTGCATAATATCTTTGCCTGCAAGAATGCCTTGAATAATTGTTTGCGCGAGCGAAAAAATGATAGCTAAAGCCATCCCAAAAAATATAAAAGTAAAGAGTTTTGCAACAAGAAAACGCATGATATGGCTGATGTCTTTTTTCATTTAAAACTTCCTATGACATTTAACGACCGCGCTTAGTGACTGTGCTATGTTGCTTGGTCAGATTAATTTATTGGTGAGTTGGCCCCCATTTATACCGCAGTGTAGTCACTATTTAAATATTTGTTAGCATTTTAATAATGCTTATATTGCTTTAAACCTAATGGTCAGATTGTGCAAAAAGGCTCCGTTTAGATAAACACAGCAAGGTGCGATTTTTACAGAGTAGCTTCATGGTTTATGTCGTTATTATTAAGCCTAACATACCAAACATAAAGCCCAAAACGGCTCCCATGGGTGGTGCCCAATGTTTTTCTAAAGTCACTTGTGGCGCCAAGTCTTGAAATATTGAATAAAGAATGCCCCCAGAGGCGAAAAGCATAATACCAGCGATAATAACTATTTCGTCAGACAACCAAAGATAACCGCTCACTCCAGCAATCGGGCCAAGCAAGGCCATCACAGCAAAGGTAATGATAATTTTATAAGGCTTATAAATAGCTGTGGCGTTTAATTCGCGATAGGCATTAAAGCCTTCTGGCATATTTTGTAAAGCGATTAAGCCAGCCAGTAACAGGGCGTTGCTACTGCCCGTTGCAAAGGCTGCTCCTAATGCTATGGATTCAGGAATAAAATCAGACAGCATAGCGGCTAATTGACTTGCTGAAGTGTTGGTTTTTTTAAGATAAATATCAAGAAATAAAAAACTGAAGCCACCCATTAGCAAGCAAAGGCAGGCAGACAATGGGGACAGTATCTCTATACTTTCGGGGACTAAAACAAAAGCAACTGCGGATAATAATGCGCCTGCTCCAAAAGCGATCACACTGTGCCTTAGCTCTTCTTCTAACCATTTGTTTGCAATTTTTTCAAAGCAGGCAATAGCAGCGCCCAAGGCCATCGCTAGCCCAGCGAATAAAGTTGAGGTAATAACCGTTAGTAAAGAGTCCATTAACTAAGAAATGGCTTGAAAGGTACGAAGAATTCCAGCATCCATTTCAAATGGACTGCTAAGCATTGAGAGTCTCTACATGTTTACATTTGGGGTATGAACTGCAGCCCCAAAATTGTTTCCCAGCATGGGTTCCTTTTTTTGTAGTACGCATGACAAGTACCGACGAGCATTTAGGGCAAGTTTTCTCCTTTACTGTCTCAGTAGTCATACTGACTTGAACGTCATTTTTGCATATCTTTAGGTAAGGAGCTAATAAATCATTAACCTCAGCAATAACATACCCAGCCTTGGCAGGCACTTGAATGAGTGGAACAGAGGAAGCCTCACATGCTCCCCTTAGAAATTCGTCGCGTTGTTGTCTATTTTTTGAAAGGTGAGAGCTGTCGTCTAGTTCTATAGCACATAGGACTGATAAGTCATCGTTTTTACATAGCAAAAAATCAAAATGCTTAGCAGATATTTTATTAAACGCTTTTTGCCACTCACTTCTTGAAAGCCCTTTATTGGGTTTAATAACATCAGCAACCCTGACCTTACCAAGCACTATTGCGCTGTCGCCTTTTATCTGTTCTAGCACACCATAAAAAGATCGCTCTGCTGGCGTAAACAAAGCGTCCAATTTTTGATAAGGGTAATTGGCTGAATTAGATTTCTTATCTTTCGGCAGTTTAGAAAAAAAGACTACTGCAACTGCCAATAATATTATTGCTAAGATGCCCCAACTCATAATTATCCTTTTTAATTTATAGTGTTTAAATAACGTGCTTAGTTTTCCTTAACTGAGTTTGGAAGATGCAAAGTACGTTGTCGCTAATTCCCTGCGTAAGTAATACCTACATGGTGAATTTCCAAGATTGCATCACCAAGGAAAATAAACTAAGCGATACCTTTTTTGTTTATATGTATTGGTCTATGGGCTTGTAATGTACCATTTCAATTAATATTTGTATTAACCTGATTGCTCTCAGCTAGCTGAGCATTATTGATTGAGGGAAGTTTAGTTTATCGAAGCCTGGTATCATCAATTGATATGTCTTAATTTCATTAATCTGAAAGGTAATAGGCAACGGTAGAAACCACTCGAACTTTTTTAATATGTGGGTTGTTTTTATCTCTAGCATTAATACTAAATTGCCCTTGAGATGCAGATTTAATTGTTCCTAACGTACTTTTAGAGTCGGCTGCAAATTTCTCTGCAACTTCACGGGCCTTCCTTGTTGCCTCTTCAATCATGTCGGGCTTTATTTGATTTAAACGAGTAAAAATATACTCAGTTTGAGAATGATAATTGCCAGCAGTAAATACAATTCCTTGCTTGCCTAAACTAGACATCTTACCCATAACATCGCGTACCACGCTAATATTTTTGGAGTAAACAGTGACAGTTTGGGAGGCTGTATATCTGAACTCAGCTCTTGCCTGGTTGCCATATCGTTGGGCGGACTTATCTGTAATTGCCGGTGAAGAATATGAAATCTCATTGGCGTTAATTCCGGCGCTTTCTAGAAATGCTTTTATCTTTTCGGTGCTTGCATCTATGGATTCATACATCTGTTCGAGGTTATTACTTGCGGAACTAAATTGGATAGGCCAGATTACGATATCTGCACTGTATTCTCTCTCCGATAGTCCTTTTACAGTAACGGTTCGTTCATATTCCTTAAACTTAATGGCCGCATCACCAAGAAGGGATCCAAGAGAGGAAAGAGCAATAATCAGACAAACCCCAAGAATCAAGGCGCTACTTTTATTTGACACGGTCATAAATCTCTCCTGTACGTATAATGCCTTAAATAACAGACGGCGCATTTTTGCGCCGTCCAAGTTAAATCATCCAGTTAGGCGTTGCCTATTTATGTGCGATGGGTTTGTCGGTAAATAAGTAATCTTTTAACTCTTTGTCCATTCTTGGGTCTTTTCTTCTAATCCATTCAAGAACCATGGCAGCATGCTCTTTCTCTTCATCTCGATTGTGAGCAAGAATGGCTTTTAACTCTTCATCTTTGCATGCATCAACTCGTTGGTTATACCAATCTACCGCCTCAAGTTCTTCCATAAGGGAGGTGATGGCTCTATGCATATCTCTTGTTTCATCTGTAATTTCACTAATAGGTTCGTGATAGCCTTCATTTGACATATTTTTAATCCTTTTTTATTTCCTTAGTTTATACGGCTCCCCGTTAAGGGGTTTAACGGGGAGCCGCAATATAAATATCACGCTAGATCGAAGCGATCTGCATTCATTACTTTAACCCAGGCCTTGATGAAATCAGCAACAAACTTTTTCTGGTTATCATCTTGCGCATACACCTCAGCGTAGGCACGCAGGATTGAGTTAGAACCAAACACCAAATCAACGCGTGTTGCTGTCCACTTTACCTCGCCAGACTTTCGTTCCTGTATTTCATACAGGTTTTTACCCGCTGGTTTCCAGGTATAACGCATATCCGTTAAATTCACGAAAAAGTCGTTACTAAGGGCGCCGACGCGGTCTGTAAACACACCATGTTGGCTATTGCCGTAGTTGGTGCCCATCACGCGCATGCCGCCTAATAGCACGGTCATTTCTGGTGCGGTAAGCCCCATCAATTGAGTGCGATCGAGCATCAATTCCTCAGCGGAAACAGCATAATCTTGTTTCAACCAATTACGATAACCGTCATGAATAGGTTCAAGGTCGGCAAATGAATCGGCGTCAGTCATCTCATCGGTTGCGTCTCCTCTGCCTGGCGTAAAAGGAACAGAAGCCTCTACACCGGCGGCACTGGCAGCCTGTTCAACACCCACATTACCCGCCAATACGATTAGGTCAGCAATACTCGCACCGGTTTCGCTAGCAATTGGCTCAAGCACAGACAGTACTTTATTAAGTCGTTGAGGCTCGTTACCTTCCCAATTTTTTTGTGAAGCAAGGCGAATCCGCGCACCATTGGCACCGCCACGTTTGTCTGATTGGCGGAAAGTACGCGCACTGTCCCATGCTGTTGCCACCATTTCGCTGATACTTAGGCCGCTATCTGCAATTTTTGCTTTAACAGCCTCAACATCGTAGTTGCTGTTGCCAACAGGAACAGGGTCTTGCCAAATTAAGTCTTCTTGTGGCACTTCAGGGCCGATATAGCGTGCTTTTGGCCCCATGTCACGGTGTGTTAGCTTAAACCAGGCACGAGCAAAGACCTCAGAAAAGTAAGCAGGGTCTTGGTAGAAGCGCTCAGATATTTTGCGATACTCAGGGTCCATTTTCATGGCCATATCGGCATCGGTCATAATAGGGTTTAGTCGAATAGAGGGGTCTTCAACATCAACAGGTTTATCTGCTTCGTCAATGTCAATCGGTTCCCATTGCCATGCACCGGCTGGGCTTTTTTTCAATTCCCAGTCGTATTTTAGAAGCAATGAAAAGTAACCGTTGTCCCACTCAGTTGGCTTGGTTGTCCACGCACCTTCAATACCACTTGTGACCGTGTCACGTCCAATACCGCGTGTTGTTTTGTTGTTCCAGCCTAAGCCTTGCTCGTCTACATCAGCCGCTTCAGGTTCCGCGCCCAACAAGGCTGCATCACCGTTCCCATGGGTTTTACCAACGGTGTGACCACCGGCTGTTAAGGCAACTGTTTCCTCATCATTCATTGCCATCCGCTCAAAAGTAACACGTACATCATGTGCGGTTTTTAACGGGTCAGGTTTACCATCGACACCTTCAGGGTTAACATAAATTAAGCCCATCATAACTGCGGCTAATGGGTTTTCTAGATCTCGCTCACCTGAATATCGGCTATTTTCGTTGTCACTAGGAGCAAGCCACTCTTTTTCTGACCCCCAATAGGTATCTTTTTCTGGATGCCAGATATCTTCACGGCCAAAGGCGAAACCAAAGGTTTTTAGGCCCATCGATTCATAAGCAATAGTGCCAGCGTAAGTGATTAAATCCGCCCAGCTTAATTTGTTACCGTATTTCTTTTTGATGGGCCAAAGCAGACGCCGCGCTTTATCTAAATTAACGTTATCTGGCCAAGAGTTGATCGGTGCAAAACGTTGATTACCGGTGCCAGCACCACCACGACCATCAGCTATTCTATATGTACCAGCTGCGTGCCATGACATGCGGATCATCAATCCACCATAATGCCCCCAGTCGGCCGGCCACCATTCTTGGCTATCGGTCATTAACGCTAGCATGTCTTGTTTAAGTGCAGCGAAGTCAAGAGTTTTTACTTCGTGAGCATAATCGAAACTCTCGTCTAACGGGTTTGTTTTGCTGTCATGTTGATGCAATATGTCCAGATTAAGGGCATTAGGCCACCATTTCATATTTGATGTGCTGACCTCTGTTGCACCACCGTGCATGACGGGACATTTATTTTCTGACATAAAGTATTCCTCAAGTTATTGGTTAGTCGTTACCACCTTAGGAGGTGGCGTGAACAAGCATCTAATAAATCCATCTATATGTATAGTCGATTGATTATATGATCACGATAGCTTTTATCTATTTGACGCATTAATTAAATAGATTCCTGCATAACCCAATGTCTTGCATAAGCTTTAATTTACAAGATACGGTTTTCTCCCCTTCGTTTTACAAGAATTTTCAGTCATATATTTACCAGCATAGACCTTTAATTATTTTTTCAACAGTAAAGATACTATTTTTTTTGTCATCCTGTGCGCGTTTAGTCATAATTTTGCAGGGCAATAACACAAGGGCGTTATTGTTTTTAGCCGATTGTTATATTTATTTTTTCTTTCGTAGGTCTTTTACTAAATTGTAATGGTCTAATTATTCAAAACACATTATTGGAGGTATGCTATACCAAACCAATGAGGTAATAATGAGTAAGAAGTTTACAAACGATCTAAAGCTTGAATGCGTTGAGCTAGTCACTGTTAAAGGGTATTCAACTAAACAAGTCGCCCAAGACATGAATGTTGGCTATTCCAGTTTACAAAAATGGGTACGCCAGTATCGCAAAGAACAATTAGGTATTACCCCTAAAACATCTGCGTTAACCCCAGACCAAATCCGTATCCAAGAGCTAGAGAAAAAACTTAGACAAGCAGAAAGTGACAATGCCCTGTTAAAAAAGGCGTCAGCCTTCTTCGCTATGGAAATGACCAACGGCAACAAGTCGCGTTAAAGCTGAAGAAGGCTGGGTTTACCGTTCGGGATATATGCCGGTGTTTTAGTTTAAGCCGCAGTGTCTTTTATGCCAGAGCAAAAATGAAACCAATCCGGCCACAACAGGTACGTTTAGAGGCGGCTGTAAAACATGTTCATCAAGAAATGGATGCAACCTATGGCAGCAGAAGAATGATGATTGAATTGCAGGATTTAGGGTTCAACGTGGGTCGTTATAAAGTCAGAAGTTTGATGCGAAAACATAAGCTCATCGCCAAACGCCCGCGATTACATCGATATCCAAACGGTGGCCGGCCATCTGTGATTGCGCCTAACCACCTAAACCGTCAATTTAATCCTGAGCAACTTAACACTCACTGGTCAGGTGATATCACTTACATCCGCACAGGCCAGGGCTGGTTGTATCTCGCGGTGATTGTTGATTTATGCTCCCGTAAGATAGTCAGCTGGGCGTTTTCTGACAAACCTAACTCAGAGCTAACTGTAAGAGCACTCCGCTTGGCAGTAAACAAACGACAACCTAACACTGGCGTGATATTTCACTCAGACCAAGGTGCTCAATACACCAGTGAAACATTTCAATGCTGCTTACGAGAACTAGGGCTGCAATCAAGCATGAGCCGAGCAGGCAATTGTTTAGATAATGCAGTAACAGAACGGTTCTTTAGAAGCTTAAAGTCAGAGCGCGTAAATTACCGTCGTTACCAAACTCGTCATCAAGCACAAGCCGATATCATTGATTACATAGAGCCATTTTATAATCAGAAACGAAGACACTATAAGCTGGGCAACATCTCACCAGTACAATATGAGATGCAATTAATGCAATGCGCCTAATAATGTGTCCATGAATACTTGACCATTACAAGTTTTTCGACTTTCATTAATTATTCCTAGTTTGCTTTGCTGATTGCAAGGCCACGATTTTAATAGCTAACGCCCTCATCAGCCGCTGACGAAAGTGGCGCGACTTTTTGCGTTTTTTGCAAAATTCGCGACACTTTTGGCAGTCTGCTGGATGAGTTTGTTATGTAATAATTTCAATTTACCACCTTTGATATTTTTTTGAGAATATCTTTATCTTCTCCAAACTTGCAAATTGCATCACAATCTTTTCTTAAATCACTGAATAGTATGTAATGAATTTCAATGTCACTATTTTTAATCGATGGCCTCTGTAGCTGCAATATTACTTCTTTCTCCCGCTTGTCAGGAATGATAAGGTACAAAGATGGTAGGTTATTTGGAAATGAATAATAAAGATCAGTTAATCTTAATATCCCAGAATAGATGGATGTACTTTTTTCCACTTCAAAAGCACAAGTGATTTTATTTGAATCCTTTTCAAACCAAATTGCATCAATAAGTGTTATTGTTTTATAAGTGTCTTTATCAACGTCTATTTCTGGAAACTTATCTACGCAGATAAAAGACAAGCTATTACCATTATGACATCTTGATTTGTCGTTTGCTGCGGCAATAACATCATAACCAATTGAATTTCCGATAGTGAGAATGCGATGTTGCATTTCAGTGTGGAGATCTTCTTCCTCCATTTCACTTACAACTTCTTTGTGCCGTTTTTTTATTTTCTTTTCTATTTTTGTTCGTTCTTCATCAGAAAGATGATCGTCACTTATCAGTAATTTCTTTTCGCCAACATCAAATAAAAGCCCTGCAAAAGCACCCAAGTCATTCGATAACTCAGACTTTAGTTCATCATTTTTCTCTATTATAATTTCTCTCATCCTGAGATAATCTGACCACGACCCGAGCTTTACTTTATCTTTGAAGAGCGTATTGAATCCATTAACAATAGCAGTATTGCATGGAGGTATGATAGTGGGATGTAAAAAATAAAGAATACTTGCAACTGCTGGACCTAATCCTTTAATTTTCCGTTGATCTAATAAGATTATTTCCTTAATTATTTGTTCTTCTTTTGTGGCATTTATGCATTTTTCCAAGAATTGGCCAAATGCAACTTTATTTTCCTCATTTTCATAAATATCAGGTATTCGTAATTTTGGCTTCCAGTAAAAGGGATGCGATGCTCCTTTAAATACTTGCTTTTGTTCCGTGATACAGTTTAAAACAAATTCTAAAGATGAACCTTTAAAATCATTCCCAAAACTTCCATTTTTAATATCCTGTATTACATCAAATACACCCCTACGGATAGTTCTAAATGCTTTTAGTCGTTCGTCATTATTTACGAACCAGCTATTATAAACCGTCTCCTCATCACTTTTATAACCATCAATTATTGATTTTAAATCTTGACTCATATCCCCACTCTTAATTATTTGTATATTTACATAACGCCAAGCTCACCGGCACATATTGCGGAGAGCGTTTTTGTGTAAAAATGGAGCAACGCGACATACACAAAAACGCGCGTAGCAATATGTGTCCGCGTGCAGCTTTTTGTTATAGCTTAACTCTGGATCGGAGTACATAACTCGATTAAGATGCCAGAAGGACAACGAACGTAAGAAACAACTTGCCCCCAAGGTTTTGTTTCAGGTGACTTTAACTCAACTGCACCATATTGTATTGCGCGCTGATGTATGCCACTAACATCATCGGTTATGAGTGCTATTTCAATGCCCAATGGTTTTTCTGAATCAGTAGAACTTATATATCCGCCAGAGAAGTTTGATAGTCCTAATTCATGAGATGCGAAAGCCAGAACTGTTTCACCCGTATTCAATTCACCATAGTCATTTTCGTCGGTGATAAAGCGTCGTGTCATTTCAAATGCTTTCTCAAAGAATGACAAAGCTATATCTACATCACGCACATAATTGATTGTATATCCAAATTTTACCACTCGATAGTTTCCTTTAGTTGTTCACTGCTTGACTAACAAAGTACTCGACGTTTTTTTGAACGATATCGTCATTTTCGTATATTTTTAGGTGCCGCCTTTTTTTACCACCACCCTCCAAGATCGAGTCATTATCAATAAAGTCCGCGCCATTACTGAACTCAATTGAAACATGTTTTTTATATGAATAAATGCCTCCTATCAACGCATCTGACACGTTAAAGACCAAACCACCATATTTAATATCTTCAACTAATTCTTCATTAGACCTTATGAAGATATCTCTTATTGCAATCAACAAATCAAACTGCTCAGAGGATATGGACTGTATATCAGAAAGGAAGTCGTTTACCTTGTCTCTCGTTGAAATATTCATATTCCTCATACTCCGGATGCTGAAGAGCTATAACGCCTAGCTCACCGCGCGAGCGGTAGCGAGACCGGTGCAGCTATTTGTTAGCAGTTTTTTTGTTGAACTTGATGACGGCATTTGCATGCGCCTCGGCTATTAAAGGAAGTAAATCCTCAAACATGGATACGCTTGGGTTTAACACCTGAACCCAAGACATCCATCCGTAGATTGGGTGTGGCATGAGCGTATTTAGCGCTGTGAAATCATGACCAGTATCAATGATGCCACCCTTAGGAGGTCTTTTAGGTTTACTGCCAAAGTGTTTTTCATAAGACTGTTTTGCGATCCCGATACTTAATCTAAATACACCATCACGATCTAGCTTGGATGCCTTGTCGTTATCGCCGTTCTTTTCTTTCAGGGTGCAGAAGTATACGCCATTAGGTAGCGCCATACCGGGGTTATAAAACAATGAGGTTTCTCCCCAGCTTGACTTGGGAACGACACCTTCAAAATCGTTTTTGATTCTTGCAACAATATCTTCTACTTGCACTGAATTTCCTTAAAGCTGCTAACGCCGTAAATAACCGGATGCCTAAAGCTGCATAGCAAAGCGACGCAGCTTTAGGCAGTCCGAGTTAATTTGCCTTGTTAGGCGATTTTTTGCGACCATGCTTTAGTTATCTACGTGCCAAGGATTTAAAGGATTTTTACCTCCACCGGGTCCATATGAGTTACCACCTCCTGGCCCATAGCTGTTGCCACCGCCAGGCCCATAACTTCTACCACCACCTGGTCCGTAACTATTGCCACCACCCGGCCCATAAGATTTTGACCCACCAGGACCATAAGGATTTGTTTCCACTCCTCCATAAGTATAACCGGGCTGTGGTTTTTCATACGACTTCCAGCCGTGCTGATAACCGTCTGCATTTGCATTAACGCTTGCAAATGCTGCTCCTACCGCTAAAACAACAATCATCTTTCTCATGACTTGTTCTCCACGTCCTGTTGATTGGGCATGCTAGACACCGGACGTATAAGCGCCTAACGTTTGAGTTAACCGGCCTTTTTATACAGAGTGCAGCGAAGCGAAACGGCGTATAAAAAGGTCGGGTTGAATGACTTGTTATATTTTTTTAGCATGTGGGTAATCTTTTGTTTTAATACGACTGGGGTGAAGAAAACCACCGCCTTTATTTTTATCAATGCAATGTAGTTTTTTGCTGCCTAACAAAGACAATACATCATTTGCTCTTTTTTTGTTTCCATTGCCCCACGCTAGAACAATCATTGACGCATTAGCGCATATGTCTGTTATTGCATGGTCATTTAGCTTGCCGATAGGATTATTTTGTTTTTTTAAGTCATTTGGGTCTGTAGCTCTATAAGCATATAAGTTTACGATATAAAAACCACCCCAGCCCCACTGCATTGCTAAGTTATTGCAATTACACATTGTTAAGTCACACATTGCTGAGGTTGCTGTTGATGGGTTCATGCAAATAAAAACACCTATCGGTTTTTTATTGTCCCATGTGCGGTTGAGCCAATACCTATATTTACCACATTTTGAAATGTTGGCTTCGGCAGTTATGGTAAGTGATTCTGTTGGCTTCATGTTTTTAAAATATAACGCCTTATATAAGGTGCGCGGCTTTATCGCGTCGCCTTGATATTTTTGTTATATGAGTTTCTAACACATAAGGAGGGTAAAACAACTATTTTTAAAAAATAAAAGGCGGAAGCGGCTATTACCTTCACTTGCGAGCTGAACTAGGGTGTCTCACTATAAGGTGAGGTCTGAGCAAAGCAAGGCTTAACCTATAATAGCCTGCCTTATTTCTAAGTACAAAAGAAACCACATATTACGGTAATAACCTGTGGTGTATCGTCCTCATTAGGCCATTAGCATAAATTGGATAGATACTTTGGCATTGCTTCCTTTTATTCCCATTTGGTTAAGCGTCAACGATTACCGTCGTTGAGCGAAGAAGGGAAATTCAAAAGTTTGGTCAAAGCGACCTCCTTTGGTTTCCGTGGGAAAATTGGATTATTTTTACATATAACGCCCGATTCTCAGTAGCAAATAACCGCTACTGAAAACTTTAAATTTAATGACAAAGCCGGAACGGTTATTTGTCAACTGGAGATACTTGTTATGCCTATTTATGTATTAAGCGGAGGTGGGGTAGTAGCCAAAGATGGTGATAGGCACTATATAAGCGCTTGGCAACTGCCAAAACTTTACGGTGTTAATCGATCAGACTGTATAGCTCACCCTGTAGGGTCAAAGGCTAGAGGGTGGATTCCTCCGAAGGATGCTATTTTCTTGTGGCCGCGAAATGATGGAAACTACAAACTGCCCGAAGCATAACTAGTTATTAAGGGGAATAAAAATTCCCTGTAATTCTTTTACTTATAAGGAATATAATTCCCTGTAATGCGATAATCAAGAAAAAACAGGAGGTAATTTACGTTATGTCCAATTTCAATAGTCCTTCAGAGAATAAGTCAATTTTTCGACCACAATCCAAACGTTTAATGGATCAGGTTCGAGAAGTTCTTCGGTATCATCATCAAAGGAAACGGGGTCAGGTCTTGCAATCACGCATCTCCGCTTTTTTAATGGCTCGACTAACCGTTGAATAATGCACATTAAACTCATCAGCAATGTCTTTCATTAAATAATCACCACTGACATATGCACTAACGATTCCCTCGTCACGTGAGGAATAATTTTTCATATACCAGTTTAAAGGTTTAGCTTGCGCCCTACGCTGTACTCTTGGAACTTCTCTAAGGTCACCTTCTCCAGCAATGTCTTCAATTCGTGTTAGCGCCTTATCAACAAATGCATCGTCACCTAAAAAAACTTGTCGCTTCAAAGCAGCCCATATTGGCGACAGGCCAACGCCCTCACGGACAAAGTTTTCATAATTAATGACGGCAGTTTTTCTAGAATGACCAAAATGGTTTAATATCCAGTCCGTTTCCAACCAATCTGAACTAGAAACAACACCGATCATCGCCTGATAACTACTCCATTTCCAGTCCGACAAATCTGTTACCATTCCCGCTCTAATTGGGTTTAGTACAACATAACGTGATAATTCAAGTAAGTAAGCATCTTTTTGAACAAGAATAGCCTTAAATCGCCCCTGAAAAACATGACCAACACGCCCATGTCTTCGATTAGACTTTTGGGTAAATACTCCATTCAGTTGGCGCATCCCTTGTGACAAATTCCCCTCTATTGTTTCAATAACAATATGGTAGTGGTTATCCATCAGACACCATGCATGGCATCGCCAATTAAACCGATGACAAACCTGAGAAAAAACCTCTAACCAAATCAACCTATCTTCATCGTCAACGAAAATATCTTCACGTCGATCACCACGAGAGGTCACATGATAAAGTGCACCCGCATATTCAATTCTTATTGGTCTAGCCATAAACAGACCTTATCAACACAAATGCATGATTGCAAGACCTGACCCCCCCCCTCCTTTTGCATACTACAAATCCCGGGAGGTTTAGAGGCTAACGCTCTTGCTAACCGGCCATTAATACAGAGTGCAGCGAAGCGAAACGGCGTATAAATGGTCGGGTTGAGCTAATTGTTAGGCTAGTTTATTTTGCATGGTTTCGACCATTGATTTGTATGTCTTGATAGCTTGTTTATATTGGTGTGATTCAATAAAAAATACACACTTGCACACTGCCACCCAAACTGTTTCTAGGTCTGCTTCTTTGTTTAACTTTTGAGAAATCTCAGGTGCAATAGAATAATATGTTTCTACCATTTTACGACCATCAACAGTTGTTAATAGATGGTTATCTCTAAATGCTCTTAGCACTTCGAGTTCATGGCAGTCATCAGGTAGCCCTTTGAATTGACATGCAGCTGTTGTAAGAAAACAGAAGCCACCTGATTTTTTTGATTTACCGCTGTCGCTTCTTTTCTTGCGCCATGCGCCATCGCTGTTCCTTGATCTATTTTTTCCTGCTGTTGGACCGGTTTTAACAACAGGACCACCTGTATCTTTTGGTGATTTTGCCATTTTATTATCCTCTATTTTTAAAGCCTAACGCTTTGCTAAACGGCAGCCGAAGCGCAGCGTAGGCTGTCCAGTGGAGGCGCGTGTTTTTGCGCCGGAACGATGTTTGAGCAACTTGTTATATTTTTGTGCTCATTAATTTATTACTACCTGAAAAACCAAACCTCTCATATAAACCATGTGCGTCATCCGTAGCTAGGAATTGAAACTTAGAGTTCCAGCGTGGGTCGTTGGCTATAACCCCGAACATCCATTTTCCTACACCCTTAGAACGGTGATCAGGGTGAATTATTAGATCGGCAATATAAGCGACCGAAGCAAAGTCTGTTACTACCCGTGCAAAACCAACTTGACCACCATTGAAAAAAAGTGAGAAGCAAATACTATTTGCTATAGAGGTTTTCATGGTTTCTAAGCTTCGCTCACTCGCCCAGTATGATGACCTTAATAGTGACTCTACTATATCTAGTTGAATCTCTTCTCGGTCATCACTTATACGATAATCTTCGTTTTCGTAGTACATAGTTTCCTTGAAATATAACGCCCGCATCAACGAGCAAAGTTTAGCTGGCGGCTTTTTTGCTGCGCAGCGCGAAAAAGGTGACAGATAAACTTTGTCCGTTGGATGCGCTGGTTATGAGCTTTATTATGGTATTGGTACATGCTTGATCCATAAATTTGCTGACCAACCGATAAAACCACCGATAATAGAAGCAGAAGCTATATCAGTATTATTTAGATTAAACACCATACCAACAATTACTCCCGCTATTGCACCACAAATTAACTGGATTACCCATGCTTTTTTAAAAGCCTTTGGCGCGAACTCCGGTGCGGCTAGAAACCCAATAAAAAGCCCAAAACAAGCTACAAGTATTAAACGAGACCAATCACCAAAATAGAATACTAGCGAAAACCCTGAAAACACTAATGAGAATGCAATTCCGCTAAAACATAATACTTTGAGTTGACTCATTTATGCCTCATAACGCTTTAAATAAGCCGCCGCGTCTTTTGCGGTCGGATTGATTTTTTTGTTAGGTGATAACATATGATATATGATTTGAAAGAAGATGAAATTCTCACACATGACCCGCATTTAATACTGCAAACCAAGAAAGTGACACCAGAGCGCCAAGAAAGCAACCAACAGCCAGATGCTCAGCGAGGCGGAAAACAAACCTTTCTCGCAAATGTGTGCCATTGGTTTTACGAACAAGTTGCACGGCCTTTTTCTCACCGTGATCTTTACGAAGCCCTCGAAGATTATTCACAGCATCGAGACGGGATTGTGCTGATCCAAAAAGAAGCAATATCCCAGAGCAAATTGAAATGGCTAGAAGAGACCAACACATTTGCAATAAGAATAGACCCGAAGGAAGCTCTGGAACATAACTGCTTTGTAGCGATACCAGTAAAGTTAAGCCACCAGACGAAAGAGTTACCAATTGACGATGCCACTCGTAGCGTTTTTCCTGATACTCAAAAAGATGACGACGCTCGATGTCATCAAGAGTAACGAGCTTCCTTTCGTGATCCGATTCCACAATTATTCACCTAACGCCGCCATCAACTGCGTAGCAATCTGGCGCGTCTTTGTGCGGTACGCACAAAGCGTGACAGCTTGCGGAGTCAGATTGCATGGCCTTGTTAGTATTATTCTGAACAAAATATTGCCAAAGACCTAAGAATTCAATGCATTTATTCTATTCTGCAAATCATCATGAACCTCTTGAGCATTCGTGACTAAAAAATTGCTACAGTTAATCATTCCATTTTTAGCATCATCCTTAACCAATGACCTCATATTTGATTTGATTTTGTTAAATGCACCGGGCTCGTAGTTACTTTGAAGTGAGTCAAGCAAATGAGTAATTCTTGGCTCAAAATCATTGCCGTACACTGACACCAAATATGGAAATACTTCTTCGTCAAGTATAGGGCGTCCAGTCAGTTCTTCGCCTATACCTACAGCGTAGACAAGACTTTCCCAAGTAATCACAGAAAATTTATTCTCATATGATTTTTCAATCAAGGATATTTGTGGTTTTAAGAAAAACCTACCTTTTTCAACTATCTGTTCAAGTGGAACCATACCGCCTTTTAGCGCTACCACAATCCCGCGAAGAACGCCAAAAAGTAATGAAATTGGTAATATTATTAGCGTTAATATTACGGTAAATATTCTAGTGATCATTTTTTACCTCGTCGGATAATTTACTGTACAAAATATCAATGTGTTCTTTATTTGCAGCAAAGACATTCCCTGTTAGCAACATCATGTCTATAACCTCTTTTAGCTCTTGCTTAAAGTCATCGGGAACATCATCAGGGCTTATCTTTATTAATAGACGATTTAATTCCTTATTCTCTTTTTCGAAGAACTCACTTCTCTCCTTGACTAAGCTCATCAGAGCTTTCAAATCATTATTCATACAGTGGTATTCCTATGTGTGATGAAACTTAGATACTAACGCTTGGCTTTGCGGCGTACCGGAGCGCCAGCGTAGGTGCGTCCGACAACAGCCACTTGTTATAACCTACTTCCACTTAGCCACAGCGTTAGCTTGACAGGAAGTGATGCCTGTTAGTCCATTACGGCCCATGGAGATCCGAATTCTTTGCTCGTTGATGGGCTCTATATCGCGCCCCTCATTATCCGCGTGCTCCCAAGCGATGGCTGTGAGCTGGCTTTTGCAAGCTGTCGCTACCGCATCACTTTCAGGGATGAATTGATAGCGTGAATAGTAAACGGTGATCGCGAATCCATCGTCTCGTTTTTCGATACCATACTCGGTATCTTTGTCATAGGTTGAAAGAGGTATATTTGTATGACTGACAGGTGTCGCACATCCAGTCAGCAACATCACAAACAGCAAAGCACCCCAAATTTTCATAGTGACTCCATGTAGTTATAACGCTCGGCTTTGGGGCGCGACGCAAGGAGCGTCCCGCCGCGCATTTCAGCGGCGAACAACAGCCGTTTGTTATAAGTTACCGGTAACAGACTTAAAACCCACCTTTTCAATGGCTTCTACGATTTCACACCAAGCGGCTTTTCCGACATAAGTTTGCGAAAATATCTTGTCTTGCTTTTGAGGCTCACGGAAATAAAGGTCATTACTATTTATGATCACCTCTGTTATCTCTGGCTTATCAATAATGTTAAAAGTCCCTAATGATCCACGATACTTAACATAGTCATCGCCGACCACAACTATGGGTGAACGAATAATATTATAGAAAAACAGCAACAACGCTAGCAAAAAAAGGAATCCTAGCAACTGACCCCATAAAACTTCAGAAAATATCATTCCCGACAAAAATGGACCAATAAAGATCATTGGAATCATGAATCTTAGGAAAACGACCCATGGTGTAGCATGAAACTCTTTTCTGATCATATTACTTATAACGCCTGCGTCACGGGTGGCGAAAAGCGCAGCTTTTTGACATCCCGTGCACGCACTTGTTAGAATTTTTTTCGCTCATTATTTACCTACTGGAATATGGTAAGTTGTAAAATACCGACCTAATTGTTCTGTTTTATGAACTTTAGTGGCCATTTTATTTAGTGCCTTGTACTCAGGCCTACTTCCAAGTAAATGAAATAGTATTTCTTTATGCCCTAACTCATTTGCCCAACACATGAGCACTTTAAAAATTGGAATGCCAAAACCCCAGAATTTTTGTGAGATAACAACAGCTAATTCAAAACCATTATCATCTGGCTGAATTCCACACCAACCAGCTAAAACCCCACCTATATAAACTGCCCGAATACGACAACCCTCTATCGCATCCACTTTAATTTTATCTCCCATCCACTCTTGAAGGCTGGCTGCATCAAAATATGGATGATCGATTAAATGTGTTCTCAGAGAATCCTCATTGACGACTGCCATGAAGTCTTCTGGATTCACTTGATTAAAACACAAAAATTCAATTTCACTCATATCTCAATACTTCTAACGTTTTATTTAAAGGGCGCACGCCTTTTGTGCGTCCATTTTGAAATTTTTGTTATGTAATGATTATTTAAAAACATCGAAGTCTGTTTCCATTACAACAGGTTCGGTAAATTTTTTAGGAGATTTAAAATGTTTAAGTTCTTCAGAAAGGCGTTCGTTTTCGTTTTTGATATTTATGACGGCTTCTTCTTGAGCCTGTTCTGCATCCTTCCGTTTAGAGATGAAACCCTCAAGCTCTTTGTTTTTGGAATCAATCGTCGCTTGAAGGGTTCCGACTTCTTCGGATTTGATATGGACTCTCCTCAAAAAGAACCAATTAGCGCAGAGGGATATGACTGCGATTGCAGAGATAGGGTTGCTGGTGATGATTGTGAGAAAATACATGAATCCATCCATTAGTCACATAACGCCATAGCTAACCAGTGAGGAACGAAATGAGTGAAGCGAATGAAGAGACGAGTCAGGTTGGGCGACTTGTTATGCGAGATTTAGATAAAAGAGATAAAAATTTGATATTACACGCTGCCTACTATGCTGTTGCTTTGCATGATTGGCGTGACGTGGTGTTTAGGTCAGAGATTGACAGGGAGACAAAGCTCGGGCTGATTGGTAAGTTCCCATGCGGTGATCCAATGAATAACCTGATGAATTTAGCGGCAAAGATACTACCTGATTTTGACGAAAACAAAACAATAAATGAAAACCTAAAGACGATAAAGGCTTTCGTTTATGGCGGCGTATAACGCCTTATATAAGGTGCGCGGCTTTATCGCGTCGCCTTGATATTTTTGTTATAGGTTTTATTAACTTTGGATGGATACATATGAGCGAACATAGTTTTCACAATATAGGCAGAGTAGTTTTTCAATTATTTTCCAAGTTGCTGCGGCCAATGGAAAAGGGGCTACACCCAGCACTGACAATACGGCCAAAGGAGGCAATTCTAGTTGAAGATAAATGTATACCGCAGCAAGTACGAGAGATACTACAAGCCAAAAAAGGAAGCTGCTAACTATGGAAACGATTCGAGCCAATGCGGTTATTTTTGCATGTGCTGTTGCAGCCTCAAAAGATTGGAAAGGTTTATTTTCATCCAGTGATGGGAACATGATTTTTACCTATAACCTTTGGGTAATTAGCCGCCCTTGGTGGCACAGAGTTGGAGTAATGAGGATGACAAACGAAGCTGAGAAACAAGAAGCAAGCACAGAGCAAGGCGGTCTGATTGACCCAGTTGTTATGTGCTGGACACCTGTATCAGAGGAGTTGCCTGATAACGGAAAGATGGTGCTTGTAACAATTAATACAGAAACACCTTGTAGTGACGTATCTAGCTACACTCCCTGCGATGGGGGTCAGTGGTACAGATGGCAGGAGGCTGATGAATACAAAACAGATACTCCGTACTACAGTGACTATGATATGGAGATAACGCACTGGATGTATATGCCTGAAGCGTTTGGCACATAACGCCATAGTTGTACAGCCTGCGGGAATTAACTAGGAGATTGAAAAGTGCAAGAAGATACGCGAACCGACGAAAATGAAAAAACTACCGAGGCAGCAGGTCAGGACGAACGACTTGTTATGCGATGTCGCGGGATTATTAAGTGTGACACAGCCCGAATAACTAAGCCTTGCAAGAGAATGTATTTAGTGATTGGGTTCAACCGGAACACCAGAGGCGATGAAGGTCAATGGATTAAAAACGGCAAATCTTATGATTTTGATTATGTGGCTGAAACTACCGTTGCGTCAGGCGAAACAAGAGAAGAGTTGATCGCCTCAGCACGAGAATACAAGCGTTTATGTGATATTACGATGGAAGATTATTTGAAGGATCTAACCGCATAACGCTTTAATTCAGTGGCGGCATGACATAAACAAACAAGGCGCGAACAGTGAGCCGTCCACTGCAATGCCTTGTTATACGAACGAGGAGAGATAAACATGAGCTTTAAAGCATGGTTTGATGAAGATAAACACGACCTTTATAACTACCCTATTGAGGCAATGGAGGAGGCTTTTAATGAAGGCAGGAGGCAAGCAGCTAAACGATGCAAAGAAATAGCCGAACAAAGGTTCTTAGCAGAAAACCAAGCAGTAAAAATAGACGACAAAATAAGCAAAGAATTTGGCATATAACTAGTTATTAAGGGGAATAAAAATTCCCTGTAATTCTTTTACTTATAAGGAATATAATTCCCTGTAATGCGATAATCAAGAAAAAACAGGAGGTAATTTACGTTATGTCCAATTTCAATAGTCCTTCAGAGAATAAGTCAATTTTTCGACCACAATCCAAACGTTTAATGGATCAGGTTCGAGAAGTTCTTCGGTATCATCATTATGCCTTGCGTAATGAAGAGTCGTATATCAAATGGATCTTAGCTTTTATCCGTTTTAATAATAAAAGGCACCCTAACGAATTGGGTAAGGCTGACATTGAGGCATTTTTGTCAGATATGGCACTGAATAAGAACTATTCGGCCTCTTCTCAGAATCTTGCAATGAATGCGATTGTTTTTTTGTATAAAAAGGTTCTTGATATGCCTGTGGCGGAGAATATTTCGGCGGCACGATCCAAAAAACCAGTGCGAATTCCTGTTGTTTTGAGTAAAGGTGAGGTGGTTGAGCTTTTAAAACATATGCGGGGAGTGAGGGGTTTGATGGCTCGTTTAATGTATGGCGGCGGCTTAAGGGTATTGGAGGTGTCGCGCTTACGGGTACAAGATATAGATTTTGCTAATGGCTATCTTATGATTAGAGATAGCAAGGGTGGTAATGAGAGAAAAACACCTTTGGCGGCTACGGTTGTAACGGATTTAAAGTTACAGCTAGAAAAAGCCAGGGCATTCTTTGAGAAAGATCTTGCAGCGGGTGAAGCGAATGTTTACTTACCGGGTGCGCTGGCTAAAAAATACCCTAAGGCAGCTTCAAGTTGGGAGTGGCAATATGTATTCCCATCTAAGAATTTATCAGTCGACCCGCGAGATGGTGAAATAAGGCGTCATCACCTTAATGAGTCGGGTATTCAAAAATCTATTCGTGAGGCAAAGCAAAAAGCCAATATCAATAAAAGAGTAACGAGTCATACCTTACGGCATTCGTTTGCGACACATTTGTTGGAAGCCGGTACAAATATTCGTGTGGTGCAAAAATTATTGGGCCATAAGGATGTTAAAACCACTGAAATTTACACCCATGTATTACAAGAAAACATGGATGGGGTGATTAGCCCCTTAGAACGTTTAGAGGGATTGAATGAATAGAAAAAACACCGGCGCACAACGCATTGTGTGCCTAACCGAAGAAACCACCGAAGCCTTGTATTTAATGGGTGAGCAACAGCGCATTGTGGGCATTTCGGGCTTTACTGTACGCCCGGCGATTGCGCGTAAGGAGAAGCCTAAGGTGTCGGCGTTTACCTCGGCTAAAATTGATAAAATTTTGGCTTTAAAGCCGGATTTGGTGCTGGGTTTTTCGGATATGCAGGCGGATATTGCAGCTGAACTTGTTAGGGCTGGTTTGCAGGTGCATGTGTTTAATCAGCGTTCAGTGGCTGAAATTTTTACCATGCTGCATACCTTAGGCGCGTTGATTGGTGAGCCTGAAAAAGCGGCGGTGCTGGTTAATCAATACCAACAAAATATTAAAGAATGTGTTGAGCAAGCCAGTGGCTTTAAGAGAAAACCGAGCATTTATTTTGAAGAATGGGACGATCCATTAATTTCTGGTATTAGATGGGTGTCTGAACTGGCTGAAATAGCAGGGGGTGTGGATTGTTTTCCGGAGTTATCTAAACAAGCGGGTGGTAAAGAGAGAATTATTGCCGACCCTAAGACGGTAATTGACCGTGCACCGGATATTATTATTGGTTCGTGGTGCGGTAAAAAGTTTCGACCAGAGCGAGTGGCTGAGCGTGAGGGCTGGGATGTTATTCCTGCGGTAAAAACGAATCAACTGTTTGAGATTAAATCGGTGGATATTTTACAACCGGGGCCAGCTGCGCTGACCGATGGCTTGCGTCAGCTACAAACTATTATTAACAACTGGGTGATGCTATATGGATAAGGTGCTTTATTACGTACATGACCCAATGTGTAGTTGGTGTTGGGCATTTAATAAAACATGGGCCGCAATACAGTCTAGTTTGCCCAGCTCTATTGAGGTACGTTATTTATTAGGAGGGCTTGCGCCAGACAGTGACCAGCCAATGGCTACCGACTTGCAAGAGAAAATTAGTGAGGGCTGGTATCGCATTCAGCAGCATGTTCCAGGTACCGAGTTTAATCACGACTTTTGGACTGTTTGTAAGCCACGGCGCTCAACGTATCCATCATGCCGTGCCTTAATTGCTGCAAGAATGCTGGATAGAGCAGCAGAAAAGCCGATGCTATTGGCGATTCAACAGGCGTATTATTTGCACGCTAAAAACCCAGCCGATGACGAGGTGTTAATAGAATGTGCTGGCGAGATAGGGCTTGATGGAAGCGAGTTTTCGGCCTTATTGAATCACTCGAGTACTCAGCAGCAATTATTGATGGAAATAAAATTGGCTAGAAGTATGGGTGCCAGTAGCTTTCCAAGTATCGTGTTACAGCAGGGCGAACAGACCCGGTTGTTACGCTATGACTATAACGACCCACAGGTACTATTAAATCAGTTAAGCTAACACGGTAAAGCCGAATAAATAAAAGGAACAGTGATGATGGAGCTTGAGTTGGTTTATTGGCACTGGTTAGTGCTGGGTATGTTGCTGGTGGGGTTTGAGATTTTTGTGCCCAGTTTTACAGTGCTATGGTTTGGTTTGGGTGCTGTTGTTGTGGCTGCTTTTTTGGCCTTAGTCCCCTCGTTAACGCTCGGTTGGCAATTGTTTATTTGGACTATTTTTTCGGTTGTTTTTGCAGCGGGCTGGTTTAAATTTTTGCGCCCCAAAATGATCGATCGTACTAAGGCGGGTATTACGCAAGAAGCGATTGCAGGTGAAACGGGAATGGTGATTAAAGCGCCCAGTGAAGCATCGCGTGGGCATGTACGTTTTACGACCCCTATTTTGGGTGATGATGAATGGGAGTTTATCTGTGAAGACCTTGTGATAGTCGGCGATAAAGTGATGATTAAAGAAGCCTCGGGTAATACGCTTGTGGTTAACAAAGTAACGTAATTTAAAAAAAGGAGTTAACAATGGAAGGACTTATTGTAGCGGCGGTATTTTTTGGGCTAGTGTTCTTAACGGTTGCGATGGGGGTTAAATTGGTGCCCCAAGGGTCTAAGTTTGTTGTGCAACGCCTTGGTAAGTTTCATAAAACATTAGGGCCGGGGTTAAATTTGGTGGTGCCATACATAGACCAAGTTGCCTATCGTGTTACCACGAAAGACATTGTGTTGGATATTCCCTCCCAAGAGGTGATTACGCAAGATAATGTAGTGATTATTGCTAATGCGGTTGCGTACATTAATATTGTGGCGCCAGAGCGTGCTGTGTATGGCGTGGAAGACTATGAGCTAGCCATTAGAACCCTGGTACAAACGTCGCTTAGGTCTATTGTGGGTGAAATGAAGTTGGATGATGCATTAACCTCTAGAGAATTAATTAAAGCACGTTTAAAAGAAGCTATTTCAGATGATATTTCAGACTGGGGGATTACGCTTAAAACCGTTGAAATTCAAGATATTACCCCATCTGGCACAATGCAAAATGCAATGGAAGAGCAAGCGGCTGCAGAAAGGCAACGTCGCGCAACGGTGACTCGGGCAGAAGGTGAAAAAGCCGCTGCCGTTTTGGAAGCGGAAGGTCGTTTAGATGCATCAAGACGAGATGCAGAGGCGCAAGTAGTATTGGCAGAAGCGAGTAAGTTGGCTATTACTAAAGTGGCTGAAGCGATTCAAGATAAGGAATTGCCGGTGATGTATATTCTGGGTGAGAAATATGTCGATGCAATACAAGATATGTCAAATTCAGATAACGCAAAAACCATTTTGCTACCGGCAGATTTGCCGGCAGCAATTAAAGGCATGTTGGGTGGGCGTTAAGGCTTATTGAATAACGCGAACTTTGCCCGAGGCGCTGCGAATCAGTTTGACGTGGTCGCCTTTTCTAAACATAACGTTTTCGTTAACTTCTTGTACAACGGATTGTACTTGGCCGTTATCGAGCTGAATGGTAATTTGCACGCCATTGGCCTTGTTATACATAGCCTCGGCTTTGTTGCCGACAATACCACCGACAACTGCGCCCGCCACGGCTGCGGCAGCACTGCCTCGACCGCTACCAACACTGCTGCCACCAATGCCGCCAATTAAACCACCGGCAATTTTACCGACGGCGTTGCCTTCTGAATCGATGGTGACTGGCTGAAGATCAAGGATGATGCCATTTGTGACCTGTAAGGTTTGATTAGCTTCACTACGGGTGTAGCCTTCGCTGGATGGGCCATATGGGTTGGGGCCAGCACAAGCGATTAATAGTAAAGATAAGGTGATTGGAAGTAGCAGCTTCATGATGTCTCCTTTTTTTTAAAGGCTGTTGTAAGTTGGAGTACAAAGATCTCTGGTTGGTTCATTTCTTTAAGAGCGTATTAAGGTTTAAGGTGCCTTCTTTTACAAAGGGTAAGCTGTACATAGAGGCAGGAATGTTAACGGTGCCATGGCTGACTTTACCGGTTAAACGAAAGTGTAAATCAGTCTTGTTAGTGCCAGAGAGTGTTTCTAGTTGTTTGATTACGCCCAATGTATTGCTGATGAGGGAGACCGTTAGGTAGGCTTCTTGATAAGGCAATATATTGACCGATTGGCTGCTGACCCCGTGCGCAAATTCTGATCCATTAATTTCTAATTGATAACTAAGCCCTTTAATGAAAAACGGGAAGTCGTTTGTATTTTGAATGCGTAAGGTTAATGCGTATTCTTGCTCTAGCAGTTGTGCGTTAACCAGTTGAATATTATTAAGGCTGATTTGCGGTGGTTGTGCATGATAGGTAATACCGGCGCAACCTGCCAAGGTTAGTAGAACTATAAATGGAACTAGAAGTTGGTGTGTAAGGAAACGCATGGTTATCTCCGTGGCGGGTTTTAATCTTATGCTAGGCAGAAGCTAAAAGAAAGGGTTAGAACAAAAGAGTATCTTGGCCTTCTTCCCAAGCTGGGTATTTGTTCATAATGCTAGTAAACAGTTCAGAAGAAAGATAGTGTTCAAACCAGCGCTGCAAATACGGGTAAGGGGTTTGCTTGAACCAATCAATGTCTACATGCGCAAACTGGCGAATAAAGGGAAAAATGCCAATGTCTGCAATCGAGGGTTCATCGTCCAGTAGAAAAGAATGCGCTGCTAATCGTTGATCTAAAAGGCTAAGAAAAGCCTCAGCTTGTGTACGATAGTGCTCCGCTGAAAAGTCGGGAAACCGATCAGCATATTTATAGTGATCGAGGTGTTGTTTAAATTCATTATCATTCAGTGATACTAGGCGGTTAGCGTCTAAAACCCGCGCCGAAGAACCCCTTAGGGACTGGCTATCGTTTATTGATGTTGCCCAGTGCACAATTTCCCAGCTTTCATCAATGACTTCACCAGTGGGTAACTGAAGCACAGGCACAGTTCCTTTAGGTGAGATCGCTAACATGGCAGGTGGCTTGTTGCGCAAGACAACTTCACGCAAGATCACCTTAATGCCAGCGTGCTTTATAGCTAAGCGGGCTCGCATGGCATAGGGGCAGCGACGAAATGAATATAAAATGGGCGTGTTGGCTGTAGAGGTCACGTTTAGTGGTGGTGGCCGCCTGCGCCATGAGCATGCCCGTGTGAAATTTCTTCTTGTGTGGCGGCTCGAACATCAACAATGTCAATGTCAAAGTGAAGCGTTTGCCCTGCAAGGGGGTGATTGGTGTCTACCTTAGCCATAAATTTCCCCACTTTTACGACGTTGACTTGGTGCTGACCTTTTTCAGTTTGCACGGTGGCAATCATGCCTGGACGCCATTTTTTAGCGCCCATTAAATGTTTGACTGGAACGCTTTGAATTGAATTATCTATACGTTCGCCATAACCATCTTTTGGTTCAACACAGACGCTAAACTTATCACCTGCTTGTTTGCCTTCAAGTGCTAATTGAACACCACGAATCATGCCGCCATGACCTTGTAAATACGCGATGGGTTCTTGAGCCGAAGAGCGCTCAATAATTTCTTGTTCGTCATTTTTTAAGATGTAGTTAAATCGTACAACGGTGTCTTTAGTAATCTGCATGGTTAAAAAGTTTGTGGTCAATAAATAACAATTTTAACATTCAAGTTTGCCTCACGGTGTAAACTTCATGGCATGAAAAAAATTGATCTTCATTCGCATACCCTTATTTCTGATGGGACATTAACCCCCAATGACTTGGTTGAACGGGCGAAAGCAAAGGGTGTTGAGATGTTAGCCATTACTGACCATGATACGGTAGATGCTTATGAGCAATTGTCGCCAGCCAGTTATGACGGCTTGAAGATTATTCCTGGTGTTGAACTGTCAACGCAATGGCGAGGGGTGGGTGTTCATGTTGTCGGTTTGAACTTAAGCCTCGATAGTGCATCGATTAAAGAAGGGGTCGCTCAGCAGGAAAAAGCACGGGCTGATCGAGCACAGATTATTGCCAAACGGTTAACTAAACTGGTTGGCCCCATCGATTTTAATCGGGTCAGTGAAATTGCTAACCATAGCCAGATTGGGCGGCCCCATTTTGCACAGCATCTTGTTGAACTCGGTGTGGTTAAGAATATCTCCACGGCGTTCAAGAAATACTTGGGAGATGGAAAGCCGGGCGATGTAAAACAATGCTGGGCAGAGTTACCGAACATTATCGGCTGGATAGTAAAGGCAGGCGGGGTGGCAGTATTAGCGCACCCACTGAAGTATAAAATGACATGGACTAAGCGGTCGGCGTTATTGGATGATTTTATTGCAGCAGGTGGTAGAGGGATGGAAGTTGTCTCTGGCCAGCAAAGCAAGCAAGAAACGGACAGATTGGCTAGGCTGTGTGTTGAAAAAGGCTTACTGGCTTCGTGTGGCTCGGATTTTCATCAATCGAGTCAGTGGAGTGATATTGGTGCAATGTCAGCATTTCCAACGGTATGCAAACCGATTTGGCTAGACTGGTAAGCGCTTAGTAACTGTTCAGTCGAAACTCGATTTTTTGCTTATAGGTGGAAAGAGAGTTGAATTTGCTAGCAGGAAATCGCCACGTTTGAATTGTTTTTAAGGCAGATCGGTCAAGGGCAGATGAGCCAGAGCTTTGAATAATAATTGCTCGGGTAACACGCCCATCATTAGCTACTGAAAGATCAAAAATAACCGAACCTTCAACGCCTCTTCGCCTTGCAACGCTTGGGTATTTTGGCTTAGGTTGATAGGTTGGCTGTGGCGACATAAAAAGGGCTGGTTTTTTAACCGGCGATGGCAGGGGAGAAGCGACCTTTTTGGGTGTTACTTTAGGCGTTGCAGCGGGTGCCTTTTTTTTGACCACTTTCTTGGGCTTTGGGCTTACTTTTTTTGCCGTAGCTGCCTTTGTGACAATTTTTTTTGGTGTTACTTTCTTTGGCTTAGGTTCAGGCGGTTTAATGGGTGTTGGCGGAGTAATAGGCGTTGGCACAGCCAAAGAAATACTTATTTTCTTAGTGGCAATGCTGTCAATATCATCGCTTGAAAAAATACCGGTTTGATAGGCAAGAGCCACAACAATGGCATGGGCTATAAACGAAATAAAGACAAATAGCAGCACTGACTTTGGCTTGTAAATAACCGACCCCCATGACTGTGCCACGCTACTCACGAATTATAATCAGGCTTTTTCAGGGTCCATTGATAAAGTGACTGTTTGAGTACTTGGTTTTGCAAGTCGCTTATCAATAACATTTTTTAGCGCAATAAGTAGGCCTAAACCAATAAAGGCTCCCGGCGGTAAAATAGCGAGCAAGAAGCCTTCGTAATCGCGAATGACATAAATGACCATGTCTTTAGCCGCGTCTCCAAACATTAAATGAGCGTTTGCAAATAAAGTTCCAGAGCCAAGAATTTCACGTGCGGCGCCTAGAATAACTAAAGCGGCAGTAAAGCCAAGCCCCATAGCTAAACCATCTACCACGGATGTACCAAGAGGGTTTTTGGATGCAAAGGCCTCTGCGCGGCCAATAATGGAACAATTGGTCACAATCAGTGGAATAAAGATGCCAAGTATGAGGTATAGCTCATAAAAGAAGGCATTCATGAGCAGCTCAATGGCGGTGACAATGGAGGCAATAATGAGTACAAAAACGGGCAACCTAATTTCGCTACCCACTTGTCGCCGAATAATAGACACAATAGCATTGGATAATACGAGGGTGAGGGTGGTCGCCAGCCCAAGCCCTAAACCGTTAATAACGGTATTACTCACTGCCAGCAAGGGGCATAGCCCTAGTAGAGCAACGAAGGCTTGGTTGTTATCCCAAAGACCATTTTTTAAAATTTGTTTGTAACTATCCATTGTCAGTTGCTTGGGTAATGGTTGTTAATGTTTCTTGATTGGCTTGATAATATTGTAAGGTTCTTAACACTGCTTTAACGACGGCTCTAGGTGTAATAGTAGCGCCAGTAAATTGGTCAAAACGACCTCCGTCCTTCTTAACCTGCCATAAACGGCTTACAGGGTTGTTTAATGAACGTCCATTAAAGCCGTAGATCCAATCACTCTTGTTGGTATCAATGGCATCGCCTAGCCCCGGTGTTTCGTGATGTGAGACCACGCGAACACCAATTAGTTCGCCATTCGCTCGAATAGCCACCAATAGTTTGATAGAGCCATTGTAGCCATCCGCTGCGGTCGGTGAAGCAATGATGGCCATCAGTTTGTTGTTTTTGATGGCTTTATAAATAGTGACTTCGTGTTTATTTCCAAAGGCACTTGGGTCTACGACTTGAAGTGTATCTGTTAGCAGATCGTTATCATGAAGCGTTTCAGGGACTAGTTCACGTAGGTTTTGTAAAATAAATAAGCGCTCATTATCTGCAATTTTTTCATGTGTTATCGAATAAGTGAGCGAGACAAGCCCAATGCCAATTAGCGAAAACAAGCCGAGCACCCAGCCAGACTTTAGAATTGATGTTTTATTATTAGCCATATTAGTGGTGCCCATAAACGCGTGGAGGCGTGTAATGGTCGATCAGTGGAACGGCCATATTAATAAGGATAACTGCAAAAGCAATGCCTTCGGGGTAACCACCCCATGTGCGAATAATGTAAGTGAGTAAGCCAATTAAAACGCCATAAATAAAGCGGCCCTTTAAGGTCGCGGCTGCGGTAACCGGATCGGTAGCGATAAAGAAAGCACCGAGTATGGCGCCACCGCTAAGCAAGTGAAACAACGGTGATGGTGTCACGCTAGGTTCCAGTAAGTAGAAAGCAAAGCTGATGGTGAACAAGCCACTTAACAAACCGACAGGAATATGCCAGCTAATGATTTTTTTAAATACTAATAGAAGGCCGCCCACAAGGTAAGCAATAGACACCCATTGCCAGCCTTCACCGGACAGACTACCAAATATAGATGATGAGCGTATTTCACCGATGGTTTGATTCAGGCCGAGCTGCGTCTTCATTTCATCGAGTGGTGTTGCGGCGGTTATTGCGTCAATTAGTGCTTGTTTAGGTTGTTGATCTAGAATAATGGGCAGTAGATCAGTAAAGCTGCTATCGGCAGGTAGCATTGAATAAGGCAGCATCCAAACGGTCATGCTTTTTGGAAAAGAAACCATCAAGACGGCAAAGGCAACCATTGCTGGATTGAACGGGTTATAACCGAGCCCGCCGTATAAGTGTTTGGCAATAACAATAGCAATAAAAGCACCTATGCACGGAATCCACCATGGTGCGATGGTGGGTAAGGCAAGTGCTAAAAGTACGGCAGTTACTACGGCGCTTAGGTCAGACAGAAAAGGGAGTACAGGCCTGTTACGAAGGTTCAACATGACCGCCTCAGTGATAACGGCGGTGGAAACACAGATAATAATATTGCTTAAAACGCCTAGGCCAAATTGCCAAATCATCGTAATGATGCCCGGCACTAATGCAATAAGAACCCAGAGCATCATTTTCTGAATACTATTTTGCGGTTCAATAAAGGGCGCGTTAGAGGTTAAAAAATGCACAGTTTAGCCCTCGTCTGGTGTTGGTTTTTTCTTGGCTTTTGAGCGACTAACAGCAGCATCAATTTCTTCCTTAGCAGGTTTGTTTTTTAACGCTGCTTTCTTTTTGCGAGAACGTTCTGCGCGTTCTGCTTTCTCACGAGCGATACGTTCTTCTCTTGCTTCAAAGCGTTCACGGGCCACATTGGATAAATGCTTTTCATGTTTTTGTACTTTTAAGGCACTTTTTGCATATCGAAAATGCTGTACCAATGGAATATGGCTGGGGCACGCGACATCGCAACAGCCGCACTCAATACAATCAAATAAATTTAGTTTTTCAGCCTTTTCTAGCTGCTCAGAACGGCTATACCAATACAGCTGTTGTGGGAGTAGTGAAACCGGGCATACGCTGGCGCATAAGCCGCAGCGAATACAGGGCATGGCTTGTTTTTCGGTGACTACTTCTTGTTTGCTGGCAACTAGAATACAGTTGGTTGCTTTGATAATGGGGATATCGTCGTTTAACAACGCAAAGCCCATCATTGGGCCGCCCATAATTAAGCGTTCGGCAAATTTTGTGTAGCCATTGCAAATATCAATGAGTGCTTTAATAGGCGTGCCTAATCTAACCTCAAGGTTATGAGGCTTATTAACCCCTTCTCCGGTGACGGTGATAATTCTTGATGTTAGCGGTTTGCCTTCAATAACCGCCTGTTGAACTGCGTAAACAGTACCAACATTAATAGATACAATGCCAATGTCCGCAGGAATTTTGCCGCTGGGAACTTCTTTACCCGTTAGGGTTTGAATCAGTTGTTTTTCGCCACCTGTTGGGTAGATAGTTGGAATTTGAACGGCGCTAATAATGCTGTTTTGGTGCTCGGCTATGGTGCGTTGAACGGTCTTAAACGTGTCGGGCACATTGTCTTCAATAGCAAGAATCGCACGCTTTGCGCCGGTCATATGTAGCAGAATTTCAATGCCTTCTACGATGCGACCGGAACGCTCTTTTAATAGCCGGTCATCGCAGGAGATATAAGGTTCACACTCGGCACCGTTTAAAATTAAAGTGTCGATTTGGATAGCTTTGCTTTGCGTGTTAAGTTTGATTGCGGTAGGAAATGCGGCGCCACCTAGGCCAACAATCCCAGCTTCACGAATCAGTTGAACCAGTTTCTCAGCCGCTAACTGTTTGAAGTCAGCCTGAGGTGTTGGCGTTACTTCGGTATCGAGGCCATCAGTTTCTATTGTTATAGAGGGCGCAGAAAAACCAGAAGGGTGGGGGATTAGGTGGTCGGCAATGCTTATTACAGTGCCAGAGCTGCTGGCATGAATCGGTGCGCTGATCATGCCTTGCGCTTCAGCTATTTTTTGTCCACGTAGCACAGTGTCGCCAACGTTAACCAGCGGTTTTGCAGCATTACCAATGTGCTGGCCTAAGGGGTAAATTAAGTGCTTTGGTACAGGTGCTATTTCAATGGGTAAGTTGACCGACTCATTTTTATGGTCGGCAAGCGATGGTAGACCACCTTTAAATGACCATAGTTTCATGAGTTTTTCTCTTCAGAAGATTTAGGTTTTTCCCACTCCCAAAGGGACAAGGTTGTTGCCACAGGCTCCATTGTTATGCACTCAACAGGGCAAGGGGATACGCACAATTCACACCCCGTGCATTCTGCTTCGATAACGGTATGCATATGTTTGGGTGCACCTAGAATAGCGTCTACAGGGCAGGCTTGAATACAGAGTTTGCAACCAATACAGGTATTTTCATCAATAACCGCCACTAAGTTTGCTTTCTCAACGCCGTTTTCTTCGTTGAGTGGTTTGGGTTCAACCCCTAATAAGTCTGCAAGGGCGATAATGCCTGCTTCGCCACCGGGTGGGCATTGATTGATGTCAGCATCACCATTGGCAATAGCTTGTGCGTATGGTCGGCAGCCAGGGAAGTTACATTGACCACATTGAGTCTGTGGTAAGACAGCATCAATTTTATCAACCAGTGGGTCACCTTCTACCTTAAAGCGAATAGCGGCATACCCAAGAAGGATACCAAGTGCGGCGAATAAAATAATGAGTATAAAAAAAGACATGAGTTAGAATTTAATCAAGCCTGAAAAGCCCATAAAGGCAACTGACATTAAGCCCGCAGTGATTAAAGCAATAGCATTACCTTTAAATGGCTCGGGCACGTCAGACACTGTAATGCGTTCTCGAATGGTGGAAAATAACACCAACACCAAAGAAAACCCTAAAGCGGCACCAAAGCCATATAAGCCAGATTCTATAAAATTATGCTCTTCTTGAACGCTTAATAAGGCGACACCTAAGACAGCGCAATTAGTGGTAATAAGCGGCAGATAAATACCTAAAACCTGATGCAGTAAGGGGCTTGTTTTATGGACGATAGCTTCGGTCAATTGCACAACGACAGCAATAACAACAATAAAAGTAATGGTCCGCAAATATTCTAAGCCTAAAGGAGCCAGTAAATAATGATTGGCTAAATAACTGCAAATGGACGCTAGGGTAAGTACAAATGTTGTCGCAAATCCCATGCCCATAGCAGTTTCCAGCTTGTTTGAAACACCCATAAAGGGGCACAAGCCGAGAAATTTCACCAACACAAAGTTGTTGACTAGTATGGTGCTGACTAAAATGAGTAGGTATTCAGACATAGGGTAAATAAAGGGTTTTGACTAGTATATAGCCATTAGTTCAAATCGTATGGTTGATTGTTAGCGCCTCATATAACCAGATAGAATGAAAATTGTATTTAATATTCAATTTAAGAATTATAGGGGCTTTTTATTAAATGCTCAACTTTTTGCACCATACTGGTTTTTATTTAATGCGCATTCCGGGTTTTGCGCCATTGTCTGGCGATAAGATCCATAATTCATCACCACCTGGACCTGCGGCTAGAACCATGCCTTCGGATACGCCAAAGCGCATTTTACGTGGTTTAAGATTAGCGACCATAACAGTGAGTCGGCCTTCAAGTTGCTCAGGCGTATAGGCAGATTTTAACCCTGCTAATACTTGCCGGCTTTCATCACCCAAACTTAGTGTTAAACGAAGTAATTTGTCAGCCTCTTCAACGTGCTCGGCTTTTTCAATAAGGGCAACGCGCAAATCAATATTAGCAAAATCGTCAAACTCGATAGTATTGGCTATCTTTTCAATTTTTTTAGTCGCTGGGCTTTTTGCGGCAGTAGGGGTTGAGAGTAAGTTTTCTTTCGATGCTTCAATTAAAGCGCTGAGCTTATCTGCGTCAACACGGGCCATCAAGGGTTTGAATTTATTGATGGTGTGAGCGGTTAGAGGCGATAACCCATCTGGCCAAGCAAACTCGCCGGCGTTGATAAATGTTTCAGCTTTAGCAACCATCGTTGGTACAACGGGTTTTAAGTAACTGGCAATAACATAAAATAAATTAATGCCGACACTGCAAATGTCGTGTAATTCAGCATCGCAATTGTCTTGCTTAGCAATGACCCATGGTTGTTTTTCGTCAATATACTGGTTGGCTTTATCGGCCAAGGCAGAAATGGCGCGCATGGCTTTGCCGTATTCGCGTGACTCGTACAGTTCAGCAATAGTGTGGTTTTCCTCAACAAATGATTGGAATAGCTCAGGCTCGGAGCACGTAGCGGATAATTCATTATTAAACCGTTTTTTAATAAAGCCACTGCAACGGCTCGCAATGTTTACCACTTTATTTACAAGGTCAGTATTGACGCGCTGGCTAAAGTCTTCGAAGTTAAGGTCGATATCTTCAACCCGGTTGCTCAATTTTGCTGCAAAGTAATAGCGTAAATATTCAGGGTTTAAGTGCTCTAAATAAGTGCGAGCTTTGATAAAGGTGCCGCGAGACTTTGACATTTTTTCACCATTAACGGTTAAAAAGCCGTGAGAAAATATCGCGGTTGGGGTTCTAAACCCAGCACCTGTTAACATGGCTGGCCAAAATAAGGCATGAAAGTAGACAATGTCTTTGCCGATAAAGTGATAAAGCTCGGTGTTACTGTCTTTACCCCAGTACTCGTCAAAAGCAAGCCCATTTTGGTCGCATAAATTCTTAAAGCTGCCCATGTAGCCAACCGGCGCATCAAGCCAAACATAAAAGAATTTGCCTGGTGCGTTAGGGATTTCAAAACCGAAGTAAGGCGCATCCCGAGAGATATCCCAGTCTTGCAAGCCCACTTCAAACCATTCGTTTAGTTTGTTAGATACTTGTTCTTGTAGATGACCAGATTGAGTCCAGTCTTTTAACATGGTTTCAAATTCGCCCAGTTTAAAGAAAAAATGCTCTGACTCTTTATCAATGGGCCTTTCACCTGAAACAGCTGAAACAGGGTTAATTAAATCGGTAGGGGAATACGTTGCACTGCAGACTTCACAGTTATCACCGTACTGATCGGCGGCACCACATTTTGGGCATTCGCCTTTGATAAAACGATCAGGAAGAAACATTTCCTTAACCGGGTCATAAGCTTGGGTGATGGTTTTGCTGTGAATATGCTGCTTTTCATGTAAGCGGTTGTAGATCAGTTCGGCAAAGTCACGTGTTTCGTCTGAATGGGTTGTATAAAAATTATCGAAACCAATATTAAAGTCTTGGAAATCGGCGTTGTGCTGAGTCCATGTGTCTGCAATTAATTGCTCAGGTGTTATGCCTTCTTGTTGTGCCCTTAACATAATGGGTGTGCCGTGTGCATCATCGGCGCAAACATAATGACAGGTATGTCCTCGCTGTTTTTGAAAACGCACCCAGATATCAGTTTGGATATATTCAACTAAATGGCCAATATGAATAGGGCCGTTAGCGTAAGGTAAAGCACTGGTAACAAGAATTTTTCTTATTTCGTTTGACATAAATAAAGGTGATAGTGTTGAGCAAGTAAGCCTAACAATAAATGGTGTTGTATAGGCGTTGGTTTATTTGGCTGTATTGTCCCATAAAATAAGCACAATGCCTTCGGCATTGTGCTTATTCTTTACACGGTATGTTTTAAGTTTATGAAAAAAGTTGTCCGGTTTGTGAATTTAAAATGACGTTATTTAAAAACGCAGTTTTTTGCAAAATCAGATGTTTGGTTAGCGGTCCAATCAGCTTTAGATTTTTCTTTCATGTCTGTGCACCAAGCGTCACTTCCAACTTCTGGCGTACATGCTGTAAGGGTGAATAATGTGATGACAAGGGCGCTAAGGGCGCTTTTTTTAATGATGCTCATGGGTGTCCTTAAAAGTGTTGATGTTAGACGTGTTGTGAAAACGAGATACGGAGATGCTACTAAAATTAGTCGTGTAGGTGTTAATAATTTTATCAACCCTTGTCGATGATGTGAGGCTGGCTTATAAATGGTTGCTTGGTTTGCGCTTTTAGTCGGTGCCTAAAATTCGCAAAAGTTGCGAATAAACGTATAGAATAGAGTGTTTTATTGCAGGGCTATTTGGAGCACAAATGAGTGAATTGTCAGTAACAGGTATAGAGCAGCACCTAAAAGAATTTATTGACCCGTTAACGGGTAACAGTATCGTGTCTAATAAGGCGTTGAAAAACTTAACACTGGTCAATGGTGAGCTTCGAGTTGAGCTCATATTGGGGTACCCAGCTGCGGGCGTTAAAGAGCAGTTAGAGGCTGAGGTTACGGCGCATCTTCAGCAGCTCGATGGCATTAACAGTGTTGAGGTAACGATTAGCTGGATCATCAAACCACACGCTGTTCAAAAGGGCGTTAAATTAATGAATGGTGTAAAGAATATGGTGGCTGTGGCTTCTGGAAAAGGAGGGGTCGGCAAATCAACAACATCGGTTAATTTAGCGTTGGCGCTTGTTGCAGAAGGTGCACGTGTCGGCATTCTTGATGCGGATATTTATGGCCCAAGTCAACCGACCATGTTAGGTATTAGTGGTCGCCCTAGTTCGCCAGATGGCCGAACCATACAGCCAATGGAAAGCCATGGTCTGCAAGTGATGTCAGTTGGTTTTTTAGTTGACGAAGATACACCGATGATTTTGCGTGGGCCGATGGTTACGCAAGCCTTAGGTCAATTGTTAAATGATACAAATTGGGATGATCTTGACTATTTAATTATTGATATGCCACCGGGAACCGGCGATATCCATTTAACCTTGGCACAAACTGTTCCTGTAACAGGTTCTGTCGTGGTGACAACACCGCAAGATATCGCCTTGATTGATGCTAAGAAAGGCCTAAAAATGTTTGAAAAAGTGGATATTCCAGTGCTCGGAATCATTGAAAATATGAGTCTGCATATCTGTTCAAACTGCCAACACGAAGAAGCAATTTTCGGGCAAGGCGGTGGCGAGGCGATGGCGCAACAATATGGTGTTGAATTTTTGGGAGCGCTGCCGTTGGATATCTCTATTCGAACCAGCACAGATACTGGAACCCCCACCGTTGCGTTAGACCCGGACAGCCAAATTTCTGTGATTTATAGAAAAATGGCTAGGAAACTGGCCGCATCATTGTCAGTAAAAGCAAAAGACTTTAGTGGCAAAATTCCAAACATTGTTATTAATTAATTAGGTTCGCTATGGGTATTAAATCAGACAGCTGGATTCGCCGTATGGCGAACGAAAAAGGGATGATCGAGCCTTTTGAGTCGCATCAGGTGAGACACTCAGATGAGGGGCGAGTTATTTCTTATGGTACATCGAGTTATGGTTACGATATTCGATGTTCTGATGAGTTTAAAATTTTCACGAATATTAATTCGGCAGTGGTTGACCCTAAAAATTTCGATGAAAATAGCTTTGTTGATATTAAGTCGGATGTTTGCATTATTCCACCTAATTCATTTGCCTTGGCAAGAACGGTTGAATACCTAAGGATCCCACGGGATGTGTTGACAATTTGCTTGGGTAAATCAACATATGCGCGTTGCGGCATTATCGTTAATGTCACCCCATTGGAGCCAGAGTGGGAAGGGCATGTTACTTTGGAATTTTCGAATACCACACCTTTGCCAGCCAAAATTTATGCTAATGAAGGCGTCGCGCAAATATTGTTTTTAGGTGCCGACGAAATATGTGAAACATCATATGGCGATCGCGGTGGTAAGTATCAAGGACAAACTGGCGTTACATTACCTAAAGCTTAACGAGGCGTTGTGTTGCTAGTTGTCAAAATGGGCACTTAGCAGGCGCATTTCAAAAGTCCCATAGGTTTTTTTACGTTGTAAAAGAATGGGGAGGTTATGTAATTCCTTTGCGCACCAATAATAGGTAATCAAGGGTTTATCGTCTTTTTTACGCGCAAGTTTAATGGTCTGGTATTGTTTTCCGGCTACTTTAACTTGCTCGTTGCCTAGTTGAGTAAAGGAGTAGGTTTTTAATTTTCCACCATCGGCAACTTGGTAGCTCAACGACTTTTCGGCCGGGTTTTTTAAGTCCTGCATTAGGGCTAATTGTAAAAGCGCTTTATCTAAGACGCCGTTGCTTAGCGTTAGCCTCCAATCGTGCCCTTTTGACGAATTTGTAAGTGTTTTTGTCTGCCAATCAAAGTGCAATTTTATGTTTTTCTTGTCATCGCCAAGAGTTTGTTGGTATTCGTAGGATAAAGGCTTTACTTGCTGTTCAGTGAGCTCAAATCGACTGCTTTCAAGTACGATATCGTCACGTACGAAGGCAAGCAAGCCGCTTGTTTCAGTGGATGAGAGAAGCTGATATTGGCCATTGGCTAACATTTTAACGTTTAATGAAACATGGCCAATTTCAATATTATTATGGCTTAGTTTGTACTCGGCTTTAAAGGTGGGAAGGGTTTGGTCAGCTGCAAAAGTATGAGTAGATAATAAACTAAAAAAAACGACGATAATAAATAGGCTGGTTTTTTTTAGTAATATATTCATCTGCTTACATTACATGTAATCCATGACGACTGGGCCGCTCATTTTTTTTCCATCCATATAGACTTCGTTGCCTTTTAGTTCAATTCGCCCCTCGGCAAGCCAGCTAATGGCGGTTGGGTAAATAAGGTGTTCCTTCGTTTTAATTCGAAGCTCAAGGCTCTCGGGGCTGTCGTTGGGAAGAACCGGTAAGCGTGCTTGCAAAACCACAGGGCCGCCATCGAGCTCAGTATTAACAAAATGTACGCTGCTACCGTGAAGTGGCTCGCCATCGTCCATAACCCGTTGGTGTGTGTGCATGCCTTTGTATTTTGGCAGCAAAGAGGGGTGAATATTGATGAGTCTGCCGTAATAATGGTTCACAAAGTCATCGCTAAGAATGCGCATGAACCCAGCTAAAACCACTAAATCAGGTTTGTATTCATCAATTTGTTGCTGCAAGTCTTGATCGAAGGCTTCACGTGATGAATAAGTGGTGTGATCTAAAACATGGGTTGGAATATTGGCTTCTTTGGCACGGTTAAGTCCCATAACCCCGGGCTTGTTACTGATAACCGCCGAAATAGTGGCGGGTAGGCCAGTATCTATAATCGATTGGAGCGTTGTGCCAGAGCCCGATAGTAAAACGACAATACGATAGTCGGAGTTCATTATGATTAAAGGTAGTTAACCTTGGGTTCGCCCTCGGCTTGGGCAATATCGCCGATGATGAATGCAGACTCTCCGCTTGATTCAAGTTGAGCGAGAACAGCGTCTACATTGTCTTTTGCGACGCAAAGGACCATGCCGATGCCGCAATTAAAAGTTTTAAGCATTTCCTCATCGCTAATATTGCCTTCTTCTTGAAGCCAATCGAACAACGCGAGCGTTGGCCAGCTACCTAGTTTTACATTGGCTACTGTATTGTCAGGTAAGACGCGGGGCAAGTTCTCGGTGATGCCGCCACCGGTAATATGAGCGATGGCATGAATGGGTTGTTTGCTAATTAAATCAAGTAGGGTCTTAACGTAAATACGCGTTGGTTCGAGTAAAACATCGGTAAGAGGTTTGTTGTCCAATGTTTGATTTAGGTCGTCTTGTAGTTCGATTACTTTGCGAATTAATGAGTAGCCATTTGAATGTGCGCCTGATGAGGCAAGGCCAATTAATATATCGCCAACGGCAACCTCAGTGCCATCAATGATGTTGTCTTTTTCAGCAATACCAACACTAAAGCCTGCTAAGTCGTAATCTTCGCCATGATACATTCCGGGCATTTCGGCGGTTTCACCGCCAACCAGTGCGGCACCGGCTAATTCACAACCCTTTCCAATGCCTGCAATTACGTCACTGGCCACGTCTACATTTAGTTTGCCTGTTGCGTAATAGTCGAGAAAGAATAAAGGTTCAGCGCCGGTTACGATAATGTCATTGACGCACATGGCAACAAGGTCTATGCCGATCGTGTCATGCTTGTTCAGCATCATAGCCAATTTAAGTTTTGTTCCAACACCATCGGTGCCGGAGACAAGCACGGGTTTTTTATAACGATCGAGTGGTAGCTCAAATAAAGAGCCAAAGCCGCCCAGCCCTGACAGGACGCCTGCGCGCTGGGTTCGCTTAGCAATAGGCTTTATTCGTTCGACGAGTTGTGTGCCGGCATCAATATCAACACCTGCGTCTTTATAGCTTAGGCTATTCTTTGAATCGTTCAAAATAAACTGTATTCGGTTATAAAAAGTTAGATTATATCAGTTGAGTTAATTGTTGGCAGTAATAGGGCTAACTATATTATGCTATAGCTTATTATTAATTAAGGTTGTGTGGGCGTAATGATGCGTTTTTTAGTGAGTATTTTATTGTTACTATTATCTGTGCCGGCATATGCGGTGCAGCTAGAGGGCCTATACACGGCGCAAGTAGCAGTTGATGACCAGTCTCAGTCTGTGCGTAATCAGGCCATTAAACAGGCGCTTCATACAGTAGTACGTAAAGTCTCTGGCCGTCGTAGTACATTGAATAATTCGCCGTTACTGGAAGCCTTATCGAATGTTGGCTCCTATGTAGAGCAGTTCCAGTATAAAAAAAGAGATCAAGATAACGGATATTGGTTGATCGTTAGGTTTCAAAAAGCTGCACTAGATCGAACTTTGCAACAGTTTGATGTGCCTGTTTGGGGCGCTAATAGGCCGGATGTGTTGTTATGGTTAGCAGTGGATGATGGTAATGATCGTTATATACTCAATAGCAGCACAGGCAAAGAATTGGCTGATGCGCTGAAACAAGAGTCGTTAGATGCTGGCTTAGCAGTGACCCTACCTTTGTTAGATTTGGCAGATCAAAGAGCCGTTAGTTTTAACGATATACGGGCAGGTTTTTCAGAGCAGATAGCGCTCGCTTCTCAACGTTATAGTACAAATCAGGTAATCTTTGCTCGGTTGTTAAAAACCAACGGGATATGGCAGCTTAACTGGACCTGGCTAAGTGAAGGTCGGCAATACGATGGGGTGGAAAAATCCTCCGGTGTTAGTACTGTTTTTCAGCCGGTATTTATTGAAATGACAGAAAAGCTAGCAGATATTTATGCCCCGATGGGTATTGTCAGCTTGGAAAAAAAGCTGACAATTGAGCTGATTGGAGTTGATGACCTGCTGGCATTTACTCGCGCTACAGGCTATTTATCATCGCTTGATATGGTAAAAAAATTAAACTGGGAGCAATTACAGGGAAATAAGGTGGTGCTGAACCTAGTTATCACAGGTGATGAGTCGGTATTGATACAGACCATTGCATTGAACGATGTTTTGTCACCGGGTAGTTCTCAAAGACTAGTTGCCCCGGTTAGTGCCGATATCAATAGCTTGCCTGCTCAACCATTGGAAAAAGTTCTTTACTACCGAGTCAACTAAATGAATAGGCGCGATATTCCTAACCTGATCAGTGTCATTAGGATTGTATTAGTTTTACCAATCATCTATTTGTTATGGAACAAGCAGTATCAGATGACCTTGGCGCTTTTTATTATTGCTGGGTTGTCAGATGCATTAGATGGTTTTTTAGCTAAGCGATATGACTGGACGAGCCAGTTGGGGTCTTTTCTAGACCCATTAGCTGATAAGTTGCTATTGGTGTCCTGCTTTTTAGTATGCGTCTTAACAGGCTTAATGCCTGCTTGGCTATTTATTGTGATTTTGTTGCGTGACGTCATTGTGTCTTTTGGCGCTCTAGCGTATCACTTGATGATTGAGACGTTTCAAGGCACGCCACCATTTTCTAGTAAGTTAAATACGACATTTCAGATAGTTTATTTGGTGTTGTTAATAGCCAGCCAAGGCATCGTGCCTATACCGCACAGTTGGATTGAGTTTGCGCTTTATTCGGTTGCTGCAACTACTGTCATTAGTGGTTTAGAGTATGTTTGGAGCTGGGGGTTTAAAGCATGGGAAGCGAAGGTTCGGGAGTAGTATGAAAAACGATAACACTAAGTACTATTTAGTTGCCATTGCCTTTATTGGTCTGGCTTACGTGTTATTGCCCATTTTAATGCCATTTGTTTGTGCGGCATTATTAGCCTACTTAGGTGACCCACTGGCAACGTGGCTGGAAAAACATAAGTGGCAGCGATCATGGGCGGTCAGCTTGGTGTTTGTTGTAATCTTTACTCTTTTGGCAGGCGTGACCATTGTGCTTGTGCCGCTGATAGAACAACAGTTTGCTAGTTTGGTTGAAAAAGTACCGGCTATTATCAGTTGGGTAAAAGAAACGGTGCTGCCGTGGCTGCAAGTTCGTTTAAATCACTATGGCTCCGTGAATGTAGATGAAATTCAACAGACTCTGCAAGACAATATTGGCAGTGCAGGTAGTGTCGTGGCAAGCATCTTGAGCTCTGTCAGCTCGTCTGGAATGGCTTTCTTGTCGGCGCTGACTAATCTGCTGTTGATTCCACTCGTCACGTTTTACTTTTTACGCGATTGGAATGCGATATTAGAACGCATTCAACATTCGTTTCCACGTCGGCTAGAAGATAAGTTAACGGGTATTGCGCACGAAGTTGATGCTGTTCTTGGCGCTTTTTTCAAGGGACAACTTTTAGTAATGGCTAGCCAGTCAGTTATTTACTATATTGGATTAAGTCTAGTGGGGCTGGAGTTTTCCTTGTTAATCAGCTTAATTATCGGGCTGGTCAGTTTTGTGCCTTATCTAGGTTTGATTGTGGGGCTTGTATTGGCCTGCGCTACGTCTGTTTTTCAGTTGCATGATGTCAGTGGTGTTTTGCCAATCTTCGTAGTGTTTGCAGTAGCACAAGTTTTAGAAAGCTTCGTGTTAACCCCTGTGTTGGTCGGCGATAAGATCGGTTTGCATCCGGTAACGGTTATATTTTCGGTGATGGTTGGTGGTCAGTTGTTTGGAGTGACCGGGGTCTTATTGGCTTTGCCGGTGGCGGCGGTTTTATTTGTACTATTGAGACACGTCAATGATCAATATAAAAGCAGTGAGTTATACAAGCAAACATAAAAAAAGGCACCGATTCGGTGCCTTTTTATAATTATGTCTCGTGACTATAGGTTTTGTGCAACAAAATCCCAGTTCACTAATGCCCAAAATTTATCCATGTAGGCAGGGCGAGCGTTACGACAGTCGATGTAGTAAGCGTGCTCCCATACGTCACAAGTTAATAATGGTGTTTGGCCAGCGGTTAACGGTGTGCCCGCATTGCTGGTTTGGACGATTTCAAGTTTGCCATCAGCATTTTTAACCAACCAGCACCAGCCAGCGCCAAATAAATTAACAGACTTGTCTGTAAACTCTGCTTTAAATGCGTCAACAGAACCGTATGCTTCATTGATGGCAGCCAATAAATCACCTGTTGGCTCAGTGCTGTTTGGCGTTAAACAGTTCCAATAAAATGTGTGGTTCCAGATTTGTGCTGCATTATTAAAAATAGGGCCAGAAGAGTTTTTGACAATCTCTTCAAGACTTGCGTTCTCAAACTCTGTTCCAGGGATTAAACCATTTAATTTAGTAACATAGGTTGCGTGATGTTTGCCGTGGTGAAACTCTAGTGTTTCTTGAGAGATATGAGGTTCCAATGCGTCAATTGCATAAGGAAGAGCGGGTAATTCATGTGCCATGATAATTGCCTTTGTAGTTAAGTGATGCGCTAAGCGCGTTAAAAAGTACGTACATCACAATAGTAAAGTTTATGATATAAATCAATATTAAATGAGACTTACCGTTATTTTTTTGCAAAAAGCAAAAGGGCTGGTAAACCAGCCCTTTTGGTAAGCGTTTTAAATGACGTTACTTGTCGTCGCTTGTATTGTGTACGTGGATGTCTTGTTGTGGGTAAGGAATGCTAATGCCTTCGCTATCAAAGCGTAATTTGATGCTTTCGAGTAAGTCGAAATGCACACCCCAATAATCAGCAGAGTTGACCCAAGGGCGTACGGCGAAGTTTACGCTGCTATCGCCTAATTCGAGTAGGCCAATGGTTGGAGCGGGGTCTTTTAAGATGCGTGTTTCATTTTGCATGAGTTCGTCTAATACGGATTTTGCTTTCTTAATATCATCATCATAACCAATGCCAATAACTAAATCTAAACGTCGTGTTGGCTTGGTTGAGTAGTTAACAATATTTCCGCCCATTAAGCTGCCGTTAGGAATGATAATGGTTTTATTATCGCCAGTACGCATCACGGTATTGAAAATATGAACTTCTTCGATGATACCTGAAGCGCCAGCACCTTCAATAAAATCGCCTTTTTTGAAGGGACGAAAAATAATCATTAATACGCCAGCGGCAAAGTTTGCTAATGAGCCTTGAAGGGCTAAACCAATCGCTAAACCAGCAGCACCAATGATGGCAATAAAGGAAGTGGTTTGTATGCCCAGTTGCCCCAGTGAGGCAATGATGACGAAAGCCAGTAGAGCGGTATAAATAATGTTAGTAGTGAATGAAATAAGGATCGGGTCTGAGCCGCCTTTTTTCATTGCTTTAATGACGCCGGACTTAATCGACTTAGCAATCATCTTACCAATAATAAATATTGCGAGTGCAGCGATGATTTTAAGCCCGTATACGGTGAGTAGCTCTTGAACTTGAAGAAGGGTTTCTTCGGATAATACGTTTTCCATTTTATACCTCGGTTAGTTTTTGGTTAGGGGGTGAAGACTTTTTTTAGTAAATCGGTTGTTCGGGCTGCAGGGTTTTCACGGATGAGCTTTTCTTGCTCGGCAATTCGTAAAAACATAGCGTCAACCGCTTTTTGTGCAACAAACGTGTCAAGATCCGGTGTTTGTGAGGAAACTAATTGGCCGATCGAGCCTGAGTTAGCGATAAGTTGCTTGTAACTGGCGGTAACACCAGCACTATCTGTTGACTGTTTAACAATGGGTAGGAACTTGTTAAGTAATTGCTCGGAGCTGTGTTGTTTGAAATAGTCAGTTGCAGCGGTATCTGATCCATTGAGAATCTGTGCCGCATCATCAATACTCATGTTTTGAATGGTGTTTGCAAAAATAGTAGCCGCTTCAGGGGCTGCTTGTTCGGCGGCCTTGTTGAGCGTGGCTTGGAAGCTGTCTACTAAACGACCTTGGCCAAGCATTTCCAGTGAAGAGGCAATGGGTTGTAAGCTGCTTGGAATGGGGACCTTTACATCCTCATGGTTCAAGAAACCACCTTCTTGGCTTAAATTGTTAACAGCAACGGTCGTGCCTTTTTTAAGGGCTTCTTTTAGTCCTGCAATAACATCAGTCTGACTTAAATTTGCGGGAAGTTGGCTGGATGTTGGAATGCTGAGCTTGCTGGTATCGATGTCTTTAATAAAATCAAAAAGCCCTGCGTTGACAAGAGGTGTTGTTAATAAAGCGATGATAAACGTCGTTTGTTTTAGCCAATTGTTCATGGAAACGTCTCCTTGTTTTTAAAAACGATATCATATTTCCCCGAACTGAACACAGCCTTAATCAATAATGGCTTATATCGATTTTGATAACGTGGACTTTAAAAAAGGAATGGTCAACTTTCGCTGGGCTGCTAGGCTTGCTTTGTCTAATGTGTTAAGCAAGTTCCAGAGCGTATGCAGATTTCTAGGAAAGTGCGTCATTAAATAGTTAGCGGTTTCACGGTTAAGTTCTAAGCCGAGTTTTTGAGCACGTGCTTGTAAGGCTTGTAGGGTGCTTTCGTCGCTAAGAGGGGCCAAGTTAAGTGGAAGGCCGCTATTTAATCGGCTTTGCAAATCGTTAAGGCTGATCTGAAGATGTTGTGGCGATACCGTGGCGCTTACAATTAAACGCCCAGTTTGCTGTTTAATTTGATTAAACAGGTTAAATAAGGCCTCTTCCCAATCAGCCTTTTCACATAGGATGTCGATATCATCTATACAAATTAGGTCGAGGTTCGCCAAGCCCTCCAGTATTTTTGCCGAGGTGCCCAGTAGCTCTTTTGCTGGCAAATAGCTGGCTGTGCCACCTAGTTGGCTTTGGCGTTGGCAAGCCGATTGTAATAAATGAGACTTACCGGTTCCTATGTCGCCCCAAAGAAAAATAAACGGTTCATCGGCATCTTTTAGGGACTTAATGACCAGTTGATTCTCAGTGGCAATAAAGCTCTCAAAGTTAAACGCTTCTTTTAACTTGAAAGGCAGAGGCAGTTGGGGGTGCATTAATGTTTGCTAATGTGACGAATATATAGAGAGGCGCTAAAAAATACCGTTAAGCTGATGACAATTTCAAGAAGGCCAAGCAGTCGAGTAGTTGAGCTTGCAAACGCTTCGGTTGTGCCATGTATAAAGTACAGCAGGCTTAAGTAAGCCGCCCAGTTAACGGGCTTTTCTTTACCATGTAGAACACCTCTTAATGGTAATAATAATGGGATAACACAGGTGATAAGCACCAAGGCTACTGGGAAGGTTTGCGGTGGCGCGAGTAGGGTGATCCAAGCGGTTACGAAGCCAATTAAGCAAAGGTAGCTGAGTAGTTGCAACCAGTACGCTGCTTTTTTACCGGGTAAAGTCATTATGAATTAAGTTTTTTGCGAGTAGGGCGATTCTTTTGCCAAGAGCAAGGCATAAGTCAGATTCGTGTTGATCTAGTTTTCGCGAGTTATCAGGGCCTGCTAGATGACTGGCGCCGTATGGTGTGCCACCAGATTGTGTTTCTAACAATGATGGTTCAGAGTACGGTAGCCCGGCCAGCAACATGCCGTGGTGAAGCAACGGTAGCATCATTGATGTGAGCGTTGTTTCCTGCCCCCCGTGAAGACTACTGGTTGAGGTAAAAACGGCAGCAGGCTTGCCAATCAGCGCGCCAGATAGCCAAAGGTTGCTTGTGCCATCAAGAAAGTATTTTAAGGGTGCAGCCATATTGCCAAATCGAGTCGGGCTACCCAAGATGAGCCCGTGGCAGTTTTTAAGGTCGTCTAAGCTGGCGTATAAAGCACCGTCAGCTGGAATATTGTCTTCAGTTGCTTCACAAACGCTAGAAATGGCTGGCACGGTACGAATTTTAGCTTGTACGCCTTCTATGCTTTCCACGCCCCGAGCAATCACACTGGCCATGTTAGCTGTTGCGCCATGGCGACTATAAAATAGAACCAGGACCTCGGTGTTCATTTATAAAATTTCCAGAACGGTTTCAGGTGGGCGGCCAATTGCTGCTTTGCCATTCGCTAAGACGATAGGCCGTTCAATTAAAATAGGGTTCTCCAGCATTGCTGTGATTAACTGTTCATCGCTAAGGCTGTTGTCCTTTAGGTTTTGTTCTTTATAAATGGCTTCGCCTTTGCGCATTAAGTCGCGTGGCTCCATATTGAGCATGCTTAATATGGATTCTAGTTCGGCTCGGCTAGGTGCTTTCTTCAGGTACTCGATAACGTCTGGTTGAACGCCTTTTTCTTCAAGTAGTTGGAGTGTTTGGCGAGATTTGCTGCAACGTGGGTTATGATAAATTTTAATGCTCAACAGAGTATCCTCATGCGTGTTTTCTTGAATTATAAATTATCTGTTAATTTAGGGCAGGCTTTTTCTGCTTTGTGTGCTGCGTGATATGATGGGCGGTAGATTATTAAATAAGAATTCGAAGATGAAATTACCTGATTTTAGCCAAGCGTCAGTACTGGTTGTTGGAGACTTGATGCTGGATAGAAACTGGCAAGGCGATACCTCGCGTATTTCTCCAGAAGCGCCAGTGCCTGTTGTGCACGTTAAAAATGTAGAAGATCGCCCAGGCGGTGCCGGAAACGTTGCGTTAAATATTGCGGGTTTGGATGCGGCAGTGTCAGTTCTTGGTTATACCGGTGATGATGACGCAGCAAGATCGTTAAAAAGTCAGCTAGAAGAAGCAAAAGTAGTGTGTCAGTTTATGACACTGGCTAATCAGCCAACGATTACCAAATTACGCATTTTAAGTCGTCATCAGCAATTGATTCGTTTGGACTTTGAAGACAGTTTTCATGATTTGCCGGCAGAGGCCTTACTAGAACACTATACAGCGGTACTTGCCTCGCATGATGTGGTGATTTTGTCAGATTATGGCAAAGGAACGCTGGCGTCTGTAACACAACTTATTGCTGCGGCAAAAGCAGCAGGTAAAAAAGTATTAATAGACCCGAAAGGAACAGACTTTAGCAAATACCGAGGGGCCACGTTAATTACCCCAAATTGGAGTGAGTTTCAAGCCGTGGTAGGTGAATGTGAGAGTGATGAGGATGTCGTCATTCGTGGCGCTGCCTTGCTTAATGAGCTAGAGCTGGAGGCGTTATTGGTTACCCGTGGTGACAAAGGCATGACCTTATTGCAGCCGCAACAGCCGCCGATTCATTTACCAACGCAGGCGCAAGAAGTGTTTGATGTGACGGGCGCAGGTGATACGGTTATTTCAACATTAGCAGCATGTTTGGCTGCGGGCTCAAGTTTTTCAGAAGCCACTGTATTGGCTAATCAAGCAGCCGGCTTAGTGGTGGCTAAATTAGGCACGGCATCGATTACTCAGCAAGAGTTGCAGGCGACTTTGCACACCTTAGAAGACATGCCTCGCGGCTATGTTAGTGCAGATGAGTTGTCAGAAGCGATTTCAACAGCGCGCTTGAATGGCGAAAAAATTGTACTAACAAACGGTTGCTTTGATATTTTACACCCAGGACATGTGCGGTATTTGCAGCAAGCAAAGGCGTTGGGTGATCGGTTAATTATTTTAGTGAATGATGATGCCTCGGTGTCTCGCTTAAAGGGCCCTGAGCGGCCGATTAATAATTTAGCAACACGTGCAGAAATGTTGTCCGCATTAGCGTGTGTAGATTGGGTTTGCGCTTTTTCAGAAGATTCACCACGCGAGCATATTTGTCGCATTTTGCCTGATGTGTTGGTGAAAGGTGGCGACTATCAACGAATTGAAGATATTGAAGGACATGATTGTGTTGCCAAGGCAGGTGGTTCTACCTATGTGCTGGATTATGTGGATGGTTGTTCAACGACCAATTTGATTAAAAATATACGCGATACAAGCGATAAAAGGTAAACGAAGATGATAATCGTAACAGGTGGTGCAGGGTTTATTGGCAGCAATATAGTGCAAGGTTTAAACGCTAGAGGTATTAGCGACATCTTAGTCGTTGATGACTTAAAAGACGGCACAAAATTTAAGAACATCGTGGATGGCCGGATTGCCGACTATATGGATAAAGATGATTTCTTAGATAGTGTATTAGGCGGGGACCTCGACGGGGTTAAGATTGAAGCGCTTTTCCATCAAGGCGCCTGCTCATCTACAACTGAGTGGGATGGTCAGTTTATGATGGAAAACAATTATGAATACTCGAAAACCCTTTACCATTTTTGCCAAGAAAATAAGGTGCCGTTTATTTATGCATCCAGTGCCTCGGTTTATGGCGGTGGGCGCGTTTTTAAGGAAGACTTATCCAACGAAGCGCCACTGAATGTGTATGGTTATTCTAAATTCTTGTTTGATCAATATGTCAGAGCACAAGAAGCATTAAGCCCGCAAGAGGCCAGAAGCCAAGTAGTTGGTCTGCGTTATTTTAATGTATATGGCCCCCGTGAACAGCATAAAGGCAGCATGGCGAGTGTAGCGTTTCACTTAAATAATCAACTACTTGAAAAAGGTGAAATCAAACTTTTCGCTGGTTGTGATGGTTATGCAGATGGTGAGCAAGTACGTGACTTTGTTTATGTGACGGATGTGGTTGACGTGAATTTATGGTTTTTGGATAACCCAACGGTGTCTGGAATTTATAATTGTGGCACGGGTAAGAGCCAACCTTTTAATGATGTAGCGAAAGGCGTACTGGATTATCACCAAAAAGGCAGCCTAAGTTACATTCCTTTTCCCGACCATTTGATTGGACATTATCAAAGCTTTACAGAGGCAGACTTAACGGCGTTAAGGGCGGCCGGTTGTGATGTTAGATTCAAAACCGTGGCTGAAGGAGTAAAGTGTTACATGGAATGGTTAAACGCCGGTTAGTTTAATGCGACTGGCGTACTCAGTCTTATTGTACTTACTGACCCCGTTTTTTATTTTACGGCTGTTAATCCGTGGGCGCAAAGCACCGGCATACTTAAACCGTTGGGCAGAACGTTTTGGTTGGTATAAAAAAGGTCAGCCGCAAGGGGTTATTTGGTTCCATACCGTGTCTGTCGGTGAGGCAGAGGCAGCTTTTGCACTGATTGATAAAATTGCAGCTGCTTATCCAGATAAGCCAATTTTGGTTACTACAACCACGCCAACGGGCTCCGCGCGAGTAAAGGCATTTTTAGGTTATCGTGTTCATCATGTGTATTTGCCTTACGATTTGCCGGATGCGATGTGGCGCTTTTATCGGTGTTTTAAACCAGCCATAGCGATTATTCTAGAAACAGAAATTTGGCCAAATATGCTTCACCAAGCGCAGAAAAATGCTGTGCCGTCTATTATTGTTAACGCACGACTTTCTGAAAAGTCTGCAAAGGGGTATGCAAAACTAGGTGCTTTTATGGTGCAAACATTGGCGAATATTACGCATGTCTGTGCGCAAACTGAGGCGACCTTAGAGCGGTTCGTTGATCTCGGTTTAAATAAAAATAATATTAGTGTGCCAGGTAATATTAAGTTTGATCTAGAAATGTCAGCCCATCTGTTTGAAGAAGCAGAGGTCATCAGGCGAGATTGGTTTCAACAGCGCCCTAGTTGGATAGCTGCCAGTACGCATGAAGGCGAAGATGAAATAGTATTGGATGCTTTTTCTCAAATAAAAAAACAGTTACCGAATAGCTTGTTAGTTTTGGTGCCTCGGCACCCAGAGCGATTTAACACCGTTGCAAAATTGTGTGAAAAGCGTGGTTATACCGTGACGCGACGAAGCGAGCAAAAATCATCGCCAGTAAAAACAGACGTGTTTTTACTGGATACCTTGGGTGAATTGAAACTGTACTATGCAACCGTTGATGTTGCATTTATTGGTGGTAGTTTCGTGCCAACTGGTGGGCACAATATGCTTGAGGCGGCGGCTCATTCAGTGCCGGTTCTTTTTGGTCCATTTGTACATAACTTCACCGAAATTAGTGAGTGCTTATTAAAAAAAGGCGCTGCGATTCAAGTGATGGGTGCGGACGAACTTGCATTACAAGTGGTTGACTTACTCGAGCACCCTGAGCAACGAGATCAGATGGGAATGAAGGGCCTTCGTTTTGTTGAGCAAAACAAAGGCGCGGTGGATAAAGTGGCAGAGCGTATTGTCAGTATGGTTAATGCGTCTCGTTAGTAGTCGCTTTAAAGTACTTTCATCAGGTATTTTTTGCCTGATCTTAACAATGAGTATCGCGCGTTTTTCCTATACGCCAATGATCCCTATCATGTTTGAACAGGCTGGATTAACCAAGGTGCTAGCGGGTTGGTTGGCGACTATAAATTATCTGGGCTATATGTTGGGTGCGTTAACAGCGACATTAGTTGGAAACCTCGTTGTTAAAGACCGGATTTACCGGCTAGGCTTACTGCTTGCGATTATGACAACAATAATGATGGGGCTGTCTGATAACCCTTGGGTTTGGGGTGTTTCGCGCTTTGTTGCGGGTTTTAGTACGGCCGCCGGGTTGTTAATTGGCGCAGGCCTAATGTTAAATTGGTTGATTAGGCATCACCATCGAAGCGAGATGGGTATTCACTTTTCTGGGATAGGGTTAGGAATAGTACTTGTAGCTTTATTACTTGAATACTCGAAGTCAGTCAGCTGGTCAGCGCAATGGTTGTTGCTCGGTTTTGTTGGGATGGGGTTAGCTATTCCTGCATGGCGATGGTTACCGCCTCCAGCTACAAGCAAGCTAACAGAAAAAGGGCAGCTTCTTGATGATAAACCACCCAGTAAGCGGTTCTTGGGGCTTATGTTGTTGGTGTACTTTTGCGCAGGTTTTGGCTTTGTTATTAGCGCAACGTATATTGTGGCAATAGTCGAGAATCAGCCTGCTTTGAAGGGGCAAGGTGAAATTGCATTTCTTGTATTGGGCGCCTGTGCCGCGCCAGCGTGTATTATCTGGGATTTAATTTCAAGAAAAACGGGTATTTTGAATGCGCTGCTATTTGCATTTTTGATACATGCGGTAGGTATTGTGCTTCCCGCGTTGAGCGATACATTGCTGTTTGCTTTATTAAGTGCTGCTTTGTATGGTTTTACTTTCGTGGGTATCGTAAGCATTGTGTTGACAATGGCGGGCCGATTTTACCCGACAAAGCCGGCAAAGCTGATGGGTATGTTAACGATGAGTTATGGTGTTCCGCAGATTGTAGCGCCCACTATCGCAGGCTATTTAGCAGCATCAACGGGTGATTATAATGCCTCATTATTTATGGCGAGTGGCTGCGTTTTGTTCGGTTCTGCTGTTATTTGGCTGATCAAAAAATGGGCTATTAAAGACATGGCGTTACTTAATGCAACGCCATGATGCTTATGTAGCTAGTGTTCTTTATTACGGCTAATAATGAGCGGTATCTAGTGTGCTAGCCAGTTATTGACTATGCCAAGGTCGGCCTCAGAAAGGGTTCCAGCATTGTTTTTAAGGTTTAAAATATTAAGAATATAGTCTTTTTTCGCAATGCTTAGTTCAAGTTTTGCTCGTGATAAGTTACTTTGCGCATCAAGCACATCAACGATGGTACGGGTCCCTACTTCTAAGCCAACTTCATTTGCGTCTAAAGAGCTTTTGTTTGAAACAATGGCCTGCTCTAAGGCATGGATGCGTTTTAGGTTGGCCGTAACGCCCCTAAATGCGTCACGCGTTTTTCTTAGAGTGGTGCGTTGTAATGATTGTAAGATATCTAACGATTGTTGATGGTTAAACGCTGCTTGCCTTGTTAGTGAGCTGGTTCTTCCGCCCGCAAATAAAGGCACATTTAGTTCTACGCCAATGCTATCGGATTCATTTCTAAAGCCAGTTCCAAAGCTGCCACCGCCGGTTTCAGCATATTGGTGAGAAGCGACTAGATCTACAGTAGGGTAGTGGCCTGCGCGCTGTAGCTCTATTTCTTTTTTAGCAATGTTGACATCGTATTTAGCTACTTCCAGCGATAGGTTTTGCAGGGCAGCAAACTCTTCCCAGCGATTGATATCATTCGGTTCAGGCGCAGATAAGGGGAAACTAGAGGCTAAATGAGCCAGTACTAATTCGTCGGTTTGGATAATCTCTCGAAGTGACTCTTGTGCAGAATACAGGTCATCTTGTGCAGCAATTTGAGTTGCAATAGACAAATCATATCGAGCTTGGGCGTTATGTACGTCAGTGATCGCGATAAGGCCAACTTCAAAGCGAGCTTGTGCTTGCTCAAGCTGACGGGTGAAAGCATTAACATCGTCGTTTGCTAAGTTCAAGGCTACTTCGGCTTGAAGGCTGTTAAGGTAACGTTCGGTTAAACGTAAAATTAGTGCTTGTTGCGCAATTTCATACTCTACTTCGGCTCTAGAAACCTGCTTATTAGCTTGCTTGTAGCGAGTGTAGTTGGCCCAATTAAAAAGAGGCTGTCTTAGGGAAACTGCAAAGCCCTCATCACGGAATTGGTCTGTACTTTTCCCCGGTCCCGAAAAACTACTTTCACTTTCTTGGCGGACATCATTAGACAGCGCCGATGCGTTAATGCTAGGTAGTAACCCAGCTAAAGCCTGTGGGCTTGCTTCTTTTGAAGATAGCAACTGGTTATAAGCAGCATGAATGTCAGCATCATGTTGAAGAGCACGTTTGTAGGCCGTCATCAAATCGATAGGTTGGGCGATGCTTAAAACAGGGAAAATACAAAGAGCGAGACTTGGAAGAAGTTTTTTCAAAAAAATCATGTTGGTAAAGAGACTAGTAGTAACAGCCAACACTTTAGCATGTTGGGCAGGTTCTTAACCATCTTCATTCCGTGTTTTTAATGTAAATGTGACGGGTCCGTCATTGCATAAAGTAACTTGCATATCGGCAGCAAATTCACCGCATGAAACAGCGGCATATTGTTGTTTTGCATAACGCGTAGTAAATTCGAACAACGGCTTTGATAGTTGAGGTGCTGCAACGCAGCTAAAACTGGGGCGAGCGCCTTTTTTGGTATTGGCCGCTAAGGTGAACTGTGGGATCAGTAATAAACCACCGTTAATATCTTTTAAGCTTAAGTTCATTTTACCGTTTTTATCGGCAAAAATCCGATACGATAAAATACGATCAATCAATTGCTTTGCTTCGGTTTCGCTATCGTTTTCCTTAATGGCGACAAGGGCGACGATGCCTTGGCCAATTTCACCAATGAGGCAATCATTAACGGTAACCTTGGCATAAGTGACGCGTTGAATAACGGTTAGCATGAGCAGGTTATGATAAGTGTTTAAAAAAATCTGCATAGCTGTCGCTAATAACAGCTAGTGAGAAAGCGGCATTTGCAGGGCTAGGATTGGGTGATACGTAAACGGGTTTGGCGTTAATCGTCCAAGATTGCAGGCCCCAGCTGGTGACAGATTGTTTGCCTTCGCTGTATTGCAGGTATTTTTGACAGGTTAATTTACCGTGGAACCAAATTATGTCGGGCTGTGTATCGTCGATGAGTTGCTGTAGTCGGGAGCTACCGTTACGGTAGTCAAAGGCTTTTAAGTCGCCGCAGCCAGCGGTTGGGCGCTTTACTAGGTCAGTAAATCCAATTCGGTATTTAGTGTGTAGGTATTGGCAGCCTTTAAAACTGGCCTCGATATGTTCATCAAAAAAACCGCACTGATTGAGTGCTTTCCAAAATCGGTTTCTGGGGTTGGCAAAGTAAAACCCTGCCTTAACAGACGGAATAGAAGGGTTTAACCCAACTGACAAAGCGGCTAATGGGGCGCTAAGTAGGTCTGGCAAGGTTTCCATTAGCTTAATAAGTTGGCATAGAATTATCGACCTGAGCGGCCCAAGCATTAACACCGCCGGTCAAGTTAATAACATCGGTAAAGCCATTTTGGAGCAAAAACTGAGCTACTTGTTGGCTTCTCATTCCATGATGGCAGATAGTAATAATAGGGCTGTCTTTTGGCAGTTCATCTAGACGATTAGGGATGCTCTGCATTGGTATTAAATGGCTGTTTGGTAGATGACAATATTCAAACTCGTTAGGCTCTCTAACATCAAGCAAAAATAAGGAGTGATTAGGTTGCTCAAGCAGTGAGCTTAGTTCAGTAGCAGAAATTTTTTTCATATGGGTAATAAAGCCTTTTTTATTGGAAATTAATTATAGCAGTGTGTGATAAGATGAAGGCTACCCTAATATCAATACACGTGCATCAAAGAGGTCGTTATGAGCGCCATTCCAGAAGAATTCCAGAAGAAAACCGAAGCATTGCAGCAGGCAGCTATAACGCCTTTGCCAAATTCAGAAAAAGTTTATATTAAAGGCTCGCGTGATGATATCAACGTGCCGATGCGTAAAATATCATTAGCGGATACAGCGTCTAGTTTTGGCGCAGAAAAAAACCCAGATGTGTATGTTTATGATTGTTCGGGTGTCTATACAGATCCAGATGCAACGATTGATTTGCGTAAAGGGTTGCCGAATGTGCGTTTACCGTGGATTTTAGATAGGAATGATACCGAGCTGCTAGAAGGGCCCAGCTCAACTTTTGGCCAAGAACGGCAAAACGATCCAGCGTTAGCAAGCTTACGTTTTGAGCATATCCAAGCACCTCGACGAGCGAAAGCGGGCGCAAACGTTAGCCAAATGCATTATGCGAAAAAAGGCATTATCACGCCTGAAATGGAATACATAGCGATTCGTGAAAACATGAAGCGTTCTGAAATTAACGCAGAGCAACACCCCGGCGAATCCTTCGGCGCAAGTATCCCTGAGCAGATCACAGCAGAATTTGTGCGTGACGAAGTTGCACGTGGCAGAGCGATTATTCCAGCGAATATTAACCACCCTGAAGTAGAGCCAATGATTATAGGCCGTAACTTCTTGGTTAAAATTAACGGTAATTTAGGTAATTCAGCGGTGACTTCTTCGATTGAAGAAGAAGTTGATAAGATGGTATGGGGCATTCGATGGGGCGCGGATACCATCATGGACTTATCAACCGGTAAAAATATACATGAAACACGTGAGTGGATTTTGCGTAATTCCCCTGTGCCGATTGGTACGGTGCCGATTTATCAAGCCCTTGAAAAAGTAAACGGTAAAGCAGAAGATCTAACGTGGGAAATTTTCCGCGATACTTTGATTGAACAAGCAGAACAAGGCGTTGATTACTTTACAATCCACGCAGGCGTTTTACTACGTTATGTACCGATGACAGCTAAGCGGACGACCGGCATTGTGTCACGCGGTGGTTCTATTATGGCGAAATGGTGTTTAGCACACCATAAAGAAAACTTTTTATATACGCATTTTGAAGATATCTGCGAAATTATGAAAGCGTATGATGTGTCATTTTCATTGGGCGATGGGTTGCGCCCTGGCTCCTTGGCCGATGCAAACGACGAAGCTCAGTTTGGTGAACTAGAAACGTTAGGTGAACTGACGAAAATAGCTTGGAAGCACGATGTGCAAACAATGATCGAAGGTCCTGGTCACGTTCCTATGCATATGATCAAGGAAAACATGGATAAGCAGCTAGAGTGCTGTGATGAGGCGCCTTTTTATACCCTCGGCCCTTTAACAACCGATATTGCACCGGGCTATGACCATATTACATCGGGCATTGGTGCTGCGATGATTGGCTGGTTTGGTTGTGCGATGCTCTGTTATGTTACGCCTAAAGAGCATCTGGGTTTACCGAATAAAGAAGATGTTCGAGTGGGGATTATTACCTATAAAATTGCTGCACATGCGGCGGATTTAGCCAAAGGTCACCCCGGCGCACAAATACGAGATAATGCCTTATCAAAAGCGCGATTTGAATTTCGTTGGGAAGATCAGTTTAATCTTGGTTTAGACCCGGACAGAGCACGTGAATATCACGACGAAACCTTACCTAAAGACTCTGCCAAAGTTGCCCACTTCTGCTCCATGTGTGGGCCACATTTTTGTTCGATGAAAATTAGCCAAGATGTGCGCGATTATGCAGCGAATAAAGGCATAGATGCTCAAGATGCATTGGCTGAAGGGATGGCTGAAAAAGCAGGCGAGTTTAAAAGCAAAGGTGCCGAGCTATATAAGAAGGTTTAACATCTTCTCATAATAGCGCAGAGATCCTGAGCAATCAAAATTCGGCTAGCTTTTTGAAGGAGCTAAATGTTTAGGCTGGCGTTGTTATTAGCTGGCCTAACCAGAGTAAGTTGATTAATCGCTTGAGGCTGAGTCATGGCTGAAATGGATCTTGCTGCTAAGCCGGTTCTTGTTGCTCTGGTATTAGCAACGCTGGTAATGCTAGAAATGCTAGCGCCGATGTTTCGATTTTATGATGCTGTCAAACCACGGTTGAGGCATGATGCGGCTAATATTTTATTAGGTGTTTTAAATGCGGCTATAGCGAGTGTTTTGTTCACGGGTTTGGTGTTGTCAGTCACAACATGGGCAGTGGGCCATTCGTTTGGCCTATTGAATTGGCTGACATTAAACCCCTACCTTGAGTTATTAATTGGTCTGTTGTTATTCGATTGCTGGCAATATTGCTGGCATAGACTCAATCATGCAATTCCCTTTTTATGGCGATTTCATGCTGTCCACCATTCGGATGCAGCAATGGATGCCAGTTCAGCGGTGCGGTTTCATAGCGTAGAGATAATATTTTCAAGCGCTCTGCGTTTATTGGTGTTGCCAATCATTGGCTTAAGCGTAGAGCAGTTGCTAATTTATGAGTTGATAGCGTTACCGATTATTTTAATTCATCATAGTAATGTTGCTGTTCCAGCTACGTTGGATAGATTATTACGTGTCATTATTGTTACGCCTCATGTTCATTGGGTTCACCACTCGCACTTGCAAAACGAAACAGATTCCAATTACGCCAGTGTGTTGTCCATTTGGGATAGGGTTTTTGCTAGCTTTTGTTTGCGAGATGATCCTCAAAATATACGGTTTGGTTTAGGCGATAGATTTGATCAAACGCGGTGGGATCAATTTATTGGGCAGTTAAAACAACCCTTTAATTCAGCCTTATATGAACAAAGAGAAAGCAGTCTTAAAAAGTAATTTGAATAAGTGCTTGTTTGGCTTAGCGAGGGATTTGTCGGCTAACAATAGCCAGCCAAGGTTGTTGTTCTTGTGGTTTCCCTTCGGGGCGATAGTAGTGCGTTAATATCTCGAACCCGGCTTGCTCCAAAAAAGCTTTACTGTCCTTTAGCTCTTGGTAATGCCCGTAACGCTGACCTTGCCAGCCTTCAGCGTTACCGCGTGGATTAGACGTAAATAAAATGCCATTTGGGCGTAAGCACTGATGCAACTTATTCAATACATTTAAAAGTTGTGAGCTTGGCACATGAAACATTGATGCATTGGCGAAAACTCCATCAAAATGTTCAAAGGGCAACGTCATCGTGGCAAAGGTTTGATTAAGTGTTGGGCAGCCGCTGTACTGTGTGGCCATTTTGCAAAAGGTTGGCGAGCCATCTAGGCCTATTGGAACGTGCCCTAAAGATTTAAAGTGTTTCAAATCTCTGCCGGGACCACAGCCAAAATCAAGTATATTAAGGGTTTTGTCTTTTGGAAGAGCGGCTAAGAAGGCCTTAATGTTTTGCGAAACATCATGATCTTTTGTGCCACTCCAAAAAGCGTCTGCATTATGTTCATAATGCTTTATGGTTGTGGTTTCTTTAGCGCTGATGTCGTCCATTTGTTTATTCCAAAGTTTTTGCTGTCATTTGTCAATCGAGGCAACTTAAATAACGAACGGGGCGTTGGTTTATGAAAGGTTGTTATTTTTTGTCTGTTTCAATGAAACTGGTGTCGGGTCAGTATAAAATATTCACATGGATATTACACATATATTAGATGGGCTTAACGATGCTCAGCGAGATGCAGTGAGTGGCCCAGAAAAGGCCGCACTTATTTTAGCAGGGGCAGGCAGTGGTAAAACGCGTGTGCTGGTGCATCGAGTTGCCTGGCTGATGCAGGTTGAAGGTGTTTCGCCGTACAGTATTTTGGCGGTAACGTTTACTAATAAAGCGGCAGGTGAAATGCGTGAGCGTGTGCAATCGATGCTAAAAACACCGGTTGGTGGCATGTGGATTGGCACCTTTCATGGGATCGCCCATCGTTTATTAAGAATGCATGCTCAAGAACTGGGCTTACCAGATGCGTTTCAGGTGCTAGATTCAGATGATCAATTTCGGATGATTAAGCGTTTGCTTAAATCAATGAATGTGGATGATTCACGCTGGCCACCTCGCCAAGTCCAATGGTTTATCAATGCACAAAAAGACGAAGGTAAACGAGCAAAACATATTGCGCCGTCGAGTGATCATTTTGAGCAAAAAATGTTAGAGATTTATGCAGAATATGAACAAGTTTGTCAGCGCTCTGGGCTGGTCGATTTTGCTGAATTATTACTTAGAGCACATGAGTTATTACGTGATAACGATGCGGTAAGAGCACATTATCAGCAGCGTTTTAAACATGTGTTAGTCGATGAGTTTCAAGATACCAATACCATTCAATATGCTTGGTTACGGCTACTCACAGAAGAGTCTGAAAACTTATATGTAGTGGGTGATGACGATCAATCTATTTATGGTTGGCGTGGTGCAAAGATTGAGAATATTCATCGTTTTCAAAAAGATTATGCTGAACATAAGGTGGTGCGTTTAGAGCAAAATTACCGTTCCACCAGTACCATCCTAAAAGCAGCCAATGCCATTATTGTTAATAACGATGGGCGGATGGGTAAAGAGTTATGGACCGATGGTGAGGAAGGTGAGTTAATCTCTTTGTATTCGGGCTATAACGATCAGGATGAAGCGGGCTTTGTTGTTGATAGAATTAAAGACTGGGTGACGAATGGGCACAGTCGTGAAGAAGCCGCTATTTTATATCGCTCCAATGCTCAGTCGCGCTTATTTGAAGAGTATCTAATGGCTGCCGGTATTCCTTACCGTGTGTATGGTGGTTATCGTTTCTTCGAACGGTTAGAAATTAAAAATGCATTAGCCTATATGCAACTGGCGACTCATCACGATAATGATGCGGCATTTGAGCGCATTGTTAATACGCCAACACGCGGGCTAGGTACGCGTACGCTAGATATTATTCGTGAGCAAGCTCGTGGGAAAAGCATAAGCCTTTGGCAGGCAGCAAATGAGTTATGTGAGGAAGCGGCGTTAACTGGTCGAGCATTAAATGCATTGACGGGCTTTTTAGCCTTGATTCGTCAACTGGTTGTTGATATGGCGTCGATGAGCTTACATGAAAAAGTTGAACAGGTAATTAGCCGTTCTGGTTTGATTGAACATCATAAAAAAGAAAAAGGCGAGAAGGGCGAAGCACGAGTAGAAAACTTAGAAGAGCTTAGCAATGCAGCGCGTCAATTTGCCTATGAGGCCGATGAAGCTGAAGAGTTGAGTGAGTTAGACTCATTTTTAGCCCATGCTGCTTTAGAGGCTGGTGAAGCTCAAGGTGATAAATTTGAAGACTGCGTTCAATTGATGACCCTGCATTCGGCAAAAGGCTTGGAGTTTCCACTGGTCTTTATGGTTGGTATGGAAGAAGGCTTGTTTCCTAGTCAGCGCTCGGTTGATGATGCAGCGAAACTAGAAGAAGAGCGACGGCTAGCCTATGTTGGTATTACACGAGCAAAGGAGAAGTTGTATTTGACCTCTGCAGAATCGCGTCGTTTACATGGGCAAGAAAGCTATCCGATGCCGTCTCGTTTCATTAGGGAAATTCCTGCAGAGTTAATGCAGGAGGTTCGTTTAGGCGCTCGTGTAACACGCCCCGTAGTAAGCAATCAACAAGCTAGTTTTAGTGATGAATCAGCCGTTGGTTTTAAAATGGGCGAGCATGTCGTGCATGCAAAATTCGGCGAAGGTGTGGTGTTGAATATTGAAGGCAGTGGTGCGCAAGCGCGAGTGCAGGTTAATTTTTCTTCAGCGGGTAGTAAATGGCTAATGCTTGCCTATGCGAAATTAGATAAAGTTTAGCCTTAAAACGCCCCAGCTTATGTTCAATAAGCTGGGGGAATAGCTATTAATTTAAAATGGGTAGTGCACGTGGTTTGGTGCAACTGTAACCCAGCGTAATTCGGTAAACTCATCAATCACTGCACGGCCATCGAAGCGTCCATAACCGGTTGCTTTAGTACCGCCGTACGGCGCTTGAGCTTCGCCATTAACAGTTGCGCTGTTAATGTGACAAATGCCCGATTCAATATGTTTTGCCATTTTCATCGCTCTTGGGAAGTCGCGGCTGAAGACAGAGGCCGATAAACCGTATTCCGTATCATTTGCAACAAACAGTGCTTGTTCATCGTCTTTAACGCGAATAATAGAAATAACCGGACCAAAAGACTCCTCGTGATAGGCGCGCATGTCAGCAGTAACATTATCTAAAATAGTGGCAGGCATCGATGCGCCCTCTGCTGTTCCGCCAGAAACTACGTTGGCGCCTTTGTCTACTGCATCTTTAACAATACTGTTTAAGCGCTCACCGGAGGACGAGTCAATCAGTGGGCCAACAATGCACATTTCGTTGCCGGGTTCCGCTGGATTGCCCATGGTCAGTTGTGCGGTAGCGGCAGCAAATTTTTCTATAAATTCATCAGCCACTTTTTCATCTACGATGATACGGCCTGTTGTCATGCAAATTTGACCTTGATATAAGAAGCAACCAAACACAGCCGCTCTAACCGCTTCGTCAATATTGGCATCGTCTAGAATCACTAGCGGAGACTTTCCACCTAACTCAAGCAAACAGCGTTTTAAATGCTTTGCTGCTTGCTGGGCAATAATGCTGCCGACACGAGTAGAGCCTGTGAAGTTAATGCGGCGGATGGCTGGGTGTGCAATCAATGCTTCAGTGATTTGAGGTGCGTCTTCAGAAGCATGTGTGATAACGTTTAAAACACCTGCTGGTAAACCTGCCTCAAACAGCGCTTCGCAAACCAATAGATGCGTTTTTGGGCTGACTTCAGAAGCGCGAAAGACAACCGTATTACCAAATGCAATAGGGTAGGCAATGGCTCTAGCTGCTAACGCTACAGGGCCATTCCAAGGTGCCATACTTAACACAACACCAACGGGTTGGCGGAATGTCATAGACAGAGTGTCAGGCTTATCCGTTGGGATTGTTTCACCCTGTACTTGGGTTGTTAAGCCTGCGGCTTCACGGAATAAACCCGCTGCCATCATTACGTTAAAGCCAGACCATAAGGCGGATGCGCCCACTTCGGCAGCCATGGCTTGAATAATATCATTCGTTTTGCTTTCTAGGATGTCGGCTGCTTTGAGTAATAAAGCGCGACGCTCGGTTGGGCCAGTTTCTGACCAAGTTTTAAAAGCAATAGCAGCGGTTTCAGCTGCTTTGTTTGCATCGTCAATGGTTGCAGCAGCACCTTGAGAAACAACGTTGCCAGTGAGTGAATTTAGGCGTTCAAATGTTGCGCCATTTGAGGCGTCTACGGCCTCATTATTGATGATAAGTTGGGTTTTCATAGTGTTCCGTTGTTATTATATAAGCATTTAATTATGAATGTTTTTTTCAATGACTACAAATGAATTTCGAGAAAAAGATAGCTAATCGATATTCATGTGGTTGTATGCTCGCAAAGGCTTAGTGCTTATGCAAGAACAATCTTAAGATTAAGCTGACGAATACATGACATAACAAGGGCTTGCCCGTAAACCTAGAGCTAGACCGTTATTTTTGTGTGTTGAACGACGCGCCCAATGCTCAATAGATGGGATTTATGTGGAATATATGATTGAGATCAAGAAATACATGATTGTTAGCACTTTAAGGGTGTTTTTCTTGAGAGAAAATTAGGATTATTTGTCTACATTAGTGGGTATGGAATGAATATAGAAAAAGGAGTTAATCATGCTTACATATGAAGATTGTGTCGAATTGAGTGGTCTCACCAATGAAGAAATAGAGGCTATCGCAGAGCATGAACATGTGCCAAACATTGTAGCGTTAGAGCTAGGGCATTACTTGCTTGAAACTGAAGCTGGCGTTCCAGCAATTAAAGAGATTATCTTAGACGATATCCATGAGGCTGAAGCGTGCGGTAACCTTGTGCAAAGTGCTAAGCTGAAGTTAGTGCTTCAACACTTTGTTAGCCAGCACCCTTATCATGAAGTTGGGCAATAATCCGTTGGTTGGGCACTGGCATAAAAGGTCGTTTTGAGACGTAGATATGGCCTAAAAAGGCATAGGGTATTGTCTTCTAATGGTTTTAATTCCCTCGTTAACTTCATCAGATAGCGTTAGGTCAATAGATGCAATATTGCTTTTTAATTGCTGCATACTGGTAGCGCCAATTAAATTAGAGCTAACAAAAGGTTGCTGATTAACAAAGGCTAACGCCATTTGGCAAACATCAAGCTGATGTTTTTTAGCTAGCGCGATATAGGCTTCAATAGTGGCATCTGTTTGTGCGTTAGCACGATGTTCAACACGCGAATCAATAGCCAAACGGGTGCCTTCAGGCATAGCGCCGTTAAGGTATTTCCCGCTGATTAAACCACGAGTTAAAGGCGACCAAGCGAGTAAGCTGCAATCTTCATGTAGACTAATTTCACTAAGGTCTGGCTCAAAGTGCCTAGCCATTAATGAGTATTCATTTTGAATCGATACCATACGTGGCAACTGATGTTTTTCAGACAACTCTAGCCATTTAGAGATGCCCCAAGCAGTTTCATTTGATAGACCCACATGGCGAATTTTGCCTGCCTTAATAAGCTCATCCATTGTTTCAAGAACTTCAATGAAGTTGTCTTCAACCGCTTGTTTGTCAAAGTTAGGAGCGTAGTCCCAAATTTGACCAAAGTGATAAGAACCGCGGTTTGGCCAATGCAGTTGATAAAGGTCGATGTAGTCGGTTTGTAAACGTTTTAAACTGTCTTCAACGGCTAATAGAATATTTTTACGGTCAATAAAGTTGTTGCCCTCACGTACCCACTCCATACCTGGCCCGGCAATTTTTGACGCAAGGATCACCTTGTCGCGATTTTTACGTGAGGCAAACCAGTTACCAATAATAGTTTCAGTTTTGCCGTAGGTGTCAGGTGTTGGTGGAACAGCATACATTTCAGCGGTATCAAAAAAATTGATGCCCTGAGTGAGAGCATAATCCATTTGCTCAAACCCTTCTTCTTGCGTGTTTTGACGGCCCCACGTCATGGTGCCAAGGCCAATTAAACTAACGTTAAGATCGGTTCTACCCAGTTGTCTGTATTGCATAGTAAGGTCCTGTTTTTTAATGTCTATTCATCTTATCGACCCAAGCCATGCCAATGGCTGATAGGACGAAAGTAATATGCAGAATAACGTACCACATCAGTTTATCGTTGGCGATATGCTCGGCATTCATAAACTTTTGAAGTAAATGGATTGAAGAAATTGCGACGATTGAGGCGGCTACCTTTTGTTTCAACGAGCCAGAATCTAATTTGCCAAGCCAAGACAGCTTTTCGGCACCTTCTTCAATATCAATTCGCGAAACAAAGTTTTCGTAACCACTGAGCATCACCATAATAATTAGCCCACCCACCAAAGACATATCAACTAGCGAAAGAATCACCAGCACCATGTCCGATTCTGTAGTGGATAAAATAATGGGGAAAAAGTGAAAAGCTTCTTGAAAAAATTTGATAGATAATAAAATCAGAGCAAGGCTTAAACCAAGGTAGATAGGGGCGAGTAGCCACCTTGAGGCATAAAGTATTTTTTCTAGGCGTTGTTCAATACGCTGCATAAGATTGAATTGGGGTCAGTGATAAAAAAGTTAGTATACATGGATTAAGTCTAGTTTTTAACACTTCTCTCTATGGTGTATTGTCGGTAATATAGATAGCTAGTGGGTTCAATTTTAGGGGGTTAAAAGCGCCATTATTTTGTGCGTTTTTTAGCGAGCAAGGCCTCATTACACTAAAATATCGTACACTGGGCAGATTTGGTGTTTATATTCAAGAAAACGCTTGTTAAATGATAGATGGCAAAACAGGGTGCTATTGTTATTAAGATGAATATCTTGGCAGTTAATCAATAAAAAGCAGTCGCGAGCTGCATTAAAGAGTCAATGGAGAACATATAAATGAAACGTCGTGATGTACTGAAATCATTTGGCAGCGGTATGGTCGCAGCCACGTCACTCGCTGTGGGTGGAAAGGCCTTAGCTGCCAAGCCAGAATTTAAATGGAAAATGGTAACAACATGGCCCAAAAACTTTCCCGTATTAGGCACAAATGCTAATTATTTAGCAAAAACCATAGAGGAAATGACTGGGGGGCGTATTCGTATCAAAGTGTATGGTGCCAACGAACTGGTCCCTGCTTTTGAAGCCTTTGACGCAGTGTCTCGTGGCACTGTAGAAATGGGTCACGGTGCGCCGTATTATTGGAAAGGCAAGAGTGAAACGGCGCAATTCTTTTCCGCCATCCCTTTTGGAATGACGGCACAGGAAGTTAATGGTTGGTTGTATTACGGTGGCGGCCTTGCGTTATGGGAGGAACTGTACGACCGATTTAACCTAGTGCCTATGGCAACGGGTAATACAGGTGTTCAAATGGCCGGCTGGTTTCGTAAAGATATTAACTCTGTGGATGACTTGAAAGGTTTAAAAATGCGTATTCCTGGTCTAGGTGGCGAAGTGTTAAGCCGTGCAGGTGGAACGCCCGTCAGTATGCCAGGCGGTGAAATCTTTACCTCACTGCAATCAGGTGCTATTGATGCAACCGAATGGATTGGGCCTTATAACGACTTGGCCTTTGGTTTGTATAAAGCAGCAAAAAACTATTATTACCCTGGTTGGCATGAGCCTGGCTCAACGCTAGAAACATTTGTTAATAAACAGACCTTTGAGTCGTTACCGAAAGATTTGCAAGCCATTGTAAAACACGCATGTAAAGACGCTAGTATGGACATGATTTCAGAATTTAGCGCAAAAAATAATGCAGCATTAGACACCTTAGTAAATAAGCATCAAGTCAGTGTTAAAGCCCTGCCGGATGATGTGCTGAAAAAACTTCACTTGCTATCCAATGAAGTGGTACAGGACATTGTAGATAGAGATGCGTTCTCACAAAAAGTTTATGCCTCGTATAGTAGCTTTCAGCAGCAAGCGATTAAATGGTCGGATGTGTCAGAGTATGCATACATGCGGGCTAGGGGGTTAGGAGCTTAACGTTTCATACATCAACTGAGCTGAAAGAATGAAACTAATTTTAAAAACTTGCGCCGCATTTTTTAATGCACTGTTTGAGTAATGTTTTAACGAAAAAGGCTAATGATTATGAATGATTCGTCTGAAAATAAAGAGTCTGATAAACGAGCAGGGGAGATAAATGCTGATAGGGCTTATCGAGAGTTGCATTTGACGCTTGGTAAAGAAACCATTCAGCAGGTGGTTAGCAGTTTTTATGACCTCATCAAAGTGCATCCAACGCTTGGTGGTTATTTTTCTGAGGTGAAAGATTGGGACGAGCTTAAACAACGAATAGATCATTTTTGGTGGATTGATTTAGGCGGTAAGCGTTATCGTGAAGATATTTATAACCCCCATGCTGTACACCGCTATTTAAAAATTCCACCAAGCCTGGTTGATGATTGGGTGGCGTTATTCTCGCGTAATTTATATGAGCACTTGCCAAAGAAGTACGCAGACATTTGGCTTGTCCGTGCTACTAAAATGGCAGAGTGGATTCGTACTGATTTGCAGCAACATCAAGAGTCTTAGTGCTCGTTTAGGGCGTTAACCTCCTTAGCGATATAACCAGTTTTTAAGCAAGCGTGTGACTGCTGGCATAACAAGGTAAGTCATCAGTAAGACTTGTCCCACCACCATAATGGCAAGTTTTAGTATGGGCGTTAAGGTTGACAACCAAGGCGCAAATACTTGGTTAATGGTTACTAATAAAGAAAATACCACGACCATTAGCACTAGGGCCATTTTGTGCCGGTTAGGTGCGGCGCTACTGGGAACTTCTGGCAAGGTAAACCAAAATTCTAACCCAGAAACTTTCTTTATTTTTGTACTGCCTTCAATAAGCCCTTTTTCATCAAGTTCATCTAAAAAGCGCTGCCTTTGTTCAGACTCTTCCCATTTTTTTTGGTGTGCATAGGAATTAAAACCAACAATAAGCACATAATCACCGCTTGTTTGTGCAGATGGCTTTAGGATGTGCACACCTTGGTGCCCGGGAACTTTAGTGGCCACCTCAGAAAGCCGGTGTAGCCAGTCTTCATACTGTTGTTCTGCGCCTTTTTTTACCTTGCGTGCAATTGAAACGGTAACGGCGGTATTGTCTGTGTCAGCCATTATTAACTAGTACGTTGCCAAATACTCAGCTGACTAAAGCTGTGCTGAAATTTTCGACTGGTATCGCGAATAACAAAGGGCACATCGGTGGGGTCGTTAACTAATTTAAAATGCTCACCTAAGTGATCTTTTAAGCCTTCTAAGGTGGAATACGGCTCGCCATCCTTACGAATGCCGCCTAACCAGTTTTCTTTAGGCGTGAACTCTTCCAGCCATGTGTATGGTGAAGCAATGGCCAATAGGCCGCCGACGTTAATTCTGTGGCGAATATCATTTAGGAAAACGGCGGGTGTGCGTAAACGGTCAATAAGGTTAATGGCCAGTACTAAGTCATAATTGGTAAATTGTGGTTTTAGGTTGGTAGCATCACCTTGAAAAAACTCAATATTGTCGCGATTGTTGCTAAGGCCAATGTGCTCTATAGTTTGTTCATGATAGGAGACTATTTCACCTTCTTCGATTAGCTCATAATGAATTTTGCCTTTTTGCTGCATTTGATGAGCAATGCGGATAAAGCGCGCAGAAAAGTCGATGCCAGTGACCGCATCAAAATGTTGTGCCAGTTCAAAAGAAGCCCTGCCAACGGCGCAACCTAAATCAAGTGCGCGAGTGGTGGGTTTATCTTGCAGTTGTTCCAAACATAATTGAACACAATGAGCAGAAAGGTCTTTTACATCAAAGTAAGTCGGGCCGTAATGAAAGTGGCAATACTGAGAGACAGCGGTATCGGTTTCGTACATAGCAGATGGTTTTTCCATAGGTTGTGTTGATTCTACATAGCGGAATCCCGCATGTTGATAAAAGTGGCGCCTAAAGGCATAGCGTGCGTGTTTGGTGGCCTCGTTGCCGGTTGAAATCCAGCAGCCGCCTTTAATTAAATTGTGTTGTGTGTCAAAGGTGGGGGTGGAAAAATCGTCATATAACGGGTGAACTTCAAAGCCATCAAAGCCACTGATGGGTGTTTCTGTCCATTGCGATGCGTTGCCGATTAAGTCGTGAAATTCGCCAAAGGCAAAGTGATCAACTGGGCAGGCAGATGCCCAATGTTCCAGATTAATGTTGCCGGGTGCTTGTTCCCACTCTGGTTGGTCAGGAATATTGTGAAGCTGGTGTAAGTGTTGCCATTGCTCCTCGGTGGGTAGGCGAATAGGTTTTCCTTTCTTTTCGCTAAGCCAGTTACAAAACGCTTTTGCTTCTAAGTAATTGACCTCTGCTGGCCAGTTCCAAGGCATTTCTTGCTCCTCTAATAAGGTGCGAAGAAGGTAGCGATCATCTTTTTGTATCCAAAAAAGCGGGTGTTCGGGTTTTTTATATTGCACCCAGTTCCAGCCTTCTTCGGTCCAAAATCTTTTTTGATGATAGCCGTTGTCTTTTATGAAGCTGAGAAACTCAGCATTAGAAACAAGGTACTTACTGGCGGAAAACTCCTCAATATCGACAACTTTTTCACCGTATTCGTTATCCCAGCCATAGGTTTTGTGGTTTTTATCTTTACCAAGTTTAATGCGCCCACTTTCAACATTAAGCAGTTCATTACTAGGGGCTTCTCCTACATGAGGGCAAACATTCCAAGTGCTATGTTGCTGCAAATGTTCAAGCGGCATTTGGCGAATAATAGCGGAAGAGGTTTCAATATGGATACGTTGGTGCTCAATGCCCATAAGAATAGGCCAAAACGGGCTTTCCCAAGTAATCGGAAGCTCGAGCGGTAGGGTGCTTATAAGTGAATCAATCAGTGTTAAGACGGTTTGTCGGTACGTCTGTACCTCGCTAATGATAGGCCAATCGTAATTGGCCTCATTCAAGTCATCCCACGACATTTCATCCACACCGACGGCGAAGATTGATTCAAAGCGCGGGTTAACACGCCGTTGGATCAGCGAGGCAAGGCTGAGTTTATTGATGAAAAAAGTAGCAGTATGGCCGTAATAAAAAACAAGGGGGTGACGGAGAGATTCAGGCCTTAAATAAAAAGCCTCATCATGTTTTAGTGTGCTGTATAACTGTTCTTCTAGCTGAAATGTTTTGTGTAGGTAGTCGCGAATTTCTTCTCTTTTTTGTTCAACGGACCCTGTGTTCAGCAAAATTGTTTTAGTTATTTTTACGTCATGATTAATTTCTTCTGCTACGGATGACATGTTTCCCCTCGTTGGTTACATTCCTTTTAGTCTATTACTGGCTTTGAAAAAAGCAAAGGTATTACACATAAGATTTGTTAATAGGTGATTAAAGTCAATTATTGTAAATGATGCTGGGTAGCCAGGTCGTTAGCTCTGGCCAAACAGCCAATAAGGCTAATAGGACTAGTTGTATTAATATAAATGGTAGAACGCCTCGGTATATTTGACTGGTTTTAATAGCCGCCGGTGCAACACCGCGTAAGTAAAATAATGCAAATCCAAAAGGTGGTGTAAGGAACGAAGTTTGTAGGTTTAACGCAATCATAATACCCAGCCAAACTGGGTTGATATCCATTGCTAATAAAATAGGTGCAACAATGGGTACGACAACAAAGGTTATTTCAATAAAATCTAACACGAAGCCTAAAAAAAACATAACCAGCATGACCACCAGCATAGCGCCGAATACCCCACCTGGTAAGTCAGACAGTAATTCTTCTATCAGTTCATCTCCGCCAAAACCTCTAAAAACTAACGAAAATAGCGAAGCGCCAATCAATATAAAAAACACCATACTGGTAACCTGAGTGGTGTCCTGTGTTACAGCTTTTAATTGGGCAAGGCTAAGTTGTTTTTTTAAATAAGCGAGAAAAGTTGCGCCTACCGCGCCAACAGAAGCGGCCTCGGTTGGTGTTGCGATGCCGGCAATAATAGAACCCAAGACGGCGATAATTAAAACCAAGGGCGGCATTAGGCCGGTTATTAAGCCTAAATAAAGTGATTTATCGACCTGTTGGCGGGGTAAAGCCGGGCAGCTGGATGGTTTAAAAAAAGCCAGGCCAGCTAAGTATATTAAATACAAAGCCACTAATAAAATACCTGGAATTAGGGCGCCAGCAAACAGGTCACCAACGGAAACAGTGTCTGGCGAAAAAATGCCCATATCGAGTTGAGCTTGCTGATAGGCAGATGAAATAACATCGCCAAGTAGCACTAATACAATGGAAGGGGGGATAATTTGACCCAGTGTGCCAGAGGCACAAATGGTGCCGCAAGCCAGCGCCGGGTCATATTGACGTTTTAGCATGGTCGGTAAAGACAATAACCCCATGGTTACAACGGTGGCCCCGACAATACCGGTGCTTGCAGCCATTAACATACCAACTAATACAACCGAGAAACCTAAACCGCCCGGTAGGGTGCCAAATAGCTTAGACATGTTTTCAAGCAGGCTTTCGGCAATTTTAGCCTTTTCTAGCATCACGCCCATAAATACAAATAAGGGAACGGCAATTAATGTGTCGTTTTCTATAATGCCAAATAATCGATTCGGTAAGGCGGCTAAAAAAGCAGTGTCAAAGGTGCCAAAGTAATCACCGGCAAAGGCAAAAATTAAAGCGGTTCCTGCCAAACTAATGGCAACGGGGTAGCCCATTAGTAAAACAAGAAAGACAACGGCAAACATCCATAAGGCAATACTACCGTCCATGATTAGCCTCGCGTAAGGTGCAAATTGATTTAATGATTTCCGATAAGCCTTGCAAGAACAATAAAAAAGCCATCAGTGGAATTAACGATTTAAGTAAGAAGACGCCGTCTAGTCCACCTGCTTCTCTAGAGCCTTCAAAGTAAGCCCACGAAGTAGATACGTAGTCCCAGCTGGCATGTGCGATAAAGATACTTACGGGGAGCAATAAAAACACTGAGCCCAGCAAATTGACGATAGCGCGACCTTTCGGCCCTAGGCGTTGATAGAAAATATCTACACGTACATGACCATTTATTTTAAGTGTATGTGCAATGGCCAACATAAATACTAAGCCATGCAGGTAGGTTATGGACTCTTGTGCGGCGATCGAGCCGATGTTGAAGCCGTAACGTAAGGTCACAATGCCAAACATAACGACAACCATCAAAGCAACGAACCAAGAAACGGTATTAAAAATAACCCTGTTAATAGAGTCTATAAGACAGATCAGCGTATTGAACATGTGGTTTGAGTTTCATAACGAAGAGGCTATATTACAATGTGTTGTCAACTGAATACAGGCTTATGCGTTAAATTAGGTTGGACAATAAAGGATGAGGGTTTAGCGAGGCTTTTGCAGAAGACGGCCAAGCTGGATAAGTTTCTAGCAGGCTTAAAAAAGAAAAAATATGGTCATGTAGAGTTTGCAAAGAAACAAATGAGGAGTGTTAGGCCTTGTTCAAAAAATAAGGTTGCTTGTTTACTTAGCGTCAGGTCGGATTAATAATTATTCTAAACAGTAGTTGTTAGGAAGCTCCCGACGGGCTAATAAAATTTGTTTCATGGCATCAGGGTCCTTTAGGTGAGTCATTTCGCCTTCTTTTGGAAAGTGCACGTCTCTTAAGCGCGATAACCAAAATCTAAAAGCAGCTGCACGTATTACAATAGGCCAGTGTCTAACTTCGTCTTCTGTCAGCGGTCTAATAGCTTGGTAAGCAGACATAAAGGCTTTAAAGCGAGTGTTGTCTAAGGAGCCATTAGTGTTGATGCACCAGTCATTTACAGCAACGGCTATATCGTAAGTAAAATAGTCATTACAGGCATAATAAAAGTCAATAATGCCGGATAGCTGGTCGCCAGAAAATAAGGCGTTGTCTCTAAACAAATCGGCATGGATAACGCTTTTAGGTAGACCTAATGTGTCATAGGGGGCCTGAAAAGCCAATTCGCTGTTGATAAGTTCAGCGGAATCTTGGTCAACTAATGGTAACAGTAATTCTGCCGCTTGTTGTCGCCAGTGAGCGCCTCGACTATTGTCGCGATAAATGTCTAGTTCTAAGCTGGCTAAGTGTAAATTTGCCATTGCCTGACCAATAACGGCGCATTGAGTCGAATTGGGGCTGTCAACATCAGTGCCGGCTAACTTTTCTACCATGGCTGCCGGTTTACCATTTAAGGTAGATAGGTAATTGCCTGCTTTATTGAGGATCGGTTGTGCACTAGGGACATCCTTGGCTGAGACAAAAGCCATGATCGTTAAAAAGTAGGGTAACTCTTCTGCTTTTAATTCCTCAAACAGCGTTAATACATATTGGCCGCGGGTGGTTGTTACAAAATAGTTGGTGTTTTCAATACCGGAACTAATACCTTGAAAGCTAACAAGGTGGCCCAAATCGTAATGTTTTAAATGAGCGACCAGCTGGGCGCGCTCAACGACCGTATAGACAGACATAACTTAGAAAACCGCTTTGGAACTACCAGCTAAACAGTAACCATTGGGGAATGTTCATGCCTTTTTCTAAGTCTGAACGGCGCGTTTCCAAATTGCCATCACCGTCGGTATCCACCATATAATAAGCCGGTGCGTTTTTAGGTGAAATTTTTACCATGTAAACATTGCCGTTAACACTGTACTCAGTAATCGTTTCTTTCTCTTTACGGGTGATTGTAATGTCAGGTGACATATTCTCACCGCTGACAATTTGTGAAGGCAGTTCGGGCGGCTCAGGAACAACAGTCGGCCTTGCATCTTCTGCCGTAGCGTTTGATAAATACATCAGTAGTAGGGCTAGAATAATGGGTAAGCAGCGGCGCATGATTTTCCTTTGGAATAAAGTGTTTCTCCAATTATGACACTAACTGGTGAGTTTTTACAATTTGGCTTTGTTTTAGCGGTTTTAAAGCTCTAGCAGTATTTCTTCTTCTTCGGCAGAAGGCGCAAATCCACGCTGCTCGTAGAAGTCAAAAATAGCTGTTAGCACCTCCTCGGGTGTTTCACAAAGCTGAAATAGATCGAGGTCTTCTTTTTTAAGGGTTCCTGTTGCCACTAAGGTGTTTGAAAACCAATCAATTAGGCCGTTCCAGAATTCTTTATTAACGAGAATAATGGGTATCTTTCGAGTCTTGCCTGTTTGAACCAAGGTTAAAATTTCAGCCAGTTCGTCTAAGGTGCCGTAGCCACCCGGTAAGACAACGTAAGCGGTGGCGTATTTGACAAACATGACTTTACGGGCAAAAAAATGTCTGAAATTTAAGCTGACGTCTTGGTAAGGGTTGGACTGTTGTTCATGTGGTAACAGAATATTAAGTCCTATACTTGAAGACGGGCCTTTAAAGGCGCCTTTATTGGCAGCTTCCATAATGCCAGGGCCGCCACCGCTAATAACAGAAAAGCCGGCGTTGGATAAGGCAAGGGAAATGGCTTCGGCGCGTTGGTAATCAGGGTGATCTTCATTGAGCCGTGCAGAACCGTAGACACTGACGGCAGGCTTAATGTGTGAGAGCTGTTCAAAACCATCGACGAATTCGGCAATAATTTGAAAAATTTTCCATGCTTCGCGTTTTTGATCGCTCATCTGCTGCTCCTGTTTTTTATAACATGGTAATCGGTTTGCGCAGTATAAGGCTAAATTAAAGGATCGATGTTGCCTGAGTGAAACTTATGTTCTTTGCTCGATACCCTTGGGTATAATCTTGCGTATATAAATATTGGATAGGTTCATGGCTGAAAAAACATTGGTATTGGTAGATGGCTCTTCTTACTTATTTCGTGCCTATCATGCACTGCCATTATTAACAAACTCAAAAGGTGAATACACCAACGCCATTTTAGGCGTAACAAACATGCTTAAAAAACTGGTTGAGACGTACCCAGAGGCATATTTTGGAGTCATATTTGATGCCCCAGGAAAAACGTTTCGTAATGATATGTATCCTGAGTATAAAGCCAACAGGGCGTCAATGCCTGACGAGTTGCGAGAGCAAATTAAGCCATTACATCAGTTAATAAAAGCAATGGGGCTACCTTTAGTTATGGAGCCAGGTGTTGAGGCGGATGATGTGATTGGTACATTGGCTAAGCAGGCCGAAGAGGAAGATCTTAATGTTGTTATTTCAACAGGCGATAAAGACATTGCGCAGCTGGTCACCAATAAAACGTCGTTAATTAACACCATGAATAACCAATGGCTGGACGAAGAAGGCGTGAAGGAAAAGTTTGGTGTGCCGCCTGACATGATTATTGATTATTTAGCCTTGATGGGCGATACCTCCGACAATATTCCGGGTGTGCCTAAAGTGGGACCAAAAACGGCTGCAAAGTGGCTCAATGCATACGGTTCACTGGATGAAATTATCGCAAAGGCTGATGAAGTAAAAGGCAAAGTGGGTGAGAGTTTGCGTGATCACCTTGATGCGATTCCGTTATCAAAAGAGCTCGTAACGATTAAATGTGATGTACCGTTAGATAAGGCTCCGGCGGATTTAATAAGAACGCAGCCGGATACAGAAACCTTAAAGGAGATGGTAAGCCATTATGAGTTTAATTCATGGTTAAAACAGTTGGGTGGAACAAAGGCGTCGACCGTTGCCAGCGAACAGGTGGATGAGAAACCGTTACCGGCAAAAACTGAATTAACCGTAGAAACGATTCTAGATGAAGCAACATTTAACCAATGGTTGGCAAAGCTGACAGAGGCAGAGTTGTTTGCCTTTGATACCGAAACAACACATTTAGACTATACGAAAGCATTGGTCGTGGGTGTTTCATTTGCTATTGAAGCAGGTCATGCGGCCTATGTTCCGTTGGCTCATAGCTATCCCGGTGCGCCACAACAACTGTCTAGGCAATGGGTGTTGGATCAATTAAAACCCTTATTAGAGTCAGAAAGTGCTCGTAAGGTCGGTCAAAATCTTAAATATGATGCGAACGTGCTTGCTAATCACGGTATTAGCTTGGCGGGAATTTATCACGATACTATGCTTCAGTCTTACGTTTTAAATAGCACTGCATCGCGGCACAATATGGATGCTTTGGCTGAAAAATACTTGGGGCAAGAAACTATTCATTACGAAGATGTGGCGGGTAAAGGCGCAAAACAAATATGTTTTGATCAAGTGTCTATTGAGCTGGCAGCACCTTACGCAGCGGAAGATGCTGATATTACGTTACGTTTACATCAGCATATTTTTCCTCAGTTAAAGAAAATAGACAGTTTGGCAACGGTCTATGAAACGATAGAAATGCCACTGGTGCCTGTGTTAGCCAGAATGGAGCAAACAGGGGTGTTGGTTGATGAGCAAATGTTAAGCCAGCAAAGTGGCGAATTAACAGCCAGCATTAAAGCCTTGGAAACGCAGGCCCATGAGGCTGCGGGCCAAGCATTTAATCTGGGGTCGCCAAAGCAAATTCAAGAGATTCTGTACGATAAATTAGGCTTGCCAGTCTTAAAGAAAACACCCAAGGGTCAACCTTCGACGGCGGAGAGCGTTTTGCAAGATTTAGCCGTTGACTTTCCCTTGCCGCGCTTGATTCTTGAGCACCGTAGTTTGAGTAAGTTACGCTCAACCTATACCGATAAATTACCAAAACAAATTAACCCAGTAACTGGGCGTGTGCATACTTCCTATCACCAAGCGGTTGCGGCAACGGGACGATTATCTTCATCTGATCCGAATTTACAGAATATTCCGGTACGCAGTGAAGAAGGTCGAAGGATTCGCCAAGCATTTATTGCAGGGGAAGGCTTTACTGTCATGGCAGCTGATTATTCACAAATTGAGTTGCGGATTATGGCGCATTTATCGCAGGACACGGGTCTTTTGCAAGCCTTTAAAGAGGGTTTAGATGTGCATAAGGCAACAGCAGCAGAAGTGTTTGGTGTGCCCGTTGATCAAGTTGAGGCTCATCAGCGCCGTTCGGCTAAGGCGATTAATTTCGGCTTAATTTATGGTATGTCTGCGTTTGGTTTAGCGAAACAGTTAGATATTGATCGCGGCGCTGCTCAAGGCTATATCAATTTGTATTTTGAAAGGTATCCAGGCGTAAAACAATATATGGACGAAACACGTGAGCTGGCGCGTGAGCAAGGGTATATTGAAACGTTATTCGGTCGACGTTTATACCTGCCTGATATTCTGGCTAAGAATGGGCAACGTAGGCAGTATGCCGAAAGAACAGCTATTAATGCGCCCATGCAAGGAACAGCGGCAGATATTATTAAGTTAGCCATGTTATCGGTGGATAATTGGTTGCAAGTTGATAAACCTGCTGTGCGAATGGTGATGCAGGTGCATGATGAATTAGTGTTTGAAGTCGAAAACAGTTATTTAGATCAGGCCGCGAGCATTATTCAACAAAAAATGAGTGGGGCAGCATCTTTGGATGTGCCATTAGTCGTGGATGTTGGTATGGGTAAGAACTGGGATGAAGCGCATTGATCGGTGATATGTTTGCTGTAACTGAACAGAGTTTTGAAGGAGAGGCGCGTGTTGAAAAAATACTTAATGTTGAACTTTTTTTAAAACGCGCAGTCTATTCAGTTGTATCTGTAAAGATATACTTGCTCATAAACTTCCCCTCCCCTTGAGCAAGTTTCCGGTTAGCAATAACCGGGTTTTTATAAGGCTCTAGGCTATTTGTATGGTTCTAGAGCTTTTTTTTGCCTATTATTTTTGTACATTAAGGTGCTCATCCAACCAGTTATGTAGTTGTTCGACACCTTCTTTTTTTAGCGAAGAAAATAGCTCAACTTGTACATTTCCAGGTGAATCTTTAAGTTGTTTTTGAGCGGCAAATAAAGTGTTTTTAGCGTTATTTCGATTAAGTTTGTCGGCCTTGGTTAGGGCTACAAAGACGTCCAAATTTAGATGAGTAGCATAGTCAATCATTTGCCTATCGTACTCACCTAAAGAGCGGCGGATATCGACGAGTAAAACCAGACCGTGCAGTGCCTGCCTTTTTTCTAGGTAGCGCTCAAGCTCAGTTTGCCACTGTTGCTGAATTTTAGGCGGGACTTTAGCGAAGCCATAGCCGGGTAAATCAACAAGACAGCGCTGATCATCAAGCTTAAAATAGACAAGTTGTTGAGTTCTGCCGGGCGTTTTGCTGGTTCTGGCGAGGCTTTTTTGGTTGGTCAATGTGTTGATGGCGCTGGATTTTCCAGCATTAGATCTACCAGCAAAGGCCACCTCATATTCAACCCCTTTAGGAGTTGTTTTGAGGTTGGGAGCGTTTAGTAAGTATTCTGCGCGGTGATAAAGAGGGTTCATGTTACAAGCCAAGCGATAAATTTGTTTATTGTACCGGAGCAAGCAATTTGCAGTGGGGATAACAACAAATCACTTAGAAAAATACTAAATTCAATTAAATTTATTGTAAAATTACGCGCTAGTCTAGCGTTAAGCTAAATATATTGGAGAAATAAAGATGAATAAGGTGTTAATGGCGATAGCCGTTTTACTGCTATCAATTACTGGTCAATCATGGGCGGGTGATGCGGCAGCAGGTAAAGCAAAATCAGCGCAATGTGCGGCTTGCCATGGTGTGGCTGGCATTAGTCCTATGGGTATTTACCCTAATTTAGCGGGTCAAAAAGAACAGTACTTGGTAAAGCAAATAAACAACTTTCGTTCAGGCGTGCGCAAAGACCCTTCAATGCAGGCGATGGTTAGTGCTTTAACTGACGATGACGTGGCGAATCTTGCGGCATATTATGCTGGAATTAAATAAATAAGTAGGCTTGGAATGATGATGAAATTGAACATATTATTGGTTTGTTTTTTTACTGCCTTAGTATCAACGAATGCTTTTGCCGTTGGTGATATTGAAGCCGGCAAGGCGAGTGCAGCAGTTTGCGCGGCTTGCCACGGTCAAAATGGCATCAGCTCCAATCCGATGTGGCCAAAGTTAGCGGGGCAGCATGCTTATTATATTGAAAAAGAACTGCACGACTTTCGAAGTAAAAAACGAAATGACCCAACAATGGCGCCAATGGTTGCCGGTTTGACAGATGTTGATATTGAAAATTTAGCGGCTTACTTTGCCAGCGTGCCGTCAACGGTTGAGGCGGCTAGCGCAGATAAAATTAAGCTGGGCGAAAAGATATACCGTGCTGGAAAGGTTGATAATGGTTTACCGGCTTGTATTGCATGTCATGGCCCTAATGGGGCAGGTAGTGCGCCAGCGCGTTTCCCACGTATTGGCGGTCAGCACGCAGCTTATTTATCTAAAGCGCTGAAGGATTTCAAAGCAGAAACACGAAATAACGATCATCAAGCAATGATGCGTGACATTGCTGGTCGGATGAACAATAAAGAAATTGAAGCAGTTTCATCATATATTTCTGGTTTGCACTAAACGAACGTTTTTTCTGCAAAAAGGGGCAGTTTGCTGCCCCTTTTTGCTATTAGCTTAGTGCTTGCGCAAGCGCGGCCTAAAATTTCTTATGAAAAATCCACAACCAGCGACAAGTACTTCGTCAGTTAGAACCTCAGCCTTGTTGTTGAAGTTTATGGGGTCGATGAACTTGGCGATAACCCTTTTAGTGGCGCTATCTATAGCGGCCATTATTGGGACGGTTTTACAGCAAAACCAGTCATACACAGACTATATAATAAAATTTGGACCCTTTTGGTTTGATGTGTTTAATCAACTTGGGCTCTATGATGTTTATTCGTCCAGTTGGTTTTTATTTATTTTGCTTTTTCTGGTGCTCTCTACCAGTACTTGTATTTATAAAAACGCGCCAAATATGTTGCGCGAAATGCGTGAATATAGGCAAAATGTCCAACTTAAAACCTTGGAGAATTATTCAAACACCTATAGTTGGACGTTACCTCAACCGATGGCTGATGTGCAGCATGTTACGCAAAAGATATTCTCACATAATGGCTATAGTGCTCGGCTGAAAGAGGGTGAGTCTTATACCTTGATTGCTGGTATGAAAGGTGGGGCTAGCAGACTGGGCTATATTTTAACGCACGTAGCTATTGTGCTTATCTGTATTGGCGGCTTGATAGATGGTAATGCAGTCTTGAAAGCACGAGAAATGTTGGGTCAAATCATACCTGAAACTCAAAACATTGTAGCCAATGAGGTGCCTGAGGTCAGTCGCTTAGGTATTAATAATCAGTCTTTTAGAGGCAGTGTTTCGATACCAGAAGGTCGTCAAACAGATGTCTTGTTTCTTAACTATAAAGACGGTTACTTGGTGCAAGAGCTGCCTTTCACGGTGGAAGTTAAAGATTTTAGAATAGAGCATTATGAAAGCGGTCAGCCGAAATCATTTGAAAGTGATTTGGTGATTTATGACGAGCGCTTGGATCAACCCTTAGAGCAAACTATTTCCGTTAATCATCCGTTAATCTACGATGGGTATTCTATTTATCAGGCCAGTTTTTCTGATGGTGGCTCTAAACTAGAAATGCTTGCTTGGCCACTAAACGGCGAAAGTAATGTAGGTAAAAAGGTGGATACTAAGGTTGGTGCGGAAGTACCAATAAATTTATCTGGTGAGAGGTGGATTCTAGAACCATCTGATTTTCGATTATTTAATATCAATCCATCGGCTGAGGCGGATAAAAAGTTTGAAAATGCAGGCCCTAGCGTACAGTTTAAAATGCGTGACAAAACGGGCGAAGCGAAAGAGTATTTAAACTATATGGTGCCAGTAGAAAAAGAAGGTGCATATTATTATTTAAGTGGGGTGCGTAGTTCACCGGCTGAGGAGTTTAGGTATTTGTATATTCCCGCAGACGATAAAGGCAGTATAAAACGGTTTATGAATTATCTGCATGCGCTTGGTAATGAAGAGTTGTTGCGTAGAATAGTAACAGAGCAAAATTTTGCCGGTTCGACCTTACCGTCTACTGATGCTGCGCAATTAAACGAAGCGATGATTAAATTGGTAGGGCTATTTATTGAAAATGGAATGGATGGCGTGATCGATAATGTTGAGAAAAATGTACCAGCTGATAAACGTGAAGAAGTCACCAAACTTTACGTTAGGGTGCTTCAACAAATGTTGGGCGCAGTATATGTTGATGTATTGTTGAATGAAGGCGTAGATGTCAGCTTAGGTATAGATGAAAAAAAGGCTGAGTTTTTTGATGCTGCCTCGGCTGCAATGAGTGCAATTGGCCGTTATGGCTCACCAGTCTATTTTCAACTTGCTAGCTTTGTCCATTTGCAAGCGAGTGGATTGCAAATTGCGAAGGCACCAGGGAAGAACTTAGTTTACCCGGGCTGTGCGATGCTGATATTAGGGGTGTTCTTAATGTTTTATGCCCCTCAGCAGCGGTTATGGGCACGACTGGAAGAAAAAGATGGCGGGCTAAGGTTTGTTTTGGCCGGTCATGCGATTAGAAATAAATTAGACTTTTCGAAACAATATAAACAGATCCAAGCACAGTTTGATCGTGTTTTAACAGGTTAAGGTAACGATATGAACAGTACACATGCAGCGTTGCAACAAGAATTAGATCAGCAATCTTTTTGGAAAGGGCTCGGTATAGTTGATTGGGTGTGGGCGATTATGGTGTTGCTTGGCAGCGGATATGCCTATGCGAGCTATGCCTCGTTAATGGATGTATATGAGCAGGTTATTTTATTTTCAACCGGTATCAGTTTAGTTGCCTTAGGTTGGCATTGGAAAGAAATTAGGGGGCTGTCACTGGCAGTTTTTTTACTCAGTATTTTTGGCATTAGTCGCTACACAAACGGGCTGACTGATGTGGAGACGGATTTCTTTTTGCGGTTTTTGGTATCAAGTCAATCAGCTATTATGTGGATGAGCGCACTGTATGTGCTTGCAACGGTTACTTACTTTATTGCGTTTTTTGCACGTTCAGACTTTATAGGGAAAGTTGCCAGCGCGATGACCTGGTCGGCAACAACAATGGGTTTGGTTGGGTTAATGGTTCGTTGGAGAGAGTCATACCTTATCGGCTTAGATGTTGGGCATATCCCAGTGAGCAATTTGTATGAAGTGTTTATTTTATTTTCAATTATTACGGCCTTGTTGTATTTGTTTTACGAGCGTCGTTATCAGACACGCATGTTAGGCGGGTTTGTACTGCTAATTATTAGTGCAGCGGTTGCCTTTTTGCTTTGGTATGCGTTTGATAGAGATGCCGCCGATATTCAACCATTAGTGCCGGCCTTACAGAGCTATTGGATGAAAATTCATGTGCCAGCCAACTTCGTTGGTTACGGTGCGTTTGCCTTAGCTGCTATGGTAGCAACTGCCTATTTAATTCGTGTCAGAGCGGAACGACTTAACTCGAATAGTATTGCAATGGCCTTGCCTGCGTTAGATATTCTTGATGACCTTATGTATAAATCCATCGCTCTAGGGTTTGCATTTTTTACCTTGGCGACCATTTTAGGCGCGTTATGGGCGGCTGAAGCATGGGGTGGTTATTGGTCTTGGGACCCTAAAGAAACTTGGGCCTTAATTGTTTGGTTGAATTATGCAGCTTGGTTACATATGAGGTTAACAAAAGGTTGGCGTGGAAAACCGATGGCTGCATGGGCCATTGTTGGTTTGTTTGTTACCTTGTTTGCCTTTTTGGGTGTCAATATGTTCTTGTCTGGTTTGCATTCATACGGCGAACTTTAGCGTTATCAATTTTAGGAGAGAATAATGAATAAACTATTGGTCTTATTGAGTATTTTTTTTATATCAGCAGGTTCTTCTTTTGCCGCAGACGTTGAGTTTAAAGAAGGTGTTGATTATCAGCTGATTAAACCTGCTCAACCCACAGATGATTCAAGCCGCCTCGAAGTATTGGAAATCTTTTGGTATGGCTGTCCGCATTGTTACCACTTTGAGCCTACATTAGATCCTTGGGTAGCAAGCCTTCCTGCCGACGTAAATTTTGCTCGCTTGCCTGCGGTTTTCAATGAACAGTGGGAGCGACATGCACGAGCCTACTTCGCAGCCGATATCTTAGGCGTATTAGATGAGTCACATGGTGCGTTATTTCATGCTATGCATGCAGAAAAGGCAGTCATAAATACGGTTAATCAACTGGCTAACTTTTATACGAAGTATGGAATAGATGAGGCGTTATTTAAAAAGACCTACCATTCCTTTATTGTAAATACAAAAGTAGCAAGAGCGAAGGATATGGTTGACCGTTATGGCGTAACAGGCGTACCGGCTATAGTGGTTGAAGGTAAATACCTTATCACAGGGTCAATGGCGAAGAGTTACCAGAACATGTTGAAGATTATGAATTACCTGTTGGCTAAGGAAAGAAAAACAAAATAAATTCACAGTGCGGTGATTTAGCGACAGTTCTTGTTGATAAAGTCGTTAAGTTGTTCGCGCTGTTTGTTTTTATCTTCGTCAGTGAAGCGAGAATAGTTCCCTTCAGTGTCTTTGTACAAACGGTTACCGCCGTAATCTAATTCAATAAGGCTCTTTTTGCTGGCCTCGCAGCTTTCCTGGAGGCGCTTGTTTTCCTCAGCCTGTTGTTGCAGTTTGTCACGAGCAGCTTGACGTTCAGCATTAGATTTGGCTATTTCATTGGCACTATCTTGAATTGATTGTTGGTTTTTTTTAGCATCGGCGACAGGTTTTTTCGTGACAGTAATGTTTTGAGTCGAAATGGATTTGTCAGCTGGCGGATGCTGGCTATAGTGAGTGTTACCTTGGTGGTCAACCCACTGGTAAATGGCCGAATAAGCAAATTGAGCAAAAAGTAAGCAAGAACAAAACATCAAAGCGCGATACATAGGGAAGTCCTTATGATTATGTAGGATTAGTGTCTTTTGGTTAAGTATATAGCACTGTGTGACTAATGAAAGAGCTTGACCAAATGCACAAAAGTTAGTATTTTGTCCAGTTCGATTTCATGTTGTAATCGAATTTATTTTAGATCGAATCAAATCAGTTGAATTTTGGAGAATCATTGTGGAGCTAAGTGGCGGTGAAATCGTCATCCAATCCTTAAAAGATGAGGGTGTGGAATACGTGTTTGGGTACCCTGGTGGGTGCGTATTACATATATATGATGCTATTTTTAAGCAAGAAGATGTGAAACACGTGTTGGTCCGCCATGAGCAAGGTGCTACTCATGCGGCCGATGGTTATGCGCGCTCGTCAGGTAAGCCTGGTGTGGTACTTGTAACCTCTGGCCCCGGTGCAACAAATGCAGTAACCGGCATTGCTACAGCCTATATGGACTCAATTCCTCTGGTGGTGATCACTGGGCAAGTGCCTCGAGCAGTTATTGGTACCGATGCTTTTCAAGAAGTTGATACGGTCGGTATTACTCGCCCGTGTGTAAAACATAATTTCTTGGTAAAGGATGTTGCCGATATTGCTGAAACGATGAAAAAGGCGTTTTATTTAGCTATGTCAGGTCGCCCAGGTCCTGTTGTGGTTGATATCCCTAAAGATATAACAGACCCTGATATTAAGGTGCCTTACCAATATCCTGAAGAAGTAGTCATGCGTTCTTATAAACCAATAATTAGTGGCAATATTGGTCAAACAAGAAAAGCAATTGAACTGATTAAAGCAGCTAAACGCCCTGTAATATACAGTGGTGGTGGCGTTATTTTAGGTGAAGCTAGCGAAGAATTTAGACGGCTTTGTAAAACGTTGAATTTCCCTGTTACTCAGACCTTAATGGGCTTAGGGGCTTTTCCAGGCACAGACCCGCAGTCTATAGGAATGCTGGGTATGCATGGTACTTACGAAGCGAATATGGCAATGCATGATAGTGATTTAATTATTGCTATCGGCGCTCGGTTTGACGATCGGGTAACAGGTAAAATTGCCGAGTTTTGCCCAAATGCCAAAATCATTCATATTGATGTGGATCCGGCCTCTATTTCTAAAACCATTACGGTTGATGTGCCTATTGTTGGACAGGTAAAACCTGTTGTATTAGACATGCTTGCACAAATAGAGAGTTTAGGTGAAACCTTTGATCGTGAGCGTATTGCTGATTGGTGGCGACAAATAGACGAATGGCGTGCAGTAGATTGCATGGCATACGATAAGAACAGCGGCACTATCAAACCACAATATGTTATCGAGCAACTGTACAAGGTAACGAACGGTGAAGCCTTTGTAACATCGGACGTGGGCCAGCACCAAATGTTTGCCGCACAATTTTACCCGTTTGATAAACCTCGTCGTTGGATCAATTCTGGTGGCTTAGGAACAATGGGTTTTGGTTTGCCGGCGGCGATGGGTGTAAAGTTTGCTAACCCAGAGGCTGATGTTGCTTGTGTAACCGGCGAAGGAAGCATACAAATGTGCCTGCAAGAGTTATCGACTATGTTGCAATACGATACCCCCGTGAAAGTGATTAACTTAAACAATGGTTATCTAGGCATGGTGCGTCAATGGCAAGAGTTCACTTATAAAAGTCGTTATTCGCATTCTTACCTTGAGGCATTACCAGACTTTAAAAAGTTAGCAGAAGCGTATGGTCATGTGGGTATTCAAGTGACTAAAAAAGAAGATGTAGAGCCGGCGCTAAGGGAAGCCTTTGCGATGAAAGATCGTACGGTTTTTCTAGACTTTTTAACAGATACAGAAGAAAACGTATATCCAATGATTGAGGCAGGTAAAGCTCATAACGATATGGTAATGGCGCCAAACTCAAAGTATAAAAGGATATTGGCATGAGTCGTCAGCATATTATTTCAGTCTTATTGGAAAATGAAGCCGGTGCCTTGTCGCGTGTTTCAGGCTTGTTTTCTGCTAGAGCTTACAACATTGAGTCCTTAACGGTTGCACCGACTCAAGACCCTACCTTGTCTCGACTAACATTGGTAACCGTTGGCAATGATGAGACAATTGAGCAAATTAAAAAGCAACTGAATAAATTAATTGATGTGGTGAAGTTAATTGATTTATCAGAGTCCTTTTCATTAGAACGCGAGCTAGTTTTGCTGAAGGTGAAAAAGAATGATGCCATGTTGCAAAAAATTGACAGTTTAGGCACCGATTCATCAGCCCGTATTACCGATGAAACGGATGGCTATTTGATTGTTGAATTATCAGGCGAAAAAGCTTGGTTGGATGATTTCTTGTCTTCATTGGAAAATGAAGTTATTGATGTTGTTCGGACCGGTGTCATCGGTTTGTCTCGTGGTGAGAGATCGTTAACGCTGTAACAAGTTAAGTGCGGCGTCTTGCGCAGGCAGGACGGTTAAATTTTAATAAAATTAAGGAAAAAGATGAATATTTACTACGATAAAGACGCGGACCTTTCAATCATTAAAGGAATGACAGTAGCTGTTATTGGTTATGGTTCACAAGGCCATGCGCATGCAAATAACCTAAAAGATTCTGGCGTTAATGTTGTTGTTGGTTTAAGAGCTAGCTCAAGTTCAGTGGCTAAAGCACAAGAAGCTGGCTTAGCGGTTAAAGAAGTGGCTGAAGCGGTAGCATCTGCTGACTTAGTAATGATTTTGACTCCGGACGAATTTCAATCTCAGTTATATAAAGAAGAAATTGAGCCAAATATTAAGCAAGGTGCTGCATTAGCATTTGCACACGGTTTTGCTATTCATTATAACCAAGTGGTACCACGTGCTGACTTAGATGTGATTATGATTGCACCTAAAGCGCCTGGACATACCGTACGTAACGAATTTAAAAACGGTGGTGGTATTCCCGATTTGATTGCTGTTTTCCAAGATGCATCTGGCAAAGCTAAAAATATCGCCTTGTCATACGCATCAGCAATTGGCGGCGGTCGTACAGGTATTATCGAAACAACCTTTAAAGATGAAACAGAAACTGACCTATTCGGTGAGCAAGCTGTTTTATGTGGTGGTACGGTTGAACTTGTTAAAATGGGTTTTGAAACATTGGTTGAAGCCGGCTATGCACCAGAAATGGCGTACTTTGAATGTTTGCATGAGTTAAAACTTATTGTGGATTTAATGTACGAAGGTGGCATTGCAAACATGAACTACTCGATCTCAAACAATGCTGAGTATGGTGAGTATGTAACCGGTAAGAAAGTGATCAATGACGAATCTCGTGAAGCAATGCGTGAAACGTTAAGAAACATTCAAAATGGTGAGTATGCTAAACAGTTTATTGTTGAAGGGGCGACTAACTACCCATCAATGACAGCAAACCGCAGAAATAATGCGGCACACCAAATTGAGCAAGTTGGCGGAAAATTACGTGAAATGATGCCATGGATTACTGCCAATGCTTTAGTTGATAAAACTAAAAACTAGGTCGTTTTTTTAAAGACTACAAAAGCGGCCGTTTTAACGGCCGCTTTTTTTTGTCATTATATAGATGATGCTAGGCTATACTAAAAATACAACCAACGGAGTTAGTACTTGATGAAACAAACACCCCCTCCATCCAAAGGGCTGTATTTACTGCCAAACCTATTTACAACCAGCGCCTTGTTTGCTGGCTTTTATGCGATTACAGGCGCAGTTAATGGCCATTTTGAAATAGCTGTTATTGCTATTTTTATTGCCATGGTGCTGGATGGCCTTGATGGCCGTGTTGCACGCATGACCAATACTCAAAGCGAGTTTGGTGCACAATACGATAGCTTGGCTGACTTGGTTTCATTTGGTGTGGCACCTGCAGCAGTTGCTTATTCGTGGGGGCTGTCGTCCTTAGGCAAGTTTGGTTGGATGGTAGCCTTTGTATATGCAACGTGTGGTGCATTACGTTTAGCACGCTTTAATGTTCAGCATAACATTGCTGATAAACGCTACTTTCAAGGGTTAGCCAGCCCAGCTGCCGCTGCCCTAGTGGCCGGCTATGTGTGGTTAATGGAAGACTACCAATTAACAGGCACCGCGGCGACGGCAGGCTTACTAACAGTCACCTTATGTGCGGGTTTATTAATGGTTAGTAACATTCGTTACCATAGTTTCAAAGAGCTTAATTTTACGGGCAAGGTGCCTTTTGTCGTTGCCGTGATTGTTATGCTGGTTTTAGCCTTAATCTATGCTGCGCCTCCGTTAATATTATTTATTATGTGTTTAGTGTATGCCTTATCTGGACTAGTACTAACGATGCGCTTATTGCGCCGAACACAACGCGATAAAACTGAATGACAACATCCAATAGGCAGCTAGCCTACTTGGATCTGATGGGCGTTCAAGTTTGGCAAGAGAGGAGCAGGCAAGAACAAGTAATCGCCGAAGAAGTCAGTGACGACGTTACAGCAAACACCCTTCAAGAGCTTTACGAAATAGCGTCAAACTGCCAACGTTGTGAGGCTTCAGCTGTTAGGAACCAGCTAGTGTTTAGCGATGGCCCAATGCACGCCGACTGGCTCATCGTTGGTGACTTTCCAACACAACAAGATGATAGAGAAGGGCGCCCATTAACCGGCGACGTGGCTCACTTATTATCAGAAATGTTATTGGCGGTCGGGGTTAAAAAATCGACAGTTCATTTAACAAACAGTGTTAAGTGTCGTTCAGCTAATGTTGAAGCGGAAAAGGTCGAGTTATTATCGTGCCGAGCTTACTTGATTCGTCAAATAGAATTGGTAAAACCACAGCTTGTCTTTGTATTGGGTGAAAAGGCAGCACAAAGCTTACTAAAATCAAACGAATCGTTAAGCCACCTAACAGGAACAGTGCATAAGGTTGATGGTGTGCCCACACCAATAGTGGTCAGTTGCCACCCACGCGATTTATTAAAAACACCTTTAGCCAAAAGGCAAGCTTGGGACGATATACAACTGGCAAGAACGCTGGTTAGCAAGGCTTGATGTTAACTAAATTAAAATCGTTGCTGAGTTTAACTGGCCCTCAAGTGGATTATTTACGCCCATTAAAAACACACGATATTCCCAAAGTTCTGACAATTGAGCGGCAAATGTATAGCTACCCTTGGAGTGAAGGCATCTTCAAAGACTGTTTAAAAATTGGCTATTCAAATTGGGCCTTTATTAAAGACGGTCAGTTCGTAGGCTATGTTATTTTATCAGTCGCAGTTGGCGAAGCGCATATCTTAAATATATGCTTGGACCCTGCCTACCAAGGCAAAGGATTAGGTCGACAATTTCTAAAAGAAGTGCTGATTATCGCGAAGAAAAAAAATGCAAACAGTGTTTTCTTAGAAGTAAGACCCTCCAATACAGCAGCCGTTCAACTCTATAAAACCGCCGGTTTTAAAAAAATTGGCAAACGTAAAAATTATTACCCAGCAGCCGATGGTAAAGAAGATGCTTTGGTCTTATCGTTGGATTTAACATCAGATTCTGCGTAAAAAGCTCCTTTGGCATTATTAGCTAACAATCGCTTGCCGTATAATGCCAAATCATTATTTTAAGTAGTTAATCAGCATGTCTAGCGAATTTAAAAAACGGCGAACGTTTGCCATTATCTCCCACCCCGATGCGGGTAAAACAACGCTGACCGAAAAACTGTTGTTGTTCGGGGGCGCGATTCAGGTTGCGGGGTCAGTTAAAGGGCGAAAAGCTTCACGACACGCAACATCTGACTGGATGGAAATGGAGCAAGAGCGGGGTATTTCGATTACTACCTCGGTGATGCAGTTTGAACATAATGAAAAATTATTGAACTTGCTCGATACCCCTGGGCATGAGGATTTTTCTGAAGATACCTATCGAACATTAACAGCGGTTGATTCTGCGTTGATGGTCATCGATTGTGCGAAAGGGGTGGAAGCCAGAACCATTAAATTAATGGAAGTGTGTCGTTTGCGTGATACGCCCATTATTAGTTTTATTAATAAGTTGGACAGGGAAGGCAGGGATCCTTTAGAGCTTATTGATGAAGTTGAATCGGTGTTGAAAATTCAATGTGCGCCAATGACATGGCCAATAGGCATGGGCAAGCGCTTTAAAGGTGTTTACCACATCTATAAAGATGAAGTGCATGTGTTTAGCCCAACGCATGGCGGTAAAATTGCCACTGGCGAAATATTTAAAGGGCTAGATAACCCTGGGCTCAAGGAGTTGATGGGCCATGATTTTGAAGACTTTTTTGAGGAGTTAGAACTGGTTCGAGAAGCCAGTACGCCTTTCGATATAGACGCGTATTTAGCGGGTAAACAAACGCCGGTATTTTTTGGCTCGGCGGTGAATAATTTTGGTGTGGGTGAATTGCTTGACGCGTTTGCAGAATATGCACCGGCCCCTCAACCACGACAAGCGGTTGAACGTGAAGTGCTGCCAGAAGAAGATAAGTTTTCGGGTTTTGTATTTAAGGTTCAAGCCAATATGGATCCAGCGCATCGTGATCGAATAGCCTTTATGCGTATTTGTTCCGGTGAGTATTCACAGGGTATGAAAATAAACCATGTGCGTATTAAGAAGAATATTCAGGTTGGTAATGCCATTACGTTTCAGGCGGATAGCCGGAAAAACGTAGAACAGGCTTTTGCAGGTGATATTATTGGGCTGCATAACCATGGCACCATTCAAGTGGGTGATACGTTTACACAAGGTGAGGCTTTAAAATTTGGTGGTATTCCTTATTTTGCCCCAGAGCTTTTTCGTAAAGCCGTTTTGAAAGACCCGCTACGTATGAAGGCTTTACAAAAAGGCCTGACGCAATTAACCGAAGAAGGTGCGACGCAGTTATTTAAACCGCTACGGAATAATGACTTAATTTTAGGTGCAGTGGGTGTGCTTCAGTTTGAAGTGACAGCGCAACGCCTTAAAAGTGAGTATAACGTAGAGTGTGTGTATGATAATGCACCTATTACAACGGCTCGTTGGGTGAGCTGTGATGACCCGAAAAAATTTGAAGAGTTTAAAAAGAAAGCGCACGATAGTTTGGCAGAAGATGGCGGTGGCTATTTGGTATATTTAGCGAAAAGCCGAGTTAACCTATCGTTAACACAAGAGCGCTGGCCAGAGATAACCTTTAGTGCGACACGCGAGCTGTAAAACATAAATGATAGGAGTGAGTGATGACTGAAAAAAACTATTCAATAGAAGCATTAGAACTAGGCCCTGCAGAAAACTTTATTTATCTGATTCACGATCACAAAACTAACCGAGCAGCGGTGGTAGATCCTGCTTGGGATGTGCCTAAGGTAATAGAGTTGGCTAAGCAAAAAGGAGTCGAGATTACCGATATCCTGCTAACGCATAGTCACCATGACCATATTAACGGTATTGGTGATGTGCTGGATAAGTACGATGCGCAGGTGCATTTGTTAAAGCAGGAAGCTGACTTTTGGGGTGATCACCCGGCCTCGCCAAGCATTCATTATGGTGGTGATGAAATTATGTTGGGCGAGAGCAGTATTAAAGTGTTACATACGCCGGGGCATACGCCCGGTTCAGCGTGTTATCAAATAGGCGATGATTTGTTAACGGGCGATACGATGTTTGTTTTTGGTTGTGGGCGTTGTGATTTCACAGGCGGCGACCCAGAAGTAATGTATAAAACCTTGAATAAAATTCGTACAGAATTACCAAGTTCTACGACGATTCTGCCGGGGCATAATTATGCGGTTAAAAAGACATCAACCATCGCAGAGCAAATAAAAGGTAACCCGTTTTTGCATCAGCATAGCCTGCAAGATTTTGTGCAATACCGAATGAATACGCCAAAACGCAAGAGCCCTTATGAGGCAGAGCCAGAATCGGGCTGTGGGCACGATCACTAAGTGGCGTATGAATTTAAAGATGATGATGTGATTTGCAGTTGCACGGGCGTCACCAAAAAGCACTTTTTAACAAGGATAAAGGCCGACAATATCGAGACACTTGAGCAGGCAAGGGAAAAAACACGCGTTAATGTTGCCTGCGGCATGTGTGTTTATATTGTGGAAAAACTGCTCGATGTAGACTAAAAGGTTATTTTTCTGTGAGCAAAAAAACGTGTTCAAGCATGCGCGATACGCCTTTGGCCTTGAAGCGTTTTGATTGCTCTAAAATATCCTCAGACGCTAAGCACTGAATCTCATAACGCGCAGAGAAATGTTGCTGTACTTCGTCAGGTGTTACCGAAAAGGGAGGGCCGCTCATTTCATGTTGGGGGTAGTCAACAGTAACGAGTAGGCGCTGCGTTTTATTAGGTAAAAGTTCATTTAGTTTTTCGACATAGCGGGCGCGCATATCCGCTGGAAAAGCAATCAAGGACGCACGATCGTAAACAAGCTGGTAAGCAGCTACGTCGTTGGCTGTTAGTTCGAATAAATCACCGCAAAAAATGGTCAGGTTTTCATAACGATAGGTTGAAAAACGCTCACCCTGAGTAATACTAGGCGTGAGTTTATTTTCTTTGAAAAAGTCCTCCACGGCTTTTTTGCTTAACTCAATGCCAATCACTTTTTCGGTATGTTCAGCTAACCAGATAAGGTCTTTGCTTTTGCCGCACAAAGGCACAAAAACAGCGGCGTTTGCTTTTGGTTTGAGTGCAGCAAAGTGCTCGATAAGATACGGGTTAACGTCATTTAAGTGAAAACCAATTTCACTTTTTGCCCAACGTTCATGCCAAAAGTTAGTGTCCATAATGTTTAGTTTATTGTTGAGTGACCGTTTTTAGGTGCGCGATAATTTGATCTAAGGGTATGTCTTGGTTGTCGCTGTCTGTTCTAGCACGATATTCAACCATGCCATTGTCTAAGCCTTTATCGCCCAGCACGATACGGTGAGGAATGCCAATAAGCTCCATATCTGAGAACATAAAGCCGGGGCGTACTTTTCTATCATCAAATAAAACATCAAACCCAGCTTCTTTTAGCTCTAGGTATAGTTTTTCAGTCGCTGCTTTTAAGCGTTCTGACTTGTGCATATTCATCGGTAATAAAGCAACTTGGAAAGGAGCTAATGCAGCGGGCCAAATAATACCTTTATTATCATGGTTTTGTTCAATAGCGGCAGCAATGACGCGGGTAATACCAATACCATAACAACCCATGGTCATCACTTGGTTTTTGCCGTTTTCGTTTAGCACAGACGCATTCATCGCTTCGCTGTATTTAGTGCCTAACTGAAAAATATGCCCAACCTCAATGCCGCGAGCAATAGTCAGGGTGCCTTGTCCATCTGGGCTAGCATCCCCTTCGACGACTTGACGAATATCTTCAATGCGAGTGGGTTCTGCTAAATCGCGGCCCCAGTTTACCCCTGTGTAGTGCATGTCATTTTCGTTAGCGCCACAAATGAAATTTGCCATAGTCGCTGCGCTACGATCAACAATCATGGGTACATTTAAATTGATGGGGCCGATATAGCCTGCATCACAGCCAGCAGCTTGTGAAATCTCAGCATCGCTAGCCATCGTTAGGGGTGATGCTACGCCGTCTAGCTTTTCGGCTTTAATATCGTTCAGTGAGTGGTGGCCGCATAATAAAAGCGCCACAACAGTATCGTCATCACCTTTTACCAATAAAGTTTTTAAACACTGTGCGCTGCTCACGTTTAAGAAACTGCTAATTTCTTCAATGCTGCGTTGGCCTGGGGTAGGTACTTTTTCTAACTGTTCAGTGGCCTCGGCGTGCGGCTCTGTGGGTGCTAATGCCTCGGCTTTTTCTACATTAGCGGCGTATTGGCTTTCAGTAGAAAAGGCAATCGCGTCTTCACCAGAATCAGCCAGTACGTGAAACTCATGCGAGGCGTTGCCACCAATAGAGCCGGTGTCTGCCAATACAGGGCGGAAATTTAGGCCAAGGCGTGTAAAAATATTATGGTAGGCCTTAAACATGCGGTCATAGGTTTCTTGCAAAGACTCGTCATCCATATGAAACGAGTAGGCATCTTTCATAATAAATTCGCGTGAACGCATAATGCCAAAACGAGGCCGAATCTCATCGCGAAATTTAGTTTGTATTTGGTAGTAATTAACCGGTAATTGCTTGTAACTCTTTATTTCGTTACGGGCCAGTTCGGTAATAATTTCTTCATGTGTTGGGCCTAAGCAAAATTCACGGCCATGTCGGTCATTTAAGCGAGCTAGTTCAGGGCCGTATTGTTCCCAACGCCCCGATTCTTGCCAAAGTTCAGACGGCTGTACAACCGGCATTAAGACTTCTAACGCACCAGCATTGTTCATTTCTTCGCGAACAATATGCTGTGCTTTTTGCAGAATGCGAACACCAAGGGGGAGCCAATTGTATAAACCAGCTGCTAGCTTGCGAACAAGCCCCGCGCGAATCATTAATTGATGACTGACGATTTCGGCATCTGAAGGGGTTTCTTTAACGGTATTGAGTGGGAATTGGCTAGTACGCATAGTTATTTTCTTCGGTTAATGAGGTTCACATGAAGCGAGACATTTTACGCTGAAAAAGGACCACTACCTAGTGGCGATAGAAAAGATATTGTTAGGCAGCTTTTTGATCCCAGCGTTTAAGTTTTCTATCAAGCGTGCGGCGAGAGATGCCTAGGCTTTTTGCGGCTTGAGATTTGTTGCCTTTACTCTCATTAATGGCTTTAAGAATATGCTCTTTTTCAAGTGATTTTAAGCAGTGCTTGTTTGTAGTCGCTGAGTTAGTGTCAGCCGCCGGTAATGTTTCATGTAATGGGATGCTTAGCAGTAACGAGCGTTCAATATGGTTGCGTAGCTCACGAATATTACCGGGCCAGTCATAAGCTTGTAAGGCATTGATTGACTCAGTTGAAATGTGAGGGCTGGTTAATTCGTGTTCTTCACACAATTGGCAAACAAAGGTGCTGGTGAGCGCTTCAATATCATCTGGGCGGTCACGCAGTGGCGGCGCAGTAAAAGGAACGACACTTAAACGGTAATATAAGTCAGCCCTAAATAAGCCTTGCTTAACCAGGTCTTTAAGGCGTTTATTTGTGGCGGCAACGATACGGACAGAGGTGTCATATTCTTTGTCGGAGCCAACGGGGCGAATGGTTTTTTCTTCTAAAAGGTGTAAAAGCTTGGGTTGCGAATCTAGCGGCAGCTCGCCAATTTCATCTAAAAATAATGTGCCATTTTGTGCAGTGGCGACTAGCCCTTTTCGTGCGTCTTTGGCACCTGTAAAGGCGCCTTTTGCGTGACCAAATAGTTCGGTTTCTAATAAGTGTTGACTAAAGGTTGCGCAGTTAATAGATACAAAGGGACCTTTGCGTTGGCTAAGGTCATGAATTTTTCTAGCTAATAGGCTTTTACCAGTACCCGTTTCGCCGTCCAATAAAATAGGTGTGTTTTTAGTGGCGACACGATCAATGTCGTCCAACAGTTTAACGACAAGTGGGTTATTACCAAAAAATGAGTGGCGGTCACGAATGGCTTTACGAAGTGCCGATGATTTGTGGGTAGTCATAGAAAATAGCGTCGTGAGACATTCTGTCAAAAGTCTCTTTATATTGAGACAAAGTGTCGCATAAGTCTAGTGCGTTGTTATGCTTGTTTCAGTGATAATTTTTAAAGTTAATTATTAATCAATGAGTTGATGGTATGCCAAACCCGTTGGCATTAGTTTTGCTTTATGCCATCGGGTATTTTGATAATCAATAATAAGGAAAAATCAATGAAAATAAATAAATTAGCGTTAGCTGCCGCTGTTTTTATGGGGGGCTCAGTATCGGCTCATGCAGGCTCTGAACTGACAACGCTACTTATGTTGCTGCATGAAAATGGCACGATATCAGATGCGCAATACCAACGCGTATTAGCTGAGGCGAAAGCAACAGAGCAAAAAACGATCGCGCAAACTGAAGATATTCAAGAAAGGCTCGATAAGGCAACCAATGTTGAAGTGAATGTTAATAAAGGTGGCTTAGCTGTTAAATCTCGTGATGGTAACTTCACAACGCAAATTGGTGGTCGCATGCAGTTAGACTCCGCTTGGTATGGAGAAGATGATTCGGCAGCGGGGAGTACATTAGGTGATGGCACAAAAGTACGTCGAGCAAGGCTATATATTAAAGGTACTGTAAATAAAGATTGGTTCTATAAGTTTGAGTATGACTTTGCGGGTACAGGTGATACACGAAAAGGGATTACGGATATTTGGGTTGGTTACAATGGGTTTGACTTTGAAGGGCTAAGCGTTAAGGCCGGCCATTTTAGAGACCCATTTATGTTGCAAGATCAAATCAGCGACAATAATACGCAGTTTACCGAAAGAGCCTCAATTGATGCCTTTACGGCGAGCAGACATATTGGCGTTATGGGTAGCATTGATCGTAAACATTGGACAACAGCGCTCGGTGTGTTTGGTGATAAAGCCAATACAAATGGTGGCTCAGACGATGAGGGATGGGGTTTAGGCGGGCGCTCTACTTGGATGCCAGTTAATGAAAAAGGTTCGTTGGTTCATTTAGGTTTGGCCGCAAATTACCGCAGCACACGAGGAGGCGAGGTTCAGTTCAAACAACAGCCTGAAACTAACATCTCAGGAGTGGACTTTGTGGATACAGGTAAGTTGCTAGATGTGGATAGCTATTTAACATTAGGTGCCGAAGTAGCTCTTGTTAAAAATAGGTTTTCTGGCCAAGCCGAATATATTCGTACTCAGCTTGAACGCGATACAACTAGTGACCTAACATTTGATGGTTGGTATGCACAAACAGGCTGGTTCCTTACACAAGATACACGCCCATATACGCATAAAGGTGCAAAATTCAAAGCAGTTAAGCCTAATAGCCCGTTTGGTAATGGTGGTATAGGTGCATGGGAGTTAGCGTTACGATATAGCACCATTGATTTAATGGATGGCGCTATAAACGGTGGTGAAATGGACAACGTGACTTTGGGCCTTAATTGGTTCCCAGTAGCGGGCTTACGTTTTTCTGCTAACTATATTAAAGTGCTAGAGGTAGAAGGTGGGGCGCACGATAATGAAGAAGCAGATATTATGCAGCTTCGTGGCCAATGGGCGTTTTAACGCGGTAGGCCATCAAAGGGGCGCATTTGTCGCCCCTTGTTTTTTATAACGGGATAAGTAACGGGTAAATAATGAAAAAAATTGTAAAAATACTTTGGCTGATGGGTGTTGGCGCGCTGATGATGTTTGCGTCAAACAGTTCGGCATTGGATGTTCTTAGAATGTCGACCACAACCAGCACAGAAAACTCGGGGCTTTTAGCGGTGCTAAACCCTGTCTTTGAAACCCAGCACAATGTTAAGCTTGAAGTGATTGCTGTAGGCACTGGTAAAGCATTGGCAATGGGGGCGCAAGGTGATGTTGATGTTGTGTTTGCTCATGCACCAGCGGCAGAATTGAACTACGTCAAGTCGGGTGATTTCATTGATCGCTCGGCGGTCATGCATAATGACTTTGTTATAGTAGGCCCGACCAGTGACCCTGCAAATATAGCAGCCTCTAAAACAATTGAAGAGGCCTTGCGTAGTATTGCTCAAATAGAAGCTAGCTTTATTTCCAGAGGTGATGACTCGGGCACACATAAGAAAGAAAAACTGTTGTGGAAGAAAGCCGGTGTTGCGCCCAGTGGGGACTGGTATGTCGATGTCGGCCAAGGCATGGGCGCGGTGCTTAATATAGCGAATGAAAAACTAGCTTACGCTTTAACAGACCGGGGTACGCAAATTGCTTTTGCCGATAAGATCTCCCTCAAGGTGTTGTTTGAAGGCGATGTTAATTTATTCAACCCATACCATGTGATGGCGGTTAATCCAAAAAAACACCCGGGCTCAAGGTATGACTTAGCGATTAAATATATTCAGTTTGTTACGAGTAAAAGAGGCCAAGAGATTATTGCAGATTTTCGTAAAGGTGGGCAGCAGCTATTTTATCCAGATGCTGAGTAAGTAACGACGACCATTAAAATCTCGATAAACGCCCTTTATAAAAATAGAGGGCGTTTTTTTATGCCTGATTACTTAGCGCGAGACCAATAAGAGGCAAGTAGGGATCCAGTTAAATTATGCCATAAGGAAAACAGCGCGCCGGGCAGTGCCGCAAGCGGAGCAAAGTATTTAACTGCCAGCGCCGCTGCAAGACCGGAGTTTTGCATACCAACTTCAATGGCTAGGGTTTTGCAGGTTTGTCGATCCATACCAAGTGCTCGGGGTAGCCAGTAGCCGGTGAAGAGGCCCAGTACGTTATGCAGAGCAACAGCGCCCACTAATAACAGCCCAATAGAGCCTAAACGAGGTTGGTTGAGTGCAACGATAATGGCGATAATAAGCACGATAGCAAAAACAGATATCAATGGGAAAACCTGCTTGGTTGAGCTTAAAAAACGACCAAAAAGTTGGTTGACTATGATGCCAGCTGTGACCGGTAAAATAATAATCTTTACAATATCCATAAGCATTTTCATGGCCGGTACATCAACCTGTTTACCAAGGTATAGCAGGCTTAAGGCAGGCATTGCAATCACCGCCAGTAGGGTTGAAAAAGTGGTGATCGTGATCGATAGGGCAACATTTCCTTTTGCTAAGTAACAAATAACATTGGAGGCGGTGCCGCCTGGGCTTGCGCCGACCAGTATCATGCCGCTGGCAAGCGCTAAGGGTAATTGCAACCAAGTGGATATACCCCAAGCAAAAAAAGGCATGCAGAGAAACTGCAATAATAAGCCGAAGATAATAGGCTTAGGCGATTTAAGAATACGTAAAAAATCATGTGCTCTTAAGCTAATACCCATGCCAAACATTACCAAACCTAATAAGAAAAAGAGACTAGGTTTAAGGGGTATAAATAAGCTAGGGATTGCGTAGGCGACAATTGATAAAAGTATTGCCCAAACGGGGAAAAGCTTAGTGGCTTTGTTAATCAAGGTAATTCCTTCTAAGCCGATAGGCTATCGTTAGTCTTGTTTAGGAAATCTTTTAGGTAGTACCCTGTATGAGACTCATTACATTGAGTGACCGCTTCAGGTGTGCCTTGTGCAATCACTTGTCCGCCACCATCTCCCCCTTCAGGGCCGATATCAATGATCCAATCGGCTGTTTTTATAACATCTAGATTGTGTTCGATAACCACAAGGGTATTGCCGTGATCACGAAGCGTATGCAAAACGCTAAGTAACTGCTGTATATCAGCAAAGTGCAAACCGGTAGTCGGTTCGTCAAGAATGTAGAGAGTTTTTCCGGTATCACGTTTTGATAGTTCACGTGATAGTTTGACGCGTTGAGCCTCACCACCCGATAAAGTGACAGCGTTTTGCCCCAAGGTAATATAGCCAAGCCCGACATCCATCAACGTGCGGAGTTTTTTTGATACAACTGGAATCGCATCAAAAAAGCCACAAGCATCTTCAACTGTCATTGAGAGCACTTCGTGGATTGTTTTACCTTTGTAGCGAATTTCCAAGGTTTCTCGACCGTATCGCTGGCCTTTACAGCTCTCGCAATTGACGTAAACATCCGCAAGAAAGTGCATTTCTACTTTAATAACACCATCGCCTTTGCAGGTCTCGCAGCGCCCACCTTTTACGTTAAAGCTAAATCGTCCAGGCGTATAGCCGCGTGACCGCGCCTCTGGGGTTGCTGCAAACAGTTCACGAATGGGGGTGAAGAGCCCAGTGTAGGTAGCCGGGTTTGAACGTGGTGTTCGCCCTATAGGGCTTTGATCGATATCAACGACCTTATCAATATGTTCTAGGCCATCAACACCGTCATTAGCGGCGATAGGTAAGGATGATTTATTCAGTACTTTTGCAACCGTTGGGTACAAGGTTTCGTTAATAAGCGTTGATTTACCCGAACCAGATACGCCAGTAACACAGGTAAATAAACCGATGGGAATATCAACACTGATGTTTTTTAGGTTATTAGCGCGTGCATTATTAATGCGCAGTGTTTTACTGGCATCCACGGGGTGACGTTGTTGGGGCACAGCGATATATTGCGCGCCTGATAAATATTGCCCGGTGATGGAAAGAGGGTCGTTGATGATTTCCTCAGGCGTGCCTTGAGCGATAACGTTACCACCATGAATACCTGCTTTAGGACCAATATCAACCACATGATCAGCTGCCAAAACGGCGTCTTCATCATGTTCAACTACAATCACGGTATTGCCTATATCACGCAAGTGAAATAGGGTGTTAATGAGACGTTGATTATCACGCTGGTGCAAACCAATGGATGGTTCGTCTAATACATACATAACGCCAACAAGCCCAGCACCAATTTGACTGGCTAGGCGTATTCGTTGGGCTTCACCACCCGATAAGGTGTCTGCGCTTCGGTCTAATGATAAGTAATCTAAACCGACATTAATTAAGAAATCGAGACGCGCCTTAATTTCTTTGACGATTTTTTTAGCAATTTCGCCACGGTGTCCAGCCAATTCTAAAGAGGAAAATAAGGCGCTAGATTGGCGAATAGACAGGTTTGTGATTGATGGTAAAGTGTGGGTGTCTACAAAAACATGGCGAGCGGCTTTATTTAAACGTTGGCCCTGACAGTCTGGGCAAGCCTTGCTTGATAAGTATTTGGCCAGTTCATCGCGTACGGTGTTTGAATCGGTTTCACGATAGCGTCGCTCCATACTATGAATGACCCCTTCGAAAGGGTGTGTGCGTTTAATGGATTCGCCTCGGCTGTTCAACGTTGTAAAGTTGATAGGCTCATCGCCACTGCCAAATAAAATGGCATGTTGGGTTTCTTCTGGGTATGAATTAAAGGGCTCTTCTGGATCAAATTGGTAATGCTTGGCTAGCGACATAACCATTTGATAGTAATACATATTGCGCTTGTCCCAGCCACGGATGGCGCCACCGGCAAGGCTAATATGAGGGCTATGTAACACTTGTTGAGCATCAATATATTGCGTAATACCTAAACCATCACAGCTTGAACAAGCCCCCTTTGGACTGTTAAAGGAAAAAGAGCGAGGCTCTAATTCACTAATGCTGTAGCCACAAGTTGGGCAGGCAAAACGCGATGAAAATAAAATTTCTTCATCGTCATCCATGCTGCTGATGACGGCGATACCTTCGGTGAGCTTTAACGCCGTTTCAAAAGATTCTGCCAATCTAACGGACAAATCATCGCGAATTTTAAAGCGGTCAATGATGACCTCAATGGTGTGCTTTTTCTTAAGCTCTAAAGGTGGGGCATCGTCTAATTCAACAATTTCACCATCAATTCTTGCGCGAATAAAACCTTGGTTACGTAGATCATTTAAGGTATTAAAGTGCTCACCCTTACGTTCCTGTACCACCGGTGCTAATAGCATCCAGCGTTTTTCTGGGTCTAAGGCGAGTACAGCATCGACCATTTGCGTGGTGGTTTGCGCTTCTAGTGATGTACCGTGATCGGGACATTGTGGAATACCTGTTCTAGCGAACAATAAGCGCAGGTAATCGTAAATTTCTGTAATGGTGCCGACTGTTGAACGTGGGTTGTGGGAGGTAGATTTTTGTTCAATAGAAATAGCTGGCGATAAGCCTTCAATATGGTCGACATCAGGTTTTTCCATTACCGATAAAAACTGTCGAGCATAAGCGGATAGCGATTCGACGTAACGACGCTGTCCCTCTGCATAAATCGTGTCAAAGGCTAAAGAAGACTTGCCAGAACCAGATAAACCTGTAATAACAATCAGCTTGTCTCGGGGCAGGTCGAGATCAATATCTTTTAAGTTGTGGGTTCTTGCGCCACGAATTTGAATGGTGTCCATTTACGTATCTAATTAAATTACCAAACCTGTTAATATACCCGTCTTTTTAAAGGCTAGGCAAAGTAATTATGGCTGATTCTTCAAGCCAACCATCAGTAATGAGTGAACAAGAGAAAAGGGCAAGCTTAGGATTGGCGGGCATTTTTTCAATGCGCATGCTCGGCTTGTTTATGATTTTACCTGTAATGTCCTTGTATACCGAGCACCTTAATGGAATAACACCGGTGCTACTGGGCTTGTCGATTAGTATTTATGGTTTAACGCAGGCGTTATTGCAAATTCCATTTGGCTTGATGTCTGACCGCTTTGGGCGTAAAAAAATTATTACGATTGGCTTATTATTGTTTGTAGCTGGTAGCGTTGTCGCTGCCTTATCAACAACGATATACGGCATTATTCTTGGCCGGGCTTTGCAGGGGAGTGGCGCTGTTGCTGCGGCAATTATGGCGTTGGCGGCCGATTTAACGTTGGAGCAAAATCGGACAAAAATAATGGCAACGATAGGCATCAGCATTGGTATCTCATTTGGTATTGCGATGGTACTGGGGCCGTTGTTAGCATCGGTTGTTGGCTTGCAGGGTATTTTCTGGTTTACAGCGATTTTGGCCACGGTGGGTATATTTATCCTGCATAACGTTGTGCCAGACGCGAAAAAATTATCGGTGCATAAAGATGCAGAGCCTATTCCTGCTTTGATGGGTAAGGTGTTAAAAGATACGCAGCTATTACGTCTTGATTTTGGTATTTTTTGCTTACATTTAGTGATGACCGCTATGTTTGTTGTGCTTCCACTGGTTTTACGAGGGAAGCTGGGCATCGCTGCGGATCACCACTGGATGGTTTACTTGCCTGTGTTGGGGTTATCGGTAGTGGCAATGCTACCCTTTATTATCCTCGCAGAAAAAAAGCGTAAGATGAAAGTCGTTTTCGTTAGCGCTGTAGCGGCCTTGTCATTGGCTAGCCTCGGGTTGTATTTGTTCAGTGGTCATCTTTGGGGCATGCTGGGTTCTTTATTTGTATTTTTCACAGCATTTAATTTGTTAGAGGCGAGTTTGCCGTCATTGATTTCTAAAATAGCGTTTGCTGGCGGAAAAGGAACCGCGATGGGCGTTTATTCCAGCTCGCAATTTTTTGGCGCTTTTTGTGGTGGTTTAATGGGCGGGCTAGTATGGAATAATTATGGTTTAGCCTCCGTGTTTTTAGCCTGTGGCGGTATTTTATTTATTTGGTTTATAGTGGCGCTAAGCATGAAGGCCCCACGTCATATGAGTAGTTTGTTGAAACACGTGGAGATCGAAACGAGCGAGCAGGCACGGCAAATAACTGATAAGCTATTAGCGGTAAAAGGGGTGCTAGATGTTGGTATTTCAGTTGATGATTCAACGGCTTATTTAAAGGTCGATAATGAATTATTAGATGAGCTGGCACTAGAAGCAATCATCCCAACTAATCAAGCAACAGGCTGAGATTAAACTTTAAACCCGCCCCATTGAGGGCAAGAATAACGGAGCACAACATGGCAAGCAGAGGCGTAAATAAAGTAATTTTGGTGGGTAACTTGGGTAAAGACCCTGAGATTCGTTATATGCCGAGTGGTGGTGCGGTAGCCAATGTTACCGTGGCAACATCAGAATCATGGAAAGATAAAAATACAGGTGAACAAAAAGAACAAACAGAGTGGCATAGAGTAGTGTTTTTTAATCGTTTAGCTGAGGTGGTTGGTGAGTACCTTAAGAAGGGCTCAAAAATTTATGTAGAAGGTGCTTTGCAAACACGTAAATGGCAAGATCAAAGCGGACAAGACCGTTACACTACAGAAATTAAAGCCAGCACAATGCAAATGTTGGACAGCCGAGGCGGTGGTTCGGCTGAATTTTCGCCAGCAGGTGCAGCGCCGGCCTCGAAACCGAGTAATTTTGCATCAGCACCGGCACAACCTACAGCACCGATGGATGATTTTGATGATGACATTCCATTTTGACGGATACCTTATACTTATTTGTAATATATATTCACTTAAACCCCTAATTAATAGGGGTTTTTTTATTGCCAGTAATAAATTATTATGTAAAAAATATACTTGTTTTATTTTAAGTATGTGATACCTTGTCATTATGTAAAAAATAAGGAGTGATATGGGTGGCGTGCAAAAAACATTTGTCATGAATTCTGGAGAGCGTTATTGCTTGCTTGTGGATAGTTGTGGTTTGCCGTTATATTTTCCAAGTTTGTATGTCACTACTCAGGTTAGGAATAGGTCTCTTTCATTGTCTGCTATGGAATCTACATTAAGCGGTATATCAGTTCTGAATAGCTACTTTCTTGATAATGGAAAGAATATTGAGAAGATGTTTTCTGAGAGACAGCTTTTGAATGACTTTGAACTGGACGGAATTAGGGATTATTGCCAGAAGAATTTTCGTAGTCAAAAAGAGAATAGAGGATTTAAAGAAGGAGTTTCACTTAAGCAATTGAAGAGCCTTGGCGAGACGGTGAGTTCTGAAACTGAGTATGTTCGTTTAACTGTTATTTCTAAGTATTTGAAGTGGTTGACTGGGCAGTTAATTAATTTATCAAATGATGGTGCGTTGGTTGCGCAAATCCAAAGAATGGAGGAAGGCCTTAAGTCAAGAAGGCCCGTGAAAAAAAACCGCAATTCAGAGGCTGACGTGGAGGCGCTATCTGAAGATCAGCTTGATCTATTGTTTGAAATATTTAGGCCAGAATCGGACTTGAATCCGTTTAGTGATAAGTCGGTTAGGGTACGTAATCGGTTGATTTTTGTCTTGTTGTATCACCTTGGTTTAAGGGGGGGAGAATTATTGAATATTCGAATACGAGATATTGATTTTGGATCAAATCAGTTAATCATTGCTCGTAGAGCAGATGAAAAGGATGACCCGAGAAAAGACCAGCCGTTGGTTAAAACGCTTGATCGACGACTACCCCTAAGAGATACGTTGGCAAATGAAATCCATCATTACATTTTATATGACAGAAAAGCGGTCGCTAATGCTTCGAAAAATGATTTTCTTTTGGTTACACACAAATCAGGACCAACGCAGGGGCAGCCGCTTTCTAAATCAGCTTATAAGAAAGTAATTGGTGTTATTAGGCAAGCGTCGCCTTTATTGTTTGATTTGACGGGGCATAAATTAAGGCACTCTTGGAATGAGCTATTCTCAACTCAGATGGATTTGATGGACGAGCCTCCCAGTGTAGAGCAGCAAGAGAAGATTCGATCTTATTTGATGGGTTGGAGGGAAGGTTCTGGTACTGCATCTGTCTACAATAAACGTTTTATTAGGAGAAAGGCCCAAGAGGCAGGGTTGAAACTACAAGCGAAATTGACAAAGCTACCAAAAAGGCTGAAAGGTGAATAATTCCAATGCTTCTAAAGGCCCTTTTTCCGATCAAGAAATAAAGTCGAATAGAGATTATTCGTTTTGTTTAAATGATGATATTTGGGCTTTGGATAAAAATAATAAAGTTTATGTAGCTAGAGTAAAAGTGCTTCTGGAAGATCGGCTGATTAGTAGTTTTTTGAAAACACTAGCTTATTTTGCAATGAATTATTCAGGAGGGTATGTGATTGCCCTAAATGAAAGCTTAAAGCGTTACCTTAGCGTCACTTCGGTTTCTACAATTTCTGAAATAGAATTAATTAACTACCGTGCAACCCTTGGTGTTAGAGAGGAGTCATACTTGGGTTCGCTGCGTACTTTTTTAAGAAAATGGCATGCTCTTGGTTATTATGGGGTTACAGATGAAATCATAGAGCTGTTAGACGGCTGGATTTTGAAGGGTAGCTTGAAGGGGGACCTAATTAAAAGGCTTGATCCCTATAAAGGACCGTTGACCGATATAGAGTTACAAGGGGTGAATGAGGGGGTAGTGCAAGCTTTTGATAGGAGCGATGTAGCCTTGTCAGATATGTCTATGGTTTTATTGGTTAGCAATACAGGACGTAGACCCATACAAGTATCACAGATGCGCGTAAAAGATATTTTAAAGGGGAGAAATAAACAGGGCGAAACTACTTACTTATTAAATATGCCGAGGGCGAAGCAAAGAAGCTCAATGTTTCGTGAACAATTTAAGCAGTTTGCTATTACTAAGGAACTATGGATTATCCTGATGGCGCAGGCTGATAATACTATTAGGGATGTAGGCGAAAATCTGGATTTTGTGGTGGACCAAAGTGATAAATTGGAGTTACCACTTTTTATTGATATGAGTGAACTTGAAACTATAAGTTCGATTCGTAATTTGAAAGAGGTGTTAAAAAGTGACAGGTTGCATATCAAAGCGACTAGGGTAACGGAGGCTTGTAAGTTGGTTGCGAAAGTGGCTCAGCTGTACTCCGAGCGAACTGGTGAATTGCTTGAATTAACAGCAAAGCGTTTTCGTTATACGGTTGGGACAAGAGCTGCCCGTGAGGGTTTTGGTGAAATGGTTATAGCAGAGTTGCTTGATCACTCCGACAACCAAAATGCAGGTGTTTACATTGAAAATATACCCGAGCATGTAGAAAGTCTAGATAGGGCGGTAGGCCAGCAAATGGGACGGTATGCTCAGGCGTTTTCTGGTGTTCTCGTAGATGTGGAAAGTGACGCAAAGCGTGGGAAGGACCTTAATAGTCGCGTAAAAGCAGATGGAGGAGGAGTCGGAACTTGTGGTAGTTATGGCTTTTGCGGCGCGAGCGTACCGATACCCTGTTACACATGTATGCACTTTCAGCCCTGGTTGGATGGCCCTCATGAAGTAGTTTATGACGAGCTGGTTTCAGAGCGCCAACGGTTGCTAGATATTACAGGCGATAAGCAAATTGCAGCTGTAAATGATCGTAGTATTTTGGCTGTAGGTGATGTTATTCAGTGCTGTGCATCAAGGAAAGAGGAATTGTCAGGTGGCTAATATTTTTAGTTTTGTTCCAAAGGCTGAGCTAGATGCCAAAACAAATTTGGATAGCTTTATTTGCCAATGCAAAAATGAAATGACTGTTTTTGGTGCAGGCCTTGACTGGGGGGAGTGGCGTTGGCCAAAGGCTGGTAACTTTACAAAGCTGGGCGTGAATTCACGAACAAAAGATGAGAAAGATAAGTTAGATGAAGAGTTCATTGATTTTGCAAAAGCTTACTTTCGTTATCAACAAGGTCATAAACCAACGGGTGCAAAAAACGAGTTAAGGGCATTGAGAGCGATAGAGGGAGCTTTATTACAAGGTAAAGAGGCAGCGTCGATTAATGATATTTCTGTTTCAATATTAGATCAGGCCGCACAGTTAATACGAGAGAATTATGCGAAAGGTTCTGATTATCATGGTGGAAGGGAGCTAGAAAGGCTTGCTAGATTCGTCACCTCGAAAAAATTAGTAGCTCAGGACCTGAGTGGCTGGAGAAGCCCAATTCAGCGGAAAAAAGATAATATCCAAACTGGCAAGAAAGCTAAAGAACGTCGTGAAAGTAAAATGCCATCAGAAGCTGCTTTAGCTGCTATGGCTGAAATATTTGCAAATAACCCTACAGAACCCGCCGATATATTCATTTCAGCGGTGTTTGCAATGTTGATGTGTGCGCCATCGCGTATAACTGAGATTCTCGAGCTGCCAGTCGATTGTGAAGTGGAGCAGGAAGATTCAAAAGGCGTGGTGCGCTATGGGTGGCGCTTTTATTCGGGAAAAGGGTTTGGGGCAAATATAAAATGGATACCCACTGAAATGGTTGGGGTTGCAAAAGAGGCAATTAATCGAATCAAACTGTTGACGATAGAGTCGAGGAAACTAGCAAAATGGATTGAAGAAAATCCAAACAAGTTTTATAGACACGCTTGTTGCCCAGATGTAGAAGAAGACGAGCCGCTCTCCATGATTCAGGCTAGCCAAGCTTTAGGGCTGGCCCGTCACACGAGAAAGGCGGCAAGAACATCGCTCAATAATTTCAAGTTGGAAGCAAGGGATGGGGGGCATACGTTATCTACTTTGTGGAAGTGTGTTATTGCTAGGCAGCCAAAAGGATTTCCTTGGTTTAGTAAGGGAAGTGGTATTAAGTGCAGTAACGCCCTATTTAGTATGCAACGTAACTTGCTTCATAATCAAAGAGGGGTAAGCCCCGTCATCCTTTGGAAACCGACAAATAACGTTTTCAATAACGATTTATCTCCTCGGGACAGTTTAGAGGGGGGGCACAGCAGCATCTTCGATCGCTATGGTTATAAATCTGAAGGCGGGGGGCGTATTAAGCTAACCTCGCATCAGGCGCGTCACCTTCTTAATACTATCGCTCAGCGTGGCGGGCTATCGCAGTTGCAAATAGCCAAATGGTCTGGGAGAGCCGAAGCAAAACAGAATCGTACATACAACCATATGAGTGAATACGAAATGGTGGTTCTAGCAGAAGAGCTTGATACCTCTCTTACGTTATATGGGCCATCGGGTGATGTGTTGAAACATATTCCTGTTTCTATTCAAGAATTTAATACGATGGAAAAAGGAGCTGTTCATGTCACAGAGTTTGGAGTGTGCGTTCATGATTTTACAATGTCGCCTTGTGATAAATACAGGGATTGCTTGAATTGCGCAGAGCAAGTCTGTGTTAAAGGTGAAAAAGCTAAATTAGCAAGAATTAAAAAAAGGTTAAAAGAAGTTGAAGAGCAATATGAGTCAGCCGAGAAGGCGATGAATGATGGTTTGGCGGGTGCAGATCGTTGGTATGAATATCATTTAAATACCTTAAATCGGTTACGAGAATTAGTATTAATTATTGAAAGCCCTAACACAGCTGACGGAGCGCGGATTAAGCTACGGAATGATAAAGCGTTTAGTCCGCTTAGAAGAGCCGTTGAATCAAAGCTAACTAAACCAGCGTCGCCAAATAAAGAGGAGGCTAGAATGCTCAGTGATATGACGAAAATGCTAGGAGGTGGCCTTGGCTAAGCATCTAACAAAAAGGGACATAGAAGCGATCATTAGCATCATCTACGGTCATAGTGACGATAAAATAACCTGGGAAGGGGTTTGTGAGGCTGCTGAGGCGGTTGTAGGTAAGAAGCCGACTCGTCAGTCGCTATCGGGAAATAATACCATTAAAGAGGCTTTCGTGGCGAAAAAGGCCTCCCTTAAGATTGGCGCGCCAATTAGGCCGAAGCCAAGTAATTTAACGGCGGCAGCGGATCGCATCGCTCGCCTGCAAAGTGAGAATGAAACGTTAAAGCGTAAAAATGATGCGTTGTTAGAGCGGTTCGTTATATGGCAATACAATGCTTATAAGCATGGTTTAAAAGAACATCAGCTCAATGAGCCTTTGCCACGGATTGACCGAGAAAGAACAGAGTAACAGGAATTGAAAAAGCTAAATTATTGGAATAAGACAAAATGAAACAATTACAGCATATGGAAGCTATCGAAAAACGACTATGGAAAGCAGCGGATACAATGCGTTCTAATTCTGAGTTGGCGAGTAATGAATACTTTATGCCAGTGATGGGGTTGATCTTTCTCCGCCATGCATACAGTCGTTATTTAAACGTAAAAGGTGATATAGAAAAGGGGTTGCCGAGCCGTGGTGGAAAAATTCGACCACTCACCAAAGAAGACTTTTCGGGTCGTGGTGCAATTTTTCTGAATGATGCCGCCCAATTCGATAACTTAGTTGCGTTGAGTGATTCGGATGATCGCGCCGAGGCGATTATCAATGCGATGGAATCTATTGAAAAAGATTACTCTGGTTTGCAGGGGCAGCTACCTAAACAAGAATATCGTGACATTACTAGCGATGTATTAGGACGGTTATTAAGAACGCTTAACCCAGATGAATTGAAAAAAGCTGATGGTGATATTTTTGGTCGTATTTATGAATACTTCCTTACTCAATTTGCTGATCAAGGTGCGCACGATGGTGGTGAGTTCTTTACACCTATTTCATTAGTTCAGATGATCGTTAATGTCATAGAGCCAAGTCACGGAAAAGTTTTTGATCCAGCATGTGGTTCAGGCGGTATGTTTGTACAAAGCGCCCACTTTGTTGAGCATCAACAAAAGAATCCAGGCAAAGAGCTGACCTTTTACGGTCATGAAAAGAATCCAACTACAACACGTCTGGCAAAAATGAACCTGCGAGTCCACGGGTTGGAGGGTAATATTGCTGGTGGAAATGGTGCAATTACCTATTACAACGATCCGCATGATGGGCTTTATGGTGATGCTGATTTTGTTATGGCAAATCCGCCTTTCAATGTTGACGAAGTTGATGCAGAGAAAATTAAAAATGACAGACGGCTTCCCTTTGGCCTTCCGGGTGTAAATAAAGAAGGTAAAGTCTCTAATGGTAACTACCTATGGGTCTCTTATTTCTACAGTTACCTGAATAAAAAAGGCCGCGCAGGCTTTGTAATGTCATCTCAGGCATCCAGCGCCGGTGGTGGTGAAGCAAAAGTAAGGCAAGCATTAATAGAAACGGGGCACGTCGATGCGATGGTCGATATTCGATCTAATTTTTTCTATACCCGTACCGTGCCTTGCCAACTATGGTTCTTAAATAAAAATAAGCCAGAAGACCATAAAGACAAAGTGCTGATGTTAGATGCGCGTAATGTCTATCGAAAAGTCACTCGTAAGGTGTACGATTTTAGTCCAGAGCAATTAGCCAACTTGACTAGTATCATCTGGCTCTACCGTGGTGAAAGTGAACGCTTTACTGAACTGGTAAAAAGTCATGTTCAAAATTCACTCGACCATGCCTTGGGTGCCTTTGGGATAGAGGTAGAAGAAGATGGTGAAACTACCGAATATCAACCCATTGGTGAGTGTGTTGAGGTACTAAAAAGTATCGAAACCTCAATTGCGCCATTCTATACGAAGCAAAATGAAGAGCAGCAAGCACATTTACATGAGTTCAGTAAAACACTCGCTACATTAAGCTCCGATAGCGAAACCTTTGATGCAGCGGTAGAAAAGGCAACTGATAAATGGAATGCGGATAGCTTTAATACAGCCAAGAAATTAAACAAACTGATCGTAAAAGACGGCATGATAGAAAAACTGGCTGAAACCAGCCGAGACTATATCAAGGGGCTGGAGCTCACTTTCAAGTTGGCTATGCGTTTAGTCGAGACCGCTGAAAAAGAGCTTGGCGCTAAAGAGAGTGATGACTGGGATAGCAAGAGGCTAAGCAGTGGTAAAGAAAGTTTAAAAAAGCAGGCTGAGGCCGCTCGAGTTGAAGTAGTAGAAGAGCTTAAGCAGGTTCGTTATTTCTATAAACAAGCACATTGGCTCTTATACCGTTTCCCTGATGCCGAGTTAGTTGATGTCGAAGGCTTGGTAAAGCTAGTCGACGTTAAACAAATCGAAGCCCAAGATTGGAGTTTGACACCTGGTCGTTATGTTGGTGTGTCACCTGAAGAAGAGGATGAAGATTTCGATTTTGAAGAAACTCTTCGGGATATTCATGTAGAGCTGCAAGGGCTGAATGAAGAGGCAGCATTGCTAGCGGGTACAATTGCTCGTAATTTTAAGGCGTTGGGGGTATGAGCCTATCGATTGCTGATATTGGTCAAGAAGTTAAGGTCTCCTATCAGCCGAATAAAACCGACCCTCTACCGTACATTGGGCTTGAGCATGTTGAGCCTCAAAGTCTTCAGCTGCTTGGTTTTGGATCTTCTACAGAAGTTCAAAGTACAAAGTATAGGTTTGAAAAAGGAGATATTCTTTTTGGAGTTTTGAGGCCATATTTTAAAAAGTTGGTAGTAGCCCCATTTGCGGGTGTCTGTTCAACAGAGTTTTGTGTTATCCGTCCTAAAAATGAGGGTGATCGTAACTATTTATTTTATTTGTTAGCCCAGGATAAGTTCATTGAGTACGCTACTACTAACTCTGTAGGCGCAAGACCGAGAACCAAGTGGAGACTGTTTTCAGATTATGAATTAAAAGTGCATTCTGATGGTGTTAAAAGTGATATAGGAGCTTTAATATCAAACTATGATTACTTAATACAAAACAACCGCCGTCGTATTAAGTTATTAGAAGAATCTGGCCGTTTGCTCTATAAGGAATGGTTTGTGTGTCTTCGCTTCCCTGGTCATGAGCATGTTGGGGTCGCCAATGGCGTGCCGGAGGGCTGGAGAAAGAAACCAATTAAGGAAGTATTTACCCTAAATTATGGTAAGGCATTAACAGCAGGCCTTCGAGTTCCGGGAGTGGTTCCTGTATATGGCTCAAGCGGTGCTATAGGTAGTCACAACAAGCCTCTGGTAAAAGCACCCGGAATCATTGTTGGTAGAAAAGGAAATGTTGGTAGTATTTTTTGGGTGTATAAGGACTATTGGCCCATTGATACCGTCTACTTTGTAAATAGTAAAGAAAGTAGTTTGTATCTATACCACGCGCTTCAAAAGTTAAACTTTATTAATACGGATGTTGCAGTGCCAGGTCTCAACAGAGATATGGCCTATAGCCGAGAAATATTAATACCAATTGAAAATATATTGAGCCTATTTCTTGAAGAAGTTGAGCCCATTCAAATTCAGATCGAGCAGTTAACCGAATACAATAAAAAATTAGCTAAAGCGCGCGACATTTTGCTTCCCCGCCTGATGAACGGAGAGTTGGCTGTATGAACACGATGACGGAAGATACCTTAGTTCAACAAACCACAGCTGATTATCTGCTGAATAACCTGAACTGGGATGAATCCATCTATGGCATGGATGAAGTGCTAGGCAAGGAAGGCACACTGGGTCGTGAAACAGAAAAAGAAATCGTACTCACCCGATATTTGGGTGAGGCGTTAATGCGCCTAAACCCCGGATTCCCTCTCGAGGCTTATCGTGACGCTATGCGGCAGATAGTTGAGGTAAATCGTGCACAGTCCATGCTTGCTATTAATCAGGAAAAAGATGCTCTGTACAAAAGCGGTGTACTGGTCAGCTACCGCGATGAAAAAAATGAACGCCAGCGTAAAACTTTGCGTATTTTTGATTATGAAAATCCCGATAACAACCGCTTTTTAGTAATACGCGAGTTATGGGTAAAAGGCGATATATATCGTCGCCGTGCCGATCTGGTGGGTTTTATCAATGGTATTCCCTTGGTCTTTATGGAAGTAAAAAACCTGCATAAGGATGTTAAAGCTGCCTATGAGCAAAACTTCTGTGATTACAAAGACACGGTGCCGCACTTGTTTTACCACAATGCACTGGTCATTCTTGGTAACGGTGTTGAAGCGAAAATTGGCTCACTGTCTTCTAAGTATGAACACTTTAATGACTGGAAACGTCTGCATGAGGAAGAGCCAGGCGTAGTAGATATGGAAACGCTGTTAAAGGGCGTGTGCTCTAAGGTAAATCTGCTAGATCTGTTTGAAAACTACATCGTGTTTGATGATTCCAGTGGCAAGTTGATAAAAATCGTCGCACGCAACCATCAGTTATTAGGGGTGAATCGCGCCATAGAAGCAGTAAAGAATCGTGAAAGTCTAGCGGGGAAGCTAGGGGTGTTCTGGCATACCCAGGGTTCGGGTAAATCTTATTCCATAGTTTTCTTCGCTAAAAAAGTGCATCGTAAATTGGGCGGTAACTATACCTTTATGGTGTTAACCGATCGAGAAGACCTGGATACTCAAATTTACAAAACCTTTGCTGGTTGTGGGCTGGCAGATAATGACAGAGATCCTTGTCGTGCGAAAAGTGGTAAGCACCTAGATGAATTATTAGGCCAACACAAAGCGTTTGTTTTCTCATTGATTTGGAAGTTTAACGATCAGGATATGACTGGATCGGAACGTGACGACATTATCGTGATTACCGATGAAGCGCATCGCACACAATACGGCACGTTATCTCTCAATATGCGCAATGCCTTGCCTAATGCCAATTTTATTGGTTTCACAGGTACTCCTTTATTGAAAGATGATGAGATTACTCGCAAGGTGTTTGGTGAATATATATCCACATATGACTTTCAACGGGCGGTAGAAGACAAGGCCACTGTGCCGTTGTATTACGATGCACGTGGTGAAAAGTTGGTTTTTACGGATAGCGAGGGCGATGAGTATTCGGTAGCTGACCCTAAAGGGCTAAATGAGAAGATCGCTGAGAAGCTCGAAGAGCTAGAAATCGATGATATTGATGTTCAGCAACGTTTGGAACGTGAACTTAAGCGTGATTACCATATTGTCACTTCGAGTAGCCGCCTAGAACAAATAGCAAAAGATTTTGTGATGCACTATTCCGAAGGCTGGGAAAATGGCAAAGCTATGTTTGTGTGCATTGATAAAGTTACCTGTGTGCGTATGCATAACCTGATTGCGCAATATTGGCAGGAGCGGCAACTAGAATTAGATAAACGCCTGAGAACAGAAACGGTTGATGAGCAGGAAATGGTTTTTCGTGAGCGACAAGTTCGCTGGATGGATGAGACAAAGATTGCTGTAGTGGTGAGTGAGGAGCAAGGTGAAGTAGATAAGTTTAGAAAGTGGGATTTAGACATTACGCCACATCGTAAATTGTTCAAAGATGGGTTTAAAGCTGCCGACGGTAAACGTATTGACTTGGAAGATGCCTTCAAAAAAGATGATCATCCATTCCGTGTAGCTATTGTATGTGCCATGTGGCTAACGGGCTTTGATGTACCGACACTGTCTACCTTGTATTTGGATAAGCCATTAAAAGCGCACACACTCATGCAGGCTATAGCGAGAGCAAACCGTGTAGCCGAAGGTAAGAACAACGGCTTGATCGTGGATTACTGTGGCATCCTCAAAAACCTGCGAAAAGCCCTTGCTGACTTTGGTGGTGCTGGAGATGGTGGTCGTGATGGTAGCGGTCCGAAAGACCCAACTCGTCCCAATGAGGATTTATTAGCTGATTTGGCTGAGGCTATTGGGTTGGTGAAGACTTATTTGAATGACCGTGATTTTGATATGGCCTCAATCACCGAAGGAGAGGGCTTTGCACGTAATGCGGCTATCATTCAGGCTAAAGAAGCAATTAATGAAAATGATCAAACGCGTAAGCAGTATGAGGTCATGGCTCGTGAAGTATTCAAGAAATTTAAGGCATGTATCAATATACGCCCTGGCATAAATGATTACCGCATAGATAAAGATGCAATTAATATTGTTTATAAATCCTTGCAGAATGATCGTGAAAAGGCTGATATTAGTCAGATCATTATGGAGCTTCATAAGTTGGTCGATGAGTCTGTGGTGGTTACATCGAAACAAGTGACTGAAAATAAGGTTTACGATATAAGTAAGATTGATTTTGATAGGTTGCGCCAAGAGTTTGAACGCTCTCCAAAAAAGAAAACAACGGTGGTGAATCTTCGTGATGCTATATCAGCAAGACTAGCTCAGCTACTGTCTCAGAACCCAGCAAGAACTGATTACCAAAAGCGATTTGAAGAAATTGTTGATGGATACAATAACGAAAAAGACAGGGTTACTATTGAAAAAACTTTTGAAGCGCTACTATTATTTAATGAAGAGTTGAATGAGGAAGATAGTCGAGCCGTACGAGAAAATTTGGATGTTGAATCATTAGTTTTATTCGACTTATTGCAAAAACCAAATTTATCGAAGAAAGAAATTAATAAGATTAAAAAGGTTGCGAGTAGTCTGCTGAAAACATTAAAGGCAGAGAAGCTGAATATAGCAAATTGGTGCGAAAAAGAAGGTACTAGGGATGCTGTAAAGCAAGGTATCTATGATTATCTGTATGACGAGAAAACAGGCTTGCCTGTCGATAGTTATGAAGTTGAAGAAATAGAAGGGCTAACAGAGGCGCTATTTAACCATGTTTATCGGGCTTATCCGAAGTTGCCTTCGCCATTGTATCGGCACGTTTGAATGGAATGACAGTATACTGCTGTTTTCCAAAGTGATTTTGGAATCTAAAAACTTTAATAGGGATATAACAAGATAATGGCATTTTCTAAAATCACTCCAAGGCCAGTCGCACCTCCAACTCCAGACGCACTTTTTCGTGAACTGACAAGAAGGAAATTTCCAGATGTATTGCCACATCAAAAGTCGATGATGCAGCGTTATGCCTTAGAAGCAGAGTCCAAAAAGGATGTTGCTTTACAGCTTCCAACAGGCAGTGGTAAAACATTGGTTGGGTTGTTGATAGCAGAATGGAGGCGTAGGAAAAATCAAGAAAAAATAGTTTATTTATGTCCGACTAAGCAATTAGTTCATCAGGTTGTTACCCAGGCTGAGCAGAAATACGGGCTGTCGGTTGTTGGATTTACAGGGTCACAACATAGCTATATTCCGTCTGATATGGCCAAATATAACCAGGCTGAATGTGTTGCTGTAACTACATATAGCAGTCTATTTAATACAAATCCATACTTTAGTGATTCAGATGTAATTATTATTGATGATGCGCACGCTGCAGAAAATTATGTAGCCAAGCTATGGACTATGAGTATTAATCGACGTGACTCTGCTGTTCTACACGGTGTGTTGTCGTCAATCTTTAAAGAGTATATTGACCCTGTCTGTTATACGAGGCTCACTGGGCAGTGGAGTAACCCATCTGACGGATCTTGGGTAGATAAAATACCTTCACCAGTGTTGATTGAAGTTCATGATGAGATTTGTGAAGTTCTTGATACCTATTGTGCAGGGACAGATCTGCGATATTCATGGTCTATGCTGCGTAATCATTTGCGGGCTTGTCATATCTACCTTTCAAGCTCAGATATAGTGATAAGACCACTTATAGCTCCTACGTGGGATCACCATGCATTTCACAATCCCAAGCAAAGAATATATATGTCCGCCACTTTGGGTGAGGGTGGTGATTTGGAACGGCTACTAGGAAGAAAGAAAATTCACCGCCTACCTGTACCAGAGGGTTTGGATGGTCAAGGAGTCGGTCGTCGTTTTTTTATTTTTCCTACATTATCGCTGGGTATACAAGAAGCAACAAAGCTTCGTCGATCTTTATTAGCTAAGGCTTCAAGAAGTCTTGTTCTTGTGCCCAGCGATGCCATGAAAAATGAGATTGTTGCGGATGTGGTTGAGAACGTGGAAGTAAAAGTTTTCTCCGCTAATGATATAGAAATCTCTAAGGAGGAGTTTGTTCATTCAACCAATTCAGTTGCTGTGGTGGCTAACCGTTATGATGGTATTGATTTTCCGGGCGATGAGTGCCGGTTGCTCTTTATTGAGGGCTTACCAAAAGCTGTAAACGCACAGGAGCGTTTTCTCATGACCAGAATGGGGGCAAATGTTCTATTTAACGAACGTATACAAACTAGAGTGCTTCAAGCTGTTGGTCGATGTACTCGATCTTTAGAGGACTACTCAGCGGTTGTTGTTACGGGTGATGAGCTTCCTGACTATCTCGCAGACCCGAGACGAAGGGAGTTTTTTCATCCGGAGTTGCAAGCTGAGCTTTGGTTTGGAGTTGAGCAATCGAAGGAAAAAAGTCAAACTGATTTTGAGGAGAACTTTGATTTATTTATAGAAAATGGAGCGGATTGGGAGGCTGTTAATCAGATGATAGTTGAGCGTCGAAAAGCTTCTACTCAAAAACCGTTCCCCAGTATTGAGCAACTTGCTAACGTAGTAAAGCATGAGGTGGAGTACCAAATGGCAATGTGGCAGGAAGATTACACAGAGGCCTTGAGTAAAGCTGAATCAATTCTCGGTAAGCTTACCGATGATGGGCTGGGTGGTTATCGTGCACTCTGGGAGTATCTTGCTGGTTCAGCAGCAATTATGGCTGCGTCAGACGGCAAATCTACATTTAATGTTAAAGCGAGAGAACACTTTTCAAGGGCGAAAAAAGCAACAAAGGGTCTCCCTTGGCTAGTGCAACTTTCACAACTAAATGAAGAGCATGCGCCTGCCTCTGAGCAGGATAAGGTTGATTCGCTCATAATGCTCCAGGTTGAAAAAATTGAAGGGGTGCTAAGCTCTCTCGGTACTATTCACGACAGGAAGTATACGGAACGCGAGCGCCTCATTCTTGATGGGCTTAATGGTGAAGATGAGTTTGAGGGTGCTCACGAGCTTTTAGGTGAGCATCTAGGGTTTGATGCTGGCAAGGAAGAGACAAATGCGTCACCAGATCCTTGGTGGCAAGCAGGACATATTTGTCTAGTTTTTGAAGACCATGCTAATGCAAGTGAGGGATCATCCTTAGATGCTAAAAAGGCGAGGCAAGCAGCATCTCATCCTAAATGGATGAGAGACCATGTCGAATCATGTAGGTCCCTTAGTGTTGATATAACACCAGTTTTAATTACACCTGTTTCGACTGTCTATCCAGGAACTTTGACGCAACTTGAAGGGGTAGCCTTATGGAGACTAAATGACTTCAAAGAGTGGTCGTATAACTCTATGGCAGTTATTCGCGAGCTCAGGAAGTCATTTGTAGAGCATGGCGACCTTGTTTGGAGGGCTCAAGCAGCTGAAACCCTCCAAAATAACGGTATGGATATGCTCAGCCTAAGTTCTCGACTGAAAACCCAGGGAGCTAAAGATTTACTAAAAGAGAAGTAATATCTTCTTTGCAAGCGGCTATTACTGAAGTGCAATATTCATCCAATGAAAAATCGTTTGAGTAAATAGCTCGGATCGCCGATTTATCAACAGTAATGGTTTACTGTGTAGGTGAGTGATACTTCAAGAGTGTTTAAATTTGTAAAGTTTTTTGAAATGATATGGCATATTATTAACAATAATTATAAAAAATATTTCTATTTAAAGCATAAGTAGTTGTAATTTATAACAAATAATATTTACAAAAATGCATCAGGTATATTTAACCATTCTAGAGACCATCGAAGACTGCTTTGTACATAATAAATAAAAAAGCCCATAGTTAATGGGCTTTTTTATTGGGTGTTGTAAACAGAGGATTCGTTACTACAACATATACAATGGTTTTATGTTGTAGGTTTGAGCCTTGTCTGTTGTTACCGCGCTTTAGGTGAAAAATACCTAAAGCTAAGGGGAGCTGGAAAACTTAGCCCTTGTCGTTATCCGCTTGGGGTAAACAATCCATAATGGCTTGATGTTGCCCAGCAAGTGCCTTATCAATTAATCCAGGGAATAACCCATTCAAGCGGCCAAATAAGCGTTCTTGCCAACCCACAAAATGTCTAGCCTTACTGCTTTGTAGAAAGTCGGCAAACTCTGTTGCTACTTTTTCAGGTGTATCTATATTTGCCTTGATAGCCACATTAAGCGCTTGGGTGTTCTCGTCGTTGAACGGTGTATCAGTTCCGCGTGGTGCGAAATAGCGCACATCAACCGTGCCACCGTGAAGTTCTCGTCGGAGGGCTTCGGTAAAACCTTTTAGGCCGTATTTGCTGGCGCTGTATACAGTAAAGCCTGCAAAGGCCAGACTAGCAAAAGCAGAGCCGATATTAACAATTTGCGCAGACGGTTTAGCTTTTAATAACGGCAATAGCTGCTGTGTTAATAAAATAGTGCTGGTTAAGTTAATATGAATAACAGAAGAAATTTTTTCTTCGCTCATGGTTTCAAAGCCTGTAAATGCACTGATACCAGCATTATTAATCAGTATGTCAATACCACCTGCTCGTTGCTCACAATGTTCTTTAATGGCCTGCCGGCCTTCAGAAGATGAAATGTCAGCCGCCAAGACATCGTGTTGGCCTGATAGATTTTGTTTGACGGTTTCAAGCTTATCTTGATTTCGGCCTACTAAAATAAGTTGTGCGCCTAATTCGGATAATTCTTTGGCGATTGCTGCACCAATACCACTGCCAGCACCGGTTAATAAAATGACTTTATTGTTGTACACTTAGTTCTCCTTTTGTTCGGTTTTTAACGCAACGAAAAGATAATAAAAATTATTACGCCGTGAATAAGTATACCTTGATTTTTAAGGTGTGGTTGAACTGAGCAAGTCAAAATAGATAGACTTTGGAAGTAAGATGTTTGAGTGTTTTAAGTTGCTTTGTGCTATTTCGGAAATTAGCAATTATCGTGTGATAGAGGTTTGCCGCTGATGCCAAAAAATCAGTAAGCGTAGACAGGGGGAAGTGTTAATTAAAAAGTGGAGTATTTGCTTGTTGTCTTTTATTTTCATAACAATAAAAAAGCCCCTATTAAGGGGCTTTTTTAATTAGCTGGGCCGTTATTAAGCCAGCTAATTTAGCTTTTCCAAGAAGGTTTGCTTATTCTTCAGCTGCGGCATCCGTCTTAGTTGCTTCATTTGCTTGAGACATTGCATCATTTGCCATTTCTTTAGCAGCGTCTACAGCATCAGTTGTTGTTTCTTTAACAGCATCAAGCATATCAGCGCCTGCTTCCTTCGTTGCATCCATTGCGTTTTCGGCACCTTCAGTTACATCAGTAGCTACTTCTTTTGCACTTTCCATTGCGCTAGATGTGGTCTCTTTAGTTGCATCAATGGCTGAGTCAGCGGCCTCTGATGTAGCATCTGCCGCATCTTTTGCCATATCACCTGCAGACTCAACGGCACTACTAGCGGCATCTTTTGCGCTGGAGGCGGCTTTTTCGGCTTCTTCACAACCGGTTAAGAATAAAAGGCTTGAAATCAGTGCGGCGATCAGTAAAGTTGAGTGTTTCATTGTTGTTCCTTCAGTTTGTTGAGGTAGTTAATGTCGTTCGACTAGATTATATAGTAACCAGTCAGTCATAATAAAGCTAGCAAGTGAGACAAACAGAGCGAAAAGCTTGTGTTTAAGAGCAGCAATAATTTAAAGGCGTTGAGCAAAGTATATGAATAAGAAACAGCCAGAGTGGCTAAGTCCAGAAGAGTATCAAATGATTGTCGGCCCCTCATTGAAGGTGGCGGCAGAGTTGGCAGCTAGTAGAGGCGATCCAACGCTTTTTAAAGATTTACCTTGTATGCTGGGTTTAATGCATTTGGTCAACCAGTTAAAAAATTACTATATAGATGAATGGGCTGTGTTGAGCGGGGTGTCGAGTGAAACGTCCTTGCAAAAGGCCCCAGAAGCTGCTTGTATGATGGTGTTAACAGAAGGCAATGTTGCAAAGGCTGAATTGAATATGATGATCAGCTCGCTTAATAGGGCGTACCAACAAGTGCTAGATGCGCAAATAATGGAGCAGGCAGATATGGATATAAAGCGGGCTTGGGAAGCGATAAAAACCAGTCAGCATGAGCAGTTTTTGGCCTTATTGGAACAAGCAGCAAAGAAATTTGTTATCGCACTAGATAGCTGGGAAAAAGTGAGGCGTGGTTAAACCGTTCTTAATGCTACTGCTGCCACTGGTGCTGTTTGGTTGTGCCTCTACACCACCTAAGAACCAAGCAAACCTGTGTGCTATTTTCTATGAAAAAGATGATTGGTACCCGGCAACCTTAGCGGCACAAAAAAAATGGGGCACACCAATAGCTGTGCAAATGGCGATTATTCATCAAGAGTCTCGCTTTCAATCGAATGTTAAGCCTCCAAGAGATTGGTTTTTGGGTGTTGTTCCTTTACCTCGGTCATCCAGTGCGTATGGTTATGGTCAGGCGCAGGATTCAACTTGGGAGTGGTATATGAAGTCGACAGATAGTTACGGTGCAGACCGTGACGACTTTGCCGATGTCGCCGATTTTATTGGCTGGTACACCAATGTGTCGCAACGAAAGTTGGGGATATCAAAATGGGATGCCGAAAAACAATACCTTGCTTACCATGAAGGTCACGGCGGATACAGTCGTGGCACATATTTAGCAAAGGGGTGGTTGCGACGTGTTGCGAAAAAAGTGGCTGCTCAGGCGAAACGTTATTCAGCACAGTTAAAAGGCTGTGAGTCGACATTAGATTCTGGTTGGTCAATATGGCCGTTTTAAACATATCGAAAAGCCAAAGGGTGCGTCGCCTACTCATAGTCGTATGTCTTATGGCGGCGATACTATCTAATACATCATTGGCAAGAGACCAAGAGGCATTTCCATTGCCGCATGTGCTAAAGCCAGATGTTAATTTTTGGTTAAAAGTTTACACAGAAGTGACGACTGACGAAGGCTTTATACATGATAATCAGCGGTTGAATATCATTTATGAACGCTTATCTTTTACACCGGGCACAAACTATAAAGAACGTCAACAATCCATTAAACAAAAGAAAAAGTACTACCAAGACATTTTACTCTACCTTGCGGCTAACCCAAGTAAACGACTAGATCAGGCGCGATATAGGCATATTAAAGCCTTGTGGCCAACAGGTACTACCGGCGAAGAGTTTAAAGAAGCGGCAAACCGGTTACGCTTTCAACTCGGGCAAGCAGATCGGTTTAAGCAGGGGTTGGTGAGGGCAGGGCGTTGGCAGCCGTTTATTAAGGAAGAATTTCAAAAGCTTGATTTGCCGGGTGAGTTGGCTGCTTTGCCGCATGTTGAGTCATCATTTCGTTCTGATGCTAGATCGCATGCTGGAGCTGCTGGTTTGTGGCAATTTACGCGTTCGACGGGGCGTCGGTTTATGCGTATTGATCACGTCGTTGATGAACGATTAGACCCCTTTCTGGCAACAAGGGCAGCGGGCTTGTTGTTAAAAGATAACCATAAAATTACGGGAACCTGGCCGCTAGCATTAACCGCTTATAACCACGGCGCTGCGGGTATGAGGCGCGCAGTGTCAGCGACGGGGGGAACTGATATTGCCAAAATAGTGCGTGAATATAAGGGCCGTACGTTTGGGTTTGCCTCACGAAATTTTTATAATGCGTTTGTCGCTGCACACGATATTGACCAGCAACCGTCAAAATATTTTGGGCAAGTGCAACGAGACCCCCCGATGGTGATTCAAGAGGTTAAGTTGCCATCCTATTACTCGGCGCAAGGCTTAATGACGGCATTTGGGATTAACAATAATATTTTTAAATCGTTGAACCCAGCGTTACAACCGACCGTTTGGTCAAACAATAAATATATTCCAAAGGGCTACAAGCTTCGGGTGCCGGTAGAGACGGGTGCTGCGTCGATTAAAGGGTTAATGGCCAGAATTCCTCCTGACGAGCAATCAATGAAACAAAAACCTGATGTTTCATATCGGGTGAAACGAGGTGATTCGCTCTCTAAAATTGCTGAACGCTTTAAGGTAAAAACCAGTCAGTTAGTGGCGATAAATGGGCTAAAGAGTCAACATAAGATTCGTGTTGGTCAGCTACTAAAGTTACCTAATATAGCGAAAAACCAATTAAAGGGCGCACACCCAGTAGCGCAGGATGCTATTTTTTATACCGTCAGAAAGGGTGATCGTTTATCAGCTATTGCAAGTAGGGTAGGCGTGTCTGAGGCGAATATTGTGTCTTTAAATAAATTAAAAAATAAGCATTATTTATATGTAGGACAAAAACTGCGGATACGAGCAAACCCAGATGTATTGTCAGTCGCTGCGAGTGCAAAGGCCCTTAACCCTAAAAACCATGTAGAAGAAAACAGTTTAAAAGCGGACCCGAGTAATTATCGAGTGGCCGATGATGGGTCTGTCGAAGTTCAAAGTAATGAGACGCTTGGGCATTTTTCCGAATGGTTGTCGTTAAAAACGGCGGTCTTGAGAAAGCTTAATAAGATGAGTGCTCAATCTAGGCTAAGGATGGGCGATCGACTTAAGCTTGATTTCTCGCATGTAGACAGGCGTCAATTAGAAAGCAAGCGCTTGGCTTTTCATAAAAAAATACAGGATGACTTTTTTAAGAGGTTTAGCGTTGTTGAAACAGAAACATTACGGCTCAAAAACGGCAGTTCTGTTTGGTTATTAGCGCAACAACAAAATGTGCCGTTATGGTTGTTAAGGCAATACAATACGAAGTTCGACCTTAATCGTGTTAGCACTGGGACACGATTAACCATTCCTAAGGTTAAGAAAAAGCCAAAATAGTAGACCTTATGTTGAAGGTGAAATAACGAGTTCACCTGAAGTGACACTAAAGTTGTTATCGCCTTCCAGCGTAGCAAGGAGGTCTTGGCCAACCATCTCATTGCGCCAATCACTCAATAACTCAAGATCGCGTTGACCATGGATCAACTGTAATAATTCTTTACGATTGGTGAGAGACGTGGCGTTGACGTTCGCGGCGGCGGCTTTCAATCTTACTTGAGCCATTAATAGATCGGCTAAGGCTTCTTGTTTTTCGGTGACTTTCTTAGGTTTTTGTTGAGCCGCAGTAGAGGCTGGTTTTTTGTCAATGGCATTAGCAATAATGTCGATAATTGCGCGCCCAAATTTATCGGTGAATTTGTCTGAAATGCCGCGAATAGACGATAGAGTGTGGAGATTGGTTGGCTTGAGTTTGGCCACCTCTATTAAAATATCATCCTTAATTATCCAGCCACGAGGGATGTCTTTTTGTTGTGCAAGGTCTTCACGCCATTCGGCTAATTTTTGTAACGCAGATAAGGCGCCACCTTTTAAACGTTTGGCTGCTCGGATCCTTTTCCATGCAAGTTCTGGTGGGTTGGAATACAGTGAAGGTTTGCATAAATCGGCAAAGGCTGGCGCCAACCAATTAAGTCGGTCTTTTTCCTTTAGTTGGTTTTCTAATAACGGGTATAGCTTGGCTAGATAAATTACATCGTCAGCTGCATAGGTGATTTGTTCTTCGCTTAACGGTCTACGTAGCCAGTCTGTACGTGAATGAGCTTTGCTTAATTGCACACCCAAAATATCATCCACTAATCGTGCATAGCCGGCTTGTTCTGGGTGGCCTAAAATGGGCGCGGCAATTTGAGTATCAAAAACAGGCGCTAATGGCTTGCCGCGTAAATCGTAGAAAATTTCTTGATCTTGACGTGCGGCATGGAAGACTTTGAGTATATTTTGGTTGTATAAAATATCCAATAAGGGCTTGATGTCACAGGCTATTGGGTCGATGATAGCGACTATATCGGCAGTGGCAATTTGAATTAACGCCAGTATTGAACGGTAGGTTTTTTCCCGTTGAAACTCAGTATCTATCGCCAACCAAGGCTCGTTTTTTATCGTGTTACAAAACTCAGAAAGCTGTTCATTGGTGTCGATATAGTGAGGTTTCGTCATAACAGTAAAGCGTGTAAAAAGAAGAGGCAGTGTAAACGATGATTAAAGTTTTTACAGCGCAAAATTTTATCGAGGTTGCTTTTTGGAGAAACTACCTCGAACAACACGGGATTGCCTGCCAAATCAAAAATGAGTTTTTAGGGGCCGCTGCCGGAGAGTTACCACCGACAGAGTGTTGGCCAGAGCTTTGGATAAATGATGAACGTGACGAACAATTAGCGCAAAAGTATTTGGCCAGTGATCCACTGGGTGAGCAAGATTTACCTGCATGGAGATGTTCGTTTTGTGGAGAAGAAAGTGACGGACAGTTTTCACATTGTTGGAATTGTGAGAAAGAAAAACCTATCGAGACAAATTAAGGCGGTTAAAAGATGAATATGGCATTGTGGGAGCAATTAGCGTTGGGCGCGGTAGCGTTATTGGTTATTTTTTGGTTTAGACCGGGTATTAAAGCGGCGCTTAAACAAAGTGAAGAGGCGGAAAAGGACTGGGCTGGTATTTTGTTACCCATAGCGGCTGTTATTTTATTTGTTATTTTTTTAGTGCTGACCAGCTAAGGGTGAAAATGTTCGATGTTTGATCGAGTAGTTAGCCGTTATTAGGTCTGTTAAGGGACATGCAGATGGCTTTAGTATATAACAAGGCATAAGTAGATGCCTCAAATAAGAATAGGTTTTTATGCCTGGCTTGAACACAATAAAACCGAGTGTATTAAACCAATACACGGTTAATTTGTTAGCATGTCGTTATTATTAGATTAGGTTATATAGTTAATGAATCAAGAAGAAGCAAGAGCAGCAGAACTCATCAGTAAAACTCAAATTAAACGAGAAGCGGATGATTTGGTGGCGCTAGGAAAAAGGATTGCGGATTTGTCGCAAGATCAATTCGATGGCATGCCATTAACGGATGACTTAAGACAAGCCATTGTTGTGGCCAGAAAATTATCTAAAGGCGGGGCGATAAAACGGCAATTTAAGTATATTGGAAAATTGTTACGCAGTACTGATGTTGAAGGGATTAACCAAGCCATTGAACGACAGCTCGATAAAGACAGGGCGGCGACAGCTCGCTTACATATGATGGAGCAATGGCGAGATAAGTTAGTCGAGCAAGGAGATGCAGCATTGAGCGAATTCTTAGTGAGTTACCCACAGGCGGATCGCCAACACATTAGGCAGCTTCAACGAAAAGCGAATCAAGAATTGGGAAAACAAAAGCCGCCAGCTGCTGCACGGAAAATATTTCAGTATATAAAAGAGCTTTCAATGATAAGTTGATCGGAGTTTATAAAGTAATCAGAGTTAGTCAAAGAGGAAAAAAATATTAGTAGAATTATCAGTTTCATTTGGTACCTAAGTACTATATGCATGCTATATTTCTTATGAGATAATTTGTCACAGTTTAAAAACATTATTTACCGAGGAAGAAGGTCATGAAAAAAATTATTAATGGATTAGTACTTGTTTTAGGGTTAGGTTTTTCAAGCCTTTCATTAGCTAGCACGGTTGACAATCTGTTTGCTTACGACACGGATGTTAGTATAGGAATACCACCAGCTCTGTCTGTCGGTATTAAGTACGATAGTACTAATTGGGCATCCATTAACACTGCAACGTTGTCTGTTAAAATGCGTGATGATAGCAAGAGTTGGAAAGATGGACGGGAGTATGCTGACATAACTTCTATCAATACTGTAGTTAACCCGTCTGTTAACCGTGTAGAAGTAGGGAGTAAATCAGCTTGGTATTGGAATATTGATGTTTCAAGCTACTTAACATTAGGTATGACGAATATACTACTTAATTTTGATCTTGTATCGAAAAAATATGGCCATTTTGGCTCTGTAGGTGACTATAAATTTAATAATGCACGTTTAAGTGTTGATTACAATACTACTCCTAATGCTGTTCCTGTACCAGCAGCGCTGTTCTTGTTTGCACCTGCTTTACTTGGCTTTTTTGGGTTACGCCGTAAAGCGCAAGCATAAATCATTAGTTTCAAAAAAAGCCATGATGGTTAAAACCATCATGGCTTTTTTATGCTTAAAATTTAGTATGGCTGTTTTGTTCTAGTGCTAATAAAGGGGCCACACGAATAAAATTAATGGAATAGAAATAATCGTAATAATTATTTCTAATGGCAGCCCCATACGCCAATAGTCACCAAATTGATAGCCACCGGGCCCCATCACTAACGTATTTGACTGGTGCCCAATAGGCGTTAAAAAAGCGCAAGATGCACCAATGGCAACGGCCATTAGAAAGGGGTCTATATTCACGCCAAGTTGATTTGCAATGCCAACAGAAATAGGGGCCATTACTAGCGCAGTGGCAGCATTGTTGATAATGTCGGATAAAAACATTGTGGTTACTAGAATCAGCGTTAAAACCATGTAGATGGGTAACCCTTCAGTGATACTAACGATGCTACTGGCAACCAGCTCGGTAGCGCCTGTGCTTTCTAAGGCGCGACCAACCGGAATCATGCCACCAAGTAAAATAATAATTGGCCAATCGACATCGCGATAAACGTCTTTGCCAGGCAAAAACCCCATGATGGAATATACAAGAATGGCTAAGATAAATGCTCCTGCCATTGGCAAAATATTGATTGCACCGAGAATAATCGCGCCAATAAAAATTGCCAAAGCTATCAAAACCCGGCGGTGTTGCCCAATTTGAATGCCACGCTCGGCGAGCGGTAATAGATTGAGCCCTGTGAGCATGTCGTTAATTAAACCTTTTTGGTATTGTAGCAATAGGACGTCACCGGCCTGAAAGGTATTGTTGCGTAGGCGTTTGCGAACCACAGATCCTTCTTGAGCAAGGCCGATAACAGCAACTGAATTAGCGGTTCGGCGACGTAAATAAGAAACATCTCGGCCAACCAGCGGAGAAGTGGCGGTAATAACACACTCGGTTAATGCGAGGTCGCCCTCGGTTAAATTATCAAATGTTTTTCCGGTTGCTGTTTGAAATTCTAAGTGTGAATCAGCAAATTTGCTCTGCAAGGTTAACGGGTCGCCTCGAAGGATTAAGATATCGTTTTCTTTAAGCTTATAATTTGGGTTCGTATTAAGCGCAAAATAGTGACCACGAGCAACGCCAACAATGCCAATATCGTTAATTTGAAGGTCTTCAACTTCATTAACAGCAAGGCCAATTAAGGGGCTTTCTGGCATCACCTTCGCTTCGGTTAAGTAACTACTGACTTCAAATAGCTTTTCGGGCTGATTTTCTTCAAATCGTTTTTTTGGTATTAACCGCCAGCCAATTAAGGTAATAAAGGTGACGCCAATGACAGCGATAACGGAGCCAATCGGTGAGAAATCAAACATACTAAAAGCGGTTCCAGTAATATCAGCACGATAATTTGCAATGATAATATTGGGTGGCGTACCAATCATCGTGCTCATGCCGCCTAAAATACTACCAAACGCCAAGGGCATTAAAACCATCGCGGGTGATCGGCCGTGCTCTTTAGCGGTGGCAATGGCAACTGGTAGTAATAAAGCAAGCGCGCCAACATTATTCATAAAGGCAGAAAAAAAGGTGACAAGAGCCGTTAATAAGGCAATATGAATGATGGCGTTACCAGTGTGGGGTAATAAGTAGGAGGCCACAACATCAACAACGCCGGCATTCTTGAGTGCTTGGCTGATAATCAACACAGCGGCAACGGTAATAACAGCTGTATGCCCAAAGCCTGCAAACGCCTCATTAGGGGTAACAAGGCCAAATAATAGAACAGCAGTCATGGCTGTTAACGCAACAATGTCATACCGCCATCGTCCCCAAGCAAATAAGGCAAGGGTTACCGTTAAGATGGCGAATATTATGCTTTGATCATGGTTCATATTCTTTTAAAAGTAAGTTTTTGGCTTGGTTGATTTGACTCGCTAAGGCTTCGGAACCGCCTTTGTCGGGGTGTACTTTCTGCATGAGTCGTTTATGTGCTGCAATAATGTCTTTTCTTGAAGCGCCGGGCTGTAATCCCAGCATAGTGAGGGCTTGTCGTTGATTCATTGCTTGCGCTGAAGGCGGTGGGGTGTTGCCATGAGCTTTGCTTTTGGTGGATTTTATTATTTTAGCCATACCAAGCAGGCGTAAAATATTAGGCAACTGCTTTGCAATAAGTGGAATGGCGGAGCCAATAAAGGCAAAGATAATATTTAGTTTGCCGGTGACAGCAAGAAAGATAAGCCCGAGACCTAACAACAACCAAAGTGATTTTCGAATAGTGGCAGCAACGGTTTCAGCGGGGGTGTTGAGGAACCATCGGACGAGATAGATGGCACCTAAAGCAACGGCAATAACTAAGAGCAGGCGAATCATACGAGCGGTAAATTTATTTGTAGCATTATTTTATTAATTCACGGTATTTCTTCTAATTTTGTCTAAGCTTACTGTGTGCGAAACGAAAATAGAAATAAAATCTCAAAACAAATCCAAGAACTGCCGGAGGATGCAAGACGGTTTTGTTTTCTAATTGAAAATATAGATGAGTTTGAGGCGCAAAACTGGCTGACTCAAATTAGTTTGGTTTTGCCAAGAATTCACGCCGTTATGGAAGTAATCGATCATGCAAATAATAGGGCGGAATGCTTTTTTGCATTATCTGATATTGATGAGCGCTTTGAGCTTTTCTGTCACCTTAAAAAATCATTAGGCGAGAAAGACGGTTATGAAGTAGGTGAGGAGTTAATCCATAACGAACTATATGGAAGCCTGTCTGAAGACTTGGCTGACCTTTACTTCGAAATTAAACGGGGCTTAGATATTATTAATTGTGGCCAAGAGAACTTATCTGTTGCTTTGAACCTATGGCGTGATGGGTTCTTTCTTCATTGGGGGCAGCATTTGATCGATGCTGAGCGGCATTTGTATCATTTACGCATCCACCATCAAATATAAAGCTGTTGGATGGGTTAGTTGTAGTAAGTTCTTGCTTACTTTTAGTCACGTTGGCGGTGTTTTAGAGATTGTCGTATCCAAATAATAACCCCGGTAAAAGCTAAAAATATAAGAATAACTGCGATTAAATCAAAAAATAAAACCCCGTAGGCTCCAAAAAAACGGCCACTATGTATGTCTAGCATAAAGGTTTCCAGTGAGATAATGTTTGATTTATAGCGTTGGTTGATGGCCTTAAGTGTAGTCTTTGATAAAGGTTCTTGGCTGGCCCAGTGTAGCTGTTCGTCAACGGTAGTTTTTTGAAAACTCAATGCCTCAGTGAGTCGATAAATTTGATCGTTTGCAAGCAAGTGAATTTGCTGATCACTAGTAGACCCTATGCGATTAATATTAGCGGGGACTCCGTTGAGAGTGCCCAATGTTTCAACGAGCTGGTTGTCTGCGTCAATCAGCAGTACCGTATTGGTTAATGCAATAAGTAAAAAATCATTAAATTCAATGGCACCAGCTAACATGCTGTCTATTGCCATAGCCTCATTCGAATTGATGAATAATAAATCATCGGCCTGTGTGACGGTATATTGCTTTGTTTTGAATTGTCGGGTCCAAGTAGGCGCTTGGATGTTGTAACTGTCTAATAGAAAATTAGAGCTAAGGTGTTTTTTTTTTAGCGCCAAATCATCGGTGTGGTTTAACGCAATACCGCTGAGGCTAATAAAGATGACAAACACAGCAGCTAAGAGCCCCGTGTAGCGATGCCAAAGGTATAAGGAACTAAATTTTTTTCGGCGATACCTTTTGTTGCCCATGATTTAAAGTTGTTGTTCGAGGTAAAGGGCTATTCTAGCGACTTTTTTTAGGGCTCGTACGGATAAAGTGGCACCAGAGATGCCATCGATATGTTTATCAAGTTGTTGATCTTGGTTGATGCCAACATTATCGAATTGGCGAGTAAAGAACGTGTGTTTAACTTCCCAGCCTCGTGATTCTCTAAAGGTTAATACTTTGAGGTGTTGTATTTTTCCACTCTCAATGACGACACCGATAGTAATGGGTTTTTCTTTGCCAACTTCGTCAAGTATCCACGCTGTTTTTTCGCCATCTTGCCAATATTTTACGCGGATAAACGAAGGCTTATGTTGCAAAAACTGAGTGATGACTTCTTTCTTATCTTTCGTTAGCCAAACCGATGATAAAGGGGGGGTGTTGCCTTCAAACACTTGATTGAGGAAAGCCTCAGGGGTCTGATAGACCCCTTTGGCAGAGGCTGCTTGAAAGAAAAACACAGCAATAATAAGTAATATCCGTTTCATCTATTTATTCGGGCTGATTAGAATTGATACCCTACACCGATGTTAAGCCCGTTTTGATCTTTACCATCATCATTATTTTGGTATTGGTAGTCGGCTTTGATAACAACATCTTCATGTGGCCAGTAGTTTACACCAACGTCCCATTGTTCCTTTTCAGTATCTTTAGCGGTGCCAGAGTTGCTACCTGCATAATTATCCCATTGGTTGAATCGAGCAAATATACCAAATTTTTCAGATAAACGGAGAGATGGCTCAACGTAGAAACCTTCTTGTTTGTCAGCGCCGACTGCTTCAACAGCGTAACCATCAATATCCCAAGCAGCATATAGAGCCTTGACAGTGAAGGGGCCAGTAGACCAAATAGCATGGGTTTCAATTAAGTTACCGCTTTCTAGGCCTGCTACTAAGCCTTGACCCATGTTTTGTTGGTGTTGAGCTGATACTGCAAGTTCAAGACCTGGGATGCCAGTGTACTTAATACGTGCGGTAGCAGCCGGATCATTCGCTTTTGCTTTGCTAACTTTTTGACGACCGCTGCGGATACTGAAACCATTATCAACATTAAGGCCAGAATGGATATAAGCGTCATAGCTAAAGCCTGCTCCTAGTTCACCATGAGCACCTGCACCTGCTGCCCACCAAGTTGCTGGGATAATGTTTTTTTCGATGGGGTTACGTTCTGTGCCGTAAAAAGTAGGTGGCTCATGAGTTTCGTTGATAATACCGACAGGTAGTAAAAATGAACCGGCACGTGCGGTGTGGTTATCATTGAGGTCGAAGTCTATATACGCTTGTTCTAGTTGAACTTGACCGTCTTTGCCGTCTCCTGAAAGGCTATATTCAAGCTCTAATTCTGAGAAAAAACGAATATCATCGGTAAACTCATGGCCAAAAAATAGAACAAAACGGTGGAAGTCAATTTCATCTTTATCACTAGCACCACCTTTGCCTGAAAGGTTGTTGTAATGTAATTCACCATAACCGCCAATGCTGGTTTTGTCTGCCCAATCAGCTAGTTTTTGGATACCACTGGCACTGTCAGCAATAGATTCTGTCGCGATAACAGCAGCTTCTACCTTGTCGTAGGTTGTGGCAACAGCATCTCGCAATTGGGAGTTTTCTTGTTCTAATTGTTTATTTTTTGCTTCCAGTGCATCGAGCCTCTTAGCAAGGTCTTCAAGCGTTAATGCCGATGCCTGTGGGGCAGCAAGAACCCCCAACAAAAGCGCTAAGCTACCTGACTTTTTAATACTGTTTTTCATGATAATCTTTTCTCTTAGAAAGTTAAAAATTAGGGTGAGAGGGAATCTTAATACGAATCATTCTCATTAGCAACCAAATAATTCTCTGCTTTAATAATTAACAGGCGGTTTGATGTCATTTCTCGTATAATGATGGGGTATAAATATATTTATAAGGAGTTAACGATGGGTGCAGCAGGTTCATTTAATTCAGTTTTATCGGCAGCGGATATCAATATTAGCGAGGCAGCTGGTGAAAAGCTTTCCGAGTTATTCGCAGAGGTGGGTGATGAAATGGATGCCATTCGTATTTTCGTATCAGGTGGTGGTTGTAGTGGCATGTCATATGGCATGACATTTTCTGATGAAAAAACACCTTATGATAGCGTATTAGATTCGGGTGATTATAAGGTGTATGTGGATTCAGTGGCCTTGAATTATATGCGTGGCGTTGAGATTGATTTTATTGATAAAGGCATGGGCGAAGCGAGTTTTGTTTTCAACAATGTGTTTGCGGCAACAGGCGGTTCAGGCGGCTGTGGTTCATGCGGCTCTTCTAGTGGCGGTTGCAGATAAAAAACAGTCGGTCGTTTAAAGCTTAGAGGTGCCGCTTAGTTTTTAACGTTGTATCTGTTTTTTTATAAAGCGGCGCTGATTCTTATTAAAAAACCTAAAGCTAGGCTTTAGGTTTTTTTTATGTTGGCTTCGAACTCGCTGCAACTTGTACGTTGGGCGGCTGGTTTTTACTGAGGGGTATCAAGGCTATAGGTTGTTTAATGCAGCCTATAGAAAGTTAGATAACGATATAAAAAATAGCCATTTCTCAGTCTCGGGGTTAAGAGTGAATCTTATGAGTTTTTAGGCGGTGTCGTAGCCTCATGAAAACCAGCTGGAACATGCCCCATTTCACCTTCATTGAAGAAAAAGCCTTTCATGTGTTTCTCAATCACTTGAATGCTTTCCACATCCGCGGTACTTAAACCATTTTCATTGATAATCATTGATAAGCGCTCGAGCCATAATGCCCAGCCTTCTTTGGATACGTTTGCCAGAATGCGTTCACCTAGCTCACCTGGATGGGGAGCACTGTCTAAGGCTTCGGATTCGGTTTTAAGGACGACACATTGAACGGTGTTAGTCATAAATAGGCTCTGGAGTTAATTTGAAAAAGATTATACAAGGCTTAATACGGAAGTGCAGGTCTAAAAAGGTTTAACTGTCGCCAAAATTACAATGCCAACCAAAAATAACACGGGTAATTCATTCATCCAACGAAAGTACACGTGGCCATGTTTATTACGATCGTGCTTAAAATCAAGTAGCCACTTGCCACAATAAACATGGTAAATACACAGTAATGCAATTAATGTTAATTTTACATGCAGCCAACCCGATTGGCCAAACGCAGCCCAGGCATAGTCTGTCAGCATTAAGATGCCAAAAAGGAGGGTAAGGACCAGCCCCGGTGTCATGATGCCAAAGTATAATTTTCGTTCCATCAGTTTGAAACGCTTGTTGCTGGTCTCATCATCGCTCATGGCGTGATAGACAAATAAGCGAGGCAGGTAGAATAGGCCAGCAAACCAGGTGACCATGAATATCATATGTAGCGCTTTGTACCACATTAGCTTTTAGCCAATAATTTATCGAGCTGTTTTCGCATCTTTTCCTCATCGAACAGCCCAAGCTTGTGTAAGGCGATAGTTGAATCGGGTGCGACTAAAAAGGTAGTCGGTGTTAAACGAACATTACCAAAAGCTTTCGCGACATCGCCTTTCGGGTCTAAAGCAATAGTGTATGGAAGAGACTTCGCCTGTGTCATCGCGATAACATGCTCTGGGCGATCATGCTTCATAGCAATAGCGATAATAGACACACCTTTATCAGCATAATCTGCATGGATCGCTTTTAAATGAGGTATTTCTTTAATACAGCTAGGGCAATCGGTGGCCCAAAACGTGATTAAAGCAGGTTTGCCATGGAGTGAGGTGGTGGCAATTTCTTCTCCGTTTATGGTGCTTATTGAAATGTCAGGAACCTGATTGATGGCGCCGCTATTGAAATACACCAAACCGGCAAAACCAATCAGTAACATGGCTAATATAAATTGGAAGGATTTATTTTTGTTCATTGGGTTTTGCACTAAGGTAGTTTTGAGTTAACCCTTGATATAAGGCTATAGGGCAAATTAGTTTAGATGTTCCGTTGGCAATAAAAGCTGTAGCCATCATTGGCAATAATAAATCATGTGAGTTAGTCATCTCCATAATAATGACAAAGGATGTTAACGGTGCTTGTAACATGCCTGAAAAATAACCTGTCATGCCTAAAAGAATGACAACTGAGACAGGGGCAATTGGCAGCCACTCAGCTAGGTTGGCTCCAATGCCTGCGCCAACCGAAAGGGATGGTACAAAAATACCAGCAGGAATGCCAATAAAAAAGGTGGCTATACTGGCGAGCATTCGCATCAAAGGGTATTCAGATGACATGCTTTGCGCATTGAATAGATAGTTTTTAGTTTCTTGGTAGCCCGTCCCTGCAGTTGCACCCTCAGACAGGTAGTTAAGAATAGAAATAATGATGCCGCAAATAAAGGCAATTTTAAGGGGTGATAAGTAGTTTATAGATTTTAAAAAAGGCCCGCCTTTAAGAAGGATTAAACTAAAAAGGCCGCCCATAAACCCAGTAGCAATACCGCAGACAGGAATGATGAGCCAAGCTTTTCCCCAAGGAAAGGATGTTGGATAGTTGTCCAAAAACACATATTGCCCATGGAGAATTAAGGCCGTAGCACCGGCAAAAATAACGGCAGTGATAATGAGCCCACTGGTTTTCTCCTCAAGTGAGCGCCCCATTTCTTCGATGGCAAATACAATGCCAGCCAATGGGACACTAAAAAGTGCTGCAAAACCGGCGGAGCTGCCAGCTAAAATGAGTCCGCGTTCTAAATAATGAGGTCCAAAGTTAGCAAACCGCCCAAAGTAAGTCATCAAGGCGGCGCCAATGTGTATAGCTGGCCCACCTAAACCAACAGAAGCGCCGGCAAAAATACCGCCAATACTAAGGAATAGTTTACCAACAAGGATTCGAAAGCTAAGTAGTGGTTTGTTAAGGCCGGCTTCTGAAGGTTCAAGCGCTGCTTTAACTTGCGGGACACCGCTACGTTCTGAGCCAGGAAAAAAAGTAAAGGTGACCCAAGCAAGAAAAGTAAGGAGGATAGGTGTAAATAAAAAGCTGTAGATCAAGTATTTTTGATGCAGCTCTCTAAATAATGTGCTGACCAATTCACTTCCGAAAGTTAAAGCGACCGATGACAAGCCTACAAAAATAGCGCCTAACCAGAAAACAAGGTGAGTTTTCCAAGCAGAGAAAAGCGTAAAAATTTGCTGAACGTTGGGGTTTGCCATTCGACTAAGTATATCAGACGATGCTAGTGTAAAATGTGCTGATAATAAGGATTAATATAAAGAGGCAGAAGTGTGATAAAAGCAGGTATTGTAGGTGGAACGGGTTATACCGGTGTGGAGTTGCTCCGGTTGCTAGCGATGCATCCACAGGTGGATGTCCAGGTAGTAACATCGCGGGCCGAAAAGGGTTTGCGTGTTGATGCTGTGTACCCAAATTTACGCGGGTTTAATGATTTATGCTTTGTTGCCCCGGTTGTTGAAAATTTAACAGCATGCGATGTTGTGTTTTTTGCAACACCTAATGCGACAGCTATGACGATGGCGAAAGAGTTATTGGCTGCTGATGTCAAACTAATAGATTTATCAGCTGATTTTAGGTTGAAAGATGTTACGGTTTGGGAAAAGTGGTATGGCGCTAAACATGCTTGCCCAGAACTACTTGAGCAGGCAGTGTATGGCTTGCCTGAAACAAATCGAGAGTTGATTAAACATGCAGATTTGGTAGCTAACCCTGGCTGCTATCCAACGGCTACGCAGTTAGGTTTTTTACCGCTTCTTAAGGCAAATGTTATTGAAAGCTCAATGTTGATTGCCGATGCGAAATCAGGCGTGAGTGGAGCTGGTCGTTCTGCCAGTGTTGTCGGTTTAATGAGTGAAAGTGGTGAAAGTTTTAAAGCATACGGTGTTCCGGGGCACCGACATTTACCTGAAATTTCTCAAGAATTGAGTCAGCTGTCTGCATCACCGGTTTCGCTAACATTTACACCTCATTTAGTGCCAATGATTCGAGGGATACATGCCACGTTGTATGCGCCGCTAAAAGAAACGGGGATTAACTTGCAAGATTTGTTTGAGACGTTTTATGCTGATGAGCCCTTTGTCGATGTATTACCTAGTGGTGCGCATCCGGATACAGGTGATGTCCGTGGCACAAACCGTTGTCAAATCGCTGTACATCAGCCTCAAGGTGGGCAGGTTGTTACCGTATTGTCGGTGATTGATAATTTAGTGAAAGGGGCTTCAGGGCAAGCTGTTCATAATATGAACATTATGTTTGGCTTGGATGAAAAAACGGGCCTAGATCAAGTAGGTTTATACCCCTAATATAGTATAGGTGCTTTTAATGGTTCGTCACCAATGTCCACACCCGTATCATCAAACGCAGCGCAGGCGGTTAATCGAAAAAACGGCGTTGTTTATTGTTATTGTGCTGCTGGTATTGTTTTTTGTTTTAGGGCGACTATCGGTTAAAGATGTTAAACAATATCAAGCCGATAATGCTCGATTAAAAGAATCTGTTGTTAAGTTAACGAAGGCAAACAAAGCTCTTGTGAAACGGCTCGACTTTATTGAAAGCTCGAAGGTAATCGATGCGCAGTCTCAAAAAGATGCAAGAAAATCATTGGTTAAGCTGCACGAAGAATTAAGCGATACAAAGGAGCAGTTGGCTTTTTATCAGCGGGTTGTCGCACCAGAAACGTTAATTAAGGGGCTATATATTGATAGTTTTGATATCAGGCCGCTCGATGAAAAAGGTGGTTATGACTATGAACTAGTGTTGGCCCAAGGCACGAGCCAGAAACAAGTGATTAAAGGCCAATATACGTTTTCAATAGTAGGTGACTGGCAGGGGGAAGAAAAGGAGTTCCTGCTAGAGGATTTGTCTATAGAAGGATTGAAGTCTGGTAATTTTTCTTTTAGGTATTATGAGTTGCTAACAGGTGAAATTAAGTTACCGATTGGATTTATACCTAAGACAGTAAGCATGATTATTAACCGCTCGAAAAAAGGCTCCAAGCCAATGCAGGAGCAGTGGCTTTGGCGAGAGGTCGTTAGTGGCTAAAGGTTGAGAATTAGGAGCTAACGCCTATCTGGGATAGACTAGTATGCTAAATTAAAGAAATAAAGTTAGAGGTTGAAAGAATGTTTTCTTCAAATACAAAAAAACTGAAAGAGATTAATACCACTAATGTATCCACTATTATTGGGGAGGGTACGGTTGTTCAAGGAGATATTATTTACACTGGTGGGCTGCATATTGATGGTCGCGTTGTCGGAAATGTATCGGCGGAAAACGGTTCAACTGCAACGCTTACGTTGAGTAAGCTGGGTGCTATACATGGGAATGTTAATGTTCCTATAGTCGTTCTTGATGGAGAGGTTCAAGGTGATGTGATAGCGTCCGAAAGGGTGCAAATGATTGCTAATTCTCGAGTGACAGGCAATGTTCAATATAACTTAATTGAAATGGAAGTAGGGGCAGAGGTGAATGGTCAACTCGTGCGCCAGCAAGATGCGGCTTCCAATATAACAGCTATCGGTTTGCAAGAAGAACCTGTGCAAGACGAACTTTCTTAATAGAAAGTGTACTAACCGTATAGTGAATAAATTTTAAATAAAGAGGCTCTAAATATGACAACATTTGTTGCAGAAGCGGATATTAATTTCACAGACAGTGCGGCACAAAAAGTGGCTGAGCTGATTAAAGAAGAAGGTAACCCCGAGTTGAAACTTCGGGTATATATTTCTGGTGGTGGTTGCTCGGGTTTTCAATACGGTTTCACCTTTGATGAAACCATGGCTGAAGATGACTTTGGCATAGAAAAAGATGGTGTCGTTGTAGTGATAGACCCAATGAGTTACCAGTACCTTGAAAAAGCAGAAGTTGATTATAAAGAAGACCTACAAGGTTCGCAGTTTGTTATTCGTAACCCAAATGCAACAACAACTTGTGGTTGCGGCTCATCATTTGCAGCATAGAAACCAGTTGCTTTATTAGTTACTAAGTTATTCAGTTTAAGCGGGGTAAATAGAGCCCAAAATAACGGCTTTATCGGCCCCGGTAACCGATGGCAGGTTACCAGTTTTCCCCTCAAGCGCCCGTTTAGCAAGCCATGCAAAGGCACTGGCCTCTACCCAATCAGGGTGAAGGCCGTGAGCCTCCGTTGAATCAATAGGTAGCTCAATTAAATGGCGAAGCCTTGTCATTAAATAGTCATTATGTACGCCGCCGCCGCAAACTAAGACGTTATCAACGCCTGGGAGTTGCGTTAGGCTTTTTGCAATACACTGGGCCGTTAATTCGCATAAGGACGTCAGCGTGTCGATCGTACTGCCGGGGTGTCGCTCTATGTGTGAAGCCAGCCAGTTAAGGTTGAAATATTCAGGCCCTGTGCTTTTAGGGTAAGGTCTTGCGAAGTATGGATCGTCCATCATGCTGTTGAGAAGGGGGGTATTAATACGCCCAGTTTTGGATAACTGTCCGCAATGGTCATAGGGTCTTTCAAAGTGCTGCTGACACCATTGGTTCATTAGTGTGTTTCCAGGGCCGCAATCAAATCCAATAATAATGTTAGTTTGGTCTTTATTAAGATAGCTGACGTTCGAAATACCACCAATATTGATAATCGCTTGATTATCGTGCGCTGATTGAAAAATAGCTTGGTGAAAAGTAGGCACTAGCGGAGCGCCCTGACCACCTGCTGCAATATCGCGTCGTCTAAAGTCTGCCACAACAGTAATTCCGGTTTCTTCAGCAATACGGTTGGCATCACCAATTTGCAGAGTAAAAGGCGGGGTGCTATTAGGGCTATGGTGTATCGTCTGTCCGTGTGAGCCAATAGCAACGATGTCGTGAGGGCTTAGGCTTGTATTGTGTAGCGTGTCTTGCACGCATTGAGCGTAGAATTTGCCAAGCTGGGCATCTAATGTCCCGAGTGCCTCATAAGAGATGTGAGTTTGCCCGCAGGCGGCTGTTATATCGGCTAATAATACAGCTGGGTATGGCTTATAGTAACTTGAGAAAAGACTTAGCTTGTCATTGCTAAAATCAACAATAGCAATGTCGACACCATCTAAACTGGTGCCTGACATGATGCCGATATACAGTTGTTTCACGCTGTTTTATTTAAGTGCTAACTGAGTCTTTTTTGCGAGCGCTAATTGCGCTAAAAGAGGAGATGTCTGATTTTTGAATTCAGCCAGCAAGTTTTTATTGATTGGTTCAGCCGCGGGGAATTTAGTAGTTAAAGGATTCCGGTGAACGCCATTAACTCTAAGCTCATAATGCAGGTGTGGTCCGGTTACTAACCCTGACATTCCAACATAACCGACGATTTGCCCTTGTTTGATGTGTGAGCCTTTTTTGTAACGACCATATTTAGACATATGTGCATAAAGTGAGCTGTATTTTTGTCCATGTTGAACGATTACGACGCGGCCATAACCGCCCTTTATACCACGGAAGATGATTTTGCCGTCCCCAGTAGAACGGATAGGTGTGCCTGTGGAGGCCGCGTAGTCAACACCCTTATGTGCGCGAATCCTATTCAAAACGGGGTGTTTTCTACGCAAATTGAAATGTGAGCTAACTCTTGCAAAATCGATAGGGTTGCGCAAAAAGGTTTTACGCATGCTCTTTCCGTCAGGAGAAAAATATTCAGTATTGCCGTCTTTATCAGTAAAGCGAACAGCTTGATATTTGTTACCGCGGTTTATAAATTCAGCGGCTAAGATAGGGCCATTTTCAATACGCTTCCCATTGATGGATTTGGATTCATACAGCAGGCTGAATGAATCCCCCTGTCTTAAGCCTTGAGTGAAATCAATGTCCCAGCCGAAAATATTAGCAAGCTCCATGATTGTTTTATCAGACACCCCAACTTGTTTGGCATCATAAAAAAGTGAGTTATTGATATCTGCGGATGCTACAGCGTGAGAAACTTCCACTGGTTTTTCAATAACCGTTGCAGCAAAGTCATTATCAATGGTTTCAATGCGAAGGGTTTTTATTTGGTCGAGGTCGTATTCCAAAGAAACGCACTCGCCATCTGCATTTTGTGCGAAACGTAGTGTTTGCCCCGGTCGAATCTTTTTTAAAGCCTGTGTTTGTTCGCCAAGCTGAATAATATTATGTAGAGTGGTGGCTGAGTAATTCAGGTGGTTAAATATTTTAGCCAAACTGTCGCCGGGCTTAATGGTGTACTCTTTCCATGAGATTTTTTCTGAAGAGCCTGTAATTTTGGCAGTGTTTGTTGGAGCAGTTAACGGCGCGGTTTTATGCTTAACAATTGATAAAGTAGGCGCAGAAAAATCGTCTGATGATCTCTCTGGTAAATCAATAGAGACTACATGTTGATTGTTAGTTGGCTTGGTAGATAAGCTGGCCTGATTGGGATCAGTAGCATTTTTGAAATAAAGCGCAATGCCCAGCATAACTATTGTAGTCAGCAGCATGGTGATAAGACGTGCTTTTTTGCTGTTATAGCGACGAGGGCTTATCGGTGTTTTAAAATCACGATTTATTAAGCTAGATTTCATCATAAAAAGGTTAGTGTTAAGGGTTATGTAAAAACAAAAAAAGCTATAAAAAGCGTAAGCTTAGACATTGTATAGCAAGTAAAGTGAAAAGTATAAAGCCCAATTGTGACACGAGTAACCCTTTCATTGAAAGTAATGAAATTGTGACCGGAAAGAACGTCCTACAGAGTCAGTCTGGGTGAGAAAAAGTTGATTTATATTTGATATGCAGTATCTTGCGCCTTTTATACTATATATAGGGAAGATGTGTGAGTGAAGCTATAAAATTGCAATTAGCGCAGCTAAAGCGCGGATCTGATGAAATATTGGTAGAGTCAGATTTTGATAAAAAAGTAGCCTCGGGCAAAAAGTTAAGAATAAAAGCTGGTTTTGACCCTACGGCCCCAGACCTGCATTTGGGCCACACGGTACTTATTAATAAGCTAAAACAGTTTCAAGATGCTGGGCATCATATATTGTTTCTTATTGGCGATTTTACTGGCATGATTGGCGACCCAACGGGGAAGTCAGCAACGCGGCCGCCGTTGACCAAAGAAGAAGTCATACAAAATGCGGCTTCCTATACCGAGCAAGTTTTCAAGATTCTAGATCCTGACAAAACCGAGGTAGTGTTTAACTCAACATGGATGTCAGAATTTAATGCAGTAGATTTAATTCAATTAGCAGCCAAGCATACTGTCGCGAGAATGCTAGAGCGAGATGATTTTAATAAACGCTATACCGGTGGTAAGCCTATTGCTATACACGAATTTATATACCCATTAATACAAGGGTATGACTCAGTAGCATTAAAATCGGATGTTGAACTCGGTGGAACAGACCAAAAATTTAACTTATTAGTGGGTCGCCAGCTGCAAGAAACATATGGTCAATCGCCACAAGTGGTGATGACAATGCCAATCTTAGAAGGATTGGACGGCGTACAAAAGATGTCAAAATCACTGGGTAACTATATAGGCATCAATGAGGCGCCGAACGATATGTTCGGCAAGATCATGTCCATTTCTGACAGTTTGATGTGGCGTTATTTCGAATTGCTTAGTTTTAGGGAGATGGATGAAATTAATGAATGGAAAGCCCAGTGCGAAGCGGGTAAAGAAAATCCAAAAAACATAAAAGTTAAATTGGCGTTAGAAATAGTTGAGCGTTTTAACGATGAATCATTAGCAAAAAGCGCACAACAAGAGTTTGAATCTCGATTTAAACATGGCCAGCTTCCAGAAGACATAGAAAGGATAACTATAACAAGTGCAGGCGAGCTATTATTGGCTAATGTTATGAAGGATGCAGGGCTAACAAAAAGCACATCGGAGTCCTACCGCATGATAAAGCAGGGGGCAGTAAGAGTTAACGAGCAGAAGATTAATGATAAAGGTACGATGCTTGGGTTGGGAGAGGAGCACTTAGTGCAGGTAGGGAAAAGGAAATTCGCAAAGATAACAATAGCTTAGTAAATAAAGTTGAAATAAGCGTTGACCAATGAAATTAGGTCCCTATAATACGCAGCTCTTCTAGCAAAGCAGCCGAATCATTAAGCTGAAAAGCAAAGAAGAACAGTAAAAAGATCCAGATATTTATTAACGAAAAAAGTTAACAAATAATTTGCAAAACGAAAGCAAATGGATATAATAGCTGGCCCGGTTCAGACCAAGTTTGAATCAGCTCTTTAAAAATTTATCAAGTAATTTGTGTGGACACTTGTGTTGATTGTTTAAGTTATTTAAAAAATAATCAATATAGGTTGAACACACTTAAGTTTTAAAATTTAAGTAATACGTTTAATTCTATATTGAGCAAGATCTAGACCTCCTTTTAAGAGGTCGAAAAATATAAACTGAAGAGTTTGATCATGGCTCAGATTGAACGCTGGCGGCATGCCTAACACATGCAAGTCGAACGGAAACGATGCTAGCTTGCTAGCAGGCGTCGAGTGGCGGACGGGTGAGTAATGCATAGGAATCTACCTAATAGTGGGGGACAACCTGGTGAAAACCAGGCTAATACCGCATAATCCCTACGGGGCAAAGCAGGGGACCTTCGGGCCTTGCGCTAATAGATGAGCCTATGTCGGATTAGCTAGTTGGTGAGGTAATGGCTCACCAAGGCAACGATCCGTAGCTGGTTTGAGAGGATGATCAGCCACACTGGGACTGAGACACGGCCCAGACTCCTACGGGAGGCAGCAGTGGGGAATATTGCACAATGGAGGAAACTCTGATGCAGCAATGCCGCGTGTGTGAAGAAGGCCTTAGGGTTGTAAAGCACTTTCAGTAGGGAGGAAAAGTTTAAGGTTAATAACCTTAGGCCCTGACGTTACCTACAGAAGAAGCACCGGCTAACTCCGTGCCAGCAGCCGCGGTAATACGGAGGGTGCAAGCGTTAATCGGAATTACTGGGCGTAAAGCGCGCGTAGGCGGTTAAACAAGTCAGATGTGAAAGCCCCGGGCTCAACCTGGGAACTGCATTTGAAACTGTTTAGCTAGAGTGTGGTAGAGGAGAGTGGAATTTCAGGTGTAGCGGTGAAATGCGTAGATATCTGAAGGAACACCAGTGGCGAAGGCGGCTCTCTGGACCAACACTGACGCTGAGGTGCGAAAGCGTGGGTAGCAAACGGGATTAGATACCCCGGTAGTCCACGCCGTAAACGATGTCAACTAACTGTTGGGCGGGTTTCCGCTTAGTGGTGCAGCTAACGCAATAAGTTGACCGCCTGGGGAGTACGGCCGCAAGGCTAAAACTCAAATGAATTGACGGGGGCCCGCACAAGCGGTGGAGCATGTGGTTTAATTCGATGCAACGCGAAGAACCTTACCTACCCTTGACATACAGAGAACTTTCTAGAGATAGATTGGTGCCTTCGGGAACTCTGATACAGGTGCTGCATGGCTGTCGTCAGCTCGTGTCGTGAGATGTTGGGTTAAGTCCCGTAACGAGCGCAACCCTTATCCTTAGTTGCTACCATTTAGTTGGGCACTCTAAGGAGACTGCCGGTGATAAACCGGAGGAAGGTGGGGACGACGTCAAGTCATCATGGCCCTTATGGGTAGGGCTACACACGTGCTACAATGGCCGGTACAGAGGGCCGCAAACTCGCGAGAGTAAGCTAATCCCTTAAAGCCGGTCCTAGTCCGGATTGCAGTCTGCAACTCGACTGCATGAAGCTGGAATCGCTAGTAATCGCGGATCAGAATGCCGCGGTGAATTCGTTCCCGGGCCTTGTACACACCGCCCGTCACACCATGGGAGTGGGTTGCAAAAGAAGTGGGTAGGCTAACCTTCGGGAGGCCGCTCACCACTTTGTGATTCATGACTGGGGTGAAGTCGTAACAAGGTAGCCCTAGGGGAACCTGGGGCTGGATCACCTCCTTTCTATAACATGAACGTTGCATAAGTGTTCACACAAATTACTTGATATACACCCGAGCTAGGGTCTGTAGCTCAGTTGGTTAGAGCGCACCCCTGATAAGGGTGAGGTCGGTGGTTCAAATCCACCCAGACCCACCACGCTCATAATACTATTTGGGGCCATAGCTCAGCTGGGAGAGCACCTGCTTTGCAAGCAGGGGGTCGACGGTTCGATCCCGTCTGGCTCCACCAATTCAATAAGCCTTCAAAGAGGGTTTATTGAATTGGCATTAGTGTTGATAGCTCTTTAACAATTTAGAAAGTTGTACATGTATTTTTTAGCCCCTAGTTGGCTAGAAAATATATAAGAAGTATAAAACGTGATATCGCATGTTTTATACTGCTTAAGTAATTCATAATGAACGTTATTTACAGATATATAGCCTTTTTGGGGTTATATGGTCAAGTGAATAAGTGCATACGGTGGATGCCTAGGCGACAAGAGGCGATGAAGGACGTTGTAGCTTGCGATAAGCTTCGGGGAGGTAGCAAACAACCTTTGATCCGAAGATTTCCGAATGGGGAAACCCGGCCATTTTTAATGGTCACCTTATACTGAATACATAGGTATAAGGAGCGAACCTGGGGAACTGAAACATCTAAGTACCCAGAGGAAAAGAAATCAACCGAGATTCCCTTAGTAGCGGCGAGCGAACGGGGACCAGCCCTTAAGCTCTATTTGTGTTAGTGGAACATACTGGAAAGTTTGGCCATAGTGGGTGATAGCCCCGTACACGAAAATGCATTTAGAGTGAAATCGAGTAGATCGGGACACGTGATATCCTGATTGAACATGGGGGGACCATCCTCCAAGGCTAAATACTACTTGTCGACCGATAGTGAACCAGTACCGTGAGGGAAAGGCGAAAAGAACCCCTGTTAGGGGAGTGAAATAGATCCTGAAACCGTATGCATACAAGCAGTGGGAGCACCTTCGTGGTGTGACTGCGTACCTTTTGTATAATGGGTCAGCGACTTACTTTCAGTGGCAAGCTTAACCGTTAGGGGAGGCGTAGGGAAACCGAGTCTTAATAGGGCGTCATAGTCGCTGGGAGTAGACCCGAAACCGGGCGATCTATCCATGGCCAGGGTGAAGGTGAGGTAAAACTTACTGGAGGCCCGAACCCACTTATGTTGAAAAATGAGGGGATGAGCTGTGGATCGGAGTGAAAGGCTAAACAAGCCCGGAGATAGCTGGTTCTCCTCGAAATCTATTTAGGTAGAGCCTCGCATATCACTGTTGGGGGTAGAGCACTGTTACGGCTAGGGGGTCATCCCGACTTACCAACCCGTTGCAAACTCCGAATACCAACAAGTGCAATTGCGGGAGACACACGGCGGGTGATAAGGTCCGTTGTGGAAAGGGAAACAGCCCAGACCGTCAGCTAAGGTCCCAAAATGATACTCAGTGGAAAACGATGTGAAAAGGCACAGACAGCCAGGAGGTTGGCTTAGAAGCAGCCATCCTTTAAAGAAAGCGTAATAGCTCACTGGTCAAGTCGGTTTGCGCGGAAGATTTATCGGGGCTTAAGTATCATACCGAAGCTACGGATGCGTGTTTACACGCATGGTAGAGGAGCGTTCTGTACGCCTGTGAAGGTGAACCGAGAGGTTTGCTGGAGGTATCAGAAGTGCGAATGCTGACATGAGTAACGATAATGGGGGTGAAAAACCCCCACGCCGAAAACCCAAGGTTTCCTGCGCAATGCTAATCAGCGCAGGGTTAGTCGGAACCTAAGGCGAGGCCGAAAGGCGTAGTCGATGGACAACAGGTTAATATTCCTGTACCGCGTATAACTGCGATGGGGAGACGGAGAAGGCTAGATCAGCATACTGTTGGATATGTATGTTTAAGCATGTAGGGCGAGTTCTTAGGTAAATCCGGGAGCTCATTAAACCTGAGATGTGATGTCGAGGACTCTACGGAGTCCGGAGTGATTGATGCCATGCTTCCAAGAAAATCCTCTAAGCTTCAGGTTATAGGCGTCCGTACCCCAAACCGACACAGGTGGGTGGGATGAGAATTCTAAGGCGCTTGAGAGAACTCTGGTGAAGGAACTAGGCAAAATGGTACCGTAACTTCGGGAGAAGGTACGCCCTCTAGGTGACGCGACTTGCTCGTTGAGCTCAAGAGGGTTGCAATAAAATGGTGGCTGCGACTGTTTACTAAAAACATAGCACTCTGCAAACTCGTAAGAGGAAGTATAGGGTGTGACGCCTGCCCGGTGCCGGAAGGTTAATTGATGGGGTTATCTTCGGAGAAGCTCTTGATCGAAGCCCCGGTAAACGGCGGCCGTAACTATAACGGTCCTAAGGTAGCGAAATTCCTTGTCGGG
>OJGT01000013.1_pt1 | contig 208042 bp, 186 predicted proteins | sample 1595031 | NCBI WGS metagenome assembly OJGT01 (sample SAMN05416857, study PRJEB24817) | seawater metagenome | isolation source: Sea water | place: Canada:Atlantic | collected 2013-11 | reverse complement strand
AATCAATGTCTTGGTGCTAACCCTTTTTCGACTTGCTGAATCCTGCATTTTCAAGCGGTTTGGGTATATACCCAAATGCTATGCGCATTAGCTTGCTGTCGTTAATTCTAATATTGATAAACTTACACTGACAAAAGATATTAAAAATGAAAAATCTGCACTACACCGCACTACTGATATTACTTGCAATCTCTATGGGGTTGTTAGGTACGAGTATTTTACTCATGGGTCACCATAGTCATATATCGATGACCACTGACTTTTTTGGTATTAGCGAATTACTGCCGAATATGGTTTTCAACAGCATTGCTGGTATGGCCTTTATTATCGCAGCCGCTTTATCAGTGTTAGCGATTAAACGCATTGAACTAAGAGCCAAACTTGGTGCGTTTATCATTGTATTAAGTACGGTTGCGCTGTTACCACTTTTAGGGAGTAGCATGTGGATAGAGTCTCTGGGCGGATTTCCTGCGATTGGCTCTGGTCAAGGCGTGATCAAGTATTTTGCCTTACTTTCTATCGGTATTTTCCTTACTAGACCTTATTTAGAAAGCCGTAAAGCGATTTGGCTAAATGCTTTTCCAGTCGTATTAGTATTGCTGTGGATTGGTGGTATGAAATTCACCTTACTTGAAGCGAAAGGTATTGAAGCTTTGGTCAGTAGCTCACCTTTGATGTCGTGGATGTATAACGTTTGGGATCTTCAAACCACTTCTAACCTTATCGGTGTTTACGACCTAATCGCGCTGACACTGGTGATATTAGCGATATTTAATCAAAAGCTGTTAATACCTGCGGTATTGATGTCAGGTGCGGTATTTGCGGTAACACAAACCTTCTTTTTAAGCTGGCCAGCAGCGCTTTCAAGTGAAACATTACTTTCTACCGGTGGTCACTTCCTGATTAAAGATCTTTGGTTTGTTGCCAATTTACTGATATTTGCCACGTTAATTAACAGTAATAAACAGCCGCAAGCGCACTAAGTTTCTAATACTTAGATAAGGATCTCAAGCCAATTGCTTTCAGCTGAGATCCTTATTTATCATAGCCTGTCATTTCTAAAAAGCCTTGACCTTGATGGCTGCCGCTAAACGACACCATGCCTTCAAAATACTCAATACCAAAGCGCATGATCTGACTTTTATTAATCACCTTCACTGTTATATCAATTTCTTCTTGCGCAATTTCAATTGCAAATGAGTCTGGGTACTCAGCGTTAGCGACTGACTGGCTGGAAAAGCGACTTTTTATAACAATATCTTCTGATGACAAAGTACGAATAGTGCCGTCTCGCTGCATTAAACTGCCATAAAGGTAATCTTCCTCGGCAGAGCGAATACGATAAACCATCAAAGCCGTATGCTCATTTAAGCGCAGTGAAAACCAATCCCAACCTTGTTGATCTTCTGCCAACATTTGCGATCCCCACTCGCGATCAAACCAAGCATTTCCTGTCACTTTTTGCCATTTATTTTGCCAGTACACTTCACCACTAACCTTTATAAAAGGTTGGGAATAGTAATGGCTAGCAATAGCTAAGTGGTGATGTTTTTGACTATAACCATTATCGCCCTGTAAAAAGTAATTTGGCTTTTGCTCAGCAGTTGAACTTTCAGCTAGCGTCAGATTCAAATTCACTTGCCAAAGTTCTTTGTCTTTTAGCGCCTCTTTTGTTGTATCTAGGCTGACATTATCTCTAGCTTCTTTGCTAACAAAGTTACCGTAATGTAAGTTAGCGGGTAAAAGCCCTTTTGATGATTGCCATTGCCAGTCATCAATTTTGGCATTGAAAGGTTTAGTCTCGGTAACTTTGCTATTAATCGTAAGGTTGCCTAGTTCTTCTCTCGCGCTGCGAAATGCTGACTGATGATGCTGTGCATCGGCCAACGCGGCATGGGCAAAATACCAATGTTTGCTCTCAACGCCACGACGAAATAAGGTCCATTGTGTTGCTAATGCCTCACCACTTTCAGTGGTTAAATTTGCCGTTAAATACCACCATTCTTGCTGGTAAGACTTTTGCGGCGCATGTGCAGCGGGAAATTCAATAACATTACTTCTAGTAGGCTTTTCAAATGCGCTAGTAGTATCACCTAGCCCTTTTAATGGCGAACGTTTTGTCGCTTCTTTATCGCTACAGGCACTAGCAAACAACATGATAAGCACTGAGAACAAAACCATGTTGCAAATGTTAACCTTACCTTTTTTCTTAAGGTTTTCTCGATATTTTATTAGCTTTATATTCATGACAAACTCGCTCTAATATTGAGTTTATAAAGCGGGATGGCTAACGCCGGTATCAGTATCACCAAACCAATTAAACTACTAACACCAAACGAGGTTACATTTAACACTAACGGCATTGACCAACCAAACGATGCTGGCAAAATTAGGCTAACTAAAGCATTAGCTAAAACAATCGCCACAGGCCAACTCAATAAAATAGTGCCCCAAGCCAAAATAAACCACTGTGATAACATATGGCTGAACAGCCCAATTCGGCTATAACCTAAACTACTGAGAATATGTAAATCCGACTTTCTCGCTAGTTCTAAACCATTCGCTGATAGAAAAAGTCCAAAACAAGCAATAGAAAGCAGCACAAACGCAATCGCTTGGGTCAGTAAAAATGTTTGTTTAAAAATAGCTAACGCCAATGCTTTAATTTCTTCTGGCTGATAAATTTGACTCTCATCTAGCCCAAGTTCATCGACCAATTTTGCTTTTTTAACTTCTGAAGCGTTAGCTTGTGAGTGTTCAGCTAAAAACACACCAAAGCCAGTTTCTTGCCAGCCAGAAAGCGCCACAATGCTTTTATGTGACGGTATTTTGATAGCAAAACCCTGATTACCATAGTCATAAAAAATGCCCTTTACACGGCAAGTCAATCCCTGTAGCCCTTGTGTAATATCAATAGTTTGTTGTAATGCAATTGAGCGTTTGTAGGCCAACTGTTCGTTAATATAACAATGCTTTATTGTGTTATCGGTATCTACTTTTCCCTTATTCGCAGTACTGACGCCCTTAGCAATACTTTCAGCTGTACTTTTGTTGTCGAAAAATGGAACAAACGCCCCCGATTTAAGTATCAAGCTTTGCTGCTGTTTATTTGAAGCCAATCGGTATATCTCAACCGTGTCTTGTTGAGATTTTTGTTGAGAGCTTGGTTGAGACTTTAGTTGCGAACCATCTCGATATTTCGCAATGGTACTTTCAAATAACACATATTCTTCAACATCAGTTTGCTTATCAAGCCATTGCGCTACCTTAGGTTTTTGCTCATGGTTAAAACGAACAAACAAATCAGCACTGAGTAGTTGATTTAAGTAAGATTCAAATGAATTTTGAAAACTATTTACCATTAATGCAGCTGCGATACTGGCGGTTAGTGCTAAGTAAAAAGCCGCAATAGGTAAAAAGCGCCGAGCCACTTGTTGTCGGGCATCCTGAAAAATATATTTCAGTCGAAACGAGCGAGTAAAAAGCGCCATTGCTGCCAGTAAATATCGCAATACATTCGGTAGAATAACCACGCTAGCAATAAGCAACACGCCGTACTTAAACATTAATTGTGTCCAATAATCATCAGGCCATAAAAAATGAACGAGTAATAATGCTAAGGCAATAAAACCAGTAACTTGAAAGTTAAATGGCTTAGCCTGAGCGCGCGCAGTAAAAGCGATTTTAGCTGAACTTATCTGTCGAAACTGTTTTATTAGCGCCGCAACAACAGCAACAAATGAAATTAAAAATGCCCATAAACTATATTCGCCACGCCACTGAAAATGACCACTGACTTGCAAACGGTAAAGTTGCTCTAAGGTCAGCCCCAACATAGGTAATAAGAAAGACACTAAAACCACGGCAATGAAAACCCCAAGCACACTGGCCAAAAGGGTTAAAATTAACGACTCACACAACATGACTTTTTGAATAGTGCTAAGTTTTATGCCCAGTAACCTTAACTGTGCAGCTAATTCACCACGTTTTGCCCACGCCTGGTTTGCTGCTTGAAAAGCAATAAATAAGCTAACGATAAAACCTAAAATGGCCAATGCCGATAAATTAAGATGTAAAGCATCAGCAAAACCCTCACGCTCTTGAATCGACCAAGCTTCTTGTATCGCAAGATGCTTAGGTAAAGCCGCTTCGAGCCGGGCAACTTCACTGCTCGACATTTGCCCAACCATCAAATGACTAAAGCCTTTAATATCAGGAAATAACTGCCAAGCTAAGCTGATATCGATTAATGCCACCTGCCCCCAATCATTCACCTGATTAATGTTTACTGCAATACTATGCTGATCAGCCAACAACAGTTGAGCTTTTTGATTTGGCAAAGCGACAATGCCAAGTTTGTTTGCGTAGTCTTGACTGATATTAATTGCCTCGCTGGTAAAGCTTTCAGGGGCAGTTAGTGCAAAAGGTAAAATATCGAGCGCGCGAAAAGAAACTTTCTTGCCATTGGCCAATGATTGTTGAAAAACATGCGCCGCATTTACCTGTGAAAAGCCTAACTCACGTAATTTAGCAAAGTCATTAATCGATATTGTTTTACCTTTCTCGGGCAGAATATTAAAAGCAATTGGTGATTTTAAACGGCTATTGGCGGTTTGATATTGTTGCTTACTGGCATCATTTAATATCAGAATACAAAGCAAGGTACTGGTGGCTATCGCTAAACTAAAAATAAAGCCTAAATTCAGTAAAGGTTTACGAAAATATTCGGCCGAATAGGTTTTCGCGACTAAGAAAAATTCTGAATACTTGCTCGTGGTATAAGCTTGTTCACTGGTTAAGTTTTTGCTCATTAGGCTATGCATCTAACAAAGTTAACGTGCCGTTAGCTAATCGATAAACTTTGTCCATACGCCGTGCAACTTCAGCGCTATGCGTCACCATTAACAAAGCCGTATTATTAGATTTTGCCAGTTTTACCAATTGTGAAACAACATGTTCACTGTTGGTGTCATCTAAATTACCGGTTGGTTCATCAGCTAATAATAAATGTGGTTTAGCATTTAAGGCCCGAGCAATCGCCACTCGCTGCATTTCACCACCAGATAGTGTTGCGGGGAACTTTGATAGTAGACCAGTAATGCCAAGCTCTTTTGCTAGCGCTAGGCCGTAGCTTGCTTGAAATCGACCAGATAATTTGGCGCTAAAGTCAATATTGTCTTGTACTGATAAGCCACTTAACAAATTAAATTGCTGGAAAATAATGCCAATATATTCTTTTCTTAATTGACTTAACTGCCCGTCTGACGCTTTTGCTAACGATAAATCAGCAACCGCAATGTCACCTTGTTGAATAGGCTCTAAACCAGCAATAAGATTAAGAAGTGTAGTTTTTCCACTGCCACTGTCACCCATTAAAGCAATACATTCACCTTGTTCAATGGCTAATGAAAGCTTGGAGAGTAGGCATCGAGAGTTATTGCCATCGACAATGTGGTGGCTAAGTGCAGTTATCTTTAAAGACAAAGTTATTCCTTTTAACTAATTGTTTAAGCTAGATTATCACTTGGCTACACTAAGTAAATTGTCTTCTATGGTCAATAATTATTCCTGACACAAATCGGAAAATAATTGCTCAGCCAGTTCATGCATAACATCAGCCTGAGGATGGGTTTGCGCATAAGTTCTTAAGCCATAAATCCCCATAATAAAAAATCGAGATAATTGCGCAGCTGAGCGCTCCCCCATCAGTTCTTTATTAGCTATCGCCTGACTAAATACGCCTTCAATCGAAGTTTGCCAGTTTGTTATATTTTCTATCAAAATGGCTTGTACTTCATCATCTCGCTCAGCCAATTCATTTAACGCCTTAATCAGTAAACAGGCCTGCGCGGCCTGACAGCTAATACATTCTTGCACAACATGTTCAAGATAGTTTTTTAATTGCACTAATTTTGGTCGTTCAGCTGAAAAGAAATGTTGAAATTCTTGCGCTCTATCTTCGCGATATTGCCCTAATGCTGCCAATAGTAAGCCACGCTTATTTTCAAAAGCACAATAGATAGAACCCGGGTGCAAACCTGTAGCGGCTTTTAAGTCTTGCATACTGGTTTTAGCATAGCCCTTATCCATAAAGGCTATCATGGCAGAACGCAGTACCTTTTCTCGATCAAACTCAGCATTTCTCATAATTTTTCAAATTCTAACATGGCATTGTTAACGTTAATGATTACATCATACCTTTATTTGAATGCTTGTTCAAAACAATACTTGAACGCTTATTCAAAACAATACTTGAACGCTTATTCAAAACAATACTTGAACGCTTATTCAAATAAGAGTATCTTGAATAAACATTCAAGATAGAGATAACATCATGACCGATAACTTATTCCAACCTTTTGCGTTGAACAATACTATTACTTTAAACAATCGTATTTTAATGGCGCCACTAACACGCTGTATGGCTGACCAAGATTTAGTACCAACGCCAGCCATGGCAGAATATTATGGTCGCAGAGCAGATGCAGGCTTGATCATATCTGAAGCCGTTATTATTCGACCTGACGGACAAGGCTACCCAAATACGCCAGGGTTATTTACCCAAGCACAAATTGCTGGTTGGAAAGCAGTTACAGAAAGAGTTCATGGCAACGGTGGTAAAATTTTTGCTCAACTTTGGCATACTGGCCGAGTTGCGCATCCACACTTTTTTGAACAAGGCGATGTACTTGCGCCATCAGCAATTGCTGTTGAAGGCAGCGTTCCTAGAATGCGTGAATTGACTTACCAAGTGCCAAAAGCAGTCACTCAAACTGATATTGATGGCCTAATTAATGACTATGCACAAGCTGCTGCCAATGCTATTGAAGCGGGTTTTGATGGTGTAGAAATTCACGGTGCTAATGGTTATCTTATCGATCAGTTTTTACATTTTGACAGTAACAAACGCCAAGATGAATACGGCGAAACGCCACAAAATATGGCACGTTTTCCATTAGCGGTAGTAGACGCCATCATTGAACGTATAGGTAATGATAGAACCGCTTTGCGCGTGACACCAGGTGCCTATTTTAATATGGCAACAGATGCCAAAGACCGAGAAGTATTTGACTATTTACTACCAGAGCTAGAAAAACGCCAGTTAGCATTTTTACATATCGGCATATTTGATGATGCGATGGAGTTCGATTATCTTGGTGGCACCGCTTCAAGTTATGTAAGAGCAAACTACAACAACACCTTAGTTGGCGTCGGCAGTTATACCGCTGAAACTGCCAGTAAAGCCATTAAGAATGATAACTTCAACTTAATTGCCATTGGTCGACCGTTTATTGCCAACCCAGATTACGTCGAGAAAATTCGCAAAGGTGAGGAAATAACACCTTATTCTGAAGAAATGTTAACAAGTTTAGTTTAATAACTCGTTCAATAGCGCAAAGAAAAAAGGCCGATATGAATATTCATATCGGCCTTTTAAAGTAATAAATTCTGGTTTTATTCGTAAGAGCGCTCTAACCAAGCAATTTGCATTTTTAAATCTGCAATTTCATCATTGGCATCAGTTAATTGCTGTTCAATCGTTTTTGACATGTCCATAGCTTGCTCGCTAGGCTCAATTGCTTTTACAGTTTCTTCGTGAGACATAATGCTCTCCTAATTAACGTTACAACAACTGTATTATTACACAACAACTTTCACTTTACCCTATAAATTTAAAATTAAATTTCACTTCGAAACTTATCGCCTGTAAAAAGAAAGGAAACGAAACATAAAATTAACAATCAACACATTTAAAACAGTAAAACCTTACTATAATGAAAACTTTCACACCTCAACTCAAAACATAGACTTCAATTTATATTGAATTTACCGCTAACTATCCCCATTTATCAAAAACACTTCGTAAAAATAACCTGCTATGCGCTTATTAAAATCTACTAAAGTTACCGATCTTCACGTTAATATTGACAACAGCTTCACCCGCAAAGCCACACGTGCCATTGTAATGAAAGGTGAAGATATACTTTTACTTTTTACCGAGCGTTATCACGACTATAGTTTGCCTGGCGGTGGTATTGATGAAGGCGAAGATAATATTACGGGTTTAATTCGTGAATTGCGTGAAGAAACTGGTGCCCATAATGTCAGCAATATTAAAGCGTTCGGCTGTTATGAGGAGTATCGGAATTGGTATAAACCAGGCTTCGATGTAGTTCATATGCTGTCATATTGCTATACCTGCGATATTGACGCGGAATTACTAGCACCTGAACTTGAACCTCATGAATTGCAAAATGGCATGAAACCGCTTTGGCATAATATTCACGATGCAATAGCACACAACGAGTCGGTTATTCGTAATAGTGCCAAAAAAGGCTTATCAATTGAAAGAGAAACCTTTCTTTTAAAGCTTATTGTTAAAGAGCTTCTTTAGCCCTCATCTATTAGTGAAATTAATGCTTTGATAATAATTAAAACGTTAATTTCACATTAAAAATGCAAATTAACTGCTAAGTTTCAATATATTACTGCAAACCAAGATTTACATGTAAATAATTCTCATTTAGAATCAAGAGCTATATCAAGCTAGGATGTACGCAAATAAGCAATTTATTTGTAGAATGGATGAATAACAAACAAATCTCCCCACTGAGTTTAATTGAACTAATTGAGTCACAGCGTTATGGCGTAGAATATCAACCTATTGTCGACTTAAAATCTAAAGATATTATGGCCTACGAATGTTTAGCAAGGTTCACAGATAAAGATAACAATAACATTCCGCCAGATGTAATTTATGCGGCTTTACATGATAGTCCGCTCAGCCTTTTCCAAGTGGAATACCAACAAAAACTGCTACAACTAGACCACGCCCCCACTAAAAGCGATATATTTGTCAATTTAGATCAAGACTCTTATTTTTCTACTGGCGAAGACAATGAAAAGAACCCGTTCTTAAAACTATTTAAGAGCTTTAAAAGTGCCAACATTGTGGTTGAACTAATAGAAAATTCAGAAATTAACGATGCGATTAAAAGCTTGGCAATGATTGACACTTTATCAAAAAGTAACATTAATACTGCCATCGACGATGTTTGTAACCCGCTTTCGATGATCTCAACCTCAGTAATTCAGTTAGTTGATTATATAAAACTAGACAAACATGTTGTGGCTGAGAAACACAATACCGACTTTATGTTGTTAGTTGAAGCTTTGATTCGTTACGCCCACAGTGCTGGTAAAAAAGTTATTTTAGAAGGGATAGAAACAGAAAGTGATATTGTTTTCGCCCGACAAATAAATGCTGATTACGTACAGGGCTTCTTATTTAAAAAATGGTTCCATCACTATAAGTAGAGAAATTAAGAACAGCGTAATAAAAAAGCCAACGACTTACATCGTTGGCTTGTTATTTTGAATCACAGCAGAGTATTACTTGTCGGCGCGCCCCATAAACTTACGCTCTTCAGTATTAACTTTAATTTTATCACCAGTAGAAATATGCTCTGGTACTTGAACTGTTAAGCCCGTTGATAAAATTGCTGGTTTTGTACGGGCAGTAGCTGAGCCACCTTTAATTGACGGGTCAGTTTCAGTGATCACAAGTTCAACACTTGATGGTAAGTCGATACCAACTGGCACACCATCAACAATAATAACTTGAATACCCTGAGTATCTTCATTGATAAATAAAACTTCATCTTCAATAGATGATGTATTTAGGTTGTAAGGGGTATAGTCTTCATTGTCCATGAAAACGTACTCATCACCATCTACGTATGAAAACATTGCAGGTCGACGAGTTAGATCAGCAAAATTTAACATTTCTTCAGCTTTAAATGTTTCATCAACTTTACCGCCGGTAACCACATCATACATGCGCATTCTATAAAGACTACCGCCTGCTCGACCTTGTGGAACTGAACGTTCGATATCACGAACTATCATTACTTTACCGTTATATTCTATCGCGGCATTCTTTTTTATATCACTCGCTTTTGGCATGAAAAATCATCCTCAATTAATTAATGCAAGAAAAATAACATGTATTGCTGAATATGCAAGGAAATATATGCTAAATAGCGAGCTATACTGCGCTAGAGCATAGATTTAACAGCACAAATCCCCATCGTTATTAAATTAATTACGATTTAATTCATACAAAACTAAACTTTTATTGTGCTGCTGCGACCTTAGTAATAAGTCCAAAATTTTAAGGTTTACATATGTTCTTTCGCAAAACATTACTCACTACAACTATATTAATTACCACGATCTCACTTGCACTTATTGGTAAAAGCGCTTTAGCCAATAAAAACGCAGTAGCCAACGACGTATATACCATCAAAATAATAGATAACTGCCAAGTTATCTCTGAAATTCCATTAAACCCGAAACAGGTGCAAGCATATTTGGCCTTGCAGCATGAAGAAAATAAAATGGCTAAGCTACAAGCTCCTATAACAGAAATTGAAGAGCAATTAAGGAATTATTCACAACAAATTGAGCAATTGAGTCAGCAAATGTTTACCAATTCAAAACAACCATTGCAGATAAATAAAGCTGTATTAGCTAAGCAAGAATTAGTGGTTGGCAAGCTTGATAATTTAATGGAAAAACATCAGGCTGACTTTGATGCCCTAAGTGCGCAAGGAAGATACATTAGTAAGATTGCAGATAAATTTACGCAATTAGTCGCGCCTCTGATTGCAGAGAATGAGGACTATAACATTAGCATTGGCCATCGCGATGATAACCCTATTAACAAGCATTGTAATAATAACATGGCTAGTGTTCGCTTAACGAATGCAGGTTAATAGCTATCGAATTTGCCGAGAATATCGGAGTACTAAACGTCCGATATTCTCTATTTAACCTAGTTCAACGTTGAACCAAGCAATACGCTTTAACTCGCTACAATCAGCCAATAGTTGTCCACGTCCGGCCATTAAAACCAATATGTAAGTATATATCGCGGCCATCTTCAGTTTTACCTATTTTATATGAATTTGCGGGTCCCATACTGCCATGAATTGGGCCTGAAATTGGAGTTAATCTATCAATCAAGGTTTTCGTACTTGAATCAAGCGGGCTAGGCGTTGACTCTTTTCGTGGCGAGGAGTTTTCAGGTGATTTTACATTCTCACTTTTTCCTGCATCTTTTACACTATCAGATGATTGGCTCAGTAACTCCTGCATCAATTTTTTAACTTTTCCTGCGGTTAAGCCGCTAACATTTTCCTGCAAATATTTTAATACCGCATCGGTAAGCTCTTTTCGACGAACTACCGACTTAAACTTCTTATCATCAAGCAATACTTCAACAAAGTTTACTTTATGAATTGAAATATGCTTATTCCCGTTATCGTCAATTACCGTTACCTGTAAAATAAACTCTCCCGCATTTTTAAGCACTTCAGCCCATTTAACTTTCACCCCCATGGTTAATGCCCACTCATCATTGTCATCATTTTGCTCACTAGTAGGAGGTATAGCTTCACCTTCATGCTCTTTGCCTGCTCTAGCGCTGTCATCCGTCCCTATTTTTTCAAGATCTTTGTCTAGTAATCTAACCTCTACTCGTTCGATATCTTCATTAAGTCGTTCAGCTTTAACATCAAACTTCAGTGAAATAATTTCATCACATAAATCAGTAGCCACTTTATAATCAACAAAACTCCCTTTCGGTAAAGTCAATTCATTAGTGCCAGGCAAGCCAAATGAATTGTCAGTAAAGTTGAGCTCATTGGTAGTACCAATAACAGGCCGAACAATAAAGCTTTCAGTATCTTGCATTAGCCTGTCCATTAACTTTTTGACAATATCGGCTAACGATGGTCCTAAAATACTAATTAATTGTGTTAATACTTCGCTTGAACCGCCTGATGCTCCAGATGTAGCAGCGGCAACAATTTCACCTAGCTTTTTAGCAATGCTTTCTAAGTCTTTATTGCCATTCGTGCTGCCACTGCTTGGAGTATTCGGTGTGTTAGGTTCATCTTTTAATGACTCGGTTAGCGCTGTTATTTGCTTAAGGAGTTCATTCAGTTTTACTTTTAAATCATCCATTTCTAACCTCTAGTTCCCACTTGAGTCGAATCTAAAGTATAGAAGCAAACAACTGTTCAACCAGTGTAGGTAACATAGATTGGCAAGTCTTTTGTAACAATTAATGGCAATAAAAAAAGCACTGAATAGTGAAGCTATTCAGTGCTTTTAAGTAAGTATTGTTTTTTTATGCTGCTATCAAAATAAATCCATTATTTACCAGCAGATAAACGTAAAATTAAACTTTAAAATTCATTTCTTTAAACGCTTATTTTTCAAGCAAGTAATTAAGCGCGCCGGTAATAACCGCAACCTGGGCAATAATGCAGTTTTCATCGTCAACTAACGGGCTATCTGGATAAACTTCAGTAGTTGTTACATAAGGAGCATCAGTCAATCCCATGCATAAACCTAACTCACGAGCAGCATAATTAATAACGCCGAATTGCTGCAGAGGCACACCAATTAGTCTATTTTCATCATCGCTTGGCGCGATATGAGTCACTTTCTCTACCGAGTCAATGATCGCTTTTTGAAACTTATCTTGTGGTTTAGTTGTATCGCCGACTAAATAAAAACCATCTGGAATATTCCAGTTTTTTTGTTCAATCGCGTCTCTTGCAGCAAGTGCTGGCCTAAAGTCACTGTTGTCAGTATCTGTCGTTTCATGAAGGTCAATGTGGGCAATAAACTCTACCGCAAGTGATGCAACATATTGCATCGCAGCCGCTGACTCGCCAGCGGGGCTATCAGCATAAAAAGAACGATTAGGATCAATCGCTAACGGGTTCCAACGGTTAATTGTTTCGTAGCCCCATGGACTAATGCAAGGTAAAACAACAAAGTTAAATTCTTTTTGGAACTGTTCTGCCGTAGATTGTAAAAAGCGAATGGCACCTTGCACACCGCTGGTTTCATAACCATGAACACCACCTGTGACTAACACAACAGGTTTATCAACTAACCAATTAGCTGACTTTATGGCGTATAATGGGTAACTTTTATTTGGATATTCTAGTAAACCATATTGCTCAACAATAAAGTCAGACGCTAATGCATCAATTTTACTAACAACCTCTTCCAAATAACTGCGTTTTACGTTTTGAATACTAAGCCACTGAGACTTTTCAGCATCACCCCATTTTTTACCTTGTGTGCCTATTGAATAAGTTGTTTTATTTTTCATCATGTTATCTAGTTACTCGCACTACTTAAAATGAACAGTTTACTGCCCTGTGATGCGTTTATTATACCTAGCGAGCAGCATATTCAAATATAAGTTAATACAAATATTTAATTGTTACTTGCGCTAAATGAGGTTTATCAGCAATACCGCAAAACTATATCGATACAGAACGGAAATACCATAAATAGAAAATTCTTAACTTACATCGAAGACATATTGATAAATTTTTAATTTATAGGGCTTTTTTTCATATAAATACTGCAAAATGAAATAAAATGAAATAAAATAATTACAATATAAACAATTTATTAACATTTACTTGCCAAAAGGAATTTTACTGTGCGCCAACAAAAATTATCAGCTTTATTAATTTCAAGTTTAGTCTGTACATTTGGTGTTTCTGCAGAAGAACAACCAAAAGCAGAAGACCTAGTAGGAAAAAGTTATCTCGGTGTTCACGGTATGCGTATGAATACTGATGATGACAGATTAACATGGAATGATACCGATTTTGTCAAACACGCTAATGGTGTCGGTGCTGAATATGGTTATCGTTTGTCTGAACATTCAGAAGTAAGGCTTTCATATACCCACCTTAATTTAACTTTGACAGACTGGGTTCCAGATGTTTCATCAGGTAAAAATTATGCAGCCAATTATTTATACTTCCCAAATAAACAAAATTTTTATGTGATGGGTGGTGCAAGTGTTATTGATATCATTGACTCTGATCTATCAGCAAACGTTGGTGCTGGCTACCGTCACTATTTAAGTGAGCGAAGTGCAGTTTATTTTGAAGGTAACGGTCATTACCAATTTGATAATAAATATACTGACTTAAGTGCACAAATTGGTTTTATTTATTTTTTCGGAGATACGGCCAAAAAAGTTGTCCGTTCTATCCCTGCTAAAGCTCCTGTAGCACCAGCAAAAGTAGCTCCTGTTGTTGCTAAACCTATTGATAGCGATAACGACGGAGTTGTTGATAGCAAAGATCAGTGTAAAACAACACCAGCTGCAAACAAAGTTGACAGCAACGGTTGTACTGTATTCTCAGAAGGCAATGACGAGTTACGTTTGCAAGTAAACTTTGATAACTCTAAAGCTGTGGTAAAAGCAGAATATTTAGATAACATTAAACTTGCCGCTGACTTTTTAACTAAATACCCTCACACATCTTTAGCGATTAAAGGTCACACATCTATCCAAGGCTCTGCAGCTTTTAACAAAAAGCTTTCACAACAACGTGCTGATGCAATTGTTGCTGTACTAACTGATGAGTTTGGTATTGATGCCTCGCGTTTAACTGCGCAAGGCATGGGTGAAGAAGAGTTATTAAATACGGCTAACAATGCTGCTGCTCACGCAGAAAACAGACGTATTGAAGCAAAAGTTAGTGTAAAAACTAAAGTTGCTGTTAAGCGTTAAAAACGAGTTAACTTAACATTGAAAACGCTGTTATCATTGCGTGATAACAGCGTTTTTTTGTGTCTAAAATATACCAAGCCTATATAGTGCTCATGATACTAGAAACTTTTAATTGCTAGGTTGCATAAGGTTACCACTAATGTCAGAAATATTTGTTCAGTTATTAAGTGACATACGCCAATGTACACTTTGCGAAGAATATTTACCGCTAGGAACTAACCCGGTATTACAAGTATCACCATCTGCTCGCGTTATTATTGCCGGTCAAGCTCCAGGGATAAAAGTACATCAATCTGGCCTTCCGTTCGATGATAAAAGTGGTGAACGGTTGAGACAATGGTTAGGTATTGATACTACAACTTTTTATAATGATGAAATCTTTGCCATATTACCGATGGCGTTTTGTTACCCCGGTAAGGGAAAATCTGGCGATTTGCCACCAAGACCAGAATGTGCAAATAAATGGCGTGAACAACTACTTAAACAACTACCAAATGTTGAGTTAATTATTACTATTGGGATTTATGCACAAAATTGGCACTTACCCGATAAAAAAGAGAAAACCTTAACTGAAACCGTTAAAAATTGGCGGTTCTTTTATAAAGAAACAAACCCAGCAATTATACCAATTCCACACCCGAGCCCAAGAAATAACATCTGGTTAAAGAAAAACCTCTGGTTTGAGCAAGATGTTGTTCCGATGCTGCAATCCCATGTAAAAAATATAGTTACTAACCGTGATAAATAGCCATAACTACAATCCAATAAAAAGCACTATCAGATTAAAGGAAGAAACTAAGCGGTTTAACTGCATTAAAGGCCTCTTAAAATAGTTTTCTATCGCCTTCTCAACGAATTTACCTAAATATTCTGCATTGTGATTAAAACGAATCGAAGTTAAAAAAAATTGTTAATTAAATCATGGTCAATATATGCTAATTTAACATTATAACGATTATTGTGATGGAGCTGGCTGCAAGTAAGCCGAACGAATTTGCAAAACCAAGAAACTCAATTAGATGACATTCAATGCCATGAATGCGCCTTAAGCATAAGACTGCCAAAACTAGCAGAAAATCAAAAAGCACAGTGCCCGCGCTGTGGCTTTACCTTAAGTGCAATTCATCGCAACGCAAATGAGAGAATAGTAGCCTTTGCCATTACCGCATTAATTTTCTTAATCGCTTCTTTGCCCTTTGAGTTTTTGTCATTTAGTACTAATGGCTTAGAAAACAAATTCAATATCAGCGCTAGTTTTTTTATTTTGATAAACAATAACTATCAGTTATTAGCATTAATCGAATTTCTCACTATATTTGCCATCCCAACCATTATTCTTTTAACGGTTATTTACCTGTTAATTCCTATGAATAAAGGGCTATATCCAAAGCATGGTCGTTCGCTACTCAATTTAGTATTTAAATTGCTGCCATGGAGCATGGTAGAGATATTTCTTATTGGTGCCTTGGTTAGCTTAATTAAAATAATTTCCATGGCAGATATTGAAATTGGCTTGTCATTTTATGCCTTTATTTTATTTTCTTTATCAATGACACTAGTCGCATTACACCTTGATAAAAATCAGCTTTACACATTACTCGCTAAAGTTGAAAAAGAACACGATATCGACATTGCTTTAAGTCAGCATCATGTTGCACAAGAAGATCCCAACTCACATGCGCTGAGCGTACAAAAAACCTGGGCATTATTAATTACTGCTGTCGTTTTATATATACCGGCGAATACACTGCCGATAATGACAACAAGACTCTTTGGTCAAGATGACCCAAGCACAATCATTGGGGGGGTTATTTTATTGTGGGGTTTAGGCTCGTACCCCATTGCCATCATTATTTTTATTGCCAGTGTCATTGTCCCAGTAGCTAAAATATTAGTTTTAGCTTGGTTAAATTATAGTGTGCAAAAACAAAGTGATAGCTTAAGCTTAGAAAGAGTAAAGTGGTATAGATTAGCTGAATTTGTCGGGCGCTGGTCAATGATCGATGTTTTTGTCGTTATTGTTCTCGCAAGTTTAATACAACTAGGCCCAACAATGAGTATTACCCCTGGCGCAGCCACCTTGGCTTTTTCTGGTGTGGTTATAGTAACTATGCTTGCTGCAATGAGCTTTGAACCAAAACTAATTTGGAAGAATACAAACAATTATGAATGATAAGCAAACATCAACTGCAACGGTAAAACCCATTAAAACCATATCAACCGTTTGGTTTATTCCCTTAATCGCGGTCTTTATCGGCTGTTGGATGCTTTATTATCAATGGAGCAATGAAGGCTCTGAAATAACCATTAACTTTGCAACTGCCGAAGGTATGGAAGCAGGTAAAACTAAAATAAAATCACGCAATGTTGATATTGGCGAAGTCAGTAAAATTCAGCTTGATGAAAACGGCAGCGGTGTTATTGTCACCGCAAAAATCAAAAAATCTGCAGAACGCTTTCTAGTTGATGACAGTATGTTTTGGGTAGTTTCACCACAAATATCTCATGCAGGTATTTCCGGGCTTAGTACCTTAATATCCGGTGTCTATATTGAAATATCTCCCGGTAAGAGTGATATTGAAGCATATAAATATATTGCATTAGAATCGCCTCCTATTACGCCAGTTGGCACACCAGGCTTGCATATAACGCTTAATAGTGATGACCAATTTGCCTACTCAAAAGGCGACCCCATTATTTATAAAGGTTTAACGGTTGGGCAGTTTGAAGATATTTATTTCAACTTCGAAGAACGTGTTGTTTACTACAATGCTTTTATAAAAGCGCCTTATCACCAGTTAATTACCAGCAACACTAAGTTTTGGGATGTTAGCGGTATAAGTTTAGATTTAAACGCCGATGGTATTTCTGTTAAAACGGGTAACTTTGAAACCATGTTAACCAATGGAGTGACTTTTGGCATCCCTGAAGGAATGGATATCGGTGAAAAAATTGGTGAGCGCTCTTATTATGATATTTATGCAAACTATGAAGCAGCTGATGATGAAAGATATCGTAGCTCCATTGAATTTGTCGTACTCGTGAGTGACTCCATTCGAGGGTTAACCGTTGGCGCGCCAGTGGAGTATCGCGGAGTACAAATAGGTAAAGTACGTTCAACCAACCTCATTCTGTCTCGTGCTCAAGACAAACTCATAAAAGATGACTTTAAAATTCCGGTATTGATAAGCTTGCAACCAGGAAGAGTTGGACTACCTGATAATGATGATGGCGCAAATTTAATGATGGAGCAGAACACCCACTGGATTAAACAAGGGTTAAAAGCTGTTTTACGCACCGGTAATATTTTAACAGGTAGTTTATTTGTTGACCTTCAACACCAAAAAGAACAACCAATTAGTGAGCTCGCTAAATACGACGAGTATGCCATTATTCCTACTAGCTCTGATGATTTCGCACAAATCACTGCCAAAGCAGAGCAGTTTATGGATAATTTAAACAGCCTTCCACTTGAGCATTTAGGCGAAAATGCTAATCAACTAATGCTAGAAGTCAGTCAAACAGCACTAGAATTACAAAGTGTGAGTAAAAGCTTAAACTCGTTACTTAACCAAGTTGAGCAAGAGCAAATTTCTAGTCAATTAACGACTACGTTAGCCGGTATAAATGCCTTAACAAGCGACCTGTCATCAGGCTCGAAAGGCTACGAAGACTTGCGCGTTACGTTAAAAACGCTTACCGCAACCATGAATGAGTTAAAACCATTACTGAATCAACTAAAACATAAGCCTAACAGTTTGATATTCAACGACGGTGAAACAATTGAACCAACACCAACAAAACGTAGTGGAGCACAACAATGAAAACAGCGTTAATCATCATGTTATTGTCTGTTATGACAATGACGGCTTGTAGCTCAAATAACACACCAAAAACTCAGTACTATTTACTAAATAGCCCAACAAAAGCCATATCAGTTGAGCCGGCTATGGCAAAATCAGCAGCTGAAAAAGAATCGACGCTATCGATAACCTTATTGGAGTTACCTGATTATTTAGCACAGCCTAATTTAGTATTACAACTATCAAATCATCAACTACATTACTCAAACTTTCATATGTGGGCAGAGCCTTTAAACGCAGGATTGGCGCAAGCGTTGGCAAATGACTTAAACACTATAGATAAACACTATAACGTTTCTGTCACACCAGAAGTAAACTCTACAACACCAGCCGACATTGTGATTAAAATAACAGCATTTCAAGCTACGCATCAATCACAAGTAATATTGGTCGGGAACTATACCTTAAAGTCTTCAGATCTAAGATTAAAAAACGCAACGAAGAACCAAGCAAAACATTTCAAGTTCGCGGTTGAACTAAGCGATAATGGCTACCCACATGCAGTCGAAAAAATGCGTGCAATCACCCTGCTTTTAGCAGAAAAAATATCGAAAAGCATTACACATTAGAAGATAACTAATAGGGGCTAAAATGACGCCAGCCATTGCACAATTAAATAAGTTATCTCTACCTTTTCAATTGCATCAATACCAGCATGATGCAAATTGTAAGTCATTTGGACTTGAGGCAGTTGAAAAACTTAATGTTGCCGAAGAATGCGTATTTAAAACCTTAGTTGTGGATGTAGACAACTCCTACCTTGCCGTTGCAATTATTCCTGTTGCCCTGTCTCTTAGTTTAAAAAAAATAGCCAAGGCCCTTAGTGCTAAAAAAGTAAAAATGGCCGATGTCATCAGGGTACAAAATTCTACTGGTTATGTACTTGGTGGGGTAAGTCCTTTAGGGCAAAAAAAACCATTAAAAACTCTACTCGACAGCAGTGCAACAGTACTAGAAACACTTTACATTAGTGGCGGTAAACGGGGCTTAGAAATTGAGCTAGCACCGAATTCTCTGCTTAAAGCGCTCGATGCAGAGCTTTTTGATATTATTCATCCAAAGTAATTAAGCATCACAAATATATGTTATTAATTAATAAGAATAATAAATTTTCTTTCTCAGTCAATACTTTGCATGAAGACTAATGATTAGGCAATAAAATGACTTTACCATCGCTTTTGTTAAGTGCGTAATGATCAAGCGCTTGAGCAAAGTCTTCAAAACCAACACTGGCATAAATATCAGTTTTAAAAATACCTTGCGCGAATAGTTTCTGCACTTTTGAGCTTAATGCCAGTACTTTCAATGGCGATACACCACCAATATATTTAGCTAACCAAAACCCCTCAATGCGAATATCTCTAAAGATCAAATCAGCAACGCTAAATAACCCGCCAAGCGGATCAAAGGTTTCTGTTAAACGTCCATAAACAATCGCCGTTGAACTATTCGGCATTGCCTTTAACAACATAGGAGTATCTTTTGCCGCCACGGCATCGACTAACACAGTCGCGTTAAATGTTTTAGCCTGTTGCTTTAAGCTTTCAACAAAGGTTTCTTGCGAGGTTAAAAGTACCGAAGTAGCACCTAGTTCCTCCAATGCGCTTACATTAGCTTCACTGCGTACTGTCGCAATAGTTTTAAGGCCTTTGAGTTTTGCATAACGAATTACCCCTTTACCTACTTGGCTCGCTGCTGCATTAATCACTATCGCTTTAGCACCAAGCTCTATCGCGCGTTCGACCAAACATACCGATGTGCAGGGGTTAACGATAATAGTTGCGGCTTGCTCATCACTTAGCTCTTTGCGCACAGGTAAACAAAAGTTTGCCTTGGTAATAGCATATTCGGCCCAAACACCATCGTTGCCAGGTTGGGCTGATAATGCCACGCGTTTGCCTTTTAACCATGCACCATAAAGCCCCGCATTAGCCTCAACAACAATACCACAACCTTCAAATCCGACAAATGCACCGTTGTTCGGCGCTAAGCCATATTTACCTAATAAATAGACAAGATCAGAAGGGTTAACAGGTGCAGCCAACATTTTCACTAACACCTGCCCTTTACGTAATTTTGGCAGCGACTTTTCTGTTAATCTGATCCGTTGTGATGATGTTAATTCACTATCATCACTAAGCTTTAATGCAAAACCTTTTACTGCTTCCATGGCCAATTCAGACAAACTAAGCTCCTGTTTTTATTATTTATCATCCAATACAACACAATATAGCGAAGAACATAACAATGAGAAATAGCTAATTCATAAACTAACTTTATTATCAGGTTATTGTTAACCATATAAATGCAACAAAGTTAAAATCAATCATTTTATTTACATTTTACAATGTCAAAAGTAGAGACCTGAATACCTGTACAACATTCAATTAAATGCCTCAAAGCCTTTCCTGAAGATAACCTCAGATCATATTGCATTATGAGTGTTCTAACTTAGAAACAAATCGCCAACAAATATACAACGCATCACCTTGCTATCAATGATCACACACAATATTTACACATAAGTACAATATAACTTATATTAAACAGTGTATGTTAAACACCTATTTGAAATTATATTATGGCAGATGTACCTAACAACCTAGGAGCTACAAAATATATGCACCTCACCACTAGTTTTGGTCAAATTAAATTTATTTCTTCAAGGCTTGCAGAAGTCATTATCAATCAAGATGTAGAAGTTTCTATTGAATTGGTCGAAGAGTACGACGCGATTATGAAAACGCACTTTCGCGAGCCTTACGCCGTTCTAGTTAATCGAATCAATAGCTATAGTTACACATGTGAAGCACTGCTTTGTATTGGCTCTGCTCAAAACTTAAAAGCTGCAGCAATCATTAATTACGGTGCAACCAATGCACGGCAGGCTAAAGACTTACAGTCAGTTCGCCAGATAGATAAACTGACTATTAAGGAGTTTTCAGGATTAGAGCTAGGGCGTGAGAGCGCTATTGAATGGCTTGAAGCACAATTGCACAATGCTATTATCGAGCCTAGCTAAGGTAAAAAACGCGATGATAAAATAATCATCGCGCTTAGTATAAGTGCTAGTTCAACAACAAATAAAGTTAGCTAATTAAGGCTACTCAAATCGCCCTGTTAAACCGCTTCAATACCAACAGATACCACTTTATATTCTGGGCATTTGGTATGCTTATCGGTAACATCACCAGTAACACGATTGATCATCAACTCAGGAAAGTGGAAAGTGGTAAACAAAATACCTTGATTCACTTTGTCACTTATCTGCGCTTTTAGCACAATTTCACCACGCGCTGAAAATAAGCGTACTTGGCTATCATTGGTGATATTTTTCTCTTGAGCATCAAGATGGTTAACCAACAACACATCTTCGCTAACAATATCACCATTACCGGTACGACGCGTCATAGTGCCACAATTGTAATGCTCTAAGTTTCGGCTAGTGGTAAGAATATAAGGAAATGCTGCACCATTTTTTTCAATTTCAACACTTTCTTCAAAAGGGTAAAAATGAAAACGTCCTAAGCCACGCTTGAATGATTCAAGATGCAATATTTGCGTATCTTTACCATTTTTTGCAACTGGCCATTGTAAACCGTTCTCACCTAAATTATCCCAGGTTATGCCAGCAAAAAATGGCACCACTTGTGCTATCTCTTCTAGCATAGTACCTGCTTGATAATCAGCCTGTTGATAGCCTAAAGCATTCATCATTTCGACAATAATTTGTCCATCAGTTTTGCAACCAGCTTTTGGCGTTACCGCAGCATTTACTTTTTGTACACGGCGCTCGCCATTGGTAAAGGTGCCGCTTTTTTCTAAAAATGAGGTGCCAGGTAAGACAACATCTGCCATTTTTGCCGTTTCTGATAAAAAGATTTCTTGTACAATTAATAGCTCAAGGTTTGAAAGACTAGCAACAACATGCTGTTGATTCGGATCGGTTTGCACTACGTCTTCACCTAAAATCCACAAGGCTTTTAAATCACCCGCCAAGGCAGCATTAAACATTTCAGGTATTTTATAACCAATTTCCTTTGGCATTTCAGCATTGTAATGTTCTTGGTAATATTGATGGTTCTCATCTGTATCAACCGGGAAGTACCCCGCACCTTGATGTGGCTGACAACCCATGTCAGCGGCACCTTGAACATTGTTCTGACCACGTAATGGGTTCATACCAACACCACTGCGCCCTATATTACCTGTTAACATGGTTAAGTCGGCAATACACATAATAGCTCGGCTACCTTGTGAGTGTTCAGTCACACCTAAACCATGAAAGCTCATGGCATTGTTGGCTTTTGCATATGCCATTGCCGCATCTCGCACTAAGGCTTTATCAACCCCAGAAATATCAGCAAGCTGGTCAATATTAAGCGCCATAATCGCATCATGATAACTTTGATACTCTTCAGTACGGTTATCAACAAAACTCATATCCACCAAGCCTTCATCAATAATGTAATAAGCCATCATATTGAGCACAGCAACGTTAGTACCCGGGCGTAATTGAATATGCCATTGAGCGTAACGAGCCAGTTCCGTTTCCACTGGGTCAATAACAATTAATGGCGTGCCTTTCATGACCTTCTGCTTTATTTTAGCCCCCGTTACCGGGTGTGCTGCGGTTGGGTTTGCGCCAATAAGCATAATAAATTCAGTATGCTTAATATCATCAATTGAGTTGGTTGCCGCACCGGTACCAAAGCTTTTTTGCATGCCGTAAGCTGTCGGTGAATGACAAACCCGCGCACAGCAATCAATATTGTTAGTGCCTAACACCACACGGATCATTTTCTGTAATAAGTAGTTTTCTTCATTAGTACAACGCGCTGAAGAAATACCGGCAATCGCATCACTGCCATGCTGGTTTTTAATCGAGAGTAAGCGCTCGGCTAAGTACTCAAATGCTCGCGCCCAAGATACGGGCGTTAGTTCATCATTAATGCGAATTAACGGTGTAGTTAAACGGTCAGGATGATTATAAAAACGCCATGCATAACGTCCTTTCAAACACGTATGGCCAGCATTTACTGCCGCATCTTTTGGCGCTTCTATCGATAATATTTTGTTATCTTTTACCGAAACTTCTAAGTTACAACCTACCCCACAGTAAGAACATATGGTGCGAATTTTTTCGGCATCGGCCGTGCGGTTGGCGCGAAATACATCACTTATTGCCCCGGTAGGACAAGTTTGTGCACAAGCACCACATGAAACACAGTCAGAGTCATCAAAACTCACGTCTTGACCTTTTATAATACGGCTATCAAAACCACGTCCAACAGCAGATAATACCTGCTCACCTTGAATTTCGTCGCAAGCTCGCACACAGCGATTACAGTCAATGCATAAAGATAAATCCATACGCATATATGGATGAGCGTCGTCTTTACTCACTTTAGGTAAGGTATCACGACTTTGCTTACCACGACTTTCTGCATTGCCAAAGCGTATTTCTCTCACACCGGTAGCAACGGCAACGTCTTGTAACTCACAGTAATTATTTGACGGACATTCTTCACAATTATCGGGGTGATCACTAAGCACTAATTCAACAATATTTTTACGTAGTTTTTCTACTCGCGTTGAGTTAGTAAAAATATGCATACCGTCTGCAATTGGCGTATGACACGACGCCATCACTTTTCGCGGACCATCGGCAGATAAAGCAATGTCAACTGAACACACACGGCAGCTACCATAGGCATCAAGGCGAGTGTCATCGCATAAGGTTGGAATATCATATTGCTTGTTTTGCTCTAATCGACGGCTAAAATCTAACACCGATTCATCAGCAATAATGTTGTGGGCAACACCATTTAAAAAAGCAACTTTGTTCGTCATCATATCAGCGGTTAAATTAGACATTAGCTTGCTCCGATGTTGATTGTTCTGACTCAGGCTTTTTTGCAGCAATAAATGGTTTCAATTCATCAGTAAAATACTGCAAGATATTTTGAATGGGTAAAGGAACACCGCCACCTAGCGCGCATAATGAGCCTAGTTGCATGGTTTCTAACAAGTCATCAAGTAACTCTCGGTTCAATAACTGTTTACCATCAATAGCGTCTTGCACCATTTCCTGACCGCGCACTGAGCCCAGCTTACATGGGTAACATTTACCGCAAGATTCTGCAGCAGTAAATTCAAATAAATGCTCAATATAGTCAATCATTGACAGTTGTTCAGGTAAGCCAATAACACTTGCATGGCCCAATAAAAAGCCATTTTCGGCAAACGATTCAAAGTCTAGCGTCAGCTTTTCTAGTGCTGAAATTGGTACTACCCCGCCTAATGGCCCGCCAATATGCAAAGCTTTTAACGGCTTTGAGAAACCGCCAGCCATGGCAAATAAGTCAAGCATCGGCATGCCCATCGCGACTTCATATATTCCCGGCTTAGTAAAACTACTGTCTAATGACACCAGTTTGCTCCCCGTTGATTTGCCGTTACCTAAAGCAAAGTACTGCTGCGCGCCTTCGCTAAGAATAAAGTTAATTGGCGCAAACGTTTCAACATTGTTCAATATGGTTGGGCAACCAAACAAGCCGCTTTGGGTTGGAAATGGCGGTCGTACTGACACTAAAGGACGTTGTCCTTCAATGGAGCGCAATAAGGCGGTTTCTTCACCACATATATAAGCACCGGCACCACAAATAATTTTAAAACTAAACTTGAAAGCCATATTGTCTAGTAAGCCTAAGGCTTCAAATTCAACAATGGCCGCTTCAGTCGTTCGAATGGCTTGAGGATATTCATCGCGAATATAAAGTACGCCAGTTTCAGCGCCGGATAAATAACCTGCCATCAACATACCGAACAATACAGCATGCGGACGTTGCTCTAATAGGTATCGGTCACTATAAGCACCAGCGTCACCTTCATCAGCATTACAAACGATGTATTTTTCATCGCCAACCACATCACGACATGAACGCCATTTAAAGCCCGTTGGAAAACCAGCGCCGCCACGACCACGTAAGCCAGAGTCTGTTATTTGTTGTAACAACTCATCAACCTTAAACTGTGCGATTGCGTTTGAAAACACTTGATAGTACTGCGCGACATCATTAATTTTAGCGGTCAATATCGGTTGTGCTAAATTCGATTCAACGTAGTAGTGCTCTGACGATTTAGCATTATCAGCGTTAATAATTTCAGCAAGATTTTCAATATCATTACCGGAATAATTTTCTTTATTTATTTGAAAAGCACTATTTTGCGCACAGCGCCCTAAACAGGTGACATGACCAATGTCATCAGCAGAAAAGTGCTGCGTTAATTTTGCTTTTACATTGTGCTGAGTATCAGCGCATAAACAGGAAGAGCCATTACAAACGTAAGCTTTTTTATTGGCGTTATCACCATCAATAAAATCATAAAAACTAGCCGTACCATGCACAACCGCTTCACCGATAAGCAACTCTTTAGCTAATGCTTTGCGTTCTGCTTTTGACTTGGAGTCTTCGCCAATAGCAAGTTCTTGAAATAGTGTATGATCAATACCTTGGCGTTTCGCCAGTGCCGTTAAATTTTTTGACATGTTTCCTCCAATGGCAATAATCGCCAATCACCATGGTATAAATTAAATCCGCTTTTCGTGGTAAAGCCAATTAAGGTTAAATCGAATCGTTTCGCTGCTTGTATTGCTAAGTCAGACGGAGCTCCAACCGCAATAAGTACGGCAACTCCTGCCATTACCGTTTTTTGCACTATTTCAAAGCTTATGCGCCCACTCACGGCAACGCAATATTGTGCTTGGCTAATATTGCTACTTATTAAACTATTACCTAAAAGTTTATCAAGGGCGTTATGTCGGCCAATATCTTCTTTAACATCAATAATATTGCCAGTAGCATCAAATAATGCTGCGGCATGTGAACCACCTGTTTGAACAAACTGCTCTTGCGCAGCACGCATAATATCGGGCATTGCGCAAATGGCGCTAAATACTAGCCAATGTTTATCTTGGCTCAACACTGGTGGATTTTTCATTTCCAACGACTTTAATGAAGTCGTTCCACATAAACCACAACTGCTATAAGTAACTTGAAAACGCTCAAGCGATTTAATATCAGGAATAACACCAGTATTAAGCTTCACTTCCCACTGATTATTATCTTTAGGTTGGCTTGATGAATTCGAGCCTTGCCCTTGCAAGTGTTCTAGCTCTTCATCATCTAATCCTGTTTCCGAGCGAATACTTTCTAGCTCTGAAAACTGTTTAATAATACCTTCTGATAGTAAAAGTCCGACAATTAACGCTTTGTCGTCACCTGGCGTGCGCATGGTAATCGAAAATATTTGGCTTTCGCATTTGCTACTTTCGTTTACTTGCCAGCTTAAACGTATTTGCAATGGCTGCTCAGCAATAACCTGATCATATTGCAATTTTCGTCCATGAGCTTGGTAGCGAAACTTCGCTAGCTCAGTGATTGCAGGGTCTTTCAACTCAGCTCTGGGTGCTGATACTTTACTACTCATAAATGACTATAAACTACTAACAAAAATAAAAATCTCATTTAATAATACCGCTTAACCATCAACGTGGAAAGCAGACGCTACTGTTAGTGATATTATTAAAACAACAAAACGTATAGCTTTTGTTGCAAATCAACTAATGCTCGGTAAATTAAGGTTAGATTAACTTTTCTAACGCAAATAACTAATACCATAATCAGACAAAAACTAAACAAAAATTAGGAATGCATATGGCCACCGATGTAGAAATAGCACAGCAATTTACTCCACGTCCAATTTCAGAAATTAGTACTGCACTTAATATATCACCTGAAGATTTAAACCCTTATGGGCGTGATATTGCAAAAGTTGATGTTAATGCTTTAAAGAAACCTCAAGGTAAGCAAGGTCGACTTATCCTAGTATCGGCGACAACACCAACACCATCAGGTGAAGGGAAAACCACGACAACTATTGGTTTAGGGCAAGCATTCACCCAATTAAATGAATCGGTATGTTTAGCCTTACGCGAGCCTTCTTTAGGCCCATGCTTAGGAATGAAAGGTGGTGCTACCGGTGGCGGCTATAGCCAAATAATGCCTGGCGATCGTATAAACTTACACTTTACTGGCGATTTTCACGCTATTACAAGTGCCAACAACTTACTGTCCGCTGCTATCGACAATCATATTTATCAAGGCAATATTCTACACATTGACCCACGACAAATCGTCTGGCGTCGTGTGATGGACATGAACGATCGTAGTTTACGAAAAATAGTCTTAGGTTTAGGCGGAAAAATGCAGGGTATACCACGTGAAGGTGGCTTTGATATAACCGCTGCCTCTGAAGTTATGGCCATGCTCTGTTTAGCGAATGACGCAAAAGATTTAAAAGCACGATTAGATCGAACACTTATCGGCTATACCTACGACGGTGAGCCAATAGTTGCTAAGCAACTTGAAATTACTGGCGCGATGATGGCGTTATTACGTGACGCTTTGCAACCTAACTTAGTGCAAAGTTTTGAAGGCACACCAGCTTTTGTTCATGGTGGTCCATTTGCCAATATCGCTCATGGTTGTAATAGTGTTATCGCCACTAAAATGGCGATGCATCATGCGGATTGGGCGATTACCGAAGCAGGTTTTGGCTTTGATTTAGGCGCCGAAAAATTCTTTGATATTAAATGCCGCATTGCCGACTTAGACCCTGATGTTGTGGTATTAGTAACGACCGTACGCGCGTTAAAAATGCATGGTGGGAAAGACAAAAACAATTTAGTTGAAGAAGATATTACCGCCGTTCAACGAGGTTTAGAAAACTTAGATAAACATATCGAAAGTGTTGCACTTTTTAATAAACATGCAGTAGTTGCATTAAATCGCTTTGCGACCGACACCGATGACGAAGTTGGCATTATTCGTAACCGTTGCATTGAATTAGGCGTTTCATTCGCGGAAACTCGTCACCATGCTGAAGGTGGTAAAGGTGCGATTGATTTAGCAAAAATGGTGATGTCTGCGGTCGATAAAAGCAAACCTTTTATTCCGTTATATCAATTAGATGAACCTGTGTTAGAAAAAGTGCGATTGGTCAGTAGAGCAATGTATGGCGCTGACGATGTTGCTTTTTCAAAGCAAGCTGAAAACGATTTAAAACATGTTGAACAACTTGGTTTAACGCATTTGCCTATTTGTATTGCTAAAGCACCAAGTTCACTATCTGATGATCCCCTCTTACATGGCCGACCACGTGATTTTGAAGTTACCGTAAGCTCAATTCAAATTAATGCCGGTGCTGGATTTTTAGTAGTGTTGACGGGGAATATCATGCGTATGCCTGGGCTACCAAAACATCCTGCAGCGAATGATGTGCAATTACTTGAAAACGGCGTCATTACTGGTGTTGAATAACCACGAATACAGCAAGAGTTGATGTAAATAGTTAAACATCAAGAATTGTGAATATACCCAAGCCACTTGAAAATGCAGTTTCAGAGTTAAGCTAGGAAATCAGGGCAAGGCGCAGCACACAGGTAATGGTTATTCCCTTATCAAGCGCTGTAACGCTGCACTGTTTTTCTAGCTTAGCTCCCGCAGGGCAAGGCGATAAAGGGGCATCTCCGGCGTTATTGATTTCGACAATGGAACAACCATTCTCTTCAATCAATGTCTTGGTGCTACCCCTTTTCGACTTGCTGAATCCTGTATTTTCAAGAGGTTTGGGTATAGAACTAGGGTGAAGTTAATTTACGTTGAGTAATACATCACCCTTTTTTGTCATATATTTCTAGGTTTGGTTTGTAGGCTTATGATTAGATAGTGAAAACTTTAGCTGCGTATTTTAGTCGCATAGTTTGATAATAATTTTGCTACCTGTGCCTTTGGTGTTTTAGCCAAACGCCTAATTAAACTAAACGGTATTTCCTCAATATCATGACGTTCGCTAATATCATCAAGTAATTTAAGCCAAAGTTTAGCTGTCATCTGCGCATCAAATAACGCTCTATGAAAGCTGCCATCAGCAGCAATGTTTTTGTAATTAATCAAGGTGCCCAACTTGTGATTTGGCGCATCTTGATAAATACGGCGTGACACTAATAGCGAACAGGTAAATTCACCGATCACTTCTCGATCAATACGAGCCAATTCTGCACTTAAAAAGCGACCATCAAATGATGCATTATGAGCAAGCAAGTTACTATCGCCAATAAAATCGGCAAACTCCGCCATTACTTTTGCACAAGATGGCGCAGGCGCCAACATACGGTTAGTAATGCCAGTATAGTTTTCTATAAAACTGTTAACGCGTCGGCCTGGATTCATCAAGGCTTGAAACTTATCAACTTCTATACCATTTTCTAATTTCACCGCACCTATTTCGATGGCCCGGTCTCCTTGGTCTGGAGATAACCCCGTAGTTTCAAAATCGAGTACGACTATCGAGCTAGCTAACACTAACGCTTCCTTTTCTAATGACAACATTTTATGAGTGGGAAATTATCGCATAATTTACTTTGCTAAGGTATGACGACTAAATATTTCTCAATTCAATGTTTCTAGTTTTAGTCAATTATGGGATATTAAAATAGACGATAGTGGCAAGAACTAGCTAAGTATATAACGGAGTTACTTTGCAAAAATTAAAAAATTCCATATTCCTATTGTGCAGCATAATAACCACGGTATCCGCTTCAACAATCAACAGTAAAATAAACTTCTACGATATCTCTCCTAAAACGATACCGGATATAAAAGCAGAAATAATAGAAAACACACCTATTAAGTCCAACGGTGTGAAATTTCATGGCAGCACCACTTGGCAAATTAAATGGAATATTAGCTGGAAAAGTAAAAATGATATTTGCTACTTAGATACAAGCTCAGCTACGTTGAAGGTAGAATTTATTATGCCAAGAATATCTTTAGCAATGAAGCCGGTGCTTAATGTTAGCAATGCTTTTGATAAATACTATCAAGCATTGCTAACCCATGAAAAAGGACATATGAACAACGGTGAAAAAGCATTAAATGAAGTGAATCAATTACTAGAAAACTTTAGCTCTTATCGCGAATGCAATAAGTTAAATAACGCAGTAAAGAGTTCAATTACGGGTGTTATCAACAAATACAAGCACCTCGATAGTGTTTACGATGAGAAAACAAATCACGGTAAACTGCAAGGTGTTTCATTTAAAGGTTTTATTTGATTTTTAACGGTTAGTTATGTCATTTAGCTTGTATTTCATTACCATTTTTCAGCTTTTATTGTTAGCTATGGCTATTAAATCAAGAAAATAGCATTCCTGTTCCTCTTACTAACAATAAATTAAAATCGAGTTAAGCAATTCAACAGTCGACTATTTAACTTTTTACGTTATACTGCCGCGCTAAAATTGAGTATTTAATTAGCGGAGTTCATTATGCACGATCTGTATTACAAAGGCCGTATCCACACCAGAGAAAATCATGTAAAAACAGGTTATAACACTAAACGAACCGTTAAGCTTGGCACAGAAAAAAATCCATTAACCCTAGTCGTTACTAATGAAGAAAGAAAATTAGCAATAGAAACATTAGTTGCCGATAATGGACTATTTGCTGATATTACTTTAGATAGTACTAGCGATGAAAATATCGACGAACTTACATCAGTACTAAATAAGCCAGTTACTACAACGTTCGACAAAACACCAAACCGCAATGACCCATGTTCATGTGGTAGCAATAAAAAATATAAAAAGTGTTGTGGCTAGAAACGCCTGATTCATTTCAAAAAATTAAGCCGCTATTTGTTACAGTAAACATATATATTAGAGAGCTTACTATCTTTGATTATTGCTAATGTAAAAGGCCTAGTATCACTACTAAGCCTTTTATTTGAAACCTGAACATTAACCCCAACTAAAAACTTAACACTGCAAAACTACATTTGCTTATCAATTCGTACTGAGCCGTTAGTTAGGTAAATCATGCGAATTTCGTCTCTTGCCTGAAATATCATTCGGCGATCTAAATCTTGCACCACCATGTATTCATCACCATTGTCGACTTTGATCATCAACTCTACTAAATGTAGCGTTTTTTCGCGGTATTGTGGGTTTCTATTATGTGCAATAGAGCCACCAACAAGCGCACCGAGAATAGTGGCAACATCACGACCACTGCCACTACCAAATTGATTGCCAATGGCGCCACCAATAAGTGCGCCGCCAAAAGTTTTCCAACCTTGATTTTTATCTTGAATCAATTCTTGTTCGGTAATATTACGTACTGACAACACCTGACCAAATAGCACTTTTTCTACTGGTACGGCTTTATTTCTATCATAGTCAGCTTGCGCAAAAGGTATTAGCGCAAGCCAACACATCAACGATAAGTAAATAGCTTTCATATCGTTCTCCTTATTCATTAATTAGATAACTTCAAACACTGTGAAGCTATCTAAATTCAACTTACTAGATTCAATTTAATAAGTTTAACTTACCAACCGACAGATTCTTTCGCTTTAGTTTTACGAATTTCGGTTTCGTCAGCCCATTCAACAAGGCCGCTTTCAAGGTCCATTAAGCGTAAAGTAAACTTATAGTAAACGTCAGATTTATCTTGATTACTTTTTACGATACTCGACAAGTTACCGTACAACATATATTGTGCGCCAATTTGACGGCCAAATTGTAAAGCTTTATTTGGGTCAACCATGCCGCCTTCGTGTTGGAATTTCAGCTGTTCACGTGCCGCTTCTACTCGACCCATATCAACAAAACGGAACTTGCCTGAGCGTAATAATTTCGTTGAAATAGAGTCAGTAATTGATTCCGTATCAATATGCTCGCTAGTTTTGTTTTTCAGGCGTTCAACGAACATCACTGGGCGTTTATTTTGCGTTAAGGTGCCTACTACTGGTGAAAGTAATAATGAGTCAGTCATTTCAGCAGCAACTTTTTGTAAGTCTGTTGAGCCAAAATTAATGTCTGTCGTTTCTACTGCCGTGGCATCGCCATAACGTACAACAGATTTATTAGCACAACCAACGGCAAGCGTTAGTGTTAAGCCTAGGGTTGTTATCAGTGCTAGTTTGTTCATAATTCTTTTCCTTAACTATTAATATTCGTATGCTTTTTCAGGGATTTCACGAACATAAACATTAAACGTACTAACATTTATATTAGGTGCTAAACCTCGTAATGTTGTTGACTGTAAACCATGTAAATCTAAAGGTTTCCAGGATGTTTTTCTTGATTCGATAACAAAGCCGTCACTATCAAACCAATTAAAATGATATTGCAATTTTTGCGACTTTTCGTAGCGGCTTATAAGTTCCAAATTTACTTCTAATAAGCCATTATTTTTACGTGACTTTACATCGCTAATATATAAACGTTCTGCAAGTTCATCGTTATGTATTTCAAGGTGTTTATTAAAGTCGTCACCTTGGATCATTGGGCTTGTTCCCGTGCCTGATGTCACAGGAGGCTTGCTATTAGCACACCCGGTAATAACAAAAGCACTGAGTAGTATCACACTTAAACTACAGGCAAATTTTTGACTCGTTGTTTTACTCTTCTTGCTATTCAACATGCTTCCTCCTGGTTTATTCGCTTTACCGCCACAGTTCTACTGTGTGGATTTCATTGCTTTATAAATTAATGCTCTGATAACCAGTATAGTTACCGATAGCAGAAAAATTGATTAAGGTAATTCTATTTGGCTGCACATTTACTTCAATATTTTGCATTTGCCCATGTACCTGTACTTGCAATAATTGCTTGCCTGTTGGCACACTCATTCGCACAATATCAACTTCATCTGGTAAGGTTGACCAACTACGTGTATCAGCTCTTTCAGAAGCGATGTTATAAATACTTGCCAATATATTGCCAACATCACCAGCTTCACGGCTAAGTTTTTGTCTCATTTGCTCTTTGGCAACAACTCGAACAACTTGTCGAGTTAATAATGACGGTAATTGGTCTTGTAAATCTTTTGCCGCTAACGATTGAATACGCACCAATTCGTTTGATTCATAACTTTCACCCGCATTACTTACCGTTAAATTACTGTGTTGTGGTAGTGCTCCGCGATAAACAGGTAAAGAAAAACTAAAAAACTTTAAACCTCTATTACTTCTACCAATGGGTAAATTTAAGCCTACGTCTTGCTTACTATTAACAATGTCTTGCTCGAAAAGTATAACCACCTGCCCTTCACTTTCAGATTTTTCTGATTGATATGAGCCAAAACGTTGTTCAAATTCGTCTAAATCATCTTGCATACCTAGCTTTGTCGCTAATCGTAAAACATCCTGCTGTAAGTAATGATTCTCCGGATATATTTCTATCGCTCGTTTGTAGTCGATGTATGCATCATTTAGCTCACCGCTTGCTTCATATAAAATGCCTGAAAGGTAAAAAGTAAAAGCATTTTGGAAACCATTTTTCACCTCTCCAATGCTTTCAGCCATACTAGGATAAGTACCATCCAAACTACCAGAACTCATACCCGAATTAGCCAACTCACTTTCAGCTTTGTAAATTTCGTCTTGATAAGCTTTCAAGGCATTTTCTTGTACCAGATTTGCTCGGCGAATTTCGACTAATGCGCCTTCAAAGTCATGTTGAAATAAGTAATTTAGCGCTTGGTAACTATGTAACATACCTTGCTCGTAGTAAGGCACTTGATAAGAAATAGCATTGTCGTTACTGACTACTGCTCCAAGTTTTTCTATGCCTTTACTAATTTGTATTTTTGCTTTATTTCGTTGTTGTTCTATTAACACATAAGCTTGAGCAAAGGTTTTTTGGCTAGCCTGAAAGTCAGACGCTAAAAACTGTAAACGTGCTCGCTCAAGTAAACTAAGTACATAACTGCCATTACTTGCCGAGCGTTGCCCCAAAATGCTTTGCGCTTTAACAAACTCACCTTGTCGCTGCGCCGCTTTTACTGGCTTCATTTGACTACTGTAGCCTTGAAAAATGTCAGCAAACTGTAATGAGGCACAACCAGACAATACAGTAATTAGCACTGTCACCACTACGCTGGTTGAAATGTGTTTGTTCATCTGAATAATACTATTTCCCAAAGGTTCTTTAATATTGTCACTTTTAAACAACAAAAAAGGTAAGTTAGTCTCCGCTTAAGTTCAGAAAGCTAACCAATTAAATCTAAGGTTAAATTAAGCCTATTTATCGCTAAGAGCAATAAATACTTTGTTGAGAAATTGTAAGAAAAGCGTAAGAAACCTTAACGATTAAGGGTGAAAGCAAGCAACTAGTACTATTTTTAGACAGAAGTAAGCATTAATTGCTAGATTGGAAAAACTGACGTTTAGCGATTAGCTAAAATACCATCATCAATCCATGCCAATAAATAATTTAGCGCAACTTGGCTAACATCTTCTTCAAGGTTTTGCGTGAGCAAATAGTCACATAGGCTGGAAAAGTCATTGCCTTTAAGCATCATGTCAAATAATGAAAATTCGATTGCGGAAATTGACCTAAACTGCGTTAAACGCTGTTTGTTTCGCCACACTAACCAAGTATTAGCTGTTTTAGTTGCTGGTTGTGGTGCTTGTTCTTGTTTTAATGCTTGCCAAGTTTCCACTGTATTAAAGTTAAAATGACTGATTTGTAAACTAGGATGAAAGCGGAAAACTAAACTCGGCCATTGCTCATGTGGTATTTCTATTAGCAACTCTCGAGTAAAACGTTCGGTATCGGCGGCGTCAAATGCCACCATCAATAAACGCTCAAAGCGCGCTAACTCGCTAATTAATGGATAATCACTAAACGGCGTATGTTTAGCGAGAAACTCTGGTAATGCGTCGGCAAAATTACGTAATGAGGTATTGTTAGATGGATAAGCTTTAATGTAACCATCGACCATTTGATCAAATAAATCATCACCTAAGTACATGCCTAATAGTTCATGATCGTTATCGATGGTTTCTTTTAAACGCATTTGATAAGCGTTTTTATAGATGTGTAAACGGGCATCACGGCTAATACCGCCATGCTCTTCAACTTGCTGCGCAATCGTTAATTCATCATCGGTTAGATAATTCATCATTTGTTGCTGCAGCGCGTGTAATGAAAGTTCGCTCACGTTATTTTTTACTCATTTTTTATTTTAATTCTCATCATTTATTTTTTAGAAAACTCTTAACTCGTTATTCTGCAATACACATTAAAATGATATTGCAGTTTATGTGATCGAACCTAAGGTTTTTTTCGCAATTGCTCGGGCAGTATCAACTTCAGCCAATAACTCTGCTAATGGTGGAATATTGTCATCACGTTCTATCATAGTGCTTATCCAACCAAAGCGCTGTAATGCCTTTTGGTATAGCTGCCAAACAGGATCAGCCACAGGGTGATCATGAGTATCAATAACATAATCGCCATAATCACTATGACCGGCTAAATGAAATTGTTTCACTTTTTCCTTAGCAATACCATTAAGGTAATCTTCAGGTTTAAAGTCATGATTACGAGCACTGACATAAATATTATTAATGTCTAATAATATTTCACAGCCAGAGCGACGCGCAACTTCATTGAAAAACTGCCATTCGGTCATTTCAGAGTTTTTATAGGTCAAATAGCTAGACACGTTTTCTAGTAATATTGGTCGTCCTAAAAACTCTTGTACTTGCTCAATGCGTTGGCAAACATGCGTTAATGCTTCATCGTTATATGGTAGAGGCAGTAAATCATGACTATTTTTTTCATGAGCGCCAGTCCAACATAAATGATCTGAAATCCATTCTGGTTGAAGTTCATTCGTGAGCACCTTTAGCTTTCGTAAATAGTCAAAGTTAATCGGGTCAGTTGAACCTATCGACAAAGAAACGCCATGCATGACCATAGGGTAATGTTCACGAATACTGTGCAAATAATGTTTAGGCTTTCCACCATCAACCATGAAGTTTTCAGACACGACTTCAAACCAATCAATTGCTGGTTTGTTATCAATAACGTCTTGAAAGTGTTCGGTTCTAAGCCCTAAGCCAAATCCTAAAAAGTGTTCTGGAACGGAAGTTTTAGAAAAGGAGAGCGAATGCTCTCCTTTCATGTTGCCGACAGCTTGCTTATTCGCCAACTGTACCTCCAACATCGTCACAAGTTTGTGCTGAAAGAGCAACAAAACCATGACCTTTACATGCTGCTTGACCTTTACAGGCATTTTCAGCTGTTTTACAGTCATTGTGACCTTTACAAACATTAACACCATAACAATGCGTTAATTCAGCGGTATTAACTGCGCCACGCCAATCGTCTTTAACTGTGCCGCCAATATCGCCACAAGTTTTGGTATCCATGGCAACAAAGCCATGACCTTTACAAGACGCTTGACCTTTACAGGCATTTTCAGCGGTTTTACAGTCGTTATGACCATTACATTTATTAACGCCGTAACAATGTGCCATTTCAGCTGTATTGCTGTTAGCTGCAGCAGTTTTGCTAGACGATTCAGTCGCAACTGCAGAACAGCCCATTAAGCCAGCTACAGCAAGTGCAACAGCAGCACCTTGAAATTTAGTTTTAGTGTTGTGGTTCATCATACTCTCCGATTGTTCTGTTGAATTATTATCTTTGTAAGTTATTTATGCGTCAGGCATTACTTTTCGTTTAAACCAGTAGTCAAGGCTGACATAGCGTCCACCACCGATAAAAAACAATGCCAGCAACATAATGAAATAAGTTGCCGCAAACTCAATACCATTATTTAGAATAGTGATATTGCCGCTGCTAGTTAGCCACTCGTAGTTACCATGCTCTTGTAAGATAGAAACAATGGCTTCTTTTTTCTCAACGGATGCCTGTACACGTTCATTAGCAAACGGGGCATTAGCATCAGCAATCGCTTGCCAGCCGTATTGCCCATGAACAGAAGTCATGGCTATGATCATAGTAAACATCATAGGAACCGCCATTAAACGCACACCAAAACCCAGTAATAAAGCAATAGCACCAACAACTTCAGCACCTATGGCTAAAATAGCTAAAAGAAATGGAAATGGTAATCCTAAACCCCAATCGTCATTTCCAAACCACTGTACAATATTGTCAAAACCCTCAATTTTATGCGTTCCCGCCATCCAAAAAATCGGCACTAAATACAAACGCATTAATAATGGTGCAAGAAAGTCCAATTTTTTGCTCGAGTTTAATAAGCCGTAACCTTTTTCCAATATTGTTTTAACCATGTTTATTCCTGTTCTTTTAAAACGTTAAGTTTAACTTTAGCCCAATTTGTTCTTAGTCTACTAAAAATATGACAAGACTCTCATGGTAACTGCTTAATTTGACCTGAGAAGTTATCGAGTAATTTCATCGTTCTATTTAAATTAACCTCCCAAAAGCGCAGTGAAAAATTATTTGAAATATAATCGCGCATTTGCAGTTCATGGCAATTTATCTAGAAAACAATGATGATATACCTGTTGATTACAAACATATCGACCACCCCTAATCAATTGTATTTAAAGCAATAAAATACAACTCCGGTCAATTACAAACATTATGTAAATATTTTCGATACCGAGAGATGGTAGAGAGATAAGTAGTTATGATGTGTAGATGTAATAGAAAATTTAATTTAATTTATTTTTCAAAGTCGTCAATTTCTACAAAGAAAGTGCGAATTATTAATACAAGATTTGAAAAATGAAGTTTTTCTAAGTAATAAATATAATAGTAAAACTACGCAATTTTAAAGTCATACCTGTTTCATTAAGTTTGTGATCTTGTTGTGCGCAGGAAAAATAAATCAAGGTAAGGCCCTCGATTGACCAATAACTGGTTATTGGGATTGAAAGTAACGCAGCTTTTTCCCCTTTTTCAGTAATTTGCAGTGATAGAAATTGCTAGTAGGCACATGTGATTAAAAGTTTATCTTTTGAGCGCTACCAGCAATTAATGATACCTTAACTAATGTTCAAATTACTTGAATGTAAAACCATCAATAGTTTAAGGCACTTGTTGGCCATTTCTTGCTTCAAGCAAGCGATACCAATCTTCACGAGAGTAATCGAGGGTGAGTGCTAGCTTCGCTGCCACTATACGTTCTGGTGTTGTTGAGCCGATAATTGGGCAGATACCAGCAGGATGTTTTAACAACCAAGCTAAAATAACTTGCCATGGAGAACAACCATATTTTTCGCTTTGCTTGGCTAGTTCACTTTCAATACGTTGTTCATCTTCAACAGCAAATGTATTACCCCACGCAGAGTACACAACACCACCTAAAGGACACCAAGCAATAGGTGTTATGCCATGCTGCTGACATTGATCTAACGTGCCATCAAGCAAGGTATCGATATTATGAATATTGATTTCTACTTGGTTGACCAATAACGGCATTGAAACTACTGACTTTAACAGTTCAACTTGTGATGGTTTAAAGTTACTGACACCAAAATGCTTAACCTTGCCACTCGCTTTTAATAACGCAAAGGTTTCAGCGACTTCGTGAACATCGAATAAGTAATCTGGACGATGTAATAAAAACATATCTAAATAGTCGGTATTTAAGCGTTTGAGTGAACCTTCGACACTTTCTAGTAAATACTGCTGGCTAAAATCATATCGTGTTGGCGCATACGCTTCATCACTAACACGTGGGCGAATTCCCGCTTTAGAGGTAAGAATGATTTGTTCACGTAAATGCGGCTTTTCCGCTAATATTTCGCCAAATAGGCTTTCACACGCACCGCCACCGTATATATCAGCAAGATCAAAGTGGTTATAACCCGCTTCCATTGCCGCCATTACAGCTTGCTTACCTTTGTTACGATCTTCGATACTGTTATCGCCAGCAATACGCATACAACCGTATATAAAACGTGAAGATTCGAGCTTGTTATTATCTAAAAATACTGTTTTCATTCTGTTAACTCTTTAAAAAAGTGGTTAAATATTACTGAGAAATTCTTCATGCGTTGGCAATTTATCAACGGAGCGTTTAATTAATATTCTCAAATTTTCATATAAGTCTTCAAGTTGTTCTTTGCTCAACATAGTGCTCAATGGGTGCACATCACTTGGTACTAGCCCTTGACCTATCATTACTTGCTGCCATGCTATCTCGGTAAATAAGTCTTCATAATCTCGAAAAACCTTCCCTGAAGATTTAAACAACGCCATTTTCTGCGCGAGTGTTTCAGGAATATCCATACGCTGACATTCACGCCAAAATGGCGAGTCATCACGCTGATTTAATTTATAGTGCAAAATAATGAAATCACGTATTTTTTCGATTTCATTTTTTGATTGTCGGTTAAATTCATCAACTTCTTCTTGTTTAATTCCCTGATGAGGAAAATGTTTAATTAAACGTATAGCAGCGGTTTGAATTAAGTGAATACTGGTTGACTCTAGTGGCTCTAAAAAACCACTTGAAAGCCCAATAGCAACAACATTTTTATGCCACTGTTTTCTTCGTCTACCTGTTTTAAAAGGAATTATTTTTGGCTCTGCAAGTGGCTCACCTTCAATATTATCCATCAATATTTTCTTGGCACTTTCATCGTCTAAGTAGCGGCTAGCGTAAACAATGCCGTTACCGGTTCTATGCTGCAGTGGAATTTGCCATTGCCAACCAGCCTCGTGTGCAATTGAGCGAGTGAAAGGTTTAATAGTACCTGTTGAAGTCGTTGGCATTGCCATCGCGCGATCACAAGGTAACCAATGCGACCAATCTTCATAGCCCGTATTTAACGCTTTTTCTATCAATAGTCCTTTCATGCCGGAACAATCAATAAAAATGTCGCCGGTAATAACTTGCTGGCTATCGAGTGTTAAGGAATCAACATGCCCCGAGCTTTCATTAATTGCAACATGTTCTATGATACCTTCGATTCTTTTTACGCCTGCGGATTCACTGTATTGTCTTAAAAACTTAGCATAGAGCCCGGCATCAAAGTGATAGGCATGTGTTATACCTGGAATATTTGTCCCTTCAAGGTTTGTTAATTTTCCAAACTTTCCTTGCACTGCAGCTTGGTAGTTTACGGAAAAATCCCAAAAATCAGACGCTATCCCCAACTCCTGACTCTTTAGCCAATAATGATGAAAATCACAAAAAGCGAAATTTTTACCAACGCCGCCAAAGGCATGCATGTAACTACTTCCCTGTTCTTTCCAATTTTCAAATTGAATGCCAAGTTTAATCGTTGCCTTTGTTGCCTTTAAAAAGTCACGTTCATCAATGCCTAGGGCATTATTAAAATTAATCATTGGTGGAATAGTTGCTTCTCCAACACCAACAATACCAATTTTATCTGATTCAATTAGGGTAATATTAACCGTATTACCTAGTGTTTTAGCTAGTAGTGCAGCCGAAATCCAACCAGCGGTACCGCCACCAACAATTACAACATTCGATATTTTCGCTTTGTTCATTGCTACCTCTACCAGAACATTTATTGAGAGTATTTAACTAAAAAAGCCCTTGCAACATATATTACAAGGGCTAAGTAATTGCTAGTTTACTTTACAGCTTATAGCTGAAGCCTAGCAAATAAGTACGACCATAATCTTGGTAATCTCTTACTTGCAGAGCATTATCACCTTGTAGCGAGGTAAATGGCTCTTCAGTTAGGTTGTAACCTTGTAAGAATACTGACAAACCGTCTAACGCAGTAATGCCTGCTTCACCGAAGTCATAACCAATTTGAGCATCCCAAACCGTTTCGCCAACAATATCAACTTGCGTTGTTGAGAACCCTAAACCGTATACATCGCCTTTAAAGTCATCACGTTTACGCATACTGGTTCTGAATTGAAAACCATTTTTCTCATAGTAAAACGTAACATTTTGAATACTGCTTGAAAGACCCGGTAATTCATAATCGTTACCGTTTTGATCATCAATATCTGATTCAACCTCAGTATGACTAGCAATTAAGCCAAAGCCGTCTAAGCTTTCGTCGATAAGTTTGAATGGGAATGAAACTGATATTTCGTAACCCCAAAGCGTACCGCCGCCACCATTAACTTTACCTGAGCCTGATGCGGTTGGGTTTTCTGGTATTTCTCCTGTAGCAGGATCAGCAACACCTGACATATCAACTTCATAGTTGCCATCAAAAATCCACTGGTCTAAATCTTTCCAGAAAAACGCCGTTGAAAAATAACCTTCATCACTGAAATAGTTTTCGTATGATAAGTCAACACCTAGCGCTTCTTTTGGCTCAAGTAATGGGTTACCACCACTAACACTCCAGTTATTACCGTTATCGTCAGGTGTTTGGTTATACGTTGCACTAACTGATGCGTTCATTTCATCTAAACGAGCACGAGAAATAGTTTTTGCGATGCCAAAACGTAAATTTTGTTCATCATCAATACGCATGGATAAGTTCAAACTTGGCAGTACATTTGAGTAATCATGACTAATATCCGTAGGTGTTGTAACAACCTTGCCATCAATAGTCTGAATTGCTGAGCCTTTTGAATTTTGGTCAGTTTGTACGTAACGAACACCAACATTACCTGTTACGGGGAAACCAGCAACTTCCGTGTCGATATCAGCTTGAACGAATAATGACATTACTTCTTCATTTACATTCCAAGATTTCGTTGCATGACTAGAGTTAGTTAAACTTTCACGTGTTAGGTCATAATAACCATCTCTAATTAAACCTTGTGTGTCATAAGCGATCATATCGCCCATACCAATAAAGTCTAATGATGCCGTACCTTGGCGGTATTGCTCTGGTACTACCATCATGCCTGGATTATCAGGGTAAGAAAAAGACGAAAGCGTCATAAAATAACCTTCAGACTCTTTTACTTTTTCACGCTCACGATATGAAACACCGTAGGTAATTCTAGCAATAACATCGTTTTCAATTTCTTGTGTTGCTGCCAATTTAATTGCTTTAAGTTCGTCATCAATGCTTGGCGCGTTTATAAAACCGTCTTGTAATTGGTTTTCGTACTCGGTACCTGTAACGCCATACTTATCATTTAACGCTTGGCTCCAGCCCCATGAAAGTGGGCCGCCCAATTGAATTAAGTTATAATCACTATAATCTAAACCATGAGTAAATGTTGCGCCTGTATTACCACCATCAAACGTATAGCCTAATGTATCAGCTGCACCACGCGCATCCCCACGACCTGTGCCTGAGTAACTTTCAACACTCCAAATATCGCGGTCAACTTTTGAGTAACTCACATCAAAATCTAACGCCCAATTGTCGTTAAGATCATACTGCGCGTTAAAACCAAAAGATTTTAATTTAGCATTACGTTCTTCGTAATCATTACGAACAACAACTCGTTGCCCTTCTGTAATAGCACTGGTTACAAAGCCCGTTTCAGAGTCAATAACAGCTGTGTCTGGGGAAATAGAGCCTTGGCCCCAAGCAAATGGTACTTCAATACCACGTAGAATTTTTTCATCAGAAAAGTCGACATATAATGCATCAAATGTCATCAAAAGCTCGTCTGTAGGGGCAGCTTCGATAACAAGCATAGTAGAGTCACGATCTAACGTTGATGAACGAACAAATGGCTTCGCACCACCAAGGATAGACCCAGTAGAGCCATCATCATATGTAAACTCAGGGTAACCCCATGCGTTCCAACGTTTTTCTTGGTTAGGAGAGCTCATTTTTGAGTGTGCAAATGCAACACCAATAGTATCATCTGCAAACTTATCCATGTATGCAAATGTACCGCGGTAGCCGCTGTCATTGCCGTCTGGATTTAGTTTATCAAAGCTAGTTTGCTCTAGTTGACCGTTAAATTGAAGAACACGTTCAGATTTTGATAAAGGCTTAGCTGTTTGCATATCAATAACACCAGCAATACCTTCTCCCTCTAATGAAGCATTAGGGGTTTTATATACAGTAACACCACTCATTATTTCTGACGGATATAAGTCAAATTCTACGCCACGGTTGTCACCGATAGATACTTGCTCACGACCATTAAAAGTCGTTGCACTTTCATTTTCACCAAAACCACGAATACTGACTTTACTTGCACGACCATCTAAACGCTGTGCTGCAAGCCCTGGTAAACGAGCTAATGATTCTGCAATAGAAGAGTCCGGTAATTTACCAATATCTTCAGCTGATATAGCTTCTACTACGCTAGATGAGTAGCGCTTTGTATTAATTGATTCAATGATGCTTCCACGAAAGCCTTTTACTTCAATTACTTCAATTTGTTTCTCTTCTGCTTTTGCTTTTTCATCTACCGCTTCTTCTGCAAGAACAGGTAAACTTAGTGCCATAAAACCGCTTGATAGCAAAGCCAAAGTTACTCGGCTTGGTTTAAAACTTAACATTGGTGAACTCCCCTATGCATCCGTGCTTTAATTATTGTTCAGCGTTCCGCGCTGATGTAACTAATTTGTATTTTTCTGCAACATTATTTGCAGACAATTCTAATATAGAGTGGTGAATTGTTGATGAATACTATCTGCATACGTATTCATAGAATCTAGCGAACAGCACAGTAAAAGTATCGAATGTATCTCCATCCAAAAAAATCGAGAGTTTCAAATAAAAACAAAATAAACTTTAATTTTATTTATCAGTCACTTAACACTTATTCTTGCAGCTTTTCTTAAATAGCATTCAAAAGATGCAAACAGTAATTTTGACGGAAAAGCTGTATTGAATACGTATGTAACGCGGGTACATTTCTTAACAAACTCACTTAAACATTCCTCAATTATTGAGTTTCTAGCTATTTTGTGATGTAGACCTATTAACTAGGCTTATCTATGGCGCGATATAATTTTTTTTGGCGAAACAATTGAACTCTATTTAATTGGAATGACTATTTTCATTTTTTGAGAAATCTCCCTTCGATTTATTCATTAATGGTGAATACGTATGCAGTTACTGTTTATTTTTATAGCGACAACATAGCATTAAAGGCCAAATAACTATAACAACAAAGGTCTGAATTTATGCAAAGCATTGCAATAAAACTGATACTGTTTACAGCAATATCATCTGGAATATCGGCTTGTGGTGGAGGCAGTAGCAACTCTCCAACACCTACCCCGCCGCCTACTCCAACACCTAATAGTGCACCAATTATCAGCACTTTTACCGCGCAAGTTAATTCAAGTAATTCATTAGAATATACTTACGCTTGGTCTGTAAGTGATGCAGACAGCGATACCTTAACCTGCAAACTTACAACGGGAGATGGTTCTACTGATATCACCATTGATGATTGTGCGAATAATACTAGCTCAATTGTAAGTTATCAGAGCGCTGGTGAGTTTAATGCAAGCTTAACGGTATCCGACCCTAGTAATGCCAGTGCTAATAACTCTATAGCGGTAAATGTTGTTAATAATACCGAACTACCTGAGCCAATAGTCACCGCTGCCGATAATGAACTCGTTATTTTTTATCAACGCCCTGACAACAATTATACCGATTGGATAATTCACCTTTGGAATAACGACGATTGCGATGCTTATGCCAAAGGTGATACTGACTGGGCAACGGGACAAGCACAAGCAGGTATTGATCCTAATTATGGCGCTTATTGGGTCATTGACTTAAAAGCAGATTACGATTCATGTGCAAATTTTATTGTTCATAAAGGTGATGAAAAAGATTTAGGTGGCGTTGATCACCAAGCTGATTTAACTGGCGAGCGCATGATTTGGTCATTATCTGGACTTTCTGAGCTATATACCAAGCCAACTTTATTTCCAAAAGGAGTGCTAATACAAAATACTGCTGCACATTGGGCTGATGAGAATACAGTATTTTGGAATACCATTGATAGCTCCACAAAAATTAGAATATACAGCGCTGATAACAATGATTTGGCCTTTGATGGAGAATCCGGTATTACTGGTGATAATTACTTAGAATATTTTATCGACTCAAGCGCAGAGCACCCAGCTAAAACCTTAGGCCTTGCTCGATATGAATCATTAAATGCATTTACCTCAACCAGTGCTTCAGTAGCAAAAGCTAAAAGTATGTTAACTGGTAAACTACTTGCTATTGCTTATGATGCTGATGATGCTGTACTTGCTGCTACTTATGTACAATCGCCACGTATTTTAGATGCCCTTTATACTTCAGCAAGTGATGACGCCAATGAACAAGCACTTGGTGTTGTATATGACGCTAATAGCATTACCTCTAAAGTTTGGGCGCCAACTGCACAGCAAGTAAAACTAAAAATTTACGATGCAAATAAAGCACTACAAAGCACTGAAGATATGAGTTTTGATAGTGCAACAGGCATTTGGAGTTTTACCGGTGACAATGCCTTAGACAGAGCATTTTATCGTTTTGAACTTAGCGTTTATCACCCTTTAAACCAAAAATTCGAAACACTCGAAGCAACAGACCCCTACTCAGTGTCTTTAGCAACAGATGGTAAGTATTCACAATTTGTTAATTTAACAGATGCTGACTTAAAGCCAACAGGTTGGGACGACCATGTAATTCCAACGGTAACAAACCCAGAAGATGCCATTATTTATGAAGGCCATATTCGTGATTTTAGCGTATTGGACACTAGCACAACGCCAGCTAATCGTGGAAAATATTTAGCCTTTACCGAAGAAACATCAGCACCTGTCACTCATCTAAAATCTTTAGTAGATGCTGGACTAACGCATTTCCAATTCCTACCTGCAAATGACATTGCCAGTATTGGTGAAGATATTACCAGTCGAGTGAATTTAAATAATACCGTAGCAGATTTATGCGCAAAAAATAGCTCAGCGCCAGTATGTGGTGTTGAAGATAACTCTGCCGTGTTATCCGATGTATTTGCAAGCTATGATCCGACATCCACTGACGCACAAGCATTAGCACAATCGATGCGCGGTTTAGACAGTTTTAATTGGGGTTATGATCCGGAGCATTTTACCACCCCTGACGGTAGCTACACCTCAAACCCAGATGGCGCAACTCGAATTAAAGAAATGCGTTCAATGAACCAAGCACTGCATGAAATGGGTTTGCGTGTGGTATTAGACGTTGTTTACAACCACACTAACTCGTCTGGACTTTGGGAAGATTCAGTACTCGATAAAGTGGTGCCCGGTTACTATCATCGCCGCGACCTAATATCAGGTGATGTTGAAACATCGACCTGCTGTCAAGATACTGCACCTGAGCACGAAATGATGCATAAATTAATGCAAGACTCGTTGTTAACTTGGGCTCAAGCCTATAAATTTGACGGCTTCCGTTTTGATATCATGAGTAATAATTCGTCTGCTTCAATTCTAGCGGCACGCGAAGCAGTACAAGCGATTGATAGCGATAACTATTTTTATGGCGAAGGCTGGACACGTGATGAACGCGGCTATGTTCAAGCCAATCAAAACAATATGGCAGGCACCGAAGTTGGCACCTTTAATGACCGTCCACGCGACATTATTCGTAGCGCTTCTTTATTTAGTGCAACGGGTAGCTTAAATGATCAAGACATTATTCGTCTTGGTTTAACCGGCACTATTGCAGATTATCAACTGAAAGATAAAAACAATATCGTCAAGTTAGCTAGCACCTTTTCAAAGCCTTCTTATGCACAAGACCCAGCAGATATCATTAACTATGTTTCAAAGCATGATAATGAAACCTTATGGGATCAACTGCAATATGGTATCGACTCTAGTATCAATATTACCGACAGAGTTCGTATACAAAACATCGCAGGCACTTTGCCGTTAATGAGCCAAGGCATCACTTTTTTACAATTAGGTGGAGATTTAATTCGCTCAAAATCAATGGACCGTAACACTTATGACGCTGGTGATTGGTTCAATGAAGTTGATTTCACCAAAACCACTAACAACTGGAATATCGGCTTACCTTTAGCTCAAGACAACGAAAGTAAATGGAGCACTATAAGTACATTAATTAATAATAGTGAAACATCTGTCAGCGCTGAAAACATCGCTTTTTCAAGTAACATTTTTAAAGAATTCATCAGTATTCGTAGCTCAAGTCCATTATTTAGACTAACGACTAAGCAAGACATTATTGACCGTGTTGGCTTTCATAATACAGGACCAAGTCAAATTCAAGGCGTTGTTGTTATGAGTATTGACGATGGTATAGGGTTGTCAGATCTAGATACAAACAATGATGCTTTAGTGGTGGTGATTAATGGCAGCTCAGAGCAACATGCATTAACTGTAAACAGTGCCGCAGGTTTCGAATTGCATAATGTGCAACAAAACTCTAGCGATTCAACAGTACAAACTGCAAGCTTTACCGCTAATGCAGAAAATGGCACATTTACCGTACCAGCGCTTACCACAGCAGTGTTTGTTAAACCACAAGGTGCGAGTCAAGGCGTAGGATTGTCAGCTGATGCAACTTCAAATGCACCTGATGCAGCTCCTTTTGGTGATGTCGCTGTTTACCTGCGCGGCAGCATGAATAACTGGGGTAATGACGGCTTAGGTGCTGGTGATCAGTTCATTTATGATAGTAATGGCGTTTATGAACTTAACTTCACACTTGATGCCGGCACTTATCAGTTTAAAATTGCCGATAACGCATGGGACGCAGTAAACCTTGGCTACAGCAATCTAACTTTCGCTAATGGCTCTATCAGTATTAGCGACAACGGTGGCAACCTTGAAGTGACAATTGCCACCGCAGGTAATTATGGTTTTATCCTAAATGCTTCTACTGCTACTCCAGAGTTAACTATTGTCAGTAAAAATGAAACGGTAGATTGTGATGCACTAGCGGACTCGTCAGACTCAATACCATTTGATATTACAGGTGGCGGTCAACTGTATGTTCGCGGTGACCATTCAGGCTGGAATGCTGAGGAAGCATATCGATTACATTACAAAGGTAATAATCAATACCAAGCTGTTGCTGATTTTGACGGTGCTATGCAATTTAAGCTCGCATCAGACGATGGTAGCTGGACAACCCAATTATGGGCACAAGCAAGCAATAGTAATGACATATTAGATAGTAACCTTGAAGTTGGTGTCACTTACCCTGTCGCCTATAACGACGGTGGGCAAAGTAACAATAATGCAATATTACCAACTGGCTCATATAGTTTCTTACTGACTTTAGATAGCGAAAACCCAGCAAAGGGTTTCAATATCGGTAGTATTTTGATTCAGCAATGCCAATAAATACTAACAGGTAATTATTAGCAGAACTGCTAATTTTCCTCTGAACCCAAAAAGCTTATTACATTGTAATAAGCTTTTTCATTTAACAGTAAAAATTTAGCCTTAAACAACCAGAAATAACTTACTGCACACTAAACGTTAAAGTATCCGTTTGGCATTGATATACACTAGCCGGCATACCATTTTCTACTACTTGCAGCGTTTTTTTATTCAACTGTAAATTGTAATCGCCTGGAATTAAACTATACACCGAACTTAAATCAAGCATGGTTGCAACATTGCCCTTTGCTCGAATTAATTGATAGTCTATTGATGTTGGCTTAGCGCGTTTAACCATAGGCCCTTGATAGGCGACTTTTTCACCATATTTGTCCGTAACAATGAATAGATTTGACAAAAAACCTTCTAACGGGGTATACCAAGTTAAAACAGATAAATCACTGTCACTTTGATTTAGCAAAACAAAATCAACAAACACACCATCTATAACATTCTGCTCTGCAATAATATTAAGCTTACAACTTAAAGGAGGGTTTTCAATTTCAATAGTACTGTGATTAAATTCGGCCGGCATAAATCCTTCCATAATTCTTAGCTCCTTGCTAAAACTAGCTAATGACATAGATCCTAAAGCAACAATAAAAAAAGTGTTTGGTATATATCAATTTACTAACCACCCTTTTGTAATTACTCATCGCAATAATAACTACACGTAAATTCCTTTTACTATTTAAGTAAAGCATTCTTTTTCCAAAACATCACATGTATTTCTCATTTTATTTATACAAAAGCTTTTAAAAATAACCCCCATTAAAAAAGCCAAACCATTTTATGTAGGTTTGGCCTTTTAATTTTTATACTAATTTTCGCTAATAATATTTTTCACGTAACAAATGGTTAACCAGTAGGTGAATACGTATGCAACCTAATGAATTAAAACGCTTGTCGTTTTAAGCTTAAGCAATAGCACCTCACAATAAGAGCAATAATGAAAAATTTCGCATTCCCTCTGCCCATACTTTTTATTGGCCTATTTTCTTCCGTTAACGTTCTCGCAAAAACGGTCACTGTTAGCTCACCTGATAATAAAATCACCATTAGTGTTAACGACGATAATCAGCCTAGCTACCAAGTAAGCTTTAATGATGAAACCGTTATCACACCTTCAAAATTAGGCATGTTATTCAAAAATGCACATGGTTTTAGTGATGGCTTTAAAGTAACATCAGTTAGTAATAAACAGGTAGATAGTAGCTGGCAACTACCTTGGGGCGAACGTAAAAACGTTGCTGATAAACATAACGAATTACTGCTCACTTTCACTACTTCTCGCGATAGCGCTAATGAGTATAAAGTACGTTTTCGTGCTTTTAATGACGGTATTGGCTTTCGCTACGAAGTGCCAAAACAAAAAGGCTTAAATGATAATATTGAGATCACTGACGAGCTAACCGAGTTTTCATTAAAAAACGCAAAGCAATCAACCGCATGGTGGATACCAGCCCGTGGTTGGAATCGTTATGAGTACCTTTATAACACCACAAATGTAGAAAGTGTTGATAGAGCACATACGCCTTTTACTTTTAAATTACCGTCTGGCACTCATATAAGTATTCACGAAGCAGCGCTTGTTGATTATGCCGCAATGACACTTAACCAAAAGCGCCCTGGTACATTAAAGGCTGACTTAACACCTTGGTCAGACGGTAGTTTAGTAAAAACTAGCGCAAACTTTAAATCACCATGGCGCACCATACAAATCAGTAAAGATGCGGTCGGATTATTAAATTCAAACCTAATCTTAAACCTTAATGAGCCAAATAAACTGGGTGACGTTTCTTGGGTTGAGCCGGGTAAATATGTTGGTATTTGGTGGGGAATGCATATTGAAACCAATACTTGGGGTAGTGGAGATAAGCATGGAGCTACCACCAGTGAAACTATGCGTTACATGGACTTTGCTGCTGAACATGGTTTTTCAGGAGTACTAGTGGAAGGCTGGAATAAAGGCTGGGATGGCGCATGGTTCAGCAATGGTGATGTTTTTAATTTCACGAAGCCTTATGATGATTTTGATATTGAAAAAATCAGTCAATATGGCGCTATAAAAGGTGTACGTTTAATTGGTCATCATGAAACGTCAGGCAGTGTTACCAATTACCGTAATCAAATGTCTGATGCATATGCGCTTTACCAAAAACATGGTGTTAGCCAAATAAAAACTGGCTATGTTGCTGATGGTGGCAATATTAAGCGTATCGGCGAAGATGGCATAGTGCGTAAAGAGTGGCACGATGGTCAATTTATGGTTAATGAATACTTACACAGTGTTACTGAAGCCGCTAAACATAAAATTAGTATTAATACCCATGAACCAATAAAAGCGACAGGGTTGCGTAGAACCTATCCGAATTGGATCGCTAGAGAAGGTGCTAGAGGCCAAGAATTTAACGCTTGGGGTACACCGCCAAACCCACCTGAACACACCGCAATATTACCTTTTACACGTTTATTAGCTGGGCCAATGGATTTTACGCCAGGTATTTTTGATATGAGCTTTAATGGTTTAGGCAGTGACACTAACCGACCACAAACCACATTAGCTAAGCAGCTTGCTCTATATGTTGTGCTTTACAGCCCAATTCAAATGGCGGCCGATTTACCCAAAAATTATCAAGCCAATATGCCAGCATTTCAATTTATTAAGGATGTTCCTACCGACTGGTATGAAAGTATCGCGATTGCCGGAGAAGTTGGTGACTATGTTGCATTTGCGAGACAAGAACGCAACGGAAATGACTGGTTTGTTGGTGCCCTAACCGATGAAAATTCCCGCGAAATAACATTAAAACTAGACTTTTTAGAGCAAGGGAAACGCTACCAAGCGCAAATTTATCGCGATGGTAAAAAGGCTGAGTGGGTTAATAATCCTTATGATTTAATTATCGAAAATAGAGCTGTTAAATCAAACGACAGTATAACTTTACCATTAGCAACAAGTGGCGGCGCTGCAATTCGATTTAAAGCACTTGATTAATAAGCGATAAGCGATACTTTCCAGATAAAACCACGCAACCCTGCGTGGTTTTTTACATTGATAACTCCCCTCTATTTTTCTTGTCTAAAATTCCACTTCAAGCACGATTAAAACTATCTTATACTCTCTCAGCAGAAAAAAACTGCACCTATAATAAGAACGATTACAAAAGGAATGCTTGTGAGAACGTCTGTTAAATACCGTCTACTATTTCTATTCATCGCGATAAGTTGCTATTACCTAGGCTTTGAATTTATCCCTGAAACTACTGATGCTGAGTTTGGCTTATACTCTGTCATCATCGCGAGTGTAGTGTATTTTGCAATTTTACCCGTACTTTATTGGTTTTTTATTATAAAAGCTGGTAAACAAAAACCATGGAAGCTATTGATAATATTAAGCCTTTCTAGCGCCATTGCGCGTTACAGTTTCCCTGAAAACATCGCACAGTATTTCGACTTTATTTTATGGCTACGTTACCCAATTATCGCCGTATTACTTATCATAGAATTTTATCTAATGTTTATTATTGTCAAAGGACTTTGGCAAGCGCGTAATTTATCAGGAGATCCACGTATTGGCGCGATAGGAAAATATGATGACGATAAGAAACAAGGCTTAGCGCTAACCTTTGCCACCGAGCCTGCCAGTTGGTATTACGCTATTCCTCGCTTATCAAAACGCCATATCAAATCACTCAATACCATTACCCTACTGTCAGGTAAAGCATGGCATTTTTTCGCTATCACCTTAGGGCTAATCATTGCAGCAACCATAAGCTATAAATTGTTAATCGACTGGAGTGAAATTGCAGCCACCATGGCAGCCACTTTTATTCTATATGGTTTTATTTTAATGACCGCAAACTACCGTTTGTCACGCCATTACTCAATCTATGTGCAAGGCGAAAAATTGATTATTAACAATTCTATTTTTAACTTTATGCCCGTGCCGTTAGCTGATATTGAATCAGTTGCATTAAATGACCTTTCTGAAGATGAAAACAGTGAAATAAAAACAGATGACTTATTAAAAATAGGTCGTGCTAAGCAACATAATATAAAAATTATTTTCAAGCAGCCAATTAAGTATTGGGGCATGATGGGCGCGTTTGTTGAGTCCTTTGAACAGGTTTTAATCAACGTTGAACAGCCTGAAGCGTTCATTAATGATTTGGCACAAATTAATTCACCACAGCAACAAGTAGCTTGATAGAATGTCGAAAATCAAGTCGATATTCGACATCAATAAGCATTTAACGTACACATGATAAGGGTTATTCTTTGCAACATTTAGTTTGGGATCTCAATCCGGTATTTTTCTCCGTAGGGCCACTTACCATTCATTGGTATGGTGTACTATTCGCAACTGCAATTTTATCAGGTTTACAGGTAATGAAATGGATATTTCAAACCGAAAAACAAGATTTAGCCGCGCTTGATAATTTACTCGTATACATAGTGATTGGCGTTATTGTTGGTGCCCGCTTAGGTCATTGTTTCTTTTACGACCCTAGTTATTATTTTGCCAATCCAATGAAAATTTTAGCAATTTGGGAAGGTGGACTTGCCAGTCATGGTGGCGGCTTAGGGGCAATAATTGCTGCAGGTATTTACAGTAAGAAAAATAACATGAATTTTATGTGGCTGCTCGACAGACTAGCCATATGTACCGCGCTATTTGGCTTTTTTGTTCGTAGTGCCAATTTTGTCAATTCAGAGATTCTAGGAACTCCGAGCAATGTACCTTGGGCGGTTATTTTTTCTCGTATCGATAATGTTGCTCGCCACCCTTCTCAACTTTATGAAGCCATTGCATATTTAACCATATTTTTTGTTTTAATGGTTTTTTATAAGAAAAATAAAGCACAAACGCCACAAGGTTCAATTTTAGGTGTGTTTCTTATCTTAATCTTTACTGCTCGTTTTCTTATTGAAATGTTAAAAGAAAAACAAGCTGCTTATGCTGCTGATATTGCTTTAACGGCCGGACAAATGCTAAGTATTCCGTTTTTTATTGCCGGTATTCTATTGGTAATTTGGTCGGTAAAAAATAGTAAGCAAGTGAAGTAACGGCAATTAAAAATAAACAAACACTAGAGTTACGGTTAACAATTTATGAGTAAAAAGTATTACGTAGTATGGAAAGGCGCAAAAACAGGTGTATTTGAACGTTGGGACGATGTTAAAAGTCACACGCAAGGAAGACCCGATGCACAATTTATGGGTTTTCCATCAAAAGCAGACGCTGAACTCGCTTTTCAATCAACCTACACTAAAGCACTAACCAAACGCTCTATGGGTAAAGAAAGTAGCTCGAAGCCTTCAGGCTCAGCAACTTATACTAAAACCGCAAGCGCTAAGACTGGAAGTGTTAAAGCAAGCAGTGCCCCGTCAGCAGCAAAAAAAGAGGCCGATTTCAATATATATTGCGATGGTGCCTGTTCACCTAATCCGGGAAAATCAGGCACCGGTATGGCCGTTTATCAACAGCAACAGTTAATTGAACTTTGGTATGGCTTGTATCAACCTATGGGCACCAATAATACTGCCGAGCTTAATGGTTTGTTAGCAGCCTTTAAATACGCAAAAATGCATATTGAACAAGGTAAAACAGTACAAGTTTTATCTGACTCTAAATACTCTATTGATTGTGTAACTAAGTGGGCAAAAGGCTGGCAAGCAAAAGGCTGGACACGAGGTAAAGGTGAAGAAATTAAAAACCTAGAAGTGATCAAGCAGTGTTTTTCACTTTATCAGACGCTAAAAGCAAACTTGATTATTAGCCATGTTAAAGGTCACGCTAATATTGAAGGCAATGAGCTATCTGACCGCATGGCTGTACTGGCTCGAATGAAGTGTGAAACCACTTTTGTTCGATACAAAGAAACTATCGATATTAAATCAATATTGGCCATGCCATCAGGGTAACCGTATAGCAAAAACTAAAAATATTCTAAATTGCATAACAGATAAGTTTAGCAACAAACTACAAATAAAATGGAATAATAATACCTATGGATTTAACGATAAAAATAAAACAATTAATGTTACTTAGCACATTAGCATACTTGAGTGCCTGTGGCGGCGGAAGCAGTTCAGATAATGTAACACCTGCACCATTACCGGTTCCTGTAACTAATAGTCCTCCTATAGCAGTCGCAGATTCAGCGGTTGCACAAAATAACGCACCTATTACTATTGATGTACTCGCAAACGACAGCGATGCAGAAAATAGTACTTTATCTATAGTTTCAGTCACAACGGTATCAGAATATGGCACAACTGAAATTATAAACAACACTATTATATATACACCTACAAATAACTATGCGGGTACAGATAGCTTCAATTATCGAATAAGTGATGGCGACTTAACTGCTGACGCTTCTGTCAATATTACCGTAAACCATACCTTGACGTTGGTTGGTTTAGTTACAGATGCACCGTTAGCAAACGCAACAGTTTCGGCAACAATAAATGAAAATGGTTTTACAACAACCTCAGATGATTTAGGTAATTACCAATTACCAATAGTCATAAGCGACATGGATACACCTGTTATTATTCAAGCTCTTGGTAGCATTGCTAAAAATCAAGAGAATATTGAATTCATAAAGCTTATGGGCAGTGGGCAAAGCTTATTGAGTTTAATAGATGAAGAACGTAATTTAACTGCCGGAAATAATAAAATAACTAATATTACCCATCTATCAACAGCTACTTACTTATTGGCTAAAGATAAAAATAGCAACCAAGAATTTAACTCTGATGAGATATTTCTGAGTCATGCGAGTGAACTCTCCGGCGAAAATATCATCAATACAGCAGGTTTTATTAAACTGTTAGTCGATAACCCTGAATACAGCATCCCTGAAGGACAATCAATTTTAACACTACTTGATCCGACAGATGCTACTATTTCAACAAGTGCCGCAATAACAAATTACTTAACCGACAATGGATATATTGATGAAAACGGCCAAACAAACCAAAGCTATAATGACGCCTTGGCGGAAGCCATTAACGAAACTATCACTGATCCTAACGTTACCATGGAATTCACAACGGAAATGTTAGCAGGTAATATGTTTACTGAAACAGACGCTTCACAAGGTGGTTGGTTAACAGATTCGGGCGATGGTTTGCTTTTTAATGCTGATGGTACATCAACAACATATGTCAATAACCAGACAGTACCACTTACTGATGCCGGAATATATAATACTACAAAAAATTGGCATGTCTCAGAAGGTAGTTTAATTCTGACACTTGAGCCAGAAGTTATTTGGATTGATGTCTATTATCCGTTTACTAAACTGACAAGTGAGTATGGCTTCGATAGTTCAGTTCAAGCAGCTTTAATGTACGCTAGCTACTTTAATGGGCTTCCATACGACCTACATATAAGAGCGGATAAAATCCATACAAACAATAGCCTTACAATACTCAATGAAAATAAAGAATCACGGCAAGTAAATTATACTGGTGGGTACAATATTCAACTTCACCTTGATTATTTAGAATATTTCTATGACTTTGACGGCGATATATGGACTGGAGATAATCCTAGTGTCTCAGTAACAAAATCATACCAAAAAACCCATAATAAAGCGTCCAGCAGTTTATTTTTAGATAAAACTCTTGATGATATTTCAGGCCGCTGGGCCATGCCTTTTGACCATTTTGTTGGCCTTGATTTTTATAACGGTGACTCTATAGACGGACTCTACCATGACACCATTGAAATAAATAAGAGCTCTGCTATATCAAATATATCAGCACACCATTTTATAACTTCATTGGAAAATGGCGTACTTACACTCACTGAAGGTAGTTTAGTTTATAAAGTAACGCCCATTAAGCAGTCGGGTAAAAGTTATTTAGCACAAATAGAAAAGTGGTACGACAATAAATTAATTTATGTAGTATCAGAAAAAATCGCTAAATTTGACGATAGCTATACCTTATTTACCAGCAATTTAGTGACAGAATTGCCTATAGCACAATTATCGTACTTCGGTTCATCAAATTTAGGCGCATGGCAGAATAACAAGTTAAAAGTTGAACAAGTTTTTGGCTACCACTTTAAAAGCGACGGTATGCTTAATAGAGGAATTTATACAGCAACTGATGACAATAATGAAACCTACTTCAAAGGCGATGACAGATGGAGTTGGAGTCAAAATGAAAATATCGTTACATTAGATTTAGCTAGTCGTGACAGACACCGTAGATGGCAAATTATTTCAGTAGATGATGAAGGAAGAGCGTTAGTTCTAGAGTCGTCCACATATACTCATGACCAAAATTTGGATGGTGAAATATCCGACGATGAAAAGGATAGAGTGTTTGTACGTCCTCGCATTAATATCATCAAGAAAACTGATTTAAGCCAGTGGGCGGATACTTGGGAAAATAGCCAACTTTAATTCTATTATTTTATTATTTTATTATTTTATTATTTTGAAGCATTGGAGACTAAAAGTTTTCAGATTTTAATTTTTGATTAACTTGCTAAAACGATTTTGTTCTTGATATCGGGTTAGCAAGTTATTCTAGCTAAAGGGAAAGTTGACTCCATTCAGAGGTTAATTTTCTAACTTGAAAAATATAACCTGTATATTTCTATAACTTGCACTTATTTTACTTTCAATCACCTGCACTTACCGCACTCTGGTTGTAATTATAGCAATCTAACAGTTGACAAAAAACAAACAAGTCAATAACAAAAAACTCACAGCTACAGTACTTTTGTACAATTTAAAATAAGACCCGTGATCTAGATCATTGTTTGCTTTAGTCATATCTATACAAACTTAACCACAATAATATAATGGAAATAACCTGTGGTAGCTTGAAAAACTCACCACTTTTATGATGCTATCGGCACGCTAAACGTTTTTTAAAACTCAACATCAATTGTGTGCCAACTTTAGAGGAATCGTCTTGAATACAGCCCAAGACTATGCATTTTTAAACAAACGCACAGCAATCGCTGATAAAGTTAAACATATTCGCCAACAGCTGAATTTGAAGTATCAAGTTATTGATCGTATTTCCATCGTCTTGTATCACGAAGAGCGAAATACTTTGCAAACTTACGTCTTAGATGAACATCAATGTAGCAAGTTTTCAAACTACGAAGTCAACTTTTCTCAATGCCAATCATTGATGGAAATAGCTCAAGGAAAAACCGCACGTGTTATCAACGACATGTCAGTATTTTCTAACAACAAAAAAACTCATAGCGCTCAGGTAGAAATGGCTGGATATCAATCAAGCTTCACTATGCCCTTATTTTATGGCGATAACCTGCTAGGCTTTTTCTTTATTAATTCATATAAGAAAAACGCACTGTCTGCTGAATTAATTGAAATATTACGTCATATTTCCGTTATGGTTTCTTTGGTTTTACATCAAGATTTAAGTGATATAAATATGCTTAAATCGACAATAGAGTCGATGAAACTCATAAGCCAATATCGTGATCCTGAAACCGGTGAGCACTTAAAACGTATGGCTTATTATTCGTTGCTTATTGCTAGGAAAGTTGCACAAAAACATAACTTGTGTGATGAGTTTATTGAACATCTATTTTTGTATGCGCCATTACATGATTTAGGCAAGCTTATGGTGCCTGACGCAATATTGCTTAAACCTGGAAAACTGAGTGCTGATGAGTTCGAGCAAATGAAGCAGCATACTACGCAGGGTAAAGATTTAATCGAAAAACTCGTCAATATCTATAAGCTACAAAATATTCCGTTTATCGATGTGCTGAAAAATATTATCTTCTGCCATCATGAACAAATAGACGGTGGTGGCTACCCGTTGGGGTTAACAGGAAAAGATATTCCGATTGAAGCAAAAATAGTTACTGTCGCTGACATCTTTGATGCCCTCACCAGCGTTCGCCCTTATAAAAAAGCTTGGAGTAATGATCAAGCATTTGAAGAGCTTTATAAAATGTCGGCAAACAAAATTGAATTTGAATTTGTTCACGCCTTAGATCACAGCCGAACAGATATTGAAGAAATTCAACAGTTATTTCAAGACGAATATCAAGACTGGATGAACGATTAACGCTAGTAAATAGTGGTGATAGTTCTATCGCCACTATTTATTATTTCAGCGTAATACTGGCTAATTAGTACAATTTACAATTGCGCTAATGCCTTTAATATATCTTCAGGTGCCATACGAGACTTATAATCGACTTCAGCCTGCATAGTGCGAATAACACCATTGGTATCAATAATAAAAGCACCTGGTGTTGGTAAACCATTTCGACCTTCACCGTTAAACTCTTCAATGTCTAAACCATGCTCTTTGTAAACTGTCATTAAATCACTTGGCAACTCAAAATAAAGTTTGTAGTCTTTCATCACTTTTGACGTGCTATCGCTTAAGACTTCAAACGGGAAACCGTCTTTTTTAACTTGCTCTGCTGATTTGTCCGGAGATTGTGGTGATATAGCAATTACCTGCGCGCCATATTTTTCAAAGTCAGGTAAGCTTTTCTTTAAAGCATGTAAGTGTAAGTTACAATATGGACACCAAGCGCCACGGTAAAAAACCAACACTACAGGCCCTTTTGCAAGCACTTTGCTTAATTCTATCGTTTTCCCGAAAGCATTTTTCAATGCAAAATTCGGTGCTTTATTGCCTGCTTTTAACCCTGGATTTGGTAAATCGTTAGCCAATTTGTCACTCGCAGCTTTCATTATCGCTTTATCTTCGGCTGTCCAAGTGGTTCTTTTTTTCTGCATCTTTTCCATGCTTTTCTTGGTTTTTTCAGCGTAGCTTTCAATAGTTTCCGCAGCAAAAGAGTTCACACTGGCAAAGCTTAATGAAAGCAATATCGGTAACGATACTATTGACGTTATATTTTTAAATGAAAAACGCATTATGTTTCCCTATTGGAATAAATTAATTATTTTTATTGTCTTACTAATGTCATTAGGTGGAAATATAATCGGATAATAAATCTATTACATCGAATCATATAAAAGCACTTGCCTAGTACCAAATATCTCAGTATTCTACGCGACCTTTTTTACATCGGACCTAAACATGATCGGATTTGACTATGGCACTTCTAACTGTGCTGTCGGCGTTATGCAAAGCAACACTCCTGAGCTTTTATCACTGGGCGATCATGGCCGTTATATATCTTCCACCTTGTATGCGCCTAGTCGAGATATCATCTCAAACTGGTTGCACAACCACTTGACCTTGGAAGAACAAAAAAACTTTCAACAACAACGTCAATGGCAACTACAAAAAGGACGAAATGCATTACGAGAGTTAACATTAGACGGTTACCCAACAGAATTATCGTTTGGACAACAAGCGTTAAATGATTACTTAGAAGAGCCGGACGAAGGCTATTACATCAAGTCGCCTAAATCATTTTTAGGTGCCAGCGGGTTAATGCCTCAACAAATTGAATTATTTGAAGATATTGTTGCCGCTATGATGAGCAATATAAAAAAACTTACCGAAGAAAAACTTGGTAGAAGCGTTACTCAAACCGTTATTGGTCGCCCAATTAACTTTCAAGGTCTTCGAGGTGAAGAAAGTAACAGTCAAGCAATTCAAGTATTAACCAACGCGGCTAAGCGTGTCGGATTTAAAGATATTGAATTTCAATTTGAACCAGTTGCTGCAGGTTTTGAGTTTGAAGCGTCACTTGATAAAGAAACAAAAGTGTTAGTGGTCGATATTGGCGGCGGTACTACCGATTGCTCTATGCTGCTGATGGGGCCTGAACAAGCCGTTCATACAAACCGAGAACATGATTTATTAAGCCATAGTGGTGAACGTGTTGGCGGAAATGATTTTGATATTGCGCTAGCCTTAAAAGGTATTATGCCAAGCTTTGGATTAGACTCTAACTTAAAAACTGGCAAACCTATGCCTTCAAACAGCTTTTGGCAAGCAGTTGCTATTAATAACATTAGCGAACAAACCGAATTTTATAGTGCGACCAACGGCAGATACTTAGAACAACTTATCCGAGATGCTGAAAAACCTGAATTAATCAAACGTTTATTAACAGTTCAACAGCAAAAATTAAGTTATAAAGTAGTTAATGCCGCTGAACAAACCAAAATAGCCTTAACGAATGATATTAAACACGATGTTTCACTAGAAGATATTGCAGATAAGTTATCAATTACGCTGAGCAGAGATAACTTCTCTACAGCTTGTCAGCGTGAGTTAACAAGTATTGCAAATTTAATGAGAGATGCGATAGAACAAGCGAATACTCAGCCTGATGTTGTTTTCGTTACTGGTGGTACAGCAAAGTCGCCAATTATTAATGAATTTTTACAGCAGCAATTTAAACAAACACCAATTGTTATCGGCGATCATTTCGGTAGTGTTACCGCTGGGCTAACGCGTTGGGCCAATAAAATATACGCTTAAGCAGATTTAGCAGCTAAACGATTGACGTAATAGTTAACATTAAAGGTTGGCTAGATTTAACTTTAATTGCCATATCTTTTGGCTTGTTTTACATTAAACAAAATATTTAATAAAACAATTTTAAATGAATAAAAATCAGGGTTTTACTTTAATCGAATTAGTGGTCGTTATTGTGCTTCTTGGCATATTAGCCGCAACAGCATTACCTAAATTTATTAATTTAGCTGATGACGCATTGCACGCAAAAGTATCAGCAAATGCTGGCGCACTTCGTGATGGCGTGAAATTGGCGAACATGAAATGGCGAGCTTTAGGCTCGCCTAATGATTTTAGTAAACGCGATAATATTCAACTATACGGAACCGACACTTCAGGGCAAATTGACATTAATCCACAAGGTTTTCCGGCTCAAAGTTACGCTGGTAGTGACACCATCATTAGCGCCAACAATAACGACGACTGTCTTTCTTTATGGCAAGCACTAATTGAAAGCGGTGATAGTAATGCCGCTGTTGACGATTCAGCTGAGTTTATCGTTAAATATGAAGGTAGTGAAACTTGTTCGTATAAGTTAACGGTCAAACCTGACTTTGGCTTTGTTTATAATTCAATAAACGGTTCAGTTTCTATACTATAAGTATTGCCCTATTCTTAATTTGAAATAAATAAGTCAAAAATTTTTGCGACCAGAAGTTAAATGATAAAAAACATCCAAGAAGAGTTAGACACTCAAACAGCATTAATTGTTGGTGCCAGCGGCTTGATTGGAGAACAACTACTCACGCTACTTTTGGCTTCATCACGTTATAATAAAGTTATAGCCTTAGTTCGTCAGCCCTTATCCCTAGAACATTATAAACTAGAGCAATGTCAGGTTAATTTTGAAAACCTAACACAAGAATTATCTGATTTATGCCCTGTCGATCACATCTACTGCACCTTAGGCACCACCATTAAAAAAGCAGGTTCTAAAGAAGCGTTTTCCCAAGTTGATCACAATTACCCATTGGCCATTGCTGAGTATTTTCATCACCGAGGTGCTAGCTTGTTCGCTATTGTTTCTGCTATTGGAGCAAATAAGCACTCTGCTGTCTTTTACAATCAAGTTAAGGGAAAAGTTGAAGCCAATTTAGCCGATATCGGTTACCAGCACTTGGGAATTTTTCAGCCATCTATGCTAGTTGGAAACCGTAAAGAGTTTAGATTGGGTGAGTATATAGGTACTATTTTCATGAAATTACTTTCGCTAATTATTCCGAAAAAGTACCAAGTAATTGAAGCAATTAAAGTCGCAAACGCGATGGTTGCGTTTGCAGACAAGCCAAGTAAAGAAATAAGTATTATTCAGTCAGATCAGATGCAAAATCACTAAGCGTTTTCCCCGCCATACGATAACCGACCCACTCGTCTTGCGACACGGCACCTAAAGAATGGTAAAACTCCCTTGAAGGTGTATTCCAATCCAAGCAGCTCCATTCAAACCTTGCGCAGTCTTTTTCTTTAGCGATAGCAGCCATTGCTTTTAAAAGCTTAACACCTGCTCCTTTACCTCTATATTCAGGCATAACGTATAGGTCTTCTAAATAAAGTCCTGATTTAGCCAACCAAGTAGAATAGTTAAAGAAGTAAATAGCCGAGCCAATTGGTACGCTGTCTAATTCACAGATTAGCGCATAAACATGGCTATCATCAGCAAAAATTGTTTTGCCAAGAGTTTCTTCCGTTGCCAATACTTCGTGCTCGGCTTTTTCATAAATGGCAAGGTCGACAATAAATTTATATAAAATACTAATATCTGCAGGTGTTGCCTTTCTAACGACTACGTTACTCACATTATTCTCCTAGTTGAACAAGGTTGTGTTATTCGGTGCTAATGATATGTTGCTGCAATAGTAGCACTGCCATTAAATTATTGATTATTTAGAGCATGCTCCGCACGATGAATTATTGCCTTTGATAACTCTTTAAAAACGCCTTTAAGTAATACCCAATGATGCCAATAAAGCGTTCGGGTAATTGAGTTTTCTGGCATTAAATCAACCAAGTCACCAGCATTAAGTTCTGCTTGTATTTGTAATTTTGGAATCAAGCAATAAGCTAAACCTTGTAATGCAAAACCAACAAAAGCCTCCGATGACCGCACGGTATGACAAGGATAAGAGCCACCTTTTAGACCAAACGTCTGCTCAATATATTTAATATGCATGTCGTCTTTTTGGTCATAAGCAACTGCTGGCGCACTTTCTAAAGCGTTTTTATTAATGCCATTAGAGAAGTACCTATCGACAAAACTCGGTGCTGCAACAAGTATATACTGCATATCCCCTAGCTTATTCAACGTACAGCCTGGTAGCGCTTGATCATGCGTACTAATTGCACCAAAAACCTCACCATCTTTTAAATAATTTATGGTTCTGTTTTCATCGGCTAGACGGAAATTCACCGCCACATTGTATTGGTGACAAACATCGCCAATGGCTGCAATCAGCCATGTCGCTAAGCTGTCAGCATTACTGGCAATGTTCGCCGTAATAGTTTCGGTTTTACTATTGGCAGAAATATCAGGGATTATATCTTGCTCTAATTGCTTAACTTGTTGGTAATGCGCCAATAATTTTTTACCAATATTGGTTGCGACTAATGGTTGTGCACGTACTAATACTGGTTGCCCTAGTGTTTGTTCTAAAGTTTTTATACGCTGCGACACAGCAGATTGCGTTATAGATAAAACCGAGGCAGCTTTAGCAAAATTTTGCTCATCAACAACAACACTAAAGGCATGCAGTAATTTGTAATCTAACATTGGGCTTTACTCAATCTATTTGTTCAATCTAAAAACAAGCATCAACATTAGCAAAACTAATCAAAGATAAAAATCATTAATTATATTTATCTAAAGAAGTTCGTTAAATTACCCCTAACAACTCAGTACAATATTATTTATACCCGTAACCATTGGAAGTGGGAAATTTTTAGCATGATTAAAATTTTTATCTACAAGGCGCATGATTGAGCAATAGCTGGCTATTACGATTGAATGCAACGAAGTAGATGAGTTTTTTAAACAGATAAAAAAACTCAATTTGAATGAATACGGGTATCTAGGAGAAAAAATGTTTTCGCCACTATTTCAAGGCATATTCCTTGGCGCCAGTATGATTTTGCCTATTGGCGCACAAAACTCACATATTCTAAATCACGGAATTAAAAAGAATCATCACTTTTTAGCAGCAACTATTTGTATGTTTTGTGATGTTGCCCTTATTGCGTTAGGTGTATTTGGCGGTGCTAAACTTATTGCCTCATCACCAACGTTAGTCACTGTTATTTCCTGGGGCGGCATCATTTTTTTATTAACTTATGCAGCTTTGTCATTTCGCCAAGCATGGCTAAATGGTTACGAACAACAGCAGCTTTCTGGCACTGAAAGTAAAAAGCGCCCGTGGCTGGTTATCGCCTCAACCTTAGCTGTAACTCTACTCAATCCGCATGTCTATCTTGATACCGTTGTGATCCTAGGTAGTGTCGGTGGTCAATTTCAGGGTAATGAAAAAATAGCCTTTGCCGTGGGTACTATGCTGGCTTCGATACTTTGGTTTTATAGTTTGGCAGGAGCAGCAGCAAAGCTGTCGCCATGGCTTAGTCAGGGAAAGGTTAAACGTAGTATCGATATTATTGTTGGTTTGATCATGTGCGCAATTGCGTTATCACTATTTAATAGCTTATAACCATTGCTTAGCCTCAGCCCCAAATTAATGCTACCAATAGCTGAGGTTAATATATTAAGCGGTATTGAAGTCAATCAAGATTAACTAATTTGGTTACGTGAAATAAGACTAAGCTACTCTTGCTACCAGCCAATTCGCATCATCTTTAAATGTTTATGTTAAAAGCTGCTTTTAGGTAAACCATCGGAAAAGTTCTCGATAGAGAAGTCACCAAATTTATCTCCTAGGCAACTATTCTTGCCTAGTTTTTTAGTGGCTAGCAAAAACTCATCCGCAGCTTTTATTAAGCCATCAAAGTTAAAATCATCCGTTTTGTTATGCAGTGCATAGCCTGCAGAAACAGTTACCGTAAGTGTTGCATTGTCATATTCTATTAGCATGTCGCTAATACCTTGGGTTATCCGCTTGGCCAGATCTCGCATTTGTCCTTGGCTTATTGATTCACAAATCAGAACAAATTCATCACCGCCCCAACGTAATAGTAAATCACTCTCCCTGATATGATCTTTTATTGTATCTACAATCGCTTTTAATGCTTTGTCACCACCTGCATGACCAAAGGTATCATTGATAAATTTAAAGTCGTCACAATCAATAATTAGTGCGCCTAATGTTAACTCGCTATTCGGCTCTCTTTCAAAGCGTGATTGCACAACTGGCAAGTAGTTTTTTAAATAGCTACGACAAAACACACCGGTTAATTCATCCTTCATCGATAACACTATGCGTGCTTTTAGCATTCGATGATGAACAATAAATATAATGATAAAAAAGCTGCATATTAGTGCCAATGCCAAAATGGTAAAAATAAAAAATTGCTGCTTATTGTCACTGTCTTGCGTCAGTATTTTACTGGTTAGTAGAGAGTTTTCTAATTCAACAAGTTTTTGCTGGCGTTTAATGTTTTCTATGCGCTTATCCATAGTGGTAATTAAACTCACACTGTTCTTGTTACTGGCAGTTTGCTGAAAATCCGCGTATGAACGTAAATATTTCAATGAGTTTTTATCATCTCCCAAACGCTGATAAATTTTACTGAGTAGATAATCAATTTCAGCAATGCCGTTTGAGTGCTGCAGTTGGTTATTAAAGTTTAAACTCATAATCGCAGAGTCAAGCGCATACCAAGGTTCATTAGTTGCCAAATAAAACTCTGATTGGCTTTGAGTGACCATTTGCAATAAGCGTACATCATGATTCAATTCTGCTTTTTCTTTGGCAAAATTAAGCCACTGCTCAGCAGCTTCAAAATCACCTAGCTGTTGATAAACCACTCCCTTTAAACGAGGTAAGTAACCATCATCAATATTAAACTTTGAAGGAATACGTTCAGCTATAAGCATTAATGCTAAGGTGTCTTGCGGGTTTACGTTGGGAAGAGCGATTCGTGCGTTAATTAAATATAATGTTGCTAAAAACTCACTGTCATAGTTTTTTGTTTCTCGAGCAAGCTCTAAGGCTAACTCTAATGGCTCTAACGCTAATTCATACAATTCTAATTCAATATAACTCAACGCTAACCTATTTAAAGCGACAATTTGCCCACGTTGATTTTCAGTTTCATAGGCATGATCTGCCATTTTTTGTACATAGAAAATCGCTTCATTATAATTGCCTCTAATAAAAAATATCCAACTAATATTTTCAAGTGCATCAATAAGTAAGTCATCATTTTCAACATCTGAAAGTGTCGAAATTGCTTGTTCGAGGTAATGCTTACCTTCAAGCCAATTGCCGTCATTGGCTTTTAACTTAGCTATATAGGCATAAATAGGCGCTTGTAAAAGATGATATTCATCACTTTTTACTTTAATAGCTAATTGATTGATAAAATCACGACTACTTTCTACATTTAGATGCTGTAATTTTTTTAATTGTTTATAGTTTTCAAGTGGCTCGTTCGCATAAGAATGCGCCGGCACTATCGCTAACAGTAAGAGTAATATTTGGGCGGGTGGAGAAAAAAAGCTCCTCATTAAAAACATCATTGTTCTACATTCCGTTGTTGTACAATTGTTTTATTGATTGATTAATAGTCTACATTATTATTAAACAGAAGTATTCAGTTCAGAGGGAATATTAACTCAATCAAACACAAAAATTAGCATACAAGATCAATCCATGACCCCACTAGCTATCGACAGTTTAGGCCATAGTATAAGCCAGTTTTTACTTTCTATACGTTTTTCAAACACTTCCAATTGCCGCTTTGTATTATGTGTTATCTGTAGGTTGAGTAAAGAATCAAAACCAAAGGCAGAAATACATTCAAAGGTATTGGCTGATATTAATCGAATTGCGACAGCGGTTTCTTTTTCTGGCCAAAAACGCATAGCGTCAAGCGTACTCGTGTAGGGAGTATCGTCATTTCGTTGATGCATATATGCTTGGTTGCGCACTTGCCAATTTAACTCTGGCATTTTTTGTCGTAATTCCTGTTCAATTGTGAGGTAGCGACTTTGCCGGTCTTCATTGCTATCAAAATAAATAACATCAACATCAGTTAATGCTGTTGTTTGCTGATATTGATGTAAGTGATCCCAAACAAGATTGCGAACAAAGCCAGCAGCAATATAGCACTGCGGTAAATTCAGCTGCCTTACACACTCTAGCGCTCGTAACCTGAGCTGATCTCTTTTGACTAAATTAATAATTAATTGCATATCAAATGCATACCGCACATACGTTTTTTAACCATTTATCTATTGTTTCGCGTTGGTTGGAGCTTATTCAGCATCTTCATTGCACTGCCAGCATATTTCAAATGAGGCATCATTTTTTTCCAAACAATGATTACAAATCCAATCATGCATGCTACGTGATTTATCAGACTCAGCAATTGCTGCTTTTGCCCGTTCAAAATCACTATCATCAACAACCCAAACTTCTGGCCAACAATCAAAAGCAGCAACTTCACCAACCGCCCCTTGTGCAAATTCATTTTTTAGGAAAGTAACAATACCGACAGATTCAATAATATTTTTGGCATTATTGGCTAAAAAGTGATTTTCATTTGTGTAAACCATTTTCATATTACTTACCTCTGAACGTTGCAATTTACTAAACAATTCGACACCTAAATTATCTTAAACGCCTAATGAAACAAAGTTTACTAATCATTAGTTTAGACCGAATTAAGTCAGATTAAATTCATCTAAAAACTATCAGACAAATAGCGTATAATACAATCTATAAGTTCTAAACTGATAAATTGTATTAGTCATGACTTTTTATTCAGTCTTTTAATCAATTTAGGATTTATAAAAACAACACAATAAGGAGTACAAACTATAAGTGAATAATACTAAACTCATTCAAGACGAAAACCTTTCCCTAAAAGTCAGTTACCAGTTATTACCTAGTGACTACCAAAGACTCGATTTATATTTCTCTCTGCCTGTTGAAATGGGCATTAGCCCTAGAACGCTTTCTGAAGAACAATACTTTCACAGTAGCATAAAAAGTCATAGTGCTTACTATTCTGATCAATTGCACTTGCCCTTAGTACGTAGTCGTTTTATCAGCCAAACCAAAGGCGAGATAACCGATTACCGGTTAAATTTAAACTTGTTTTCTTACCAAATTCGTATCGCTCTAGACACCGATATTAAGCAAACCATCAAGCTTAAAGAAAGTGAAGACTTCTACCCACAAGCGATTGTAGTAGCAGAACAAATTACAGGGTTATTGAAAAAATTAAGACGCTACACACCACCAGATAAAAAGCTAAGCCCCTTTTTTGAAAACGCCGATAACTACTTAAGTTGGCATGTTGAACAATCATTTTTAAAAATATTATCACGAGGGCCTAAAAGTAGTGATTTTACTGCCGAACGAAACTTCTTATTTGCTTTATGTAAAAGTGAAAATGAATACCGAGAAACTAACCAATATAATTCTCAAACAACCTTAGCGGATCCAAATCGCATCACCAATAAAATGCGTTTGTTACAACGCTTGGTTGAATACGGGGTGGTATTTCAAAAAGAGGTTAAAAACCTCAATACTAATTTGAAACGATTAGTTCGTGGTACCGTCACCGCTATTATCATGGCCTTTGTCATGATGTTGGTGTTAAACGCCCGGGCAAACTTTACCGAAGTCACCATAGCGCTTGTTGGCATGTTAGGGGTAATTTATGGCTTAAGGGAAATATTTAAAGATGATATTACTCGAATAATATGGCGCGGTATTCAACGTGGTTTACCCAAGTGGCGAAATATTTTTACTAATAGCGTTAATAAAAGTCGTATTGCTAGTCAAACCATTTGGCTTGAATATATTCGTAATAAAGACTTACCAAAGGAAGTCGACAAACTATTTCAAACCCGTCGCCAACAAAATAAACAGGCAGCACAGCTACTTCATTTTCGCAGTGATACTAAAGTATACGCAAAAACATTTTTACCTGGTTATGACGAAATACAGCAGCGTATTTTCTTTAACTTAACGCCATTTATTCGCTTCTTAAAAAAAGGTGAAGGCCGTTTGTACTCGCTTGAGGGCACTAAAATAACTAAACAAGCGGTGGAACGACGCTATCAAATTAATGTGGTATTGATGCAAACAGACAAAGCACATCATCAACAAATACAGCGCTTTAAAATAACCTTAAATCGTTCAACCATTATTAATATTGAAGCGATGAAAATGGATGATGAATAACGATTAACTCATCGCTAATCAACAACGGCATATTTTTTGATTTAGTAGCCCGCATTCCTTATGGCGATAAATTAGGTCACTTTTGTTTATTTGGTTGCTTAACATTGGCAGCAAATTTGTTATTAAAATTTAGGCGCGTTAATTTTTCTAACGTGCCAATTTCTAACGTGCCAATATATACAGGCACAGTGTTAGTTTTTTTGTTTGTGCTCATTGAAGAACTCAGTCAACACTTTATCCCAAATAGAACCTTAGATGGCGTCGATTTAATTGCTGATATACTAGGAATTATGTTATTTAATTTTTTAACCATATTGCTAGCTCATTGGGTAGAGCAACTAACCGCTGATAAACATAAAGGTAAACAAGTAAATACGACCAGTTCAATAAAATAACTGATCTCAATGCTTGTGAATTTCAGCTACTTGACCTGGTTTAGAGAAAAATAACTTATTGGAGCCAATTAGGCGCTTTGGTACGTCAACAGGTACATGCACACCAATATGTTGTTTGGCATTAATAATGTCATCAAGAATGTCGCGTCCCTCTGCCGAAAAGAAAAACCAGTACGGTGGGAAGGCAGTATCAGTAATTTGTTTTTGCCAATGTAATTTATACGGCAAATAATGCTCATCGTCAGGGTCGGCGTCGCCCATGTGCATCACTGTTGCGCCATCATTAAGCGTTACTCGAAAAACAAGGTTTTCAACTTCCGCTCGACTTGGCCAACCGGCATGAGGAATGCGTACGGCTGACACATGAGTGTTGTTAATTTTTTTCGACCAAGCCATATCACCATAACCCAACGGCACAGCGTGTAAACGTGGCATTAAGCTTTTATCATTATCGCTAAACTCGCTTAATGCCATTAGCTGATCAATCGCTTGTTTTGGCGCTACAAGCTGCACTTTAGAATGACGTTTTAAATAATTGAGCAAGTCGATGGCTGAGAAATGGTCATCATGAGCATGGCTAATAAAAACAAAGTTAATATTGTTATAAGGCGGGGTTCCTTGAAAAATCGCTTGGCGAATGTCTTCCGGTACTAATTGATAAACACTAAAGTCTTTATGAAAGAATGGGTCAAATAACAGTTTAGTACTCTCATCTTGTACTAAAATAGCGGCATTCCCCAAATAAGTAGCACTACTAGTATGGTTATCATGCGAAACCGCAACACGACTAACGAGTAAAAATAGTAACGTTACCGCCAAACTAACCATACGTAATCGCTTCATTAAATCCATCCCTTTTAAATTTTTTATAATTGATACGCAAACAAGCTTTTAAAAGTGCTTTTTATTGTAATAGCGAATTTGGCTATCGGTAAAGTAATACGGTAAAGCTTTACCTTTTGAAAAAGCCTGCATACAATAGCAGCGAAATTACCTAAATAACCATCGATAATTACTAAGTTGCGTTGTTTACGGTAAACGACAAGCTGTTTCACGGACGAAAACGATCCTACCCACGGACAGGGCCAGCATTTTGGATCACCCCTCTATAGCTTGGAGTTTATCATGATCGATATTTTATTCGATATCATTGGAATGTCGGGAACTTTTTTAGTGGTTGGTGCATTTTTTATGCTACAACTGGAGAAGTTAACCCCGAAAAGTTTGGCGTATAACCTAATCAATCTAACGGGCGCAGTTTTACTGCTTATTAGCTTGTGTTACAACTTTAATTTGGCAAGTTTTGTCATTGAATTGTTTTGGATTGCCGCTTCTATTATTGGTTTAGTGAAGTATTATTCTAAACCGAAACAAGCAGTAACTTCGTAACAGTTATTAGTCACTCTCCCAATGTTCAAACCCTTTGCTAAAGAAAATCAACAGCATAGGGTTTGCTGAACATTTCTACATATAACGCCCGTAAAAACACCAGTTTATCTTTTCTTAATTAAATTACACTTTATCACTTGCGTTAGGCAATTTTACACGTATTATGCCGCCCTATTTTTATGTTTTTACCGTCGGAAAATATCAGTTTCATGAGAAAATTACTTACCTCACCAAATGCGATGTCGCTTAGTTCTACCGAACAAACTATTTACCAAAATGCTTTATCATTTGTTGCTGATCTCAGCCTTAATTTAATGGCGGTAAAAGTTGAAAACCACCCAGAAAACTTTCTAAACTGGTGTGCAGAACTACATCGAATTTGTTTACATGACGTAAATCGTGAACTTTTAGAGCCGAATCAAGAAAAACCACTAAAAAAATTGCAAGAAACGTTATCTACAGGCGTTAGTGCTTGCCAATTAAAAATGGCGCGCGTTATTCCTTGGCCTATGTTTGCTGGCTTTTTACAAGACTCAGCAACACTGCAAGCATTACCGGAACGTTTAAAATTACTCGACTATGTTGCCGGAATACGCAGCAACAGTTTAGTAGAAATGATTGAAGAAGACCGCTTAGTATTCGCCGGTAAGCATACTGCTCAACATGATGTTAGTGTTTATATGTTTGATGTTGAATGGTTTGCAGGCACGCGCGGTGCAAAAACTTTTCATCAACTTTTAAAGTCGCACCCTGCAGCCTTTGATAAAGCACTAGCAACAATTCCTTTAGAAGGTGAAGTGACTTTAAGCCATTACGAAAATTTTGTTAGTGCTTATAAAGCAATTTTTGCTGAACACGCAAGCGATGAAAAAGCGCCACTAACCGCTGCAACACGTTTATTAGCGATGCGCAGACCAGACCAATTTATTGCGCTGACCAATGCTAAGTTAGATATTCTTTCACAAGGCCTAGGCTTAGTGAAATTGAATAACCAAAGCTTCGACGATTACTGGCATGAGTTAATCGCAACCATCAGAAGTACACAATGGTGGAATTGTGAAATGCCAAGTGATGAAGTTGAATTGCACCTTTGGAAAAACCGTGCAGTCTTAATTGACTTATTTTTGTTTGCCGATGATTCATTAGCTGCGAACTCAAACTACATTAGAATGCGCGACAAACCGAAGAAGATTAAAATTGGCGTGGCCAAAGCGGTTAAACGTAGTAAAGCATCAGCAGAAGCTATTGTTGATAAAGCATTTGAAGCCGATGACATTCCAGAATTTATCATTAACATGCGCAGCACCATAGTCAATAGCGTAAAAGACGGTAAAACGGTTGATCAAGCCATTACCTTAATGCGTAATATTTTTGGCTAAGCGATAACTCTTTTGTTTTAAGCGTTGTTGAAAGCAAATTGTTGAAAGCAAATTGTTGAAAGCAAATTGTTGAAAGCAATATATTGAGCCCGACCTTGTTGGGCTTTTTTAATTTTAGCTTTTCAATGCTTCTTGTCAGCCTGCTCACGTTTCATTAATAAAAAAGTTAAATACATTTTTGTTGGCAGGGAGAATATCAAACCAAAAGCGATACAGGCCGCAGAAATAATAATTCCCGTTACACCCATTGATGCTGGTAAATCAGCATACGAAAGTAAGTAGTGCCCTAGTAGTAATAATGAAATGCCAATAACAATACATACTTTCAATAAACGTATTTGTGCGGTCTCAGACACACTACCTCCTAAAACAAGCTCGCTTTATTACTCTGAAAAAGTGTCCACTTTATCCCTAGCCCTATGCTGTAATTAAAGTCCTTTTTAAATAAAGGGCTGTCTTCATTACTTGCTCCTTGGTAAAAGCCTAATTTAGTACTGACAAAAATCATTACATCATCACGAACTTTAAAGCGATTTACCAACGACATTTCTGTGCCTAAATACCCACCATTTGCATGATAAAACGGTCGTTCAGTCGTACTATACTGTTCATCGACTTGATAAAAATATTGATGAGTTTTGTTGGTAGCAAATAACGGAGATAAAGTAAATTTAAAGCTACTATTATCAATAAATAAATTCTTCCCTTGATAGGCTAATTCAGGCTGAAATATATAACCCCGGTCTTCAATACTAGAAAAGTCAGTTGAAAATACTTTCCGAAACTGCAAATTTAGCCATGTTTCGCTACTATCACTGTTGGCCAGCATAAAACTAACTTCTGGGCCAACTTCAAATATAAAGTCTAAGTCAGGCATACCTTTACGAGCGGAAGCATCATCAGAGTTTGCATTAAAAGCAGCGCCAAGCGATAAGTCGACTTTAAAGCGAGGTTTTTCAACTGCCATCGCCTTAATAACGCCGTCTTCGCCAACCCGTAATCGTTCTCCTCGGTAAATTAAAAATGGTACTGGTAATAACTTCTCTTGAGTTTCAGCTGCGGCCGGATATAAAGGGCTATGAAAAGCCGCTAATAATGCCCCCGCTTCCCAACGTGGCTTTTCGGTTGTGTTAACTGCATTTTTTGCGTTACCGGCGGCATAAGTAGATGTTGCCACGCCAGACACTAATAAAAAAACCAATAAAACGCCGATAAAAGTGAAACTTAATCGCTGCATTAATTTCCGTCCTTGCGTTATCAATTTATAAAAAATTACTTATATCTTCATGCAAGATAAAGACTTAACAGTGTAATTAACAGTAAAATTTATCTTTTAAATTAATTTAACAATGCAAGAAATGTCTTTGTTTTTCAATTTATTAAACTACACCTTTAGTCTAAAGCTGCATTAGAGTTGACTCGGATCAAAAAATAACTTATTCATTAATCCATACTCAAGTAAATACCGCATTAACAGAGAAATTTATGGCGATAAAGAAAAAGGAAAAATCAGTTATCGACTGGTCAAAATATCTCAAATCAGGGAATCGAATATTTATTGGCTCGAATGCCGCTGTGCCAAACGCTCTAATTGATGATCTAATTTCCAACAGCGCTGGCTTACATGATATTGAAGCAGTGCATATTTTAACCTTGTCTGAAAATGTTTGGGCTGATGCTAAGCACAGAGATTTATTTAAGGTAAATGCCTTTTTTATTGGCGGCGAAAAAATTAGAAAGGCAATACGAGAAGGACGTGCAGATTACACACCGTCATTTTTGTCAGAAATTCCAAAGTTATTTAATGAAAATATTTTGCCATTAGACGTAGCGCTGATCATGGTCAGTCCACCTGATGAGTATGGTTATTGTTCACTAGGTGTCAGTGTCGATATCGTTTCTGCGGCGATTAAAAAAGCCAAGTATGTTATCGCGCAAATAAACCCTAAAATGCCACGAACTAATGGTCATGGCTTTGTTCATATGAATCAAATTGACGCTCATATGGAGATGAAACAATACTTACCTGAAGTACCTGAGCCCGTTGTTGACCAAGTGACTGAGCAAATTGGCCAATATGTTGCGATGTTAGTAGAAAACGGTGCCACTATTCAAATAGGTATTGGTAATATTCCTTCTGCCGTATTGCAGTATTTGGCCAACCATAAAGATTTAGGCGTACACAGCGAAATGATCTCAGACGGCATTATTGATTTAATGCTCTCTGGTGTAATCAACAACCGTAAAAAAACCTTCCATAAAGGTAAAACTGTCGTCAGTTTTTGCGTTGGTACAAGACGCCTCTATAAGTTTGTTGATGGTAACCCACATGTCGAATTTTACCCCAGTGAACATATCAACTCGCCAGTAAATATCGCACGAAATGAAAAAATGGTTTCGATTAATAGCGCCATCGAAGTGGATTTAACTGGCCAAGTGGTTTCCGACTCTATCGGTTATCATTTTTACAGCGGCATTGGCGGTCAGGTAGACTTTATACGTGGCTCAGCCTTAAGCAAAGGCGGCAAGCCTATCATTGCGCTACCGTCGACAACTAAAGACGGAAAAATTTCACGTATTGTGGCCCATATTACCGAAGGTGGCGGCGTGGTAACTTCTCGTGGTCATGTTTCATATGTAGTAACCGAATATGGTATTGCCTCGTTACAAGGTAAAAGCATTCGTGAACGCGCATTAGAGCTTATTCGTATTGCACATCCTAAGTTTAGAGCTCAGTTATTAAAAGATGTACGTAAACATTATTGGGTGCCTGAATATCAAGAAAACACCCCAACCTCAGTACCTGAATTAGGTAAAATTGAAATCAAGCGTTTTACCTTTGCTGACTCAGAATACTTTCTGCGCCCGTTAGCACCGGCTGATGAGCGCAAGTTACAAGAGTTCTTTTATTCACACAACAAAGAAACCTTGATGATGCGTTACAACCATCATGCAACACAAATGACGCGTGAAAAGTCATGTAATTTGGTTAGCGTCAATCAGCATGTTGATTTAGCGTTGTGCTTAACCGAACGCGATCACTTGGGTGAATCAATTCAAGCGGTTGCCCGATATTACTATTTGGAAACCAGTAATAGCGCAGAAGTTGCTTTTGTAATCAAAGAAAGTAAACGCGGTAAAGGCATGGCAAAAGCTCTACTTTCAGAGTTGATTGCCATTGCTAAAATTCGTGGATTAACTCAGTTAATTGCTTGTGTCAGACGAGACAATGCCCCTATGTTGAAAGTGTTTGAAAATGCAGGGTTTCTACGTAAACCATCGGATGATTATGACGAAGTTAGCTTAGCATATACGTTATAAATCAAGCTAATAAAGCACAAAGTATAAGTGCATTGAATAAGTACATTTAAAGGAAATTAATATGACTGTCGGCGTTATAAGTCACCATCAATGTTTAACTCATGATATGGGCGAGCATCATCCAGAAGCTCCAGCCCGAATGGCGGCAATTCAAGACCAACTTATCAGCAGCGGTTTAGATTACGTCATTAGGCAATTTAATGCTAAACCCATTGACAAAGAATTGCTTTATTTAGCCCATGATAAAGACTACATCGACTCTATTTTTGCAAATGCCCCAGAAGAAGGTCTTTACCATGTTGATGATGACACGGTAATGAATCCCAATACGCTTAACGCTGCATTACTTTCTGCCGGTGCTGCGAAAGACGCGGTAGATTTGGTGATGTCAAAAGAGCTTTCTTCAGCATTTTGTGCCACCCGCCCACCAGGACATCATGCAGAGCACAATAAAGGCATGGGCTTTTGCTTTTTTAATAATGTTGCTGTTGCAGCAGCTTACGCAAAGCAGCAATACAAAATGAAGCGTGTTGCCATTGTCGATTTTGACGTACATCACGGTAATGGCACGGAAGATATCGTTAAAGACAAAAAAGGTTATTTATTCTGCTCAACTTATCAGTACCCTTTCTACCCGTTTGAGATCACAGAAAGCACCAAACCGCCAATTATCAATACGCCACTAGACGCGACAGCCAAAAGTGCTGATTTTCGTCAGGCGATTCTTGATACCTGGCTGCCGGCATTAAACAAATTCAAGCCACAAATTATTTTTGTCTCTGCTGGCTTTGATGCCCATATTGAAGACGACATGTCACAAGTAAGTTTGGTAGATGAAGATTATCGTTGGGTGACTGATCAGCTAAAAGATATTGCTGACAAACATGCTGACGGCAGAATAGTTTCCGTACTTGAAGGTGGGTATTCGTTAAATGCGCTAGGAAGAAGCGCTGTTGCACATATAAATGGTTTGATTGGTTACTAAAATTTGAAAATAAAAAAACCTCGCGATATTAATTATAAGCGAGGTTTTTTTATTGAATTTTGCTAAGTCTTAAGACTCTTTTTCTTCGAAAGTACGAACCGCTGGTTTTACTAATATTTCAAGGTAAAACGACGTTAAGCCGTCCGCAGCAAGAATATCAACTTGCTTATTAATCGTTGCCACATGAATAACATCAGCCGTTTGCGCAGACGCGCCAATTTTACAATCAAAATCCCAATAATCAGCATCTTCTGGCAATGTTTTATTGCGTTCACGCTTTAGGTATTTTTTAACTTCGTGTTTCACCGCTTCAACCATTCTTTCAACTTTAATTTTAGGGTGTGTTAACTCGAATGTTTTTTTCATGGGATTCCTTGGGGATTTTAAAAGTAACGCTTTAACTATCTTTTTGGCAGAATAAAGCTAATGCGCTATTTTACGAGAACATGCCGCTAATAGCCATTATTTCATCTTATCTTAGTGATATTAGCAATAACGATGCTTTTCATTATTGAGTTGCAGTAGTTGTGATTATGACTACGACATGGCTTACACCAGCGTAAGCACTTAATTTTTATCAGGAACTAAAAACTGTAGGTTAATATGGAGCACAAAAAAGGCCGTTAAACGGCCTTTTTCTATTTGAAACAATAACTAAAATTCACATTAACTGTTTTCGAATGCGTTTGATTGCTCTACTTCGTATTTTTGTTTCTGTTTAGCTAACAGTACACCTTTACGATGCGATAATGCAGCTTCTAGTTTAGAAGCTGCACTAGCAATTGCGGCATATAACTCTTTGTCTGCTGCGTTTACTGAAACGGTTGCACCTTCATAGGTTGTGGAAACTTCAAGTTTTTGTTGGTTTGGCTCTACGGTAATGATGACATCGAGTGTCATTAGGCTAGGGAAATGTTTGGCAACTTTTGCAAATTTATTTTCAACTGACTGGTTAATACCTTCAGTGATTTCAACGTGATGACCGGAAATGATTATTTTCATATTGCTACCTTTTTTGTTGTCTTCAATTATATACTCAGGGCGAAGGCAACAAAAAACAATAGCAAAAATGTAAAAATTTAGAATTAATTCACTTGTTAGCTAAAAACATTGTTTTAAATCAACAAGTGAATAGTTTCATTTATGGCTAGCTAATTGATAACTTGCTTACTTTTTAGGCTCGACACAGCACTAACGAATAACAACACTAAACCACCAGCAATAATGCCAATTACACCATCAAGTAGGATCGGTAAAACACTGTCAGACATACCACCAATATACTGATGTGCCCAATGTTCCAGCTGATGAAATTTATCACTCAGCCATGAAAAACTATGAACAATAATACCACCACCAACTAAAAACATGGCAATAGTTCCGACAATCGTTAACAGCTTCATTAAAAACGGGGCAAACATTAACAGTCCACGACCTGCCGCACGTTGTAATGCATTGAAGTTACCTGAAACAGACTTTCTCAGTAAGTAGAGCCCTAAGTCATCAAGCTTAACTATTGCCGCCACTAGGCCGTAAACGCCGACCGTAATGGCAATAGCTAAAGCAGATACCACCATCACTTGGGTTTCAAAAGCAGCCTCTTTCACTGACCCCAGCACAATGACCACTATTTCAGCAGAAAGAATAAAGTCGGTACGAATAGCGCCTTTAATTTTCTCTTGCTCTAATGCAACAATATCAATACTTTCATCTGCCACCGCGTTCAGTGTTTTCTGTCGCTCTTCGGCAATAACCTCTTTGCTATGCAGCAATTTATGAAAAACTTTCTCAAATCCTTCAAAGCAAAGAAATAGACCACCTATCACAAGCAATACGGTAATTAGTGGTGGCGCAAAGGCGCTGATTAATAATGCCGCAGGTACTAAAATGAGTTTATTAAGAAAAGAGCCTTTTGCTACAGCCCATATTACTGGTAATTCCCTGTCCGCTTTTACCCCAGAAACTTGCTCAGCATTAAGTGCTAAATCATCACCTAATACCCCTGCTGTTTTTTTTACAGCAACTTTTGATAATACGGCAACGTCATCTAAAACGACGGCAATATCATCAATCAAAGTCAATAAACTCGCACCTGCCACATTCAACTCCTTTTTATTTTATATCCTGCTTTTATATTCTGCGTATCACTGCATACATGTTGTCATTAAAGCGCTACTTTTTTAGCATCGACTTTAGGTCAGCGAACGGATTATAAGTTGCAGTGTCTTGATTGCTATCGCCAGCTTTCACTTCCGTTTGGTAACTCGCATGGTCAGTGTATTTTGCATGCTCGTTGTCATGACAATAAATGCATAATAATTCCCAATTACTGCCGTCATTAGGATTATTAGTATGATCATGATCGATATGATGAACCGTAAGTTCTTTAATATTAGAATATTCAAATGCACGAGCACAACGGCCACAAACCCATGGGTATAGTTTTAATGCACGGTCACGATAACCTTTTTCTTGGCTTTTATAATTCGCACTAGTACCAAATCTATCAGATGACATAAAAGTTACTTTTTCAATAAATAATCTCTGCATTGTATGAGCTAGCCAAGATGACTTCAATATTTATGCCGATAATTATCTTAATGTGCGAATTATTATCTATTGCCACTTCTGAAGATATTAAAGTAACTGACTATCACTTGTGCACCAAGCAGCGCTTGTTTGCTGCACAAGTAAATCAAACACACCCAATCTACCTTCAAAAAACTAAAGTTTAACCGATTACTTATCCTCTGGTCTGCTCTCTTTACTTCAATGACAATAATTGCCATTATATTTGCATAAATATAATAAGGAACTGTCATGAAAACAGTCGAAGAACAGTTATCAAACTACAAAAGTGTACACTTTAACAAAACTAATATTAAAACCCATTTCATCGGTATACCGCTTATTGTGTGGGCGATTACCCTGCTACTAAGTTTAAATACCTTCGGCATAAAAATAGAGGAAAACTCATTAAATTTTACACCAACGATGGTGTTATTCACCATTGCCCTACTCTACTACTTTAAATTGCACCTTAAGCTAGGACTGGGAATGCTTATTTATGTGGTGGTAAATATCTACCTTGCAAGCTTAGTTTCAACAATGGAAGGCGCACTATGGATCGCCATCGCGACTTTTGTTTTGGGTTGGATAATTCAATTTATTGGTCATATTTACGAAAAAGCAAAACCAGCATTTTTCGATGATATTATGGGCTTAGTTATTGGGCCATTATTTCTCATGGCAGAAGTCTATTTTGCCTGTGGTTTGGAAAAGAAACTTCACGATGACATCACGCCAATGGCAATTGAAAAGCGCCGAGCTTTAGAAAAAAGTAAAGCCGAAAAAGCTTAAAAATATATTTTAGCTTCAACAGTTCGCATGTTCAGTGGGTTCATTTGTATAGTTAAGAATACACCGTGACAACGACTTTTCGGTAGTCACGGTACTTTCATTATGCCTTACTTAGATAGTTCAGCTGCTGTATCGGCAAATATTCCTTGAATGTCATTCGCTTCCCTTACAGTTTGCCCTCCATGTTTAAGAAAAGCAGCAATAATGGTTTGTGTTTTTTCTTCTTTAGCCCGTTCAAGAAAGTACCTTAACTCAAGCTCTGCTCCAACGTTCTCATCTTCAATAGATGCGGCAATAATCTCTTTGTACATCACTATATCTCTCACTTCCCAACTAGCGACTATGGCTAATAGTTGTGTTAAGAATGCCGCTAACTCCGAACTAGGGATGAACTGAGTGATAATATTTAATGACTCTGCCTGTTGCGCCGTAAAGTCAGCCCCGGTTAATAGAGCTTGTAACGCCTTACCTTTTCCTAGTCGACGTGCAAACTGCACCGCGCCCTGACCACCTGTCGGAATGTTAATGTATAACTCTGGCTGCGCAAAAGCTGATTTTTCAGTGCCGTATGATAGATCACATGCCATGACAAATTCATTACCACCGCCGCGCGCTATGCCATCAATCACGGCAATTGAAAGTTGTTTCATTGCTTTGATATTTGCAATCATATGGTTGAATTCAATCGAAGCAGCTTGTCCACCTGAAGTGCCGTTAATAACATTGAGATCAAGATGAGCAATAAAAAAAGACTCATGAAATGATTTGAAAACAACGGCTTTAATTTCACGGTCATCTTTTAATGACAAAATAAATGCGTTTAATTCGTTAATTAAGTCAATTGTTAAAATATTTACCGGAGGGTTTTTAATTAGAACCGTAGCCACGCCGGCTTCTTGGGTTATCATCAATTTATTCATAATAATATGCCTCTTAATTTACGCTATGTAGTGACAAACCTTTCATCACTTCTAATTTACTTAGACATTTTAAAAATATATTTGGCATCTAAAAACAAGTAAAAATGAACTATAATGATGCCAAAAAGGAATCAATAGGGTTTTTATGGATCTCGCTAGTCGATTATTAATTTTACTAGAAGTCGCAGAATTAGGCAGCTTTGCAAAAGTATCAGCGCATAGAAATGTAAATAGGTCTGCTATTTCCAAGCAAATAGGAAAGCTTGAACACGAGCTTGGCGTGCACTTATTGAACCGCACAACACGCTCTTTATCGCTAACAGCTGCAGGTGCTGAAATGGTGAATCAAGCTAAACACTTAAGAGGTTTGCTTAATAATGCTAAACGCTTAGCGGAAAACTATCACAGTGAACCACGTGGAGATCTTAAAATATCCAGCTCAACATTGTTTGGCCGTCAATATGTGCAGCAAGCCATTTTGAAGTTTCAATCGCTATACCCTGATATTCGTGTAGAACTGATTTTAGAAGACAGAATAGTCGATTTAGTCGGTGAAGGTTTTGATATCGGCTTTCGTATTGGCGAGCCAAAAGAGTCCAATTTAATTTCTAAACAAATAGCCAGAAACAGACTGTTAGTTGTCGCCGCACCCGCATTTATTAAAAAATATGGCATACCGAACACAATACCAAAGCTAGAGAGCCTACCTGCTGCGGTATATTCGGCTCAGGGCTTATTGATTGATAAAATTAAATATATTGATAACACGGGAAGTGAGGCTTTTATTCAGCTAAACACGGCTTATAAAGTCAACGAAGTTGAAATGCTAGTCAATACAGCTGTAGCCGGACAAATGCTCACTGTAACAACAGCGCAAATGATAGAAGATGAGATTTTAAATGGCCAACTTATACCTATTATGACGCATATCAATTTGGCTGATTACGGGACATTCTATGCCGTTTATCCTCATCGAAATTCACCGTTAAAAACCAAGCTATTCATCGATGTATTGAAGGAGGTAATTGGTGATAAAACACCAATTTGGGAAACACGAATCCCAGGATTTAGTCAGATGTATGGCAACAGAGCATAAAAAAACTAGCAAAAAGCAATGTTTTTATCCTCGAGGGTTGAAGAGAGCCTGGTGGGCTAATACATTGCCCTAACAGTTAATGGCAATGACTTTAGGTTATGTTAAGATCTTTCTTAAACAACAACATTGTTGCCCTGCATGAAAAAAATTGATATCGATACTTGGTATAGAAAAGAACATTTTGATTTTTATTCCACTTTTAAACAACCTTTCTTCAATGTATGCGCAACGGTTGATGTCACTAAAACTCTTGATTATTGTAAAGAGAATCAGCTTTCTTTCTTCATTTGTTCATTGTTTCTACTCGGATACACTGCAAATCAAATAGAACCATTTAGGTTTCGAATAAACAACAATGAAATCGACGTACATGACGAATTAGAAGTAAGCTGTACAGTGCTCAATAATGACGAAAGCTTTAGCTTTTGTGATTTTGGCGCTAGCAGTGACTTTAAGCTATTTTATCAAAATGCTACTCAGCAGTTAGCTAAAGTTAAGCAAGGTTGTAACACCTCAAAGCCAGCAAATAGCAAAGCAAATGAAATTTATTGTTCTGTTTTACCTTGGCTTCATTTTACAAGTTTCTCTCATGCCCAAAAACAAAGTGAACACGACTCAACACCAAGAATTGTCATGGGAAAGTATAAAAATATTCACAACGAAATAGCGATGCCAGTATCCGTAGAAGTGCATCATGCACTAGTTGACGGTTTGCATGTCGGCCAATATTTTGAAAAGTTGCAGCATAATTTTAATTACTTCTTTTATCAAAAAAAATAACCTGAGTTCTCCAATATTTCCGTTGCTTATGCCCTAATGACTAACCTTAGCGCTCAAAGCTGACGGAATTAATCAAGGTTATTAGCTCAACGGCTAACCCACCTCAAGCCTCCCTCAGCACTTAAACTATTAACAACAACTTTGAGCCTGAAGTAGCGATTGAATATTTATTAAAATTCTTAAATTAAATTGTCCAAGGTGCGTTTGGTATCACCTTATCAATAACATGGTCAATAAAAAGCCTAATGGGTTTAGTCATGTATTTGTGAGATTGATAAATCAAAAACATATTTGATTTCGGGGTTTCATAATCAGTTAAAACTGGCACAAGGCGTCCGGCTTCAATATGCTCTTTGACTAGTGCAATGGGTACATAAGCAACTCCTAACCCGTTAAGAGCCGACTCTATAACTAAATGCATACTTGTTGTGGCATACCTTCCTGACACAGTAGGTTGATACTGTTTATTATTTTTTAAAAATTGCCAATGGTTATGTGATAACGACTTCCCCATGATAAGGCAGTTTAAATCTATTAAATCGTCAGGGTGCTTTATTGTTTTTACCGTTGTTAAAAACTCTGGGCTTGCACAACAAATACTATGTTTTGGCCCTATTCTTCTAGCGATTAATGAAGAGTCTTGTAGTTGGCCTGAACGAAATGTCACGTCAATACGGCTCTCAACCATGTTGACATAACTATCAGACGTATCTAACTCAATACTGATTTCAGGATATTCTTTTAAAAATTCTGTGATCCAAGGTTGTGCATATTGCACGGCAAAATCAAAAGGTGAAGAGATGCGAATTTTCCCTTTTGGCTCAGACTGTGCCTGCATTAAAGCATCATTAGCTTCTTCCAGAGCAACTAGGTGTTGCTGGCATAAATGAAAATAATGACGCCCTTCTTCGGTCATGGACAACTTCCGCGTGCTTCTATACAAAAGCTTTACACCAAGACTAGCTTCTAGTTGCACGACTTTACGACTAACCGTAGTAGATGGCATGGCTAAGGTTTTACTTGCTCCAGCAAAACTACCAGCCTCAACAACACTAATAAATACTTTAATATCATTAAGATCCATCTATTCCTCTCAAAAACGGGATTAACAAAACCAAATAAGCCATCTAATAAAACAATAAACCTTGTATTAAGATTTATCAATAGCGATTGAGATAGGAATTAGCAAGATGACAAGACAAATTAGAGAAATTAGAAACGGCAATAAACATGGCCCTGTTAGCAGCTTTGTAAATTCCGTCAATGTTACTGAGCTCAACCCTTTTGTTTTATGGGATCACTTTTATCTTCCAAATGTAAAAGGTACAGCCGGATTTGATTTTCATGGCCACTCTGGTGTTGCCACAATTAGCTACCCACAAATAGGCGACATTGGTCATGAAGATACCGGAGGTCACTCAGGTATGCTTAAAGCAGGCGGCGTGCAAATAATGTCAGCCGGTGCAGGTGTTTTACACAAAGAAACTGTTTATCCCGATACGTTTATCGCTGATGCATTTCAACTTTGGGTTGCCTTACCTGAGCATAATCAAGAAATGGGGCCAGTTACCTATTCAACGTTACAGCAGCAAGATATACCGGTTATTGAAAAAGAGGGGTCAAAAACCAAAATAGTTGTAGGCCAATCTCAGGGGAAAAAAAGTACTGCTCAAGCCCCTGTAGATATGACTTATCTTCACGTAAACCTTAGCGCTAGTAATGAATGGCAACACTTAGCCGGTGAACCTCAAACCACAGCATTTATTTATGTTCGACATGGATCAATTGATACAGGAGGCGTACGTTTATCAGCGGGCGAACTAGGTATATATGAAAAAGGAACTGAAGCCGTGGTTGTTAGCACTTCAAGCCAAGATGCAGAGTTTTTATTGGTTTTAGGCGCGCCACTTAGCCAAGAAATTATTAGTAATGGCGCATCTGTTCATAGCAGCAGAAAAAATTTAATTGCAGGCGTACAAAAAATACAACAACTGCACAAACATGGCATTAGCCAAATTTCTTAAATGAGAGGTCAATTATGAATACTACAACTTTTACACCAGAAAACTCGGTAATGTTACTTATCGATCATCAGGTTGGCACTATGGGCTGGGTTGGCTCACTAGAACTTGATGAAATTAAAAAGAATACCGTCGCTTTAGCTCGAGCAGCAAAAGAAACAGGCATGCCACTAATTTTAACTTCTAGTATGGAAGATCAAGCGCAAGGTCCACTGTTTGATGAGCTTATCCAAGCTGTACCAGAAGCTTACGAAAACCGCATCCTTCGAGCTGGTGTTGTTGATAGCATGAAAGATGAAAACTTTTCAGCCGCTGTAAAAGCCACAGAACGAAAAAATATCATCATTGCAGGAATTACCACCGATGTTTGTGTTGTTTACCCTGCAATTACAGCAATTGCCGAAGGATATAATGTACAGGTTGTTGTTGATGGTTCAGGGTCCCCAACCACACTTGCCGACGAAACAGCATTGAGAAGAATGGAAAGCCATGGCGTAACACTCACCTCAACAAACCAGTTAATTGCCGAATTAGCACAAGACTGGAGTTCAGAGAACGGAGGTAAACTCATTCAAGTACTGTTTGAGGAAATCCTTTCGAAATTACATTAGCAATCGAGATGTCGTAATGCTTACTCATTAATTTTTACTTAGTAGTATTTACTTAATAATACAAAGCATTACGGCATAATTTTCATTTAAAGGAGAGATGAAAAGTTGGCTCTCTACCATGCTTATTTTATAACGCCGATATACCTCTAACTAAAAAAGCAAAATACCGATTAACAACAGCCAGCCGATGTAGCTTTATTACTTTCACATTCATTATTGCCACTAACAGGCACTGCAGTTTGTTCCAATACATCTTTCAAGCGCTCAAACGCCTGTTTTATTTCTGACCTTGGACTAGCAAAACTCATTCGAGCAAAGTGCTTAGCATCACCATCAAACCAACTACCCGGAGATGCACCAAAACCCGCTTTTCCGAATACTTTTGTTAGCTCATCTCCAGCTAACCCCGTGGCAGAAAAATCAAACCAAACTTGGTAAGTTCCCTCTACAGGAAACATTTTTACTTGCGGTAGTTCCGACCACAGAAAATCATTAATCCAATCAATATTTCCCTGCATGTACACTAAAAATGCATCTAACCATGCTTCACCTTTTTCAAAAGCGGCAATCGTTGCAAAGGTTGTAAAAGCATTGCCATGGTCAATATATAAAGATTCAGCAAAAGCTTTCATGTTCGCAAGTAGCTTGGTATTTTCTGTGTACAAATAACCATTTGAGATACTTTGCATACCAAAGGTTTTAGAAGGTGAACCAATAAGCGCAACATGCTTATTGGCATCTATGGTCATCAAACTAGTAAATTTATGCCCTGAATAAATAATATCTGAATGGATTTCATCGCTAATAATCGTGACATGGTGTTTATTAGCTAGCTGCACAACTTGCTCTAGTTCTTCTTTGCGCCACACTCTTCCAACTGGGTTATGGGGATTACACAAAATCATAACTTTGACTTCTGAAGCTGTCATTTTTTGCTCCATATCTTCAAAGTCCATTTGATAATTGTTATTAACAATTTTTAAAGGGCTTTTGAGCACATTTCTATTGGCGGTGCTGATCACTTTGGAAAACTGGTGATAGGCCGGCGTTTGAATTAGAACACTGTCACCTTCGTCTGTCAGCTCTCTTATTAATAAAGCAATCCCCGTTAGCACGCCGGTAACTTGCGAGAAATTATCAACATTTAGCGATAAACCATGTCGGCGCTGATACCAGTCACTAATTGCAGTAAATACCCCTTTAGAGTTGAATTCATAGGCAAACTGTCCTCTATCAACTAAACGCTGCAACTCTTCTTTAATCGGGTTAGCGATGGGAAAATTCATATCTGCAACCCAAAAAGGCGTCACATCGGTTGTGCCAAATATACCAGTTAGCATGGCTTCACTGTTTCTAACAAAACTGTTCTTTGTAACACTTCTCTTCTTATCAAAATTCATATTTTGCTCATTAGATATTTACAATTATCTATTAAGACGTAAGCAATGATTGAAAGACGAAAAATTTAGCAAAATTTATCTTTAATGCAAAATTCCAGTTTATTACTGACTGAGTACCAAAAAAGGGAATCCCTCCCCTGAAGAATACAATTGAATATAATTGCAGCACCAAAAGCAACCAAATAAGGTTGCATGACAGGTAGCAATCAAATATAGTTGCTTTTAGAGTTTCACATTGAGTACATTAATATGATTGCTGTGTTAACAGGAGATATAGTTAATTCAACAAAAATGTCTGATGAAACCTATTCAGATGTTATAAAGCACCTTAAAACATTCCTTAATGAAGCGAATGAAAAGTATGGTGCTATTGGTGAAATATACCGCGGTGATGAATTTCAAATTCAGTACCCCAGCCCCATTCACGCTTTAAAAAGTACGTTATTAATCAAGCTTGCTCTGCACTTATCAAAATTCTCTGCAAAACCAATTCAATGCACACTATCTCTAGCTTATGGCTCGCATAATATATACGATGAAAAGCCAAATACCTCATCAGGCCCGGTATTTATAAAATCAGGTAGAGGATTAGAAAAAACTCAACGGGGCGAATTATCATTGCAGTTTGAGCATAAAACTGATGAAGACGAAATAAAGCTCTTAACTCAGTTTTTAAATCACCTGCTGAACAGGCTAACTAAAACACAAGCTGAATTATTATATCAATACATAGAAAGCAGTTTCGCAGAGCATAAAAAAATTGCTGATATTACCGGTACAACACGCCAAAACATCAGTAATAGATTAGGAAACATTGGCGCTTATCTAGTAAGGGATTATATGACTGTAATAAACAAAAAAGTTACGCTTAGGGATAATACATAATGGAGTTATTACTATTATTGCTAACAGCGCACTTCATCGGTGACTTTTATCTTCAACCGGCTAAATGGGTTGAATGTAGAAACAATAACCATCTTAAATCGCTAGGGTTATGGAAGCACTTTTTAGTGCATACATTACTCAATACTGCTGTTTTTTTCCTATCAGATCTATCAGTACTGCAAGCAATAATAGCGACTGCTTTTATCTCAGTTTCGCACTTACTTACTGATTATTGGAAATCTCATAGTAAGAAAAACCTAACTTATTTTCTGCTTGACCAAACCATTCATCTAATAATTATCACTATGGTATGGGCATATTTTTCGGGTATCACGTTAGCGCAGCTGACAATGTTTTTAGGTAGCTTATTCACGGCTAAAAATATGCTCATTGCCATGGCTTATCTATTGGTTTGTAAGCCTGCTTCCGTAATAATTTCGCTGGCGTTAAAAAAACATACCGAAAGCTTAATTACAGAAAATGAAAATCAAGATACAGGTTTAGTATCCGCAGGCGCTTGGATTGGCTACATTGAACGCTGTTTAGCACTTTCATTTATGTTCATGGAACAATTTGCTGGCATTGGCTTTTTAGTCGCAACCAAAACTATATTTAGGTTTGGCGACTTAACAAAAAATAAGGACATGAAGCTGACTGAATATATGATGTTAGGCACTTTATTAAGTTACGCCATTGCATTACTTGTTGGTTGGAATGTATTACAAATCTACAAAATAATTTAAATTCATCACTAAAAATAACTAAAGGTTACTGATGCTCACTAAGTAACCTTATTGAGTAAACTGAAAACAATACCAATGATTAATGCCAGCATTGGTATTGAAAAAACATAATATGGTGTAAACTTAAAACACTACAATACAAAAGTTTTGGGGGCTAAGTTATGAAAAAGGTTACTTTATTATTGCTAAGTCTATTCTGGGCGTCATTTACACAGGCTCAAAGCAAAGCCCTAGTTGCTTGTATTGACGATCATCCTCCCTATCAATACTTAGGAGTTAAACCATACGGAACTCATATTTCAGCACTTGAAGTACTTGCTGACGTACTAGATAAACAATTAACTTTTGTACAATCTCCTAATTTTGCACGGTGTGTTGCCATGTTGAAAAAAGGCGATGTTGATGTCATTGCTGGGCTTAACCAAACAGCACAAAGAGATCAATTCGCAGTTTACGCGCCATTTAAACCCGCTGATGAGCTAAAAGTTATTTCAAAAGAAGGCATCATTATTAGCACCTATAATGACTTCAAAGGAAAAATCATTGGTGTTTCCCGTGGTACAGTCTATTTTCCTAAATTTGATAACGATGACACCCTAGACAAAATTTCTGTGCAAAGTGACCGTATTGGTTTTTCCTTATTACTTAAAAACCGAATTGACTTAATCATGTTCAGCCCCGAAGTATTAGCAACATTTTCAGGGGAAATCAGCAGCGCAAAATTAAAAGTATCCCCTATTGCGCTTGAAGGGCTGAGAAACACCGTAACACTTTTCGGTTTCAGCAAACTGCACAAACTAAATTTAAGCAACAAAGAGTTAATCGATAAAGTAACCAACGCCTACCAAGAAGGTTTTTTCAACTAGGTTAAAACGCTGGCATAAAGCTTAGCGCGGATAAGCCACAACCCAATCAGAGCTCTCACCACCTTGTCTATCAAATTTATATTTAATTGAAGTAAAACCACAAACGTTCACCAGGCCATTAAAATCAAAAGGTTGTTTTACTCCTGCTTTTGGCTCCATGTAAGCAGCATCACTTGGTATGGCAATATTTTCATGCTCGGCGGAAATTACGAATGCAGCTTCAGCTAATATCAAATCATTATTATGACGCTTAATAATTTCCGCATTCCCTAAACTGTTACCATCTAAATCTTTAAACTCAAACTCTTCTGGGTGATTAATTTCAATAACATCACCGTCATTAAGTTGATATGTAATTAACATGTTTACCATTGTTTATTTCTCCCAATTTAATTTGTTTTTTTGATGGCTTAGAAGCTTTCTCGACTATAGCCTAGTAAGTAAACCTGATAACATATTACGTTAAAATAACAGACAATTATTGATATAAACACATCTAAAGTCAGATAATTCTGTTAATTTCCACAGTAAGAAAGCAAATATTATTTACTGAAATAATAAACGAAAAGTCAATCAGTCAGCCTCAATCTACGAAACTGTTAGTATAAAACACTTGTCTGTTTTATAAACCAGTGCTATAAAAATAACAGTATTAAAAAAGTATCAATTAACCATAGGTTTAGGTAATGGATTATCGCGAGTCGACAATAAGTTTAGGCACAACAAACAAAATACTTTGCCCTTGTTGTGGTAGCCAAGAACACCGTGTTAATTCAGTGATCACCTATGCTTTTTACTTTTTTGAATACTTACCTATTTTCCCCGTAAAACGTGATACACGAATACAATGTTTACAATGTCAGCACCTTGCTAATGGCGCAAATAGTACTGCAAATAGAAAGCTAATTTTCTCTGATCTTGGTTTAGCACTTTTCAACAAACTGCGCTTGCTTAGTACTTTTACTGGCAGCATTCTTATTATCTTATTGCTGAGCTATTACTTTTCCGAAGAACAACAAAAAAATCGTCAAAGCCAAGCCTATATCGAAGCCCCGAAAGTTAACGACTTTTACTATTTAGACTATCGAAAAGTATCCGGCGATCTACGTCCACATAACAACTATCGACTTGCTAAAATTGTCGATATTACTGGTGGTACAGTATCGCTGACTTATGGTAATTACTTTTATCCGATGAAAAAATCTTTAAGCAATGGTCTACGTTTCGGCCACAGTACAAATTTTGATTATTTCGAACAAAAGCGCCATAACTTTTCTTATGCTGAATTAGATAAATTATTTGAACAAGGTTTCATTTATCGAGTAGTACGACCAGAATTTAATATGGTCGGTAGAAACACTGCCGTTTACATGATTGATGGTAACCCTGTAACTAGCTCAACAGTAGCGAAAGAAGAATGGCGTTATATCCCAGGAAAACGACAAAACACCCAAGGCATGGCCTTTCTTAAAGCAAAGTATATTAATGATAGATTTGAGCAAGCTTTCGTATTGTTGAAACAATCAGCCGAGTTAGGCTATGCGCCAGGACAAACCAACCTAGCTGAACTCTACTTAACAGGCATTGAAGGCAGTCGTGATATCGAAAATGCTGCCCATTGGTTATTTCAGGCCGCTTTACAAGGTTATCAGCCAGCGATAGAAAAATATCGAGTGATCTGTCAAATGGAAGAAACGTGTCAAATTGAAGACTTTTACCGTGCGTTAAATGATGCAGGTTCAAGTTTTAAAATAAATTAGCAACGGTAATTATTGAGGATGCAGTTGCCGAGAAAACTGATCTCCCTGAACGCTCATTTTTTCACAAAAATCCTACAATTAATTGAAGACTCGAGCAGGATTAACTGGAACATCTTTATGAGCTAATGTCCAACGTGCAATCTCATCTTTTCGCATAAATACAACGCCCTTATGCTGCTTGGCATAGGTAATAATTTTATCTAAAGCTTTAACTCGAGCAGGCGTGCCCGCTAACCTGTCATGGGCACTAATTGACATCATGCGTCTGCGTGTTTTTCCTTCTTCATATAGCACATCAAACTCATCTTTAAGTTCTTGCGTATAGGCTGAGCCAGTCATTGCAGTGCTACCTGTGTAACGAACAATATCGTTATTGCGGAATGTATAAGGAACCACTGCAAAGGGTTTATCTTTTACCGGAATAATAGAAGGCTCATCTCTTGAAAGGTCATCAATATGATAAATAAAGCCCAACTCCTGCAGAATTTCTAATGTTTTTGTAGAATGACGCATCCAAAAAGCATTAAAACCAATCGGACGAGTGCCAGTCACTTTTTCAATAATATTGGCGCTTTTAATATATGAAGCCCGCTCCTCATCTTCTGTCATCGAGTATTGCGGCGTCCATGTTTGGCCATGTCCTGATGCCTCATGACCACGGGCTACGACTTCTTTTGCCAGTTCAGGGTTTAACTCAACAGCACTTCCAACCATGTGTGATGTCACTTTAATTCCGTGTTTATCCCAAAGGTTTAGTAGCCTGGGGATCCCTTCATTCATACCATACTGATACCAAGTTGGTGCAATAGTATCGGGGTAGTTAGGGTCTTGCTTAGGAAATGGACCAGGATCATTAGCATCCTGCGCTGTCGCTTCGAACTGCATAGATATTGAAATTACTAGTTGAGCGTCATTTGGCCAAAACGGCTTTTGCTGCTTTATCGATTCAGCTTTAACTAAGCTAAAACCAACCGATATCGCTATTATTGAAACCGCAGCCAAAGCTTGCTTAATTGTTCTTTGAATAGTCATGTTTTAGCACCTTTAAAACTAATTAGTTACTTTTGATTAATCCGAGCTGTTGCTTCAGTGTCAGGTTGTCTTCTAGATGCCAGTTTTTGATAATCTTTCCATACTCAATCGTATACATATCGACAGCAGAAAATGTTATTGCTTGGCCTTTACCTTTCAATTTTCCAAGCGTACCGGTGAAATGACCATTAAACAGCAATTGAGAAATAACCTTATTTTTGAGCAAGTAGACTGATTTCACCGTTACCGACAAATCAGGAACCGCTTGTCTAAATCCCGCAGATGCAATTAATGGCCCTTCGGGTCCTTGAGGCCTTCCTTCAGGTAAATTGAGGTCAACAAAATTGGGCGCCAGTACTTGCTTAGCATAATCATCGATACCCGTATTCCAAAAAGCGAAATATTGCTGGGCAGTGTTTAATAAGCTCAACGCTTCTTTGGTTGATAAACCTCCCGCTACCTGTAACTTCTCAGGCTCAGGTAGTTTATCGTTTGCCTGAATATTGCTAGAAATACATAAAGTACTTATTGAAATAGTGGCAATAAAACATCGCATTGTTTTTAATGCAATCATAATCACTCTCCAACCGAGTTGAGATTTGAATAACTTGGGTAGTCGGTATAACCCCGTGCATCACCACCAAACAATGTTGATGGGTCAGTAATTTCATTCAAAGGAAGTTCATGCTTAAAACGATAAGGTAAATCAGGGTTCGCTAAGAACTTTCGCCCGTAAGCAATAAAGTCTACTAAGCCAGAATCAATTAATGCTGCACCTGATTTGGCAGTGTAATTACCGGCAACAATGATACTGCCATCAAAATTTTCACGTAAGGCATGTCTAAAATCATCACTTACTACAGGGGCATCATCCCAATCAGCTTCAGAAAGGTGAATATAAGCTAAGCCCATATCATTAAACTTCTTACTTGCGAGCAAAATGGCATCAATTGCTTCTACATCGTCCATCCCCCGTTGTGTAATGAATGGAGCTAAACGAATACCAACTTTATTTGCGCCAATTTCGTCACTCACAGCTTCAATGACTTCAAGCACAAACCGTAACCGATTAATGATAGACCCACCGTATTCATCATCACGTTTGTTTGAGCTACGACGCATAAACTGATCAATCAAATAGCCATTCCCGCCATGAATTTCTATGCCATCAAACCCCGCTTCCATGGCATTTTTAGCTGCATGACGATAATCTTGAATGATGTCTTTAATATCTTGTTTTGATAACGCCCGCGGAACTGGGCAATCCACCATGCGTCCAATACCATCGTCACCCACAACCCACACTTGGGCATCAGGTGCAATTGCCGATGGTGCAACCGGCAGTCCATCGGCATGAAATGAAGCATGCGACATTCTTCCAACATGCCATAATTGAGAAACAATATGTCCATTCTCTTTATGAACTGCTTGGGTAACTTTCTTCCAACCAGCCACTTGCTCAGCCGTAAACATTCCAGGTGTAAAGGAGTAACCTTTTCCTTGTGACGATATTTGAGTCGCTTCAGTAATAATAAAACCTGCGCTAGCACGTTGTGCATAATATTTAGCCATTAAATCTGTCGGAATATCATCAGGTTGAGCCGTGCGAGAACGAGTCATTGGTGCCAATACAATGCGATTATTAGCTTCAAATGTTCCTAGCGCCTTTTTGTTAAATAAAATTGAGTTTTTCATAATATTTTTCCTCCTAAAAATTCAAGGTATTCGTTAGTTTTATATTCATACTGCTGCTTGTTTACTGCTATATCTTGCTGTTCAGTGAGTGGAAAAAGCATTTCCACAATTAAGCCATCAGGGCCAACAATAAATACTTGTCGTTCACCTGATAGCGGAACCGCTTTTTCGGTATAGAGATAGCTATTTGTATTCAACCGTTTAATAAGCGATTTATAATCTGAACCTTCAAGTGCAACATGAGCTATCGCGCCATTACTAAAAGCTGATGCAGCTTGCTCAGCAATATGTACCAATGGCTTATTGTCGCTATAAACCCATACGCCGTTAAATGGAAAAGGAGGACGTTCACCCACCTGCAATCCTATTAATTTTGTCCAAAAACACTCCATTGCTTTAAGGTCACTCGTTAGTACCAAAACATGATTAATATTCATCTATGCCCTCTAAACTTTTCTGCATATATTTTGTAAGTGAAATAATAGTTATTGCCTGTAAACAAAACAATTGACATAATTATTAAAACACTCTTCTGAAAAACAAAACAATATGGACAAGCTTGGTGATATCGATCTATTTGTTAGGGTTATCAAAAGCCAAGGTTTGGCAGCAGCAGGTAGAGAGGTAGGACTTTCACCGGCGCGGATGACTGCGCGGATCAATGGGTTAGAAGAAAGGTACGGTGTTCGTCTACTAAACAGAACAACCCGTCAAATTTCTCTGACCGATGAAGGTCGTAAGTTTTATGTTGCTTGTGAGCGTATTTTAGCGGAAGTTGAACAGGCTGAAACGGCTTTACAAACAGGTCAAACAAGCTTTGGTGGTTCATTGCGTATAACAGCGCCATCAGATTTAGGCCAACAGCACATAGCACCGGTACTATCAGCATTTGTAGACAAAAACCCCAACATCAAACCTTACCTTTATCTTTCTGATAGTGTTACTGATTTAGTTGGTGAAGGCTTTGATTTAGGAGTACGCTTTGGTAGCCTAGAAGACAGCACATTGATAGCACGTAAACTGGCAAGTAATCGCCGAGTACTGTGTGCATCACCAACGTACCTTAAACGTAAAGGCATACCTACAACCCCCGAAGAATTAGTGCAACATGATTGTTTAACTATGGTGCGTATGGCAGAGCCATTAACAACTTGGCATTTTCAAAACGCTGATGAGAAAAGGTCAATTTCAATTCAAGCCGCTAGAACGTCAAATGATGGTGCAGTGATCAGACGCTGGGCAATTGAGGGCGCTGGTATTGCATTAAAATCATACTTGGATATCGCCGCCGACCTCAAAGCTAAACGTTTAGTGACAGTAATGGACAATTATCAACATGACTTTAATCGCGTAGGTACGTCTCTCGGCTCAGATTTACATGCTATATATCCAAATCGAAAATTTATCCCGCAACGCACAACTGAATTCATTAGAGCATTAACAGAGTACTTTTCTTAGAAACTAAGCCACTATAATTGATACAAATTTAGGGCTGAGTTCAAAAGGCTAATTATAAATCATCACAGTGATGGTTTTCCCTTATCAAGTACTGTAGCGCTGAACTGTTTTTCTAGCGTAGTTCCCTGCGGGCAAGGCGATAAAGGGTTACTTCCAACGTTATTGATTTTTACAATGGAATAGTCATTCTATTCAATCAATGCCTTGGTGCTAACCTGTTTCGACTTGCTGAATTCTGCATATTCAAGTGGCTTGGGTATATATATATGTTAGAATTCACCAATATTACTATTTAAAATTATTAGGCGTATTTCATGTCTGAACATTCAACTTTCGACATTTGTGTTGAACCGATAGAACTTTATAAATTACTCAAAATTTCCAATATGGTTGATGGTGGCGAAGCTAAAACCATGATCAGTGAAGGTAACATTTCAGTAAATAATAAAATTACCGTTCAAAAACGTAAAAAAATTCGCCACGGCGATGTTATCGAATTTAACGGTAAAATAATTAAAATCGCTTATAACCCAAGCAAAAAATCAGCAGAATTTATCGATGCTGTCGTTTCAGTAAGTAAAAATGCCAAAAAGAAGAAAAGAGCTAGAATCAAAGCACTAGCTACTTCATCAAAAATAGCGGCAGAGCCATCAACAGAACCATCGAAAAGAAAGCCGACTTAGCGCTAATTATTCGTTAAAAATTGAAAGCAATTAAAAATAAACTAAAACGAAAAGCTTAATATAGAGGCTTTTCGTTTTTTTTGGAAAATAACTAAATGACCACCTTAGAAAAATGATACGTTGCTTGGCTTCAGGCTAGGCTGTATCGATGCAGAAGAAGTTGCTATCGTGGCAATGACTTCCCCCCAACCCACTGAAGTGAAAGTCATTAGCGCGCTAATTTATGCTTGTGCTTATTTTCTTTTTTTTCTTGTTTTCTGTGGCTTTTTAACCGGTTTCTTTTTCTTTGCTTGCTGAGGCGCTTTTGAAAACTCTTTATGAAAAGGTTGCTCTAAAACAACAGGAATAGCTTGCCCTATGCTGCTTTCAATCGTCGTTAGTTGCCTTACATCATTTTCTACGGCAAATGAAATGGCCATACCACTTTTCCCAGCACGAGCCGTTCGCCCTATGCGGTGTATGTAGTTTCTTGGGTCTTCAGGAAGGTTATAATTAATAACTAACGTAATGTTATCAACATCAATGCCACGAGCAGCAACATCAGTAGCCACTAATACTCTCAAATTAGCATCTTTAAAATTTTGTAAGGCTTCTTCTCTCATGGCTTGGGTTTTTCCACTATGAAGACTCGCAGCAGTTATTGACGCTTCCTCTAGTGCTTTGACAATAATATCAGCGCCATACTTTGTTTTACAAAAAATAAGGACTTTTTCAAAGTCAGGATTTGAAAGAATATTAAATAGTGCAGGCACTTTATTCGACTTTTCAAGCTGGTATACACTTTGATTAACCAAGTCGATGGTAACCGTTTGCGCAGCAATTTCAATTTTAGTTGGCTTAGTTAATATTGCTTGTGCCAGTATCTCTATTTCAGCAGGCATAGTGGCTGAAAATAACAGTGTTTGTCGGCGTTTTGGCAACTTAGATATGATGTTTTGAACATCATTAAAGAATCCCATATCAAGCATTGTGTCAGCTTCATCTAACACAAAAACTTCTAACGCCTCAAAATTTATATCGCCAGTTTCAATTAAGTCTAATAACCTTCCAGGAGTGGCCACTAAAATATCTAGCCCTAGCGCAATAACGTCAACTTGACCTTGTCTGCCGACACCACCATAAACAACCTTAGTTTTAAGCCCTAAGCCATCAGAATAGTCATCAATGTTTTGCACAATTTGCGAGGCCAACTCTCTGGTTGGCGTAAGAATAAGCGAACGCGTACTCTTAGCTTTTATATCAACTTTATTTCGTCCAAAATTATTGATAATAGGCAATGAAAAGGCCGCAGTTTTACCTGTACCCGTTTGCGCTATACCCAGTAAATCATTGCCATTAATAAGTGCTGGAATACATTCTTTTTGGATCGGTGTCGGCTTTTTGTAGCCTTTAAGGCTAAGGCGGTCAATAATTGACGCTAAAAGTGAAAAGGCTTTAAATTCTGACATGTTACTTCGTTATGCTTTAATCAATAGCCCAGTATTCTAACAGAATGCTTTAAGGTATTTAAGACGTATTCAGAATACCTATCTCTTTAGCAGGTATTTGGAGCTGATTCCTGCTTGTCGTCAGGTTCGATTGCAAGAATGCAGGGAACAGAGCAGCGCATTAACCTTAACATCAAACAACATTAACACGACACTCACTTGATAATGCTTAATCACAACAGTGCCAGCAATTACACTTATTAATCGTCCAATGTTGGCCAAACAAATGGCGCTGGCTTGCCGGTAGTTTTTTCAGCCGCTGTTGTTTTTTGAGAGAGTATGCCCCTGATCACATTTCCGGTTGCTTTATGCTTACTACAAAATGTTTTCAGATATAAAATTTCAACTCTACTGCGCGCCCAAGGTGTGGTACGAAGAAATTTCAAACTTGATTTAAGGCGCGGTTTATTGAGGAAACAACGAATATTAAGTAACTCCCCCATCTTCTCCCAACCAACTTCTTTCTCAAGTTCAGTTAGAATTTGTTCAAGTTTAATGCCGTGTAGCGGCTCATTATCTTTATTCATTGGCGACTTAAAATCAAAAAATGGCATTGTACCAAGTTTCCTAAGTATTAACAGGCTTATGGCTTTAGCATTGCTTTTTACATGGCGCGCAATGATAGTTAGCTGACGATTTGAGCTCGATTAACTGCTTGGCGTTTGGGGTGCCTACAACACCCAGAGGGGCGTTACACGCCAAAAGCCCCTCTGGACTCCCCATGGCGCCCTACTCAGAAAAGCATTTAATCATCAACTAGCGTAAACCTCGATACCTGCCGATTTATCATCCATGAACAACGGCAGCCCTCGACGTCCTGTCTCGGGTCGAGGTCTACCTATGCTAGTTGCTCATTAAATTGCTGAGACGGGAATTTAGTGATCGTTGTTATTAAGTACCTAAATATACCAATAGAGAAACACGGAAGATTAGCGATCGCCCTAGTCTGCTTAAACAAACGCTGAAGTTGATCAAAGTGTTCACGTATGTTCATCAGGGATGATGAACAAAGCGATGTAGGGCATGGATTATGTTCAGGATGAACGGTAAAGCGCGGTGCCATGTATGGCAAGGAGCGCAGTGCGTTCTGATCGTTTACTCGATACATTATTGTTTTATGAAGAATACATTTTTCAGCAGCGCCGAGAGTTTCCAAAGAGAGTTCGGCGTTTAACCCTCTTTGGGTATCGTCGCCACCGCGACAACAAACTAAAATTTATCCGGTATAGCTACTTATATTGGCAAGCTCTAGCCATTTTTGTACTAAGCTTTTTCTAAAAAGTGACTCTGAAGCATGAATTAAACCCAACAGTTTAATAAACTCTGTTGAGTCTGCAAAAAAGTTTGGATATGCCGCTTTTATTTCATCAACATGATCTGTGTAGACTAAAGCAACTACGGTATTTTCTCCTTCGATTGCAGAGTGCTTTTCAGCATTTGTATATTCATCCTCCGCATCAATAACAGAATCTTTATCAAAAACACGATAATTCAACGTCGCTAATTTCAAGTCTATCTGTATAAGTATATAACCACTAACTTCAATACTAGCTACAGCATCAGCAACTATCTTTAAAGAGTTTGCAAATGCATTTAACTTTTCAATAACGCCTAAGTTATTCGACAACTCGACAACATCTAAAGCTTTACTCGCAAGCTCTTTAGAAGCTTTCAATTTTAAAGCATACTCCTTAAACTTTTTATTTTCATCCTGACCAATAAACAGATGGATATCATCCATAGCTGCAAATTGAACAGATATCTTTTGAAAAAATTCTACCCAAAGTCTTTCGCCTTGATTTGTTTTTAAAGATTGTTTTGTAAATAAATCAATGATTTCAAGCGCGGTAGCCCAATAGTGCTGAATTCTAGTTCTAATTTGAACTTCTATTCTACGGATGTCACCCAATTCATCAGGAAAGTTACCAATCATATGATAACTTCTATATCCATCGGGTTTAGGTTCTTTAATATAATCTTTCGATCTTATAATTCCTTTAGCACATTTAAATTCAGACTTTCTTTTAAGTTCTCTGACTATTTTATCCACTTTCTTAGAATTAGAAACAATTACTCTACAACCACCAATATCCTGCATATTTTTCAGGCTCATTTTCGGAAACCGTCTCAGCTTTGTTGCTATGGATGGATATCTTTTAAGTCTTTTTGCGTAAATAGCATTTGAATCAATTTTTCTAACCACAGTTCTAACTTTTTTAATAGCACTTTCTAAAGGCATTGTATGGCATGATCTCCAATATGAAAGAATATCTAGTGTTTGAGAAAGCAATTCGGGATCTTTCATATTATCATCACTTAAAAAATTCTCGCCTGCTTTAGCAATTTGATTTTTAGAGTATTTATTTCTCACCATAAGATCATTTTCCATATTTAACATAATATTATATATATCATCCGTAATTATATTGTAGTTTTAAAGCTCAAGACTTAAACAATTATAAACAAAAAAGCGAGCCTTAGCTCGCTTTTTATTATTCTATATCAACTAGTTACTAGTCTATATAACTTTCAATCGGAGGACATGAACAAACCAAGTTACGATCCCCGTAAACATCATCTATACGGTTAACCGTTGGCCAGAATTTATTCGCCGCTGCCGCTGGTACTGGGAATACTGCTTCTTGAATCGTGTAACCACGATCCCAAGTATCTGTAATATCAGCAAGTGTATGCGGAGCGTTTTGCAATGGGTTATTGTTCTCTTCCCATTCACCTGACTCCACTTTACGTACTTCTTCACGAATACAGGTCATTGCTTCAATAAAACGGTCAAGCTCAACTTTAGATTCTGATTCTGTTGGCTCAATCATGAACGTGCCCGCTACTGGGAACGACATGGTTGGAGCATGGAAACCGTAATCAATTAGGCGCTTAGCAATATCAACTTCTGTAATACCTGACGTTGCTTTAAGTGGACGTAAATCAACAATACATTCGTGAGCAACACGACCATTTTTACCTGTGTATAACAACGGGTAGCTTTGGCTTAGTTTCGTTGCCATGTAGTTAGCGTTAGTGATGGCATATTTACTTGAATCAGTAACACCTTTTTTACCTAGTAAAGCAACGTAAAGGTAAGAGATACATAAAATGCCTGCACTACCGTAAGGTGCTGCTGATACTGCGCCATTACCTTTTGTTTCTTCACCAACAGTAATTAGTGTATGGTCTGGCAAGAACGGAGCTAAATGCGCTTTAACGCCGATAGGACCCATACCTGGACCACCGCCACCATGTGGAATAGCAAATGTTTTGTGCAAGTTAAGGTGAGAAACATCAGCGCCAATGTGGCCTGGTGATGTTAAACCTACTTGTGCATTCATGTTCGCGCCGTCAAGGTAAACTTGACCGCCGTTGTCATGAATAATGTTACAAATTTCTGCGATTGTTGTTTCGTATACACCGTGCGTTGACGGGTATGTGATCATGATACAAGCAAGGTTGTCACGTAACTCTTCAGCTTTTGCTGTTAAGTCGGCCATGTCAACGTTACCTTCTTTATCACAATCAACAACAACCACTTTAAAACCAACCATTTGCGCTGTTGCAGGGTTAGTTCCGTGTGCTGAAGATGGGATTAAACAAATGTTACGATGAGCATCACCACGGCTTTCGTGATATTTAACAATTGAAATTAAACCAGCGTATTCGCCCTGTGCACCTGAGTTAGGTTGCATAGACATTTTGTCGTAGCCTGTTAATTCAACTAACCAGTCGGCTAGTTCGTCAATCATTTTCTTGTAGCCTTGTGCTTGGTCAACAGGGGCAAATGGGTGCATGTTGGCAAATTCAGGCCATGATACTGGGATCATCTGCGCTGTTGCATTTAACTTCATGGTACATGAGCCAAGAGAGATCATTGAGTGGTTCAATGCTAAATCTTTGTTCTCAAGTTTTTTGATATAACGAAGCATTTCTGTTTCGCTGTGGTACAAGTTAAATACTGGGTGAGTTAAAATTGCGGTATCACGTACTAATGACGCAGGAATTGAAGAATGGCCACATTCAACAATTTTGTCATCAAGGTCATTCACGTTAAGGCCGTGACCTGCACCTAATAATATATCGAAAAGTTGCACGATATTTTCACGGGTAGTGGTTTCATCGATTGATATTGAGATTTGACCGTCAACGTCAGTGCGGAAGTTAACGCCAGCCGCTAATGCACGGGCAACAATTTCGTCTTTGTTGCTTACGTTAAATGTTAAGGTGTCAAAATAGTTAGCATGAAGCGCTGCTAAGCCTTTCGTTGCCGTACCTAAACATAAAATGTCAGTTAAACGGTGAATACGGTTAGCAATAGTTTTTAAACCTTTTGGACCGTGATAAACCGCGTAAAACGCTGCCATGTTGGCAAGTAATACTTGTGCTGTACAAATGTTTGAGTTGGCTTTTTCACGACGAATATGTTGCTCACGTGTTTGCATAGCCATACGAAGTGCGTTGTTATCGCGAGTGTCTTTTGATACACCGATAATACGACCTGGTAATGAACGTTTGTATTTGTCAGACGTTGTAAAGAATGCAGCATGTGGGCCGCCGTATCCCATTGGCACACCAAAACGTTGAGTTGAACCAATAACAGCATCAGCGCCTAATTCACCCGGTGATTTTAATAACACTAAGCTCATGATGTCGGCAGCTACTGCTACAATGCCTTTTTTCTCGTGAATTTTAGCAATTAATTCACTGATGTCTGTTACTTCACCGCTAGCGCCTGGGTATTGAATAAGCGCGCCAAAAATATCGTGGTCGGCAGCTTCATTTGCAGGAGCAACAATAATGTCAAAATCAAACATTCGTGCACGTTGCTTAACAACGTCGATTGTTTGTGGGTAAACATCATCAGAGATAAAGAATGTATTTGATTTTTTGTTTTTAGAAACACGTTTGGCTAATGCCATTGCTTCTGCTGCTGCAGTCGATTCATCTAATAATGATGCTGAAGCGAGGTCTAGACCAGTAAGGTCAATACACATTTGTTGGAAGTTTAATAATGACTCTAAACGACCTTGGGCAATTTCTGGTTGGTATGGCGTGTATGCCGTGTACCAGCCTGGATTTTCTAACACGTTACGTAAAATAACGTTTGGCGTTAATGTGCCGTAGTAACCTAAACCAATGTAGGTGTCGTTTACTTTGTTCAAGCTAGCCACTGCTTTTAAGTCAGCAAGTGCTTGTACTTCTGTTTTACTTTCTTCAATCGCTGGTAAGTTTGCTAAGCGAATGTCTGAAGGAACGATTTCGTCGATAAGTGCATCAACAGACTCGGCGCCAATGTCATTTAACATGGCTTTAGTTTGTTCGGCATTAGGGCCAATGTGGCGACGAATAAAGTCTTGAGTTTGCTCTAAGTCTTTTAATGATTGAGTAGTCATAAAACAGCTTCTCTATAAAATAGTTTACTGATTAACCTGAGTTAACCGTAATTAAAAATATTTAAATAAAAGAAAGCCTCGGCGTTCAAAAGAATCTTCGAGGCTTAAACAGATTTTCGTAAACAGTTTGTCGTTTAAACAAGGCGCTAACGTTATGAGTCTTCTGAACTTAGTGTACTAAGTGATTAAGACGAATAACGATAGCAACGCAGTATAAACGCAAAATGTGACCGAAAATTAGTCTTCGTCGATTGAGTTTGCATAACCTTCAGCATCAAGCAAGCTGTCTAACTCGCCTTCGTCTTCAATTTTTAGCTTGAACAACCAACCGCCACCAAAAGCATCTGAGTTTACTAATTCTGGTGAATCTTCAAGCTCTTCATTCACTTCAATTACTTCACCTGTCATTGGTGCGTAAATGTCTGAAGCTGCTTTAACAGATTCTGCAACAGCAACGTCGTCGCCAGTGCTTACTGCATCGCCAACATCTGGTAATTCAACGAATACCATGTCACCTAAAAGGTCTTGTGCGTGCTCAGTAATACCGATAGTAACGACACCGTTACCTTCGTTGCGTACCCATTCGTGTGATGTTGCGTATTTTAATTCTGAAGGAATGTTGCTCATTGTTTTGTTCCTAATCTTTATTTTTTAATTTTTGTGTAAACGTCTATAGTATCAAGCTTGGCCTGCGCCATTCACCTCATACTATAGCCTAAAATTTCAGCGTTTTTAACCTAGTTTGCTAACCAACGAATGAAAGTTGATTTAAAGCAATGTTGTTAAAAAACTTTTTTACCATTGCGTACGAAGCTTGGCTTAATTACTTGAACTTTAACTAGCTTTTTACGCATTTCAACTTCTACGGTATCGCCTAATTTAACACTGCGTGGTACGCGTGCCATAGCAATACTGTGACCTAATGTTGGAGAAAACGTACCAGAGGTAATGATACCTTCGCCTTCTGCGGTGATTACTTTAAGACCAGTACGTAATACGCCTTTCTCTTCAAGTACTAAACCAACAAGTTTAGGTTGGTCGCCAGCTGCACGTTGAGCGGCAATAACTTCACGACCGTTAAAGTTGCGGTCTTCTGGTTCCCAGCTAATGGTCCATGCCATGTTAGCAGCTAATGGAGAAACGCTTTCGTCCATGTCTAAACCATAAAGGTTCATACCAGCTTCTAAACGTAAAGTATCACGAGCACCTAAACCACATGGTTTAACGCCAGCATCAAGAAGTTGTTGCCATAAATCAGCAGCTTGGTCAGCAGGTAGTGCGATTTCGTAACCGTTTTCACCTGTGTAACCTGTTGTTGCGATAAATAAGTCGCCAGCTTGTGCTGAGAAGAATGGCTTCATGCCTTCAACTGCCGCTGTTTGTTCTGCGCTTAATAAAGTAGCAACTTTCGCTTTTGCTTGTGGGCCTTGTACGGCGATCATGGCAAATTCAGGACGTTCGGTAACCGTTACGTCAAAACCTGCAGATTGTTCGGCAATCCACGCTAAATCTTTTACACGCGTTGCTGAGTTAACCACTAAGCGGTAGTCAGTGTTAGTGAAGAAATAAACGATTAAGTCATCAATAACGCCACCTTCGTGGTTACACATACCTGTGTATAGTGCTTTACCAGCAACGTCTAATTTTGCTACGTCGTTAATGACTAATTTACGTAAGAATGCTTGAGCATCTGCGCCTTTAACATCAACAATAGTCATGTGTGAAACATCGAACATACCAGCGTCTGTGCGCACAGCATGATGTTCTTCAATTTGAGAACCATAGTTGATTGGCATATCCCAGCCGTAGAAATCAACCATTTTAGCGCCAGCTTCTAAGTGCTTAGCATGTAATACTGTTTTATTTGTCATCGTACGTTTCACTCACGTTAGTTGCTTTATCTTAGTTTCAGTACGCTTTAAGCAAGCACACCATTACATATACTCATGTAAAATTAGGATAAAGACGGAAGATTTACAAAAAGTGGCCAAGATTATAACTGTGAGACGCTGTTGATTCAACAGATAAAACCCCTTTTAAAAAATTTAAAATGGACAAATAAAAATATTCCAAATTATATTTTTAAACATGCACATTTTAAAAATATAATTCCCTAGCGAGGATGCAAACATCCCTAATGGCAAATAAAAATTTTATATCGGTGAAAAGAATAAATGTTGCGGAGTTATCAACCAGCTAATTTTACTTTAGCTGGTCGATGAAAGTGACGTTTTTCTTGACTGCATGGTCAATAAAAAACAATAACCTGAGCTTATTTTTGCTGGTGTTGAGTAGGTTTGGCTAATTCTGGTAATTCACCTTTAAAACCTAGCGCTTGATTAATCATTAAGGCTTTAGCGGGTTTAATATTATTGAGCAATGACATGCCTAAACCACGTATTAATTTTATAGCGCCTTGCTGCGGCGTGAATGCTTGCTTAATAGCTTCCATCGCGGCGATCATTTCTGCCGCTTCGCTTTTACGCCAGCGAGTAAATTGCTGTAACGATTTATCACTAAACCAAGCATTGTCATCAAGGTTACCCTTTTGCTGTGCTTTGCTTATTTGTTGACTAATCGTTTGCGCTAAGGCGGCGGCATCAAGTAAACCTAAATTAACCCCCTGACCAGCTAACGGATGAATGGTATGGGCGGCATCTCCCACTAAAACAATACGCTCTTTGACAAAGTCTTGAGCAAAACGCATGGTTAACGGATAAGTAAAACGCTCACTTTCCAGTAATACTTGTCCTAACTTACCATCACTTGCCGCCGTTATTTCTTTAGCAAAATCTTCGGCTGACAAAGCGCTTAGTCGCGTTGCTTCTTCAGGGCTTGTTGACCAAACAATTGAGCATAAATCATCTTGATATAAAGGCAGTAAAGCTAATGGGCCGGTTTCTAGAAACACTTGCCATGCAGTATTTTGATGGCCTTGTTTGCATTTAACGGTGGCAACAATGGCGTGATGGTCGTAATCGCGAAATGTTAATGGCACATTCATTTGCTGACGTACCCACGAATTAGCGCCATCTGCGCCGACAACAAGTTTCGCCATCACCGGCATTTGTGCTTTTCCGCTCTCGCTATTCGCGGCAAAGGTAGCAAATACTTCGCTGTCGCTAAAATTTAACTGCTCTAATTTGTTATCAGTAAAAAAGGTAATGCCGTTGTCTTGTTGTGCTTTGTGCCATAAGGCATTACGAATAGCTTTGTTTTCAATAATAAAACCTAGCTGTTCAAGATTACTAGCAACCGTTGAATTGCTAACATCTTTTAAAGCAAAATCTAACTGACCATAACCGGCTTTATCCCAAATGTGCATGTCAAAATAAGGCTGCGCGCGCTGGCTAATAATATCTTGCCAAACATTGAGGTTATTGAACATTTGCTGACTCGCAGCATTAATGGCACTAACGCGCACTTCTGGCTCGCTACTCAATTCATCAACAGGCGTATTATCAACAATAGCGATGCTAAGCTCAGTTTGCTGACGAATAGCCAAAGCTAACGTTAAGCCAACCATGCCGCCACCAACAATTAATAGATCAAATTTTTGCATTATTCTTCACATTTATTTAAATAACTAATAGCGCTATCACTATTATTTATACGTTAATTTTACTGCTAGTAACCCATGGTTTTCTTAACCAAAGCATTTTTCAAACTCGGTAAGTAATTTAGTACCTTTAAGCCGATGTTTCGACCCGCAACTAGCGGTGGTAGCTCGTTTGAAAACAAGGTAACTAATGAATCTGTTAAGGTGATCACTTGTTTTTGGTCTTGCTGACGCGCTTGTGCATATTGCATTAAGTTGGCAAATGAACCTATGTCTTGCCCATTCGCTAATGCATGTTTTATCACTTGAGTCATATCACTGACATCACGCAAACCTAAGTTAAAACCTTGGCCAGCAATAGGGTGAATGGTATGAGAAGCATTACCTATTAATGCCATTCGGTGATAAACCTGCTCAGTTGCTTGTAATAATTTTAATGGGTAAACCGCGCGCTTACCTACTTGAATAATATTACCTAACCAGCAACCAAAAGATTTTTCTAATTGCGCAGCAAATTCATCATCTGACAAATTTCGCATGTCTTCGGCTAACTCTGGCGTTAGCGTCCATACCAGTGAACAACGCCCTGCACTGCTTTGTTGGCTATTCGTTGACAGCGTAGAAAGTGGCAACATGGCAATGGGGCCAGTTTGGGTAAAACGTTCATAGGCAATATTTTTATGATGAATTGCCGTACCCACATTAGCGATTAATGCCGATTGCTGATAATCACGACTAGTGGTGGAAATATTAGCAAATTTGCGACACGCAGACTGCGCGCCATCACAAGCTAACAATAGCGCGGTAGTTAACTGCGTAGCAGAATTTAACTCTACAATGACTTGCTCAGCTTGCCATTGCACATTGGCAATACTGTCAGGGGCAAACCAAGTAATATTGTTTTTAGTCGCTAAGGCTTTTAATAATGCCGCGCCGATAAATGACATTTCGGCAACATAACCTAAGGCATCAACTTGGTGATGTTTAGCATACAGTCGCGCTTTACCATAATGACCACGGTCTGAAATATGGATATTTTTAATTGGCTCAGCATGGTTTTGTAGATATTGCCAAGCACCAACACTTTCTAGGTAAGCAGCACTACCGTGGGATAACGCCAAAACGCGATCATCAAAACTTTGTGATGGATCAGTCAATACCGGATTAGCTTCGATAATGGCGATTTTTAAAGGGGTTTGCTGATGAGTAACTAGGCTCGATAAACTTAATGCCATTAAGGCACCTGATAAACCACCACCAGAAATGACCACGTCAAAGTGCTGTGCATCTTTGGTGTTGCTAGTACTAGCGTTTTGCTCACTGTTATTCATCGTTAACCTATTGTTATTTTTCTGCCGTTAATGACGCTAAGTTTAACTTGCTATCAGCGTTATCACTTTGTGCTTAATCAATGGATTACGCACAAAGGTACACTAATTAGCCATCACCTTTTCAATATCAGCAATAGTTTTTGCAGCATTAATGGTTAAGTTTTCAAAACCAGATTCGGTTACCGCAATATTATCTTCAATGCGAACGCCAATACCACGCCACTTTTCATCGACTGATTTATCACTGAGTGGGATATAAATTCCCGGTTCAATTGTCATCACCATGCCTGGCGCAAACGGACGTAATTGTTCACGTTGCTGATTAGAGTGGTAGTCACCAACATCATGAACATCAAGCCCTAACCAATGACCAAGGCCGTGAATAAAGTATTTTTTACAGGCTTTTTGGGCTAACAATAACGTTATATCGCCTTTTAAAATGCCTAAGTCGTATAAACCTTGGGTCAGGAAGTTACACACTAAACGATTTAGTTCAGCAAAGGTTTGTTGCGGTTTTATCGCTTCAATTGCCAAGTTTTGGCTATCAAGTACCAGTTGATAAATCGCTTTTTGTTCAATGCTAAATTGACCGTTAACAGGAAATGTACGCGTAATATCTGCGGCGTAACCCGCTAGTTCACCACCAGCATCAATTAACAATAAATCACCATTATTAAGTGTTTCGTCATTATCGGTGTAATGCAAAATATTAGCGTTATCGCCGCCAGCAACAATAGAGCCGTAAGCTGGATGACGAGCACCGTTACTGGCAAATTCATGTAAGAGTTCAGCTTCAATTTGATATTCAAATATACCTGCTGATGTTTGCTGCATGGCTCTTTGATGAGCTGCGCCGCTTATAACATTAACCTGACGCATAATGTCGAGCTCAGCGTTTGATTTATGCAAACGCATTTCATGAATGATTTCACTACAATCAACGAGTGATTTTGGCGCCTTCGCACCAGTGCGAGCCGACTTTCTAATATCTGCTAACCAAGACAATACTTGCTGTTCGAATTCGCCTCGCTCTTGCTGACAAATTAATACGGCACTTTTACCTTCAATTAATGGTAAAAGTTGCTCGCTAACTTCAGCTAAGCTAAAGCACAAGTCAACTTGGTAATTTTCAACCGCTGCTAGCTGACCAACGCGTCTGCCATGCCATACTTCTTGTAAGCTGTCTTTTTCACGCGAAAATAAAATACTTTGCGCTACTTCCGCATCCGCCCCTTTCACCATAGCTAAAATAGCATCTGGTTCATTGAAACCGGTTAGGTAGTAGAAGTTTTTACTTTGACAAAATGGGTATTCAGTATCGTTACTGCGAGTAACTTCTTTGCCAGCAGAAATTAACGCGATGCTATTAGCGGGCATTTGCGTAATAAAATCGCTTCTACGCTGACAAAACTCAGCAACGGGTAATAAAGTATTTTTGATCATATTTGTCAGTATCTAATGGCGTTATATCGACAGCTAAATAATTTCTTTAGTAGAATTAATTCATAGAGATTGTTTAGCTGTTTGTCGTGAGTGCTTAACTGCTAATTAATTTGTTACTAATGTAGCGTTGCTTCTTTGTCTTTAGATTCAGGTGGAGTGCCCAATTCAGTAAAACAAAGCAAGGCAGAAATTCTAACGTATTCTGCAATTTCGAAATAAGCTTGTTCGGTGTCTTCGTCTTCTTCCATTTCATCAGACAAATTGGCGATTTCAACAAAATCAGCAAGTACTTCTTTTACGTCATCAGAAAAGGTGGTGGTTTTAGTTTGCTGTAAACCAAAGCCCAGATTAAAACCTTCTACCCATTTACTTAATGCATGACCACGTTCAACAATAGAGTCGTCATCATCTGGTAGCATCAATTGAAAGCTGTAAGATTCATCAAGAATTTGTTGCCAAATATCGCTATACATATCTTTTATCAAGCTTTTAACACGTGCAGGCAAACCTTCAGCGTTATTAAGCATGTCGTTGACCATGGCGATATAATCGCTACTTTCAAATTCAAAGCCTGCCGAAACAAGGCCGGTAAGTACACCGTGGATTTCAGCGGCGTGTGCTTCAACACTTTCACTGGTTAAAATTGCTTGTGCAGAGGAAAAATCTAAAGAGGTACTATCAGACATAAAAATATAATTTCAAAAGGGAGTATATTAGCCGCTATCGTAACATTGGCATCGCTTCGATTCCAGAAAAAACCATAGAGATCACTTGCATAGTGTAACACTCACCGTTATAGTTCCTCTTTATGGTGCACTGGGTTTTAGTATTCATTTACTTTTCTTAGTGTTAGCTGCAAATGATTATTCATCAACAGCAAAACTATAATGGGTATTTTACTCAATTAATTAATGTAACGCTTTGAGAATTACGACGTAATGAGCCAACACACAGTAACAATTAATGTTGCCAACAAACGATTAAAAATCGCTTGTCCTGCTGGCCATGAATCGGCGCTTTTACAAGCAGCTGAAGAAATTAATAAGCGTTTAGAAAAAGATACCAAAAAAAGCGCCACCATGAAAAGCCCCGAACAAGCACTTGTAATGATGTCGCTTAACCTTGCTAATGATTTAATTCAAGCGCGCGCTGACCTTGAACAAGAGCGTGAGAAAATGCAGAGCAAAATTGAACTGCTTCAAACCACAATCGAACAAGCGGTTAATTCACCAAAACGTGCATAAATAATATCGGCAATTTTTTCATACCTTTCAAAATAAAGTCATTCTGCTCAAAGAAACTTCAATCTGTTCAAGCATTAAGCATTCAGGTCTTACAAGTGATAAAAGACTTAATACGGCTGACATTATTAGCTATAATGAATTTGTCTTCTGGAGTGTTCGTTTGTGAACTATGTCCCTGAGCCGATAAGTTTTAACTAAGGATGTTGATTATTAGCTATTGTGCAAGCCCGGCTCGTATCGGGAAGCCTACGGTTAAAATGATATTTCCGCCCTGAACACCCGGTGTTCAGGACTAATGTGAACGGCGGCACTTTGGAAGTCACTATCTATTTCTAATATTCTACTTATTTTAAAATTTTTCTTACGTCAATTGAAGACAAACAATATCAACAATATTTCCGCGTACTCTCTAGAAAAGCACCCGATGTTCAGGACTAATGTGAACGACGGCACTTTGGAAGTCACTATCTCTTCTTACTCTCAAAAATATCTATAATATTTCCGCGCATTCTCTAGAAAAGCACCCGACGTTCAGGACTAATGTGAATGGCGGCACTTTGGAAGTCACTATCTCTTCTCACTCTACTTATTTTCAAATTCTTCCTACGTCAATTGAAGATACACAATATCTATAATATTTCCGCGCAACTCTCTAGAAAAGCACCCGATGTTCAGGACTAATGTGAACGGCGGCACTTTGGAAGTCACTATCCTGTATTTTATTCAAGTACATCTATTATCCCATTACTTCCATTACTTTCTAATAGTATTACTCTGCGCTTGATTGTGGCTTGAACTGGGTGAAATCTGGTCTTGGCAATTTATCCAAAATTCGATAAAGGTAAATAACAACCAATGTTAGGCCTGCTGCAATGAAAAATAGCGATGGGCCACCAAGTTGGTCGAGAATAATCCCTCCTCCTAGTGGTGCAATTGCAAAGCCAAACTCATAAAAAGAAGCTGCACCAAAATATGCCCCACGTAAATGGTCTGGCGCTAAACGGTCAATATGAACATTCATGGTGGGAAATAAGATAGTTTCCGCTAAACTCATCACAACTATTGCGCCTATCCAACCCCAAAAAAGTGTTAAGGGATTAACGGCTAGCCAAATTTGCGAAAGCATCAGCAGCACTAAGCCTGTTTGAATGCGGTTAATTAATGATAAACCTGCCATCAGTTTTAATAGTAAAAATTGTGTTGAGATAATAACTAGCGCATTGGTAAAAATCATCGCTGAAATAAGTTCAAGCAGATCGGGCACTTTCGCACGAGTTAAATACTGAATAAGTGAACTATCCATTTGCGCATAAATAAACATGCACAAAATGTTTGCAAAAATAAGGCATTGCAACAATTTATCAGCAACAAGAACCTTGATAAGTTGATTGCCTTTTTTATTGCTTATAGTTACTTCTGCTGGGAGATTAGGTTCCGTTATAGCTTTAGATTTATCATTTGCTTCCGTATCAATTCTGGCTTCTTTAACCTTATCTGTATCTGCGCTTTCAAGCTGACTATGTTGATGAAATCCCCACCACAACAACACTAATAAGAAAGCAAAAGCTCCCGCAGTAATATAAAAGCTTGATTGCTCTCCTGTTAAACCTAGCCATAACCCGACCATAGGCCCGACGGCACAACCGACATTAACGATAAAATATAAAGATTGCATGGCGAGTTCACGGGTGCTTTTATCTTTAATAATATCGCCAATTAATGCCGAAGCTAATGGTCGCCATAACGCAGTCGCAATAGAACATAAAGTGATCACGACAGCGTAAGCAATAATAGTATTGGCTTGTGCTAATAACGAAAAGGAAATGATATATAAAATACCACTGATGTACATTAAGGGGCGACGACCAATTCGGTCAGAGAGCGCACTACCGATAAAGCTCACTAATACAGATATAACAGCGGCACTTGACAGAATAAGGCCAACATTGGTGGCAGATAAAGCAAATTTTTCATAGAGTATTACCGCTAAAAATGGCCATACCATGTAATAACTGCCGCGAGTAATGAATGAGCCGAATAGCAAAATCCACATCAATACCGGAAATTGTTTAATACGTGCGAATGAAACATCACTTTGCATTTGGCGACTCCTGTTACCTTTACTTTATTTAGGGGCTTAGCTTACTATATAAACAAAAAACTTTACAATTATTTTATTTTTGTAAAGCTACTATTAACGAACATCATCATTTATAACTTTATAATTAATTGATAGACCTTGTTTGCCTGTTAATAATATACTTAACGCAGACAAACTTACTTCAGCTCTTAACCTACGTAGACTTAATGCCCACACAGCCAAAAGCAAACACTCACACTTTTATCACTAGCGATTTAGTGAAGCAGAAAAATATCAATAATCAACCGATAGGTATTTTCGATTCTGGCATTGGTGGCTTATCTATTATGCACTGTATTAAGCAGCAATTACCCCATGAAGATTTGCTTTATGTTGCTGATACATTAAATGCACCTTACGGTGAGAAGTCGGCTGCATTTATTCAACAACGAGTAAATGAAATAGCTGATTGGTTCGTGGAAAAAAACGCTAAAGCGATTGTTGTTGCTTGCAATACCGCAACCGTTAACGCCATTGATCAGCTACGAAAAACCATCTCTATTCCTGTTATCGGCGTTGAACCGGCAATTAAACCCGCGGTAAATATCAGCCAACATAAAAAAGTTGCGATATTGGTTACCAAGGCAACAGCAGAAAATCAGCGTTTTTTAGCCTTAGTAGAGCAATATAAGCATAATACTGAAGTGTATATTCAACCTTGCCCAGGCTTAGTTGAATTAATCGAACATGATAAAAAGAACTCTGCCGACTGCAAATTATTACTGACCGCTTATTTGCAGCCGTTAATGGCTAAAGGTGTCGATACCATCGTGCTAGGCTGCACCCATTACCCATTAGTAAAAGAAGTGATTAGTGATATTTGCGGTAATGACGTGGTTATCATGGAAACGGCATTACCCGTTACTGAGCAGCTACAGCGACAGTTAGCATTGCATCAGTTAATCAATAATACTAATACTGACGGTGCAACTACCTTTTATAGTTCGAAGAGTTGTTCCACACAACAACGACTTTTTTCACACATTTGGCAACAGCCACTTTCCCTACATAAATTTCCTTAAATTTACTTTTTTGCGCTGGAATACAGAATAACTCTAGAATAATTGAAAGAATTTGCTATGAATTTGACTCAGCTCAAAGACGTTTAGCCATCTAGGCGTAAAAAACTCTAGGCAAGTGTTAACTAAACAGTTAGAATGTCGCCATTAAAAACAGTTATTGTTTTTCAGTTAATTTATACAGAGGGTTTATGTCTACACACCTTTTTACTTCTGAGTCAGTATCAGAAGGACATCCAGATAAAATTGCCGATCAAATTTCTGATGCGGTATTAGATGCAATTATTGCTAAAGATAAAAATGCGCGCGTTGCTTGTGAAACTATGGTTAAGACTGGTGTTGCCATTATTTCTGGTGAAGTTTCAACTAACGCTTGGGTTGATTTAGAAAAACTAACCCGTAACGTAATTAGTGAAATTGGTTACACTTCATCTGATGTTGGTTTTGATGGCGAAACCTGTGGCATTATGAACTTAATCGGCCAACAGTCTCCTGAAATTGCTCAAGGTGTTGACCGTACTAGCCCTGAAGAACAAGGCGCTGGTGACCAAGGTTTAATGTTTGGTTACGCGACTAACGAAACACCAACGTTAATGCCTGCACCTTTATACTATTCTCACCGTTTAGTTGAGCGTCAAGCTGAAGCGCGTAAATCAGGTGTTTTACCTTGGTTACGTCCTGACGCTAAATCTCAAGTTACTTTTATCTATGAAGATAATAAACCAGTAGCGATTGATACTGTTGTACTTTCGACTCAGCATAATCCTGATATCAAACAAGACGATTTGGTCAATGCGGTAATGGAAAACATTATTAAGCATGTATTACCAGAAGAGCTATTAACAGCCGAAACTAAATACCATATTAACCCTACTGGTCGATTCGTTATCGGCGGCCCAGTTGGTGATTGTGGCTTAACTGGTCGTAAAATTATTGTTGATACTTATGGTGGCATGGCTCGCCACGGTGGTGGTGCTTTCTCTGGTAAAGATCCATCAAAAGTTGACCGTAGTGCGGCATATGCTGGTCGCTACGTTGCTAAAAATATTGTTGCAGCAGGCTTGGCTGATCGTTGTGAAATTCAAATTTCTTACGCAATTGGTGTTGCAGAGCCAACGTCAATTTCAATTGACTCGTTTGGCACAGGTAAAGTGTCTGAAGAACGTTTGGTTGAATTAGTACGTGAACATTTTGACCTCCGTCCATACGGCATCACTAAAATGTTAGACCTTCTTCACCCAATGTATCGCCAAACAGCGGCATACGGTCACTTTGGTCGCGAACCATTTGAAATGACCGTTGGTGATGATACGTTCACAGCCTTTAGCTGGGAAAAAACAGATAGAGCTGAAGCTCTTCGTCTGTCTGCTGGCATCTAAGCTTAGTAATTGATTAAATGAAAATCACTACTTAGTTTTATCTAAATATAAAAACCGCTCAATGAGCGGTTTTTTTTGTACTTAAAATTAGTTGAGTATTAAAATAAGCTAAATACACTTACTCATAACGTAAAGAACTTATTGGATTTTTACGAGCAACTTTCGCTGCATTGGTACCGACGGTGAACCAAGCAATAAATAATGATAATGTACCGACGGATAAGCAAATAGGTATTAACCAAATTTGATCGATTCGATAAGGAAACGACTCTAACCACGTTAACATGGCGTATGCTGCGATAGGCCAGGCAATAATATTTGCTAAAGCAACAGGTTTAGAAAACTGCCAAATCAATAATTTAACGATATCTTTAACACTCGCCCCCATTACCTTTCGAATACCTATTTCTTTCGTGCGACGTTCTACGGTAAAGGCCGACAAGCCATATAAACCTAAGCATGCGATAATTATGGCAAGCACTGAAAATGCTAAAAATAGTTGAGCCGTTGTTAGCTCATCTTGATATTGTGCTTGCATCATTTCCGAAAGAAACTGTAAGTTAATCGGTTGTAATGGCACATTCGTTTTCCATACTTGCTCAATTTTTCTAATAATTTCAGCTGACTTATCAGAGTTTAATAGCTCGGAATTCACGGTTAGATTAGCCGCCTGAAAGCGATCAGAATTAAGCATATAAGCGCTTGCTCTAATACCAAATTTAATGGATCTAAAATGAATATCAGGGATCACACCGATCACATTCAGTTGCTGCTCGCCTAACAATAAAGTTCGGCCAATAACTTCCTCGGCGCTGCTAAAACCTAACTTAGTTAGTGCACTTTCATTTAAAATAACGCTAGCTTGCCCTGGTTCAATAGTGTCATTTTCAACAGAGGTCATTTGATCACTACCATAGTTTTCATCAAATAGACGCCCAGCAATAGGCTGAATTTTATAAGCTTCAAAAAAGCCATAGTCCATATTGTGATAATTGAGTAACGCCGGTTCAACCTTTTTTCCATCTTCACCAGTCCCTAACAAGGTAAATTGGTTATTGTTTTCATTATCTTGTGTAGGTGCTTCCGATGAAAATGTTACTGAGGTTATTTCTGGAATATTTAACAATTCTTGCTTTAAGCTCGGTAAATTATCTCGGGCCGGACGAACATTTAACACAAGCTTATTGTCACTTTGATAGCCAACATCAACAGAATTTGAATACAGTGTTTGCCCATAAACAACCAAGGTAGCAATAACTAGTACGATTGACGTAGTAAATTGAAATACGACTAACACACTACGTAATTTAGCTGAATTTCCAGATTCACCACTTTTGCTCGACTTTAAAATATGGCCCGGTAGAAACCGAGAAAGATATACCGCGGGATAGATTCCAGCGCCAATACCAACAACCGTAGCAACAACAATAAGCGACAATAACAAATCAGGTTCATTAAACAGCCTTAGAGCCAGTTGTTTACCTAAAATATCATTATATATAGGTAAGACTAATTCTGACGCAGCAATAGCAAACAGTAACGCAACAAAAACAATCACTATCGCTTCACTTAAAAACTGTATAGCCACTTGCAAACGGCTTGCACCCAGTACTTTGCGCATTGCTACTTCTTTCGCTCGCTTACTGGCCTTTGCTGTTGATAGGTTCATAAAATTAATACACGCAATCATTAACACGAGAAAAGCAACCACGGTAAAGGTATTAATCATTTCCTGATCGCCCATCGGCGTAATATCTCCAATATTACCAGCATGCTTTTTGGCATTAAGATGTAAGTCAGTGACTTTCATAACAGGCTGTCTTGCAAAGTCAGTGACTTGCATACCGTTACTTTGCTCCCCTAGTAGATCTTTAGACATTTCAACTAACGGGCTTTCATTATTCATCCAGTAATCAATACGCTCTTGCAGCTGCATAGGTGTTATACCTGCATTCAGTTTGAAGTAGGTATATACATTCACACTCGTCCAAGTATCTAATATATTATTATTTGGTGGAAATAGTGCTGGCTGTAAATAGAACAGCATATTGATATTCAAATGTGTCTCATCGGGTAAATCTTTTAGTACGCCAGTAATTCTCACGTCGCTAGGAGGGTTACGACCAACACAACAAACCGTTAAGGTTTCACCGATCACGTCGGTGCGACCAAAATATTTCTTGGCAAACTCTTCGGTGACTAACAAGTTCATTGGTTGATTAAACGATGTGGCTCTCGAACCATGTACAAATGGCAGATCAAAAACATCAAAAAAGCTACCATCGGCCAACGTAATAGCTTCATCAAAGGCGTTATCGTCTTTGCGAACGGTTAATGACCATTGTATTAAACGTACACCCGTTTCTATTTCGTTTTTAGCATAGTCACGAATGGCTTCCATCATTCGCCCTGCCGAACGTACAGTTAAAAATGGTGCTCTGTCTGGCATCGTGTAGGCAGTGTGCATACGCACTAATCTGTCATTGTCTTTTAACCATTTATCAAAACCCATTTCTTCTTTAACAAACAGCATGATTAAAATACAGCTCATCAAAGCAATGGCTAAACCAAAAATATTAATCGCTGAAAAAACACCATTTTTGATGATATTACGCCATGCGGTAATTAAGTAATTTTTAAACATAATGCCTCCTAAGCGGCCTTAACGCTTTCAGTAACAACGTGACCATCAAACAAGTTAATTGTCCGTTTTGCGTAATCTGCGTGTGCAGGGCTGTGCGTTACCATCACAATAGTGGTGCCTTCGTCATTTAAGGCTTGCAGCATTTCCATAACCTCTTGGCCATGCCCGCTATCTAAGTTTCCGGTTGGCTCATCTGCTAGAATCATTTTTTGATCTCCCACCACGGCACGAGCTACTGCCACCCTTTGTTGCTGGCCGCCCGATAATTGGCTTGGCATATGCTTGGCACGATGCGCAATACCTACTTTGTCCATAACCGTTGAAACGCGCTGTTTTCGCTCACTTGCCGGAATATCATGGTAAAGCAAAGCCAGTTCGATATTTTCAGCAACAGTTAATTCATCAATTAAATTAAAATTTTGAAAAATAAAGCCAATACTCTGTTTTCTGATCACCGCAAGTTGTGCTTCAGAATAGCCAGAAACATCTTCACCATTAAACCAGTACTCACCACTACTTGGCGTATCTAACATGCCAATTGTGTTTAATAAGGTAGATTTACCACAGCCAGAAGGCCCCATAATGGCAACAAATTCTCCTTGAGCAATTTCAATGTTCACATTATTTAATGCCATTGTTTCAACATCGTCAGTTTGATAAACGCGTGATAAGTTGTGAAGTTTCAACATAATAAAGTCCTATTTTTATAAATTTGATGGATAGCTGGCTATGCTCTGCTGCTAAATATTCTTTCGTTAATTTGTTCGAGTTAATTTGTACTAGTGTTAAGTTTTAAATGTTGCATGTCTTGGTAACTACTGTACGGACTAGTAACGACTTGCTCGCCTACTTCTAAACCTTCCAGTACTTCAATAAATTGATTATTACGACGCCCTAAGCGCACTGGCCGACGTACCGCTTCATCACCACTTTCGGTAACAACAAAAATCCAGTTGCCGCCAGTATCTTGATAAAAAGCACCGTTAGGAATAAGTACCGCTTTACTTGCATCACCAAGTGTTAGTTTTGTCTGAATTGTTTGTCCGCGACGAATACCGCTAGGCTGTTCACCAACAAAAGCAAAATCTACTTCAAATTGGCCATTTTGTACTTGTGGGTAAATTTTCTTAATAGTTAATTGGTATTCTTTAAATACTGCTCGCTGACCAATATCAACGCGACCTAAGTAGAACTCATCAATATAGGCGGTAACTTTATAATCATTGGGAGTATCAATTTGCCCTAAACGTTCACCACGGCCAATACTCTGGCCTATTTCAATATTAAAGCCTGATAACTTACCGTTTACGGGGGCTTTCACATTCATGTTGTCTAGATTTTGTCGTGATATTTCTAAATTACTTTCTAAACGTTGGCTAGTCGCTTTTAAGAACTTGAGTTGCTCTTCTTGCATACGAGTATCTGAAGTTTGGCTTTCTTGAGTAACTAACAGGCGCTGTTGGTACCAATTGAGGGTATCTTTTGTGTCATCAAATGCTGATTGACTTACCGCGCCGCTTGTCACTAACTCTTGCTCGCGCGCCAATTGGCGAGTCAATAATTTAATTTGATATTCAATATCAATAATGTTGCTTTTATGACGCAAGCGATTCTGCTCAAGACTAAGCTCAATTGAACGCATGTTATTTAGTTGCTCAGCAACGCGCGCTTCGTTACCTAAAACATTCAATTGTAAACTGGCGTTAGATAATTCTACAATTAGGCTGCCGGCACTTAATTGCGCACCGTCTTCAACTAAAATACGCTCAACTCGACCACCTTCAATCGCATCAAGAAATACTGTTTTTGCAGGTGCTACGCGACCACGTACGGGAATAAAATCTTCAAACGTTCCCGATACGACAGTTGAAACAACGATACGATTACTATCAACACTGAGCGATTTACCACTTATCTTATGACTAAACTGCCAGCCAACGAAGCCAACAATTGCCATAATAGCGACTGCCAATAAAACTGGTTTTGTTTTCGACTTTTTGCGTATCACCTTGCGATCCATTCCTGCGCCCGAGACAGCGGTATTGCCGTTATTCGTTGTAGTGTTCGCATTATCAACACTGACTGATTTTAGTGAATGTGTCATTACCCTACTTTCGCTGTATAAAAATTATCGTTACAAACACATTACAATTTTTGTTCCAACCATCAATAAAACGTACAAGCCATTGTTTTAAATCAACTTTATAATATCCAGTTGTTACTATTGAAAATAAAAACCAACAAAAAACTGTACGTTTTCGGACACTAGGTGTACGTTATTGAACAGTTTGTTTCCCTAACTTGCTATACAGCATCAAAATAAAAATGAAAATAGACGGAAAAATACTCATCGTTGATGACGACCAAGACATATTGGTGGCAGGAAAATTACTACTAAATCGTAAATTTTCAGAGGTCAGCATATGTAATCGCCCCGAACAAATACCTAAACTCATTAAAGAAAATGATTTTGATGCTATTTTATTGGATATGAATTTTGGCCCAGGAGAGAGCTCTGGAGAACAAGGTTTTTATTGGCTAAAAGAGATTCTAGTCATTAAACCTAATAGCATTGTTGTGATGATCACAGCACATGGTGGTGTCGATATTGCTGTCGATGCCATGAAACAAGGTGCTACTGATTTTATCGCCAAGCCATGGCAAAACGAAAAAGTTGTCGCAACATTATCAACTGCAGTACAACTAGGAAAATCACGGTTTGAAGCGGCGCAATTAAAGGTAACAAACCAAGCCTTGGTACAAACCTTAGCGGAAACCTCAGGACAAGCTAGTAATCAGCATACGCAGCAAATGATCATTGGCCAATCTAAGCCAATGCAAGATGTTCACGCACTAATCCATAAAGCAGCACCAACTGATGCAAATGTTCTTATTCTAGGTGAAAATGGTACCGGAAAAGAACTAATAGCGCGCGACATTCACTCTCAAAGCCAGCGTGCACGCAATATTTTTATGTCGATTGACTTAGGTGCAATTTCAGAAAGCTTATTTGAAAGTGAATTATTTGGTCATAAAAAAGGGGCATTTACCGGTGCTCAGCAAGACCGTATTGGCAAATTAAAAGCTGCTGATGGCGGTACTTTATTTTTAGATGAAATTGGTAACTTACCGCTTTACTTACAAGCAAAATTATTAACTGTGCTTGAACAGCGCCAAGTAACACCATTAGGCAGTAATAAAGCGCAGCCTTTTAATGTCAGAGTGATCGCAGCTACCAACATTCCTCCGGAAGTGCTAAATAATGAGAGTAAATTTAGGCAAGATTTATTATTTCGATTAAACACTGTGACCCTTAATTTACCGCCACTGAGAGAACGAAAAGAAGATATTGTGCCAATTGCTGAGCATTTTATCGCTTTATACAGTAAAAAATATAACAAGTCAGTTAACAGCTTAACAAGCGATACTAAACAAGTTTTACTGCAAGAGCCATGGCAAGGCAACATTAGAGCCTTGCGCCATGCCATTGAGCGTGCAGTTATTCTAACCGAGCATGCTGACTTACAAATTAGTGACTTTCAATTAGAACAAAAAGCACAGCAAAATTTTAATCAAATGACAGATAAAGCCCCAAATGCATTTTTGCCTGCCAATGCTCATATGGAAAACGATTTAACGGAAGAGTTAACCTTAGAAGAAATGGAAAAACAAGCGATAACTGCGGCACTGAAAAAACATCGCTACAATATCAGCCATTGTGCTAAAGCACTTGGTTTAACACGTGCAGCTTTATACAGAAGGATGGAAAAGTATGGGCTTTAAACAATTCTCTCTACGTATTATCGCTCGCACAATCGCTGCAATGGTGACCTTAGTATTACTAACAATAGCTGTAACAACTTCGGGTTATCACGCGGCAACAATATTGCTAGTAGTGCTATTAATTAGCCAATTTATTGAATTGGTAAACTTTGTTTCTAAAACCAATAATGAGTTAGTGCGCTTTTTTGATGCTGCTCGTTATGCTGACTTCTCACAACGTTTCGACTTATCTAATGTAGGTGCAGGCTTTGAAGAACTAGGTCACGCTTTTACCGATATTTTAACTCGCCTACAAAAAGCAAGAACGGCACAAGTTACAGAATTAAAGCATTTAAAAGCGGTTGTCGAACATGTTCCTGTACCACTAATAAGTCTCAATCAAGAAAGCCAAATCACGTTATGGAACAATAGTGCCAGAAGACTATTTGGCACAACCCCCGTAATTAGACTGAATGACTTGGCACAATTTGGATCGCACTTTCCAGAGCAAATAAAAACAATGCAGGCTGGAGAACGCCAACTAATAAAATTAAATATAGACGGTATTGAACATCAATTAACTGTTGCCGCCACGGAAATAAGACTTGCACAGCAGCAAGAGCTATTATTTAGTTTACAAGATATTCAAAACGAACTCGTATCAGCGCAATTGCAAGCATGGCAAGACCTAGTCAGTGTTTTAACCCATGAGATAATGAATAGCATCACTCCCGTTGCCTCTTTGGCCAGTACTGCCGTAGATTTAGTTGATGATATTATTAAAGATATTGCACAACAACCCGCAGATAAAAAAGATATTAGCAGCCAAGAACTCAGCGCGGATCTCCGTGACGTAACCGATGCAGTCACTACCGTCGCGAGGCGTAGTAAAGGGTTAATGACATTTGTCGATAGCTATCGGCGCTTAACTCGCTTGCCGACGCCAAATAAAAACACGACTTCAGTAAGGTTTTTAGCTCAGCAAGTTATTGATATTTCTTGTCAGCATTGGTCAGCACAAAACCTTGCCATTAGCTGCAATATTTCACCCGAAAGTTTAGACATAAATGTTGACCAAGACATGCTGTCACAAATATTAATTAACCTGCTAAAAAACGCGGAGCAGGCAACTGAGGGCTGTGAAATTAGAAAGGTAGAATTAAATGCTTTTATCAATAAACGTGGCCATCCTGTTATTGAAGTAAATGATAATGGTTGTGGTATGAGTAAAGAAATTGCTGATAATGCCTTTGTGCCTTTTTATACCACAAAAAGAGATGGCTCAGGTGTAGGTTTAGCACTGACTAGGCAAATAATGCTCGCCCACGGTGGTCATGTAACATTGGACAGCAAAATTAATAAAGGAACAAGTATTCGACTTATTTTTTAGTCGCTGCTTTCACAGTTGATAACAAAAGTCGTTTAACATAAGTTTTTAAGACCAAAAAACAAGCAACACATGGCAACCTTATATCAAGGAAAGAACTAGTTTTAGACATAAAAAACGGGCCTCGATAACCGTAACCCGTTTTTCATCTATATTAATTTAATCACTTTTTTATAATATTAGTGATTAAAATAAACCTTCGAAGTCATAACGCATACCAACACTTACATGCTTTTGCTGTTCGCCACCTTCAATGTCACGTGTTAAATATTCAACAAATACTTTTACTGAGTCATTTAATTGGTTTTCTAAAGTTAGGTTGTAACCGTCAAACGTACGACCTTGACCATCGCCATCCCAATCAAAGTATGATGTTTTGAAGGTGTAGTTTTTGCTTAACGAATATGATGCGGCAATATCAAATGACGATTGGTCATAAGTATTAGTGCCCATAGTGCGCTCAATGTCTTGGTAAGTTACAGCAACGTAGAAATCTTTGCTTACTTTCCAGCTACCTGCAACCGCGCGGAAGTCGCGTTCATCATCAACATCTAGCTGCTGATCTAAATATGAAGCACCTAAGTAGAAGTCACCAAAACTGTAACTAACACCGATTGAGCCTGAATCAACTTGTTCAGTGTTGTTCGCCTGTGAGTTATCACCACCAGCTGAATTTTCTGCATCGCCATTAAACTGTAGGCCAGCATCAAGTTTAAAGCCGCCATTAGAATAAGAATATGTCACCATTTGGTTAGTACGAAATGGGCTGGCTTCATCATAACCGAATGGGCTCGAGCGGTTATTAAAAATATCTGTCGCTTCAGCAACGATATTGTAATGAGGGCTCCATTGCTTACCTAAAGCAACACGACCAAAATCACCTTCTAAGCCAACAAAACCTAGGCGTGCATCACCAAAGTCAGCATCTGCTTCTACATCAATATCCCACTCACCTTGGTAGAATGCCGTAATACTCTCATTAACTTTAATATCACCTTTAAAACCAATACGAGAAAAGAAATCAGTCACATCAGTGCTGCTTTCATCATTACCAAAATCACTATAAGTTAAGGCTGGTCGAAAACTACCGTAAACAGTAACGCCATAATTTTCTTTTCTTGCTTGCTCTTTTTTATCTTCACTTTCAAGCTCTGCTAAACGTCTTTGTAAAGCATCAATTTGACTTTGCGTGTCAGCTTCAACTGCATGTGCTAAAAATGTTGGACTAATTGCTAGTGCAATTGGGAGTAATACAGATTTTAGTTTTATATTCTTCATTTCTATTTCCTCAGTTTTCCAGTTATTCGAAACTTCAGTGCAAAACACCTTATTTCTTTTCGTTAATCGTGCTGATTTGCACCGCTATTAATCGCTGTAGCTGTCAATACTCGGACAGCCACAAATTAAATTTCTATCACCATAAACATTGTCGATACGATTGGTTGTTGGCCAAAACTTGGCTTTGTCTGGCGTGCTGCTTGGGTAACAGGCCGTCATGCGTGAATAAGCGCGAGGCCAATGTGCTTCGGTTAAATCACTCAAGGTATGTGGGGCATTTACCAGTGGGTTGTCTGCTAATGACCAGCTGCCATCTTCAACTTTGGCTATTTCCTGACGAATAGTGACCATGGCATCGATAAACTTATCTAGTTCTTCTAGCGACTCACTTTCCGTTGGCTCAATCATCAATGTACCGGCAACAGGGAACGACATAGTTGGTGCATGAAAACCAAAATCCATTAAGCGTTTGGCAACATCTTCTTCACTAATGCCTGATGATTCTTTTAATGGTCTTAAATCAATAATACATTCGTGCGCAACACGGCCTTTATCACCGCGGAATAACACTGGGTAATGCGGGCTAAGCTTTTCCATAATGTAGTTAGCATTAAGAATTGCCAATTCAGTTGCTTGTGTTAAACCTTTCGTGCCCATCAATGCAATGTATGCCCAAGAAATAGGTAAAATTGACGCACTACCCATAGCTGTTGCTGACACCGCACCGGATGAGTTTTCAGAACAATGCCCCGGTAAAAATTCAGCTAAGTGAGACTTAACACCTATCGGGCCCATGCCTGGTCCACCGCCACCGTGCGGAATACAAAATGTTTTATGTAGATTAAGGTGAGAAACATCAGAGCCAATAAAGCCAGGTGAGGTTAAACCAACTTGCGCATTCATATTGGCGCCATCTAAATAGACTTGACCACCTGCGTCATGAACTTGTTGGCAAATTTCTTTGATGCTTTCTTCATAAACACCATGCGTTGATGGGTATGTGATCATAATCGCCGCTAATTGCTCTTTGTGTAGCGCAATTTTGCTCGCCAGATCATCCATATCGACGTTACCTTGCTCATCACAAGCGACGATAACGATACGCATAGAAACCATTGCTGCACTTGCTGGGTTGGTACCGTGTGCAGAGCTAGGAATAAGACAAATATTACGATGATGATCACCGCGAGAAGCGTGATAACGTTGGATAGCGATTAAACCTGCATATTCGCCCTGTGCGCCTGAATTTGGCTGCAAAGAAAACGCATCGTAGCCAGTGACAGTACATAGCATTTCACTCAAGCTTTCAGATAAGGCTTGGTAACCTAAACATTGCTCTTGTGGTGCATAGGGATGCATTTGTGAGAATTCAGGCCAAGTTACCGGGATCATTTGCGCTGTCGCATTAAGCTTCATGGTGCATGAGCCTAATGGGATCATGCCATGAGTTAATGAAAAGTCTTTATTCTCAAGGCTTTTCAAGTAACGCAACATGCGAGTTTCGCTGTGATAGCTATTAAATACAGGGTGAGTTAAAAATGCACTTTGACGACGGCATTGTTCAGGAATAGCACTAAACTCCTCAGTCAATAACGCTTCTATTTCGCTAATATTTGTCGCTTGTTCAGTGACAATCAACAATATGGTTTCAATGTCTGCCGCGGTGGTCGTTTCATCAATACTGATACCCAACTGCTCAGGTAAACGACGAAAATTAAACCCTTGATCAAGCGCTCGTTGATAAATAGCCCCTGTGCTTTCATTGGTTTGTAATGTAATGGTGTCAAAAAAGTGCTCATGCACAAGGCTCACGCCAGCTTGTTGCAGGCCTTTTGCTAAGATTGAAGCTAAACGATTTACACGACGAGCAATTTTTTTAAGGCCATCAGGTCCATGATATACCGCAAAAAATGATGCCATATTGGCGAGTAATGCTTGTGCAGTACAAATATTTGAATTGGCTTTTTCACGGCGAATATGTTGCTCACGCGTTTGCATTGCCATACGTAAACCAGGCTTGCCTTTAGTGTCAACTGACACGCCGATCACTCTTCCTGGAATAGTGCGTTTGTATTTTTCACTGGTTGCCATAAATGCAGCATGAGGTCCGCCATAGCCCATAGGTACGCCAAAGCGTTGTGCGCTACCAATAACAACATCAGCGCCCATTTCGCCAGGGGCTTTTAATACGGTTAAGGCTAATAAATCAGTGGCGACAGCAACCAAAGTTTTCTTGCTATGTGCTTGTGCAATTAAGGACTCAAGATTATGTACTTGCCCAGTTGTGCCAGGGTATTGCAGTAATGCTCCAAAAACATCGTATTGCTCAAGTTCACTACAAGGCGCAACAATAATTTCGAATGAAAAGTACTGAGCACGAGTACGAATAACATCTAAGGTTTGTGGATGAACATCATCACTAACAAAAAAGCTATTACTCTTATTTTTACCAGCTCTTCTACATAGGCTCATTGCTTCAGCCGCAGCAGTCGCTTCATCAAGCAACGAAGCGTTTGATAATTCCATTGCGGTTAAGTCGGTAACCATTTGCTGGTAATTAAGTAAGGCTTCTAAACGACCTTGTGATATTTCTGGCTGATATGGCGTGTAAGCGGTATACCAACCTGGATTTTCAAAAACGTTTCGTAGAATGACTTTAGGTACGTGAGTATCGTAATAGCCTTGCCCGATAAAGCTTTTATTGACGGTGTTTTTTTCAGCAATAGCTTGCAACGTAGCAAGCATATCCACTTCACTCAAAGGCTCTGCTAGTGTCATAGGTTGATCAAGACGAATATTTTTTGGTACTGTTTCGTCAATCAATTGATCGGTTGATGCTAAACCCAACGCACTTAGCATGTATTGCTTTTGCTTTAGATTTGGTCCGTTATGACGGCCAATAAAATCTAAGTCATCACCTAATTGCGCTAATAAATTTTCGTTATTCATGATTACTCCAGTAGCCCCTTTGAGCTATTCTTCTTATGAAAAAGGGAACTAAAATTATTCTTCAATGCCTACGTAATAAGCATCGCTACTTTGCAGACCATCTAATTCTTGTGGGTTAGAAAGTCGAACTTTCGCAATCCAACCTTCAGTAAATGACGCTTCGTTGATTAATTCAGGGCTATCATCTAATTCTTCATTTACGGCAATAACCTCTCCTGATATAGGTGCGTAAACATCAGAAGCTGCTTTAACTGACTCAACTAAAGAAAAAGTTTCACCTGCTGTAATTGTGTCGCCCTCTTCTGGTAATTCGACAAAAACCACATCACCTAATAACCCTTGTGCATGGTTTGAAATACCGAGTGTTACCGTGCCATCGCCATTGTCTTTTACCCATTCGTGACTAGCGGCAAATTTATAATTTTTTTCTACTGTGCTCATGGTTGGCTCCAAAATTTAGTTATGACTCTCCCCTGACGATGATTTATCGCCATTTTTAATGGGGTGAGGAAATTACGCTAACGCGCTAATTAACGCGCTAACTATTGATGTTATTAGCTATACAAAGGAAACTTCTCGCATAGCGCTTTTACATGTTCAAGTGCTGCTTTTTCAGCAAGACTATTGTCCTCAGGGTTCGAGACTAAGCCATCTAATACGTCGCCAATGAGTTGGCCAATTAATTCAAATTCGTCATTGCCAAATCCACGGCTTGTACCCGCAGGCGTTCCAAGTCGAATACCCGATGTCACCATTGGCTTTTCAGGATCAAATGGAATGCCATTTTTATTACAGGTGATGCCTGCACGCTCAAGGCTTTCTTCAGCAGCGTTGCCTTTTAAGCCTTTAGGTCGCAAGTCGACTAACATTAAATGTGTATCTGTACCATCGGTAACAATGTCGCAGCCACGTTCTTGTAACGTCGCAGCTAACACATTGGCATTGCTCAATACATTTTTAATGTAGGCACTAAATTCAGGCTCAAGTACTTCACCTAAAGCAACAGCTTTGGCGGCAATAACGTGCATTAATGGCCCGCCTTGCAATCCAGGAAAAACTGCAGAGTTAATTTTCTTAGCGATAGCTTCATCATTAGTCAAAATTAAGCCTCCACGTGGGCCACGTAATGTTTTATGGGTAGTGGTGGTCACAACGTCTGCATAAGGTAATGGGTTTTGGTGATGACCCGTTGCCACTAAACCAGCAATGTGAGCCATATCAACCATTAGCAAAGCACCAACTTCATCAGCAATGGCTCTGAATTTTGAAAAATCAATTTGACGAGGAATAGCTGAGCCACCCGCTATGATCATTTTAGGTTGGTGTTCTTTGGCTAAGGCCAGTACTTCATCATAATCAATACGCATGTCATCTTTACGAACACCATATTGAATAGCATTAAACCATTTTCCAGATTGCGCCGGACGTGCACCGTGAGTTAGGTGACCGCCAGCATCTAATGACATACCTAAAATGGTATCGCCTGGTTGCACTAAAGCGAGCATGACAGCACCATTAGCTTGTGCTCCTGAATGAGGCTGAACATTGACATATTGTGCGTTGAATATTTGTTTAGCTCGATCAATCGCCAGCTTTTCAACAAGGTCGACATGCTCACAACCACCATAGTAACGACGTCCAGGGTAGCCTTCAGCATACTTGTTGGTTAGTACCGTTCCTTGCGTTTCCATTACGGCTTTAGAAACAATATTTTCTGAGGCGATAAGTTCTATTTGTTGCTCTTGTCGTTTAATTTCTAAGTCGATAGCAACTTGTATAGCACCATCGGTATCAGGCAACTTTGCCGAAAAAAACTGTTCTAGCTCATGAGACTTATATTGACTGTTCATCTTTACTATCCTTTATTTAAATCGCAAAGCATCATCATGCTGAACGAGAATGTTGCTATAACCAACTTGAATATCGTTTAACAAGCAACAACGTTTATTGCTAAGCCGCCTTGCGAGGTTTCTTTATATTTGCTCATCATATCTAGACCAGTTTGATGCATTGTTTTTATGACATCATCAAGGTGCACGTGGTGAATACCATCGCTTTGCATTGCCAAGCGACTGGCATTGATGGCTTTTAATGCCCCCATCGTATTTCGCTCAATACATGGAACTTGTACCAAACCATTGATCGGATCACAGGTCAGCCCTAAGTTATGTTCCATACCTATTTCAGCGGCATTTTCAACTTGCTCTGGCGTTCCACCCATTGCCGCCGTCAATCCTGCAGCAGCCATAGAACAAGCAACGCCTATTTCACCTTGGCAACCCACTTCAGCGGCCGAGATAGAGGCATTTTTTTTGTAAAGCAAACCAATGGCTGCAGCTGTGGTCATAAATTCAATAATGCCCTGCTGATCATTTTTACTTTTAAACTTAAGAAACCAAGCAATAACGGCAGGAATAACACCAGCAGCACCATTAGTTGGGGCTGTTACTACTCGCCCACCAGCGGCGTTTTCTTCGTTAACGGCCATGGCGTAAAGGTTTACCCAATCTAGCGTATCGAATTGATCTTCTTTTGAAGCTGTTAGTAAACGCTGATGCATATCGTATGCGCGACGCTTTAACTTCAAGCTTCCTGGCAGTACACCACCCGTGGCTATTCCACGTTCAATACATGCCGACATGACTTGCCACATTTGCGCTATTTTTTCTAAAATATCGCTAGTGCCTAGTGCTTTTTCATTAGCCATCATGATTTGAGTAATGGAACGTTTATTTTCTTGGCAATGAACAAGTAATTCTCTTGCACTTTCAAACGGGTAAGGTAAAGAAACGGTGAGTTCTTCTTCTACGCCTAACTGTTCTTTATCCAGCACAAAGCCACCACCAACAGAAAAATAAGTTTGCTGTTTAAGTACACCGCCATTTTCACACAATGCCGATATCGTCATACCATTGGGGTGCTCAGGTAGAAACTCAGTAAAATTAAAAATAATGTCAGTTTTTGGATTGAACTTGACTGCACAGCTTCCTGAACGATAAAGCGGTAGTTCATTTGTTTCTTTAATACTTTTTAATAATGTGGGAATTTTATCTGGGTTTACATGGTCTGGTGTTTGAGACATTAAACCGAGTGTGCAAGCAATATCGGTGGCATGGCCTTTACCGGTTAATGCTAATGAGCCATACAGGTTTACTTGAATACTAAATGTTTGAGCAAGCATTGAAGAATTAGACAGTAATTTAATAAAGCGATTACCGGCAATCATAGGTCCGACAGTATGTGAGCTTGATGGCCCAACGCCTATTTTAAATAAATCGAAAATACTGTGTGCCATGTCTAACTCCGGGTATTTACATAAACGATCAACTTTGTAACGTTTTTAAAACATAACAGCCTAGACTTTCCATTTCAATAAAAAAGTTTCCTATTGGAAACTTTTTTCACAGAAGCACAGCTTAAGTATTGATTTTACTAATTGTTTATTTTTTGCCATTACGGGTTTTTTGCCTGCTTAGGATGTGTAACAATTAATACCATCAGTATTTTCTAGATTAGTGAATGAAATGAGTGAGCAAAATAAAGTAGATGTGTACCCGTCTATGGTGGTGGCCGATAGCCAAGAAAACGTTCGCGCAGTTGAAAAGATTACTATCGGAGCGCAGCTAAAGGCGATTCGTACCAATAATAAATTAACACTTGAAGAAGCAAGTAAGCGCACAGGTTTGGCGCGTTCAACATTATCAAAAATTGAGAATGAGCAGATATCGCCAACCTTTACAGTTATGCAAAAACTCGCTACAGGCCTTGATATTGAGTTACCTCAGCTATTTACAAAGCCTAAAGCTAGACAAGCAACTGGCCGCAGAGACATTACTTTAAAGAGTTCAGGTAAGTCACATGTAACCTCAACATATGAGCATGAACTACTGGCAACACAGTTTCGTAATAAAAAAATGATGCCCTATAAAAGCCGTGTTTATGCTAGAAGTTTTGAAGACTTTGGCGAATGGGTTCGTCATGAAGGAGAAGAATTCTTACTGGTATTGGAGGGAGAGATCCAATTACTTACAGAGTTTTATGAACCAATGAACCTTTGCAAAGGTGACAATGTTTATTATGACGCCACTATGGGACATTTAGTTATTTCAGTAAGCGAAGAAGATGCTGTCATTCTTTGGGTTACTGCAGATTAACAAAAGTAAAGTCCACTTAAAACAAACAAAACCAATTATATCAACAACTTAATAATATAAAATTCACTTCAGGTAATTTTAACAGCTTGTTTTTCATACAAAACAAGCGGTATACCTCCCACATAAACGAAATTAATTCTGTTAATCCTCCGTCTTAATGTACAGCAGCTAATGTTATGTATACATATGGCATATATATCTATCGATAACACATGCTCTTCATATGAGTAGCTATTAAAACTCATCATCGACATTTTCTCACAACGGCGCATATGAATAATTACGCAATAAATTTGATTAAAGAGTAATTAACGGAATTTATAACGGTTTTATGCAAAATAATAAGATTATGTTTTAATTGTCTTTTTTAAATCTTATGTAAAAAAAATGTACACAAACTGTAATTAAAGGTTGCTTATTTTTTCCTAAGTATTTACTTTGTTTCCTATTGGAAACGAAAAGAAACGTTTTCGATTTGAAGAATAATCACAGAAATACCCGCAATAATAGCAGGTAGTAAAAATAAAATTACAACAAGGTAATGAGGTTATTATGGAATTTTTAACGAGTTTAATATCCAGTCTAAATGGCATTGTGTGGGGTGTTCCTATGCTAGTCATGATACTTGGTGTCGGTTTGTTCTTAACGGTTGGCTTACGATTTATGCCGGTACTTAAATTAGGGACTGGCTTTAAGCTACTCTGGAGTGGTCGTATACCAGATGAAGATAAAAGCGCTAAGGGTGAAATCAGTCCATTTAATGCATTAATGACATCGCTCTCAGCAACAATAGGTACTGGTAACATCGCCGGCGTAGCAACAGCAATATTCTTAGGTGGCCCAGGTGCACTATTTTGGATGTGGTGTACTGCCCTAGTTGGTATGGCAACAAAGTTTGCCGAAGCAGTACTTGCTGTTCGTTATCGTGAAGTAGATGAAAACGGCAACCACACTGGTGGCCCAATGTATTACATTAAGAACGGCTTATCGAGTCGTTGGGGTTGGTTAGGTGGCGCCTTCGCACTATTTGGCTCTATTGCAGCTTTTGGTATTGGTAATACAGTACAAACTAACTCAGTTGCCAATGCTCTTGAAAGTAACTTTGGAATAGCACCTGTTGCTACGGGTATTATTCTGATGATACTTGTTGGTTTAGTATTAATGGGTGGTATCAAACGCATCGGCGATGTTGCAGGTAAGCTTGTACCGCTAATGGCTATATTTTACATCAGTGCTGGTGTTGTCGTGCTATTTATACATGCTGCAGAAGTGCCAGCAGCTTTCGCGCTAATATTTGAAAGTGCATTTACCTCAACAGCTGCTGAAGGTGGTTTTGCTGGTGCTGCGGTATGGGCTGCCATTCGTTTTGGTGTCGCTCGTGGTGTTTTCTCAAATGAAGCTGGTTTAGGTAGTGCGCCAATTGCTCATGCAGCTGCTAAAACTAACAATCCGGTAGCACAAGGCCTAGTCGGTATGTTAGGTACATTTATTGATACGTTAATTGTTTGTTCTATCACAGGTTTAGCCATTATTGTTTCTGGTGAATGGACGTCTGGTGCAACAGGTGCTGAATTAACGTCTAACGCATTCGCTACAGCCATTCCGTTTGGTAATTATATTGTCGCTATTGCATTAACCGTTTTTGCTTTCACAACCATCTTAGGTTGGAGTGTTTACGGTGAAAAGTGTGTACAGTATTTCTTTGGTGTTAAAGCAATTATCCCATTTCGCGTACTGTGGATCTTAGTTGTACCGGTAGGTGCTGTTGGTTCATTAGAGTTTATTTGGTTACTTGCTGATACGATGAATGCCTTAATGGCCATTCCAAACTTAATCGCAATCGTGCTATTAAGCCCGGTCGTTATCAAGTTAACTCGCGAGTATTTTGTTAGCGGCGGTAAAGCCCCTGCTGAAATGACCAAACAAACAGACTAACCCTTCTCTTTTTCTAATCCTATATTATAAGCCGTCCATTCGGGCGGCTTACGGAGCTCTTATGACTCAATCAAACCAAAAACTGCTTAAAACACCTTGTTATGACCTTCATATAGAAGCGGGTGGTAAAATGGTGCCATTTGCTGGCTATGAAATGCCTGTTCAATATGACATGGGCGTTAAAAAGGAACATTTACATACCCGTGCACAGGCTGGGTTATTCGATGTCTCTCATATGGGACAATTGAAATTAGTTGGTGAAGGTGCGGCGGCAGCCTTAGAAGCCTTGGTACCAGTTGATATTATTGACTTACCTCAGGGCAAGCAGCGATATGCCTTATTTACTAATGAACAAGGCGGCCTGCTTGACGACTTAATGGTTAGTAATTTTGGTGACCACCTATTTGTTGTCGTCAATGCTGCCTGTAAAGAGCAAGATATCGCTCATATGCAAAAACACTTACCTGCAGATATTAAAATAGAAATATTAGAAGATCGCGCCTTACTTGCATTACAAGGGCCAAAATCTGGCGAAGTACTTAAGCGTTTACTTCCTGAGTCCGCCGATATGATTTTCATGGATTCTCGTGTCGTGAATTTCGACGGTGCTACTTGTATTATTGGCCGAGCAGGATATACCGGTGAAGATGGTTTTGAAATTTCTATACCAGCAGAGCACGCTGAACGAATTACTCGCTTATTGCTTGCCCAAGTAGAAGTTGAATGGGTTGGCCTTGGCGCAAGAGACTCATTACGTTTAGAGTCAGGTTTATGCTTATATGGTCACGATATTGATCAAACAACAACACCTGTTGAAGCCAGTCTATTGTGGGCGATTAGTAAAATTAGACGCACTGATGGTGAACGCGCAGGTGGTTTCCCTGGTGCAGACATTATACTCGATCAAATAGCCACTAAAGATGTTGCACGTAAGCGCATTGGTATGATCGGATTAGGTAAAGCTCCAGTACGTGAAGGTGCAGAGCTTTATAATAGTGCAGGTGAAAAAATAGGTATTGTGACTAGTGGTACGGCGGGACCAACTAAAGGTTCACCTATCGCGATGGGCTATGTAGAAACACAGTATGCTGTTTTAGATACCGAAATTTTTGCTGATGTTCGTGGTAAGAAACTTCCTATGTTAATCCAAAGAATGCCGTTTGTTTCGCAGCGTTATTATCGTGGTTAATGCTAAAAAAAATTCCCTTCCAACCAATGGCTAGCAATAAATAATGCTGACCATTAAAAAAGCCGCTCGATGAGCGGCTTTTTTATCTCTGAAAATATAGCTTAGTCTTTAGCCTCAATCGGCTGCTCACCTTTAAAGTATTCACGCATACGTTGAATAACCATATAAAAGTAAGGCACAAATAAAGTACCAAAGATGGTTGCAGCAACCATACCTGCTAATACAGTTATACCCAATGAAACACGGCTTCCTGCACCCGCTCCAGAGGCAAATACCAATGGCAACACACCAAGAATAAATGATAGTGCCGTCATTAACACCGCACGAAAACGTAAACGGGCAGCATTTAAAGCAGCGTCAAAAATACTATGCCCTGCGGCGCGTTGCTCCATCGCAAATTCAACAATTAATATTGCTGTTTTGGTTGATAAACCAATCAGTAATACCAGTCCGACTTGCGCATAGATATTATTCGACATGCCTAAGCTATAAAGAGCCAACATTGCCCCCAAAATAGCCAGCGGTACCGCGGCAATAACCGAAAATGGAATCGTCCAACTTTCATATTGTGCTACTAAGAATAAGTAAACGAAAATAATCGCTAAACCAAATAGAATAGGCGCTAAATCACCTGCTTCTATTTCTTGCTTAGATTGACCTGACCACTCATAAACATAACCTTGTGGTAAATTCTCAGCAAGCTCTTGCATGGCAGCAATTGCTTGGCCGGAAGAATAGCCAGGAGCAGCTTGACCACTAATAGCAGCACTACGGTATAAGTTAAAATGGCTAATACTTGTTGGCCCTAAAATAGGCTCAAGCTTAGCTAACGTGGTTAATGCCACCATTTCTCCATCGCTATTACGCACGTAGTAATGACGTAGATCAGACGGGTCTTTACGAAATTCTGACTCAGCTTGTAAGGTTACTTTATATGTACGACCAAATTGGCTGAAGTCATTAACATACATAGAGCCTAATTGAGCTTGCAAGGTCACGAAAATATCAGATAACGCAACGCCTTGTGCTTTCGCCTTGTTTCGATCCACTTCTAAAAAGTATTGCGGAACATTAGCGCGGTAAGTACTAAATACACGACTCAATTCAGGGCGATGATTAGCTTCATAAATTAAACCATTCATCACTCGAGCTAAGTCAGCAGGGCTGCGACTTTCGCTATCTTGTAGCTTAAATTCAAAACCTGAGCTGGTTCCTAAGCCAGGAATTGGTGGCGGATTGAAAATCATAATTTGAGCATCAGGCATGGCCCAAAGTTGTCCCATTAAACGGCCAATAACCGATCTTAGCTTCATCTCAGGACTAGTGCGCTCTTCCCAATCTTTCAGCATAATAATGCCTAGGGCATTATTTGAACCTGCACCACCTAATAATGACGAACCAGAAACCATAATAACATCGGTTACCGCAGGGTCTTGCTTAATAATAGGGGTAATTTTCGCTAACAATGCTTCCGTACGATTAGCAGATGCTGCATCAGGTAATTGTACATCTAAGAATAAGTAACCTTGGTCTTCATCAGGAATAAAGGCTGTAGGTACTTCACTGGTTACCCATGCCGTTGCACCAAACATGATTAGCACTAACACTCCAACACGCGCAACGCGTTTTAATAAAAAGTTAACGCCACCGGTATATGATACTGTCGCACGACCAATTAGTCGCTCAAAAGGAATTAACCAACGCACGGGTTTCATCTTTTCAGCACTCAGTAACACAGTACATAATGCCGGACTTAAGGTTAAAGCATTGACTGAAGAAATTAATACCGCGAAAGAAATAGTGACAGAAAACTGTTTATAGAGTTCACCGGTAATACCGGGCATAAAGGCAACAGGAACAAACACAGCCAGCAAGACTAAAGTTGTGGCAATGATAGGGCCAGAAACTTGCTCCATCGCTTTAGTAACCGCTTCTTTGATTGGTAAGCTTTCTTCTTTAAGAATACGTTCTACGTTCTCAATAACGATTATGGCATCATCAACCACAATACCTATCGCTAACACCAAACCAAATAACGTAATGGTATTAATTGAATAGCCCATTAATTGCATAAAGGCAAAAGTACCAATTAAAGACACTGGAATCGCGATAGATGGAATAATGGTTGCGCGCCAGTTTTGTAGAAATAAAAATACTACCAGTACAACTAAGCCAATGGCTTGGTATAGTGTTATTTGTACTTCTTCGATCGAACGGACAATAAATTCAGTGGTATCATATGGAATGGCATATTCCAATCCATCAGGAAACCTCTGGCCTAATTTTTCCATTTCCAGCTTAACTAAACTTGCAACTTCAGTCGCGTTAGCATCGGGTAATTGATAAATAATAATAAAAGCGGTTTCACTGCCGTTTAAGCGTGCTTGTACACCGTAGTTTTCCGAGCCTAATTCAAGTCGAGCAATATCGCCTAAGCGAATAAATTTACCGTCAGAATTGGCGCGAATAATGGTTTGAGAAAACTCTTCAGGGCTTTTCAAGCGCCCTTTTGCTTGAATTGAATATTCAAATTGTTGATTTGGTAATGTTGGGCTGCCACCTAACTTACCTGCAGCAACTATTAAGTTTTGCTCTTTTAATGCTTGTTGAACTTCTGTAACCGTTATGCCTAATGACGCCATACGATCTGGGTTTAACCAAGCTCGCATACTGTAACTCATTTCCCCCATTACGGAAGCTGCAGCAACACCTTTGATTCGCCCTAAAGGCTCTGTTAAATAGTTGGTTGCATAGTTACTTAGAAACAATTGATCAATATTTTCTTGTTCTGAATATAGCGTTATCGCCATCAACATTGAACTAGATTTCTTCTTAACGCTCACCCCTTGCTGAGTCACTTCACTTGGCAATGAACTCGTTGCTAGTGCGACACGGTTTTGCACATTAACTTGTGCAATATCACCATCAATACCGACTTTGAAAAACACAGTAATGGTGGCACTACCATTATTTGATGCTGTTGATTCGATATAAAGCATATCTTCAACACCGTTGATTTGTTCTTCAATCGGCCTTATCACTGATTCCTCTACCACTTGCGCACTTGCGCCTGGGTATACAGCAGTAATTTCAACTTGCGGTGGGGTAATTTGCGGATACATATTTACCGGCAATAACATCAAAGCAATTAAGCCCGCTAACGTGATCAGTATTGAAATAACAAAGGCAAACTTTGGTCTATTGATAAAGGTTTTGCTTATCATTATTTGCCCCTTACTGTGTTAAGTAATCAGAAATAACACCGGTGATAGGGTCAACGCGTTTATCTACAGGCCCCACTTCAATACCATTTTTAACTTTTTGCAAACCTTCAATAATAACGCGTTCATTTTCTTTTAAGCCAGATTCAACTAACCACATCGCATTAATACGACGGCCTAATTTAACGATACGTTGTGCTACTTTATTTTCTTCAGTAACCACTAAAACAAACTTACCTTGTTGGTTTTCTTGTACTGATGCTTGTGGAATTAATGCCATATTTTGCTTATCTTTACTTTCCGCGACTAAAGTGACGAATAAGCCCGGTAGAATAATATCGTTCGGGTTTTGAAAAACTGCTCTTAATTCAACCGTGCCCATACCTTGCTCAATTTTCGTATCAGCGAAGATTATTTTGCCTTTTTCAGCATATGTGGTGTTATTTGGTAAACGTAAACTAATATCTAAATCGTCTTTGTCTTGCTCTTGATTAGTTTGTTTATTTTGCAAATAGGAAACAAATTCACTTTCTTCAACGCCAAAACTTACATACATAGGGTTTGTTGCGGTTAAAGTTGCTAGTGAACCTGACGTTGAACCAACAATATTACCAACGTTAAAGTTTACCTTGCCAACATGGCCAGCAAATGGTGCACTAATAGTGGTATAGCTTAAATTTAATTCTGCTTGTTCTAACGCCGCTTTTGCAACGTTAACCCCTGCTTTAGATTGTGAATCATTAGTAATTAATTTATCTAAATCTGATTGCGAAATATAACCTTGCCCTGCTACCTCTTTACCACGTTTTAAGTCACGCGCAGCACCTTCAGCGCCAGCAATTTTACTTGCTAGGTCTGCCTTGGCTGATTCCAACGCTGTAATATATGTTGTTGGATCAATTTTTAATAAAACTTGTCCCTTTTCAACAATAGCGCCTTCTTTAAAGAGTCGTTCAATGAGTTCGCCTTCAACACGCGCAGTTAATTCAACTTCTTTCGAGGCAACTGTTCGAGCAACAAATTCACGGTAATCACCAATTTTATCCATTGAAACCACATAAGTGGATACTGCCGGAGGTGGTGCTTTTGGGACAGCTTGATCTTTTTGCCCACATGCAGAGATGGTTAACATGGCAGCAATAATGGCAGCACTTTTCACAAAACGCAGTGACGAAAATTTTGACAATTTATTCAGTTGAATGAACATCAACTAACTCCTTTAAACACATAGTTAGACAAACCAGAACATGGCTTTATTTTTATAATTAAAAATATAGTACATTAGTTGATATTAAATATCGTAAACATTTGTAACTTAAGCAACATTTTAAGTAAATTAAGCTTATTATTATCAAGCAGTAGCGTGCCGGTAGACGACAAGCCTCACCAGTACAAACATCAATCGCTTGTTATTTTTTTGCTTCAGCATTAACAATCTATTACGTAAGTATCAAAACATAATGAACTATTTTTCTATAGACAATTGAATTTTCGATAAGTTGCCCTTATTTACAGGCTATATTAGCGAAGTTAATCAGCATCCAACTCCCTTGCTAGACAAGGCGGATATAAATGAACATTGACTTGCAGCATTAGCGCACAGGGTTGCAATAACATATTCACGATGTGCAACCAGTATAACCATGGATAATATTTATGCGTAACCCTAGAATTTATCAAGATCAACACTTTACTGTTGGTCAAGTACAACCATTGAGTGACGATGCTTTTGGCCACACAGTAAGAGTGCTTAGACTGAAAGAAGGTGATGTAATCACGCTCTTTAATGGTTTTGCAGAAAAAAATGACCAACAAGGTGGTTATTTTGAATATCAGGCAAAACTTTGCAACGTTAGTAAAAAGCGTGCTGATATCGAAATATTGACCAAAAATCATGTTGATAATGAGTCACCATTAAATATTCATTTAGGGCAAGGTATATCACGCGGCGAACGCATGGATTTTACTTTACAAAAGTCAGTCGAATTAGGCGTAAATACTATTACACCAATATTTACTGAACGCTGTGGCGTAAAACTAAATGGCGAGCGTTTAGAAAAAAAACGCGAACAATGGCAAAAAATAGTTATTAGTGCCTGTGAACAAAGTGGCCGATGTACGGTCCCTGTTGTAGAGCAAGCCATTTATTTAGACCAATGGTTAGAACAAGAAAGTAAAGCGTTAAAGTTAAATTTACATCCTAAAGCACAACACTCTATTATGGGCTTACCGATAGAGAACCAACGAGTACGTTTACTTATTGGTCCCGAAGGTGGTTTAAGTGATGATGAAATTGCCCGCGCAAATGACGCTGACTTTAAAGATGTTTTACTAGGCCCACGAGTACTAAGAACTGAAACAGCGGCATTAACAGCAATAACCGCACTTCAATGTCGTTACGGTGATTTAGCGTAATTTGTTTCGCTTACTTAGATTAGGCAACAAGAATTTCTAAAGCTTTGGCAACGTATAAACATTCTACGTACCTTAGTATTTATCAAAATAAACAGTAGGAAAAAACATGAGCATAAAAATTGGCGTTGTTATGGACCCTATTTCTCAGGTCAATGTAAAAAAAGATTCTTCAATGGCAATGATGCTTGAGGCACAAGCCCGTGGTTATGAAATTTACTACATGGAGATGCAAGATCTCTATTTAGAACAAGGCGTTTGTCGTGCAACTACGGCAAAAGTAAAAGTATTTAATGACCCTGAACACTGGTATGAGTTAGACGAGCAAGAAGATATTAATGTTGCCGACTTAGACGCCGTTTTGATGCGCAAAGATCCACCATTTGATACTGAATTTATTTATGCCACCTACATGTTAGAGCGCGCAGAAATCGCCGGCACCTTGATTGTTAACAAGCCACAAAGTTTACGTGATTGTAACGAAAAACTATTTACCGCTTGGTTTCCAGAGTTAACGCCAAAAACATTAGTGACACGTAACAATCAAAAAATTAGAGAATTCCACAACGAAAACAAAGATATAATTATCAAGCCACTTGATGGTATGGGTGGTTCTTCAATTTTCCGCATTGGTGAAAATGATCCAAATGTTGGCGTAATTCTCGAAACTTTAACAGCACATTCAACACAATATGCTATGGTTCAAGAGTACATGCCTGAAATTGTTGACGGTGATAAACGTATATTAATCGTTAATGGCGAACCTATGCCATATTGCTTAGCGCGTATACCAGCACAAGGTGAAACGCGCGGTAATTTAGCTGCTGGTGGTCGCGGTGTTGCCCGACCACTAAGTGCTAGCGACAAACTCATTGCTGAAACAATTGCTCCAGAACTGAAAAAACGTGGCTTATATTTTGTTGGCTTAGATGTTATTGGCGATAAAGTTACCGAGATCAATGTCACTAGCCCAACGTGTATTCGTGAAATAGAAGCTGCATATCCAATAAACATTAGTGGCAAACTGATGGATGCTATTGAACAAAATATTACCCGAAAAAGTTAGACTAATTTAGCGTATCTTTCAACGCCCTTTATTGGGCGTTCTTCAACCTTATTTTATTAGCGACAGGGGAATTATTATGGACAGTTTAGAAAATCAATTACTAATTGCTATGCCCAGCTTAGACGACTCCTTTTTTAATAAAACTGTAACTTATATTTGTGAACACAATGCTGAAGGTGCCATGGGGTTGATCATAAACCTGCCCATTGACGTTTCATTGAATGAGTTGTTAACACAAATTGATGAAGACAAAGCTGAATCACCAGAATTAGACCAGCAGGTATTAACTGGAGGCCCTGTTTCTCAAGACCGTGGTTTTGTATTACACAGCACGCAATCAGGCTGGAATAGCTCATTAGCGCTGAATGATGAGGTGATGATCACCACATCAAAAGATATTTTATTGGCTTTAGGTACTGAAGAAGCACCTGAAAAATACATGGTAACACTCGGCTATGCTGGCTGGGGCCCTGGTCAATTAGAAGAAGAAATTAAAGAAAATTCTTGGTTAATTACGCCTGCCGACGGTGACATTATATTCAACACGCCCATTGAGCAGCGCTGGAAAAAAGCCACTACCATGCTAGGTATCGACTTAGCACATTTATCTAACGAAATTGGACATGCGTAATGGCAAGTAAAGCTCCCATTGGAGAAAGAACAATACTCGGCTTTGACTTTGGTAAAAAATATATTGGTGTTGCTGTCGGTCAAGAATTAACCGGTTCAGCTTCACCTTTAGGTTCAGTTAAAGCCAATGATGGCATTCCTCATTGGGACAGTATGACTAAGTTCATTAATGAATGGCAGCCCGACTTTATTGTAGTCGGTTTGCCGTTAAATATGGATGGCAGCGAACAACAGCTCACCCTTGATGCGAAAAAGTTTGGTAATCGTGTTGCTGGACGTTTTGGTATTAAAGTAGAGTTTCAAGACGAACGACTAACAACAGCTACCGCTAAAGAAGCACTATTTGCACAAGGTGGCTATCGTAACCTTAAAAAAGATAATATTGATGCTGAGTCAGCAAAGTTGATTATTGAAAGCTTTTTTGAAAGTCAGTATTCGTAACAAACCACCTTTAAATGACTAAACGCTGCGGTGAAATACAGCGTTACTCCCAATTTTTCACTGCCATTAATAAGCGAATTAGAAAGACCTATGAATATCATTTCAATTATTAGCCCATTAGTAATAGTTGGCTTGATTGGTTTTTTAGCAGCCAAAAAAAATTGGTTCAACAAAGCGCAAATTGATGCATTAAGTAAATTTACCTTTCACTTAGCTATACCCGCATTTTTGTTTCAACAACTTGCCAATGCTGATTTAAGTACGGTTGATTTATCAATTTATGGTGCATTTTATCTGCCAGTATTGATGGTCTATGGATTAGGCTGGATTTTCAATTTCTATTTTCATCAAAAACTAAAAACTAGCATGCCAGCCTCTGCCGTTTATGCCTTAGCAACCAGTTATTCAAATAATGTTATTGTCGGTATGCCTGTAGCGCTAATGGTACTTGGCGAACAAGTTTTACCAACGATATTTCTTGTGGTGAGTTTGCATAGTGCTTTATTGTTTGGACTAACCAGTATTTTAGCTGCAAACGATAAACAATTTAATTGGCGGTTATTTTTAAAACAAACATTTTATAACCCATTGTTGATTGCAATAACGGGTGGTTTTATCGTTAATTTACTGGCAATAAAATTACCAAACCTCATCAACGACAGTTTATTATTATTAGGCCGCCCTGCAATTACCTTAGCACTTTTTTTACTAGGTGCTTCATTGGCGTTTTATCATATCCGTAGTGAAATTAGGTTTATACTTTCTGCCAGTATTTTAAAGCTATTGCTACTACCATCACTAGTCTTTATTAGCTGTCACTTAATCTGGCAATTTCCACCAATTATAACTGCTACTTTAGTTATTTTAAGTGCCAGCCCTACAGGCGTAAATGCCTATTTAATCGCTAAACAACAAGACAAACACCAAGACACCGTTGCTGGTGTTGTAGTCGCTACCACCTTGCTATCAATTGCGACATTACCACTATTGCTTTGGTTTTTACTTCCAATTGAAACAGTCAACTAACATATATTTAATCAACAACTTACCATAATTAGGTGTGTTTATTTTTGAAAGTAATTGGCTTGAAATTTACAACTTAAAAGAACTACATCATAGCTTTGATTTAGTAATATCCATACTCAGCTTTCATAGAAGTTGTTTCATGCTGTGAGTTGATACACTGATCAAGTTAAATTAAAGTGGCAACCTTAATTGGCATGACCGAATTAATGAGCATAGCGAAAATTATTCAGGGTCAAACTCAATCGGATATCTGGCTTTGTGAGTTTTCATAATTAATGGGTGTTAAGTCATCGAGTGCTGTATGAAGTCGCTCATGAGTGTAATAGCGGATATATTCCTCAACATCCATCCTCATTGCATCACGCATTAAGGAAGCCATTCAATCACTATTCATTATGTAAACTGCCAAAGAATAGTTCTCTAACAGCGTTATCTAGACAAGCAGCTACACTTCTCATTGATACCGTTATTTTATATTTATTCAACAATAGACTAAATCGTCCACTCGTATATTGAGAGCCGCGATCGCTGTGATACACAAATCCTGATTTATCCTCCCTAATGTTAATCGCCAATTGCAATCCGCTTCAACTAAATCAACCGTCATGCGATTCAATATGAATCAACCGATAACATCACGAGAATATAAGTCCATGATGACGGCAAAATACATCTAGCCTTACTTGATTCTCAAATAGATGACGCTACCCGTGCAAACTTTGTTTTCGCGCAGGATTGAACTGTTGGTTAATAGATTATCAGCAACACTATCACTGTATTTACTCTTTGTTGTTTACATGCCTAGAGCTGTGTCACTATTAGCTTCCGTATGACGCTATGAGTACGAAAATTGCCATCTTAAAGCCAGCTAACCTTAAATTATTGCATAACTGTCGAGAGCCCCCACGACTAAGTGTAAATAATTGACGCGCTGTGCGGTACTATTTAACACTTTTTCACTGATGATTTTAGCAGTTAATCATAAAAGGCACTACGACTTACTTGCAGCACATTACAAAATAGTTTTATTGGGTATTTAGAGCTACACACTCGAATATATAGAAACTTTACTTCATATATTGTGCAAAGAAGGCATTGCCTTTTTTAGTTTTGATTTTTCCGTACGAATGGTTTTAACTTACTTCGTAGCGCTAGTAATTCAGACCGTTCAGCTAAGTTTACGGTTGAATTTGCGTGTTCTTCCGTTTTTTGTTTCCAACTAGTAAGGTAGGATAGTTGTAATGGCCAATACAGAGACTGCTTTTGGATCTGTATAGTTTTATTCACTGTTCAATATTAACGCTTCTCACTTAAACTCTATGATAGAGTTTTGTATTCATGCTCACTTCGATAGTGGATAGTATTACCCAGAATTAAGGTTTACAGCTTAATTAGACCAGAATAAAATCAAATATGTAGTGTTTAATGATATGTAAAATTGTTTAAGTCAAAACAGAAATAAATAGTTTAGAAAAAGTAATACAAAAAAGGTTGTAAGTAAATACTTACAACCTTTTAATTATTTTATATTATTTAAAAGCGTAATGTATATGAAGCATACATTACACGGCCCATAATACTATGGTTTGACTCATCAAAACCGTTACTTAAGCTTTGTCTTAATTCAGGTAGTTTATCTGTTAGGTTGCGAGCACCACCAGAAATTATACCAAAGTCACCAAAGTCATAGCTTAAGTTCAGATCTAGAATTGACCAATCTTCGATGCGCTCTTCTTCTTGGCCACCAGCAATTTCCACTACATCTAAATCAGAGTATTCAGGAATATAACGATAAGTTAACTTAGCGCTAAAGTCCTCTAAAGAATAACCAAGACTTGTTGTAAAGCGATATTCTGGTGTAGTAATTGAATCAACTTCATCAAAACGTGGTGCTAAAGGAGTCGCTTGTGTTTCATATTCAAGTATGTAACTACCGTTAAATGAGTAAAATAGAGTACCCATATCATCAAGATCAAATTGAGCTTTGAATTCCATGTCAATACCGCTTGTAGAAGTACCTACTTGGTTAATTGAACCTGTTTTGATTTGAGTGATTTGTTGATCAGCGCCACGAATAACGTTAATAGCATTGTTATCAAAAGTATTTAATAAACCAGCTACTTCTAAGTCAACAACATCTTGTGCACCCAAAAATTGCACCTGATCGTTGATTTGAATATCGTAATAATCAACTGTAAGGTTGATATCTTCAGTAATATCCCATACTGCGCCAAATGCAACTTGCTCAGATGTTTCTGGTGTAAGGTTTTGGTTACCAGCACTTACACGTTGGACTTGCTCACCATTACCGTTACAAAATTCAGTACCATCCGGTTCTGGACCACCATTAAGTGTGGCACAGTAAATTGGATCAGTTACTGTATTAAAGCTAAGAGCTGATTCAGAAAGTAAATCATCAATACTTGGCGCTCTAAAGCCTTCACTGTATGACGCACGAAGTACTAAATTATCCAACAATTCATAACGAACGTTAACGCTTGAAGATAAGTTTCCCTTATCTGGTAAGCTATATTTATCGTAGCGTGATGCTATTTTTACCGTTAACTCATCAGTAATTGGTAAATCTACTTCACCAAATACAGCGTAGTAGCTTCTTTCTCCACCAGAGTTACCACCAAAGGTCGGGAATGCTGCTCCACCAGGTGCTGATTGGCGATCTAGTTTATCAACGAAAAAGTAATCTTGCCATTCATATCCTGTTGCATAAGCGATATTACCACCACCAAGTTCAACATCTAACTCAGAAGCCCAAGTTAAGTTTACTGATTTTGTTTTAGTCGTCGCTTTACGTGTATTTGTATGCAAGAAAGAGTTAAGTGTTTCTTCAGTTGGATTACCACCACCAACAGTAAATGGGTCATATAAACCAGCTTGCACTGCTTCATCAAATTTTTCACGGAAAATGTAATGCTCTTGTACTAAATTAATATCTTGACGACTAGCTGTTACCGATACATCCAAGATACCAGCGTCAAATTCAAATGATAAAGTTGAACCAATATGAAAAGCTACAGTATCAAAATCTGTTTCACGGTCAGCAACACCAACTAAACGGGTATAGGCAAGTATATCTGTTGCGCCAGCAGTGCCAAACGTAGGGTTGTTAGGATTATCCGCCGACATTTCAATGCCACCAGGAGTCCATACAGATGTACTACCTGTATTAGTTGTATCACGTAGTGCCATCATCTCTGTTTGCCAAGAAACAGTATCACTAATCTCGTAAGTAAAGTTGCCGAATGCAGAATCTTTTTGTCTTTTTGGACTATAATTCTTACCGTCAAGGAAGCTATAACCACAACGAGCATCACCATCACCTAAATCAATGATACGGTCAGCTGGACAATCAGCACCAGGAACCCATGCGCCTGTCGTCAAATTTCTATAATTACCTTCTGGCGCATACAATGAACTGCGGTTGTAAGGGATATCCCAGTCTGCATTTAATACAGGTGCACGAGTGCCATATTCAATGCCTTCCCATTCTTTGTGTTCAAAAACAAATAATGAACTGCCTTTCTCACTAGAATTACCAATCGTCATTGAGAAGCCATTTTCGTCACCTGTTTCACCAGATGGACGGCCTACAGTAGCTTTAAACGAAAGTCCTTCGTAATCAGTTTTAAGTATGATATTGATTACGCCGCCAATAGCATCAGAGCCATAAATTGCCGCTGCGCCATCACGAAGAATATCAATACGTGCAACGGCTTCGATTGGAATAAGGTTCAAGTTAGTAGATTCACCGCCAAAACTCGCAGATGGCGCAATACGTTTACCATTAATTAGTGTCAATGTACGGTTTGAACCAAGACCACGTAGACCAGAACTAGAGTGGTTAGTTGCTGAAGAACCAGCAGCAGTTACAAAACTACCTTGTGAGTTAAATGGCATTTGAGCAATAACAGAACCGATATCTGCCAAACCTGTCGATTTGATATCTGCTGCAGAAATAATTGTTACAGGTAAAGCTGTTTCCATATCGGCTCTACCAATACGCGAACCAGTAACTTCAATTCGTTCAGTTTCAAGTACTTCTTCTTCTGCTGCTACAGCTGACGTAGTTGAAAGTGCAGTAACACCTACCCCAAAAACCATGGCAAGACGCACAGCTTTAGTTATTTTGTTATTGTTATACATGTTTTCTCCCGAATCACTTTCGTGATTTTAGTGTTTTCAATTTAAAAGCTTAATTATAATTTTTATTTGTTACAATCTTGTTACTAATATGTAACAAGCTGAATGTAACCCTAGAGGATATTAAACGCCGTGACGGCTATCGGTCAACACTTACGTCACAAAGAATTGAAAATAATGTACAGATTGATTTACTCTTTGCCAGATATATATATATTTCGCTTCAAGATATGTGACTTCGTCCCAGAAAATTATCATTATTTTCACTCCCCAAAGTGCTCCAACCTTGGGAGTATGTTTGAGAAAAATCCATCGATGCTTTATCGAAATTCACAAATCGTTGCAAAATGTTTCTTATTCCTAGCATGTTCATTCCTTCACTTTTCAGGGCCGCTTTACTAGGTTAAAGTGGGCAATTGTCCCATTCATCGCTTGAATATAATAAATATTATCGATCACACTAACTTTGCTATTTATTAACCGCTTATGAACACAGTGTTTTTTTCTTCACAATAGTCACATAAGACCATGAGTAATCAATGTAAAACACCGCCTTTCTTACCTTATTTTTGTACCTCCACAAACTTTTAGTGGGCAAGAGAAAACTCATCGACCTCAATAACTCCTGATAGTGCCTCTTCATTTTGGCCAGTTTGAGCCATAAAGACGATGGCGCCAGTAAGAGGCTGCATTAAGGTTGATGCTGCATTTTCTTAAAATTTACTTCAATACCATACAACGCCCCATGAATAACTTTTACTTTATTTAACTTAGCCAACAGCTTATTGGTCATATTCTTAAAGGTGTTAGACAAGCCTTGTATCGATATCTTTGTATTGCCCCAGACTTATCATCATGATTTAAATGGTTCGCGTGGCAGTACAGTCATTGAAGTAATACATTGAGCAAAGGTTGGAGAATCTCATCCGTATTGATTTCAGTAGATAATCCTTGAACTGACTGATGAATTCTCTCCATTTGCATTGAGATTATAAAGAAAAGTGCTTGAGTTATCTGATTAGACTGATTTACAAATGATTTTGTATTCATTGCTATTACCTACAGTAAGACAGCGTCATTTAAATTATAGGCAACAATTAACTACAACAGAGTCAATTCTTTATCAATTCAGTTTGCTTTTCTTCATCAAGTTTAAGAGGAAATCCTTTCTAACGCTTATAGCTAAGGTTATGAAGTCACTCATTAAAACCTGAAATAGAAAAGCGAATATAATGACTCTTCCAAGTACATTCAATTAACTCATAAAAACAGCGATAAGTTTATTGTATAAGGTGAGCAATAGGCGCTTTTATCCGATCACAAACTCGCTTATCACGATTAATTTAGTGAAGCGCTTCAAGATCTGCTTTTTTCTCACGTGTTAGATTTACTACTTTCATGATCCTCATTACTGTACAAATCACGAAGCTTCACTAATCACCTGTATAACTAGACTATAATTGCAACTATTCACTTGGCTCTAAACCATCAATGGTCACACCGGAAAGTGAACCAGTACCACCTTGGTCATTACTACGTAATTTAATCATTAAGCGTAAATCATTTGGTGAATCAGCATGGTGCAAGGCGTCAGCATAGTTAATTAAACCTTGTTGATATAAGTTAAACAAAGCTCTATCAAACGTTTGCATTCCCTGATCACCAGACTTCTCCATAACCTCTTTAATACTACCTATATCACCTTTTTTGATCAGCTCAGCAACATATGGAGAGTTAAGCAATATTTCAATAGCAGCAACTCGACCATTACCATCACGCGTTGGCACCAATTGTTGAGCAATAATACCGCGTAGGTTTAGCGCTAAATCAAATAGCAACTTGCCATGTTGGTCAGCTGGTACTAAATGCATGATACGGTCAATCGCTTGGTTAGCATTGTTCGCATGTAAAGTAGCAATACATAAATGCCCTGTTTCAGCAAAACTTAAAGCATGTTCCATGGTTTCTTGGCTTCGTATTTCACCAATCAAAATTACGTCTGGCGCTTGGCGTAGCGAGCTTTTTAATGCAGAGTCAAAACTTTCAGTATCTAGACCAACTTCACGCTGTGTAACCATACACTTACCGTGTTCGTGAACAAATTCAACCGGATCTTCAATCGTTAAAATATGACCACGAGAGTTTTTATTTCGATAGCCAATTAATGCCGCCATTGAGGTTGATTTACCTGTACCTGTACCACCCACAAAAAGCACTAAGCCACGTTTTGACATTACTACATCTTTTAATACCGACGGTAAACCAAGATCATCAGCTTCAGGTATTTCAGTAACAATACGACGAATAACCATACCCGCCATGTCACGTTGCCAAAATGCTGAAATACGGAAACGACCAATACCGTCAATAGAAATGGCAAAGTTACATTCTTTGCTTTCTTCAAATTCAAGCTTTTGCTTATCAGACATAGCATCGTGAACTAAGCCAAGCGCTTGCTCTGGTGTTAAAATTTGCTCATCAATCCCTCTAAGTTCACCATTAATTTTTGCACTAACGGCGAGCTTAGCGGTAACAAACATATCTGATGCATCTTCTCGCACCATTTTTTGTAATAAGTCATTAAAATTCATAAATTACTCTTTCTCATTATCAGCACTAGCTAAGTGTCTAGTAACCCATAAATTGGTTTTTATCTTGTGCTTTTTCCATCGCGTCTTGCTTGGTGATCATGCCGCGATTAATCAAGTTCTGTAAACATTGATCCATCGTTTGCATGCCATGGGACATACCGGTTTGAATAGCAGAATACATTTGCGCAATTTTATCTTCACGAATTAGGTTACGAATAGCAGGAACACCCATCATAATTTCATGTGCAGCGACTCGTCCGCCGCCCACTTTTTTCACTAATGTTTGCGAAATAACCGCACGTAATGATTCAGAAAGCATTGAGCGCACCATGGCTTTTTCTTCACCAGGAAATACATCGATAATACGGTCAATGGTTTTTGGGGCTGAAGTGGTATGCAAGGTGCCAAATACTAGGTGACCTGTTTCAGCCGCAGTCATTGCTAAGCGAATCGTTTCTAAATCACGCATCTCACCAACAAGAATTACATCTGGATCTTCACGTAATGCTGAACGTAGTGCCGCACTAAAGCTTAGAGTATCGCGATGCACTTCACGTTGGTTAATTAAACATGAGTGGTTGTCGTGCACAAATTCAATAGGATCTTCGATAGTTAGAATATGGTCATGCTTATTTTTATTAATATAATCAACCATGGCCGCTAATGTCGTTGATTTACCCGAGCCTGTTGGGCCTGTCACTAATACTAAACCACGTGGAAATTCAGATATATCACGGAAAATATCAGGACAGCCTAGGTCGTCTAATGATAAAATTTTACTTGGAATGGTACGAAATACAGCGGCAGGACCGCGGTTTTGATTAAAGGCATTTACCCTGAAACGTGCTAAATTTGGCACTTCGAAAGAGAAATCGACCTCTAAATTTTCTTCATACTCTTTGCGCTGACGGTCATTCATAATATCATAGACCAAAGCGTTAACGTCTGTTTCATCAAATGCTGGTATATTTAACTTACGTACATCACCATCAACGCGAATAGACGGGGGCGTGCCCGACGATAAATGTAAATCGGAAGCATTGTTTTCCACACTAAATGCTAGTAATTCGGTAATATCCATACAAACCTCTAAATCGAATTAATAATTGAATCAACAACTGAATAAGTCATTGAGAACTGAAATAAACAATATGATTGCTATTAAAGATAATATTGCTGACGTTGAACTGCAAATTTCTTCTGCCTGCCAACAAGCTCATCGCGATGCCGCAGAAGTAACTTTGCTTGCCGTAAGTAAAACTAAGCCGACGACCATGATTGAGCAAGCTTATGATGCCGGTCAACGAGCTTTTGGCGAAAGCTATGTACAAGAAGCGGTCGAAAAAATTACCGCCTTGCAAAATAAATCTGATATTTCGTGGCATTTTATTGGTCCAATTCAAACCAATAAAACCAAGCTTATTGCTAGCCACTTTTCATGGGTACATAGCATAGACAGAGCTAAAGTCGCAAAACGCCTTAATGAGCATAGGTCAGGTCAAGATACCCCGCTAAACATTTGTTTACAAGTGAATATTAGTGGTGAAGAAAGTAAATCAGGTGTTTTAGTTGATGAACTTCCTGAACTGCTTAATACCATCGCCGACTGTGATAATTTATGCTTGCGTGGCTTAATGGCCATTCCAGAGAAAAATGCTTCACAAACAAGCTTTACGACCATGCAAAACTTATTTATTACCTTGCAAAAAAAATACCCAAGCATTGATACTCTTTCTATGGGCATGTCAGCAGATATGCAACTTGCCATAAATGCAGGTTCAACCATGGTACGTATTGGCTCAGCAATATTTGGTGCCCGCGAGTAAAAAATAAAGTATAAACTCTAATACGAAAGTCGCCTACTCACGAAAAAGTGTGTTCGTTACAATCAAACAAATTTAAAATTATCGCTAACGTAATTGCATTGCAAAAAAGCGAGTAATAATCATTGATAGGAAAATTATGAAAAACGTCGCATTTATTGGTGCAGGAAATATGAACGGTGCAATTATTTCCGGTTTAGTGCATAACGGCTACCCAGCTGAGAATATTATTGTTTCTAACCCTTCTGCTGAAAAACGCTTAGCATTGCAAGAAAGCTTGGGAATTAAACAAACCCAGAGCAACATTGAAGCGGTACAATTTGCTGACGTTATTGTGTTGGGTGTTAAACCTTACTTAATTAGCGAAGTTTGCCAACATTTAAGTGAAAATATTGATCTAACGGGTAAGTCATTTATATCGGTTGCCGCGGGAACTACACTTGCTCAAATTGAACAAGCATTGGCTCAGCCATGTTCAGTTTTTAGAACCATGCCTAATACACCATCACAAATTGGTGAAGGTGTTACTGGTATTTTTGCCAATACTAAAGCGACTGACGATGAAAAAGCCTTTACTGAAACATTAATGACATCAGTTGGTATTGTTAAGTGGCTTGAAACCGAAGAACAAATTGATCACATCATCGCGGTGTCTGGCTCGGCACCAGCCTATTTTTTCCTTTTTATGGAAGCAATGGAAAAGCAAGCACGTGCATACGGTTTTAACGAAAAAGACAGTCGAGAATTAGTGCAACAAACCGCCTTAGGCGCAGCTAAAATGGTTATAGAAAATCAACAACCTATTAGCAAACTTCGCGAAAATGTCACCTCTAAAGGCGGTACAACTCAAGCGGCAATAAGTGCTTTTAGTGAAGGTGGCTTGGAACAACTTGTAACAAAAGCAATGAATACCGCATTGGATCGCGCTAAAGAAATGGCGCAAAATAGCTAATCGTATTATTATCGCCTTACTTAATGCATTAAATACTTGAGAAGTCAGTAAAACCCTGACTTCACTAATATTTGCTAGCTATTAATTTTTATCTATTTTACGTGGATAAATATAATGCCCTTGAGTATTGATGATAGTGCAATCCCTTTTCATAATTTTGGAGTTTTAGATGGAAGCAATTAACTATTTGCTTAAATTTGCCTTTGACGCGTTGCTAATGATTTTAGTGTTACGTGTCTGGTTACAGCTAGTAAGAGCTGATTTTTATAATCCATTGAGTCAGTTTATTGTTAAAGTAAGTAATCCATTAGTCATCCCATTACGCCGTATAATTCCTGGCCTAGGTGGCATCGACTTAGCAACAATTATTTTAGCTTACGTTATCGCAACATTAACTTTCATTATTATTCCACTAATTAATGGTGGTCCTGTTGATTTGGTAATGGCGTTCTATTTAGGGCTTATTTACCTAGTCAAACAAGCAGGAATGTTATTATTTATCGTTATGTTAGTTATGGCATTAATGAGTTGGGTAGTACAAGGCTACAACCCGACACAAATGATTTTCCACCAATTAACTGCTCCAGTGTTAGCGCCAGTTAGACGTATTATCCCTAGCATTGGCGGACTTGATTTATCAGTGCTGGTTACCTTTTTATTGCTCAATGTCATCAATATTTTATTACGTGGCTGGGTGCCGTATTGGGCAATGATTTAGCAGTTATTTTATTCTAGCTGAATTAGTCGTATATACTTAAGCTATACGACTTAAACATTAAGGTCATAATCATGAAAAATATCATAAATAAACTTGTGCTGATTGGTTTCATTACCCTGTCATTGATTGGCTCAGTTAATGCTGAAAACATGAAAAAAATGGACAACATTAATGTTCATTATATCGCTATTGGTTCAACATTTTTAACACCTGAAATTGCTAAAGCTTATGGTATTGAGCGTAGCCGCTACAAAGGCCTTATCAATATTTCAGTTTTAGATAACACCCAAAAAGGTAACCCTGCTAAAACAGTTTTTATTAACGGTAAAGCACGGAATGATGTTGGCCAAATTAAGTCGCTTGATTTTACTGAAGTAAAAGAAGGTGCTGCGGTTTATTATTTAGCACAAGTTAGCTATACCAATGAAGAAACCATTCATTTTGACATCAACATTAGTGATAAAGGCAAGCAGCATAATTTGAAGTTTTCACAAAAATTTTATGTTGATTAGATACCATTGATTAAGACTGCCTTACTTAAATCGCAGTACTTTTTAAATAAAAAACGGCAATTAAATTGCCGTTTTTTTTATTATTTTTCATAATACATTTTTACTTTACTACCCTCTTTAGGCATCGACCTCTCGGTTCGTTGCCCTCATGCAGTACGGTTTCAGAGTGCAAAAACAGTGCAGCATCGGCAGAATCTTTCACTTTACTTGCACTGCGTTCTAACATTTCAGCTTCAAATTCGGTTAACACATTTTTTCTAATTCCATGCGCTCTCCATTGAGATAAAGGTCGACATCCTTTGGTAATTCCCCTTGCCAATGCTAAAGCGTCCAATAGCGCTTGATTCGCTCCTTGCCCTTTAAAAGGACTCATAGGGTGAGCTGCATCGCCAATCAAGGTAACCTTTTCATTAGAAGCTAATAAATTAGCGTCAAGGAGTGCACGGTCATATACCGGGTAACCTGAAACTTGAGCGGCTTGCGTTGCCGCTAATATTTGCGGGATTGGTTCATGCCACTGGCAGCGCTTAAGTGCTTCTTCTTTAAGGGCTTGCGGTCCTTTAGCGCTCAATGCTTTAGCGTCTGGTTCTGACATTGGAAAGCTAAGCTGCCACATTACAGAGTTTGCGGTATAAGGCATCATGTAAATGCGTTCATTACCGTTGGCAGTTTGAAATACCGTGGCAGAATCTAGTAAGGCACTATCAACATTTTTAATATTTTCTAAAGGACATATTCCTAAAATGACAATACAACCCAAGTAATTTAATGGCGAAGCATCATCACCAATAAGTAATTTTCGAACCGAACTGCGGATTCCGTCGGCGCCGACAATTAAATCGGCTTTGGTATGTTTCATTTCACCATCTACTTGAAAGCTAATATCTACACCTTCATCACATTCATTAAAATCAACTAATTTATGCCCCCACTTTACGGAATTATGACCGCCAAGTTTCTCTAGCAATTCTTGACGTAGAGACTGTCTAGCAATGTGAATGTTCGTACGTTTTGGTGAAGTTTTTGATTCTGACGCTCCCCATTTCCTGATGCCCCATTCACCAATCACTTTTCCTTCAGTGGAATGAACGACATGCTTAGTTGAAACCACGCCATCTGTTAGCGAAAAAATGCCAAGCCCTTCAATTGCTCTACTCGCTTGTTGCAAAGTAAGTCCGTATCCTTGAGAGCGAGCCTCAAAACCGCTATCACGTTCAAAAAGAGTAAAAGGAATACCTCGGTGTAAACAAGCTACGGCCAGCGCAACCCCACCTATTCCGCCACCAATAATAGCAACATGTGGGTAATTTTCTTTATCGGCTAATGGCGGAATAACAGAAGATAATAAGCCTATACCTTCACAGTTTGCACATGTATGAAGATGCCCCTTAGGCCGAACAGGTGCTACACCGCCATTATTCACCTTATTAAATTGTTCTAACTCCCTCTGATAGCGAAGCTTAACTTTTTTCCTTAACCCTTTACTTTTTTTACCGCGTCCCTGACATACCAAACAAATAGTCCAGTTTTCTACTTCATCTTTCATCGTTTAAATCTACCGTTTATTTTGCCAGTTATTCAATTAAAAAAGGGTAAGCGCAGATCAGACGCTCTTCATTGCACAATATGGTTAGTTTACCTCATTTTGTTGGGCAATATTGAGATAGCAGTAATTCAAACACCAGTAAAACTCTGGCTGAGCCTTATTTCAAAATAACGACTTAACATAAGCTCTGAAGCTCTATATTCATCATTCTAAGTATGGCGTATTCTATTATTTTAATACTTGTCTATGGGATAAGTCTAAAATATTAATGTTGTGGAGAATTTATGCTTTCCCTTTCAATTGTCGAAGTTATTTACAGGTGTAATTATAAGTTGAAGTTAATGGGGTTGAGCAATTCGACAAAAATGGCACTTTTGAAGACAGTTCTTTAGGTTTCTACAATTTTTCTCAACCACACGAGTACGCTATGCCGACTTCAAAAAAGCACTGAAACGGCATATTCCATCAAATTTACTTAGATAACAATTGATAGCCATGTTAAATAAATACAGGGAAGCCTTCAGTTATGAGGCTTTAATATCTGCTCTAAACAAGCCTTAGAATAATTTAAAAGCCAGCAAGCACTTTTTTACATACAAAGTATAAGTGGCTTAATACAGTATGCTAGGGCAGCATTACTTTAGGCATTGCACCAAGTTTAGTTTTTAAAATTCATGACTAAAAGGCTGCGTGTATACACGAAAAACTAATGCCTTTGCAAATATTGTTCTTTACCAAAAAAACTTTTATAAGGCTGATATTTATCATATAGCCAATTGAAAATAAAAGTGAAAATAAGGATAAATATTAAGAACCCTGCTTCTAAAAAAATAGCAGCTAACCACGTAATATTTAAATACCAAGCCAGTAGCGGCAAAGTAACAATAAGCATCCCCAGTTCAAAACTAATAGCGTGGACAACACGTACAACCACTCCTCTTTCTTCGCGATTTTCACCCGCAATTTTATCAAAACCTATATTGAAAATATAATTCCAAAGCATAGCAAATACCGTTGACGCAATACTGACTACAAGCATTTTATCTGACTCAAATCCTGTAATGAAAACGCTAGTTGGTACAACTATCGCTAATGTAGTAACTTCAAAAACTACAGCTTGAAAAATTCTTTCGACTGATTCCATAATTTAATCTCTATTTTAAGTGACCATGACACCATTTTCATCCAATATAGAGATACAAGATAGTTACTTACCATCGAGAAAAGCGATATGTTTGGTATTGAACAACTTCAAGCATTTGTAGCAACAGTAGAGGTGGGGTCTTTTTCCGCAGCAGCACGACGTTTAGGCAAGGCTCAATCAGTGGTTAGCCAGCACATTATTAACTTAGAGGTTGATTGTGACACTGCTTTGTTTGAACGCTCTGGCCGCTACCCAACACTAACCGAGGCTGGCAATAAACTATTGCCACAAGCACATGCATTGCTTAGCCAACACCAGCGTTTAAAAAATTCAGCCTTAGCATTAACAGACAGCGCACCAACAGAAGTAACAATTGCACTTGATGAAGGGATTCCATTTAAAGCGGTTACAAATATTATTGCCGAGTTACAAATGAAGTATCCGCATGTAACACTCGAGTTTTTAAGTGCTTCAAGCCTCGACATCATCGATATGCTAAGAGGTAAGCAAGCTCTAACGGGAATCATCTTTAGTGAGTTAAATATTCCGAGTGATTTAGATTTTGAATGTATTGGCTCTGTAAAGTTTGACTTATATGTCGCTAAATCCCACCCCCTGGCACACCAAACATGTCGAAACATAGATGCCTTAAGACTACACCGTCAATTACTGATCCGATCCCGCAATACCCAAACGAGTAGTTTTCAATTGAAAATAAGTCCAGATGCCTGGTATGCCGACAATTACTTTCTATTATTAGAACTTGCATTACAAGCGCATGGTTGGTGCTTATTACCTAGTCATGTTGCTCATGAGTCAGTACAAAGCCAAGAGCTAGTTAAGCTTCCGCTAGAGTTTGAAGAAATGGGCTGGCAAGCTAATGTCGATGTACTGCAACATCAGCGGCACAGTAATTTAAGTATTTTCAAGGTTATAAGAGAGCTTTTACGCCATCAACTAGATGCTTTATAAATTAAGTCATTCGATGAATTTGCTACTTCACCGTAGAATTACAGATTCGCATATAAGGATGAAATAATTGTCTCAATGATCTGATGTAAGACGTTATTTTACATGACAAACTTAAACATTCCATTTCCGAGCGTATCATTTGGCCTTTGCTGATAGCCAAAGCGGTGGTAAAAAGTTTCTTTACCTTTGGCTGCCAGTAATCCGATAGTCGCGCCCTTCCTTGCTGTTTTAGCCAAGTAAGCTTCAATTTCATGCATTAAATTATCGCCAATACCTTGACCTTGATGACTTGGGTCAACTACAACATCTTGTAGATAAAAATACATGGCGCCATCACCAACAACACGCCCCATCCCAATAAGTTTGTCGGGTGTTTTGCTATTGCTGTGCTGATAAATAGTCACGTGGAACAACGAATTGGCTAAGCTAGTTTGAACCATAGCAGCATCTGCTTCTTCCCAACCAATTGCAGCCCTTAACGCAATAAACTCCTGCGTTGTTGGGCTATCATGCTTAATAATATTTCTTAACGACATATTATGAACCTCGCTCGATTTCACATTAGAAAATCAGTGCTATTGGAATTCACCAAAATCGGCATCTAATGACGAAAATATTCTTTTTTGTAGTTCTTCAAACTCAATGCCGTCGACTTTATTGGTCAGTAATATAATAACTTCATCACTTTGGGTATTACGAGCAATATAAGAAATGAAACCTACCCAGCCACCAGAATGCGCGACAATATGTGGTGATTTTCTGTCGATAAACCAACCAAAACCATAGTGAAATAACAAGCCATCATTTAACGTTGCAGGAGTAAAGGCTGCTTCCTGTAGTTTTTTCGGCAACAATTTATTGTCCACTAATCCATAATGCCACTTTAATAAATCATCAACTGACGAATATACAGCTCCATCGCCTGAAACACCGTCTAGATAAACTAAATCATCCAAACCCTCACTGTTTTGCCCATACACTCTAGACGGCAATAAATTCGGCTCAGACAACAAATTCACTACCCGAGTATGATCCATACTCAATGGCTGAAATACATGTTTCTTTAAATAATGGGCAAATGACATTTTTGACACTCGCTCCACCATGGCTGAAAGTGTCACATAGCCAGTATTGCTGTATTCAAACTTACTACCCGGCACAAATGCTAAAGCCGGTTTATGTTTATTGAATAAATTCAGCATATCTTGGTTGGTAAGGGTCTCTTTATTCCAGTGCTCTTCCGCCAACTCCATATAATCTGCAAGACCTGAAGTATGGTTTAACAAATGTCGAACAGTGATGTTAGGGTATGGAAATTCTGCTAAATAACTTTTTACTTTGGCGTCATAATCCAATTTACCTTGGTAGTTTAATAGCATTACCGCTATTGCGGTAAATTGCTTAGATACTGAAGCTAAGTTAAACGAAGAGTCTAAAACAATAGGTCTATCATGGTCAGGGTGAACCTTACCAACGGCCTTTTTAAGCAGTACTTTGCCTTTTCTCGCAAATAAGAATGTGCCACTTAGTTGGCCGCCTTTGCCCTTTTCATCTATCCATTGCTCTAATGCTTTTAATTTACTGGTGGCGTTAACTTCGCTCGATACTTTGTCGCTGCTGGCATAACTTGGCATAGTCACCAAACCAATAACGAATACACTTAATATGGTATTAAATAACTTCACAAAACGATCCTTGTAGTTGATATTACTAAAAATTACTTGGCTAAATTATACGCTAAACTCTAAGCCAAATTCTAAGCTAAACAAACGTCATTAACTACGTGCTTCCTCTAAAAAACGTTAACAATTAAATAAAGAAAATTAAAATACTGTAAACAAAAAAGGGCCATGTGATTAGCATGACCCTTTACAGATTACCCGTCGGCGTAAAGTTAAACTATTCGTCACAAATCATTTGCGACAATTTACAAACTTAATTTAACTTCCCTCTCTATGCACTTATTAGTACTAAAGCTTAAATTTAGACAGTTGGCTATTTAACTCATAAGCCAGCTCTAAAAGCTCTTCACTAATTTGCTTACCTTTAATTGCGTCTTCACTTGACTGCTCAGCCACATTGCTAATATCAACAACATTTTGATTTATTTCGTCGGCGGCAATGTTTTGCTGTTTAGCCGCATTAGAAATTTGGCAATTCAATTCATCAAGCTCTTGTATTTGACCTGCAATACCTTCTAATAAACTGGCAACATCGGTAACGTCTTGCGCTTTCTCGCTGGCCTGTTCGCTAACTTCATTCATTGACGTTACGGCTTTTTTTGCATCGACTTGCAAACTGCCAATGGTTGTTTGAATTTGATCAATAGACTCGCGTGTTCTAGTGGCTAAGCTTCTCACTTCATCAGCAACAACGGCAAAACCACGGCCTTGCTCACCTGCTCGTGCTGCTTCAATCGCAGCATTAAGCGCAAGCAAGTTAGTTTGTTCTGCAATAGCCGTAATAACTTCAAGTACACTACCAACTTCATTGGTTTTATTGCTTAGTTCAGTGATCATCATAGTATTATCAACCACTTGATCACGTAATTGGTTAATACCTACTTTGGCACTATCAACTAACGTTAAACCTTGTGAAGCACTTTCACTGGCATGCACTGACTTCTCAGCCGCCAATTCAGTATTACTTTGTACTTCGTCAGCAGACGCATCTAGCTCATTAATTGCTGCGGCAACAGAGTCTGTGCCATTTTTTTGATTAAGCACTGCTTCACGAGTCAATGTTGAAATTTCATCAACATTTTTAGCGGAGCCAATCAATTGCTCGGTAGCACTAGAGAAAGAAAGAAAACTATCTTTAAATTTATCCATCATGCTGTTTAGTGCAATACTTACCGCACCTAACTCGTCGTCGTAATTCACTTTAATGGTTTTATTTAAATCTAGATTTTCTTCAACATCATTAATGGTGCGCTTTAAACGACGTAAACGAGAAATAACTAGTTTACTAAACATAAAACTTAATAAGCCGAAACAAATCACCGTAATAATCAGCTGTAGTAATCCTGCTTTAATTATCGACTCATTAATTTCTTTATCTACAGTGGTTAAGTCATAGGTGATTTTAACCGCTCCCAGAATTTCATTTTCGGCAACTTGGTGGCAGGTTAAACAATTAGTACCACGGTAATCACTTTTTGCATGAATCGGCATGATAAAAGTCATCATATTCTTACCATCTTGCACTATATGTTTAAATTCTTTATTGCCAGATAATCCTGTACGCTCAAACTCGTCAATTGGCGCTTGATCATCAAAGCCCTTGCCGAAGGTTTTTATTAGTGCTGGGGCTCGGATAATACGCGCCTCAACTATTTCTTCTTGGCTAAGGGCTTTTTGCTGGGCAATTTTTCGATTAGCAGCAGTTCCTGTTAACATCATAGTGTTAACTGAATCGAAATAGTTTAACGCGAGATTTTCTAGGTTATTTTTAACAAACTTTTCACTTAATGCTTTTTCATCAAACCAAAAAAAGATAACGGTTGTGCTAAGAAAAATTATTGCGAACAGTACTAAAAATATGTTGATTTTTTTTGCTAAAGATAATTGTACAAACATATAGAAATCGTCCTGATTAAAATAAGTTTGAGTATATGTAAAATTGAACGGTTAGTGCGTAAAACAAAACTAATATTTGTTTTACTTCAACTTTTATGCTGATTTTTTCTTACGGATATATAATTTGCGATTTAATTTCGCTACAACTTCGCCTTTTTCATTTTTGACATAAACAGGTAGTTCAGGCAAATATTTTTCACCGTGTGCAGTGTGTGCGACTATATCTTTTAATAACGCATCAGTAACTAAAAAGTCAGCGGTCACCTTTCCCTTACCTGGCTTAATAAAATCAATATCAGCAGACTTATCCCAAACAATATAATCGTCACCTAGGCAGCCCATAATCATCAACATGTAAAATGGGTCTGTCATAGCAAATAGCGAACCACCAAAATGCACTCCAACCGCATTTCTATTGAAAATATTTAGTTTGAGACTAACTTGCGCTGTACGAAAATCGGCAGAAATTTTAACCACTTTAATGCCAGCAAAACGAAGTGGCGGCCAAATATTCAGTAATAATTTCAATAACCAAGCTTTTTTAAACATAAAACCTCTTTCAATATAAGAAGAAACATTGAATACACACAATTTTCACAAGGTCTATTCAGTGCAACTCATCTGACCAGAAGCGGTATTATGACCATTTAGACTAATAAAACCAGTGAAATTAATAATCAATTGCAACTAACGCTTTCAACCAAGCACATAACCCCCTATAATTTTCCATAAATGAAAGCCTGATGTATGAGACATAAGTTAATGCCTGAACAAAACGAAGAATTAAAAAGAGCCGGATTAAAAATTACTCTGCCGCGCATTAAAATTTTGGCTATTTTACAAAATCCAAATAACCAACACATCAGCGCTGAAGATGTTTATAAAATTTTACTTGAGCAACAAGAAGAAATTGGTTTAGCAACCGTTTACCGCGTATTAAACCAATTTGATGATGCTGGTATTGTAACTCGTCACCACTTCGAAGGCGGCAAGTCGGTATTTGAATTAAGTCATAAAAAACACCATGATCATTTAGTTTGTCTAAACTGTGGCAAAGTAATTGAATTTGAAGATGATATTATTGAACAACGCCAAGAAGATATTGCAAAGTCACACAAAGTTAAACTGACTAATCATAGTTTATACTTATACGGTGAATGTGAAGATGAAGTGGCTTGTGAAGCGTATCGTAAATCACAATTTTAAATAGCTAATTTTTATAAGCCAATTTTCATAAGCTAAATAGCAAAATATTCAGCCCTAGTTATTAAGTTAGCTAGGGCTTTTTAATATTTGTTTCTTTTTGCAAATCACCTTTAATACATAAAACCTATCGTAGTCATATAATCAATCAATTTTTCAGATGCCGCTATCTCAACTATTATAACTCTGACAGTAGTTATCTAATAACGAGAGGAATTAACAATGAAAAAGAAACTAACCACCAGTGCTGGTTGTCCTGTTTCAGATAATCAAAACATTATGACCGCGGGAAAAAATGGCCCTCAATTACTTCAAGATGTCTGGTTTTTAGAAAAATTAGCTCACTTTGACCGTGAAGTCATCCCCGAAAGACGTATGCATGCAAAAGGGTCAGGAGCTTACGGAACATTTACTGTAACCCATGATATTAGCAAATATACTAGAGCAAAAATATTTTCTGAAATTGGTAAGAAAACAGATTTTTTTGCCCGTTTTACCACTGTTGCTGGCGAACGAGGTGCTGCTGATGCCGAACGTGACATTAGAGGTTTTGCCTTAAAATTTTATACAGAAGAAGGGAATTGGGATTTGGTAGGCAACAATACGCCAGTTTTCTTTTTGCGTGATCCTTTAAAGTTTCCTGACTTAAACCATGCGGTAAAACGTGATCCTCGCACCAATATGCGCAGCGCACAGAATAATTGGGATTTTTGGACCTCATTACCTGAAGCTTTACATCAAATTACAATAGTAATGAGTGAACGAGGAATTCCAGCAAGTTATCGCCACATGGATGGCTTTGGCAGCCATACTTTTAGTTTAATAAATGATGACAATGAACGCACGTGGGTAAAGTTTCACTTTAAATCAAATCAAGGCATTAAAAATTTAACTAATGCCCAAGCAAATAAGCTCATTGGTGAAGATAGAGAAAGTCATCAGGCAGACTTATTTAATGCACTTGAAGCTGGCGAAAAACCTTCCTGGCAATTAAAAATTCAAGTGATGAGCGATGAACAAGCGCAAAATTCGCCATATAACCCATTCGACTTAACAAAAGTGTGGCCACATGCAGATTACCCGTTAATAGATGTTGGTACTTTAGAGCTAAATAAAAATCCGGAGAACTTTTTTGCTGAAGTTGAACAATCAGCATTTAACCCTGCAAATGTGGTACCTGGTATTAGTTTTTCACCTGATAAAATGCTGCAAGGACGATTGTTTTCATATGGTGATGCTCAACGTTATCGTTTAGGTGTCAATCATCACTCTATTCCTGTTAATGCCCCACGATGCCCAGTACATAGTTATCACCGTGATGGTGCCATGCGTGTTGATAGTAATTTTGGGCGAACTATAGGTTATGAACCTAATAGCCAAGGTGAATGGCAAGAACAACCTGATTTTTCTGAACCACCACTAAATTTATCAGGTGCTGCCATGCGCTGGGATCACCGTGAAGATGATGATTATTACTCACAGCCGGGCGCATTATTCAATTTGATGAATGAACAGCAGAAACAAGCACTGTTTGACAATACTGCCGAATCAATTGGCGGTGCTTCTAGTGATATTCAAAAACGTCATATACGTCATTGTTTAAAAGCAGCACAAGCATATGGTGAAGGTATAGCCAAAGCACTTGGAATTTCATTAACTGAGCTTTAATTCGTATTATAAAGCAACGGCTCAAATAATAAAAAGGTGCTCAAGTCGAGCACCTTTTAGAGTTTTATTAAAATATAAATAAAAGGAGAATTTGGCACAAAATTACTGGTATATAATATTACAATGCTTAATCCAACCAGCTTTATGCTCTTCTTTAGGTGACTTAGGTCTATGAGTCCAATGCACTAAACCGCCAAATCGATTCCATTGATAGACGCCATAAAACTCAACAGTATCTCCTACCTTTAAGCCATGAATTCGTTGGCAAACATCAATATTATGCACCACTAAAACCGATTTATTAGCTTTTAACTTAACGGTAAATTTTTGATGGCGACTACCTTTATTATCGTCAGCAAATATTTTATCTACAGTACCCTTACCTTTTAAATATTTGATGGTCATTTTAACACTCTACATTTGGACAAAATGGCTTAGTAGAACTAGCTATTTTACAGCTGTTTATAAAATAATAATTAAGTGTTCTTATTTAGGTTCTATAAAACAAAAAACTGGAAGTAACTTTATTATTTCCAATTAAATAAATCACCATCTATAAAGCAATTGCTAAAGCCATACAGAAAAAAGCCTAAGCGTTATATACAGCGCAGCGAATGTCAGCAAAATAAAAACGATTATAGATAATGCAAATAAGCTTTTGACTAATTTATAGCGAAGCTTGCTGAACCAACCTTTACTTACCACTTTTTCATTTGGTGCATTAACTGATAAGCCAAGTAATGCGCTAAATAATAAACTCCATAAAGCCAACAATAAGCTAGGCAGTGCATATTGGCCTTGTAGCGTAATGGAAGAAAATAGAAATAAATAAATAACTGCACATAAACAAAGTAAAACAGAAAAATTTAGTAGCGGCTTTAAAAATAATAATTTATTAGCTACTTGCCGTAATGTCATGTAAAACATCCCTTAAATCAAAACTAATTTTAAAAAGATTAACCTATTAGTTATTGTTGAATCACGATCGCAACTTGTCAGTTTTATTGCCGTTATTTCAAAGGTTTCTTTCAATATCACTTTACCGATTTAGCTAGCTGTAATCAAAAGTAAATTACGGTTAAGTCAATGGTGGCGTGAGAGTGTTCTTGCATGAAGGATATAAGGTAGGTGTAGAAATTTATCTATTGCCCTTTTTATCTATTGCCCTATAGATAAGTGCTAGTGACGAAAAATTATTGCATCAATTATAATGCAATAAGCACTATAGATAAGAATGAGACCACCGAAATAACGTACAAAAGAAAGCAACCAGTCTCTCGGCTTAAATGCTAAGTTAAGACTGGCTAAACATTCAGGTAATGAAAGTAAAATAAGTAAGATGCCGGTCAGCACCATAACAATATATTTCCCCCAATAAATTATATCCATATAATCTCCTCATGCCCTATTTGACAAAGGCATATCGACCGCCCCTATATATAAAAATAGTTAATTAAATCTAATTTGCAATAATTACGCATAGTCACCTAAGTAAATAAGAGCAGTTTTTGAGAGCTATTTAAGTAAAAATTTACTGAAGCTATAAGTTAATTAAGCATATTTTATGCAAATCGAATGCGTAGGAATTGATACAACTTACTGCCAAATGTGTTCACCAGCAAGCCTAACATCACGATACAAATTCCCCAAATTTGTTGCGCCGACATACTTTCATCAAGCAAGATTACCGCAGATACCATACCAACAACTGGAACCGCTAATGTCAGTGGTGCAACTTGCCCTGCTGGATAATGAGTCAGTAAATAACTCCATAAGCTATAGCCAATAATTGATGCTGCAATCGCCAGGTAAAATAACACTACAAAGCTAAGCCAATTTAAATTCAATAAGCTTTGCTTAATGGCGTCTTCTCCTTCAACAATATAACTGGTGAGGAAAAAAGGCAGCATAGCAACCCAAGATGACCACACCACTAAGCCAATATTTGCTCGGTAACCACGTTGGTTAATCACTCGATTGACAACATTGCCTAAACCCCATGCAATGGCGGCAGCAATAGTAAAGGCAAAGCCAATTAGCGTCATATTGCTTGTTTGACCCGAACTACCAATAATATACAAACCAGCGCCCGCAATCAGCATTGCCAGCACTTGGTTAGCTTTAATTTGTTCTTTTAGAATGATTACAGAAAACAGTAAGGTGAATATCGCTTGAGATTGTAAAACTAATGACGCTAACCCTGCAGGCATACCTACTGCGAGCGCTGAAAACAACAAAGAGAATTGTCCAAAACATAAGGTAAAAGCATATAGCGCCATCCAACGCCATGGAATATCAGGCTTACGAATGAATAAGCTACCTAAAAGCCCTACAAGTAAAAACCTTAGTCCGCCCATTAACAATGGCGGCATAGACTCAACACCCCACGCAATAATGATGAAGTTGAAACCCCAGATAAAAATAATCACCAATGCAATCAATGTATCTTTTAACGACATATTACCTCTGAGTTATCACAAAGCTACTCCCTCTTTGCTTTAGATTAAGGTATTATGCGCGCCATTGTTATGATTAATTTATTCAAAGGGTTTAGTGATGTCGACTATCGTATTAGCAACAGGTAATAAGGGCAAAGTTAAAGAGCTCGCCAGTTTGTTAGCAGAGCAAAATATTGAAATCAAACCACAAAGTGAATTCAATGTGCCTGACGTTGCTGAAACTGGCACTACCTTTGTTGAAAACGCCATTATCAAGGCTCGTCATGCCGCTAAAATTACCGGTATGCCAGCCATTGCTGATGATTCTGGATTAGAAGTTGATGCTTTAAATGGTGCTCCTGGGGTTTATTCTGCTCGATATGCCGGTGAAAATGCTAGTGATGATGACAACACAAATAAACTATTAACTGCATTGGAAAATGTAGCTGACGAAAAGCGTAGTGCTCGTTTTCATTGTGTATTGGTTTATATGCGTCATGAAAACGATCCAACACCACTAATTTGTCACGGTGTTTGGCAAGGTAGCATTTGTAGTGAAAAACAAGGCGAGCAAGGCTTTGGGTATGATCCGGTATTTTGGCAAGAGCAACATAAAATGACTTCAGCACAATTACCTCGAGATTTAAAAAATCAACTAAGTCATCGTGGTCAAGCCTTGCAGCAATTAGTACCACTACTTGCCAAAGAAATTATTTAATATGTTAATCGCACCACCATTATCGCTATATATTCACATACCTTGGTGTGTGGAAAAATGTCCATACTGCGACTTTAATTCTCATGCCTTAAAACATGCAATTCCTGAGCAAGATTATGTCGCGCAGTTATTACTAGATTTAGACACAGATATAGCACGTTTCAATTTGCAGCAGCGTCCTTTGCACTCAATATTTATTGGTGGCGGTACGCCAAGTTTATTTTCAGCGCCAGCAATTGAACAGTTATTAACACAAGTGCTGCAACGTTTTGAACATAAAGCTGATATTGAAATAACCTTAGAAGCAAACCCTGGCACGGTTGAAGCTGAAAAGTTTATCGGCTTTTTTAACGGCGGTGTTTCTCGTTTATCGGTGGGTGTGCAAAGTTTTGAATCAGATAAGTTGATAAAGCTTGGCCGTATACATGACAGTCAACAAGCGAAAACAGCAGCAAACTTAGCCAGTGAATGCGGTGTTAAAAGTTTTAATTTAGATTTAATGCATGGTTTACCTGAGCAAACCGTTGAACATGCACTCGATGACTTAAAAACTGCGATTAGCTTAAAGCCCACTCATATTTCTTGGTACCAATTAACCATTGAGCCAAATACCGCCTTTCATTCTAGGCCACCTAAATTACCGCAAGATGAAATACTGTGGAATATTCAAGACCAAGGTATAGCCCTGCTCAATGAAGCGGGCTATCACCAATATGAAATATCAGCCTACAGTAAGCCTGAATACCAATGTCAGCATAACCTGAACTATTGGCAATTTGGCGATTACCTCGGCATTGGTTGTGGTGCGCATGGCAAAATTACTGATGTCGATAATCAGCAAATCTATCGCACAGTAAAAGTAAAACACCCGAAAGGTTATTTAGACACCAGCAGAAAAGCACTCGACAAAATTCATACTGTGACAGACGAAGAATTGCCGTTTGAGTACATGATGAACCGACTGCGTTTACATGCTGGTTTTTCGCTTGATGAATTTAAAGCCTACACAGGCCTGAGTGAACAAGCGGTTTTACCGACACTATTGCATGCGCAAGAAAAACAGCTGATGGAATTTGATGGCAAGCTTTGGTCGGTCAGCAAATTGGGTCACAGATACCTTAATGATTTACTAGAAATTTTTTTATAGCTTATGATTGACAATATTCCATCACTTAATGCAAGTTTATCGCTAGCGGCAGAATTTTCAGCTGAAGATGAAAAGTTCATGCGTCGCGCTATTGAATTGGCAATGATTGCCGAAAGCCACAATGAAATACCGGTTGGCGCGGTAATAGTTTGTGATGGCAAAATTATTGGTGAAGGTTTTAATCAATCAATCATGAACAACGACCCGTCAGCACATGCAGAAATGATGGCCGTACGTGATGCTGGTAAAAACATCGCAAATTATCGGCTATTAGACTGCACTTTATATGTAACACTTGAACCTTGCTGCATGTGTGCAGGCTTATTAGTACACAGTCGAATTAAGCAGTTAATATTTGCCAGTGATGACTTTAAAACTGGCGCTGCGGGTAGCGCCTTTGCATTGGTAAACCATGAAAAGCATAACCATCAAATAGCAGTAAAATCAGGGTTACTTGCTACAGAGTGTAGCGCTATGCTCTCAGCGTTTTTTAAACGTCGTCGAGCTGAAAAAAAAGCTGAAAAAAAGTTGGCTAAGGGAATAAATAGCTGAGTTTATTCCTATTGATTTCTGTTTAGTTCTTTTAGAAAGCATATAAATAGCATCCATTACTCATTATTTAATGAATCAAGTTAAAACTAATCTTATACCTTTGAATTAAACAAAACGATATGCCTCCTTTAATATCGGCATAAACCTAAGTACTGAGGTTCGTCCATACGGAAATTATTTACCTTTCAGAATTCGAACGACTCGTCTTATTAAGTAACTTCTAGGTTAATACCTTTTGTACCTAAGTAAAAATTTAGGGATTCAAACAAGCATAGACATGATCATTTTTGCCTCAAAGTGGATATTAACCATTTCTATGAAATAATATACTTGGATTTGCCTTTGTATTGCTAAAGCAACAATGTGATAAGGAGATGTCCATTAAAACGGGGGAACTACATGGTCCTTGTTGAGTAACTTATATGTTTTTTACTTTTCTGCCGGAAAATAATAAACACGAATGATCAAACCATCTGAAAATTCATATACTGAAATTGCACGTTGTGATCTGATACGATTTTTTTCCTGCCAACTAGCAACCTCTAAGGCACTTACTCTGCTAGTGGTAGACACCATTTCATAAAGCTCAGACCTACAGGTTGAACAAGACTTAAAGTAAGTATCCATGCTCTCAATTAAATTACTCTTACCTCTAGCCTCAACAATAACCTCGTTACTTACAATACTTAACCACTCAATATCATCAGCGACAAGGCTTGCCATAGCGTGACTATCTTGTGCATTAAAAGCGGCAACGAACTTCTCGACTGTATTAACGTTTACTGGCATTTGCTCATTAGATTGCACGCCGGGCACTAATATCAATAAAAGCACTAATACTCTAAAATTATACATAAGTCATCCTGTGGCGTAACGCCTCATTCAGAGGCAAATAATTGTTGGCTAAAATAGCGACGCAGGAGCGAAAACCAACTATTTTTTGTCTTGGTTTAATTTCTTACGTGGATATATAACCTAACATAAGTTTTGAGCGACTTTTACATGCACCATTTTGTAATTCTATGATGCTTTTTAAGGATTTGACCAATAAATCAGAACTCATAACTTTTGCCAAGCGACAATAACTTTTAAATTCACGTTGCCCTCTATTTCTTGCAGCATCAATAAGTATTAGAGTTACTCGATTTAATTGCTTTTGAGTTAATTCTTGCCTCTTCAACTTTTGAATCATATCTTCTTTAATATACCCAGAGCGAAAAAACATAGGATCTAATTCTAAAAATGTTATCACGAATTCTATAGTTTCAGGATCTGTAAGTTTAGAAATTTCGTAAATTTTATCTATCTCTTGGTCTATAGGTGAAATGTAAGAATGAAACTTCTCGCAAGCTTTACGCCAAGAGTCTCTATCTTTGTTTCTATTGAGAAAAGTTGTATGAACATTATCTTGCAATCGATTCATGACTTCCATTTCACGTTTAATCAGATTAGAAAAGTGTGCCATATTTCCCTATACACGTAACGCCTTGCTAAGAGGCAAAAAATTGTTGGCTAAAATAGCGACGAAGGAGCAAAAGCCAACTGATTTTTGTCCTTTTAAGCAACTTGTTATGCTTCGCCTTTCAGCTCTTTAATTTTAGAATGAGCAACATGATTAATTTGATCAATGCTTGCACCTTTTGAGACAACATATTCTGTTAACAAGTCACCAATATGATGATGTAATGAAATTGCCTCGTTAATAAATGATTCGACTCTATTAAAGAAAATATTACGTCCATTTTCTTTATATAGGTGATCAACTGACTCACGTACAGAGTTATGAACGATCCATTTACGTTCAGAATTGAACAGCTTAAGCCTGTCTAACAATTCTGGCTCAACAAGTGATAGTTCGCTTAACTTTCCAATAAGTCGTCCTAGTGTCATTTTATTATATTCAGACTCTATTTTATCCGCTTCTGATTGATTTAATGAGCCTAACTCTACAGCAATACCTTTAACGATAATAAAAGGTACAATAGCTCCTTCTACATTTTGAAGATGCCAAATAGCAGTTCCTATTCTATGAAATAGATAATCGAGTTCATCAGCTGAAATCTCACGTTGCATTGAATTCTCCAAGAAGCATAACAGCTTATTATGAAGAAATAATCCTTGTTTAAATAAGGGCTATTTCCTTCTTTCAACTTTGTTTTTCATAAAAATACTGAAATATACCAGATACATCAATAAATTAGCGTGACATATTTAAAACGGCGTTTCTAGAAAGTCAGAAATATTCCTTTTTATTGGCAGAAACAAGGATTTGACTTCAACTGTATAGATTCACATGTAGGAAAAGTTTTTTATAAATACAGATATTAACTCCTGATATATAAATATGGACTTAGCTTTTATTTGCACTTTTTAATTAATCTCATTAAAAAATCGAAGTCTAAAAGCATTAGGAAAATTTTTTCAATGCACACAAAGTGCTTCTATACAGTGCACTTCCTAATACTATATCGGAAAGCCACCTTCAGAGTGTTTACATTACGATAACCATTTAAAACCTCTATTGTCGATTAAAGCAATCTCAATCATTTCATATATACATATTTTTAAACCTAAAACTGATGTTTCGTGTTTAGGCACTAATTTAACTAATTAGTCGCTTCAATACTAAAACTTGTCGGTAATTTACGAGTCAATTATTTGAAAGAAACTATTGTCATTAAAGCTTTGAAATTTATTAAATTGACAAGCAAATGGATCACTTATCGTTATAGATATTTAGCTAATTTTTTTATTGGTGTATTCATAATGAAATAGTGAAATTTGAATCCATATTCCACACAACAAAGATGATAAGAATATGGCTAACAAAGGAAGAGAAAAATGCATAAATTTAAACTTGGTTTAATTTCGGTAGCTATGTTTACTATGGGCTTTCAGGCTCAAGCAGCAAATGATTTATTCTCACATGTTCAAACAAAAAATAGTAATTCAATTCAAACGCTAAAGGCAGATGTAGCCAAGCGCAGTGTATTTTCAATTAATAAAGATGCATTGAAAGAAAACACTAAAAGTATCGATATTTTACTAGAAGACAACCTCAGTATTGAATTTAACAAAACAAAAACTAAAAAGAAAAAGTCAGGTTCGCTTGTGTGGCAAGGCATTGTTTCATCGAAATTTTTAGCCCTCAATACTAATTTAGATCCAGTTACTGCTCAAAAAAATTCTGCAACACTTATTGAGCGAGACGGCACAGTAACAGGAACTGTTCGCTACCAAGGTAAATTATACCGAATCCGTCCGGTGAAGAATGGCACGCATACCGTAGAATTAATTAATGAAGAACGCATGGTAGATCATGCCCATGACTACATTGAACCTCAAAGTGACCCAGTTGAGTTTTCAATACAGCCATTTGCTTTAGCTGCAAACCCTGTTATTGATGTGTTAGTTGTTTATACTGCTTCTGCCGCTAGTCAAGCAGGTAACATGGCGTCACTTATCGATTTAGCTGAAACAGAAACGAATAATGGTTACGCAACCAGTGGCGTTAACTTGAGTGTAAATGTCGTGCATACCGCACAGGTTAGTTATAGTGAGAATCGTAACTCAGAGCGTGATTTAACACGCTTAGCTGCAACCAATGATGGCTACATGGACAATGTTCATTCACTACGTGATACCTATGGTGCAGATATGGTTGTATTGGTAAGCGATGTTAACGGTTATTGTGGTCAGGCTGATGCAATATATGCAAATTCATCAAGTGCGTTTGCTATTGTTGATTATGATTGCGCGACTGGCTACTACTCTTTTGGCCATGAGTTAGGACATTTGCAAGGTGCACGACATAATCCTGAAAATGATCCTAGTTCTTCACCATTTTCATATGGCCATGGTTATCAAGATCCACAAAATAACTGGCGTACAGTAATGGCTTACAACTGTAGTTCAAATTGCACTCGTCAATTATTTTGGTCTAACCCAAATAAAACATACAGTGGTACTGCAACAGGTACAAATTCATTAAGTGATAATGCTCGTGTATTAAATGCTACAGCTGCAACAATGGCAGGGTTTAAAACTGTTGGGACATCTCAGTGGACAACTGGTGGAGCTAGTAATTTAGCCGCGAGCCAAGGTAATTGGCAAAGAGATACTGTTGTTATTCCTGCTGGTGCTACACAGTTAGTCGTTAATATTTCAGGCGGCAGTGGTGATGCTGATTTATACCTACACGATAATGCCCCAACGACGGGCTCTTATACATGTCGTCCATGGTTAAATGGCAATACTGAAACATGTACAATTGACAACCCTTCATCTGGTACATGGCATATTGGCGTTCGTGCATACTCTACGTACAATAGTGTCGATATGACTTGGAAGTATAAATAACATCACATAGCTAAAATTTGATTTTTAAAATAATGCCTCATTTAGGAGGCATTATTTACCGATTAAGCAAATGTAAAATACATTTCAACATATTAATAATCATTCCTTCTGCTAACTGCCTCAGTTAAATATTCAACAAACTCTATTTCGTAACCATCGGCATCAACGAAGTAGGTATTATTGCGAATACCTGAAGTTCCATCTCCCTGCTCTCCAATAAACCCAGCCGCTTTTAGACGTTGAGTTACTTTCACTAATTCATCAGTAACAAAGGCAAAATGACTTAACCCCACTTGATAACCACTATTATCACGAATATCACTGTCACCATGGTCGCTCAAAGCAAGATATAAGTAGTCATCGCCAAAATGCAACCAACGTCTTGGCTTTCCATGCCAAGTGGAATGTCCTTCACCACGAACATGCCAATGTGGAAACGCAGCTTGATAAAACGCTAGTGCCCGAGGAATATCCTTAACGACTAAATTTAAATGTTCTAAATACAACATGATGCTTTCCTTTTAGTTATTTTATTTCGATTAGTGTTTCTTAGTTATGTTCTAAATGAGATAGCGTTACTTATTACATAAGGTGGCATTATAAATTTGGAAAATTCTGCGTAATATCTTGTTTTTGTATTTGTTAGTAATAAATTTATCTCTAGCTTTATTGTGTTCAGTGGCCAAATTTTTCATTATTTAACTCCCTTGTGTTAATGTTGAAATCAAGCATAAAACCTCAAGAGCACTTGAGGTAAAGCATTATTTTCAAAAAAATTAAAAAAGGGTTAATCAATGCTAGAAGAAGCTAATTTAAGTGTTGGGCAAGTAGCAAAACGCTGCGGTGTAAAAGTATCAACCTTACATTTTTATGAAAGCTTAGGTTTGATTAAAAGCTTACGAAACCAAGGTAATCAACGTCGTTATATGCGCGAAGTGCTAAGGCGTATTTCTGTTATCAAAGCAGCACAGAAAATGGGTGTCAGTTTAGAAGAAATCAAAGCAGCTTTTGCCAACTTGCCTGATAACAGAACACCAACTAAAGATGATTGGCAGCAATTATCACGTTATTGGCAAAAGGGGTTAAACCAAAAAATTGCCTATTTAGAAAAACTCCGAGACTCACTCGATGGCTGCATTGGTTGTGGATGTTTATCAATGAAGAACTGCCCTATTTATAACCCTGAGGATAAATTGGGTGACAACGATTCAGGTGCAGTATTGCTAGAAAGAAGTGCGACTGAATAGCTTAAAGCTGCACAGCCAGCCAAGATTTTGCTTCTGCTAAATCATGAAACTCCTTGCGATTTTGTAATTCAAATAGCGCCGGCTGTTCATTTTTAACAATATCAAAATAAAGCTTTTGACTATATATGATCGCTCTAGCGCTGCAAGCTTGCTTATTAAGCCACAATAAAAACTGGTTAGAAATTTGGTGTGCTTCACGCGTGCTACCTTCATAGGTAGTACAATCAAGTAATACTCCAAAGCTTTGCCCGTTAAGGCTTTCAACTTCGCTTTGAATTTTAAAACAAACATTTTGTGTCGCAATATCATTAAACATTCCTGATAAGGTAATGCTCAAAACTCTACCGTCAAGCGTGATGGAGTAGCTCCCGTGCTCAATCGTCATAACTCCCTCCTTGATTATGTGATCGCTAAACATAACTAAATCTAACTAAACCTGCGTTAACACTCTTTCTGCTGACTCTTTTTATACCAACGGAGTAACTCTTTTTGATCCGCAGGGATCTCTAGCCCTTGATTAACAAATGATAATGCTTGTTGTGAAAGCAGCTGTTCTGCTTTTGCTTCAATTTTTGTTAAACACTGAAAAAAGCTCGCCTTTTCTTGTTCAGACAATACACTTTCAAGCGCTTGTGCTCGAGGTTCAAGTGCCTCAGTTAACTGCTTGTATAAAGTTGTTCCTGATGCCGTTAACGATAAATACTTAATGTTTTTACTCTTTGGATCGGGCTCAGAAATAATTAACTCTTTAGTCAATAGAGCTTTCACTGCCCGACTAACATTGGTCGAATCTATTCTTGATTGATATGCAATATCAGCAGACTTTATTGGCATATATGAACCAATATTGAGTATAACGCGCATCTCTCTTGGCTCTAAGTTCGATAAACTGCGAATGCTTAAGTCACGATTAAGCGCTAATAAATTACTCACAACAGCAACACGAAAAGGTAAATGATTAGACAAATCTAGCGGGCTATCAATCAGGCTTGATAGCTTAAACGCTTGTTCTCTCGCTGTAGAAGAAATAGTGACACCTTAAAATAGAATAATGAGCAATTTCACTTTACCTTGTCATTTCTTTTGACACAATAATTATCCTAAAGTTATAGCAATCTCTTATTTTGCATATGCTTACCAAGGTCGAAAATAGACAATACAACATTCAAGCAAAGATATTGCATTTGCAACATCTTATAAATATGCTAAGTTAACTTTTAAAAAAACTGTTGATTATTTATTCATATTGGAGATTTATAATGCCACTTGTCACCCCATTAGCTAGCGATGAAAATGAAGATGTTGCCGAACTAGCACGCTTTTTTAATGAAACGTTAGGCTTTTGTCCAAACAGTGTATTAACCATGCAACGCCGGCCAGCAATTGCTAAAGCATTTATTAATTTAAATATGGCAGTAATGGCAAATGACGGACGAGTAACTGCAGAGCAAAAACGTTTAATTGGCTACATCACCAGTGCTAATACGGGTTGTCGGTATTGCGAAGCTCACACAATTTTAGCCGCTGAAAGGTATGGCAGCACAGATAAACGCTTAGATAACATTTGGGAGTTTCGTGATAGTGATTTATATACTGATGCTGAAAAATCTGCATTTGAGTTTGCCTTAGCTGCGTCAAGTGTGCCTAACGCCGTTGATGAGAATATCAGTAAGGCTCTTCATCGCTATTGGGATGAAGGAGAAATAGTTGAAATACTCGGCGTCATATCTTTATTTGGCTATTTAAACCGTTGGAATGATTCGATGGGCACAACAATGGAAAGTGGCGCTGTTGACGCTGGTAATAGGTTACTTAACGCAAGTGATTGGAGCCGTGGCAAACACGTTTAACTGTAGACTAGATTATATTACGGTTAATATTTTTAGTGATATTTTCAGGATGTTTTATTGCGGTAGACGAGCTAGCTATTTTCTAGCTCGTTATTGGCATTAACGGATGATTCTTCACTGTGATATTGGTCGACACTGAATTGCGTATGACGACGGTTAGCTAACTTTACTTTATTACGGTGTAACGTTCTTTTTCTTTGGTTACTTGATAAACATTTTCTAGCTTTCATTTTTAACCTCTTTAGCATGCCTAATCACACACTTTATTTTTATTTGTTTTTCTGATGTTATTCCTAATTTTCACTAGTATCAATAATAATTGTGACCGTTTAATGACAATGAACATGATTATTCAAATTTATAGTAAAATTTTAGCCAAAATAAACATAACCACATAAGTTTTCTGCACTATTTACTATATTGCTTCAGCTTATTCTTCCGTTGCGTTTGCAGCTATCTCTGTTTTAGGCGTAAGCTTTTTGGTCTGATTATCCATCCAAGTTAATGTATCGTAATAACGGCGAATATTTTCAACATAATGTACTGGCTCATCACCACGCGCATAACCATAACGAGTTTTTTTATAATATTTTTTTTGTTTTAACAGCGGCAAGCGTTCTTTCACTTCGACCCAACGATCAGGATCTCCACCTTGTTGCTGCGTTATCGTACGAGCGTCATGTAAATGGCCTAAACCAATATTGTAGGAAGCTAGGGCAAACCATAAGCGGTCGGGGTTTGGTATTCTCGCCGGCATACGATCAATTAATTGTTTAAAGTACTTGGCGCCACCGCGAATGCTTTGCTCTGCATCTAAACGGCTTTTAATCCCCATTTGTTTAGCAGTTGGCAACGTTAACATCATCATGCCTCGTACACCGGTAAACGAACGAGCATGTGGGTTCCAATGTGATTCTTGATAACTAATTGCCGCTAATAAACGCCAATCCATTTCTTGACCATATTTTTCAAATAATGGCTGATATTTTGGTAGTTTATTTTCAATTGCTTTAATAAACATCCGAGTATCAACATAATTAAACTCTTCAATATGACCATAATATTTATCGTCTAACGCCAGTAATACGCCGTTATGGTGAACTTGGCCAAAGAACTCTACTAAACTACCTAAAATGGCATCGTCGCTTTGCTTACTTACCATCCAAGCCAGTGGCTCAGCTTTACGTATGGTAAAGCCAATACTAATTTCCGGATAGTAACGGCGGTTGATTGCTAAAGTGTTACTGTCAACGACTGTATAATCTATTTCACCAGAAAGTACACTTAACAGTAATTCATCACTGTCTAATTCACTGGTTTCTGACCAAGCTAATTTAGGGTTAGACAACTTTAAACGGGCTAGGTTTTCAACATGGCTTGACTCTGCAACAATTGCTAACTTGCCGGTTAAATCACTTAATTCTCGTGGCCTAATATTGCCCTGTTTAAATACCAGCTTTTGACTAACATCATCATAACTTGGCGCAAAACGATACTCTTGCAGACGCTCATCCGTTACCGACAATCCAGCCGCAAGCAAATCAACCTCACCGTTATTCAGTTGTTCGAATAACTCATTAAGGTTGTAGCTTGGCAACATCTTTAATTCTACACCTAAAAAATTGGCATATTTTTGTGCAAGCTCATATTCAAATCCTGCCGCTCCTTCAGCGTCAAGATAATAGCTGGTATTACCATATAGCGTACCAACTGTAACGTAGCCACGATCAATAATACGTTGTAAATTAGCCGGCGATGGCTCGGATTTACAACCCAACAAAAACAACGAAGATAGCAGCAAAAACGCTGCCCAGAGCTGATTAACGTTGAATTTCTTAGTAAATGATTTTATTTGTTTTTTTATCATAGTGCCCTATTGTCACGTGAATTCATTTATTAAAAAAGCTCTTTTTACAGTTTTAATTATTTAAGCCTAAAAAATTAGTCTCAAATGAGACAAATCGTTTCTATAATCAGGCCGATTCATCTATAATACGCGCGTTTTTTATCCTTAATTAATCTAACCGGTGAAATAGACTATGTCGATGTTGATGAAAACCCTTCGCGGTGCGCCAGCACTATCTGATTTTAGAGTAAGTAAGCTACTAAATCAGTGTTCTGAGCTGCAACTGCCCGTCACGGATATCTATGCTGAATTTACCCACTTTGCACATATAACAGAAGAGCTAAACGCTGAAGAATCTCAAGTTTTACAGCAACTTCTTAAGTATGGACCAACAATTGAAGAACATGAACCTGTTGGGCAATTTTTATTAGTTACACCTCGTCCAGGTACTATTTCACCTTGGTCATCAAAATCTACCGATATCGCACACAATTGTGGTCTTGCAAAAGTTTCTCGCTTAGAGCGCGGCATTGCATATTACATATCGTTATCAACTGAGTTATCTGCGCAACAACAAACTCAGCTTAATCACTTAATTTCAGATCGCATGATGGAAGCGGTATTTTCTGAAATGGCTCACGCAACTAGCCTTTTTGCCACGGCAGAGCCAGGTGAACTAACTGCAATTGATATTGAAAATGGTGGTAAAAACGCGTTAGTTCAAGCCAATATAGATTTAGGTTTGGCATTAGCTGAAGATGAAGTTAACTACTTATTCGAAAACTTCAGTAAATTAGGCCGTAATCCTCACGACATCGAACTTTATATGTTTGCTCAAGCAAACTCTGAACATTGTCGTCATAAAATATTTAACGCTGATTGGACTATTGATGGCGTAAAACAGCCAAAATCATTATTTAAAATGATCCGCAATACCCACGAAGTAAACCCTGACTTTGTTTTAAGTGCTTATAAAGACAACGCAGCGGTGATGGTAGGTAACAAAGGCGGTCGTTTTTTCCCGAATCCAGAAACGAATGTTTATGGTTACAACCATGAAGACATTCAAGTATTAATGAAAGTTGAAACGCATAATCACCCAACGGCTATTTCACCATACCCAGGCGCTGCAACTGGCTCTGGTGGTGAAATTCGTGATGAAGGTGCTACTGGTATTGGCTCTAAACCTAAAGCGGGCTTGGTAGGCTTTTCAGTATCAAATTTACGTATTCCAAATTTTGAACAGCCTTGGGAATCAGACTTCGGCAAGCCAAGTCGTATCGTTTCAGCGTTTGATATTATGATGGAAGGTCCATTAGGTGGCGCGGCATTTAACAACGAATTTGGCCGTCCGGCTATTTTAGGTTACTTCCGTACCTATGAAGAAGAAGTAAATTCATTCAATGGCAGTGAAGTACGTGGTTACCATAAACCTATTATGCTTGCTGGTGGTTTAGGTAACATTCGTGATGAGCACGTACAAAAACGTGAAATCGTTGTTGGCGCACATTTAATTGCCCTTGGTGGTCCAGCAATGAACATTGGTTTAGGTGGCGGTGCTGCTTCTTCAATGGCTTCAGGTCAATCAGCTGAAAATTTAGATTTTGCTTCAGTACAACGTGAAAATCCAGAAATGGAACGTCGTTGTCAGGAAGTTATTGATAAGTGTTGGCAGTTAGGAGAGCAAAACCCTATCGCCTTTATTCACGATGTTGGTGCTGGTGGTTTATCAAACGCTTTCCCTGAGTTAGTTTCAGATGGTGGGCGCGGTGGTGTATTTGAACTTCGCAACGTACCAAACGATGAGCGCAGCATGGCACCACATGAGATTTGGTGTAACGAATCTCAAGAGCGTTATGTTATTGCGGTATCAGATGAAAACCTTGAAACCTTTAAAAATATTTGTGCTCGTGAACGTGCTCCTTATGCCGTAGTAGGCCGAGCAACAGAAGAAGAACACTTAACGGTAACTGATGAACATTTTGCCGGCAACGACAAGTTAGACACACCAATTGATTTACCATTAGATGTATTATTAGGTAAAACGCCAAAAATATTTAAAGACGTGACGACTGCAACTGCAACTGGTGATGAATTAGTCGTTGCTGATATCACTTTAAGTGATGCGGCAGACAGAATTTTATCTTTACCTACGGTTGCTGAAAAAACCTTCCTAATTACTATTGGTGACCGCTCGGTAACGGGTATGGTTAATCGCGACCAAATGGTTGGCCCTTGGCAAGTACCTGTAGCTGACTGTGGTGTTACCGCTTCAGCGCTTGATTCTTACCACGGTGAAGCTATGTCATTAGGTGAGCGTACGCCAGTTGCATTACTTAACTTTGGTGCTTCTGCTCGTTTAGCCGTAGCCGAGTCATTAACCAACATTGCTGGTACTGATATCGGAGACTTAAACCGTATTAAGCTTTCTGCAAACTGGATGTCTCCAGCTGGTCACCCGGGTGAAGATGCGGGTTTATACGAAGCGGTTAAAGCTATTGGTGAAGAACTTTGTCCTGCGCTTGGTTTAACTATTCCTGTTGGTAAAGACTCTATGTCGATGAAAACCAAATGGGATGAAAATGGCGAAGAAAAATCGGTTACTTCACCTATGTCATTAATCATCACCGCTTTTGGTGTTGTTGAAGATATTCGTAAAACCGTAACGCCAGAGTTAAGAACAGATCAAGGCGATACGCGCATTGTTGCTATCGACTTATCAAAAGGTAAAAACCGTTTAGGCGGTTCATGTTTAGCGCAAGTATACAAACAACTTGGTAATGAAACGCCAGACGTTGATAGCCCTGAAACATTAAAAGGCTTCTTTAACGCCATGCAAACCTTAGTGCGTGATGAAAAGCTTATTGCTTATCATGATAGATCTGACGGTGGTTTATTTGCCTCGGTTGTTGAAATGGCATTTGCCGGTCATACCGGTGTTGATATTGACTTAACTAAGTTAACTTCTGCATCAGGTAATGATGTTGACGTGCTATTTAATGAAGAGTTGGGTGCTGTCATTCAAATTCGTGAAAGCGATGTTGATGCTATCCACGCGGTATTAGCTGAGCACGGTATTTTAGATTGTTGTACTGATATTGGCCGCATTAATAACGAAGATACGCTACGTTTTAGCCGTGACGGTGCGGTAGTACTAGAAAATTCTCGAACTTACTTCCGTACGTTATGGGCACAAACCACATTTAGAATGCAATCATTACGTGATAATCCTGAGTGTGCGCAACAAGAACACGATGTAAAATACGATACTGAAGATCCAGGTTTAAACGCTGAGTTAAGTTTCGACATTAATGAAGACATTGTTGCAGAACTTATCGCTAAAGATGCGCAGAACGGCACAAACCCTCGCATCGCAATTTTACGTGAGCAAGGTGTTAACTCTCATGTAGAAATGGCCGCGGCATTTGACCGTGCTGGTTTTGTGGCCATTGATGTACATATGTCTGACATTTTATCTGGTCGTACTGATTTAGCTGACTTTAATGGTTTAGTGGCATGTGGCGGTTTCTCATACGGTGATGTACTAGGTGCTGGTGAAGGCTGGGCAAAATCAATCTTGTTCAACAAAGATGCCAAAGCCATGTTTAAAGCTTTCTTCGAACGTGAAGATACTTTCTCTTTGGGTGTTTGTAACGGCTGTCAAATGTTATCAAACCTAAAAGAAATTATTCCTGGCTCAGAAGCTTGGCCTCGTTTCGTTCAAAACAAGTCTGAACGATTTGAAGCGCGCTTTAGCTTAGTTGAAATTCAAGAAAATCCATCTATCTTCTTCGATGGTATGGCTGGCTCTCGTATGCCTATCGCTGTATCTCACGGTGAAGGTCGTACTGAATTCAGCTCTGACGATGCTATCGATACTGCCAATGAATCAGGTACGGTTGCCATGCGTTATGTTGATAACTATGGTCACATCACGGAAACCTACCCCGCTAACCCGAACGGTTCACCTGACGGTATTACGGCATTAACAACAACGGATGGACGAGTCACTATTATGATGCCTCATCCTGAGCGTGTATTCCGCACTGTTGCCAACTCATGGCATCCAGATGAATGGCAAGAAGATTCACCTTGGGTTCGCATGTTCCGCAACGCGCGTAAATTCATCGGTTAATTTTATTGTCACTCAATAAAATTAGCATTTAAAAAGCGCCTTGATGGCGCTTTTTTTTACTAAAAATACGCATGATAGTCATTTTAACAATGACAAAAAAACATCACCTTTTACTAAATTGTATTTAAAGAATGAATTTAATAAAAAATAAAAGGAAAGGACGATAACCACACGCCCTAAACCTAATGCTCTATTCATGCCTAACTAATGTACATAAGCTGCTCAAATTAGTTAAATTCAATCAACAAAGTAGAATCAGCTCTAGCACCAATAACACTGATAAATCGATAACCTGAGGCAGGGTTATTTACGGTGATTGATTCATTATTATTTGCCCCCGCAGAGCTTTGAGTATTAGCAGACGCAGTTGCCCAAGTCAGTGCATTATAATAGAGGTCTCCATTACCTGTGCCATGAGCGGTTTTAATGCTCAGACTATTGGTATTCGCTGGTACGTTTATATAGTAGTAATTAATCGCCGTACTTGATGTTGAAGTTGGCAGACAAATAGCATCACCACTGGTTAGATTTTGCGAGGTAGTTGGAGACTCTGTCAAACATGCATTAGCTATCGAGCCACCAGTATTACCACCTGTAATTGTGGCCGTTGTCGTTGTACTGTTAATCGCTCCGTCATTATCAGTTACCGTTAAAGTAACCGTAAACACACCAGCAGATGCGTAGCTATGATTTGGATTAGGTGAAGTGCTTATTGCTGTGCCATCACCAAAGCTCCAACTATAGCTTGCAATAGTACCATCGCTGTCTGATGAATTATTACTACTCATAGCAATAGCAGTCCCTACTACGCTGCTGTAGGGCCCACTAGTTGCAGCAACAGGAGCATTATTGCTTGGGCCTGTGCCAGCAATTTCTACTATGTAATCTTCCACTTCACCATCAGCTATGTTGGTACAAGGCGTTGTCACTGCCTGATTATATTTCATCGCTACACGCATACGCGTTGTGATACCTGCCGCTGATGCAGGAGGAGTAATGCTGCTGGTGACCACTCTCTTATCGCTTAAACCAGAAACAACCAGCTCTCCAGAGTCAGTAAAGTCGCCATCTTGGTTGTAGTCAATCCATACAGCCCAATGTTCAGTATAAGAGCCTGATGAAAACCCTGGTGTTAAAGTGATGATATTAGCACCTGATGCTAGGTTAGCTGTTAGGTTGTATAACGTGTAGTTGTCCTGCGTAGAGGTATTGTTTAAATCTCCCAAAGCAACACCAGCGATCCACTCATGAGTACCGCCACCTGTAATGGCACAATAGCTTGTGTTGCCACTACCTGTCACTGTCACGGCAGCCGATGACGACGCTGTAGCTCCTTCATTATCTGTAACTGTCAAAGTCGCAGTAAAGTTACCCGCAGTTGTATAAACATGATTTGGGTTGGCAGACGTGTTTACTAAGCTACCATCACCAAAGTTCCAGCTATAACTTGCAATTGAGCCATCGTTATCGGTTGAACCATTGCTGTTAAACGTAATGTTTGCATTAACAACTGCGCTATAAGGCCCATTAGCATTAGCTATTGGAGCAGTATTGCCACCGCCATCTGTTGTTGGTAAATATTTTGCTAAAGCTGTGACATTCGTGAAGCTAGGTTTACCCGTAACACGAATATAGTTCCAACCTGCCTTAACGTTTTTCACTAGAATAGTTTCGTCAGCGCCTGATGAAGTGGCGGCGCTATAGTCAAAAATGGTTTCAGTAGGATGACCACCAGCTTTGTGCAACATATCGGCATTTCCAGAGCCGTTACGCAAAGTGATCTGCATATCGGCAACCACACCTGACTTCACCGATATTCCTAAAGAAATAAAGCCATTATTATCGGCATCTTTCAAGCAAGAAGCGACACCTGCTTTAAGTGTATTGTCTTCACGAACAGCGCCACTAAAACAAGCATTTTTACCCACTTTATCTTTGCCTTGTACATCATCGAGGTTAATCGGTTCAATCGGTGAAGGAGGTCGAGTGTTATCAACAACACATCCTGATGAAGTTACACTCGGCAGCCATGCTTTAAAGCCATTGTCATAGGTTTTATTATTGATCCAATTATCAACCATTGTACTTTTATAAGACGTATAATCGCCATTTCTAAACTTTTCGATCATTTGAAAGAAGGTGGTATTTTGCTGTTCAAACATATAGCGAACAGCTAAGTAGCCCCAAGGATAGATACGTGTTTGACCTACACCGTATTCATTACCAAAAATAGTACTAATATCATATGTCGCATCAGCCGCAGCGGTAGTAGCTTCGGCATTACAGGATTTACGTGAGATAAACTCGGCAACACCTTCTCCATACCAAACGGTTTTACCAGTGCCATTAGCATTGACATCACCAAAATCACCCTGAGTATTAAATCGGCCATCTAAGTAATGCATGTATTCGTGACGTAAATTCCAAATATCAAAAACAGGTCTTGCCGGAACATCTTCGTAAGCAAAAAATGTTGCTTGATCCCCAGCTACACTCGGATCACCTTCAAGATAAAGGCCACCGTTATCTGTTGATGCACCAAATAGTGCCCCTCCATAAACACTCCACTCTGTAAAATCATTAAAGACAACCATTCGCAGCTTGTCATTATCATCAGGTATTACAGGAGTTTCATTGGTTTGCATTGTAGAGTGAAAATATGTTTCATGAGCGCCCAAAGAACTACAAGTCCAATTTCGCTGTGCTTGATTCATATCTTGTGCCCACAAATCTAAAGTTCCAGATGGACATGTAATTCTATCGCTAAGTACCGCGGCGATAATTTCATCTTTCTTACTACATAAATTATAGCTCGCACAAACCTTATTATAATTAACGCCGGACATAGCTAGCATGTATGCTTTGCGCCCTTTGCTTTCTTTTAAATAGCCGAAGTCAGTAAATATTCGGTTAACTCTAGCTTCTAACGTACTTTTAATATTCGGGTAATGTGCTTCATTTTTACCTGCATGTATATTGGCTAATTGGTAAGCCAAGTTATGTAAATGATAATCACGTTCAGGGTGATCTAACCACGAAATATTATTATGAATATAGTTACTGATCTCATTAATCAGCGTCGTTGTATGAGCAGTTGCTCGACAAGTCGTAAGTCGTGCACATTCGTTAAGCACGTTCCATGTGATATTTGCCATAGCGCTGCCCCACTTAGGCACATCTTCGAAAGATTTATCATAACGGTTAAGTAAATTTCGTACCGTGGTGACATATTGCTCAGCAATCGATGCACTATTAACGTTTGGTACAGCAAAATCAATCAATTTAGCGTGAGCTGCGTTCTTGTCGTAAAAGTGACTGTTAGCAAAAAGCGCATCCATTGCTTGCTTTGTCGCTGCTTGGTTTGCTGTGGTTAAATTAGCGCGATTGCCTTGATAGTAAAATGCACGGATCCAATAATGTAACGACGTAAGATATTCATCGCTATCAACACCATTATAAATTTGACCTCGATAACGCGCTTCATTGGCAACCGTTATTATATTAGCTTCTGTGAATGCGCCATTAGGCACAGAGTTAAAAAGCGCATCAAGACAATTAAGCCCTCCGGTTTTTATGTTATTTAGTAATGTATTACCCGATGTTGAATAAGAGCTACAAACAGCTGCAGTAGAAAAAGACGACTTATTACTTTTTACTGATGCTAATGCTTTCTTATCAATTGGCGGTTTCTTATAGATATCTTCTCTTCGATTGGTATTATTATCTATCGGATGATTTTTATAAACGTGCTCAACCCTAGAATTTCTTGGTTCATTCGAGGGTTGCATCGCTTGGCTGGGTTGGGTTTCACTCTCAGCTGCATGAGTAAAACTTGTAAGTGCAAATAATGATGCACAAAGCATCACATTAGTCCTTAAACCGTTAAATTTTATTTTTTTCATTATTTTTATCTCTCTGAATTTTCATTTTTATTGAGACAAACAATTCGATTTTAACGCATACACTGAGGGTTAATCATGCAGAAATTAATGACAAAAATATCAGCATAATAAATGCTTTTTTATCATTATCTTCAAAGTTTTTTTCAATTGCATTCCTAGCCACTAACAATACCCGCTAAGGCGACATTGCTTCCTTGTTTGAAGGTAACGTTTTCTTTTTCTTAACATTAAGCGCTAATTTTCAAGTACCTTCAAAACGGAATCTACTGACACTGATTTCACAATAATTTAATGGTTACGTAATATCCTTGTAACAAAAAACATTGTTTTGTTTAAAATTCCATCAAAACAAAGATATATTGCATACAATATATCTGTCAATTTTTTTCTAAAAGCCTAAAGGAATAACTTAAACCAAAACACAATAAAACAAATAAAATCAATTCATTACAAATAAAGTTGATATTTTATCACTTTGAGGATTGAAAAATTAGCTTTGATCCGAAGCTTACTCAGCTTTACGATAACGGCAGAATGCCACCTTTATTAGCTAGCAAACTAATTCAATATGTTGCAAATACTTACATCAAGAGCCTATTAGCAAACTTAATCATTAAGAAGTCTTAATCGACACCTTATTAAATTCCATTTTACGTGCTTACTGAGTAATAGAGATCGACTTACATATCAGTGAAATAATAACAAAGAGAATAGAAATTAAGAGTATGCCTTATACTAATTTTGAATAGATAAATAGTTATGTATTCTAGCTTTGTAAATTATACTGATTAATTATCTTAGCCATGGCAACTAATCTACATATTTTGAAAACGCATATTCAATTTGAACACTTATTAACATTCTCCTTTTTATGGCTAAGAATAGTGCTAAGTTACTGTGTTATTGGCGCATTACTTCTTGCACTGAGCTCGGCTTATTTTCAAGAGGTTAATACGATGTTTATTATCTCTATTATGTGCATTTCACTATCTATTGGTATTTATGCTGCTGAAGCTACTCGTCGTAAAGAGGGACTAAAGCAATATCAAGAAAAGTTACGTCAGCAAAAACATTTACGTTACTAACTCATTTCTATTAGTTGTTCACATTTAACTTTGCTCACCTTAATACTACTTAACCATTTTCTGCACCTTAGCTTCATTTAATGATGCTTAGAAGCTTGCCTTTCTAATAAATTTATCGATAAGCTATAGCAAATAATAACAATAGGAAGTTTTATGCAAGCCCATGATGCATCGCCATTAAGCGATTATATTGAATATCCCAGTGAAGAAATGCTCGAACGTTCTGCGCAGTTCTATGAAAATATTAAACGCCGCCACAGCATTCGTAGTTTCAGTGATCGCGCTGTTGCAAAAGAAGTTATTGAAAACTGCCTAAAAGCGGCTGGTACAGCGCCAAGTGGTGCTAACCATCAGCCTTGGCATTTTGTTGCTATCAACAATGCCGATGTAAAAAAACAAATACGAGAACAAGCAGAAATTCACGAAAGCAACTTTTATCAAGGCCGTGCTTGCGAAGAATGGTTAGATGCGTTAAAGCCATTGGGCACAGATGCCAACAAACCTTATTTAGAACATGCTCCTTGGCTAATCGCGATATTCAGTGAGAAAAAGGGTGGTGTTTCGGTTGAAGAGAAAAATACTAATTACTATGTTCATGAATCAGTAGGCATTGCGACAGGTTTTTTAATAAATGCTTTGCACTCTAGTGGTTTAGTCACTTTAACCCACACACCTAAACCTATGTCTTTTTTAAGTAAGGTTTGTGGTCGAGATGACAATAGCCGACCGTACATGTTGTTAATTGCTGGTTACCCGAGTGATGACGCGACCGTGCCGCACCATGCAACAACAAAGAAAAATATTACAGATATTGCGACATTCTTATAATAAATGAATGATAAAAAACGAAGTAGCTTTCATCAAATAGAAGGTTACTTCGTTTTTATAGAACAAAATCTAAAGCAATATTAGTACAGCCTTTGGCGCAATATAAGCCCGTTGTTTTTTTGTCTTCAGGTAGAACAACTCTGATAGGTGTTCCACATTGCTGACATGCAATATCTCGCCCCGCCAACACTTTTTTTATCAAAGCTTTTTGATCATTAAATGATTTAGCGCTAGCTTTTTTTAGCTGGCTAAATTGCTGTTCATCCATGTTGTTTTCCTGAGTTTTTGATAAATCGAAAAATAAACTTACTTGGTCGAGTCAAGACAATACCAACCGTCGTACTTACCTGAAAATGGCGTTACACTCGAGGTTAATAGTTCTTGATAAGCAGCAATGTTTTCATAACTTGCCGCCATAAATGGGTAAGCTGTAATTTCCCATGGAAAGGCTTCGTCACCTTGGTATGGGCAAAATGAAAGCTTTTGATTGTTTTCTAACAACAACTGACCAAACTTTAACGCTTGCTCTTGATCAGAAAAAATAACTGAGAATTCAAATTCTCTTTCGACGGTTAGATCATCTCCACCCTCTAACATTTGCCACAAAGCGTTACCGACATTATCTAAAGGAAATAATTCTTCATTACGTTGCATTAGTTGTTCTCATTTTGTTTTACTATTACCTAGTATTTTATCGTTCTATTACGCTAAAAACTATGTTCAATTTCACTAAATTGGAGTGATACTAAATTTTCACTCTTTTATATTGTCTCACAAGCGATAGAAGTTACTTTCTTCACGCCAATTATCGCAATAAATTTGTTAAACTAGCTGACAGTAATTTACTGAGTAGAACTATTTTGAAAAAATTTGAATGCCACATAAATATTGACCGCAGCTTAAGCATCATTGAAGCATTACAAATTCAATGTGATTTGAGTGTTGGTGAGATAAAAAAGGCGATTGATAAAGGCGCACTGTGGCATAGTCGCGGTAAAACAACACAACGTTGTCGCCGCCTAAAGAAACCACTACATATTGGTGACAAGCTACATTTTTATTACGACTTTACTGTTTTGTCCCAAGTTCCTACTCCGGCAACATTAATAGCTGACATAGTAGAATATAGTGTCTGGTATAAACCTTATGGTATGTTATCTCAGGGTTCGAAATGGAGCGACCATTGCACTATTACCCGTTGGGCACAAAAAAACTTAGCACCTGAACGAGCCGTTTTCTCTGTGCATAGACTTGACCGTGCAGCGACAGGATTAATTTTGGTTGCTCATAGCAAAAAATCAGCGCGAGCGTTAAGCCAGATGTTTGAACAACATCAGCTAGAAAAGACCTATAACATTATTGTTCACGGTAGCCACCAACTGCGCCCACAACCAGAAACGGTTAAATCAGCGATAGATAGTAAACCTGCTTGTAGTCATTTTACACATCTTGATTATGATAAAGAGCGCGACTTATCACTATTGAAAGTTAATATTGAGTCGGGACGTAAGCACCAAATACGCATTCATGCGGCAAGTATTGGCTTTCCAGTGCTTGGTGACAGACTTCATGGCAAACAACAGCCGTTGATTGAGCAAGAGAATAATTTATTAGACCGACAAGTAGATCTACAACTTTGTGCGGTAGAGTTAACGTTTAACTGCCCAATCAGAAATATTGAGCAAAACTTCGCGTTACCTGAAGCAATGCGCCCGCAACTTAATAAACTGATGAAAACAATTTAATTAAAAATAGATTTGATAAATAGGATGTTTGAAAAGTCGCTGAACATCGTCATTCTTTGCCATTCATGGCACCATGACATTGCCTGCATGGATGCAGGTACTTAGTTTTTGTCTGGAACAAAAAAACTGACCGTTCATCCTGAACATCGTCATTCTTTGCCATCCATGGCACCATGACATACCGTTCATCCTGAACATAAAAAACAGTGAGTCAAAGCTCACTGTTTATATATTAAAAATAGCCATCTTCATTTATTAACAGCCGTTACTAGTAGTGTCACTAATAACGATTATTAATAGCTATAATGAAAATCTTCGTCAGCCATTAAGTTTAATTTATCACCAACAAGTTCGTCTTGAGATAACTCAGATAATAACGTTAAACCTTCTTCACGTTGCACTTTAGTTAATGCTTTATAAGGCATTCTAAAAATAGGCGCTACCGCTGCGGTCATCATCAAGGTGGTGTTAATCGCAATTGGGTTTGGCTCGCAAAATAACCAATTCATTAACGGTTGCATGCGTGTATCTAATGCTTCGTTTGGCGTATCCATTAATTTTCGCATTAAGCCAGGCACTATATTAGAAGTTACTGAAATAACACCATGTGAGCCATGTTGATGGCGCCCTACTGCACATTGGTCATCGTTTCCTGACCAACAAGCAATGCCACGCTCTTCGTAATAAGCAATACGATCATTACCGGCACATTCTTTAACACCAATGAAATTCTTGTGTTTTGAAAGCGGTTCAATTAAATCTGGCGTTAAATCTTGCCCAGTTCGACCTGGCACGTTATAGATAAATGCCGGACCAATATCGAGCATTTTTTCAAAGTGTGCGCTAACACCAGCAAAAGAGCTGCGGCCATAGTACGGATTAATTTGCAGTGCTGCGTCCATACCTGTTGCAAAACCATGTTGCGTTGCTTTTATCGCTTCACGCGTATTATTGCTACCTGTGTTACCAATAATTAATAAGTCTTTACCGTGTTTATGAACACTGTGGGCAATAAGAATTAAATGTTCTTCCCAAGTTAGTAAGTGCCCTTCGCCAGTCGTGCCGCCAACAACAATACCGTCTACGTCAGCTTTTACTTGTTGAGCAACGAGTTGGTCATAAGTATCAAAATCTATATCACCTTTAGCATTGAAAGGTGTTTTAATCGCGGTAATTAAACTGGCGGCTTTAATTTGCTTCATGGGAATTCTCAACAAGATAATTAATATAAACGGGTAATAAGTATGTGGACTTTAACTTAGGTCTCAACTGAGTGCGATATTATCAATAACTCGGCGTAGGATAAACACTTCATTAGTTAAGATATGCTGATATTCGAATATTTGACTATTTAAGGTTAATACGCGATAAGCATGATAGTTATCTTCATGGGTTAAGTCTGCAGCATAATGCTCTTTATCAATAAATTCGCTTTTACTGATAGTAAAATGAATATCGCCAACAAGTCCCCAATCACCTGATTCAACACTTTGCTCACTAATGTTACCAACATCATCATGTTGGATAAAAGTGAACTCGTAATGACCATCGTCTGATAATTGTGCATATTCAGTAAAAGCATTGCCTGCTTCATCATGTTCACTTCGATACCATTTGCCAAATAAGAAGGATCGGTGATAGCACTCGATTTGATCTGTCATACGTATGAAACTCTCTATAAATTATTGATTATGGTATTTGGCAGGATCTGCTTCTATTATGCCGTATTTCGTTTTAATACGAGCAATGACTTTAGGATTTTCATTTAGAAATTCGTCAAATTCCTTGATAATTTCGGGATGGTTTATCGATGAAAAATGGTAAGCATATGGCTCATTTTTAATGTCTTCATTAAGTACAATGTCATTGCTTTTTCTTCCTAACAATTTCAAATTATAGTTAATAACATTTTTATCAATATTGGTGACATCTAAATTGCCACGCAATAAATGTTTAATAAGACTGTAAGGCGAAGTAACTTCAACCAATTCAACAGTCCCTGACTTAATTTTGTCATACCAAAGTGTTGGAAAAAAACCTAAAATAGTGCCTAGGCTAGTCATACTTTCAGATTTACTATTATTATTCTTTAAGACATATGAACCGGCCACTAAATGAATAACTGGCTGACTATAAGAAATATTTAAGCTATTAGATTGCTCACTACGCCAGCGGATATTATCAGGAAATTTAAAATCAATTGCATCTTCGGTATACCATTTATCAAAACGTTTTAATGGTAATGCCACAAACTTAAATTGATAACCTTTATGGCGGAAAAAAGTGCTTAATAGCTCTTTCGTAAAACTTTCTTTATAAGGTTTTTGCGCGAAATCATACAAGGGGTAATAGCTAATATCTTCGACACCAATTATGTATTCCTGTGCCTGAGAGGTGCCTATTGAAAGGTAGCAACAAGCTATTATGTATCGAATAAATACAATCAATCGTTTAGTATTTATAACTTGTTTCAATTGAAAATCCAGAAAAGCTCACTTCCCTCCATTATACGCTTAAATCGCGAAATATATTAGCCAAATAATGGAATTAAAAAAAGCGAGTTATGACTCGCTTTTCTTCGGTTATCAAACGAATGGCTCTCTTAGCTTCAGTTTATATAAAATAATGCTATACAGATAATTTAATGGCTCATCAGTTTAACGCTGCCATTTACACTTTCCATGGTGATTTTTATGTCGCCATTACCAACATCACCACTTAAATGCCTTCCGGTAAACATGTTTTTCTCAGCGACTAAGCCAAAATCGGTTTTAATACTACCATGCATAGTTTCAGCATTAACTGTCGCACTAAGTGATTTAGGCACTGACACTTTAATACTACCATTTACCGTTTCAACATCAATGCGGTCTAACTCTTTTGCAAACTCATCATAAGTAATTTTAATACTGCCATTAACTGAACTGAATTCACTGTTACTTGCTAAACCGTGCGCCTTAATTGAGCCATTAACAAGTTCTGCATTAACCTCACCTTTTACGCCATCAATTTTCAGTGAACCGTTGACCAAATCAATAGCTGATAATGAGATACCACTTGGCACAGTAACAGTGTATTCAACTTTACCCGAATTACTTTTTCGGCCCCATTTTTCGCGTTCTTTATAACGTGTTTGAACGGCAACACCAACTGAGGTTTGCTGCATATCTACGACAATATTTTCTCTATCGTCTTGGTTATCGGCAGTGATGATAGCAACCACTTTAACCTCAGCTCTGTCCCATGAAGATATTTGTACTGAGCCATTAACGTTATCAAGTCTAAACGAAGAGTTTTCATTAACATCAAACGATTTTTCTATTTCGTCAGTCACGTCTGCATACGCTGATAAGCTTAATAAAGTAATAACGCTGGTAGTTGAAATTAGTTTTATAAAAGAAGTTCGCATAATATTTCCTAGTATTTTGATTATTGCTATCGAATCATTATTGTTTAACTAGTTAGTAACTCAATTAATCAAAAAGGTTTAAAACTAATTAAAATTAAAACATATAAAAAATATCATTTTATATTCAAGGTAATACCAACCGTTTTTAGCTACTATAACCAGACTAAATAATATCGAGATTAGTTGTACTATGAAGACAAAAGTAAGTTTACTTCTAACCGGCAGTGAATTAATGAATGGTGACGTCACTGACACCAATTCAGTGGTATTTGCTGAACATTTGAATGACATTGGCTTGAGTATTGATAAAAAAGTCACTATTGGTGATGACCAAGACTTGCTTGCGATAGAAATTGCACAGCTCAGCCAAGGGTCAGACGTGTTAATCATAAATGGCGGCCTTGGACCAACGGTAGACGATTTAACAGCTCAAGTACTAGCATCTGCTTGTAGTGTTAACTTAGTACTTCATCAACAAGCTCATCAACACCTAAAATTATGGGCTGAAAAACGGCAAACCGTATTAAATGCACCTAATTTAAAACAAGCCTACCTGCCAGAAAATAGCACTGTGATAGCCAATAAAACAGGTAGTGCCGTCGGTTTTAGTGTCAAATTTAACCAATGCCTTATTATCTGTACACCTGGCGTGCCAAGTGAATTAATTCATATGCTAAAGGAAGAAATAATACCCTTGTTAGTTAAAAGCTTTCCTGCTCCGAAACATAATGAAATAGCCCGGCTGCATCTTTTCGGGATCGGTGAATCTAGCCTACAAGCGTTAATTAATAATACCTTTCCCGATTGGCCAAACGAAATAACTATTGGCTTTCGGGCTGCAATGCCAATTCTCGAATTAAAACTAATAACTTGTTGTGAAAAAGGCCAAGTATTGCTATCTCAATGGTTAGAAAAATTAACCTCACTATTAGATGCTCACATTTTAGGCACAGGTACCAATGAAAATTCCACTATTGCCGACTACCTTGTACCACTGCTAATAGAATCAAAACAAAAAATCACAGTGGCAGAATCATGTACGGGTGGGTTAATCGCCAGTCAAATTACGGCAATAGCGGGAGCGTCGGCCATATTTGAAGCGGGCTTTGTAACTTATTCAAATGAAATGAAAAGCAAAATGCTTGGTGTGCCTGTTTCAACCCTTATTAAACATGGTGCTGTCAGTGAAGCAACTGTTTTAGCAATGGCTCAAGGTGCTTTAATAAACTCTGATGCTGACTTTACCATTGCAGTTTCAGGTATTGCTGGTCCTGGCGGTGGTACTGAAGATAAACCCGTTGGTTCTGTGTGGATTGCATGGGGAGATAAAAATAAAATACAGGCAAAATATTACTGTATTCCGGTCGCAAGAAAATATTTTCAACAAGTTGTAGCTGCACGCAGCCTAGATTTAATTCGTAGAATGTTAATAAACAGTAACAATTCAGCTTATTATGATAAATAAAACTAATTTCACCCCATTATTCTTGCAGTAGATGGCTTTTATATTGCTTAGTAATTCAAATCTTTATATATTTGATTCAATTGAATCTTAGTCGTCAGCATTTTATATGTACTAACCAATTGAAAATTAATTAGTGCACAAGGAAAAATGTTACGACAACCGTTATAATTATCAAACAGCTTGGTAGCTGATGCATAGAAGGAGAATGTTTTGATTGACAAAAATTATATAACCAGTGGCCGAAATACCATCATCCATAAAAACAAAAAAATTGATCTACTCGTGGTTAATGGCATCCATCCTATTGTTATAGTGAGTAATGTCGGTATGGGTATATATAAAGGTATTGTTCCTAAAAAACGCTCTGAAGCGAAGAAAGCTTATCAAGAGGTTGTTGATGTTAGTATGACTGAGATTTTTGGTGAAGAGAAAACCTTAATTTTTGTGCAAGCAATGGATAATAAAGAATACAAAATTGATTATTCAAAAGTAGGTACCCCAAGCTTTATCAAAGTCCATCAAGAAAACTATATTTAAGGCATACCTGAATTTTGCAACGTAATGGAGTTATACGAGTGTGAGTAAGGCAAATTTAGTAGCGAATAATAAAAATAACATAGACCTAGTATTGTCTCCTGTTAAAACAAAAACACTTTTAACTGAAGTAAGCATTCACGAATTAATACAGAGTTCTGAATTTAGTAATTTATATGTCGATAATGGCAGCGTTAAAAATGCCATTGCCGAATTAAATAGCGTATTGAAACCATTACAAGAAAATCAAACTGGCCGCGAAATAACCTATCAAATACTTGAACGCCGTGATGCCACAGTCTCAATACGTATAGAAAATGACAATATGTCTGCCAGTGCCGAAATATCGACTGCACTCGGTGGTAAACATATGGGCGCCAAAGCAATCTTGAATGCAGCTCAAGATGCTGGAGTTACTAAAGGGTTTAGTAAAGAACAATTGATAGTACTTGCCAAGCAAGCCGCAAAAGAACCTGCAGGCTCGTTAGTTAAAGGCGAAATTGCCCAAGGGAAAATGCCTATTGATGGCAAAGATTCTCGAATAAAACTATTGGTAGAGAGCGCTCAAGATAGAATTTTAAAACCGAAAAAGCGTGAAGACGGTAGTGTTGACATGCGTGATCTAGGCGACATTATTTGCGTCAAAGTTGGGGATCCATTAGCGCAAAAAATCCCACTAACCAACGGTATCAAAGGTTACACTGTTATTGGTGATATATTAGAGCCTACACCAGGTGAAGATTTAAATATGCATGTTGGTGATGGCACAGCATTAAGCCCCAAAAATAACAGCATATTAGTGTCTACATTAGTTGGCCTGCCAAGAATCATTGAAAACGGTATGGAAGTGGACAATATATACCAAATCAAAAATGTTGATATTAGTACTGGTCATGTCGATTTCCAGGGCAGCATCATAATTGATGGTGACGTTTGCGAAGGCATGAAAGTTCATGCTACTGGCGATATATCTATTGGCGGCTTTGTTGAATCAGCCACTTTAGAAGCTGGCGGAGATATTACTATTGGTACCGGTATTATAGGTAAAAAACAAGAAGTTGAAGATCTTGATGCGTCTCAAATTAATATGAGCGCTAACATAAGAGCTGGCGGAAAGGTTTTTGCCAAGTATAGCCAATATGCTGAAATAAATTGTGCTTCTTTACGCATTGAAAATCAGTTAATGCACAATATTGTCAAAGTTGCGACAACCTTGTGGGTTGGCACTGAAGAGAAAGCAAACGGTAAACTTATTGCAGGCTATATTCGTGCGGGAGAGTCAGTACGAGCAGGTACCGTAGGCGCAACAGCGGGTAGTACAACAATTATCTCTTTTCAAGATAAAGTAAATCAATATTTAGACCAAATTGCTGACGCTGATGAATTAGTAACTGTAGAATCAGATAAAACAACTGAACTAAAAGTTGCGATTAATAAGCTTAAAAAGCTACCAAAAGATAAAGCTAAGCCAGAGATGTTAAGTAAAGTAATTTCTACTTACCAACATCATGCTAAAAGCATGGGTAAATATTTAAATAAAAAAGAAGCACTTGAAGAAACGTTGCAAGAATATATGGCTAGTGTCTATGTAGAGGCAACTGAAAAAGTATATCATGGCGTTCAACTTAACGTCGGTGAGTTTCATGATAGAACTCGTCGTGAATATGGCCCGAGCCGCCTGATTTATAAAGAACGAAAAATTCACGTAGATCCTATTGTTACAACGTAAAATTTCAACTCGACTTTTTACTGTAGTTGTCACTATTATTTAAAGATATGGAGTTTGCCATGGCATTTATTGCCCGCAGCTTATTAATGACTGGCTTGTTAACTTGCGCTGTACAAGCGCAACAGTGCGATATTAATTTTGCGCATGGTGTCATTATTGACCCTGCGCATATTCGTATAGTGAACCACGGTCAAACCTATGTGCAAATTAATGGCCCGCATCAGTTATTTGTAAATGGTCGCGAAGTAGAATTAAGTACAGAGCAACAACAGCAGTTAAGTGAGTACAGTGCAGGCATTAGAGCTGAAGTACCGGCAATTGTGTCTATCGCCATTGAAGGTGTTGAGCTAGGTTTAAAAGCCGTCAATAAAGTTATTAGTGGTTTAACCGGTGAAAACAGCGCCTCACATCAAAAGTTTCAAGAAAAATTTGATGAGATGAAATGGCGTTTACGTGCCAGGTTTAATCATAGTGACGACAGCTACTATATTGCGCCACAAGACTTTGATGACTTTGATGAAGTATTTGCCGGTGAGTTTGAAAAAGAAATAGAATCTATTGTTTCAGACTCAGTTGGCACTATTTTAATAGCCGTTGGTGAAGCAATGACACACCGTGAAGAGCAAAGTAGTGAACAGCGTGTTGAAACATTTGATCAACGTATTGAAACCATGGCTAACGACATCAAGCTAGGAATAAGCAACCAAGCGAATGCTTTAGAAGTTAAAGCTGAAAAAATCTGTGCTCGACTAATAGCATTAGATGAAATAGAAAATAGATTACAGCTTGAAATTCCAGCTTTATCTGAGTTCAATTTAATAGAAACCAATTAATTTTATTTTATGACAAATACAAAAAAGCCTGCAATTGCAGGCTTTTTATGTTCAGGATGAACGGTATGTCACGATCGTATGGATGCGAAAGAGTGACGATGTACTGTAGACCGTTAACTTACCAGCCAATTACATATTTGGATAATTTGGCCCACCGGTACCTTCAGGTGTTACCCAAGTTATATTCTGCGCAGGATCTTTAATGTCACAAGTTTTACAGTGCACACAGTTTTGAGAGTTAATCACAAACTTATCGCCTTCGTCTGTACTTTCAACTTCATAAACACCTGCCGGACAATATCGCTGAGCTGGCTCATTATATTTAGCTAAGTTAACACTAATTGGAATACTGCTATCAGCCAATTTCAGGTGACATGGCTGTTCTTCTTCGTGGTTAGTGTTGGATAAAAATACTGATGACAGTTTATCAAAACTCAATTTATTATCAGGTTTCGGATAATTAATCACCGGTACATCTTTAGCCAGCTTTAATTGGGTATGATCTAAGGTGTCGTCTTTAAAATTAAACGGTAATTTTCCACCGAAGAAATTCTGATCAAGTGTGTTATACGCACCACCAATGAATGTGCCAAATTTATGCATGGCAGGCCCAAAGTTACGGGTGTTATATAATTCTTCGTATAACCATGAATTTTTATATTTTTCTGTGTAGCTAGTCAGCTCTTTACCACCTTCATCACCTGAAGCTAACGCTTCAAATATTGACTCAGCGGCTAACATACCTGATTTCATCGCCGTGTGATTACCTTTGATTTTTGCAAAGTTAATCGTACCTGCATCACAACCAACTAATACAGCACCTGGCATAGACATTTTAGGTAGAGAATTAAAACCACCTTTTGCCATTGCTCTAGCGCCATATGAAACACGCTTACCACCTTCAAGGTATTGGGCAATTTTTGGATGATGCTTATAACGTTGAAATTCATCAAACGGACTTAAATGCGGGTTGCTATAGTTTAAATCAACGATTAGGCCAACAAACACTTGATTGTTTTCCGCATGGTATAAGTAACCACCACCCGTTGTATCTTTTTCCAAAGGCCAACCGGCAGAATGTACAACTAAGCCTTCTTGATGTTTTTCAGGGTCAATATCCCAAATTTCTTTAAAGCCTAAACCATAATGTTGCGGTGATTTATCAGCATCTAAAGAAAACTTAGCAATCAATTCTTTACCTAAATGGCCACGACAACCTTCAGCAAAAACAGTGTATTTTGCTTTTAGCTCCATACCCGGCATAAATGAATCTTTTGGCTTACCTTCAGCATCTAACCCCATATCGCCAGTGATAACACCGCCAACACTACCATCTTCATTGTAAATAACATCTTGTGCAGGAAAACCTGGGAAAATTTCTACACCAAGTTCTTCTGCTTGTTCTGCTAGCCAACGACAAACATTGCCCATACTAACAATGTAATTGCCTTCATTATGCATAGTTTTAGGAACACCAAAACTAGGTAATTTAACAGCGCTATTTTCGCCATTAAACAAATAAATATCATCACCAGTTACGGCGGTATTTAAAGGTGCGCCCTTTTCTTTCCAATCAGGAAACAATTCACCTAACGCTCGTGGTTCAAAAACAGCACCAGACAGTATGTGAGCCCCAACTTCCGAGCCTTTTTCAACCACACACACCATTAATTCTTGTTCTTTTTCTTGTGCAAGTTTCATTAATTGACAAGCAGTCGATAGGCCTGCAGGACCAGCTCCAACAATTACAACGTCAAACTCCATTGATTCGCGTTCCATAACATCTCCCATCATTCAATTTTTTATGAAGAATTCAAACACACGTTTGATTTTCAAACACCTGTTTGATAACATCCAACATTATAGATATTTTCGAAGTAAATACTATCCTGTATTGCATTATTTAATGATAATATTTGTTTAAGCGCAATTTGATTGATGATATCGACAGAAGACGTTGACGTAAACGTAATCTACAAGTAGTCTTTCAAACCATAATTATAGCGTTAAGCTGAATTTTATTTAGTTTAACCAATATTACCAACAACAAGCACAATCAGAGGCAACGATGAAAGTATTAGTACCCATCAAACGCGTTATTGACTATAACGTAAAAGTACGTGTTAAAGCAGACAACTCAAATGTCGATCTTGCTAATGTAAAAATGGCAATTAACCCATTTTGTGAAATCGCAGTTGAAGAAGCGGTTCGTTTAAAAGAAGCAGGAACAGCAACAGAAGTTATCGCAGTATCAATTGGCGATAGATCATGTCAGGAGCAACTACGTACAGCATTAGCACTAGGTGCTGATCGTGCGATTCAAATCGACACAGACCAAAACTTAGACTCTTTACATGTTGCTAAATTATTACAAAAAGTTGTTGAAGAAGAGCAACCTCAATTGGTAATTCTTGGTAAGCAATCAATCGATAGCGACAACAACCAAACGGGTCAAATGCTTGCAGCACTTACCGGTATGGCGCAAGGCACATTCGCTTCAGCAGTTAATATTGGTGGCGAGAAAGTAAACGTAACTCGTGAAGTTGACGGAGGTTTACAAACTGTTGCCCTAAACTTGCCTGCTATTGTTACTACTGACCTTCGTTTGAATGAACCTCGTTACGCTTCATTACCTAACATTATGAAAGCAAAGCGTAAACCACTAGCGGTTAAACCAGCGGCTGACTTTGGCCTTGACTTAACAGCACGTACTACTTTATTAAAAGTAACGCCACCAGCTGAACGTCAAGCAGGTATTGTTGTTGAAAGTATTGATGAATTAGTAGAAAAATTAAAAAATGAAGCGAAGGTGATCTCATGAGCGTATTAGTATTTGCCGAACACGATAATAGCCAATTAAAAGCTGATACCTTAAAAACAGTTGCTGCAGCGCAAGCAATGGGTGGCGAAATTCATTTGTTAGTTGCTGGCCATAACTGTCAAGCTGTTGCCGATGCAGCAAGCAAAGTTAACGGCGTAGCTAAAGTATTAGTTGCTGATAACGCAGCATACGAACATCAGCTAGCTGAAAACGTTTCATTGTTAGTTACTGAATTAGCAGCTGACTATGACCACATCGTTGCTACAGCATTAACAACGGGTAAGAACTTTATGCCACGTGTTGCAGCCTTGTTAGATGTTGCACAAATTTCAGATATTATTGCCGTAGAAAGCAGCGACACATTTGTTCGCCCTATTTACGCAGGTAACGCCATTGCTACCGTTCAAAGTTTAGATAGCAAAAAAGTAATCACAGTTCGCCCTACCGGTTTTGACGCAGTAGCAACTGACGGTAGTGCTGAAGTTGTTGCTTTAGATAAAGTAACTGATGCGGGTACGTCTAGCCACGTAAACGACGAACTTTCAGTATCTGAAAGACCTGACTTAGGTGCGGCCGGCGTTGTTATCTCTGGTGGTCGTGGTATGCAAAATGGTGATAACTTCAAGCTTCTTGATGGTATTGCAGACAAACTAGGCGCAGCTATTGGTGCATCACGTGCGGCTGTTGATGCTGGTTTTGTACCTAACGACATGCAAGTTGGCCAAACAGGTAAAATTGTTGCCCCTGACTTATACATTGCCGTTGGTATTTCAGGTGCTATTCAACATTTAGCTGGTATGAAAGATTCAAAAATCATTGTTGCTATCAACAAAGATGCTGAAGCGCCAATTTTCCAAGTAGCTGACTACGGTATTGTTGCTGATTTATTCGACGCTCTTCCTGAGTTAGAAAGTAAGCTTTAAGCTAATATTCTCACCTCAAAAATCATGTATAATAAAACCACTCTTGTAGTGGTTTTATTTTATCTAAAATTTGGTGATTAGAGTCTATTATGACAAAAACATTTTCTAGCCTTAGTGATTTAGCAGGCGCCTTTGGCAAAAGTATCGATAACGACAACAGCTCAGTGAACAGTAATGACGACTCTTTGGTATATTCAACCTCGCAAGGAAGAATTAAGCAGTCAACAGAAAAAACAGTGACAGCGTCAGATGGTTTTGCAAAAGTACGCCGAGAAACCAAGGGACGAAAAGGTAAAGGTGTTATTACCATTTCGGGCCTTGGCCTTGATGACAAAGCTCTAAAAGAGCTGGCCAAAAAATTAAAGAAAACTTGTGGCACTGGTGGCAGCGTTGTTGGTGAAGTCATCGAAATTCAGGGCGATAAACGCGAAGAAATAAAATTAGTACTTGAAAAAAACGGTTTTAAAGTCAAGTTTATTGGCGGCTAGATAAAACATTTCCCGATAAAAAATACTGAGTCATATTATGAATCCAAATGAATTATCCTTACTGGTTGTTGAGCCTTCTGATTTACAAAGAAAAATTATTATCAAACAACTAAAGCAGCAAGGTATCACCCACGTTTCAGAGGCTAAAAGTATAGCCGAAGCTTATGCTAGCGTTGAAACACACCCGCGAGATCTCATTGCCAGTGCAATGTATTTTGATGATGGCACGGCAATCGACTTATTGAAAAAAGTTAGAAATAATCCGACAATTTCTGATACCCCTTTTATGCTAGTAACTAGCGAGCATCGCCGCGAACATTTAGAAGAGTTTAAGCAATCAGGAGTGATTGCTCTATTACCAAAGCCTTTCACTCCCGATCATTTAGCAACAGCTATTAATACCACTATTGATTTACTTTCGACTGACGAGCTTGAGCTAGAATATTTTGATGTTCATGAAGTTAGAGTATTATTAGTCGACGATAGTCGCTTGGCTCGAAATCACATTAAACGGGTATTAAATAATCTGGGGCTGTTAAAAGTTACTGAAGCTGTTGATGGTAGCGAGGCTATTACGTTATTAAAAGACAATATGTATGATTTGGTCGTTACTGATTACAATATGCCAGAAGTCGATGGCAAAGAGCTAACAAAGTATATAAGAAACGAAAGTGAGCAATCACATTTACCGATATTAATGGTAACAAGTGAAAGCAATGACACTCACTTAGCAAATATACTAACAGAAGGCGTCACTGCAATGTGTGACAAGCCTTTTGAGCCACAAAACGTTAAAAAAATTCTTTACAAAATATTAGAAGATTAAAGCAACAATAATTAAAGACAGTTTGGTATCAGCACCTATAACTTAATATCAAACTGTCTTAACTTCATAGCAATTTTGTTGTGCGAGACCTTTAGTCGTTCAGCAAGTTTACGTGTCGTTGGAAAGTGTGGATATAAATCGGTAATTAGTTTTCTTTCAAACTGCGCTTGCGCACTCGCCCAGTTACTCACTTCATTTTCAATAACAGCATCAGTGCTAGTATCATTTTGGGTAAATTGTGCAAGCGCAATAGATATATCTTGAGAAGAAATATCACCATCCCCATTTAATGCAACCGCACGAAACAAAACATTCTGCAACTCTCGAATATTACCTGGCCAAGGAAATGAAACTAACAATTGCATTGCTGCACGGTCGATCATTGGCTGTTGTAAATTCATTTGATTAGCTGCCAATATTACAAAGTGTTCAGCTAATAGCGCAATATCTTCCGAACGCTCTCTTAAAGGTGGCGAACTTAAATTTAATACATTAAGTCGATAAAACAAATCTTCCCTAAATTTCTGCTTGGTGATCATACTGAGCAAATTTTGATGGGTCGCACTAACAATGCGTACATTTGCATGCAACTCTTTAGTACCGCCTAAACGGCGGTATTTAAAGTCTTGCAAGAAACGTAATAATTTAGCTTGTAAATAAGGCGACATTTCAGCAATTTCATCTAAGAATACCGTACCGCCTTCAGCCAATTCAAAAAGTCCTGGCTTGCCACCCTTTTGCGCTCCGGTAAATGCGCCCGTGGCATAGCCAAAAAGTTCACTTTCTAACAAATGCTCAGGTAGTGCCGCACAATTAACCGCAAGAAATGGCGCACGATGGCGATAGCTTGCATTATGCAGAGCTCTAGCAACAAGTTCTTTACCAGTACCTGTTTCACCATTAATCAATACAGGTAAGTCTAACTCAGCAAATCGAGTTGTTTGCTCTTTTAATAGTTGAATACTTGCAGAATGGCCGATGATATGGTCGATACCCTGCTCATCACGGGTTTGTATAATGGCAATTTGTCGACCTAAGCGGCTTATCGACTTTAGCGATATTACCGCCCCTGAGTTACTTTCATTTTCGCTTATTGGACTAATTTCAGCGATATAACTTTGCCCCGCAATATCAATACTTTGCGAACTCACTTTATCAAGCAACGGTTGTTCTATTTCGATATCAAGTAAACTGGTAACTTGAGAGCCTTTTAGCTTAGTCACAGATGTAGGATCTACGCCTTTGCTTTTCTGATGGGCAATTAACAATTTTTCACCTGCCAAATTCAACGCCATCACACGGGCACTTTCATCAATATCTATAATCGCATCTGGTAAGCGATTTAATAATGCTCTTAAATGCCGTTCTCGACTTTCTGCAGGTAATGAATCAATCGTTCGACAATGATTAACTCCCAAAATACCTAATAATGCTTTTTCAATATCAGCAAAGCTTATATCAGTACTTGCAAGGTGCACGAATACGCGCTGAGTAGCGACTTCCATAGCACTTATATCAAGCTTAAGTAACGTGAGTGCAGCTAAAATTTCCTGACTTATACCAATTCTATCTTCTGACGCTATTTCGATACGCATAATATACTTTCAAATCAAGTGTAATAGATTGGTTACAATGTATCATAATTATTACAACAAACAAAAACATCCTAATTCCCGTAAATTTCTGTATAAAATCACTAAAAGATTGTATCTAGACGCGTAGGTGTCCCCCTTCACTCATGTCATTGTAATAATTTTATTACAAAAAATATAAAATTAAAACCAACAAATCGTAACCTACTGATTTGTATTAATTATAAATAATGGCAGTCTTTTTGCTAATACTTATTAATAGTAAATTCAATAACGCATTAGTGCGGTTAAAACAAAAACAATAATATCGAAAGAGAAGGAAAATTATGTCTGACAGTAAGCATATCGAAACTCAAGCGATTCACTCTGGTCGTATTAACGATGAACAATTCGGCTCATTAGCTACGCCGCTTTATCAAACCTCAACGTTTATCTTTGAAAATGCACAACAAGGCGCAGATAGATTCGCAGGTGAAGCAGATGGTTATATCTATAGTCGTTTGGGTAACCCAACAACTAGACAATTAGAAATGCGTGTTGCTGCAATGGAAGATATGGAAGACGCTGCCGCGACGGCAACTGGCATGGGCGCAGTTTCAGGAGCTTTGTTGGCTAATTTATCTTGTGGTGATCATTTAATTTCTTCAAAAGCAGTTTATGGTTGTTCTTTTGCTTTGATGAACCACCAACTAACACGTTGGGGAATTGAAGTTAGCTTTGTAGATATGGCAAATCCAGAAGAAGTTGAAGCGGCAATAAAACCAAATACAAAAGTTATTTTCCTAGAAACCCCGGTAAATCCCAACCTTGAAGTATACGATTTAGCTGCTATTGGAAAAATCGCTCAAAAGAATGAAATCATCTCGATTGTCGACAACACCTTTCTAACGCCAGTATTGCAACAGCCTAAAAAGTACGGCATCGACATTGTTGTTCATAGTGCAACCAAATACCTTAACGGTCACGGCGATGTGGTTGCTGGTATTATTTGTGGCAGCAGCGAAATGATCATGAATATCAAAATGACTGTATTAAAAGATATTGGCGCTACTATTAGTCCACATGATGCATGGTTAATTATGCGAGGCCTAAAAACCTTACCTATTCGGATGGAGCGCCACTGCAGCAATGCGCAAAAGCTTGCTGAATTTCTAGAACAGCACTCTAAAGTATCTAAAGTTTATTACCCTGGATTGAAGAGCCACGCAGGCAATAAGTATATCGGCGAACAAATGAAAGCAGCAGGTGGTGTTATTGCATTTGAAATTGATAGTGACTTAGCTGGCGGTAGTGAATTTATTAACCGAATGAAATTATTCTCTATCGCAGTAAGTTTAGGGGATGCGGAGTCACTCATTCAACATCCAGCGTCAATGACACACTCACCATACACACAAGAAGAACGATTAGCTGCTGGTATCAGCGACAGTCTGATCAGAATATCTGTTGGCTTGGAGAATGTAGAAGATCTATTGGCTGACTTGGAACAATCATTAACATTAATTGAAGTTGCTGCAGATAAAAGAGCTGTTGCATAATTGCTATAGATTAGGCTTTTTATTCAAATAACCGTGACGGCTTATCTCCCTCTACTTAATCAATAAGTAATGGGAGATAAGAAAATACTAGTGCATTAATTTTGTTTCGATTAGTTTAGTTTTTACTTGCAAGTATGGCTGTCAATTTAGGTATTAAACGCTCTTTTACTTCAATAAGTTCTGCATCACTATAAGGCGTCAATGCTTGTTGCCCCCAAATGGGCTTAGGCCAACAAGGATCAGTTTTATAACGAACAATATGATGAAGATGCAATTGAGGTACAACATTACCTAATGCAGCTACATTCATTTTATCGCCATTAAACTCTTGCATCAGCACTTCACTAAGCATGCTAGACTCATTTAATAATTGTTGTTGGTCCTGCCAATCTAATTGGTAAATATCTTGAACATTGTCAACTTTAGGTACCAATATAAACCAAGGATACACACTATCATTGCATAATAGTAAACGCGACAACGGAAAGTCAGTAATAACAAAACAATCATTTGCTAATTGTGGGTGTAAAACAAATTCTGAATTCATATTAATACCTTGTAAGTTATACATATTAGCGCTTATTACGGCGCCCTCTACCACGTGCTAATTTTTTAGCTTCTCGCGCAGCAACTTTATCTGCTTCAACCTTTTCAAAATGAACTATTTCTTTAGCCACCATTTCAGGTGTTTCAAACGTTATGCCGCCTAATGTTTTATCTCGGATTTCGTTAATTAAAATCTCTGAGGCTTTATGGAAATCGATATGGCCACCACTTCTTACACAGCCTCTACGCTTACCAAGAGCTTCAATTAGCTCAACCTCTTGTTCAGGCAGCTCTTCAATCTTGTAACGTTCTTTTAAGCGTTCAGGGTAAGCTTCTAATAAATATTCAGCAGCAAAGCAGGCAATCTCTTCGTGATCAAATGCAGTATCTTTAACCGCACTAGTAACCGCTAATCGATAACCACTATTTTGATTCACTATTTTAGGCCAAAGCATGCCAGGGGTATCATATAAGTATAAACCATCTTCTAAACGTATTCTTTGCTGACCTTTGGTTACAGCAGGCTCATTGCCTACTTTTGCTTTAGCTTTACCAACAAGCGTGTTTAATAGAGTAGATTTACCGACATTTGGAATACCGACAATAACAGCATTAATTTGCTTGCCTGCTTCGTCTTTGCTAGGAACCAACTTTCGAATTAAAGCAGGAATGGTTTTAGCTACTGGTGGTGATTCAGTAGTAAGTGCAATAGCTTTTACGTTATGCTGAGATTCTAAATGGTTAAGCCATAGCTCAGTAATTTTAGGATCAGCTAAATCTGATTTGTTTAAAATTTTTATTAAAGGCTTGTCACCACGAATTTCCGTGATCATCGGGTTTTCGCTACTAAAAGGTAAACGAGCATCACAAACTTCAATCACCACATCAATTTGCGGTAAAATTTCTTTAATCTCTTTCTGGGCTTTATGCATATGCCCTGGGAACCAATTAATCGCCATAATAAATCTTTAATAACTATTCAATAATATAAGCTAGATTTTATCACTGATAAAAATGAAAAGCTGCCGAATACAAATATTAAATTAATATCAACTCAATACAGAGCTATTCTATTTAATTATCTAAACACTTTGATTCTAAAAAAACTCCACTTTACTAAAGTAATTAAAGGTGGGAGGTTGATTTTCGTTAGCTATGTAAAAATATATTTGATTTGCTTAAGAGTGTTATTTAAACGCCAAACAGCAAAAAGCCCGTCACATCAGTAACGGGCTTTTCTTAATAGAAGTCTAGCAATGTCCTACTCTCACATGGGAACTCCCACACTACCATCGGCGCTAACAC